>Ga0194121_10000005_pt1 | contig 509187 bp, 514 predicted proteins | sample TA2MahCa50mmetaG_FD_148609 | JGI IMG/M metagenome (GOLD analysis project Ga0194121, IMG submission 148609) | Freshwater microbial communities from Lake Tanganyika, Tanzania - TA2015020 Mahale Deep Cast 50m | ecosystem: Environmental > Aquatic > Freshwater > Lake | place: Tanzania: Lake... | reverse complement strand
GAGATGCGAGCCCGGACGCGCACCAGCGCGAGCAGATAGGTGAGCAGCGGCACACCCACGACCAGCCAGGCAACAGCAAGCCACTGGTCCCACTGCGCGGCAAAGTAGGCGACACTCACTGCAAGGAGCGGAAGCACGCCACGTGACGCCAAAGTGTTCACACGTCGCGCTCTTGATTGGCCGACGAAGCGCCGGACGTCTGCGACAAGCAAGAGGCATACGAGTAGTCCCAGTCCAACTCCCGGCCCCATCTCGCCCACTACGACACCGCAGAGTCCCCCCATAATTCCCGCAATGACCATTCCGCTCTCAGCGCGGAACATCTTGTGCGCGACGGAACCAGCGCTCTCGCCTGTGACCGTCGCTACGACAAGCGCGATCAATAGGTTGTCGATCAACCAATAGGCCGCTACCGCGAATGGCAGCGCCATGACGACCGACGTGAACGAACTGTTGCTATCGGTGATGAGCGTGAGTACCAGTGCGCCAGCAAGCGCGGCAAGACCTGTAGCGGCCGTATTCACAACGAGTTTCGACAGCACGCGGTTTCGCAGGTGCGCGAAGTGAACACCAGCAAGGATGCCGCATGCGAGGGGACCGACGAGAGAACCATGGGTCGCTAGTGCCGAGAAAGAACAGCAGACAACAATGATGCTGCTATTGACAGCCGTCTCGTCGGTGAAGAACACCTCGCGATGGGTGGCAAGAGCGACAAGAACGAGCAAGGGAACCAAGATCTCGAACCGGCTCTCGTTCCACGATGCGGCGAGGAAGTAGCAGATCCCTGCGAGCGCGCCGAACAGGAGCAACAAATAGAACCAGTAGCAACGGCTTGGAGCCATGCGATGTGACTTTGCGAGTACGCGAACGTTCTCGTTCATCACGCTTCTTCCCTACCCGATCGCATCTTGGTGATTCTGTGGCCGAACATCTCGATCAACTGCTCGTAGCACGTTCGGCAGCCTCGGCAACCCGACAGATGAGTCGCCACTGCCGCGCGCTTCTTCCGGCTCAAGAGTCCGCGGTGATACCTGCCCAACTTGGAGCGCACGGTTCCGCACTCTCCCTGACCGGCGCGGGCCGCGCTCTCCATGCAGGCGCCGACGAACTCCTCGCGAGCGCGGTGTGCACGTTGGCGCGCTGCGACGGAGCTGATCGCGAGCCGCCCGGCGACATCAGGGAAGCTCATGTCTTCCATGTAGCGGAGCCGGATGATCTCCCGGCTCGTCGGCGACAACGTCTCGAGTGCCGCGCTGGCGATCCGGACATCGACTCCGGTCATGACCTCGTCGTCGGGCGCCATGTCGGTCGACGCGATCCCATCGGCGAAGTCCGTCCCCAGGAACCGACGGTCCCCACGAGCGCGCAGCTGGTTCCGCCACGCGTTCCGGACCGCCGCCATCAGGTAGGGGCGCACATGGTCTGCGTCTGAGATGTGATCGGCTCGCCGCAGCACATTCAGGATCGCGGTGTGCGCGAGATCCTCAGCCTCGGCGGTGCTTCGCACGAGGTGGCGCGCCAGGCGGAACGCGTCCTCCCGGTACTTCGCGACCAGGAGGTGGATCTCGCCCGAGTGTTGAGCTGGCGCGCCGCCCGGATCTGTCATCTTGCCGACTCGCTCTCCGCCCCGAGGTCGTGCCTCGACGGCGGGCAACGTACCGACGCGCCCTCGGAATGTCGACCCCCTTTGGGCGCGAATTCGCGGTCAGAGATCGGCGGCATTCGCGCGTCACGATCTCCGCAGGGCGGAGTCGCACTCGTCGGTCAGCAGCCCTTCCAGGTCGGCGGTCGCTTCTCGATGAACGCGGCGATCCCTTCCGCGGCGTCCTCGGTGCCCGTGGTGATGCTCAGCATCGCTTGGAGGTAGTCCAACGCATCGTCGGAGCTCATCTCGAGCGCCCGATAGAAGGACTCACGTCCCCAACGCATGATCAACGGCGATTTTCTTGCCAGGTCGGAAGCGAGCTCGTCAACCTGCGCGTCGAGCTGGTCGACAGGAACCACGCGGTTCGCGATTCCAACCCGGGCGGCTTCGGTAGCGTCGACGCGGCGCCCGGTCGCCATCAGCTCGAAGGTGAGGCGAGGCGGGAGTACGCGGAGCATCGGAACGGTCACCATGTAGGGCCAAAGACCGACATTGATCTCAGGTGTGCCGAACTGCGCGTCGTCGGCCGCGATCACGAAATCACACGCCATCGCGAGACCGAACCCGCCCGCAAGCGCGTAGCCACGAACGCGGGCGATCGTGGGCTTCCCGAGCCGCCTGAGACCACGAAAGACCATCGCGAGCTCGCCCCGCCCTTGATGTGCCTCAGCCGCGCCAGTTCCCGTCATTCCCGTCAGATCGGCGCCGACACAGAAGGCTCGATCGCCCGCGCCCGTGATCACCACGACTCGGACCGTGTCATCGAGCCGAGCACGTTCAAGGGAGTCACGCAGGCCGCGCATCACACCCGCGGACATCGAGTTGCGCTGTTCCGGCCGGTTGATCGTGATGCGCGCGACTGGTCCGATGACGTCGTACTCGAGGTCGCTCACCTTCGCATCGTATGCAATCCGGTTCCGGATCGAACGGCCTCGCTAGCGTTGTCCGTCGTGTGGTTGTTGGTGCTGACGGTCGCCGCCGCAACGCTCGTCGTTCTGCTGACGTTCGGCAGCTTCTCCGAACTGTCGCGACTGTCCGTTACCAGAGGTTGGCTCCTCGCCCTGGGACTCGCCATCCAGATGCTGTTCGAGTTCGTCGAGCTCCCCGACGACCAGATCGAGACTCTCGGCTACGGACTCTTGATGGTCTCGTTCGCGCTGATCCTCGCGTTCTGCTTCTCGAACCTCCGGACGCCAGGCTTCGGCGTCATCGCGGTTGGCGTAGCCATGAACGCGCTGGTGATCGGACTGAATCAGGGTATGCCGACGATCGACATCGGCAATGACTCTCAGGGGAATCGCGTCAAGAAGCCCGTTCCGGTGACGGTGAAGCACCGGCCGGAACGCCCCAACGATCTCTTGCGCTTTCTCGACGATCGAATCCTGCTGCCCGAGCCCTTTGACGCTGTGATCTCGTTCGGAGACCTCGTCGTGTCGGTCGGGATCTGCGAGCTCGCGTACGTCGCAAGCCGGCGGCGGCAGCGCCGCACATCCGGTGTTCAATCTTCAGGCGTGAGCAAGCCGCGGCGGGTCAGTACACGTTCCAGCGCACCGAGCACGCGTCCGTCGTAGACATACCCAGGGCCGGTGTAGAGCGCTTCCACTGCCCAGGCCGCGTGCTCGTCCTGACCTTCCGTGAGCTCGTCGAACGCGCTCGCGACCTTGAGGATCTGGCCTTCGAGAGCGGCCGGCAACACCGCGGCCGTCCCGGGCGGACGGTGCAGCGACGGTTCCGCGGCGACGATGTCCCCTGCCGGAGCGAGCGCGGGGCTGGCCCGAAGCATCATCGCCCCAGATCGTGCGACCTCAATCGGATCGTGCACTTCTCCAGGTGCTGGCTCGTCGAGACACACCGCCCCGAGATGGTGCAGCAGGGCAGCAGTCTCGAGCTGCTCGAGATCCGCGTTCGACATCTCCAGCTCGGAGCCCAATGCGACTGCGAGCTCGGCGACGCGCTCCACATGACCCTCACGAACCAGGCCACCGAGCTCGGGTGCAGCACCAAGTGCTGACACCGTCTGCCGGAAACCGCGGCGCGTAGACGCCAACAACTCGAACGAGTACCACGCCGCAAGCAGCGGGATGCAAAACAAGAGCGGACCCCAAAGGCCAGGGCGTCCCCTGCCGTCGACGCCTGCATACCCAACAGCCATCAACATCGCGCTCGTGACGAGTGCGAGGTCAGCTCCGCGCGATCGAAGTGGTGCGACGCGGCGCTCCCGCACTGCGGTGACGAGGTCGGCCACGACAACCGGCGCAATCGCGGCGGCCGCAAGCGCGCCCAACACGAGCGCGCGCTGTTCGGCGTTGTCCGTTGCGTCGACGACGAGCCGGTATGCCGCGCGGATGACATACCCCTCAGCAATTCGTTCGGCCAGGAGCAACAGTCGGTCCCAAAGCCCAGCCGGCTCGGTGCGGATCGCGACGGCGAACAGATAGCCGATCCCGACCACGAGCGCGTACTGCGTCGGGGTCGACGCTGGAACAAGGACGACCGCGACCGCGAACGAGACCGGGAGAGGAGCGCGGCCCGTGGGGCGGAGCTCGAACAGCTCGCTCGCCACCAACGCCGCACCCAGCACGGCCAGATCAGGACTCCCCCATTCGAAGGCCTCCAACGCGCCTGCGGCGAGCGCGCCAAGCCCAGCGACGATGACCAACTTCTTCAGGCGGCTCACGGTCGGACCGTCCGCTCTTCGACCTCGAGGTCGCCAAGACCTGCGGAACCGGTACCCACGACGGGAGGCGGCACCGCGAAATCGGCGAGCTCGGTCTCGTGACCCGCGCCATATACCTCACCGCGTCGTTCGATGACGCGAATCAGAGCCTCGACGCACGAACCCTCGAACTGCGTGCCCGACTTGTCACGAAGCTCGGCGAAGGCAACATCTTGTGGCAGTGCACGGCGGTAGACCCGCGTCGAGGTCATGGCGTCGAAGGCGTCGGCGACGGCGACGATGTGCGTCTCGATCGGGGCTTCGTTCGGCGCTTCGTGCCGCCGCCCTTCGGCCTCCAGGCTGGGCACCACCGGCGCGAGGAAGTCGATCTGCCGGAGGAGCTCACACGACACCCGCTCGTGGTCGCGCATGCGCTCGAATTCTGCCTCGGTGAGCCGTCCCGGCTTGTTCAAGATCTGGTTGGGCACGATGAGCTTGCCGATGTCGTGCATCAGCGAGCTGCACCGAAGCCGTTCGAGCTTGGTCGCGCGCAAGCCCAGCTCGATGCCGACCAGGTGTGCGAACCGAGCGACGCGTTCGACATGGTCAGCCGTGTACTGGTCCTTCGACTCGAGGGCGCGGATGAGCGTGGAGAGCGTGGCTTCCTGCGCCTCCCGCAACGCGAGGTAGGAAGCGAAGGCCTGGCGCGCGATCAAGATCGGTGCCACAAACAACGGGACGACCCAAGCCCCGAGATCTACATACAAACGACCGAGCAACCCACCAAGCATCGCGAAGGGGAGAATCTGCAGGTCTCCCAACCACATCTCACGCGCAACTTCACGAACGGGGCGCTCCGTGACCATTGCAACTGCCGGCATTAGCAGCGCTGAGTTGATGGTTGAGTAAGTCAGAGCTGTCGGAATTGCTGCCAACAACTCCAAACCAACGGAATCTGCAGTATCAAATGGAAGAGAAGTGTGAACAGCTGCTGCGGCGAGCGTCGACAGCCCGAAGTTGGAAAGGTTGAACGCGACCTTCGCCCACTCTTGGTTCCTGATCTGTGGGAGATAAAGGCTGCCCGCGGCCGCTACGAGAACCGGACCGAGGAATTCGGATTCGCGACCAAAAGCGACGATCGCAACCATCGCCAACATGAGACTCGCACTGAGACTCGACTTGTTGGGAAGTTCAACACTTGCATTCTCTGCGAAAGCAAAGAGGGCACCGAGAAGAAGTACTGAACCAAGCGCTGGCAAGGGCGACGCAAGCGCTAAACCAACCGTTGCACCAACAATGCAAACGGAAAGTCCGAGGCAGTAGACGCGAAATGCGATAGGGGCACGCATCGGCTCAACGGACGGACAGAGGGGGCAGGGTCTCGGCTGTTCTTGGCTTGCAACTCACTACCGCAGGCCCTTGCTGGCACCGCCGGCAAGCACCAGCGCGGCGATGCTCGAACCAATGATTGCGAGACGGACCATCACCTTCTTCACGTGAATCCCCCCTCTCTCGAGGGAACTCCCGCCGGCTCCGCTGAGATGCCGATGAGGCGACGCTTCGCTTAGAGGCTCTTCAGCCCAACCCGTTTCGCCGAGGCCCTGCCCACTCTGTCCGTCCTGGTGTCACCTCCCTCGCCTTGCGGCCCGGGGGTTGGCCGCAGCAACCACATGAGTCACAGAAGTTTCGTGCCTCGTGGCCGGGTTGTGCAAGGGGCAAAGTGTTGGGCTGACCACTCTCCGCGCGAGGGCGAGAATCCCTGTCACTGCGGCCTGCCGTTCGTATCCTCATGGCAACCACTTCACGGGGACCCGGGATGATCATCGACGAGCAGCAGACATCTGGGCCGAGCTTGCGTGACGTGGAGGTGGAGCTCTGCCGCCTCCCCGACATCGTCGCCGTGCGGATCGTGGGCGACAGCATGGATCGGCCGGTCGAGGTTCACGTCCTCGCCCACACCGGAAAGCACGCCAAGCAGGTCGTGCGGGACGTCCAGTCCGTGGCGTTGGCCTCGTTTGGACTCGACGTTGACCGGCGCATCGTCTCGGTGGTGCAGCTCAGTCCCGATGAAGAGGAGACGGCTGCGGCCTTCGCGCCCACCGTGGTCGTGCGACCGCGGATCATGGCAGTGGACTCGCACGTCTCCGGCTCTCGAATCACGGTGCGGGTGTCGCTTCGCGTCGGCGACGACGAAGCCACCGGCTACTCCGAGGGGTCCATCGCTGCGGCAACGCGTGCACGTCTGGTAGCCGCCGCAACGATTGACGCGCTCGAGCAGCTCGGCCGGATTCAAGGTGTCGACATCGAAGCCGCCGAAAAGGTGCGCGTCGGCGTCGACGAAGTCGCAGTCGTCACGTTGGTGAGCGTCAACCCGCCGTATGAGCTTCGCTTGTGCGGATCTGCACTCGTTCGACAGCACCCCGACGATGCAATGGTGCGCGCGGTGCTCGACGGTGTGAACCGCCGGCTGCCGCATCTCGCGCAGGAGCGCGGGGAACGCTGAGCCCGGCGTCGGCATCGGCGCCTTGGACTAAGACTCTTGGTCATGCCAGGCGCGGCGTTCATCTCGTTTCGTCTGGGTGGGGTCGACGGCGTCTCCGTCGAAGCGCGCAAGTGGGAATGGGCGTTTCACGAGCTTGGCTTCAACGTCCGTCGGATCGCTGGCGAGCTCGTCGATGGGTTACGACCCGATGACACCTGGCTCCCCTTCCTCGCGATCACACCAGTTCCGGGGGCGCGAGTGGAGCCCGATGCGCTTGCAGCGTCGATAGCTGGCGCTGATGTCGTGGTGGTCGAGAACCTGTGCTCCCTACCGCTCAACCTCGAGGCGTCCACGATCGCCGCTGAGGTGCTGTCGGCGTATGAAGGACGCGTCGTGTTCCACCATCACGACCTTCCGTGGGAGCGCCCACACCTCGCGCATCTCCAAGGCTTCCCGCCGCAGCGAACCAACTCGTTGCACATCACCATCAACCGGTTGGCGGCGCATGCACTCGAGCAACGGGGCATCGAAGCGCATCTCGTCCGCAACGCCTTCGATCTCCAACCGCCACAAGGTGATCGCGCCGGCACGCGGGCGTCGCTGGGGTTCCAGCCCGACCACCTCGTCGTGCTCCAACCCACGCGCGCCATCCCTAGAAAAGAGGTGCAACGCGGCATCGCGTTCGCCCAGGCGCTGCAAGCACACGTCGGCACCCGCTCCGTTCAGTTCTGGCTCACCGGCCCGGCCGAGGATGGGTACGGCCCCGAGCTCGAGGAGCTCGTGGCGTCAGCAGGACTCCCGGTGACCGAAGGCCGCGCCGCGCGGCCTGAGGACGCCTACGCCGCGGCCGATGTCGTCGTGTTCCCATCGAGCTGGGAAGGCTTCGGAAACCCGGTCATCGAAGCGACGGTCGCTGGCAAACCCGTCGTCGTCGCGCACTATCCAGTGCTCGACGAGCTCATCGACCTCGGACTGAACCTCCTTTCGATCGACGATCCCGGTCGCGTTGCCGAAGTCGTTCGTGATCCTTCGTTACGCGATGACGACGCCAACCGCGAGTTTCTTCGCAAGCACTTCGACCTCAACGACCTTCCCGCTCGATTGCGGGATGCATTCGCAGCGGTAGGTTGGGAAGAGTGGTGAGCGAGCCGGCGGATCCCGTTCGTGAGCGCCGAGCACGCATCGCTCGAGCGGTCGGCATCGCGCAGCGAGTGGGATTCGGTGCACTGTTGATCGCGGCCATCGTCTTCGCGATTGGGGTCGCCAGCGACTTTCCGGGCTGGACTGTGGTGGTCACCATCGCCGCACTCGGCACAGCCATCGTGGTGCTGCCACTTCCGATGGTGCTCGGCTACGGGATTCGCGCCGCCGAACGTGAGGATCGTGGAGGTCCTGCCCCGCGGCATTGAGCAGTTCGCCGCCCGCCGAGAGCACCACGTACGGTGTGACGTAGAAGGTGAGAGGAGACGCGCGATGCGTTACCGCCGATTCGGTGAGACGGACCTCGAGGTTTCCGAGATCGGGTTCGGAACCTGGACGCTCGCCAGCGATTGGTGGGGCAAGGTCGAGGACAAGCAGGGGATGCTGCACGCGGCGCTCGACGCGGGCATCACGTTCATCGACACCGCACCCGTCTACGGCAGCGAGGGCGTCGGAGAGACCTTGCTCGTCGACATCCTGAAGTCGCATCGCGACGAGCTCGTGCTCACCACGAAGTGTGGCTACGACATCGACGCGCCTCGGAAGTTCCCCGGTCAGTCTGAGCGGCCCCAGGACTGGCGGCCGGAGTCGATTCGCCGACAGCTAGAGGATTCGCTCACGCGGCTGCGAACCGATCACATCGACCTGTACCAGCTGCACAACGTGAGGATCGAGCCCGTCCGCGACGACGCACTGTGGGAAGAACTCGAGCGCCTCAAGACGGAAGGCAAGATTCGCGAGCTCGGCGTGGCCCTCGGCCCAGCCATCGGCTGGGTCGACGAAGGTCTCGAATCCGTGCAGTCGCGGCCGATCGCCTCACTCCAGACCGTCTTCAACATCCTGGAGCAGGAGCCCGGTCTCACCTTCGCCGCGGAGCCGAACGTGGCCGAGGGTCGCGTCTCGCTCATCTCTCGTGTGCCTCACGCTTCGGACACCTTGTCCGGCAAGGTCACACCCGACACGGTGTTCCCCGAGGGCGACCACCGCGCGCATCGCAACCGCGAGAACATGCTCGACAACTTCGAGAAGGCCGAGACCCTGGCGTTCCTCTGGGAGTCCGGACGCACCATCGGTCAGGCGGCGGTCGCGGGCATCCTCGCGAAACCTGCATTCGCGACGGTGCTGCCGACCTTCGTGACCGTCGACGAGATCCATGAGTACACCGCCGCGTCCGAGGTGCCACTCACCGCCGACGAGAAGTCCGCGCTCGATGACCTCTGGTCACGCAACTTCGACCACGAGGATCGCTACGAGATGCCGCTCAAGTCGAGCGCATGAGTCGGTCCCCGGCGACGCGGCTCCCCGCCGAGCAACGCCGACGTCAGCTGCTCGACGTGGCTTGCGCGCAGTTCGCGGACAACGGGTTTCACGCGACCTCAATGGAGGACGTCGCGGCGGCCGCGGGTGTCACCAAGCCGGTCCTCTACCAACACTTCCCGTCGAAGCGGGCGCTGTTCGTCGAGCTCCTCGACGACGTCGGTCACCAGCTGCTTCGCGAGCTCGCCACCGCGACCTCCGCTGCGCACACCGGCCGGGAGCGCGTCGAGGAGGGGTTCGCCGCGTACTTCCGCTTCGTGTCGGCAAACGAGGGGGCGTTCCGCGTCTTGTTCGGCGCGTCGGCGAGAAATGACAGTGAGTTCGCCGAGATCGTCGAGCGCGTGCTCGACGAGTCGGCCGATGCGATCAGCCAGCTGATCGAGATCGATGGCACGACTGAGCACCGCCGGGTGCTCGCGCACGCACTCATCGGGATCGCCGAGGCCACGAGCCGCGACGCGTTGAGCGGCGGCGCGGATCCGGCGATCTTGGCGCGCTGGGTCAGCGAGCTCGTCTGGTTCGGCTTGCGTGGTGTGCGCGCCGAGGAGACCGTCGCCCGCTCCTGAGTACTGTTCCCCGCCATGGATCGGTTGCGGCTGGGGATCGTCGGCATCGGGAACATCGCGCCGCTCAACGCGCAGGGTTACCTCGATCACCCGGACTGTGACGTCGTCGCGCTGTGCGAGCCGCGCGAAGAGAAGGCCGTGCGTGTCGCAGAGGAATGGGGTGTGCCGAAGGTCTACACCGACCTCGACAAGCTGCTCGCGGACGACGGGATCGACGCGGTCGAGATCCTTACTCCTACCCATATGCACCGCGACCATGTGGTCGCGGCTGCGCAAGCCGGAAAGCACATCTCCTGCCAGAAGCCAATCGCAAACTCAGTTGCTGAGGCGCGCGAGATGGTCGAAGCCGCCAACAAGGCGGGCGTCGTCTTTCGGGTGAGCGAGTGCGCGCTGCACTATCCGCCGCTCATCAAGGCGCGCGAGCTGATCGCCGGGGGCGCGATCGGAACTCCAAACATGATCCGGGTGAAGACGCTCGTCGGCGGGCACACGAACTCGACGTTCGGAGACTCGCTCGAGGTCGAGGGCTACATCTGGCGGTTCAACGAGCTCAGTCCCGCCGGGCATCTGTTCGACGATGTGTGGCACAAGTACGCGGCGGCAATCTGGCTGGGTGACCAGAGGATCCGGAGTGTGCAAGCGGTGGTTCGGCAAGGCCCGCTGTTCTTCGAGGCGCCGACCGCCGCGTTCTGGGAGTACGAACGCGACGACCTCCTCGGCCTCATGGAGGTGACGTACGCACCGAACATGTTCATGCGCAGCGAGTTCTTCGGTGCCGATGAGTTCTTCGAGATCCAGGGATCGGACGGCTTCATCTGGGTGACTCGCTACACCGGACAGATGCTGGACCTCCCGCCGTTGGTGCTTTACCGAGCGGACGGATCCACCACGTCGTTCGGCGATCTCGACGCCAGCTGGACCAGCGCCATGTCGGGCGCGTCGAAGCACTTCGTCGACTCGATGTTGGCGGGTACGCAGCCAAACATGGACGCCGACCTCGCGATCCAGACGCTCCAGCTCGTGTTCGCGGTGTACGAAGCATCGAACGAACGACGTCCGGTCGACCCCGCAACGATCGAGGGATCGGTGTCGCCACCGTGGTGGCCGCCGTATCCCTCGCAGGGCTGAGCGCCATGTCGTTCGACACGATCGCAACACCAACCGTCGAGGTCGCCCCGCACCGTGAGCCCGTCTTCGCGCATGAAGAGCAATCCAATGCCGCGCTGGCGCGCCTCGACGAGTACGTCAAGACGTACGGTTGCCGTCCGAACCTCCTCGTCATCATGTTCGACGACGTGGGGTGGGGTGACTTCGGTTGCTACGGCGGCGGCATCGCGGTCGGCGCGCCGACGCCCAACATCGACCGGCTGGCCCGAGATGGCCTGCTGCTCACCTCGTGCTACTCGGAGCCCTCGTGCAGCCCGTCGCGCGCGTCGCTGCTCACCGGCCGGCTGCCGATGCGCCACGGGCTGTTGCGACCGCCGATGTACGGCGAGCGAGGTGGGCTCGAGGGCGAGATCACGTTGTCGCAGCTGCTCAGCGAGGCCGGGTACACGACGCAAGCCGTCGGCAAGTGGCACATGGGCGAGAACCAGGCGTCGCAGCCGCAGCGCGTCGGCTTCGACGACTTCTACGGGTTCCTGTCGGTGTCTGACATGTACAGCGAGTGGCGCGATCCCGCGTTCTTTCCCGAGGTCGTGTACTCCGAGGCGCGCACCGAATGGATAGAGAACCAGCCGTTCAACCGCTGCTTCGTCCACGGCACCAAGGGCGGTGAGCTCGAAGACGTGGAGGAAGTCACGATTCCCGTGCTCTCGACGCTCGACGACAAGTGGGCGGCGTACTCGGTCGACTTCATCCGCCGGATGTCCGACGCATCGCAACCCTGGTTCCTCTACCACTGCACGCGCGGCGCGCACTTCGACAACTACCCGCTCGAGCGCTATCTCGGTGCGTCACCGGCCAAGCACCCCTACAAGGACACGCTCATCGAGCTGGATGACATCGTCGGCAGGCTCGTGGACGCACTGCGTGAGAGCGGTCAGCTCGAGCACACCCTCGTGTTCGTGTCTTCGGACAACGGTCCGAACCTGGAGACGTGGCCCGACGCGGCGTATACACCCTTCCGGTGTGCCAAGGGATCGACATGGGAGGGCGGTGTCCGCGTCCCAGGGATCTTCTCGTGGCCAGGGATGATCGAGGCCGGCGGCGCTTCGGATGGCTTGTTCGCGTTCACCGACCTGCTTCCCACCGCGTTGACGCTCGCGGGATCGGATGCGGTGCCCGCAGATCGGTTCATCGACGGCGTCGACCAGACGTCGTTCCTGATCTCACCGCAGGCGTTGTCACATCGGAAGTACCAGTACTACTGGCTGCTCAACCAGTTCTCGGCGTTGCGCGTCGGCGAGTACAAGCTGATGCTCGCGTCGATCTCCGACGACGACCACGACGTGCACAGCCAGGGTGGTTTCGAGGGCGTGACCCAGCGCTATCCGTACGGTCGTCTCTACAACCTCTACCTCGACCCGAAGGAGACGCGCAGCTACTTGGTGCGCAAGCTCGCGTACATCGACGCGTTCACCAGCGGGATCGGGAAGCATCTCGCGACCTTCGGCGCGTACCCACCGAAGAACGCATTCGCTCGCTAGTTGAGCTGCTTGCGGAGTAGCGGCAGCACCTCGTCACCGAGCCCGGCGATCTGATCGCGCACCGCTTCACGCGGCACATCGGGCACGTGGATGCGGATGTTCATCGCGTCTGCGCCCGCCCGGCTCGCAACGTCGGCCAGTCCCTCGGCAATCTCGTTCGCGTCGGACGAGCCGATGAGTTCGTTGCCGCCCCAGTGCAGCATCGCCGACCGAGCTGAGTAGCCCCGGTACACGTCGAGCTGCTGGTCGACCTTCTCTTGTGGTGGTTCACCGAGCCACGCGCGCCGGATGAGGATCACTGGTCCTTTGCCGCCGGCTTCTCGGTAGGCGTCGGCGAGCTCGCGGCACCGTTCGGCGAGTGAGAGCGAGTCGAAGAGGATCCCCACACCCAAGGCCGCGGCCCGACGCACCGCCGTGAATCCCATTGCGGCACTGATGACGGGAATCGGACTGTCGACGCACGCGTCGATGGCGGGGTCACCAGCAAGCGCGCCTGGATCGGAACCCGAGAGCATCGCGACGATCGCTTCGAGGCCTTCGGTGAAGCGCTCGGCGAGGTGGTGCATCGTCAGCCCCATCACGGCAAAGTCGTCTTGCAACGCACCCGAGGCGACGCCGATCCCAACTCGCCCCGGGAAGCGCGCCGCAAGCCACGCCACCTCCTCCGCGACCAACGCCGCCGGACGCAGCGGCAGGAGCAACGGTGACGGCGCCGCCCACCCCATCTCCATGGCTTCGAGGCACCATCCTGCGGCTTGGAGTGGGTTTGGCAGATAGCCGTGGAACCCAGCGTGGTGCTCGCTCGTCATCACCCCGTCGAAGCCATGCGCGGCGCCGAGCGCGGCCTGCGTGCGCAGCTCTTCGACGATCTCCGAGGCAACCAGCTCGTTGTGCGGGTAGAGGCGCAGCGAGACCGAGCCGTGCCCAAAAGGGATGGTGGAAGGCGTCATGCCGGCAACGTGCGCGTGTCCTCGAGCCAGTCGGGCATGTCGATCGGTGGGTTCGGAAGCTGCTCGACACCCTTCTCGGCGAGGAGTCGTTCCCAGCCTTCGGGGTCAGCCGCGAACGAGCGCGGGTCGCCCATCATGATCTCGAACAACACCGCGCCTTCTGGTCCAGCGATGAACGGACCAAAGGAATCGCCCTGGTCGAGTGCGATGTGCGTGCCAGCCGGGCAATGGACGTCGCCACACATGAGGTCGCCTTCGATCACGAACACGACGTGATCGCTGTTGTGCCCGTGCTTGTGCACCATCATCCCGGGCTCGTACTTGGCGTAGACCGTGAGATACCGCTCCGAGAACTCCGGCCACTTCTCGAAGACCGACACGGTCTTGTCGCCATGCTGCTGGCGTCGGACTTCCTGCCACTTCAGGTCGTCGAGGTGACGGAATCGCGGACCACCGGCCATCGAACGCTCCTTGCTTTCGTAGTCGGCGCGAAGCCTGCCACTTCGCGGGTCAGTGCGGAACGAGACCACCGTCGACGATCAGCACTTGCCCGGTCATGAAGCTCGACGCGTCCGATGCGAGGAACAGTGCCGGCCCCACCATCTCATCGGGTGAGGCCGTGCGTGCCTGATGGCTCGCCGCTGTCATGCGCGCCTGCGCTTCCTCAGTGTTGTTGCGCATCATGTCGGTGTCGACGCTCCCGGGCGCGAGGGCGTTCACCCGGATCTCCCGACCGGCGAAGTCGGCGGCCATCGCTCTCGTGAACGACATCATCGCGGCCTTCGCCGCTGCGTACATCGAGACGTTTGGTGAGAACAAAAACGCGCCCGCCGACAGCACGTTCACGACCGCCGCGCAAGGGCTCGCCTCCAGGTGCGGCAGTGCCGATTGCACGAGGAACACAGGGCCACGCAGATTGACGTCGAACGACTTCTGCCACGCCTCCGGCGTGAACTCACCGATCGGCATGGTCAGTGGGGTCGCGGCATTGTTCACCACGATGTCGAATCGCCCGTAGTGGTCGACCGTTCGGCCGACCAGCGCAGCCAGGTCGTTGAGGTCACCCATGTGCGTCGGCACACCGAGCGCATCTCCGCCCATCGCCGTCAGATGCGCTTCGGTCTCGGCACACGCGTCAGCTTTGCGGCTCGCGACGACGACCTTCGCGCCGGCAGCCACGAACCCTTCGGCGATCGCGCGTCCGATCCCGCGCGTGCCGCCGGTGACGATCGCCACCCGATCTGACAGGTCGAACAGCGTGCGGAGTCCTTCACGGTCCATCAGGAGTGCCAGTCGGGGAAGTCGGTAGACACTCGTTGCTTCCACTCCGGCGCACGCTCTTCGAGGAATGCAACCGGACCCTCGCGAACGTCTGGTCCTTCCATCAGATGCAGATGCAGCGCGCTCTCGAGCTGCTCGATCTCGGGGGGCGTGAGGTCGAACGACTTCCAGAGAAGCCGCTTGCTGACCGCAACCGAGACCGGAGCGGCATTGATTGCGATGTCGTGCGCAACCTCCAACGCGGTCGGCAGCACCTCGTCGGCGGGGAGGCAGCGACTCGCCAGACCCATGGTCTGAGCCTCCCGACCATCGAACATGCGCCCAGTCAACAACACGTCAGCAGCGTTGGCGAGACCAGCGATGCGCGGGAGCGTCCAGTGGGAGTACGCGTCGCCGAGCATCCCGCGCCGCACTTGCACGATGCCGTACTTGCCATCCTCGGCGATGAAGCGCAGGTCGCATTGGAGTGCGATGGTGAGCCCGATGCCGATCGCGTGACCATTCACGGCCGCGACCACCGGCTTGCGGATCGCGAACGCGGGCGGATCGATGCCGGCGGCGGTGAACGACTCGCGCGAGCGAGCCTCCCCTGTGCCGGTGAACGTGTCGGCGCCGCGCGAGAGGTCAGCACCCGCGCAGAAGGCCGGCGGCGTCCCCGTCAAGACGACGACGCGCACATCGTCGTCCACGTCGCAGTGCCGATAGGCGTCGCCGAGCTCGACGCCCATGCGACCGGTGAAGGCGTTCCTCGTCGCTGGTCGATCCAGCGTGATGACCGCGACCCCGTCGCTCTGCTCGAAGCGGATGTCCTCGTAGCCCACCAGCGGGGCAGGGTACCTGCGGCGTATCGGTAGCCTCTGCGCCGTGATCGAGCGGGTACATCTGAGCATCGACGGGGCCGTCGCCACCATCACGAACGACAACCCCGACAAGCACAACGCCTTCGACGACGACATGGATCTACGGCTGTTCGAGATCCTCACCGAGCTCAAGCAGCATCCAGAGGTGCGCGCGGTGATCTGGCGCGGGGAAGGCAGGTCGTTCTCGTCAGGGCGTGACGTCGGCTCCATCGGCAACCTCAAGGTCGAGCTGTCGCACCACGAGCTCATGCGCCGCGGCCACCGCGGGATCCAGCAGCTCTGGGAGCTCGACGCGGTCGTGATCGCCGCGTGCAAAGGCTGGGTGATGGGCGGTTCCTTCCAGCGCGCGCTGCTGTGTGATCTCAGGGTCGCGAGCGAAGACGCCAAGTTCCGTCTGCCCGAGACGACATACGGCGTGATCCCAGACACCGGTGGCGTCGCGGTGCTCTATGAGATGTGCGGCCACGGAGTTGTGAGCGACATGGTGCTCACCGGTCGGGTGCTGACTGCTGACGAAGCACTCACACACGGCATTGTCAGCCGCGTCGTGCCCGCCGACGAGCTCGATGCGACGGTACGCGAGATCGCCGAGCAGATCGCGGCCGCACCGGCGGTCACGATCAAGATGGCGCGCGAAGTGATCAGGCACCTCGCGCTGCCACAGATCCGCAGCTCCATGGCCGACGAAGTGATCTACCAGACGTTCATCAATCGCAGCGACGACATCGCCGAGATGAAGGCCGCGCGCGAAGCAGAACGCGCGCCGCGGTACACCGGGAGCTGAGAGGTGGGTGCCGCGGTGCAGCCGCAAGAGCGGAGAGCTGGATGACCGAGCCGATCGGGCTCCCCGCCCCACCCGCGGCAGGCGAGACGGCCCTGAGGCCGGGCACGTTTGATGGAACGTGCGTCCTCGTGACCGGTGGTGGAACTGGTCTGGGAAAGGCGATCGCGTCGGAGTTCGCTCGGTTGGGTGCCGCGATCGTGATCGCGAGCCGCAAGGACGAGCATCTCGACGCTGGCCGCGCAGCCATGGAGGCCTTGCAGGCATCGGTTGCGACAGCCGTGTGCGACATCCGTGATGCCGACAGCGTGGCGGGAGCGTTCGATGCAGCAGAGCAGGCGTTCGGACTTCCTGGCGTGCTGGTGAACAACGCGGCAGCGAACTTCCCAGTGCCGGCAGAAGACATGTCGCCGAATGCATGGCGCACGGTGATCGACATCACCTTGAACGGCACGTACCTGTGCGCGCGGGAATTCGCCCGTCGGCACCTCACTGCTGGGACGCCCGGATCCATCATCAACGTCGGGGCGAGCTACGCATGGACGGGTGGACCCGGCTTCGCGCACTCCGCCGCGGCCAAGGCAGGCGTGAAGAACCTGACCGAGTCCCTGGCAGTCGAGTGGGGCCCCTACGGCATCCAGGTGAACGGTCTCGTCCCCGGCTTGTTCCCGCACGAGGACATGACCGACGACATCAAGGGCAACCTCGACCGCACGAGCGACAAGGACAGTGCGCAGCCCGCGATGCGCGTCGGGCAGCGACAAGAGCTCGGATGGGCCGCCACCTTCCTCGCGTCCCCGTACGGCCGATTCATCTCCGGTCACACGCTCGTGGTCGACGGAGCGAACTGGCAGCGGCGCAGCCTCACGAACCCACCTGTCGTGACCGTGCGCGACCAGATGGGCAAGGGACCTTTCACGCCGGATGCCTGAGGTGAGCAAGCGCGGCCCAAGCGGCCCGGCGCCGAAGGCGCCGAGAGCGGGATAGTGGACAAGGCCTTGGTCGTCGGCGGGACCGGCCCGACCGGGATGCCGATCGTCCGGGGCCTGATCGACCGCGGCTACGCGGTCACGATCCTCCATCGCGGGCAGCACGAACGAGACGAGACGCCAGCGGAGGTCGAGCACCTCCACTGTGATCCGTACGACGAGGCATCACTCGCCGAAGGCCTCGGATCCTCGACGTTCGACGTGACACTCGTGATGTATGGGCGCTTGCGCGCGGCCGCCCGGTTGCTCGAAGGGCGCACCGGCCAGTTCCTCTCAGTCGGAGGAGTCCCTGCGTACCGGGGCTGGATGAACCCGTGGCTGCACGATCCGGCGGGATTGCCAGTGCCCGTGGCCGAGGATGCCGCGACGGTCACCGAACCCGGCGAGGACGAGAAGGGGTATCGAATCGTCCGCACCGAAGAAGCGGTGTTCGAGCACCATCCAACGGCCGCGCACTTCCGTTACCCATACGTATACGGACCGCTCCAGCTGGCACCGCGCGAGTGGTGCATCGTGCGCCGGGTGCTGGACGGGCGCGATCGGATCGTCGTCGCCGACGATGGACTGACGCTCCATCACCACGGCTTCACCGAGAACCTGGCCCATGCGGTTCTGCTCGCAGTCGCGAATCCCGACGCGGCGGCCGGACTTGTCTTCAACGTCGGCGATGAAGAGGTGCTCACCGTCCGTCAGGTGGTCGAGCTCGTTGCCGCCGCGCTTGGACACCACTTCGAAATCGTCTCGATGCCGTTCGACCTTGCCGTTCCAGCACGTCCGCTGCTCGCGCAACCTCTTCCCACACATCGCGTGCTGGACCTCACGCGAGTGCGGACGGTGCTCGGCTATCGCGATGTCATTCCCGCCCGCGACGCCATCGGCGTCACAGCTCGTTGGCTTGCCGACCACCCGCATGCACCAGGCGAGATGGAGGAGCAAGTGCTCACCGATCCGTTCGACTACGCCGCGGAAGACCGATTGATCGACGCGTGGTCACACGCGCGTGACGCCGTGGTCCATGCTGCCGAGTTCAAGACCGAGCCGGGCTACGGACTGGCGTACAGCGGCCCGGGCGGGCGTCCCCGCTCGAAGGAGGTGTTCGACGCGTGAGCGAAGGAACCGGACCGCTCGCTGGCGTGCGCGTGCTCGACATGTCAATCGCCGCGACCGGCCCGTACGCGGCGACCTTGCTCGCAGACCAGGGCGCGGAGGTCATCAAGGTCGAACGCCCTGGCATCGGAGACATCGGCCGTTGGGTCGGCGTGTCCGTCAACGGCATGAGCGCGCTGTTCCTCATGTGCAACAGAGGCAAGCGATCGATCGCGTGTGACATCCACACCGACGAAGGCCGCGACATCGTGCACCGCCTTGCCCGCGACGTCGACGTCGTCGTGCAGAACTACCGACCCGGCGTGGTGGATCGTTTGGGCGTCGGCTACGACGATCTCCGCAAGGAGAACCCCGACCTGATCTACGCGTCGCTCTCCGGCTTCGGACCTGACGGGCCTTACGCGCCGAAGAGCGCCTACGACACGGTGATCCAGGCGTACGGCGGATTCGCCGGGAACCAGGCCGATCCCGAGACGGGCGAGCCGCAGTTCCTTCGTCAGACCGCGGCAGACAAGGTCACCGCGCTCTACGCCGCTCAGGCGATCACTGCCGCGCTGCTCGCGCGCGAGCGCGGCTCAGGCGGACAGCACCTCCATCTCTCGATGCTCGACGCCGTCGTTTCGTTCCTCTGGGTCGATGCCGCCGGCAACGAGGTGCTGATGATGGCCGATGGCTCGCAGCCGTCGAGCTTCGTGCAGAGCTTCCGGCCGTTGCAGTTCACCGATGGGTGGGGCATCTGCACGCCGACCTCGGACGCCGACTTCACCGGCATGTGCAAGGCGTTCGGCGTCGAGGGCTACGACGACCCGCGCGTCGCGACCATCGGCGAACGTGTGAAGCATCGCGAGATCACGAACGAGCTCGTCGCGCAGTGCTACGCCGCTGCCGCCAAGCTCTCGACCGAAGACGCCATGGCGCGACTCGAGGCACAACGCGTTCCGTGTGGCGTCATCGTGCGCCCCGAAGAGCTCGCAGCCGATCCTCACGTCGAGGCCATCGGTCTGCTCATCGAATCCGAGCACCCCACCGTCGGTCCCGTTCGTCAGCCGCGTCACCCCGCGCAGTTCACCGCGACACCGGCTTCACACGGGATCCCGGCCCCTGATCTCGGTCAGCACACCGACGAGATCCTCCGAGAGCTCGGGCTCGGCGACCGGATCGATGCACTGCGGGCCGACGGAGTGGTCGCATGACGCGGAGCCGTGGTTGGCTGTTGCCATGAGCATGAAGATCGGGATCTTCGGTGGCGACTTCGCCGGCAAGACCGCCGACGACGTCATCGCCGCCGCGCGGACGGTGCACGAAGAAGGCTTCGCCACCTTCTGGGCGCCGCAGGTGTTCGGCTTCGACGCACTCACGCTGCTCGCCGTGGTTGCTCGCGAGGTGCCCGAGATCGAGCTCGGTACTGCAGTCGTTCCCACGTACCCGCGCCATCCGATGGTTCTCGCCGCACAGGCGATGACGACGCAGGCCATCAGCGGCGGCCGCCTGCTCTTGGGCATCGGACTCTCGCATCAGCTCGTCGTCGAAGGGATGTGGGGCCTGTCCTTCGAGAAGCCGGTGCGTCACATGCGCGAGTACCTGACGGTGCTGACAGCACTCATCCGTGAAGGGAACGTGTCGTTCACCGGCGAGACGATGAGCGCGAGCTGTCCCGTCGCCGTCGAAGGGTCGACACCGATGCCGATCCTCGTTGCGGCGCTTGGTCCGAAGATGCTGGAGCTCGCGGGCACCGTTGCCGACGGAACGGTCACCTGGATGACGGGACCGAAGGGCATCGGTGAGCACATCGTGCCTTCGATCACCGCCGCGGCCGAGCGCGCGAGCCGACCGGCTCCCCGCATCGTCGTCGCTCTGCCGGTGTGCGTCACCGACGACCCCGATGCGGCGCGCGACCGCGCGAACAAGATCTTCCAGATGTACGGGTCGTTGCCGTCGTACCGGGCAATGCTCGATCGTTCGGGAGCCGAAGGACCCGGTGACGTCGTTATCGTCGGCGACGAGTCGTCGGTGAGGGATCAGATCGCGGCGCTCGCCGATCTCGGCACCAGCGATCTGATTGCTGCTGAGTTCGCGCCGTACAAGAGCCCTGATCGAGAGCGGACGCGCGAGCTGCTCCGTTCGCTCTAGGAGGAGCTGCTCGTCGCGCTTCGCGGCCTTGCCGCCACAACCATCGGAGCCCGCTGGCTTGGCGTGGGTCGCGACCTCCGCAGATGCCGGGATCACGCTGCTCCCGATGCCGAGAGCCAGAGCGATGACGACGGCGCGCGGCTTCACGCAATGCTCCAACGTCGCCATGCCGCCCGCATGTCAGGAGGCTCTCGCGTTGGCGCCTACACCAACTCGGGTGTGAGCGCTTCGCCCCCGGTGGACTGCTCGTCACCGCCGTTGAGCGCGAGCAACGCGCCCTGGATGAATGCCGGGATCTCCCCTCGAGGCAGCGGGCGGCTGAAGTGGTACCCCTGACCGAATCGACATCCCGAGCGGGTCAGGAACTCAGCTTGGTGCGCGTGCTCGACGCCCTCGGCGACCGTGCGCAGGCGCAGCGTGCGTGCCAGGTTCACCACTGCGAGCGCCAGCTCGCCACCCCCTCCGCTCTCGTTGATCGACCGCACGAACGAGGCGTCGACCTTCAGGCAGTCGACGGGGAGACGCCGCAGATAGCTGAGTGACGAGAAGCCCGTGCCGAAGTCGTCGAGCGCGAGCCGGATCCCCACCTCCTTGAGCAGCGACAGCCAAGCGATCGTCGCCTCGGCGTCTTCGAGCAACGTGCTCTCGGTGAGCTCGATCGTGAGCCGTCGAGGATCGAGCTCGGTCGCGGCCAAGGTGCGGGCAATCGTGTCGACGAAGTCCGCATCCGCAACCTGCCGACCGGAGACGTTGACACTGATCCCGAAGCGTCCGTCCGTGACTCCCGCGTCGTCCCACTGCACCAGCTGCCGGCACGCCTCGGCGAGCACCCAGTCGCCGATCGGAGTGATCAGGCCGGTCTCTTCGGCAAGGCCGATGAACTCGAGCGGCTGGATCATGCCGCGCTCGAAATGGTTCCAACGTACGAGAGCCTCGAAACCGAGGGGTCGGCCAGTCACGAGCTCGATCACCGGTTGGTAGTGGAGCTCCAACTCCGATCGCTCGATCGCGTGACGGAGATCGGATTGGAGCGCGACGCGTTCCAGCACGATGCTGTGCATGCTCGACTCGAAGACCCGACACCGCGCCTTGCCCTCGTTCTTGGCGCTGTACATCGCGATGTCGGCATTGCGCATGAGCTCCTCGCTCGTGCTCGCATCCGCGCCCGTCACGGCGATCCCGATGCTGGATGCCACCGGCGTCTGGGAACCGTGGATGAGGAGCAACGGGAGCGCGAGCTGGGCCTTGATGCGCGGCGCGCAGCTGCGCGATCTCGTCGACCGTCCGCTCGTCGAGCGTGACGACGCGCGAGTTCGCCGGCTTGGTCTGCACGTCCTCGACGACGGGCTCGCCGTCGCCGCGGACGAGGCACGCGCTGCTGTCGACCTTGAGCTGCGCGCCGTCGAGCTCGTCCCAGCGCGGCGATCTCGGCCGGGCGCAGCCCCGCGACCGCGGCCAGCCGCAATGCCAGCCCGGCAGCGGGGTCGAGCGCCCGGGCCGCCTCGATCACCGCACGAACGTCGTCCGCGCTCATCGCCTCGCGCGGCGCGCGCCGTGGACCGCGCAACCGCGTCTGGCTCGCGACGTTCACGCCCACCCAGTCCCAGCGGACCGCCTGCGCGAGCGCGGCGCGCAGGACGGCGTGCCGGCTACGAATCGCGGCCTCCCCCAAGGCCGTCTTCCGCATCCGCGCGTGCCAGCGCTCGACGTCGGCCACGCTGAGCCGCGCCACGTTGGTCGTCGCGATGGCGTCGGCCTCGATCTTGGCGACCCGGCTCTCGTAATCCCGGCAGGACGTCTCGACTCACACCGGGTCGTTCACCTCGGCGCCGATTTCGGGCTCGGCGCCGAACCTCTCAGATCACGGAATGTGAAGCCCTGAAACGGCGCGGGCGATCACCAGGCGCTGGATCTCGGAGGTGCCTTCGAAGATCGTGTAGATCTTGGCGTCCCGGTGCCAGCGCTCGACCGGGTAGTCCCGGGTGTAGCCGTAGCCCCCGAGGATCTGGATGGCCTCCTCGGTCGCGTGCACCGCCACCTCACCGGCCTTGAGCTTGCTCATCGAACCCTCGCCCGACTCGAACGGCTTCTTGACCGCCGCCATCCAGCACGCTCGCCAGACGAGGAGCCGGGCCGCGTCGATCTCCATCTTCATGTCGGACAGCTTGAAGGCGATGCCCTGGTTCTCGATGATCGGGCGGCCGAACGCCTTGCGCTCCTTCGCGTACTCGAGCGAGTACTCGTAGGCCGCCCGCGCGATGCCGATGGCCTGCGCGCCGACGAGCGGCCTCGTGGCCTCGAATGTGCTCATCGCGGCTTGAGTCTTGGTCTTGCCACCCTCACGGGCCCGGGCGAGGCGAAGGTCGAGCTTGTCCTTCCCTCCCAGCAAGTTGGCGCCAGGGATCCGGCAGTCGTCGAGGATCACCTCGGCGGTGTGGCTCGCCCGGATGCCGTGCTTCTTGAACTTCTGGCCCTGGCTGATGCCGGGCGTGTCGGGGCCGATCACGAAGGCCGCGTGACCACGACCCTTGAGCTCGGGGTCGACCGCGGCGACGATCACGTGCACGTCGGCGATGCCGCCGTTGGTGATCCAGGTCTTGGTGCCGTTGAGCACCCACTCGTCGGACTTCTCGTCGTACTCGGCCCGGGTGCGCAGGCTCGAGACGTCGCTGCCGGCGTCGGGCTCGCTGACAGCGAACGCGCCGAGCTGGACCTTGTCCGGCGTGCCGAAGCACTGCGGGAGCCACTCACCCTGCTGCTCGGGCGTGCCGCTGGCGATGATGCCGCTGACCGCGAGCGTGCTCCCGAGCACGGAGAGCGTGATGCCGGCGTCGCCCCACGCGAGCTCCTCACTCGCGAGCGCGAGCATCAATCCCGCGGGATCGGCCGCGCACTGCGCGAAGAAGTCGAGCGTGTAGAGGCCGATCTTGGCCGCCTCTTCGATCACCGGCCACGGGGTCTCTTCCCGCTCGTCCCACTCGGCGGCCACGGGGCGCACGACGTCCTCGGCGAAGTCGTGGACCCACTTCTGGATCTGGATCTGGTCCTCGTTGAGGTCGAGGCTGAAGTCCGACATCGGGGTCCTCCTCGGCGCCGGCCGCTGGCTGGTCGCCGTAAGTTACTGACTGGTAACAACCTACCCCACCGGTCAAGTGCTCAAGCGAACCGAGCTCAGATCCCTCAAATACCAGTTCTGACCTGCTGATTTGGCCTGACTTGCAACTGTCTCACCGGGCTTCTACAATCGAACGTATGTTCGATCCCGCGATGGACGCCCCCGGAGAAGAGGCGACGTACGACTTCGGCGCGCGTGTCGACGATCTCCGCTGCCACCCTACCGACGTGCTGCGAAAGCTCCTCGGCGAGGCGGGCGACGAAGAGCAGCGCTGGCGCCTCGAACGAGTCGCGATCACCCGGGTGCTCGACGAGCGCGAAGCGCTCGACGGCCGAGACACGACGATCTCCGCTCGAACCGCCCGCTCACTTGTCGAAGTTGGCCGTGCGCTCGAGCAGCAGCCCGCGATCGCAGCAGCCGCGCACGCGGGCGAGCTCACGTGGGACCAGCTCGAGCCCGTGGTGGAGATCGCCACACCCGACACTGACGAGGAGTGGGCAGCACGCGGTCAGCGCTGCTCGCCGAGCGAATTGCGGCGACTGGCCCGCCGGACTCGCCGGGTGAGCACCGAGACCTCCGATGCGCGCATCGAGGCGCGCAACTTCTCGATCTGGCGTCGGCCTGAGGCCGGCATGGTCTCGTTCCGCGGCGACCTGCCCGACATCGACGGCGTACTCGCCGAAGCGGTGCTCGAGCGGATGATCGATCGCATGAAGCCCGCACCCGGTCAGCCGTGGGACACCCGTGCCCATCGGATGGCGGATGCGTTCATGGACCTCGTTCGCAACTACGCCGACGCTGACCCGGCGACGAAGGGAAGCTTCAAGCCGCTCGTGATGGTGCAGGTGCGCGCCGACGATCCGGACGCGCTGGAAGCGAACGGTGTAGCGGTGGCGAAGCGGCGGCTCGCCGAGTTCCTCGCCGACGTGCCGCCGCGCGCGACCCGTCAGGTCGTCGACGACCTGGGCGGGCTCGTGCCGAGCAGCGACCTCGACCAGGAGAGCATCCCGGCTGAGGTGCGCCGCTTCGTGCTGGCGCGCGATCGGGAGTGCCGCACCCCAGGGTGCGAGCGGCCGGCGCGCGAGATCCACCACATGGACCCGCGCAGCACTGGTGGCACCCACGACCCCAAGAAGCTGGCCGGGGTGTGCGTGCCCTGCCATCACGGCTACGAGCCGCACGGACCGTGGCGGCTGGTCGGTGATCCCGACGTGCCCGGTGACCTGCGACGGATCCACCGTGACGATGACCGATCCCGCGACGGTCCAGACGATGGGCCGTCACCCTGAGGCCAGACTCCACTTCCTCATCGCGCCACCCACGCCTGACTTCGTCGCGGCTGCATGACGTCGTGGCGTCCTCGAGAAGTCCGTCTCGGCGTCACACTGCACGCTCGATCTTGGCGAAGGTCGTCCGGCTCATCCAGGGACCCCGTTCCGCTTCCTGAAGTTCGCAGATGCAATGCTTTTAGGTGTATTACCGAGGAAATCATCGGTTTCTTCGCTAGATTCCTCGGGTGAGCGACTTTCGGATCGGAGAAGCGGCGGAGCTCCTCGGCGTCAGTGCCGACACGGTCCGGCGCCTCGCCGATGCCGGGGATCTGGCGACCCGTCGCACCGAGGGCGGGCACCGGGTCGTGGAGGGCGTGTCTCTCGCCCAGTACGCGGCGACGCACACGCACGCCCCCGAGCTCGGCACCGCGGTCGCCGAGTCGGCCCGCAACCGCTTCGTCGGGATCATCACCCGAGTGGTGAAGGACTCCGTCGCCGCGCAGGTGGAGATCCAGGCCGGACCTCACCGGCTGGTCTCACTCATGACCGCCGAGTCCGTCGAGGAGCTCGGGCTCGAGCCAGGGATGCTCGCCGTCGCAGCCGTGAAGGCGACCAACGTCGTCGTCGAGGTTCCGCGTTGAAAGCTCCGCGTTGAACGGTTTCGCATCGAAGAGGCTGCAGGCTCTCGCGGTGGGCGCAACGCTGGCCGTCGTACTTGGCACATCGCCCGCTGGAGCGCACCAGCCCCACAAGAAAGCCGCCGGCGAGATCACCGTGCTCGCCGCATCGTCGCTCACCGAGGCGTTCACCGAGATCGAAGCCAAGTTCGAGAAGAAGCACCCGAACGCCGACGTCTTGCTCAACTTCGGCTCGTCGTCGATGCTCGTGACCCAGATCCAGCAGGGCGGGCCGGCCGATGTCATCGCGACGGCCGACGAAGCGAACATGGAGAAGCTCGTCGAGAGCGAGCATGTCGCGGCCTCTCCGGCGGTGTTCGCGACGAACGTGCTCGAGATCGCGGTCGCGCCCGACAATCCAACGCGGATCGCATCACTGGCTGACACGCTTGGTGACGACATCACGCTGGTGCTCTGCGCGGCGGAAGCGCCGTGCGGCAAGTACGCGCTCGAGGCCTACGCGAGCGCTGGGCTCACGGTGCCGACGGTGCCCACCGGCGCTACGGCGAAGGACACGATCGCGAAGGTGACACTGGGCGAAGCCGACGCGGCGGTGGTCTACGTCACCGACGTGAACGCGGCTGACGATGACGTGGATGGCGTCGAGATCCCCGATGACGAGAACGTCACCGCGACGTACCCGATCTCGTCACTCGCCGAGGCTGTGAACGGGCCGGGGGCGAAGGCGTTCGTGAAGTACGTGCTCTCGAAGCCGGGCCAGAAGATCCTTCGGTCCTTTGGCTTCCTGGAACCGTGATCGGCTTCCTGGAACCGTGACAGTGCGAACGCAACAAGCGCGGCGCGGTCCGCCGCTGCTCGCGGGCGGGGTCGCGCTCCTCGCCGTCCTCTTCTTCGCGCTGCCCCTCGTGGGCATGCTCATCGAGGCGCCGTGGGACGATCTCTGGGACGAGCTCACCGCCGAGGCGACGGTCGACGCGCTCAAGCTGTCGCTGATCTGCTCGCTCGCCGCGACTGCACTTTCGGTGTTGTTCGGGGTGCCGCTGGCCTGGGTGCTGGCCCGCGCGGAGTTCGCCGGCCGGCGACTCGCGAGAGCGCTCGTGACCTTGCCGATGGTGCTCCCGCCTGTCGTCGGTGGGATCGCGCTCTTCCTCGCCTTCGGTCGGAACGGCTTCATCGGCCAGCACCTGGATGACTGGTTCGGGATCCGGCTGCCGTTCACGACCGGCGGCGTGATCATCGCCGAGACGTTCGTCTCGATGCCGTTCCTCGTCGTGGCCGTGGAGGGCGCGCTGCGCGCCGTCGACACCCGTTACGAGGATGCGGCGGCGTCGCTCGGCGCCTCGCGGTTCACGGTGTTCCGCCGGGTGACGCTGCCGCTCATCGCGCCGGCGCTCATCGCGGGTGCGGTGCTCAGCTGGGCGCGCGCCATCGGAGAGTTCGGCGCCACGATCACATTCGCGGGCAACTTCGTCGGGAAGACCCAGACCATGCCCTTGGCGATCTTCGGGCGCTTCGAGTCGGGCGATCTCGACGGCACCATCGGCCTGAGCCTTGTGCTGGTCGCGGTGTCGGTGGCGGTGCTCGTCGGGCTGCGCGATCGGTGGCTGACCACGTGACTCTCACCGCACGCCTGGACGTCGACCTGGGTCGGTTCGCGCTGCGTGACGTGACGATCACCGTCGCCGATGGCGAGACGGTGGCGTTGCTTGGCCCGAACGGCGCGGGAAAGACGACGGCGTTGCGCGCCGTGATGGGACTGGTCGATCTCGACGAAGGTCGCGTGGTCCTCGACGACACCGTGCTCGACGACCGAGCCGACGGCACTTGGGTGCCACCCGAGCAGCGCCGCATCGGCGCGGTGTTCCAGCACGGTTTGCTGTTCCCGCACTTGACCGTGCTCGAGAACGTGGCGTTCGGACCTCGGTCACGCGGCGTCGGCACCAAGCAGGCGCGACAAGCGGCGCATTGTTGGCTCGAGGAGCTCGATGTCGCGGAGCTCGCGCGCGAGCGACCGCGATCTCTCTCCGGAGGCCAGGCGCAGCGAGTCGCGCTGGCCCGCGCGCTGGCCACCGAACCGCGGCTGCTCGTGCTCGATGAACCTCTGACTGCCCTCGACGCCAGCACCCGTCCCGAGGTGCGACGGGCGTTGGCGAAGCACCTCGACGCGTTCGACGGCAGCGCGCTCGTCGTCGCCCACGACCCGATCGAGGCGATGGCGCTCGCCGATCGGATCATCGTGATCGAGGACGGCGGCGTCACTCAGGAGGGCACACCGACCGAAGTGCGCGAGCAGCCGAAGACCAGGTACGTCGCCGATGTTGCGGGCGTGAACCTCTACCGGGGTGAGGCGAGCGCCAACGGGCTGCGCCTCGCCAACGGCGAAGTGATCATGAGCACCGAGCATCTGGACGGCCCGGCGTTCGCGGTGGTGCACCCGAAGGCCGTCGCGTTGCACGCGAACCAACCAGCGGGCACGCCCCGCAACGTGTGGCAGGGGATCGTGTGCCACGTCGATCCTGAAGGTGACCGCTCACGCGTGCATGTCGATGCACCGGTGCCGATCACGGCCGAGATCACTGCTGTTGCGCGCGCCGAGCTCGCCCTCGCAGAAGGAAGCGACGTATGGGTGAGCGTCAAGGCGGCCGAGGTGACGCTCTTCCCCGCCTGAGGCGTCGGCACCGCTCCTACGTCGACGACGTGGTCGTCGAGGCGGGAAGGATCCCTGCGACGATGACCTGACGCTGGAGCTGCACGCCGTTCTCGCCGGTCGCGGTGAGGACGTAGATGTGCTGGGTCGCGGGGCACGAGAACGGCACGACCGCGTTCCCGTCCGAGCTGAAGCTCCCCAGCGACGTCCCGTCGACGCGCAGCGACACCCCAGTCGTCTTGTCCGTCGACCAGGTGAGCGTGACGTTCACGTTCCCGCCGCCGTCGGGACACGCCACCGGTGACGGGCTTGCCGCGAGCGACTGGATCTGAGGACCCGCTGCGGTGGTCGTGGTCGTCGTCGAGCTGGTCGAGGTGGAGGTGCTCGTCGACGAGGTCGACGTGCTGGTACTCGACGACGTGGTCGTCGCTGCTCCGCCGCCCCCACCGCCCGCCGCGGTCGCGATGATCCCGCCGATCAGCAGCCCGAACACGAGGATCGCGCCACCGATGAGGACGCCCTGCGGCACACCACCTTCACCATCTCCACCTTCACCATTCCCGGCCTGCCAGCCGCCACTCGGTGGTTGACTGGCCCCACCGCCAGTCGAGCCAGTGCCGGGGGCGGCCGGAACCGTCGCGTCAGCGCCGTAGCCAGCGGCCTGCGTCGCGTCGCGATCCCACGTCGACATGGCCTGGGACGGTAGCGCCCGGGCCAGTCAGGTGCAGCCGACTGCTGGCAGGAGGCGTCGTGCATACTGCTCGCCCCATGAGCGATCACGACGACGCGGCGCGCTACGCCGCATCCGCGGGCGCAGTCCTGTTGGACCTGCGCGCGCAGGACAGCTCCGACGCCTGGCGTCGCTACACCCTGGGTGACGCCGGCGATCTGAACGCGAATCGCCAGCTGCTCGCGCTGCTGCGTGAGGAGCATCCCGACGACGCGGTGCTCTCGGAGGAATCAGCGGAGGATCCGCGCCGGCGCGACGCATCACGAGTGTGGATCATCGACCCGCTCGACGGCACGCGCGAGTTCACCGAGGCGGGTCGCACCGACTGGGCCGTGCACGTCGCGCTCTGGGAGCGCGACCACGGTGTGCGCGTCGGCGCGGTCGCGTTGCCAGCCCAGGATCTCGTGCTCTCGACCGCATCCCCACCGTCGGTGCCCGCGTCCACCAGCAAGCAGATTCGCGTCGTCGTCAGCCGCACCCGGCCTCCGATGGCCGCGCGCCGCGTGGCCGACGCGCTCAACGCCGAGCTCGTGGGGATGGGGTCCGCGGGCGCGAAGACGATGGCCGTCGTCACCGGCGAAGTGGATGCGTACGTGCATGCCGGCGGGCAGTACGAGTGGGACTCCGCGGCACCGGTTGCCGTCGCCGCCGCCGCCGGTCTTCACGTGTCTCGCCTCGACGGGTCTCCGCTCGTCTACAACCAGCCCGACCCGTGGCTCCCCGACCTCGTCGTGTGCCGTGCCGAGCTCGGCGAGGAGATCGTGCGCGCCGCTGCGGCGTAGCTACCCGCCCGCGGGCACCTGCTCCCACCACCACGCGACTCCCGCGAGACCGGGACCAGTGTGGACCACCATCACCGGTCCGAACTCACCGACGAACGCGGTGCTCGGCTCTTCTTGTGCGGTGATGCGCTCCAGTAGATCATTGGCGGTGTCAACCGCGAGCGCATGCAACGCGGCGACGTGCAGCCGAGCATCCGTCACAGCTTCGTGGACCGGACGCGACTTGTGCACGAGCGCGACGATCCGGTCCATGGCCGCGTCGCGGCTCAACGCCGGCCGCAATCGCTTCACTCTGCCGGCGCGGAACTCAAAGAGCGGGTTGATGCCGAGCCGCCGTCCGGCCCAACCAGCGACGCCCGGCACCCGGCCGCTGCGCACGAGGTGATCGAGCGTCGGAACCGATGCGATCAGGCGCACTCGATCGATGACCGCACGTGCTCGCGCTTCGACTTCGTCGAGCGACGCCCCCTTTCGAGCGGCTTGCGCGGCGGCGAGCACCACGAGCGCCTGTGCTCCGCCGGCGCTCGCGCTGTCGACGACTCGAATTGGCCCGCCGACGGCGTCGGCGGCCACGATTGCGGCGTGGAAGGTCGCGCTCATCGACGACGCGATCGTGATCACCACGCAACCGTCCGCAGCAGCACTCGCCTCCTTGATCGCGGCCTCGAAGTCTCCGGGCGTCGGGGCTGATGTCGTGACGTCGGGCTCTTGCAACAGCTCTTCGAGCGAGCGGTGACCCTCGGGCTCGGAGGTCCCGCCGACCGTCAACCACATCGGCACGACCGCGATGTCGTGCTGCTGCGCGAGTGAGGCCGGGAGCGCCGCGGCGCTGTCGGTGACGACGGCGACGGTCATGCGGACACCGTTGAGCCTTGCTCGGCGCGCACCGACAGCGACGCCAACAAGACGAGCAGACCCGATGCCAGAAGCACAACGCGGGCCGGTTCGAGCGACCCGATCACTCCCGCGTCGGCGTCGCCGAGCGCCTCCCCCACCAGGCCGGCGGCCACGGCTGCGACCCCGAGCGCGAGGCGGATCACGACGTGGAACGCCGCGAACGCAAGCACGCGCTCGTGGCCTTCGAGATCGGACTGGAGCGCGCCCATGCCCGAGGCGAGCGTGAACGCCGCGGCGCCACCGAACAAGAGCGCACCGACGAACGCCAACCCGATCGACGCGGTCAGCGAGAACGCCGCCACGATCACGCCGATCGCGAGCACCCCAGCACGGGTCTCCCGCACCGGGTCATGACCGACCCGAGCTCTCAACACGAGCAGGCCGCCGGCTGCGCCCACACCGAACAGCGCAATGAGCACGCCGAAGTCGACGTCGCCAGCGTCGACCACGACCCGTACGAACACGATGCCCATCGAGAACAAGGCACCGAGACCGAACGCGACCGCTGCCGCGGCGGGCATGACCGCACGGACGAGCGGGATTCGGAACGCGTCGCGAAACCTGACCTTGTCCGGCGTCGTCACCTCACCGACTGGTGCCCGCAGCTGATGAAGGCGAGCGATGAAGAGGAAGGACACAAGGAACGACGCGGCATCGACCCAGAACACGAGCGCGAAGGGACGGTCGAACGCGTCCGCGAACGACATCGCGGTGAGTGCGGCGAAGAGCGCAGCCCCGATGGGGATGGAACCGTACGACGCGCCGAGCACGAGGCCGTTCGCGACAGGGAGATCTTCGGGTTCGACCAGATCGGGGATCGATGCATCGCGCGCGGGAAGGAAGACGATGCTCGCCACCTCCAGCAGAACCGCGCACAGATATACCCACCACAGCTCGGCGATGAGCGGCACGAGCGCGACGATTCCGGCGCGGCTGACGTCCATGGCGAGCATCGTGCGGCGCCGGTCCCAGTGTCGGATGGCACGCGCCGCCAACGGCCCACCGAGTGCGGCGGGGAGCAACCGCAACGTGAGGATGCCACCGACCGCGGCTGGCGAGTCCGTGATCTCCAGCGTGAGGGCCATGAACGCGACCGTCGCCATCCAGTCGCCGAGGCTGGAGATGGTCTGCCCGACGAACAGGTCGCGAAAGCCGCGCCGCGAGAGTGCTCCGATCGTCACGGCGTCGGTGTGTCGGGATCACGGTCGAACAACAAGCGCCGGACGTACGGCTCGATCCCTGGGGTGGGCGGTCGTGAGTTCGCAAGGACTCGCTTGGTCAGCATCGGAACGGCCACGGCACCGCCAGCGACCGCACCACACGCACCATGTGTGAGCGCGATCACGGGCGTCAGCGCCACTTTGCCGACGAACCCACCGAGTCCCGTCTCGTGCACGGCCTTGCCGAGCACCATGCTGCCGAGGAGGACGATCATCCCCGGCCACGCGGTCACCGCGAGCGCACCGAGCGCGGGCGCGACACCACGACCGCCCTTGCCGCCGAGGAAGGGCGACCAGTTGTGTCCGATCACCGCCGCGCCACCGGCCAGCGCGGCAAGCGTGCCGTGGTCACCGGCCAGCAGAGGACCGAGTGCGCCCTTGGCCATGTCGAGGATCCCGGCGAGCGCGAGCGGCCAGAACCCAGCCACGCGGTAGATCGAAGTGCCGCCAACGGTCCCGTACGGGGTGTCCCGAAGGTCCACCCCTTTGACCAACCTCGCCACCAAGTTGGAGAAGGGGATCGACCCGAGTAGGAACGCGAGCAGCAGGATCCCCGCGTCAGCCATGCCTCATTCTGGACCGGGGAGGACCTGTGGTCCCCGCCGGCCTTATCCGCCGAGCGGCTTGATGATGAGGTTGAAGGAAGAACCGAGCGCGGTGGACGCGTCGAGCAAGCCCTGGCTGACCACGAGTCGCGCGGACGCCGGACACGGGACGTTGATCGGTTCGGCGGACGCCGTGGGCGCGCCCGCGGCGGTACCCGCCGCGAGGATCTCGAACGACGCACAGAACCCATGGATCACGCGGCGGCCCGTCGCGTCGGCGATGTAGCAGATGAGGCGGACGAAGCCCGGTCCTGGCGTCGCGGTCTGCGGAACCGCGACCGTGTCGCCGCCGGTGCCGAGCAGGACGCCGTCGCTCGCAAGGATCTCGGTGCGGAACGCGCTCGAGCCGCGACACACGCTGTCGGCGTCGGCTGCGCCTGCGACCGTGTAGCTGATCTCGGTGCCGGGAGGACCGGAGCCGGGGCTCACCGACCCGAAGCCGACGCCCGATGCGTCTTGCGCACCGGCGGCCAGCGGCGTCCACACGATGACCATGCCGAGGAGCAGCGACCCGAGACGAGATCTCTTCACCTGGCCAGTCTGCCGAATCTTCGGCTCCGAGAGGAACTCTGCGCTGGTGCGCCCGAGGGGCGGCTTGACCGCCCCTCAACACGCTGGTCACGGCATTGGTCGCGCGGGGAGGGGTAGGCGGGGAGGGGCCTGCCCTCCCCGCCTACGCAGGGAGCTGTGGAAGTAGCCACTGGAAGATCAGCTCGGCGGCGTCGGGGTTGAAGTGGACCCCGTCGTAGCGGAGCTCCACCCCGTCGACGGTGTTCGTGTACTCACCATCTGGAGAGAGGTAGGCGTTGAGGTCGACGAGCGTGACGCCAACATCAGCGCGGTCCTTCACGAAATCCACGAGAAGGTTGTTCCAGTGGTTGATCCGACTTCGATCGTCCTCGTCGAACTTCGACGGCTGGCCCACCACTACCGGTCGCTGGTTGTACGGGGCGGTGAGCAGCACGACCTTCCCGCCCTGCGCGCGGAGGATGTCGACCCCGCGAGTGAGCTGCCCCATGAGGTAGCGATCCGACTTCACGGTCGCGAACGGCAACCCCTCACCCTCGACCTCGAGGTCCTGCACGACGAACACGTCGAACGCGACGACGGAGACCACGGGTGTTGCCTCCGCGACGTAGCCCTCCCATGCCGTCGGCCACTCGTCGCACGTCGCCTCGGTCGGCTTGAACACGCCGCCGTGCTCCAAGACTGCATGTTGCGCGAGCCCGCACGCGAGCTGGCCGCGGTTGAAGATCTCGACGCCTGCCGCGTTGCCACCACGCTCGAACCCGTCGCCGAGCGTCTTGGCCACCGAGTCACCGACCACCAGCACCCGTGCCGGGACCACCGTCGGCGTGTCCGGGATCGTGGTGGTCGGCCCCGACGCCACCGCGACTTCATCGCTCGTGCCGCGCACGACTGGCACGACGAAGAAGAGGGCAGCCAGCACCGCGGCCGTCGCGGGGATGACCACGAGCGCGCGGCGCGCAGGGAACGGCCACTGCCCATGGCGAATCGGGCTCTCGACGAGGTGGTACGACACGGCGGCGAAGCCGACGCTCAGGAGGATCCGAGTCAGCAGGAGCGGCGTGCCGTCGAGCCCGGTGCGGTCCTCGGTGAGGGTCAGGTAGATCGGCCAGTGCCAGAGGTAGAGGCCGTACGAGATCTTTCCCACGTAGCGCAAGGGCTCCGGTGAAAGTGCGGCACGCACGAAGCTGCGGCCGGGCTGCACCGCCGCGGCGATCACGAGCGCGCACGCAACCGCCGCGAGCAGGTAGCCGCCTCGGTACATCCACTCAGCGGTGTCCTTCGTCGCGATGAGCATGCCGAGCAGCACGACCGCGCCGACCAGGCCGGCGCGCACCCAGGGTGCGGAACGGGGCTTGTGCTCTCTGGAGGAGGTGCGGCTCGTTCGCAGCCGGAGCAGGATCGCCGCGAGCGAGGCACCGATGAGGAGCGCCTGCGCGCGGGTGTCGGTCCCGTAGTAGACGCGCGACGGGTCGCGCCCCGGTTGGTAGAGCACGGCCATCAGCAGCGACGACACGACGGCTCCACCCACGAACACTCGAGTCGCGAGGCGGAGCTGCGCGCGCCAGCGCAGGAGCCCGAGCACCAGGAACGGCCACAGCAAGTAGAACTGCTCTTCGATCGCGAGCGACCACATGTGCCGGAACGGCGACGGCGCGGCGAACTGCTCGAAGTAGCTCTGGTCAGACAGGATGAAGCGCCAGTTGGCGACGTATCCGATCGTCGCGAGACCGTCGTCGCGGATCTGCTCGAGCTGTGACCGTTGCGCGACCGCGAACGCGTACACGGCAATGCCCACCAGCACGAGAGCAAGCGCAGGCAGCAGCCGTCGGGCGCGCCGGATCCAGAAGCCGCGCAGCCCGATGTCGCCGCTTCGCCCCCACTCCACCAGGAGCAAGGTCGTGATCAGGTATCCGCTCAGCACGAAGAAGAGGTCGACGCCGAGGAAGCCGCCGCGCATCCACGTGGCACCCCCGTGGTAGAGCAGCACCGCGAGGACCGCGACGGCGCGCAACCCGTCGAGCGCGGGCTGATATGGGATCGACGGTCCGCTCTGTGACGGCCCGCACGGACGAGAGGGTTCCGGCGATCCCGACACCGAGGGTTTGGAAGGGGGTCGTCGGGCCTCCAAGCGGATCAAGTCTGACGCCCGCTTCCCGACCGCGTGGGTCACGCGGGTACGTTGGACGGATGCGCTGGTTCCGGGGTCTGACGCTCGCCGTCGTCGGCACGTCCATGCTGGTGACGTCGTTCGTCACCACCGCGGGCGCTGCCGCGCCGGCCAAGACCAAGCCCCCGAAGTGGGCCGCCCAGGTGTGCACGAGCCTCGGCGACTGGGTCGAGCAGATCGAGACGGCCTCGGCGACGGCCTCGGCGACGCCGCCAACCACGCCAGCCGACGGCAAGAAGGCATTGCTCAAGCTGATCGGCACGACGATCAAGGCGACGAACAAGCTGCTCGGCCAGCTCAAGAAGGCGGGCACGCCCGCCGTCGACGACGGCAAGGGCGTGGCAAAGGTCATCTCCGATCAGGTCAAGGTCATGCAGACCGCGCTCACGAGCGCGCGTTCCACGGTGAAGACGATCCCGCCCGACGACGGGCCGGCGTTCGTGGCTCAGTCGCGCACGGCGCAGGACGCGATCGAAGCTGGGATCGAAGGTGTGAACGGCGCGATCCAGATTGCGACCAATCTCGATGATCCGGCACTCGTGGCGGCGTTCAACGGCGAAGCCGCCTGCACCGAGATCACGAGCTGACGACTCGCTAGGAGCTGACTGCTCCCGAGCCGCGCCAGCGGCGCCATCGCCGACGGAATGAACCGGCCGGCTCGAGCCAACGGGCCCGTTCCGCCACCTGCACCACGTTCGTCATGACCTCGCCGAAGTGCTCGGGGTTGGCCAGCAACCAGCTGTGACCGCCGGGCACCGAGATCGTCGGTGCCTTTCCGAGGGCGTCACGGAGCGCGTCGACCGATGCATCGGTGACGACACGATCCCTGGGCGACCAGATCACGACCACCGGCAACCCGCGCTTGCGCAGGGCATCGAGCTCGTCGGTCAGATCGGCCTTGCGAGCCAGGCGCGCCGATCGCCAGAACGACCGCGGGTCCAGCACGATGTTCGGGAGCGCCTCGGTGAAGACGACCGGCAGGACGCGCGAGAGCTGCATCGCGCCGCGAAGATCGCGTCAGAGGTGCAGACCCCAGTCCCAAATCGGTCGATCCGTGATCGGTCGCTGGAGCTCGCCGTCGTCGGCCCATACCGCGCCACCGATCGAGTTGACGAGCACGAGCGCGCCGACGCGACCCGGGTGATCGTGCGCGACCTTGATGGACACGCCGCCGCCGAACGAGTGCCCGACCAGCAACACCGGCTCGTCCACCCCGAGCTCGTCGAGGAACGCGATCACCCACTCGGCGTAGCCCTCCAGCGTGCACTCCTCGCCGGGGAGTCCGGCGCTGCCGCTGAATCCCGGCATCGCCGGCGCGAGGACGCGCACGCCCATCGCGGCCAGTCGCTTCACGGCCCCGCGATAAGCCCGATGGCTGAGCCCCCAACCGTGCAGGAACACGACCGTGCGCGTCTCTCGGTCGTCACCACCTGACGATCCGGCCTCGAGATACGACACCGAACGGCCCCCGATTCGGCGACGGTGCCAGCGCATGGCCGCGCGGCGCGTCCGCTCAGGCGTAGCGGTGGAGGCCATCACGGCACCTTATCGACGCGAAATCCCGGGTTCGGGAATGGCAGCTCAGGAATAGCGAGCTTGGCCGTCTTTCGCGGTCCCGTGGTGTGCGACAGCGTCGATGAGATCCGCAATCAGCTCGTCGACGACGTTCGCGTGCGCGGGTGACAGCATGAGGTGCACACCGCGCGGCTCGACGTTGCGGTTCAAGTTCCAACCCTTCGCGTCCATCACGTCCGCCACCGCGTACAGGTCGATGCTCTCCGAATGCATGCAGAGCACCGGCCCAATCGGCGCACTGACGATCTCGACCTCGGGTATCGACTCGACGGCCGCGCGCACACGACTCGCCGTCTCCATCACGCCACGCATCATCTCGGTGTACCCGTCAACACCGAGGTAGCGCATGACCGCCCACGCCACCGCGATCGGCGCGGCAGGCCGCGCACCCCCGATGGCAGGTGATCCGTAGATTCCGGCAGGCCATTGGTCGTAGAGGAACACCTGGTGCTGCGACCAGTCGGCGTCACGGTGCAACACGACCGACGCACCCTTGGGTACATAGCCGTACTTGTGCACGTCCGCGGAGATCTCGGTCACGCCATCGACCCGGAAGTCCCACGGCGGCACGTCGTGCCCGAGTCGCTCGAGGAACGGGAGCACGAAGCCACCGATGCACGCGTCGACGTGACAACCCGCTCCGTGCTCAGCTGCGAGCGCGGCGAGGTCGGCGACCGGGTCCATCACGCCGTGCGGGTACGTGAACGCGGACGCGACGACGACCGCCGTCGACGGACCGATGAGCTTCGCGGCCGCAGCGACGTCGGCGCGCCAGTCGGCATCGATCGGCACCTGCACGTGCTCCATCCCGAAGTAGTGCGCGGCCTTGGCGTACGCGGGGTGCGCCGAGTGCGGCGCGAGGATCTGCGGGCGTTCGATGCCACGGGCACGCGCGCGCTCCCGGTTCACCAGCATCGACATCAGGATCGACTCGGTGCCGCCCGACGTCATCGAGCCGCCTCCGTCGCCTGACAAGTTCAGGAGATCGCTCGTCATCGTGACGACTTCGCGCTCGAGCGCGGCAATCTCGGGGAACTTGAACGGGTTGAGCGCGTTGTGGAACAGGTAGCGGCGCTGCACCTCGAGCACCAGATCTTCGACGTCGTCCCGACCGGTCGGGTAGACCAGTCCGAACAGGCGAGCACCGTGCACGTCGGGCTCGGTCGCACGACGGCGATCGAGCTCGGCGAGCAGCTCGTTCGCCGGCACGCCTACCTGGTCCATCAGGCGTTCGCGTGCTCCTGTGCGAGGCGCATCTCGGCCTCGCGCTGGTACTCCGACATCCCGCCCGGGTCGAACGGGCCGACGGAACCCGCCGCGATCGCCTCGGGTGACTTCGGCGGGATCTCGTCGAGCCCGGGCTTCGACGTGTCGATGTCGACCCGAGGATCGGCGAACGGACCCGTCACGGCAGACAGTGCTCCGGCAACGGGTGGCGGAACAGCTCGGCTGCGTTCTGGTGCAGCATCTTGCGCAGCTCGTCGACGGGCAGGTCACCCCAGAACTTCTCGACGACCTTCTGCGAGTCGGGCCACGTGCCGTCGCCATGTGGGTAGTCCGTCTCGAACATGATGTGGTCGACGCCGATCGCGTGACGCGTGGAGATCGTCGACGGGTCGTCGATCGTGCAGAACCAGAAGTTCCGACGCAGCAGGTCGGCGGGACGAACGCCGTCGAACCCGTCCATGCCGTAACCGGAGCGGTCGACGATGTTGTCGAGCCGGTCGATGAGCATGCCGACCCAACCGATGCCACCTTCGGACATCGCGATCTTGAGGTTCGGGTACTTCGCGGCCCAACCCGACCACACCCACTCGGCGCACGCGGTCAGCGACAGCTGCCCGAACAACGTCGCGCCGAGCTGGAGGGGCGGGCACTTCTCGGGGAAGTCGCACATCCCCGAAGAGCCGACGTGCAAGCAGATGACCGTGTCGGTCTCCGCGCACGCGGCGATGATCGGCTCCCAGTACGTGTCGAAGACCGACGGCAGGAAGATGCGGTGCGGTCGCTCGGGGAGTGTGACCGCGGTGAAGCCGCGCGCCGCGTTGCGCCGGATCTCCTCGGCGCCGATCTCGGGATCCGACAGCCACGTGATCCCCATCGGGATCGAGCGCTCCGGATACGGCTGCCACCACTCCTCGTACATCCAGTCGTTCCACGCGCGCGTGACGGCGAGCCCGAGCTCCTGGTCCTTGGCGTGCGAGAACACGCGGCCGCAGAAGCCGGTGATCATCGACGGGAAGTTGACCGACGCCCACACGCCGTTGATGTCCATGTCGCGGATGCGGGCGTCGATGTCCCAGCAGCCGCGGCGCATCTGGTCGTAGCGGAACGGCTCGATCTTGACGGTCTCGGGGCGGCGGCCGGCCACCGCGTTCTGGCCGACCTGGAAGTGCTGCTGGCCCTCGAACTCCCAGACTTCGTGGCCCTTGTCGTTCTCGATGATCTTCGGCGCGCGGTCCTGGAGCTTCGACGGCAGCCGGCCCTCGAACATGTGCGGTGGCTCGACGAGGTGGTCGTCCACCGAGATGATCGTGTACTTGACCTCGCGTGGCTCGGGCTCAGGAAGGAAGAGGTCCGAGCTCGGGTCCGCCGTCGTGGTCATGCCCCAAGAATCTACGACACTCCCAGTCCCTCTTGTTCGGGCCACGAGTGACGCGGCGCGTCACTGTGCGCCCGAATGGGAGCGTCAGTGCTCGGCCACGTCCAGGCGACCGCGCTGGTCGAGCAGATACAAGAGGATGAGCGCGGGCAGGCACGTCACGACCGCGACGCCGAACACCGCAAGCACCGCGGTCAGAGTGGCGTCCGGGGCGGAAGCGGCCTCGAGCTTCAGATGAGTGCCGAGCAGGAACGGGTACTGCGCCACTCCCCAGCCACCGACGACGGTGGCGACCGCGCCGGCGGCCAATGCCGTGGCGACGATGACCCAGCGCCTGACCAGCGCGACGAGGGCACCGATGCCACAGACTGCCGACAGCGCGACGAGCGGGAGCGCGGTGCTCGTGAGCCGGTCGAACAGTCGGGGTGAGTCGGGGTCGAGGATGGCGATGCCGCCGAGCGCGATCACGCCCGCAGCGATGCCGGCGCCGATGGCACGTACCCGGAAGTACTGCTCGAGCTCGTCGTCTTCACGGCGGCGTGCTTCCGCAACGAGGAACGTCGCACTGAGGTAGGCGCACGTGATGACAGCGAGCGCGCCACCGAGCATCGACGTGGGGTTCACCCAGCTCGCGACGATGCCGCCACGTGCGTTGCCGACTGGCACCCGACCCGAGGCGATCCCACCCGCGACTGCGCCCAGGAAGAACGGCGTCACCAGTGACGATGACGCGAACACTGCTCCGTAGACGCGCCGGGCTCCGAGTCGGGTCGACACGCGCAGGAACGCGAAGCCGCTCCCCCGCAGCACGATCCCGAACACGGCGATGGTGAGCGGCACGAACAACGTCGACATGAGCGACGAGAACGCATCGGTGAACGCCGTCCACAGCACGACGAGGCTGAAGATCAACCACACGTGGTTCGCTTCCCAGACGGGCGCGATCGCGGCGTCGATGAGCGCCCGTGGCCGTCGCCCGCGCTGCTCGCCACCGGCGACCAGGTCCCAGAAGCCGGCACCGAAGTCCGCGCCGCCGAACAGTGCGTACGCGGTGACGCCGAACCACAGCACGACCGCGACGACGTCGGTCATGGGCGGGGCCCGTACGGCACCGGTGTCTCTTCGGCATCCGCGGTCCGCCAACGACGCGCCATCCCGCGCAGTACGAGGATCGTCGCCGTGCCGACGAGCGCGTAGAGGACGACGACCACGGCAAGGCTGATCCAGATCCCGCCGGCACGAGTGACCGCGTCTTCCGTGCGAAGGATCCCCTGGATCACCCACGGCTGCCGACCGACCTCGGTGACGACCCACCCGGCTTCCATCGCCACCACCGACAGGGCGCCGGCCGCAACCGCACCGCGCAAGAACCACGGGGACTTCGGCAGCTCGCGCTTCCGCCACAAGGCAATGCCGAACCATGCTGACAGCGCAAGCAGCGCGAACGCGATGCCGACCATGGTGTTGAACGCGAGGTGAACGATGTTCGCGGGTGGACGGTCGCGCTCGGGCACCGATTCGAGGCCGATGATCTTGGTGTTGGTGTCGTAGTCGGCGAGGAACGACGCCAGGCCCGGGATCTTGATCCCGTACTTCACCTCGCCGTCGACGAGGATTCCGCCGATCACCTCGGGTGCGTTGCGTTGGGTCTCGTAGACGAGCTCCTGTGCGGCGAACTTGATCGGTTGCTGCTTGAACACCTCGCGTGCGGCCAGGTCGCCAACCACGATCTGCAGCGGCATCACCACCGCGGCGACGCTGAACGCGAACAGGAACCCGAGCCGGTGGTGCCGATCGCGCCGCCCGCGCAGCATTGCGTAGGCGTACACGGACGCGACCATGAAGCCGGCGACGAGGTACGCGGCGAGCAGCATGTGAAGGCTCTCGTGCCAGAACGCGTCGGTGAAGATGACCGCACCCACGTCGACATCTGTCACCTTGCCGTTGCGGAGCGTGAATCCGTCGGGCGTGTTCATCCATGCGTTGGCTGCGACGACCGAGAGCGTGCCCCCGATCCCGGCGAGCACCACAGGGATGCCGGTGAAGAAGTGCGGCCACCGCGGCAGGCGCTTCCATCCGTAGATGTAGATGGCGATGAAGATCGCCTCGAGGAAGAAGAACAGACCCTCAATCGCGAACGGGATCCCGTACGCGTCCCCGAACTTGCCCATGAGGCGCGGCCACAGCAGGCCCATCTCGAACGTGAGCACGGTGCCGGTCACCGCGCCGACCGCGAACAGCACCGCCGCGACCTTCGACCACCGCTGCGCGAGCCGCAGCGCGTCTTCGTCGTCGTGCTTCAGGCCGCGGTAGTGCGCGAGCAGTGTGATGAACGTGAAGGCCACGCCCATCGGTACGAGGATGATGTGGAAGCCGAGCGTGAACGCCATCTGCGTGCGGGCCGGCAGGAGCTGCGACGGCTCCGCGCCCAGCACCGCGACCAGCGCATCCATCCCCTGCGAGCCTACGAGTCGCTTCGACGCGGACCTCTCCCAGGGAAAGGGTGACGGAGCGGGGTTGCACGAACGCTCAGCGCAGGATCAACTACCGCGGGTTCCTCATGGGGAAGCAGGCCTCCCCCGTCGGCCCCCTCCACGCGACCCGTCCCTAGTCTCAGTTGTCGAGAGGCGGGCAAGGCGCCTCTCGGGCGCACCAGCCGATCGCGCGACGAGGGTTCAGGTGAGCTCGGGCAGCTGCTGGCCGCCTGCGGCCGTCACCCCCCCGTCGACGACGATCGCGGCGCCGGTCACGTAGCTCGCTTCGTCCGAGAGCAAGAACCGCACCACCCGCGCGACCTCCTCGGGCTCCGCGAGTCGACCCATCGGCACCGTCTGCTCGAGCCGCTCGCGCGACCCAGGTTCGGTGAGCGTCGGGAGCAGCATCGGCGTGGCGATGTACCCCGGGCACACGGCGTTCGCGCGGACACCACTGCGACCGAGCCGGTGCGCGAAGGCTCGCGTGAGACCGATCAGCCCGTGCTTCGACGCGGTGTACGACGGAACCGCCCCGTGGCCGATGAGCCCCTCGATCGAAGCGATGCCGACGACGGCGGAGCCCGGGTTGCGCTGCAGCTCCTCGACGAACACCGAGACGATCAGCCCGTGCGCTCGCAGGTTGACCTCGAGGACGACGTCCCAGGTGTCCACATCCATGACAGCCGGGAACGCTCGACGCGCCATCCCGGCCGCGTGCACGATTCCTCCGACCGATCCCAATGCAGTCAGCGTGGGTTCGGCTTCGTTCTCGATCCGGTCACGCTCGCTCACGTCGACCGCGGCGGCGTGGCTCTTCACGCCGAGCTCGGCACATTGCTGTGCGGTAGCGGCGGCACCGTCACCGTCCAGATCCCAGATGGCGACGGGCCGCCCGACTTCGGCCAACGCCACCGCGCACGCGCGGCCGATGCCCGATGCGCCACCAGTCACGACCACACCCGTGCTCGGCGAGCCGAGCCGCTCAGTCACGACGCACTCTGTGCCGCGAGCGCCTGCTCTTTCGCCCAGCGGTAGTCGGCCTTGCCGTTCGGGGCGCGCTGCACCTGGTCGACCATCACCAGCTCGCGCGGCACCTTGTAGCCCGCGAGCTCAGCCCGGCAGTGCTCCTGGAGCTCTTCGAGCGTCAACGCGCGCCCGTCGCGTGGCGCTACCACTGCGACGACACGCTCGCCCCAACGTTCGTCGGGCACGCCAACGACCAACGTGTCCTGCACCGCAGGATGCGCGAGGAGCGTCGCCTCGACTTCCTCGGGGAACACCTTCTCGCCGCCCGTGTTGATCGCCAGCGAGCCGCGTCCGTGCAGGACGATCGTGCCGTCGGCCTCCACGTGCGCGAAGTCGCCCGACATCGCCCACCGTTCTCCATGGACCTCGACGAAGGTCGCCGCGGTCTTCTCGGGGTCGTTGTAGTAGCCGATCGGGAGTCGACCCCGACGCGCGAGCCGACCCACATCCCCCGAACCAGCGGCAACCGGCTTGAGGTCGTCGTCGAGCACTGCGGTGCGGTCGTCGACCGAGAAGTGCGCGGAAGACGGCATGTCGCCACCGGGCTCGCGCCGTTCGTTGCCGACCACACCCGTCTCGGTCGAGCCGTACCCGTCGACGATCATCACGTTGGGCAGGGCTTCGCGTGCCAGCTCCTTGGTCGTCGACGAGCACAGCGCGCCGCCTGACGCGAGGACCAAGAGCGACGAGAGGTCCCAGCGGCCGGGCTGCTCTCGCACGAGGTCGACGACCGGGCGCACCATCGCGTCGCCGACGAGCGTCACGAAGTTCGCCTTCTCTCGGTCGATCAGGTCGAGCGTCGCGGCGGGATCGAAGCCGCCGGGCTCGCAGTACACGGCTCGCCCGCCCGCGAACAGTGTCGAGAGTGTCGACCAGTGGCCGCTTACGTGCATCAACGGCGGCGTCACGATCTGCACCGCGCCCACCTCGGGGATCCGCTCGACGATCTCCTCGGGTCGTTCGATGGGTGTCATCCGAGTCGGATCACCACCGCCAAGTGCGCCGAAGAAGATGTCCTCGTGCGTCCACATCACGCCCTTCGGCATGCCGGTGGTGCCGCCCGTGTAGCAGAGGTACAGGTCGTCGTCAGCGCGCTCGACGAACTCGCGGTCGGGCGACGAATCCGCGAGCACGGTCTCGTAGTCGAGCGCGCCATCGGGGACCGTCTCGCCGCTTCCGTCCTCGACCACGATGAGATGCCGGAGCTTCGGGAGCTTCGACACGACTGCACTCACAGCTGGACCGAACCGGCGGTGGAACACGAGCGCCACGAGATCGGCATCAGCGAAGAGGTGCTCGAGCTCGCGCTCGACATACCGGTAGTTCACGTTCACCGGCACCGCGCGCACCTTGTAGCAAGCGAGCATCCCCTCCACGTACTCAGTGCCGTTGAGGAGCTGGAGCCCGACGTGATCCCCGTGTCCGAGGTCGACGCTCTTCAGATGGTGCGCCAGCCGGTTGGCACGTGCCTCGAGCTCGGCGAACGTGACCCGACGATCGTGGGCGACGAGGGCCTCACGCTCGGGCACCGCGTCGGCGACCAGCTCGAACAGCTCGGAAAGGTTGTAGGAGGCCATGCGAAGGTCAGAGGCTATCGGCGGATGCAAGACTGCGGTCCGTGGCTGATCTCTCGGTCGCACCGGTCTCGGGCGCGCTGGGTGCCGAGGTGCGCGGGCTGGACCTCGAGCACCTCGACGACGACGAGTTCGCCGCGCTCGAGCGCGTGCTCATCGAGCACCACGTCGTGTTCCTCCCCGAGCAACAGCTCTCCCCTGCCGGGCACATCGCCCTGGCCCGGCGCTTCGGGGAGATCGAGATCCATCCGTTCATCCCGAAGCTCGGCGACGAGCATCCCGAGATCGTGGTGCTGGACGGCGACCAAGGGGCGCGCGCCGACGTGTGGCACACCGACGTCACATGGAGCGAGTCACCCCCGCTCTGCTCGATCCTTCACATGGTGACGTGCCCGAGTCGGGGCGGCGACACGCTCTTCTCGAACCAGCACCTCGTCTACGAAGCGCTGTCGGAGCCGATCCGCGACTTGGTCGCCGGGCTGAGTGCGGTGCACACCGCTCTCGTCTTCGGCCACCCCGAACGCCAAGCCGAGCACCCCGCGGTACGAGTTCATCCCGTGACGGGCCGACGGTCGCTGTATGTGAACCGACAGTTCACATCGCACTTTCCGCAGCTACGACGCAGCGAGAGCGACACGCTGCTGGCGTACCTCTGCTCGTTCTCCGAACAGCCACAGTTCCAATGTCGCTATCGGTGGACGCCCGGTGCGGTCGGGATCTGGGACAACCGCAGCACCCAGCACTACGCGGTGAACGACTACGACGATCGGCGCGTCATCCAGCGTGTCACCGTGCTCGGTGATCTCCCCAAGGGAGACGATCCTCGTTGGCCGCATTGGCAACCGGAGCGTTGGTCCGCGGCCGAGGCGACCGGTGCGCCTCGCGGCTAGCGACGGTCGGCCAGGAACGGGAACTTCTCGCGCACTTCTCTGACGCGAGCGCGATCGACGTCGGCAACAAGCACTGCCTCTTCGCCGGTGGCCTCCACGAGCACTTCACCCAATGGGTCAACGATCTGACTGTCCCCCACGTAGTCGAGCCCGCCCCCGCTCCCAACGCGGTTGACGCCGACGACGTAGGCCTGGTTCTCGATCGCCCGCGCCACCAGCAGCGAGCGCCAGTGCGCACGCCGACTCTCCGGCCAGTTCGCCACCACGAGATAGCAGTGCGTCTGCTCGGCCACGGCCCAGAACTCATCGGCGAAGCGAAGGTCGTAGCAGACGAACAGCGAACAAGAGGTGTCGTCGACATCGACGGTCACGTGCTCGTCACCCGCCGCGAAGCGCTCCTGCTCACGTGCGTACGTGAACGGATGGATCTTGGCGTAGCGGTGCGTCGTGCCGTCGGGCGCGGCCAGCACGAAGCGGTTGAACGGCAGCCGCTGACCTTCCGGTCGTTCCGGCAACGACGCCCCGATCCACACGCCGTGACGCGTCGCCTGATCGACGAGGAACTGCGTGCTCTGCCCATCGACCGGCTCGGCGATCGTGTCGGTGTCCATCGAGAAGCCGGTCGAGTACATCTCGGTGAGCACCACGAGCTGCGCGCCCTCGGCGGCAGCCTGCGTGATCATCGGATCGACGTGCGCGCACGTGGCGGCCGCGTCCTCCCACATGATGTCGTGCTGGATCGCCGCGACCTTCATGCCAGGGCCCGAGCGGCCGGGCGCCGAAGGCGCCAAGGGCGGGAGTGGACGAAGGCAAGAGCGCTCACGAAGTGAGGGCCTTCAGTCGACTGACTGCTTCGTCGAGCACCTCGAGTCGCTTGCAGAACGCGAAGCGCACCAGCGACCGACCGGCGTCGGCGTCGTCGTAGAAGACGACGTTCGGGACCGCGACCACACCACAGCGTTCGGGGAGTGACCGACAGAACGCCGCGCCGTCATCTTCACCGAACGGACGGATGTCAGTGGTGACGAAGTATGTGCCGGCGGGCTCGTACACCTCGAACCCAACCTCTCGGAGACCGGCACACAGCACGTCGCGCTTGTTGCGCAGGTCCTCGGCGAACGCGCTGTAGTAGTCGTCGGACAGCAGCAAGCCGGCTGCGACCGCATGCTGGAACGGCGCGCCGGTGGCGTAGGTGAGGTACTGCTTGACCATGCGCACCGCGCCGGTCAGAACTGGCGATGCGCACACCCATCCGATCTTCCAACCCGTGAACGAGAACGTCTTGCCGGCCGACGAGATCGTGACGGTACGGTCCCGCATTCCCGGGTATGACGCGAGCGGCACGTGCTCGCCGTCGAACACCAGGTGCTCGTACACCTCGTCGGTGACCGCGATCACATCGTGCTCCACGCAGAGCGCGGCAATCAACGCGAGCTCGTCGCGATCGAACACCTTGCCGGTCGGGTTGTGGGGCGAGTTCAGCAGCAGCAACCGGGTCTTGTCCGAGACGGCAGCGCGCAGCGCTTCGGCATCGAACCCATAGTCGGGAGGTCGCAGCGTCACGACGCGACGGGTGGCACCGGCCATCGCGATGCACGCCGCGTACGAGTCGTAGTACGGCTCGAACGTGACCACCTCATCGCCGTCATCGCACAGCGCGAGCAGCGTCGCCGCGATCGCTTCGGTCGCCCCGGTCGTCACCAGGACCTCGAGATCGGGGTCGAACGTGAGGTCGTAGAAGCGCTGCTGGTGCGCCGCGATCGCCTCGCGGAGTGACGCGATCCCGAGGCCCGGCGGGTACTGGTTGTGCCCAGCCCGGATGGCCGCGATCGCCGCCTCGGCTACCTCGATCGGGCCGTCGGTGTCGGGGAAGCCTTGCCCCAGGTTGATCGCGCCGGTGCGTTCGGCGAGCGCCGACATCTCGGCGAAGATGGTCTCGCCGAAGCCCCGCAGCCGCGAGGTGAGGTAACGATCGCCGTCAGCCACCACTCCGAGCCTACGAGGAACACCATGAGTGGGCGCCCATCACAGCCGTTCTCGAGTCGACCCGACACGATGCGCGCGTTCGCCGACCACATCTCGCGAGGCAAGGTCGAGACCTTCGAGGAGCTCGGCATCGACATCGTGCTCGGCCTACGTGAGGGGCCGTTCTTCTGGGATGCGTTCGACGAGCGTCGCTTCTACAACTGCCACTGCAACGGTGGTGTGTTCAACCTCGGGCACCGCCATCCGCGTCTCGTGCAGGCGTTGCGCGACGCGCTCGACCACGTGGACGTCGGCAACCACCACCTCGTCTCGGGCTGGAAGGCAGCCCTCGCCCAACGACTCGCCGCGACGACGCACGATCGCTTGAACGGTGTCGTCCTGTCCCCTACGGGGTCAGAAGCCATCGAGGTCGCGATCAAGACCGCGGTCGCCGTCACTGGTCGGCACACGGTGGTGTCGGTCCACGGTTCGTACCACGGCCACACCGGGCTCGCGGCGAGCGCGGCCGATGCGCGCTACCACGAGCCGTACGGTCTCGACCTTCCCGGCTTCGTGCACGTACCGTGGGACGACCTCGCCGCGATCGATGCCGCGATCGGTGACGACACCGCGCTCGTGCTGCTCGAGACGGTTCCCGCCACATTGGGCATGCCACTCCCGTCGCCGGGGTACCTGGCCGGTGTGCACGAGAGATGCCGGTCGCGCGGCGCGGTGTTCGGACTCGACGAGGTGCAGACGGGTCTCGGGCGCTCGGGCCGAATGTGGTGCTACGAGCACGATGACGTGCAGCCCGACGTCGTGATCACGGGCAAGGGGCTGGGCGGCGGTCTGTACCCGATGGCCGCGACCTTGATGACCGCCGACGTGCACCGCTTCTACGACGAGCAACCCTTCGTGCACGTCTCGTCCTACGGAGGCTCCGACCTGGGCTGCGCGGTCGCGCTCGCGGTGCTCGACGAGATCGAGGCGCCCGGGTTCCTCGAACGGGTCGAAGACGTCGGGCTCCGGCTCGAGAAAGAGCTGACGACCCTTGCGTGCTCGGTCCGGCGACGCGGGCTGTTCATGGGCCTGAAGTGGCCGGACGAAGGCGCCGGCGTGCTGGCCGCCAAGGCGTGCATCGACGCGGGCGTGTTCGCGGTGTTCGCCAACAACGACACGTCTGTGATGCAGCTGCTCCCGCCGTTGACGCTCGACGACGAGCAGGTCGACGAGCTCTCGTCGCTCCTTGTCGGAGCGTTGTCATGACGATGCTGCTCGACTGCGCGCCACTCGAGCGCGCGGTCGAAGAGGCGCTCGATGGGGGCGACCAGCAGGCATTGCATGTGCTCGGCTACGGCGAGATCACCAGCGTGCTGGCCTGGCCGAATGCGACCGGCCCGTGGGCGTGCAAGCGGATGCCCGGGTTCGACTCCGTAGAGCGATTCGAGCTGTTCCGCACGCGCTTCCACACCTACGCCGACGCGCTGAAGGGCAAGGGAGTCGACGTCCTGGAGAGTTGGATCGAAGCGGTGCCGGCCGTCGACGGTCGGCTGACTGCTTACGTCATCCAGCCGGTGCTCGAGCCGGACTCGTTGGCACCGGCTGTGCTTGCTCGCTCATCCCCCGAGGAAGCACGGACGGTGATCGACGCGGTCATCGACCGCGTCTTTGCCGTGTCGTCGCCGACGGTCGGGATCGACGCCCAGCTCTCGAACTGGGCCTGCATCGACCGTGAGCTCGTGTACTTCGACCTCACGACACCGATGCTGCGAGACGACCGCGGCCGCGACCTCCTCGACACCGAGCTGATCGTCGCCTTCCTCCCACCCGTGCTCCGGCCCGCGGTTCGCAAGTTCCTCGTTCGTTCGATCCTCGACCAGTTCTTCGAGCCGCGCGCGATCGCCCTCGACATCGCCGCCAACCTGTTCAAGGAACGGCTCGACGAGTGTGTGCCCACGGTGATCGAGCTCGCGAACGCGCGGCTCACGGGCGTTCCGCCGCTGTCGTTCGAGGAAGCCCGTCGCTACTACCGGCGTGACATGCGCGTGTGGGGGATGCTGCAGACCGCTCGGCGCATGGATCGCAGCTGGCAGCGCGTGCTGCGTCGGCGCCATTATCGCTACTTGCTCCCGGGCCGGATCGAACGACCCGTCTGATCAGGAGCTAGCGCGGGCGATCGCGCCGGTCATCTTGCGGAACGCGGCTGCGTCACGCTCGTCGGCAAGCCGACCGACTCGGGTCACGGTGTCGACATCGGTGGCCTCGTCGCGCAGCGCGCCGACCGTGCACTGCTCCCGCGCGCGGACGGAGAACGGATCGAACTTGTAGTGCCGCATCGCGTTCTCGTGGGTGATCCTGTTCACGACGTCGTCGTCGACGTCGGCGAACAGCATCTCGGCCTTCTCGGGCGCGTTGGGCCACATGCTGTCGGAGTGCGGGTAGTCGGACTCCCAGCAGACGTTGTCGACGTTGAACCGGTCGAGCAGCTGGATGCCGACCGAGTCGTTGATGAAGCAGCAGACGATGCGCTCGTGGAAGATCTCGGTCGGGGACTTCCCCTGCGGAGATTCGTGCTGCATCCATCCGTTGTGACGGTCGAGCGTGTGCTCGGCTCGTTGCAAGAAGTACGGGATCCAACCGATGTCGCCCTCGGTGAGTGCGAACCGCAACCCGGGAAAGCGGTGCCAGAAGTCGGCCCACAGGAGATCGCCGAGCGTGTAGATCGACATCGTCGACGAGATGCTCATCGGCACCGGTGGCGGCGCGTCGGGAGTGGTGGATGCGCTCTTCGACGATGAGCCGACGTGACAGCAGAGCACGGTGCCCACGTCGCTGCACGCGGCGAACAGCGGATCCCATGCGTCGGTGTGGATGCTCGGCATCCCGAGGCCGACGGGGTTCTCCGAGAACGCGATCGCGTGACAACCCTTGGCCGCGAGCCGCCGGACCTCTTTGGCGCCTTCCTCGGCGTCGAAGAGCGGGACGATCCCGCACGGGATGAACCGCTCCGGGTAGGTGCCGCACCACTCGTCGACGTGCCAGTCGTTGTACGCGCGGATCATCACGAGGTTTGTCTCGTGATCCGGACCGAGGTTGAGCACCTGGCCGGAGAACCCGGTCCAGTTCGGGAAGTTGAGCCCCGCGAGCTGACCGCCGGCCGACATGTCGCGCACGCGCTCGTGGACGTCGTAGCACCCCGGTCGCATGTCCTCGTAGCGACTCGGGTTGATGTTGAACATCTCGGGCGGCTTGCCCGCAACCGCGTTCAACCCGAGGTTCCGACCGCGGACGTCGCCGTAGTACCACTGCTGCGACCCGTCTGGCTCATCGACGACGCGTGGCGCGCGGTCGCGGTACTTCTCCGGCACGTGCCCGTCGAACATGTCGGCGGGCTCACAGATGTGATCGTCGACCGAGATGAGGATGAGATCGTCGGCACGCACCACGAACGACGGTACCGGCTGCCCAACGGTGGTTCAATGTCCGGATGAGCTACGAGTCGGTCGACGGAGTTGCCGTGGCGCTCGGCGATGGTGTGCTGCGCATCACGCTCGACCGACCCAAGCGCAAGAACGCCATCGATGACGACATGGCGGCCGCGCTCATCGGCCACTTCGAAGCCGCGCAGAACGACGAAGCGGTGCGATGCATCCTCCTGTCCGGTGCGGGCGACGACTTCTGCTCCGGCTTCGACCTCGCGGCCCGCGGCGGGGGTGACCAGCGTCCGCGCGTCGGATCCATCCAACGTCGCCTGCCCGGGCAGGCGCACCGACTCATCCCTCTCGTCCTCGACACGCAGGTGCCAGTCGTGTGCGCGGTGCGCGGCTGGGTGGCCGGCCTCGGACTCCACCTCGCGCTGGCCGCCGACTTCACCGTCGTCGCTCGTGACGCGCGCGTCTGGGAGCCGTTCGCGAAGCGGGGGTTCACCCCCGACAGCGGCGGCACCTGGCTCATCCCCCGGCTGGTCGGCGTGGCCAGGGCGAAGGAGATCCTGATGCTCGGCGACGAGCTGACCGGCGAGGACGCCGCGGGGTTGGGACTCTTCTACCGCGCCGTCGACGGCACAGACGTCGATGCCGTCGCCGACGAGGTGGTCAAACGATTGGCGTCCGGTCCCACCATCGCGCTCGGCCTCACCAAGTGGCTCGTGCACCGCGGCACCGCGAAGGTCTTCGACGAGCACCTCGCCGACGAGGGCTTCGCCATGGAGCTGTCGTCTCGCGCCGACGACTTCAAGGAGGGGATCACCGCGATGGCCGAGAAGCGGGATCCCCGCTTCTCTGGCCGATGACCGAGACGCGGTTCGCGGTCGACTCGTCCACGAGCGCGGCCGACGCAGTCACTGCGGTGCGCGACTGGGTCACCGAGCACGTTCCCGCGGCGTGGCGCGAGGCCGGCGAGCGCGGTGGTGCCGCGGCGATCCGCGCAGTGCGCAGCCGCGAGGAGTACGCGCAGTGGTACCCGGTGTTCGGCGCCTCCGGCCTGGTGGTACCGACCTGGCCCGCGGAGTACGGCGGGCTCGGCGTCAGCCTGGACGTTGCGCGCGCGATCGACGGTGCGCTCGCGCCGTACAACCTCGGCCGACTCAACCCACTCGGCCTCAACCTGTGCGCACCCGCGTTGTTCGCGCATGGCACCGAGGAGCAACGCTTGCGCTTCTTGCCGCCGATCGTGCGCAACGAGGAGCGCTGGTGCCAGCTGTTCAGCGAGCCGGGAGCCGGCTCGGATCTCGCGTCTTTGGCGACGCGCGCCGAGCTCGACGGCGACGAGTGGCGCGTCACCGGACAGAAGGTGTGGACCACCTGGGCGCACGAGTCGGAGTTCGCCGTCATGCTGGCTCGCACCGATGCCAGTCTTACGAAGCGCAAGGGCATCACCTACTTCCTGCTCGAGCTCGACCAACCCGGCGTCGACATCCGGCCGCTCCGCCACATCACGGGTGAAGCCGACTTCAACGAGGTCTTCCTCGACGGGGCGCGCGTCCCCGAGTCGCAGCGCGTCGGTGATGTCGGTGACGGCTGGCGGGTCGCGAACGCCACGCTCTCGTCGGAGCGCCAGATGGTCGCGGGGGCAGGATCGGGCGGTGTCGACCGCATCGGCGGGCTCGGTGTCGAGCACGCGATCGATCTCGCGGTCAAGCGCGGCCGTTCGGCCGAGCAAATGGTGCGACAGCGCCTGGCCGGGCTCTACGCCGAGGAGCGCATCCGCGCGTGGACGAACCAACGGGCGCGCGCCGGCGCCGCCGCGGGCAAGCCGCCCGGTCCTGGTAGCAGCGTCGGCAAGCTCCACAGCTGTGAGGTCAACCAACGGCTTCAGGTGCTGGCGACCGATCTGCTCGGAATGGACGCGCTGGCATGGGAGAGCGACGCGCCCGACTACGACTCGTCGCTCCCCCACGAGGTGCACGGGATGTTGCGCAGCCGGGCGAACACCATCGAAGGTGGCACCAGCGAGGTGAACCGCAACATCGTCGGCGAGCGAGTCCTCGGCCTCCCCCGCGAGCCCGACCCGTTCAAGGACACACCCTGGGCCGAGGTTCCCCGATCGTGACGGAGTACAGCCGCGTGCGTGTCGAACGGAACGGACCGGTCGGGTGGTTGGTGTTCGACCGGCCCGATGCCGGCAACGCGATGGACGCGGCCATGTTCGACGAGCTCGAGTGTGCGTGGCGGGAGCTGGACGCCGATGCCGACGTGCGGGTGATCGTCAACACGGGCGAAGGTCGCTCGTTCCAGACCGGTGTCGACGTCGCGCAGGTCGCGAGTGACAAGGCAGCGCTGCGCGAGCACTCCCGACGCACGCGGGATGCCAAGTTGCGATTCACGTCGTGGCACTGCGGCGTCTGGAAGCCGGTGATCGCGGCCGTCAACGGCACCTGCGCCGGCGGCGGGCTGCACTTCGTCGCCGACGCCGACATCGTCATCGCGTCGTCGGACGCAACCTTCTTCGACCCGCACGTCTCGATCGGCCAAGTGGTCGCGTACGAAGGGATCACGCTCGCCCAGAAGTCACCGATGGAGGCGATCCTGCGGATTGCGCTCGTCGGTCGACACGAGCGCATCGACACGGCGCGCGCCTACCAGCTCGGGATCATCAGCGAGGTCGTCGACCCGCCCGAACGTTTGCGAGAGCGCGCCCAGGAACTTGCAGAGATCGTGGCCAAGAACTCGCCTGCGGCGATGGCCGCGACCAAGAAGGCGCTGTGGGGCGCGCTCGAAGTCGGGCTCACCGACGCATCACGCGCCGGTGCACAGCACCTCGTCGGCATGTGGGGTCATCCCGATCAAGAGGAAGGACCGCTCGCGTTCGCCGAACGGCGCGACGCGGAATGGGCACGCACATGAGTGACTACGAGCACCTCGTCGTCGAGCGCCATGGTCCTGTCGGTTGGCTCATCAACAACCGTCCCGACCAGCTCAACGCGATGAACGCCAAGATGCGCGAGGAGTTTGGCGACGCGTGGCTGGAGCTCGATCGCGATCCCGAAGTCCGGGTGATCGTGCACACCGGCGAGGGTCGAGCGTTCCAGACCGGCGTCGACGTGGCCGAGATCGCCTCTGACGGAGTCGGAATGCGGCGTTATCAGGAGTCCGTCGAGAATTGGGATCTGCACTTCACGTCGTGGCACCAGCACGTCTGGAAGCCGGTCATCACCGCGGTGAACGGCATCTGTTGTGGCGGCGGCTTCCATTGGGTCGCCGACGCCGACATCGTGATCGCGGCGTCGGACGCACAGTTCTTCGATCCCCACGTCTCCGTCGGCCAGGTGGTTGCACTCGAAGCGATCGGCCTGATCCGCAAGGTCCCGGTCGAAGCCATCATGCGCATGGCGTTCGTCGGTCGCTACGAGCGGATGACCGTCGAGCGGGCCTACGAGCTCGGGATGATCAGCGAGATCGTTGACCCACCCGAACGCCTGCGGGAGCGCGCCCAGGAGCTCGGCGAGACCATCGCCAAGAACTCGCCCGCGGCCATGGCCGCGACCAAGAAGGCGCTCTGGGGTGCGCTCGAAGCTGGCCTCACCGACGCATCACGCGCCGGCGCGCAACACCTCGTGTCGATGTGGGGCCACCCCGATCAGGAAGAAGGCCCACGCGCGTTCGCCGAGAAGCGCGACCCGCAGTGGCAGCCGCTCGGGCCAACGCACGAATCGTGACGCTCGCCGACCTTCTGTTCGCGCCTCGGTACGGCTACGAGTCAGACGAAGCGCTGGTGTACGCCGGCGACGAGGAGATGACCTACGCCGAGCTCGTGGAGCGGGCAGGGAATGTGCGCGACGGGCTGCGTGACGGCGGGTTCGTGCGTGGGCAGTCCGTTGCGGTGATGCTGCCGAACGACGCGGACACGATCGCCACGATCTTCGGAGTCTGGGCCGCGGGCGGCGTGTACGTGCCACTGAACCCCCGCATGACGGACGACGAAGTCACGCGTGTCCTCTCGATGATCCCCGTCGCCTTGGTGATCACCACTGACGAAGAGCGGTCGCGGCTCGGCACGATCGCGGCATCCCTCGACCAGCCGTACGAGGGGTTCCGGGTGGACGTGACGGCGCGCGCGCAGAGCGAAGACGTTGCGCTCGTGCAGATGACGTCGGGCACGACCGGGCCACCCAAGCCGGTGCTGCTCACGCATTCGAGCGTCCTCGCGCTGCTCGACGGCGTGCTCGGGAAGGTGCGCGGTCAAGGCACGAGGAAGCGGTCGTCGACCCCGAACCTGATTCCGGTGTCGCTCTCGTTGTGGGCCGGCATCTACAACGTGTGCTTCGCCTTCCGGGTTGGTGCACCGGTGGTGCTGATGAACCGATTCGAGCCGGTCGAGTTCGCCGCGCTGGTCGCGGACTACGGCGTGAAGTCGGTGGTGCTCCCGCCCGCCGCGCTCGCGATGCTGTGCGATTCCGCTGAGATCGACACGCTGGCTCCGCTCGAATGGGTGCGATCGATCACCGCTCCGCTGTCACCGTTCCTGGCCCGGCGCTTCCACGAGAAGTTCGGGATCGGTGTCCTCAACTCGTACGGCCAGACCGAGCTTGGCGGCGAGATCGTCGGGTGGAACGCAGCCGACTGGCGGGCGTGGGGTACCAAGAAGCTGGGTTCCGTGGGGCGTCCGCATGCTGGAGTGGAGGTGCGCGCGGTCGACGGCGAGCTCCAGGTGCGAACCTCCGACGCGCATCCCGGCTACGCGGATCCCGAGATGACGCTCGACGATCGCCTCACCGCCGACGGATGGTTCCGCACCGGCGATCTCGGCCACGTCGACGACGAGGACTTCGTGTGGGTCGAAGGTCGCGTCTCGGAGCAGATCAACCGGGGCGGCATGAAGGTGATCCCGTCCGAAGTGGAAGAGGTGCTCGCCGGAGCAGTGGGAGTGCGCGAAGCCGCGATCGTGGGCGCGACCGACGAACGGCTCGGCGAGGTGCCGGTGGCGTTCATCGTCCCTCAGAACAGCAAGCGGCCGCCGAGCAGCGACGAGCTCGAGGCGCACTGCCGCGAGCACCTCGGGCCGTGGAAGGTGCCGGTGCGGTTCGAGACCCTCGACGCGCTTCCCCGCAACGAGGTGGGCAAGGTGCTCAAGGGCCGGCTGTTCGAGATTGCAAGGAGCCTGCACACGAAAATGAGCGACGACCAATGACTGAGATGGAGAAAAGAAGTACGCCGAGCGGATGTTCCCCGCGCCGGTCGACCCGGGAGTCGCGCAGCCCGATCGCGCGGTGAGCACGGTCGTGTCGGGCGTCGACACCGCCGAGCTCGGATCGTGGCAGGGCAACCGCTGGCACGAAGGCGGCGGTCGAGTCGGCGAGAAGGCGGTCGAGCGCATCGTCATCTACCCGCCGACGGCGGGCGTGCAGACCCAAAGCGATCCGTTCGAGCCGGTCCGCATCGGGTTCCTGATCGACATGGACCTCGGTCAGCTGCTCGCCGACTGCATCGATCCTTACATCCTCGCCATCGAAGACTCACTGAACGAGGGCATTTTCAACCGCCCGATCGAGCTCTTCACGGTCGACGCCCGCGGGCTACCGCGCGAGAACTTCCGCAAGCTGATCGCCGGCTACGAGCGCTTGGTCGCCGAAGGCTGTGTGGTCGTCATCGGACCGTTCATCGCCGACAACTCCGAGACGCTGATGCCGTACGCGAACGCCGCGCAGGTGCCGGTGCTGCTGTGGACCGGCACTACGCGCGCATACGGCGAGTACGTGTTCACCGTTGCGAACGGCGACATCCCCACCGAGTCCGTCATGTGCGCGAACTGGCTGTTCCAGCAGGGCTACAAGAAGGTGGGCTTCCTCTGGGAGGAGGGGTCGGCCAGCGACCTGTACGCCGACTACTTCCGGCGGACCGCGCTCCAGCTCGGCCTCGAGATCACCAAGGAAATCGTCCTCGACTTCAACCCGAAGAACATGAAGGAGTCACTCGCCGAGATGCGTGACCTCGGCACCGAGGCGGTCGCGCACGTCGGCTACGGCTACTCGACGTCCACTACGCGCAGGCGTTCAAGGAGCTCGACTGGGATCCACCCCGCATCATGGACACCGCGTTCATGTTCTATTCGAACTCGAACGCGTGGGCAGAGGGTCTCGAAGGCTGGCACGGCGTCGACCAGCTCGGTGAGGACGGCGCGAACCCGAACTACGAGGCGATGATCAAGCGATTCGAAGCCCGCTTCGGGCGGACGACGCGCAACGTCGTCGTTGCACTCGCGTACGACACCGCGCGCGTCGCCATGCAGGGCATCGCGAACGCCCGCATCCCCACGCCGGTGCACGTGAAGCAAGGACTCGAGATGATCAAGTGGATGCCGTGCACCAACGGTGGTCCGTCGTGCTACATCACGTTCGCCGAGTACGACCACCGTGGCTACAAGGGTGACTTTCTCACGATCCGCGAGCTACGAGACGGCGAGCTCCACTTCCGCGGCTACTACCGCCCCGAGTGGCCCTCGAACTCACGGCCCCTGTGACGTCCGTCTTTGAAGCGTGACAGCGTGCTGAGGGACGCACGCGGTCACACGAACGTGTTCTCGAGGGTCAGGCCGTAGTCGGGGAAGCCGCCGATCGCGATGGTCTGCATCGGGCCGATGCCGGTGCCGCCGCCGGCGGGGTCGTCGACCGCCACCACGCAGTCACGGTGCTGATGGATGCGCCGAGCCGTCTCGCTCTCGGTGCAGTCGGCGAAGTGCTCGCCATCGACGTGCAGCTCGCCGCGCCACATCCCGTGGCGCATCCCGTCGAGCCCGAAGTACAGGCCAGCACCGAGATGGAAGCCGGTGTCGGACACCGGGGTGAACGACACCGGTCGAGCCGTCCCGTCCTCGTGCACGAACGTGAACGTGCCGCCGAGGAACCGCCGGTTCGTGTCGTCGAAGCGCGCTTCGAGGCGGGCGTCGACGAATGGCTCTTCCCGACCGTCGGGATGCTCGACCCCACCACGCAACCGCCGGGGCGGCAGCCCAGGAAGGTTCGTCTCCATGAAGTAGTGGAACAGCACGTACTTCGTTCCGTCGTCGCGCGTCATCAGCACCGGTGACCAGCTCGTGAGGCTGCGGGGATCCGAGGGATAGGTGCTGGGTTCGAGATCGGTGGGCGGTTCACCCACGTTCGTGCGCACACCCCACGAGTGGTCGCGCGCGCTCATCCAGGTGTTGGCCGCGATCTCGTGGCGCTCACCGTCGAGCTCGACCCACCCCTTTGCCGTACCGGCCTGGTGGTAGCGCACTACGTCATTGGTGATGCGGGTGCCGCTCGGTGATCGCAGGAGCTCACGATCCTCCATGCGCGCCGGCACTGCGCCGTGCAGTACCACATCGAAGGCGATTGGCTGCACGTCGTTCGGCTCGAGCACGATCCGCACCGCGTCGAGCGGAGTGACGATCTCGTAGCGCAACGGCCCGACCGCGGCGAGCTCGGGCTCCGTGGTCAGCGCGCGGCTCCCCCGCACCGTCCACTGCTCGCGCCCGCGGGACACGCCACCGAACGCGTCGAGCACGTTGCGGTTCGTGTACTTCCCCAGCCCGAACGACACCTGGAGCGAACCGTCGCGTGCGCACGCTTGGGTCCAGATCTTCTCGGTCCACCCGAGGTCGGTCGGCCCGACCACTGCGAACGTGTCGACGACTTGATGGAGCAACGTCTCGTCGGCCGGGACGAGCGGGCCGATGGAGTGGTCGGGCACGGCTGCACCCTAGATAGGGTCCCCCGCCGTGGTCGACAACGAGCTCGTCCAGCGGTTCGTGCGTTGGCTCACCGAGCGCGTGGGCACGAGTGAAATGCACCTCGAAGCGCACCTCACGCCGGGTCACGGTGGCTTCTCGAACGAGACGCACGTGCTCGCGCTGCGCGACGCCAGCGGTGCCCAGCACGACCTCGTGCTGCGGCTCGCACCCGAAGGTGGCGGCATCTTCCCCACCTACGACCTCGACCGGCAGGCTGACGTGCTGGACATGCTGGCGAAGCGGTCCGACGTACCTGTTCCGCTCGTGCGATGGCGCGAGCCGGACGCGTCGGTGCTCGGTCGTCCCTTCTACGTGATGGAGCGCGTGGCCGGTCGCATCCCGCCCGATCGCCCGGGCTACCTCTTCGAAGGCTGGGTGAAGGACGCCGCAGCGCAAGAGCAAGCGCGCGTGCTCGACGCCGGGTTGGAGATGATGGCGCGCATCCATCGCGTGGACGTCGACGCGGCTGGGCTCACGTTCCTCGATCGGCCCAGACACGGTGCCGGCGCGATCGAGCAGGAGATCGGCTACTGGCGCGCGTACCTCGACTGGGCCGGCAAGGGCGAGCGCTTCGACGTCTTGGAGACGATCTACGAGTGGTGCGTCGCGCACCGGCCAACCGAACCGACGTCACGTGGACTTGTGTGGGGTGACGCGCGGCTCGGAAACCTCATCTATGCGGACGACGCGTCGATCCGTGCGGTCATGGACTGGGAGATGGCGGTGCTCGGGCCGCCCGAGCTCGATCTCGGCTGGCACCTCTTCCTCGAGCGCATCATGCAGCAGTTCGCCAAGCCGTTGCCCGGGTTCGGCACGGCCGACGACATGGTGGCGAAGTACGAAGCGCACCTCGGGCGCAGCCTCGAGCATCTCGACTGGTACGAGACGTGGGGCGGCTTCCGGGCCGCGTGCATCCAGCTACCGCTCACGACCATTCAGCACGCGAAGGGTGAGCCAATCGACCTGTCGTACCGGGTCGACAACCCGCTCATCACCGAGCTCCTCCGCCGCATCGCCTGAGCTCGTTTCCGCCATGTTGAGAAGCTCAGGTTTTTCAGCCTTCGTTCAGGCGCGTCTCGCGACACTGCCGAGGTCCGCACTCGAAAGGAAGGTCCATGGCTGACGACGACACGACGTCGAACGAGCCCCGCACGTCGAGCACACCGACCTGGCTGCCCGCGGCAGTCGCGGCGTTGCTGGTGTTCGGTGCCGGGTACGCGATCGGCGAGTCGAGCGGTCCCGACACCCCGACCATCGCCCCCGTCGCCGACATCGAGAACGCCCCCGACGGCGGCACCGGCAACGCCCCTGGGGTTCCCGGCGCCCCGGGTGGCGGCGGCGAAGAGGGTGGGCAGCGCGGTGGGTTCTGTCCGATGCCCGGCGGCCCCGACGGGTTCAACGGCCCGGGTGGCCAGGGTGGGCCCGGTGGCCAAGGTGGCCCTGGTGGGCAGATCGGTCCCGGCGGCCCCGGCAACGGTGAGCAGCCCGACGACGGCGACGACCAGCAGGACAACGAGGACACCGACACCGACAACAGCTCCAGCGTCTGAGTCGAGCGCCCGCGGCGCAGGCACCCTGCGCCGCGGCGAGACGTGGCCCGAGCGGCCCGGCGGCGCAGCCGCCGAGAGCGGGAAGTTAGGTTCGGCGCCGTGCGCGAGCTCGGTGTCGACGAGGTGCTCACGACCACACGGGCCGTGCGGCGCCGGCTCGACCTCTCTCGAACGGTCGAGCCGGCGCTGCTGCGCGAGTGCCTCGAGCTCGCGCTACAAGCACCGACCGGAGGCAACAACCAAGACTGGCACTTCGTCGTGGTCACCGACGCGGAGACGCGCGCCGCGATCGCAAAGGAGTGGGTGGCTGGCGCCACTGCCTACGCGCAGATGCCGAAGCCACCCAAGCCCGCTCACACATACACCGACGACGAGAAGGCCGCGCACAAGAAGGTGATGTCGTCGGCGGGTTACCTGTTCGAGCACCTCGCCGACGTGCCCGCGTTCGTGATCCCGTGCATCGAAGGTCGCTACGACGGTGAGCCGCTCGTGATCCAGGCCACCGCGTTCGGGTCGATCCTGCCCGCGGTGTGGAGCTTCATGCTCGCGGCACGATCACGCGGCTTCGGCACGTCGTGGACAACCGTGCATCTCGCGCGGGAGCGGGAGGTCGCCGAGATCCTCGGCATCCCCTACGACGAGATCACGCAGGTCGCGCTCGTCCCGGTCGCACACACCGTCGGCGCTGACTTCAAGCCAGCCACCCGTCGCCCCGTCGACGCCGTCACCCACTGGGATCGCTGGTAGCCAGTCACTCCAGGATTCTCGGCACGTTCAACCCATCTCTGTGTTGTTCAGCGTGCCGAGAATCCTGTGTTCAGACCTTCCAGCGGACGGGCATGCGCTTGAGGCCGTGGTTGAAGTTGGAGTGCAAACGGTCGGGCGGCGCGGCGAGCTCTGGGAGCGGCATGCGGTCGAGCAGCGCGTCGAACATCACTCGGAGCTCGAGTCGCGCAAGGTTGGCTCCGAGGCAGAAGTGCGGCCCGCCACCTCCGAAGGTGACGTGCTGGTTCGGCGTGCGGCCGACATCGAAGCGCAGCGGATCCGCAAACTCGTCCTCGTCGTAGTTCGCCGACGCGTACCAGATGATGACCTTCTCGCCGTCCTGCATCGGCTGACCACCGACTTCGCGCTCACCCATCACCGTGCGCCGGAAGTGCATGATCGGAGTGGTGTAACGGAGGATCTCGTCGACCGCAGTCGGGAGCAACGAACGATCGTCGCGCAAGCGCTCCCACTGCTCGGGGTGCTCGATGAACGCCAGCACTCCTTGCGCGATCGCAGTACGCGTGGTCTCGTTCCCCGCAACCGTGAGGAGCAGGAAGAACATGTCGTACTCGAGCTCAGAAAGCCGATCGCCGTCGACCTCGGCTTCGAGGAGTGCGGTCACGATGTCGTCGGCGCGCCGGCCTGCGTCGATCGCCTCGCGCTTCTCCTTCCCGATCTTGTTCGCGATCGTGTACATCTCGAAGCCGGCCTCTTCGGCCGAGCCCCGGCCGCTGCCGTACTCGGGATCGTCGAACCCGATCAGCCGGTTCGAGAGCTCGAACACCTTCGAGCGCTCCGCCTCTCCCACCCCCATGAGGTGGGCGATCACCTGGATGGGCAGCTCGGCCGCGACATCCTCGACGAAGTCGGCTTCGCCGCGAGGCAGCACGCGGTCGAGTGTGCGCGCCGCGATCTGCTCCATGAACTCCTCGAGCCGGCTGATCATCCGCGGCGTGAACCCGCGGTTCACGAGCCGTCGATAGCGCGTGTGCTGCGGCGGGTCCATGCTCACCAGCATCGAACCGCCGAGATCCTCGGCCGACTCGTTGTCGAAGATCATGTTGCCGAAGCGCGCGCTCGACATCGACTCGGTCTCGCGATTCACGTCGACGACGTCGGCGTGCCGGGTCACCGACCAGAACCCCTTGCCCGTTGCTTCCGAGTGCCATGCGACCGGTGCCTCGCGCCGAAGGCGGGCGAACACGTCGTGCGGGATGCCGTCGGCGAACGTCTGTGGGTCGGTGAGATCGACACCGAGCGGGTACTCAGAAGTAGCCACGTCCACCTTCTTGGGTCGGTCCGCTCCGCCGTCCCGGTCATCCGACCACGGCTCCGCTGCGTTCCTCGGTATGTTGCCACCCATGCGCATGGGCCTGTTCTTGCCGGATGTGAGCCCGATCGCGACGCCGGAGTTCCTCTCGGCCTACGGCGAGGCCGCCGAGAACGCGGGCTTCTCGTCGCTCTGGGTCGGTGAGCACGTCGTGTTCCTCGACGAGTACGCCTCGAAGTACCCGTACTCAGACGACGGTCGTCTCGGGCTCCCTCCCGACTCGGGATTGCTCGAGCCGTTCGCCACGCTGTCGTTCCTTGCCGCCGCGACGAGCACCATCCGCCTCGGCACCGCGGTGTGCCTCGTGCCGCAGCGCAACCCCGTGTACACCGCGAAGTCGGTGTCGACGCTCGACTGGCTCTCCGGCGGCCGTCTCGACTTCGGTGTGGGCATCGGCTGGCTGCGCGAGGAGTTCGAGGTTCTGCACGAGCCGTTCGAGCAGCGAGCGGCACGCACGCGGGAGTACCTCGAAGTGATGCGCGCGCTGTGGCGTGACGACGAATCGTCGTACGACGGCGACCTGTACAAGCTGCCGCCAAGTCGGATGTTCCCGAAGCCGGTGCAAGAGGGAGGCCCACCGATCTACTTCGGTGGGGAGACTGATCCCGCGCTGCGTCGAGTCGCCGAATGCGGCGACGGCTGGCACGGCTTCAACCATCTGCCCGAGAGCGCGGCCAGCCATGTCGCGCGACTCGAGGCCATGCTCACCGACGCCGGTCGCAAGCTCGCCGACATCGACGTGACCGTGTGTCCGTATCTCCAGCCCGTCGAACCGTCACACCTCAGCGCGTACCGCGACGCCGGCGTGGATCAGGTCGTGCTCACCGGCTTCGCGTTCGATCCTGACAACGCACGTCGGGTGCTCGGTGAGCTCGGTGACGCGTACGTCGGAGCTGCTTCCGCCCTGTAGTCAGACGGCGTCGGTCGGGGCGTCAACGCCGCGCGGTGAGGTCTCCGCGCTGATGAGGCCGTTGTAGAAGCCGACCAGGTCGACGCGCCCGAGCCTGGCCCGCTTGGGCACCGCGGCCAGCACGATCGCGCTCCGCACGAACGTCACCGACCCGTATTCGCCCGGCGGCACGAGTCCGGTGAGCGGCTCGCGGGTCGCCGGTTGCTCGAAGACACCGCTCACCGGATCCAACCGCGCCGTGTACGACATCACGAAGAAGCACAACGCGCCGTCGTCTTCGGCGGCGAAGCACAGCGGTTGGCTCTCGGCCGGCTCGAAGGTGAGCTCGACGTTCGCCTCGTTGATGGGCAGCAGCTCGAGCTCGCTGAGGAACACCGCGATCGACTCGGTCGTCAGCAAGCCCGGCTCGAACGGCTTGGAGATGGCGGCACCGTCGGCGACGCGTCGCCAGAGCCGAGCGAGCTTGGGACCGAGCTTGGTTGGCTTCACCTGGAGGGAGGAGTCCGATCCCTCGACGATCCTCGCCAGCCCGTTGCGGTCGCGCGCCACCTCAGGCACGTCGGCGTCGGGCAGGAACGACGCCGCGTGCGTCACCTTCCAACCGTCATCCGCACTCGCCTGGCTGAACACGAGGAGCTGCTGGACCGGCTCCTGGTCGGGCGCCGAGATCTCTTCGAAGGCGACGAACACGAGCGGGTAGCTGTCCTGCTCAGGCACGAACACCTCGACCTCATCGACCGTGAAGGGATCGTCGAGGGTCGTCTGGCCGCGGCCCAGGTACTCGCGGAAGGTGGCGTCGTCGATGGTCTTGATCGGCGGCGCCTCGATCGCGGCCTGACCTTCGATGTCGAGCGTCGCGTTGTTGAGCGTGTTCCGGTCGTTGTAGTCGTCGACGATCCGCTCGGCCGCGGTCTCGGTCGGTGGCAGCACGAGATCACCGGCAGACGCCGGGATCGTCGGCACCACACCAGCCAGGATCACGAGCAGCACCGCGACCCGTCGAGCACGCGTCATGCGGCGCATCGTACGATGCGAACGTGAAGCCAACGGCGACACCGGAGCGAGCGAAGCGAGCGCAGGTGTCTGCCCACGAGCGAGTGACCGCGGACGGGGTATCCCCGTTCGCAGCAAGCGAGGAAGGATGATGGAGCACACCTTTGGCGACGTCGCAACGAAGCTGCTGTTCGAGAACGACCGGGTCAAGGTGTGGGAGCTCGCGCTCGAGCCGGGTCAGGAGTCGGATCTGCACGAGCACCATCACGACTATCTCTTGATCCAGCTCGAAGGCGACAAGATCGCCGGCATCTTCGAGGAAGACACGCACGGCGAGTACCCGCCCGGCACGGTCGAGGGCGACGTCACCTACGGCAACGTCTTCTACACGAAGAAGGGCGGCGTCGAGACGGCGAAGAACACCGGCAAGAAGTCGTACCGGGAGATCCTCGTCGAGCTGAAGGACTGACCCTGGCTCGTCCCGACGGGCCGCTCCGCGGCCTCCGCGTCCTCGAGGTCGCGACCCTCTACGCGGCGCCGCAGATCGGCGCGATGCTCGGCGATCTCGGCGCCGACGTCGTCAAGGTCGAGCCACCCGATGGTGACCCGATGCGCTCGATGGGTGTGGTGCGCGACGGCGTGTCGCGCAACTGGGCCTGGGTGGGTCGCCACAAGCGCTCGATCGTGCTCGACCTCACGGCGGACGACGGCCAGGGCACCTTCCAGGAGCTCGTCGGCGGCGCGGATGTGCTCATCGAGAACCTCGACGAACGCACTCGCGAGCGCTGGCACTGCGACTTCGCCACGCTCGCTCGGATCAACCCCCGCATCGTGGTGGTGACCGTGACCGGCTTCGGTCTCACCGGTCCCTACGCCGGTCGGCCCGGTGCCGGCACGTTGGCCGAGGCGTTCGCCGGGTTCACGCACATGATCGGCGAGCGCGACGGACCACCGATGCTTCCGTCGGTCGCGGTCGGCGACACGCTCACTGCGTTCATTGGCGTGATCGGCGCGTTGGCCGCCTGCTGGGGCCGCGACGCCGGCACTACAGGACAGGGTCGACACCTCGATGTGACGATGTACGACCCGATCCTCCAGCTGATGGGCGCGACGATCTCCACGTACGACGCCGCCGCCGGCGGTGAGCCACCCGGACGCTTCGGCAGCCGCGTGCACGGCGGAGTGCCGCGCAACGTGTACCGGACGCGCGACGACCGTTGGGTCGCCGTCTCAGGCACCACCGATGCACAGGTCGGGCGATTGCTCCCGCTCATCGGACTCGACACCGACGAGGCACGCGAGCGCTACGGCTCCGCCCGCGCGCGCATCGCGGTCGCCGATGAGCTCGACGGGCTCGTCGCCGCCTGGATCGCGACCCAGGACCGGACCGATGTGCTCGACGCGTTCATCGGCGCCCGCATTCCGATCGCGCCGGTCAACGACGTCCGCGACATCCTCGCCGACCCGCATCTCGAGGCCCGCGGTGATCTCGACCGCCTTCAGTCAGGCGTCGCGCCTGGCCTCGGTGAGCATCGCGACGAGATCCTGCACGACTGGCTCAGCTGACCAGGTAGGAACGCAGCACCGCGAGCGGACGGAAGCCGAGCGCCGCGTACATCTCTTTCGGCGTGTCGTCGACGCGGGCGCTGATCTGCACCTCACGTGCTCCGCGGGCGCGAGCGTCTTCGACGCAGTGGTGGATGAGCGCGGTCGCGATCCCGCGGTGGCGGAAGTCGGCCAGGGTGAACAGGTCCTCGACCTTGGCCATCCCGTTCGTCCCCGGCCACGACGAGAAGTACCCACAGTCGGTGCCGCGGATCGAGGCGACGTAGAAGGTGGCGGCCTTCCGCGCCTTGCACGCCACCACCACCTGGCGCGTGACCTCCGGTGAGAGCGCATCACGATCCGAACGGCGCCCCTCCTCCTCGTGGTTCGCGCGAAACAGCTTCTCCAGCGCGACCCAGTCCGCCTCGCTCTGCACCGGACGGATGGACACCCCCCTGGGCGTCGGGTGCGCGGTGAGCTCACCCTCGAGCACCATCGCCATCTCGAAGTTGCACTCGTAGCCCTCCATCGCGAGCCGCGCCTCGAAGGACGGCGGCGTCTCGGGATCGATCAGGAACTGACGGTGCCGGGACGCCGCGAGCACTTCGTCGGCGCGCTCGAGCACCGCACCGATCTCCTTCGGCGTGCGGGCCCGCACGTACCGAACATGGTTCGCGTCATAGACGTCCGGGACCTCGGTGTTGCGGACGAAGCAGACCTGCGGTCCGTCGATCACCTCGTTCCCCAGCGCGAGGTAGCCGTGGATCGTGTCGAGCAACCGGCCCAGCAGCTCGTCGGCCACCTCAGCGGCCAAGAGTCGAAACCGCGACCCTCTCGCCCGCTACGACCGCGCGCAGCTCGTCCTCGAGGTCGGCTGGCGGCTCGACGTGCAGTCGTGGGATCCATTCGAGCCACCGAGGGAACCACCAGTTCGCCTTCCCCAGCAACTCCATCGTCGCGGGCACGAGCACCACGCGCACGAGTGTTGCGTCGAGGAAGATCGCGGCGGCGAAACCGATGCCAAACACCTTCACGACGCGGTCCTCACCGAGCGCGAAGCTCGCGAACACCATCACCATGATCGCTGCGGCCGCGGTGATCACGCGCGCGGTCGCCGCGAGGCCGTCGGCGACGGCGAGCGCGTTGTCGCCGCTGCGGTCGTACTCCTCGCGGATGCGAGAGAGCAGAAACACCTCGTAGTCCATCGAGAGCCCGAACACGATCGCGAACATCATCATGGGGACGAACGGCTCGATCGGTCCGGTGCTCTGCACACCGATCGCGTCGGCGAACCAGCCCCATTGGAAGATCGCGACGATCACGCCGTACGACGCGCCGATGGAGAGCAGGTTCATCAACACGGCCTTGATCGGGACCAGCACTGACCGGAACACCATCAACAGCAACAGGAAGCTGAGACCGAGCACGCCGCCGATGAAGATCGGCAGCCGCGCGCCCAGATACTCGGACACGTCGACACCCGCGGCGGTGATGCCACCGATGAGCACCTCCGTGTTCGCTTCACGGGCCGTGGGCGGGATCACGTCCTCACGGATTCGCTCGATGAGCCTCTCGGTCGCGCGGCTCTGCGGAGCCGTCGTCGGGATCACCTGGATGAGCGCTGAGCGCTCGTCGGGCGCGGCGATCACCGGGCTCACCGCCGCGACGCCCGGCACGTCCGCCAGCGCTTCGCCGAGACCGTCGAGCGACTCGGGACCGTCGGGCGTGCGCGCCGCGACCACCAGCGGGCCGTTGAAGCCGGGCCCGAACCCGTCCGACAGCAAGTCGTACGCGCGCCGAGTGGTGTCGGTCGGCGGGCCGTTGCCAGCATCGGAGAAGCCGAGACGAAGCCCGAAGAACGGGATCGCGATGAGCACGAGGATCCCGAGTCCGGCAGCGGCAGACGTCCACGGTCGGTGCTGCACCACGCGGCTCCACCGGAACCAGATGCTCTGGCGAGTGGCGTGCTCCTCGCGGTGCAGGAACGGCACGCGCAGCCGATCGATGTTGTGGCCGACGAAGCCGAGGAGAGCAGGGACGAGCGTGACCGACGCGAGCATCGTGATCAGGACGGTTGCCGCGGCGCCCATTCCGAGGCCGGCGATGAAGTCGACGCCCATGAGGAACAGGCCGAAGAGCGAGATCACCACCGTCGCACCGGCGAACAGCACCGCACGCCCTGCGGTGTCGAGCGCAAGGACCGTCGCGTGCTCAGGGTCCATCCCCGCGTGCAACGCCTGGCGGAATCGCGTGACGATGAACAGCGCGTAGTCGATCCCGACGCCGAGCCCGAGCATCGCGCCGAGCTGAATCGTGAAGTTGGGCATCACGTTGAGGTGTGACAGCAAGGTGATGAGCCCGAAGCCCGCGCCAATGCCGAAGATCGCGGTCGCGATCGGCAGCCCCATCGCGAGCACGGACCCGAATGCAACAAGGAGGATGAGGATCGCGGCGGCAACTCCGATCAGCTCTGACGTGCCGCCGAACTCCTGGATCATGAACGCTCGGCCACCGAGCTCGAGCTGCACGCCAGCGGGCACATCACGCCGCGCTCGTTCGACGATGTCGAGTGCAGTGCGAGCATCCGCCTCCGGGAGCTCCGTCGCCCGTGTCGTCAGCTGGATCTCGGCGTAGGCGGTGGTCGCGTCTTGTGAGATCTGGCGCGCGCCCTCATCAACGAAGGGACTCGTCGAGCCGCTGACGAGATCAAGCCGTCGGTCGATCCGGGCGAGCGTCTCGTCGATGAGCGCTTCGACCTCCGGGCGCGCTTTGCCGGTCGACTCGTCGATCAGCCCGTCGGCGGAGTGCACGACGAGCTCGCCGGTGTCGCCGGCGCGGTCGGGGAAGGTCCGCTCGAGCAGCGCCGACGCCTTCGCAGCCTCGGTGTTGTTGTTCCGGAAGCCCTCGACGAATTCGTCGCCCACTCCGTTGGCGACTGCGCCCAGCCCGATCACCAACGCCAGCCACCCCACGAGCGTGAGGCGACGGTGACGAAAGCACAGGGTGGCGATGCGTCGGAGCATGTGGGCGCAAGCGTGGCAGGTGCGTCCATGCGCGATCGAAACCACGCGGTTTCATCCGGTTCTCGAGGGGTACCCCGCTTCATGCCCAACTTGCCCGAGTTCGCCCGCCACGCGCGCTACCGCGCGGCCGTCGCTACCGGTGGTGGCCAGTGGGCGTTGGAGGAGCTGCGCGGGTGGAGCGCCCGAGTGATCCTCAGCCGTGACGCCTAGCCCTCATCGCCAGCAGGTACGTCCAAGCACGTGGCACGCTCGGCCCGCCGACCGCATCGTTCACGTGGGGTCGCCTGCCCGCGGTGCAGGGTCGTGACACACGGCCGGACGGTAGCGCGAGCGCCCCCACGATCAGCAGGGGTAGTCCCACGCGCTCTCAATCCAGCTCACTGACGAGCGGTTGCCAACCAGCGTCCTGTCAACGGCGGTCACCGTGAACACCATCTCCTGGTGTGGCCAGTGCCGACTGCCCTCCCAGCCTGTGCCGTTGAGGCGCTCCCACATGCGCGACGACCCGGGCTGCTCGAACCACAACTTCCCGAACGAGGGGTCGGGAACTCCCGTCCACGACAGCGTCGCGACCGCGACCCCAGCCGGGTCGGTGATGTCGGCGATGACCCTGCACCCGGACATCCGGATGTTCGAGATCGTCGGTCCGCTGCGATCCGGCAGCGGCACGGGGTTGCTCGGGATCGGGACCTCGGCGGGCGGCTCGGCGGCTTCGGGAACGATGGGCGCGTCCGGTGCCGGGATCGGCACGTCGGGGCGATCCGGTGCGGCCGCGGGCGCCGGCACCTCGACGGTGGTCGATGGCGCGGATGGGCCCGGAGCGACCACCGCGACGTCCGTGCCCAGGGCCCGGTCGTCGCCGAGGTCGGTGGCGGGCCGCTCGCTGCCCAACGAGACAGTCCCCACTGCGATGGCGAGGGCCGCGAGCATCGAGGCTCCGGCGATGACGAGACGACGGGTGCTGCCCATGATGGTGCCTCCTCCGACCGGCGGCGCCGGTCTTCGGAAAGAGGGAGTCCCGGGCGCACCCAACCTTGCGACTTTTCGAGGCGAGTCTGTGACACTGCGCTGGTGAAGGGCATCGTCCTGGCAGCCGGTCACGGCACCCGGCTCAAGCCGTTGACCGAGCTGCGCCCGAAGGCGCTGTGCCCGGTCGGCAACCGGCCCCTCCTCGACTACGCCATCGATCGGATCCGGCTCGATGAGACGCAGATCGCGGTGAACGTGCATGCGCATCGGGAGCAGATGGAGGCCCACTTGGCCGAGCACCATCCGTCGGTGCACGTGTCGGTCGAGCCCACCGAGGCGCTGGGAACCGCGGGCGCGCTCGGTCGGCTTCGTGACTGGATCGAAGGCGATCCGATCGTCGTCACCAACGCCGACGCGCTCACGGCGCCCGACCTGACCGAGCTCTTCGACGGCTGGGATGGCGAGCGCATCCGGTTGCTCGTCGCGTTCGACGAGCATGACCCCGACTTCGACGGGATCTGGCGGTACGCCGGCGCGTGCGTGATGCCGTGGTCGGCGGTGCGTGATCTCCCCGACACGCCCTCACATCTGCACACCGAGCGCTGGCAGCCGGCCAGGGAGGCGGGCGCGCTCGAGCTCATCCCTACGCGATGGAGCTTCACCGACTGCGGCACGCCCCGCCACTACCTGGCTGCCAACCTGCTCGTCTCGGGCGGTGAGTCGGTGATCGGTGACGGCGCGGTCGTGGACGGCACCGTGGAGTCATCCGTCGTGTGGCCCGACGCGCGCGTCGAACCCGATGAGCATCTTCACTTCGCGATCCGCCTCACCGACGGCCGAACCGTGCAGGCCGTCGACGCCGAAGCCCGCGACCCTAGGGAGTGATCGACTCGTCGTCCGCGGGTCGCTGCTCGGCTTGCGCCGCAAGGCGGTCGCGCACCCACTGCACGCTGTTTGCCGTCGGCATCGCGGTCTCCCAGCCGCGGAGGAGATGACCGACCTCTTCCTTCGGGAGCACATCGAGCACCTCGACCATGAACGGCATCCACTTCGGTGCCCGCATGAGGTAGAGCTCTTCGGTGTCGTGGATCCAGCTCACCTCGCACTGCACGCCTTCGTCGTCGGTCCACTCCGCACCGAACTGTGACTCCTCGGAGTCCTCGCGCGCCGGGTCGCCCTCGTAGAAGTCGTCGATCGTCAGCTCGTTGGAGCCGGCTCCGGTCTCGGGACCGGTGACACGCCATTCGTTGCTCTCTTCGGTGATCTCGTCGGGCGGTCCCTCGGCGAGGTACTCGATCCGCTCCTCAACGAAGTCGGCTTCGGCGCCGGGCACCGCGAGCACTCCATCTTCGATCCACTCGAAGGTGATCCCCGGTCCCCGCAGCATGAACTCGAGCTGGGTGCGCGCGTCCGCAGGCCATTCCGTGAGGTCGAACTCGACCGCGTCGAGCTCCTCGTCACCGCCACGCACGACCTCGGGCGAAGACGGCACCGATGTCGCAGGTTCCGCGTCGACCAGCGGCACGCCACAGTCGGCGCACGTCGCGTGGCCGGCGACGTACTCCGCACCGCATGTCGGGCACCACTTGGTATCGCTCATGGCCGCTCACCGTAGAGCGTCTACCGTGCGGCGTTCGACCGTGCCGAGGAGCTTCGGTTGCCCGATCAGCGCTTCGTCCTCACCGGGCTGTCACGCCTGACGGTTCGCGTCGCGCGACTGCTGGCCGACCGGGGTGCCGCGTTGACGGTGCTGGCATCCGGCGACGAGGACGACCTCGCGTCAGCGCTCCCGGACAGCGCACAGGTGCACACGGGTGACGGCGACACGAGGAACGCCTGCGTGCGGTCGACCTGGCGAGCGCGACCTGGCTGCTGACGCTGAGCCGGTGTCACTGTCGTTCCCCTTCGCGCGTCAGCGCAAGACGCGGTCGACGAACTCCTGGAAGCCTTCGGGATCGGGGTTGATGCGCAGCTCGTCATCGACCCGCTCGATGTCGAACGACGGACAGAAGTAGTCGTCGTCACCGACGAAGTAGTGCGGCGAGCCCTGCACGCCGCGCTCCTTGCTCGCGGCCCAGTCTCGACGCGCGCTCGAGTCGTCGGCGAGGTCGGGCAGGTCGATGCCCTCTTCCGCGGCGATCGCGGCCAGGATCTGGGAGTCGGAGATGTCGCGACCCTTCTCGAAGAGCGCGCTGCGCAACGCGAGGCTCACCCGCTCTCCGCAGCCGTCATCTCGCTCGTAAGCATGGGCCGCGAGCGCGAAGGCTGGCATCGACGTGGTGGGCCACGTGGACGGATCGAACCCGGTGAAGAGGTCGGGGGCGACCCGTGCGCGCAGCTCCTCGATCTCCTCGATGACGAGCTCGCGGCCGGTCGGCTCCCCGTTCACGAGCTCGAGCGGCCACGCATGCACACGGTGTCGGTGGTGTTCGGGTCGAAGGCGGCGTACGAGTCGTTCATGAGCGGCACGCTCGGTCCGGCCATCGCCGAGCTCGGCGACAAGGCCTTCCCGAACCCGCCGTCGGTCTCGACCTTCGAGGTGCACCGAGAGCTGCACTCGTAGCGCACGCCGCCCCGCTCGTCGTGGGCGGGGACGGCGCGCCCTTCGGCGTTTCTGACAGCCGCGTCATAGACTCCGCGCGCCCACGAGCGACTGGAAGAGTGGATGCCGCAAGGAATCATCAGCGCCGCCGCGTACGTCCCCTACTGGCGGCTCGACCGGGGACAGATCTCAGAGACGTTCGGCTTGGGTGGCGGCCGGGGTCAGCGGGCGGTTGCCTCGTACGACGAGGACACCACCACGATGGGGGTGGAGGCTGGGCGCCTGGCGCTGAAGTCGGCGGGCGACGTCGACGTGCGCGCGCTCACCCTCTCTACTGCGGATCCTGCGTACCTCGACAAGACGAACGCCACCGCCATCCACGCCGCGCTGCGGCTCGATTCCTCGGCCCTGGCGTTCGACGCCAACGGCTCGGTGCGCTCTGGGGTCGGGGCGCTGCTCGCGGGGCTCACGCAGTCGGGTCCGGCGCTCGTCATCTCCTCTGACCTTCGTGACGGCATGCCCACGAGCGCGGATGAGTCGTTGGGTGGCGACGGCGCGGCCGCGCTGCTCGTCGGGTCCGACGCCGCCGGGCCACTGATCGCCGAGCTCATCGGCGTGGGCACCGCCACCGAGGAGTTCATCGACCGGTGGCGCCTCCCCGGTTGGCAGCGCTCGAAGACGTGGGAGGAGCGATTCGGCGAGACGAAGTACCTCCCGCTCGGCGACCAGGCCTTCAACGCCGCGCTGAAGCAGGCGGAGCTGTCGGCGGGTGACGTCGATCACCTCATCGTCACCGGCCCGCACGCACGGTCGGTGAAGGCGATCCGCGGCCGGCTCGGCGTCGACAAGGAGAAGCTCGTCGACGATCTCGCCAACGAAGTCGGCTGGACCGGCACCGCGCACCCGGCGATGTTGCTCACCTCGGTGCTCGAGAGCGCCGAGCCCGGGAAGGTGATCGCCGTCCTCTCTCTCGCGGACGGTGCCGACTGCCTGATCTTCCGCACCACCGACGCGATCACGTCGTTCACGCCGGCACGCACGATCGCCGCCCAGATCGCGTCGTCGGGCCCGGTCACCTACGGCAAGTTCTTGGCATGGAAGAAGTGGGTGGAGGTGGAAGGGCCGCGTCGCCCCGAGCCGTCGCGCATCTCGGCCGCGGCCGCGGGCCGTCGCACCGACTGGAAGTACGCGTTCATCGGCTCGAAGGACGCCGAGGGCCACGTCCACGCGCCGCCCAACCCGAACGACACCGATGTGGCACCGATGGCCGACGTGGAGGGCACGATCGCCACGTTCACGATCGACCGCATCGCGTTCTCGCCGAGCCCGCCGATCACCTATGCCGTGGTCGACATGGACAACGGCTCCCGCTCGGCCCTCGAGCTCTGTGACCTCGACGCGTCGCAGATCAAGATGGGCGACCGGGTGGAGCCCACGTTCCGCAAGCTCGGCACCGGCGACGGCATCCACAACTACTTCTGGAAGGCCCGCCCCCTCCGCGGCGGGTGACGCCGCGCCACCAGTCGCTCCGATCAGAGCGTTCCACGACTAGGGCGTGAGGCGCGCCGCCAACGCGTCGATCGCCGCCCGGTCGTAGAACGTGAACCACGGGTTGATGGCGAGCGCGGTCTCGAGCTCGGCGCGGGCGCCGGTGGTGTCCCCGATGGCTTCGAGGATCAGCGCGGCGTGGAAGTGGAGTCGCGCGCGGTGTGCCCAGGCGCAGCGCCAGCACCATGTGGCGCTGCGCGCCGGCGAAGTCGCCCGAGCGAAAGAGCGCAAGCGCGAGTGCGTCGTTGACGAACACGTTGTCGGGGCGCGCGGAGTACGCCTTCTGAGCGATCTCGAGTGCCTGCGCGATGTCCGTCGAGGAGCTGGCATGCTCGGCCTGCAGGTCGGGCGCTCGCCGTCGCCGCGGCGGTAACAGCCGTCGTGGCCGTCGGCATCACCACGCTCGACGCCGACGGTCGTCCCGACGTCGTCGCGCTGGCGGCCGACGCCCGTGCTGATGGCACTCAGACCGCGACGCTGCGGTCGGCGGACGGGTCACAGCGCGTCCAGGTCGTGTACGCGGACGATGGTCAGGGGTTCGTGATCGCCGACTCGCTCGAACGTCTGCCCGCCGGCCGCACCTATCAGCTGTGGACGCTCGTCGGCTCGGACGTCGCGCCCCGAACCGTCTCAGCCGGTGTGCTCGGCCGTTCGGTGCGAGCCGCGATGTTCGAGTTCGACGGACCGGTGGTCGGATTCGCGATCAGCGTCGAGGACGCGCCCGGAGCAACGACACCGTCGTCGACGCGTCTCCAAGGCCGCCTCGACTGAGGCTGTCCCAGCCGGCCAATCGAAGGGCTCCGCACCTGCGTCGTAGACTCTCGGACCTGGGCCCGAAAAGGGGTCTGGAGGAACGGAGCACATCGCATGGGGTCGCACGGGATCAAGGACCAGGTCGCCATCGTCGGCATGGGCTGCACCAAGTTCGGTGAGCACTGGGACAAGGGCACCGACGAGCTGATCCTGTGGTCCACCAAGGAGGCGTTCGACTCCGCGGGCCTGAAGAAGGACGACATCGACGCGTTCTGGCTCGGCACTGCGATGGGCAGCGGCGGTCAGACGCTCAGCCGCCCGCTCGAGATGCGCAAGCCCGTCACCCGCGTCGAGAACTACTGCTGCACCGGCTCCGAGGCGATGCGAAACGCCACGTACGCGGTGGCGTCGGGTGCGTACGACGTGGCGATGGCCGTGGGCGTCGAGAAGGTGAAGGACCCCGGCTACCAGGGCCTCGCCAGCGGAGGCGGCCCGTCCACCGATGGCACCAACCGCACGCTCGCGGCGGCGGCGATGTACGCCATGTGCGCGCCGGCCTACGGCAAGAAGTACGGCGTGAGCGACGAGCAGATGCGTGAGGTGCTCGCCCGCATCGCGTGGAAGAACCACCAGAACGGCGCGCGCAACGAGCGGGCGCAGTTCCGCAAGGAAGTCACGATGGACACGATCTGCAACGCGCCGCTCATGGCCGGCAGCCTCGGCGTGTTCGACTGCTCGGGTGTGGCCGACGGCAGCGCGGCGGCGATCGTCGTGCGGGCCGAGGACGCGCACAAGTACACGGACACGCCGCTGTACATCAAGGGCCTGCAGTTCATCTCCGGTGACGCCACCGGCAACAGCGACCCCGACTACGACTACACGCACTTCCCCGAGATCGAGCAGGCCGGCAAGGACGCGTACGCGCAAGCCGGCGTCACCGACCCGCGCTCACAGATCGCGATGGCCGAGGTGCACGACTGCTTCACCCCGGCCGAGCTCCTCATCTACGAAGACCTCGGCTTCGCCGAGCGCGGCACCGCGTGGAAGGAGGTGCTCAACGGCACCTTCGACCTCGACGGCGACCTGCCGGTGAACCCCGACGGTGGGCTGAAGTCCTTCGGCCACCCCGTCGGTGCGAGCGGCCTGCGCATGTTCTTCGAGAACTGGCTGCAGCTGACGGGCCAAGCCCCACCCGAGCGCCAGATCAAGACCGCCGACCGCGGCCTGGGCCTGGTCCACAACCTCGGCGGCTACCCCGGCGAGATGGTCAGCTTCGTCGGGATTGTGGGAGTCGAGAAGGGCTGAGTCCTCGCGTTGGCGACGAGTGGGCGGAAGCGTGCTCGTCGTCGTGCTCGAGGTGGTCGTCGTCGTGTCGGCCCGGTCCCGGTCCTTGCCCTTGTCGTCTCCCCCTGCCAGCAGCACCACCGCCAGCACGATCACGATCAGTGCGAGCACCGCGCCGATGAGCAGGATCCGCGCCCGTCCGGACATGCGTACAGGTTTCGTACCATGGGACCCATGAGGCTGGAGGAAGTCCGGAACTCTGACGCGGCCTCGTTCGGCACACCGCTCGATGGAGTGCGGATCCTCGCCGCCGAGCAGATGCAGGCGCTGCCCTACGGCACCCAGCTGCTCGCCCGGCTCGGCGCCGACGTGGTGAAGGTGGAGCACCCCACCGAAGGCGAATCAGGCAGAGGCGCGCTCCCGGCGATGATCGACGCCACCGGTCGATCCAACGGCGCCACGTTCCTGCGGAACAACCTCAACAAGCGCAGCGTCGGACTCGATCTGAAGAAGCCGGAGGGAAAGGAGCTTTTCCTACGCCTCTGTAGAGATGGTGGCTTTGACGTGGTGGCCGAGAACTTCAAGGCCGGCACGATGGATCGCCTCGGCCTCGGCTACGCCGATGTCGCCAAGGTCAATCCAAGAATCATCTACCTCTCCATCTCCGGCTTCGGAAACACGCCAACTCCGTATGACGGCTGGCCTGCGTACGCACCGGTCGTCGAGGCGATGTCGGGGATCTACGAGTACAAGCGGCCACCCGGCGGGCCACCCATCCCCGCGCCGGCCGGCGCGCTCGGCGACATCGGCACGAGCGTGTTCGGCGTCATCGGCGTGCTCGCCGCGCTGCGGCACCGCGATGCAACCGGTGAAGGCCAATGGGTTGACGTGGCGATGCTCGACTCGATGGTCGCGATGACCGACCTCGTCACCAACTTCTGGTCGATGGGCCTGCGCGATCAGCGCGCCAACCTCATCATGGACGGCTTCGAGGCGAGCGACGGCTGGTTCATCCTCCAGGTCGGCCGCGAGCATCAGTTCGCCAAGCTCGCGGAGCTCGTCGGGTGTCCGGAATGGGTGAGCGACGAGCGCTTCGCGACGCGCGCCGGCTGGGTCGAACATCTCGACGATGTGATCCGTCCTGCGATCGCCAAGTGGGCCGGCGGCATGACCAAGCTCGAAGCGTGCGCGGCACTGAGCGACGCCGGGCTCGCCGCGGGGCCTTGCTTCACCGCGCCCGAGGTGATCGCTGACGAGCACGTCGCGTCGCACCGCATGCTCGTGGAGCTGGAGCGAACGGATTCCGAAGTGTCGGGAATCTCGGATCCGGTGCTGATCCCCGGGAATCCAGTGAAGATGTCGAAGGTCGCCGACGGTCCCGACACACCGCCCCCGACAGTCGGCGAGCACACCGACGAGGTGTTGCGCGCCGACCTCGGCCTCGACGACGCGGAGTTGGCGCGGTTGCGCGAGGCAGGTGTGATCTCGTGAGCACCTCCTCCTCGACACCCGTCGACCTGACCAACCTGGACTTCGGCGTCGATCCGTTCCCCGGCACCGAGCTGCACGAGGTGCTCGCCAACCTGCGTGAATCACAAAGGGCGGCGAGCGTGAAGTTCCACGGTGGCGACGCCGTGCTCTTCACGCGGTACGAGGACGTGCACGAGGCGTTCCGCGACGACCAGAAGTTCCCCGGCGGCGACTTCTACGAAGGCGCGATCGAACCCGTCGTCGGGCGCACCTTCATCAGCATGAACGGTCGCGAGCACGACCTCCATCGCAAGCTCGCGACACCGGCGTTCCGCTCACGCGCGGTCACCCAGTTCGACGAAGAAGCACTCGTTCCCCTCGCTCATGAAGTGGTGGACAAGTTCGCCGACTGGGGCCACGCCGACCTGGTGTCGGAGCTCACCACGGTGTTCCCGTTCGCGGCCATCACCCGAAAGCTGGGTGTGCCGCGGCGCGCCGACGAGCAGATGCGCGAGTGGGCCGACAGGATGCTCGCCTATCCCGCCGACCCCGACGCGGCCGTCACCGCTGCCGAGGAGTTCTCCGAGGCACTCGGGCCGCTTCTCGAAGAGCGGAGATCCAACCCCGGCGACGATCTGCTCTCCGAGCTCGCGGCCACCGATGTCGGTGGCGAGAAGCTCTCCGACGACGAGATCTGCGCCACCATTCGTCTTCTCTTCGCCGTTGGTGCGACGACCACGTCGCACGCCATGGGGAACATGCTCTGGACGCTGCTCGACCGTCCCGATCTTCTCGAACGCGCGCGAGAGAACGAGTCGGTGCGCGCCGGCATCGTGCAAGAGCTCCTGCGCTGGGAAGGACCGCTGCCCACGCTCCCGCGGCTGGCGTCGAAGGACGCGCGTCACGCCGGCGCCAACATCCCCGCGGGCACGCTGATGCTGTTCGGGCTCGCGTCGGCGAACCGCGATCCCCGTGTCTTCGGTGAAGACGCCGGCACCTTCGATCCCGAACGAGCTCCGGGCGTCCAAGCTGCCGACATCATCACGTTCGGCTTCGGACCGAAGTTCTGCCCGGGTTCGCACCTCGCCCGTCGCGAGCTGCTCACCGCGCTGACGGTCGTGTTGGAGAAGCTGCCCGGCCTGCACCTCTCGGACCCGGAAGGGTCTGAACCACGGGGAGGCGTGCTGCGGCACCCCGATCACCTTCATGTCGCTTGGGACGTGCAATAGAGGGCGGGGAGCCAGAGGCGATCGCCCGCGGCGCAGGTACCCTGCGCCGCAGTGAGCCGCGGCCCGAGCGGCCCGACCCGTAGGGCCAAGAGCGGGGACGATGGAAGCCACCGAGTTCAAGGGAAAGATCGGCCGTGACTGGCGCGACTCGGAGCCGTACTGGCCGCCCGAGCCGCGCCCGGCACCAGGGTCACCGAACGTCGCGCTGTTCGTGCTTGACGACACCGGCTTCGCCCAGCTGAGCTGCTTCGGCTCCGATCTCCACACCCCGACGTTCGCCCGCCTCGCCGCCGACGGGTTGCGCTACACGAACTTCCACACCACCGCGCTCTGTTCGCCCACGCGTGCGTGCCTCATGACGGGCCGCAATCACCACTCCGTGGGCATGGGGCGGATCACCGACCTCGCCCGTGGGTTCCCCGGCTACTCGGGGCGCATCCCGAAGTCGGCCGGCTTCCTCCCCGAGGTGCTGCGCGACGAGGGCTACGCGACCTACGCGCTCGGCAAGTGGCACCTTACGCCGCACGAGGAAGCGCACCTCGGCGCGTCCCGTGCTCGATGGCCTCTCGGTCGCGGCTTCCAGCGTTGGTACGGATTCTTCGGCGGCGAGACGCACCAGTTCAATCCTGCGCTCGCGTACGACAACCACTTTGTCGAAGCGCCGCGCAGCTATGAGGACGGCTACCACCTCACCGAAGACCTGGCCGACCACGCGATCGAGTTCCTCACCGACCTGCGCGCGGTCGATCCCGAAAAGCCGTTCCTCCTCTACTTCGCGACCGGCGCGTGTCACTCACCGCACCAGTCGCCCAAGGAGTGGATCGACCGCTACCAGGGTCACTTCGACCGGGGCTGGGACGTGTGGCGCGAGGAGATCTACGCGCGCCAGGTGCAAATGGGAGTGATCCCCCCCGGCACCGAGCTGTCACCGCGACCACCGTGGGTGCCGGCGTGGGATTCGCTCAGCGACGACGAGAAGCGGCTGAACGCGCGGTTCATGGAGTGCTTCGCTGCGTTCCTCTCGCACACCGACTCGCAGATCGGTCGAGTCATCGACTTCATCGAGGAGCTCGACGAGCTCGACAACACGCTCGTGATCCTCGTGTCCGACAACGGCGCGAGCTCCGAAGGCGGTGCGGCCGGCTCGATCAACGACGCGCGCTCGTGGAACGCCATGCCCGCGAAGGTCAAGGAGATGGTGGCGCGCATCGACGAGCTCGGCGGCCCCACGATGCACAACAACTACCCGTGGGGCTGGACGATGGCCGGCAACACGCCGTTGCGCCGTTGGAAGCGCGAGACGCACGAGGGTGGCATCGCCGACCCGTGCATCGTCCGCTGGCCCGCGCGCATCTCGACCACTGGTGAGGTGCGTCGTCAGTTCGTGCACGCGATCGACATCACGCCCACGATCCTCGACGCCTGCAATGTGGGGTTGCCTTCCACCATCGACGGCGTCGCGCAGAAGCCGCTCGAGGGCGCGAGCATCCTCGAGACGTTCACCGACGCGAAGGCGAAGACGCGCGTCACGCAGTACTTCGAGATGCTTGGCTCGCGCGCCATCCACCACGACGGGTGGAAGGCGGTCGTGTTCAAGCCGCTCGCCGCGATGTACCGCCCCGAAGACGACCCCGACCTGCCGTTCGAGGACGACGTGTGGGAGCTGTACCACGTCGCCGAAGACTTCTCGGAGTGCCACGACCTCGCCGCCGAGCAGCCAGACAAGCTCCAGGAGCTCGTCGACCTGTGGTGGGAACAGGCGGAGAAGTACCAGGTGCTCCCCCTCGACAATCGCCCGGCCATTGCGATGATGGATCCGCCGCCGACCGGGGTGCCGGAGCGGACGCGCTACGTCTACCGCCCGGGCGGGTCGCGCGTGCCCGAAGAGCTCGCGGTGGACGTGAAGGGGCGTACGCACACGATCACCGCGACCGTCGAGATCCCGAGCGACGGCGCGCAAGGTGTGCTGCTCGCGATGGGGTCGATCCTCGGCGGCTTCAGCTTCTACGTCGACGAGGACCGGCTCCAGTACGTGCACAACTTCCTCGGACGTAGCGAAGACCACCTGGAAGCGAAGCAGAAGGTCCCGACCGGTCCCTGCGAGCTCGGCTTCGCGTTCGAGTCGGCCGGTCGCTTCATGGGTGGCAAGGCCAAGCTCACCGTGAACGGAGAGGTCGTCGCCGACGGCGAGATCCCGCGGTTCACACCGGTGCGATTCTCGATCACCGACGCCGGCCTCACGTGTGGGAACGACACCGGCTCGGCGGTGACGCCGCGTTACACCGGTCCGTTCGCCTTCACCGGGAAGCTGCGCCATGTCGTCGTCGAGGTCGAGGGGTCCCCGGTCGTTGACTTCAATGAGGCGGTCGAGAGCAGTCTGCGCACGCAGTAACCGCGCTCGAAGGAGTGGATCAGGCGCGGGCGCGCGCCGCCTTCTTCGTCGACTTGCTGGACTTCTTGGTGGAGGACCTCTTGGTGGAGGACTTCTTCGCCGTCGTCTTCTTCTTGCTGCTCCCGGTCCGCGCACGCTTGGGAGAGCGGCGTCGAAACAGGAAGCCGGCAACGGCGCCGATCGGCATCGGCAGCCAGAACGACACGAGGCGGAACACCAGCGTCGCGAGCACAGCCTCCTCGGGGAGCACACCCGCGAGCGCGAGCGTCCCGGTGAGGCCCGCTTCCACGAACCCGAGGCCGCCCGGCGTCAGCGGGATCATGCCGAGCGCCGATGCGAACACGAACGCGAGGAGCACGAGCCACGGGCTCGGCTCGGCGCCGATCGCGTAGAGCGTCACCAGCAGCGCGAAGTACTCGAATGCCCACCGTCCGACCGCGGCGCCGAGCGCGAGCGGCCACTGCTCCCCCATCGTCTTGCGGACCTGGTTGCGCTCCTCGATCAAGCGCTCGCCCAGCCCCGTGAGCGGCGTGTCACGCGGGAACTTGTTCGCGACCCACTCGATCGCGCTACCGAGCCGGCACGCCCATCCCTCCGACGCGAGCAGGAGCCCGCCGATCAGCAACATCGCGACGAACAGCCCACCACCGAACCACGCGCCATCGGCGAGACCGCCAGGCACGTCGATGCCACCGAGCACGATCGCGGGCAGCGCGAAGACCGGCATCGCAGCCACCGCGCCCGTGATGAAGACCGACTGCACCGTGAGTGCGGCCCCGGCGCGCGCGGCCGGGATGCCAGCGTCGGCGAGCATCCGGGCTTGCAGCGCGGTGCCGGTGGCACCGCCGCCGGGCGTGATGCGACTGAACGCGTTTCCGGCGAGCTGCGACGTGATGACCGAGTACCACTGCGTCGTGCCGAGAGCGATCCGTTGCAGGACCCAGACGCACCCAAAGCTCGCGGTCTCGCAGAGCACGACGAGACCCACGGCGAACGGGTGCACCTCGCCGAGCCGGTCCCATGCCTCGAAGACCTCAGCAATGCTCGGCGCGAAGACGTAGAGGCAGACCGCAGTGACCGCGAGCAGGATGATCCGGACCCAGGGCCAGCTGTCGCGCTTCAGATTGGGCTCACGCGCCACAGTCGCTGTCGTGCGGCGCTTCACGGCCCCCACGTGCCCGACGGTAGTGCCCACCAATGGGGAACCTGTGCCCCATGTCACGGCGTTGCACACCCGTGATCGCGGGTAGATGGGATGAAACGATCAACCACTCTGGTTGGTGAGCAACGAGGCGCAATCGGTACCGTCGTGGTCTCGTATTGGAGAACTCAGGAGAGGAGACGACTGGTGAAGGCGTTGCATCGTGGGGCGTGGCGTCGGGCGTTGGTTGCCGGCGCACTCGCGGCCGCACTCGTGGTCGCACACGTGGCCCCCGGTGGCGCGCAGGCCACCGTCTACAAGGTCAAGGTGGGCGACAACTACTTCAAGCCCGACGAGCTCACGATCGTCGGCGGCGACACGCTCCAGTTCAAGTGGATCGGCTCGGCCATCCACGATGTCGTCGCCAAGGGCAAGTCGCCGAAGAAGTTCAAGTCCAAGAGGCAGGCCGACGGCAAGTACAAGCGCACGCTGCTCGACCCCGGCGTCTACAAGATCGTCTGCACGCTGCACCCGGGCATGGACATGAAGGTGACGGTCACCGCGCCGCCGCCCACCACCAGCACGACCCCGCCCCCACCCGCTTTGTGATGCGCTTCGTGAGCTGCGGCTGACATGGCCGGACTGCTGGGGGGCGTCCGGATCGTCGAGAGCTCGCTGCTCGGCCCGGCGGCGATCACGCTGCACCTCGCCGACCTCGGCGCGGAGGTCATCAAGGTCGAGCCGCCGAAGGGTGACTACGTCCGACGGATGACGTGGCCCATCGTCGAGGGCGTCTCGCTGATGCACCTCCACATCAATCGCGGGAAGCGCAGCATCGCGCTCGACCTGCGCACCCCCGACGCGGTCGACGTCTACCTCGATCTCGTGCGCAACTCGGACGCGGTCGTCGAGGCCATGCGACCGGGCGCGCTCGAGAAGCGCGGGCTCGGCTACGAGCGCCTCCGCGAGGTGAACCCGCGCATCGTCTTCTGCACGATCTCGGGCTACGGGATGACCGGGCCCTACAAGGACATGCCGAGCCACGGCATCGCGTACGACACCTGGGCCGGGCTCGTGCCACCGGCCTACGACGAAGAGGGCTTCTGCTACATGCCCGAGCACCCGTCGATGGGCATCCACGCCGGGCCGTTGTTCGGCGCGTTCGGGATCCTCGCGGGCATCGTGCGGGCACGAGAGACCGGCGAAGGTTGCCGCATGGAGATCGCGCAGTCCGACGCAGCGGCCTACATGGACTGGTACCGCAGCGAGACCTGGCGCGCGTACGAGCGCCCGGAGTCCGAGGTGACGGGCAACGCATCCGACAACTTCGAGCGCCGCGCACCGGGGACAGCAGGCATGAAAGAAGGCGTGCGCTACCAGATCTACGACACCGCCGACGGACACGTGCTGTTCATGGCCTCGGAGCGCGAGTTCTGGAAGAACTTCTGCGAAGGCGTGGGCCGCATGGATCTGTTCGAGCGGTGGCCGGGCGAGGAGTACGCCGACCACGCACGCAACAACCGTGAGCTTCAAGCCGTACTGCGCGACATCTTCAAGACCAAGACCAGCGCCGAGTGGATCACGTGGTCGAACGAGGTGAACACGCCGATCGCGCCGGTGAACAACCCACAGACGATCGCCGCCGATCCTCAGTTCCAGGACCGGTTCCCGTGGATCCCCAAGGAGCGGCTCGGCGCCGACGAGCTGCCGTTCCCGGTGAAGGTCCTCGACGACGAGCAGCCGATCCCGGAGCAAGCTCCGACGCCCGGTCAGCACACCGACGACGTGCTACGCGACGTCCTCGGTTACGACGAGACGCGCCTCAGCGCACTCAAGGAGTCCGGCGCCCTCGGATGACACCCGAGGCGAACGGCCGCGGTGCAGGTACCCTGCGCCGCAGTGAGCCGGGGCCCGAGCGGCCCGGCCCGAAGGGCCGAGAGCGGAATGAAGATCGTGATCGTCGGTGGCGGGAGCACGCACTGGACCCCGCGGCTGTTGTGCGACTTCGCGAACACGCCGTCGCTCCAGGACGCGCATGTGGTGCTCATGGATGTGCACGAGCCGTCGTTGGCACCGATGCTCGACGTCGCTGCGCACATCTCGAAGTGCCGACCTGAGATCGGGCTCTCGGTCACCGGCACCACCGACCTCGATGCCGCGCTCGATGGCGCGGAGTTCGTGATCACCGCGTTCTCGGTCGGTGGCTTCGACAGCATGCGCTTCGACCTCGAGATCCCAGCCAAGTACGGCATCGACCAGACCGTCGGCGACAGCGTCGGGCCCGGCGGCATCTCGCGGGCGATGCGCAGCGTGCCGGTGCTGCTGGAGATCGCTCGGGCCGTTGAGCACCGAGCGCCGGACGCGTGGCTCCTCAACGTGACCAATCCGCTCTCTGCGCTCACGCGCAGCGTGTCGCGTGAGACGAACGTGCGCACGGTCGGGTTGTGCAACGAGATGGTCGGCTGCAAGTTCGTGATCAGCCTGCTGCTGGACGCTGACCTGCGGGCGATCGACCCCGTGGTTGCCGGCGTGAACCACCTTCCCTTGGTGACCGAGATGCCGATCCGCTCGCGCGACGGTGATCGCGACGGCTTCGCCGAGCTGCGCGACCTGCTCGACGACGAAGACAAGCAGCGCGAGCCAGTCTGGATGGCTCCGATGGAGGCGATGCACTACACGAAGGTGTCCGAAGGTCCGGAGTGGACCAAGGCCGACGTGATCGCGGGCAACGCGGTGAAGCTCGAGCTCTTCCGCCAGTTCGGCGTGCTGCCGGGGTCACACGATGTGCACGTAGTGGAGTTCTTCGCGGCCCTCCACAAGACCGACATCTTCCACTACCGACTCGACGGTCACATGCGCGACAAGCAGCACGACGACGATCACGTGGCCGAGATCCTCGCGAGCGACGAGCTCACGAGCTTTCCGTCAGGCGAGCTCGTGGCCGAGCTCATCGACTCGCTGATCACCAACACCGCGCTCCCGATCCCGGTGAACCTGCCGAATCGCGGTCAGGTGCAGAACCTGCCCGACGACGTGATCGTCGAGTGCATCGGACGTGCTGCCGACGGTGACGTGGTGCCGCGCGACACCGCGTTCGTGCCGTCGGTGCTGGGCGAGCAGCTTCGACGCGTCGCTGCCGCGGAAGAGCTGACCGTCGAAGCCGCCCTGACCGGGGATCGCACGAAGGTGCTCGAAGCGATGCTCGCCGACCCGGTCGCCGGCTCACTTCCCTACGCGGACGTCACGACCATGACCGACGAGCTCCTCGCCGCCACGTCAAAGTGGCTACCTCAGTTCTCGTAGAGGTAGCGCAGCGCGTCTTCTACCCCGCGGTGGAACGTGGGGTAGGCGTAGATCATCGTGCCGGAGCTCCTCCGTCGGGATCCTTGCCTGTACCGCGAGTGCGAGCATCGCGAGCACCTCGCCGCCCCAGGACCCATGCCGAGCACGACGACGTCCACCGGCTCGGCCATCGGACTTCTTTACCCGGCTTACGCGGGAGTCAGTCGCACGGGCAGCGACTTCAACGCGTTGTTGAGGTTGGAGCGCTGCCGTCGTGGCTCGCCGGTCATCTCGATGGTCACGCCGCTGTCGAGCAGCTCCTCGAGCCAGATCCGACCTTCGAGTCGCGCCAGATGCACGCCCAGGCAGTAGTGCTCACCGATCCCGAACGACAGCTGCGGGTTCGGCACGCGACCGACGTCGAACTCGTCGGGTGCGGCGAAGACGTCCTCGTCACGGTTCGCCGACGTGTAGATCATCGCCAGCTTCTCGCCGGCCTTGATCTCCTGGCCCCCCACGGTCGCGTCGGCGGTCGTCGTACGCCGGAAGTAGTGGAGCGGGTTTGCGTAGCGCAGGATCTCCTCGACAGCGTTCGGGATGAGCGAACGATCGGCCCGCAACCGGGTGAGCTGCTCGGGGTGCTCCAACAGGGCGTGCAGTCCTGACGAGATCATCGTGCGCGTCGTGTCGTTGCCCGCGGTGACCAGCTGCACGAAGAAGTACCCGAACTCCAGGTCGGTCATGGGCTGGCCGTCCACCTTGGTCGCGAGCAGGAGGTCGCCAAGATCTTCACCGTCGCGACCGCGCCGCGCCGCAGCGAACTCGATGCCGTAGACCGCCATGGCCATCGAGCCGTCGTTTCCGCTCGTCGCGGTGTAGCCGTCGGGGTTGACCTCGGGGTCCTGGCCGCCGGTCATGATCTCCGCCCACCGGTTGATCTTCGGGCGGTCTTCTGGCGGGATGCCCATCATCTCGCCGAACACCTCGGACGGCACGAGTGCGGCGAGGTCGTGCACGAACTCGACGTCACCCATCTCGATGCCCTTGGCCACGAGGTCGCGACAGATCTCTCGGATGCGCACCTCGAGCTGTTGGATCTGCCGGGGGCGGAAGTGCGGGTACACGTTCTTGCGCAGGGTGCTGTGACGGGGCGGATCCATCATCAGCAGCATGTTCTTGGTCTGCTCGAGCTGCTCGGGCGGCTGGTCCTCGAGTACGACGCCACCGACTTCGGCCGAGAACACGAGCGGGTTGCGTGCCACCTCGACGACGTCGTGGTGCTTGAGCACCGCCCAGTAGAAGGTGCCGTCGGGCATCTCCTGGCGGAAGACGGGGCACTCGCGCCGCAGGTACGCCAGCGCTTCGAATGGCGGCGCGTCGACGTAGACGTCAGGGTTGTAGAGATCGATGTCCTCGAGCGTCACTGCCATCGACGTCCGTTCTACTCCAGCGTAGGGCTCTACACCCCGAGGCGGTCTTCGAGGATCGCGATGGTGTCGAGGTCCTCGATCGCGGTGGTGGCGCGACGCATGCCGCCCTGTCCTACCTTCGCTGCCTGCCAACGGTTGCCGACCGCGGCGGTCGACGTGGCGGAGATCCATGCCCATGCCGCGTAGAGCCGGTATTGCTCCCACGCGGTGTCCGCATCCAGCACGACGCCCGCGCTCGCCAACGCCGCCAGGTAGCGGGCGATCCAGTCGCGCTCATGCGCGCGACGGATCTCGGGAGGGATCGAGTTGCCGAGCACATAGCCGACGTCGCGCATGCCGGTGCGGCGATCGACCATCGCCCAGTCAAGGAAGCCCACCCGTCCGGAGTCGATGAACAGGTTGCCGAGGTGCGGGTCGCCGTGGATGAGCGTGCGAGTCCCCTCGTCGAGCACCTGCTCCATGATCTCGGGCGTGTGGTCGATGTAGAGCTGGCACATCCGGCGGAACGTCGGCCCCATCTCGTCGCCGAACTGATCGAGAGCAAGCGCGACGAACCCACCGCCGCGCGGCACGCCGCGGCGGCCGGTGCGCCCGCCTCGGGTCACCCATTCGAGATCCCCGCCGTCGCGCAGGCGGGGGCTGTCCCAGAACGGCGCGTGCAAGGCCGCGAGCTCCTCGACCAGATCGCCGCCCCATGACCCGACGTCGTCGTCGCCGGGGCGCGGGAAGCGACACCCTGTCGCAGCCAGGTCCTCGATGACCATGACGTACCGGCCATCGTCGTCGATCTCGGCGTAGAGCACCCGCGGGATGCGCAGCGTGATCTCGTGCGCGAGGTCGCGGTAGAAGCGGGCTTCAGCGATGCCGAGACCGCCGGCCGCGACGAAGGCTCGCTGGCGCTCGTCAAAGGGGGCGAGCTTCACGAACACCGACGGAGGGAGATGAGTCTCGCGGGCATAGGTGATGCCGACACGCGCCCGTCCCGTGGTGCCGGAGTGCTGGTCGAGCACCTCGACGCCGCGCACCTCGGCATCGAGCACCGCGCCGAGCCACGCCGGCGTGACCTCGTCGACCTCGACCGGGATGCGCTCGGCCATGATCGCTACTCAGCGGTGATCGGGTGCGTGAGGAGGTACTCGATCCGTTCTTCGATGAACCTCCGCTTCCCCTCGGCCGCGCCTTCGAGGCTCGACGGCGCAACGAGGTTGCGTGTCGCGGCCTCATCCTGGATCGCGGCGGTGAGCTCCCGCGCCAACTCGTCGACGCGACCCGAACGGAGCAAGCGCTCGAAGAGCTCGCGGTACGTCTCGTTGTAGAGCTCGAGGAACTTCGGGGTGTCGAAGAAGCGGCGCATCAGGATGTTCTCCTCGCCCAGACCGGTGCCGCCGTCGTTGAGCTCATCGATGCCCTCTATGTCCCGACCGATCTCCGGGATGACGGCCCCGTCCTCGTAGTACGGCTTGTACTGAGCGCCGCCGAGCATGCCGAACGCGACGTTCTGGTCCCAGGGTGCGATCGACATCTTGCGAGTCTTCGGGTCGTAGAGGAAGTAGTAGTTGTTCCCGGTCGCGGCGAAGGAGTCGCCGTTCACGATCAAGTTGTGAAACGCGAGGTATTGCGCGAACTCCTTCACGTCGAGACGATCTTCGAGCTCGGCTGCGAACTGCTCGTCACTCGCTCGGTCGACGAACCGAAGGAAGTCGATCATGGGCCCCGGCCCGATGTCGATGGACTCGGATTGCTGGTTGAACACGCTCGCGTATGACGCGGGATCCTCGTCGATGTAGTGGAAGCTCGCCGCGGGCGTCGCCTTGTAGAGCGCGGGTTCCTGGGTGCCCGGGATCATGCGCTGCGCCCATTCGTCGTCGGGGTGCTCGACGAGGAGGAAGTAGCCCTCGCGGGAGTTGTTGAAGCTCATCCCCGCAGCCGAAGTCCGCAGGTAGTGCTGGCCGGACTCCTTGGTGAGGAAGTTGGCGAGGAGCTCGGTCAGCTGCGTGGAGTCCCCGAAGCTGCCGGCGCGCAACGCGAGCTCGTTCACCCCCTGATAGCGCTGACCCGCGACGAAGTAGTCCATGCGCAGCAGCATCGGCATCTTGTTCGGCTCGGTCGCGAGGATCCTCGGGAAGATCGCGGCCAAGCCGCCAGGGTTCGGCGGGCTCTCCGGGCCGCTGTACCGGAGCCCGATGAGCGTGGAGTTGCCCTTCAGCCGGAGCCCCACGTCTTCCAAGCGGGCACCGTCGATGACGACCGTGGCCGGGTGCCACGTCTTGAGGCCGTCGCGCTGGTAGTCCGTGATCATCGTGTCGTACTCGGCGGGCGCCATCGTGATGTCGACGGTGTGGACCACGTCCAGATCGAACATGTCGATGGCGTTCGTCACGTTCGCACCCTGCTGCTTGACCGCGTCGGCGCGGACCTTGGCCTTCTGGGTGCCGTCGAGCTGGGTCTGTGCCGCGAGCGAGCCGCTCGCGGTGTACGGCACGACCGTGTCGTTCCCGATGATCACGAGCATCCCGGCGGTGAACGCCGTCAACGCCGCGAACAACCACCAGTTGCGCCGCCACGCCAAGTGCCGACTGCGCCAGGTCACAGGTGCTCCTAGAGGTCGGTCGTGTCGTAGCCGGTGATGAGGCTCACGCGCTCGTTGCCGGAACGCTCGCGCACCGCGTTGATGAACTCCTGACGCTCTGACTCGCGCTTGAGCACGACGTTGTAGATCAGCTCGGTGAGGGTTCCCGACCTCACCGTGTCGATGCTGATGAGGTCCGACTCCTTCGTGTACCGCAGGAACAGCTCATCGAACATGCCTTCGATCTCGGCATCGTTCGCGACCTGGATCTTCAGGATCTGGCTGATGTTGTTCAGCGCGAAGAAGTTGAACTTCACCATGATCAGGATCACGAGGCAGATCGCTGCCGTTGCGGTCGCGGCGAGCACGTAGAAGCGGGTGCCGGCCGCGATGCCGATGATCATCGTGAAGAACACGAAGCCGACGTCACGTGTCTCCTTCACTGCGTTCCTGAATCGAACCACCGACAGCGCGCCGACGAGCGAGAACGCCCGTGCGAGGTTGGATCCGATGACCAGCATCACCACCGACACCACCATCGCCAGGATCACGAGGGTCTGCACGAAGCTCTGGCTATAGGACACGCCCTTGTGCGTGGCGCGGTACGTGTAGGCGATGAGCATGCCGAGGGCGAAGCTCGACACCAGCGTGAGAAAGATGTCGCCGACCGCGAAGTTACCGGTCAGATCCTTGAAGTCGAACAGCCCGCCGGACTGCCCCAGTACGTCACCCATGTTGTGTGCTCCCCCCGAGTTGATCGAACGTGTGCTTCACACGGCCAAGAGAATCCGGCGAGTGCGCGCCGGGCGCTGTCCATAGCCCGCCACATCGAGGCTCATGCAGTACTTGCTCATGCGCGAGAGCTGGAGGTTGTTGCGCGCCACGAGGTGCGTGAGCCAGAACGGGACCCGATCGTTGGCCTTGATCTCCAGAATCGCGAGCCGCGGCGGGAACATGAAGCGCCCAGGGTGCTTCGAGTCGAGCCAAAGGTCATTCGTGCGATAGCGGAGATCGGTGTCGATCGTGATGCGAAGACCGGGGTCGTAGTCGCCACCCATCCACGGCTCGCGCTGATAGGTCGTGATGCACGCGGGCCGCAGGTCGTGCCGGACGACCAGCGCGAACGCCTCGTGGACGACGGCTTCGTCCTGTTCGTCGTGGTCAGGGATGACCCGCTCCTCACAGAGGTCGAGCGCGTCCCGGTACGCCAGCACCGCCCGCCGCTTCTGCGTGACCCGATCGACCCGTTGCTTGATCTCGATGAACACCGGCGAATCGCCCTTGAGTGAGACCCGCTCCTCATAGTGCCGGATCCGCAGCTTGCGCCGGAACTTGAGCCCGTCGAGCTTGGCCCAGAAGCAGTCCCGCGCCGGCGTGTCGTAGTAGAGGCTGGACAGCATGTAGCGGCCGTCGGCCCCGGCATGGGGATCCCGCACCATGTATGCCGCGATCTCGTCGCGCAGGCCGGCGAGATCGCGCACGGGCACGACGTACTTCAGCTCGAAGCGGTTGAACGTCCGGATCGCGTCGTGCTCTATCTCAGCTCCCGCCGCTCCCCTCCAGCAGTGGGCGCAGACTACGCGAGGCGCGCCCGGGAGGTGAGCAGAAGGTGAATGGTGCCAACGCTGCACACCCTCGCCTCACACCAGCCTCTTGCGTGTGCAACACTCACCGGCCACTCAGCACTCAGGGCAAAGGGGGGCGCCAATGATGTCACGCCGCCGCTCGATCGCCGCACTCGTCTTGGCGTTCGTCGCTGCGACGCTCGTGGGGCTTCCAGCCAGCGCGAGCACCGCCGAGAAGAAGGTCGCCAAGCTGCGCATCCTCGTCACCAACGACGATGGGGTCGAGGGAGAAGGCATGCACGCGCTGGTGACTGCGCTCCTCGAGGAGCCCAAGGTGCAGGTGAGCGTGGTCGCCCCGGCCGAGAACCAGAGCGGCACCAGCGACAAGGTGAGTCCCCCGCCGCTCGTCGCGACCGAGACCACCCTCCCCGACGGAACCGACGCGGTCGCGGTCAACGGCTTCCCTGCCGACAGCGTCATCTACGCACTCGACGAGCTCGGCCTGAAGCCGCACGTCGTGATCTCGGGGATCAACGAGGGTCAGAACCTCGGACCGATCGGGCAGGACGTGTCCGGCACCGTCGGTGCCGCGAAGACCGCCGTGCGCCGCGGCATCCCCGCACTCGCGGTGAGCCAGGGCCTCGGGGACCCACCCGACTACGAGTCAGGCGTCAAGTACGCCATCGAGTGGCTGCGCGAGCACCGCAAGGAGCTCACCAAGGCGAAGGGCAAAGGCGCCACGACGGTCGCGAACCTCAACGTCCCGACGTGCCTCATCGGGGAGGTCCGCGGACTCAAGGAGGTGCCGGCCGCAACGAGTGACGTGGACCTCGTGCTCGCGGCCGAGGCAGTGCAGTGCGATTCCACGCTCGGGGACCCACCCGACGACGCCCAGGCGTTCAAGAACGGCTTCGCGGCGCTGAGCGAGGTCACTCCGGAGCCGGAGTGACCTCCATCGCGCTCGCCTGATCGCAGAGCCGCCGGATGAGGGCGCTGCGCTGCAACGCATACGGGCCGCCGCGCGACCTGATGGTCGAGGAGATCCCTGATCCGGAGCCCTCGGCACACGAGGTGGTGATCGACGTCCACGCCGCCGCGGTCAACTTCCCCGACGTGCTGATCGTGCAGGATGAGTACCAGATCTCGGCGCCGGTGCCGTTCACGCCAGGCGGCGAGCTCGCCGGCATCGTTCGCTCCGTCGGCGCGGACGTGACCAACGTCGCACCAGGTGATCGGGTCTGCGGCACCGGCATGGTCGGGGCGTTCGCGGAGCAGATCGCGATGCCGGCGACGAGCCTGACGCATGTCCCTGACGACATCGACCTGCGCGACGCCGCCGCCTTCGGGGTCGTCTACTTCACCGCGTACCACACGTTGCGCAGCGTCGCCGACGTGCAACTCGACGAATGGGTCGCGGTGCTCGGTGCCGCCGGTGGCGTCGGTCTCGCGTCCGTCGAGGTGGCCAAGGTGCTCGGTGCGCGCGTGATCGCGGCGGCGTCGTCCGACGACAAGCTCGCCGTCTGCCGCGAGCGCGGCGCCGATGCCACGATCAACTACGACGCCGAGGACCTGAAGACGCGACTCAAGGAGCTCACCGACGGCGGCGCCGACGTGGTGGTCGACCCGGTGGGCGGCCCCTACGCCGAGCAGGCCTTGCGGTCGACGCGCTTCGGTGGCCGGTTCGTGACGGTGGGCTTCGCGTCCGGCGAGATCCCGCGCATCCCACTGAACCTCGTGTTGCTCAAGGGCGTGGCCATCAAGGGCTTCGAGTTCCTCAGCTTCGCCCAGCGCGCGCCCGACCTGGCCCGGCGTGACCGCGAAGAGCTCCTGGGGCTCTTCGCCGCCGGGCGCATCCGCCCGCACGTGTCGAAGGCATACCGGCTCGACGACGCCGCGACCGCGCTCCACGACGTTGCCGAGCGCCGCGCCGTCGGCAAGGTGCTGATCGACCTGCTCGCCTAGGTGGAGCCGAACGCTGGCATCTCGAACACCTGTTCGGTAGGCTGGTGGGGTGGTCGCCCTCCAGTGCACGCTGCTCGGGAGCGAGGAGCCCCGCGTCGACGGGTCGGTGCCGTTCGAGCGCATCGATCTCGGGGCCGGGTCGTGGATCGATGTCGCTCGCGGGTGGCTCCGCGGCGCCGACCGGTTCCTCGATGCGCTCGTCGACGACGTCGACTGGCGGTGCACCACCCGGTGGATGTACGACCGGATGGTCGACGATCCTCGCTTGTCGCGCTGGTACGGACGCGGCGAGGAGCCCTCGCATCCGGCGTTCGCAGACATCCGGGCCGCGTTGACCACCCGTTACGCGGTCGAGCTCGGTGGCTTCGGGCTCAACTACTACCGGGACGGGCGTGACAGCGTCGCCTTCCACCGCGACCGCGAGCTGCGCCACATCGACGACACGCTGATCGCGATCACCACCCTCGGCGCAGCTCGACCGTTCTTGGTGCGTCCGCTCGGTGGAGGCCGGTCACGCGACCTGCGGCCGGCGTCGGGCGACCTGCTCGTGATGGGCGGTCGCTGCCAGGCCGCCTTCGAGCACGCGGTGCCCAAGGCGGCGCATGCCGGCCCGCGCATCAGCGCCACGCTCCGATGGGCGCGCAACCACGGATCTTCTGGGGCTCTGCTGGTGTGAGTCTTCGATCCATCGGGGAGCACGATCACGGTCGCGGGTGGCGGCGGAGGCCCGTAAGTTGTGACCGCCTGTTCGGAGGCCACAGCTCATGACCAACCCGACCCTCGACCTCAACGGCAAGACCGCGATCGTCACCGGTGCCTCCCGCGGGATCGGTCTCGCGACGGCCACGTCGTTGGTCGCTGCCGGTGCGAATGTCATGATGTCGTCGCGCAAGGCTGACGCGCTCGACGAGGCGGCGGCCACGATCTCGGGTGGCGACAAGGTCGCGACCTTCGCCGCCAACGCAGGAGAGCCGGACCAAGCTGCCGCGTGCGTGGCCGCCACCGTCGAACGCTTCGGTGCGGTCGACATCCTCGTCAACAACGCGGCCACGAACCCACACATGGGTCCGGTCATCGACGTGGACCTCTCCCGCTACGACAAGACGTTTCAGGTCAACGTGCGCGGACCGCTGGTGTGGATCCAGGAGGCATGGCGGACCTGGATGCGCAAGCACGGTGGCAGCGTCGTGAACGTCGTGTCGATCGGAGGCTTGCGTCACGACGGCGGGATCGGCGTCTACAACGTGACCAAGGCCGCGCTCGTCCACCTCACGAAGGTGCTGGCCGCGGAGCTCGCGCCCGGGGTCCGGGTGAACGCGATCGCTCCCGGCTTGGTGAAGACGGACTTCGCACGCGCACTCTGGGAGCCGGCCGAAGACCTGGTCGCGGCCACGATGCCGCTCCAGCGGCTCGGCGAACCTGACGACATCGCCGGTGCGATCACCTTCCTCGCGAGCGATCTCGCATCGTGGATGACGGGTGAGATCCTCGTCGTGGACGGCGGGGCGCTCGTGTCGATGCGTCGCTAGCGAGGTCCGTCAGCCCGACCTCGTCGTACGGTCGCCTTGCCAGCCGCCCGGCGCGGCACCTTCGGTGATCGCTTCGCGACGAGCGAAGCGCCAGTGGTCGTCGACCCGCCGTAGCTCGTCGCGGTACATGCCCCAGTGATCCGGTCCGATGCCGGTGATCGCAAGGAAGTAGCTCGTTGCATGCGCCTCGTCGCGACTCACGATGTCGATGCGCAGTGACGACACGTGATGCCGGATGCGGCCGCCACCGCCTGCGCTGCCGGCGAGGCTCTGCTTGTTCGCCTCGAGGAACTCCGTGATCGACGATGGTCCACGACGCTCTTCGCTACCGACGACGAGCGCACCGTCGTCAGTGAACAACGCGGCGAGCTCGTGCGAACGACCGCTGTCAGCGAAGCGCACGTACCGAGCGATCGTGTCCTCGACACCCAGTCGCGCCGCGATCTCCCAGTCGTTTACGCCCGGCACTGTACGGGTACAGTCCGGCGCGTGCGAGTGCGAGTGGACGACCACGCGTGCACCGGGCACGGCCGCTGCTACTCACTGGCACCCGACGTGTTCGAGCCGGATGACGATGGTCACTGCATCGTGAAGGTGGCCGAGGTGCCCGTCGACCTCCAGGCTCAAGCGCGCACCGGTGCCGCCAACTGCCCCGAGTCCGCGATCACGGTCGAAGAGTGATCTAGCGCCACTTCCAGTCGGGGTCGCGCTTCTCGAGATAGGCCTGCCGGGCTTCCTGTGCGTCCTCGAAGCGTTGAAGGCGTGCGGTGTACTCCTGCTCGGTGCGATACGCGTCCTTCAGGGGCAGATGCTCGACGCGGTTCATCGCCTCCTTGGCGAGGCGCAACGCGATCGGGCTCTTCGCGGCGAGTGACGACGCCAGCTCGCGAGCTGCGTCCATCAGCCCGGCATGCGGCACGACCGCGCGAAGGGCGCCGAGCCGGTAGAGCTCGTCGGCGCTCACCACCTCGCCGGTGAAGAACATCTCGCGTGCCTTGTGCCGTCCGACGAGCATCGAGAGGTGCGCGCTCGCCCCGAGCAGGCCGACATTGATCTCGGTCGTCCCGAACGTTGCGTTGTCGGCAGCGATGAGGATGTCGCAGCACGCGGCAAAGGCGAGTCCGGCCCCGAGTGCAGGACCGTTGATCGCGCCGATCACGGGCACCGCGCAGTCCGTGATCGACCACATCGCCTCGCGCGCTGCGCTGCCGGGATCGGTGATGCGGCTCGGTGGCGGATCGACCGGTGCATCGTCGACTGCCCGGAGGTCGACGCCGGCCATGAAGGCACGTTCGCCCGCGGCAGTGAAGATCGCGACCCGCACGTCCCGGCTCTGGTTGAAGGACGTAAACGCGTCACGGAGCTCATCGAACGTCGGGCGATCAACCGCGTTCACCGGTGGACGGTCGAGCGTCACCGTCGCCACGTGGTCGCTCACGTCGACCTTGATGTTCGTGCTCTTGGCGGCCAAGCACGCGCAACCTAGCCCGAACCTCACCACAGCCAGGGGTGTCGAACGTGCGCACCGCCCTAGAGTGCGCGGATCACCGTCTCGCACGTGCTCGCCAGCGACCTGCTCGACGCCCTTCGGTCCCCGTTCCCGGCCGACGCGCTCGATCAACCGACGGGAGGAGCCGTCGTCGTCGAGCTCGGCGCCGGATCCTCAGGGGTGGACGCAGTCGCCCGGGATGCGTTCGCCCCGTTGCCCTGCGTCGTGGTGGGGATCGGTGACGCGGCATCCGACCTCGCCGAGCTCTGCGACGTGCTGCTCGCCGCCGACCACCCGCAGCTGGAGACGGTGCTCGCCACGGTGGCCACGAACCCGTTGGCGGCGACGGCGCTCGCCATGCTCCTGCGCGGTTCGACCGATCGAACGGTTGGCGACGGGCTCGTGGCTGAGTCCGCCGCGTACTCCACCCTCCAGGGCGGCCCCGAGTTCGCCGCATGGCGCGCGACGACACCGGTGCGCACCCGAGTCGACGACGAAGGGTCACCGGTGCGCGTCGAGCGAAGCGGCACGAGACTCGAGGTCACGCTCACCCGTCCCCAGGTGCACAACGCGTTCGACGCCCGCATGCGCGATGCCTTGCTCGATGCACTCTCGATCGCGGTCGACGACGCCGAGATCACCGAGGTCGTGCTGTCAGGCGACGGTCCCTCGTTCTGCAGCGGCGGAGACCTGGATGAGTTCGGCTCGCGTCCAGACCCGGCGACTGCGCACATGGTGCGCTTGGCTCGAAGTCCGGCACGGGTGCTCGCTCGGTTGGCGCCGCGGACCACTGCCCGACTTCACGGTGCGTGCATGGGATCCGGGATCGAGCTCCCGGTGTTCGCCGGACGCGTGGTCGCGCATCCCGACACCGAGATCGGTCTCCCCGAGATCGGGATGGGCCTTGTTCCTGGCGCGGGCGGCACGGTGAGCCTCCCGCGCCGCATCGGACGCCAACGCACCGCGCTGCTTGCGCTCGCGCGCACGAACCTCGACGCGGCAACAGCACTCGAGTGGGGCCTCGTCGACGAGATCTGCGAGCGGTGAGGGAGAACGACGCCGATGGACCAGCTCGCCATCGCGGCCGAGGTCGACGAGTTCCTGGCGACACACACGCGCACGATGCTCGTCACCTTGCGCACGGACGGATCGCCAACGATCCATCCGATGGTTGGGCTGTGGCGTGACGACGCCCTCTGGTTCAACGCGTACCGCAAGAGCGTGAAAACGCGGAACATCGAGCGCGACCCGCGCGTCTGTTGTCTCGTGCTCGGAGGAGACGACGATCTCGTGCCGCCGGCGATCGTCGTACACGGGCGCGCCGAGCTGCTCCCGCCGGGGACGATCATGCCCGGCACAGACGGTTCGGCGCCGGCCGCGCCCGCCGGTGTGAGCGGAGGGATGGTGCGCAAGGTCGCGAGCCGTCTCGAGACGAACAAGCGAGGACTGTTCCGTGTGGTGCCCGACCGAGTCGAGCTGCTCGCCTGATGTCGCCGCGCGAGTCGATCCGCATGACGTCGGACGAGGTCGAGAGCTTCCTGATGACACGCTCGCACATCGCGTTGGCGACCCTCGACAGCACGGGCGCGCCTGACATCGCGATCGTCCCGAGCCGGTGCGAGGAGGGGCACCTGGTGATCGAGGTCGACGGGCGCCTGCGTGACGCGGTCGATCGCGATCCTCGGGTGTGCGGGGCCGCCGAGGTGTGCCCGAGCTACTACGAGCTACGAGGCGTGTCGGTGCACGGCGTTGCCGAGCCCGACGCAGGTGGTGGCGTCACGATCGTCGCCCAGCAGGTGATGAGCTTCGACTTCTCGAAGATCCAGGCGCGGCCCGAGTGACCGATCCCGGGAGTCAGGAACGTGGGACGTCGACGGGGACGCCGGTCTTGCCCGACTCGACCGCGGCGAGCAGCGCGACGAGCACCTCGCGCGCCTGATCGCCGCTCATGGTGAGAGCGTCCGTCTCACCACGGAAGTACGCCAGCGCATGGTCGGTGAAGCCTCGAATCCAGCGGGCAAGGTGTCTGGGGGTGCGTGGTACCCGCGGATCTCAGCGGTTGCAGCGCACATAGCCGCGGGTGCCCGTGAGCTCGACGCGCTCGTCGCCGGTGTACCACTCGGAGCGGAAGTACTGGTCGAGCGAGAACGTGATGTCCATCACCCCCCGCACGCCGCTCTCGTGCTCCCAGATGAACGTCGACGGTGGATCCATCGAGATGCCGGGCACGATCTCGGTCGAACCGACCCAGCCGAACGTGCGCCGAATCGGCCCGAGCAACCAGATCGCCACCGCGAACTGGTGCCATCCGTGGTCGAACACGAGCATCCCGCGCCCGTCCTTGGCCTGGTTGAAGTGCCATTCCCAGCTCGACGCCGGCACGTCCCAGCCGCCGCGGCCGGTGGCGACGATCTTCATGTGGATGCCCGCGGGCTCACCGATCTCACCCGAACGAGCGACCTCGGCGAGCTTCGTGATCGGCGGGAAGAAGATGTAGTCCTCCTTCACCCGCAATACCGCGCCGGTCGCGCGTGCGGCGGCGAGCATCCGGTCGGCCTCTTCGAGGCTCCGCGCGAGCGGCTTCTGCACCTGGACGTGGTAGCCGGCTTCGAGCACCTGGCACACGACGTCACCATGAAACGGCGGCGGCACCAGCACATCGACCACGTCGGCATCGATGCCGAGCATCTCGCTGAGCTCGGTGCACCGCGCCGCATCCGGCCACACGGCGCCTCAGCGCTCGAGCCGCGCAGGATCGCGGTCGCACAACCCGACCACCTCGACGTCGTCGCGCCCGATGTACGGCGGCAACCCGAGCTCGGACACCGTGCCCAAGCCGACGACGGCGAGTCGGATGGGGCGGCCAGTGATCGGGAGAGGGGTCAGCATCGGAGGGATGTCTAGTCGTCAGCCCGCGGCGATGAGCACGAACCCGGTGAACGCGAGCACGAGACCGATCGATTGGATGCGAGCGATCGGCTCTTTCAAGATGATCCATGCCAGCGCGACCGTGAAGGCCGGCGCCGCGCAACGACTTGCGTGCACTTCACGACCGTCGAGCTGCTGACCTGACGATCTAGGAGATGGGGGCGAGGCCCATGCGCGCCCGCACCTCGGGACGGCGCAACGGCGGGATCGTCGGCTGCCGCCGGGGCGGGAGCGCCGCGAGCAACCCCTCGATCAGCTCCGTGACCGCGACCGCGTCGCAACGATCGGCAATGTCGCCGGTCGGCTTGGCGATCCCCGTCACCTTGCGGACGAACTGACGCGCGGCCGCGTCGACTTCTTCATGGGTCGCTGGCGGCTCGAGGCCACGCAGCTCGGTGATGTTCCGGCACATGCCGCCCAGGCTAGGGGGCGGATACACCTGATTCGCCCGCGACACATCGTGCTGGAGAGCGTGTGGGGCCGTGGATGCCCCCCACGCTCTCCAAATTGTCCGAACGGGAGGGGACCGGGTTGGTAGGCAGTGCGTGTGGTTGACGTGCACCGCTATCACGAGATCTCGGAGTCGACGCATCGGATCATGAACCCGCTCGCGCCTGAGCAGGTCGTGCTGCTCGGCGAGATCTGCGGGCTCGGGCACGACCAACGTCAGTTGGACCTCGCGTCAGGCAAGGGCGAGATGCTCTGTCAGCTCGCAAGTCGCCACGGGATCGCCGGCGTCGGGATCGATGTGTTCTTTCCGTACACCACGGTGGCGACGGCTCGCGCCGACGAGCTCGGCGTCTCGCACCTTCTGGAGTTCCTCGAAGGCGATGCCGCCACGTACGCGAGCGAGCCCGCGTCCTTCGACGTGGTGAGCTGCATCGGCGCGAGCTGGATCGGCGGCGGGCTTGCGGGGACGCTCGACCTCATGGTCCGGGCCGTGCGCGGCGGCGGCTGGCTCCTCATGGGCAAGCCATACGTGCAGAACGACCCGTCACCAGCCGTGCACGAGCAGCTCTGCGAAGGAGGCGACTTCGTCGACCTGGCCGGCACGTTGGTGCGCTTCGAGGACGCGGGACTCGACCTCGTCGAGATGGTGCTGGCGACCGAGGAGACCTGGGACCGGTACGCGGCAAGCCAGTGGCTCAACGTCGCGCAGTGGCTCGACGAGCACGCGCACGATCCCGACGCCGCTGACGTTCGAGCGATTCGCGACCACTTGCGCCGCAGCTACCTCGCCCACGGTCGACACCACCTCGGGTGGGGCGTCTTCGTGTTGCGGTGTCGGTAGCGCGCGAAGTCCTCGACGCCTACTAGCGCAGCAGTCGCATCCGCCGTCGACGGAGCACGACGCCCGCGCCACCGAGGCCAACGACCGCGGCCGCGACGGCAACCGTCCCCGTCGAGAGACCATCGCCGTCATCCGCGGCGACGTTCGGGCGGCCTCCGCTCGGCGTGTCCGCGGCCGACTCCGAGTCGTCACTCCCCTCGTTCCCGCCTCCCTTGTCATCGGCCGACGCCGACGATGACGACGGGTCCTCGGACGCCGCCGCGGATCCCTTCGAGGAGGCATCACCGCCGCGGGTGGAATCGTCACCCGAGGACGCGGCGCTCCCCGACGACCCTCCTGGTGACGCGGCACTGGTGGTCGGTGCCGTGGTCGGTGGCGGTGGTGGCGCGCAGCCGGCGACGTCGCAGAACGAGCGGTATGGAGGAGGTGAGCCCGACCCGAACGCCCATCCCTCCACCGAGCCGTCAGAGACCGTCGTGCTCCCGGCGCCGCGTCCCGAGTAGGTCCAACCATTCGAACCCGGAGGCGAGCGCCAGTACGACCAGTACTGCCCACTGGTCTCGCCGAGGCACTGCCCAGGAACTGCGGGGTTGCCGACGCCGTTGATCTTGCACACCGCAGTGCCCGCGCCGTACCCGACCGTCTCGACGCTCGCGACCATCTGCAGCGCTTGAAGTCCCGTGATGGTCCCGTTGAACGAGACCGTGTACGTGCTGTTGCCGATCACGATCACGGCGCGACTTGTCGCCGCGTGCGCGGGTGCGGCGGGTTGGAGCGCCGCACCCGCAACAACGAGTGCCGTGAGCGCAATCGCACGCCGGATGCTGCGCATCATCCGGTGAGGTTGCTGGGGTGGGCGACGATCGCGTTCGGCACACCACCGGTGCCGCCCCCGGCGCCTACGCTCACTGCCGCCGGTCCGCTCGGGTCGACGATCTCGCCGTCGACCCCGCCGGCATCGCCCGCGCCGCCGTCGACGAGGGTCAACGTGATGACGTTGCCGGCGAACGTCGCGTTGGCGCTGAAGTCGGTCCACACCCCGCCGCGAAGCTTGTAGTACTTCGTCAACGCAGGTCCGCCGTGGAACGTGACCTGCACGGTGACGGTGCCACCGACACCGACGCCTGCGATCGTGAACTGCAGGGCACCCCGAGGCAAGGTGACACCCGTCGGGAGCGCGGCCAGTGACGACGGGTTGACCGACGTGATGTCCTCGACTGCGCCGGCCGCGGAGTCGATCGTGACATAGCCACCGGTGACCACGTCGGGAAGAGACGCGACGTCCGCCTGATCGGTGTCAGGCACTCCGTCGTTGTTCCCGTCGCCACCGTTCGGCGCACCCCACTCGGTCTCGTCGGTGATGCCGTCGCCGTCCGAACATGCCATCGCGATCGGCGACGTCGCGCGGGGCACGTCGAGCCGCACGAGTCCCTGGATTGCCTGTGACGTGGCGAAGGTGTTGATGCCGAACCCGTCGTTCTGACTCGCGATCCGACCGTCGCCCTGTTGCTGGGACGCGAGCCACGCATCGCCGGCGGCAAGCGTCGTGGTGCGACCCGCGACACCGAGCGCGAGGAGCGCCATCGCGGTCGAGTTCGCGTCGTCGACGAAGAACGACTGCCACGCCCCACTGCCCTGCTGCTGGCCCTCGAGGTAATCAAGTGCCTCATCCACGTCGGCATCGGTGGCAAGGATGTCGCCGTCCTCCAACAGGGTGAGGGCTGCCTGCGCCGTCGTGTCGATGTCGCCTCCCGTGCCGACGCTGCTGCCGTCGAACGACCATGAGCCGTCCGACTTCTGTGCGTTGCGGATCGTCGTGACGCTGGCGTCCGGAAGCTGCCCGGCACCGGCGGTCAACGCGTACGCGCGCGCCGCGTACAGGACCGAGTTGAACGCGCCGAGCGAGAACCCGAACTGGCCATCCACACCTGGTGCGCCGAGGACCGTCACCAGGTTGGTCGTCCCGCCGTCACACCTTGGGTCGAACTGCGTGGCGTCGATCCCGAGGGGGTTGGTCGCCAACACGATGACCTTGGCTGCCTGGCCCTTCGTGATCGGCGTGTCAGCAAGGTTGTCCAGGTGGTCCAGCGGGCTGTTGCCGATGCCCCCGACACGTGTTGCCGCGACTGCTCCGAGCGCGGTCTCGGCGTCCCAGGGGCCGGTCTGCGCGCCGGAAGCGACCGCGAAGACCGCGTCCGACGTCTCGAAGCCCGGGAAGCCCAGGACTTCGAAGCCTCCGTCGGCCTGCTGCTGCGCCCGAAGCCACGAGAGCGCGGCCTCCGCAGCCGGCGACGCCGCGCCGGAGAGCGCGGCGGGAACGAGTGCTGCAACGAGTGCTGCAACGAGTGCTAAGAGCGCGACGAACGACGCCGCGCGACGGGGACGACGAGCCATGAGTGTTCCTCCGCCAGCCCCTGGTCCACGAGGGCCGTATCACGACCACCCGAAGGTGGCCTCCCAACGGGAGCGCCGGTGGCCCGGCGGACGGCGGCAGGTAGCCTGGCTCGCGGTGTGCAGTTGCCGGTTCGTCCGGCGGCTGCAGAGCCACTCACAGTTGCGGGTCAGCGTCGGTCTCGCACCGACTTCCCCCGTCCCCGGCGAACCGGGGACCGCACGCAGCATCCGGGCTGCGCGCAACCGCTGTCAGGCGTGACCGTACGACCGATGTCCGACTCCTCGCAAACCTCGCCAGCGATCACACCCACCGATCGACCGTGGCACGCGCTCACCTGGCTGCTCTGGGCGCTCGCCGGCGCGACCGCGGTGCAGCTCGCACCCAATCCGCTCTACGTGCTTGTCGTCATCGCGATCGCCTGGGTCGTCGTCGAAGCCCACGGCCTCGGCGGACCGTTCGCCCGAGCCTTCCCGCTCCTGGTGGGCGTCGCGATCCTCTTCGGAGTGCTGCGCGTGATCCTCACCGCGGCCACCGCGCACGGCGGGAACGACGTCCTCTTCACTACGCCGTCGTTCACGCTCCCTGAGCTGCTGGGCGGGTTCACCGTCGGCGGCGACATCCAGACCGAGATCGTCACCTACGCCACAGCCGAGAGCCTCGTGATCGTGGGGATCGTGGCGGTGTTCGCGGCATTCAATGCGGTCGCCTCGCACTACGAGCTGGTGCAGGCCGCGCCGCGTGCGTTTCACGAGCTCGGCCTGGTGATCGTGGTCGCGCTGGCGTTCGTCCCGTCGATCATCACGGCTGCGCACGACGTCGGTGAGGCCGACCGCGCCCGCACCGGCGGACGAAGAGTGGGGCGTGGACGCCTGTTGCGACGGCTCGTCCCGGTGCTCGAGAGCGGACTGGAGCGCGCCGTCTCATTGTCGGAGTCGCTCGACGCCCGTGGCTTCGGACACCGGCCGCCTGCGCGTCGCGAGCGCCTCGCCGGGTGGTGCGGGGCGGGTGCGCTGCTGGCACTTGCGGCCGCGTTCGTCGCACTCGTCGCGCGTGCGGGCACCACCGCGCTCGTGCTCGGAATCATCGGCGCGATCGCAGTGGCCGCGGCCACGATCCTCGTGTCGGGCGCGTCGACCCGCACGAGGTACCGACGCCGGCGGATGACTGCCGCGGACTGGACCACCGTGGCCGCGGCCTGCGTCGCACCCGTCGCCCTGGCGGTCGCCAGCCTGTCCGGCGATGAGACGCTGCAGTGGCCAGTGGACCCACTCGCGTTCCCCAGTGCGAACGTGCTGCCGTTGGTTGCGCTGCTGGCGTTGCTGGCACCCTGCGCGCGCCGCTCATTGCCCGTCGCGGTTCACTCCCCCGTCACGATTCGCACCCGCGCCGCCGAGGCCGCATGAGCGCCGTCACCTTCGACGGCGTCTCGTTCGCGTACCCCGACGCTGACGTCGCGCTGCACGACGTCGAGCTCGGCATCACTGCGGGCGAGGTGCTCGTGTGCGCAGGAAGCTCGGGCTCGGGCAAGAGCACGCTGCTGCGGTGCGTGAACGGACTCGTCCCCCATTCGTCGGGCGGCCGGTTCAGCGGTGAGGTGGTCGCGTTCGGACGGAGCACGCGGACGCATGCTCCGCGTGAGCTCGCCGACGTGGTCGGGTTCGTCGGTCAGGACCCCGAAGGGCAGTTCGTCGTCGACCACGTCGAACGCGACATTGCATTCGTGCTGGAGAACCTGGGCATGACCGAGTCGGCGATGCGGCGGCGCGTCGAGGAAGCGCTCGACGCGCTCGGGATCGCACACCTGCGGGACCGGGCCCCAGCCACCCTCTCGGGCGGCGAACGCCAACGCGCCGCGATCGCGGGTGCGCTCGCCGCGGCACCGTCGGCGCTCGTGCTGGACGAGCCGACTTCGCAGCTCGATCCGCAAGGCGCGGACGACGTCTTCGCGGCTCTTGGTCGACTCAACGCCGATCTCGGCACCACCGTCGTGCTCGCGGAGCACCGCCTGGAGCGCGCCGCGGTGCTCGCGGACCGGATCACGATCCTCGACGGCGGACGGGTGTCGGCACCCGCGCGGCCGAGATCTGCGCTCGCGGACTACTCGGGTGCGCCGAGCGTCACCCGTCTCGGACGCGTGCTGGGGTGGGATCCGCCCCCGCTCACGGTTCGTGAGGCGCGCGCCGCCGCGACATCGCATCCGCTGCTCGGCGCGCCGTTCGAGCCGTCAATGCCCACTCGCGGCGAACCGTTGATGCAGGCCGACCGCCTCGACGTCTCACTCGGTGGACAGAAGGTGCTGCGCTCGGTGTCGATGGACATCCACCGCGGCGACGTGATCGCACTCCTGGGCCGCAACGGTGCCGGCAAGACCACGTTGTTGCGCGCGCTCGCGAGCCTCCAGGACATCGACGGCGGCACGCGCTCCGGTGACGCCACCGTCGGCTACGTCCCCCAGGATCCCGGCTTGCTGCTGTTCGCGCCGAGTGTGCGCCGCGAGGTCGCGGAGACGCTTCGGCTCCTCAAGCGCGTGGATGACGGCGCGGTCGACGGCTGGCTCCAGCGCCTGGGTCTCGAGCAGCTCGCGGACCGGCATCCACGGTCGCTGTCGGGCGGCGAACGCCAACGCGTCGCGATCGCGTCGGTGGCCGTCGGCGGCGCAGAAGTCCTGCTGCTCGACGAGCCCACCCGCGGCATGGACGCGCACTCGCGCACCGTGCTCGAACGAATGGCCCACGAGCACGCTGCTGCCGGTGGCGCAGCCGTGCTCGCGACCCACGACGTCGAGCTCGCGGCGCGGTGCGCGACGCGTGCCGTCGTGCTCGGAGACGGTGAGGTCGTGGCGGAGGGAGACGCACGTGACGTGCTCGCCGGTTCGCTGTACGCACCGCAGGTGCTGCGAGTGCTGCCGCCGTTCCTCACCGTCGAGGAAGTCGAGTCGGCATTGGCGCGGAAGGAGCCGTGATGAACCGAGTGCCGACCGCGCTGGTGTACACGTTGATGGTCATAGTGGGCGCGGCCGCGTTCCTCTACCCGTTCTGGTTCCCGTCGGAGGCGCTGCCCGGTGACGCGCACGCGACTGACGCGCCCTTGTGGGCCGCGGCCATCGGCGCGCTCGTGGTCGGCGCCGTCTCGCTCGAAGTTCGGCGCGGCACGATGAACGGCGCCATGGTCGCGGTGCTCGGCGTGCTCGGCGCGTCGGCGGCGTTGCTCCGCCTGGTCGACCTGCCGGGCAACAACGCCGGGATCTTCTTCCTCGTGATCCTCGGCGGCGTGGCGTTCGGCGCACGCTTCGGACTACTTCTTGGCATCACCGCCATGGCGACCTCGGCCGTCATCACCGGCGGGATCGGTCCCTGGCTGCCGTTCCAGATGCTGGCCCTGTCGTGGATGGGGGCGACGGCCGGCCTGCTCGGTGAACGCACGAAGCGGTGGTCACCACGCGTCGAGGTGGTGGCGATCGCCGCATTCGGTTGGGCATGGGGGTTCCTGTACGGCGCGGTGATGAATCTCTGGGCGTGGCCATTCCTCCAGGGCAAGGGCGACACGCTCTGGCGACCCGGCCTCGGACTCGTGCGCACCGCCGAGCACTACTGGTCGTACTACGTGGCGACGTCGTTCGGCTGGGACGCCGCGGGTGCGCTCTGCAACGCGATCCTCTTGCTGCTCACCGGCGGCGCGCTGCTGCGATCGCTGCGGCGCTTTGCGCACCGCCTCGAGCCGGCGGTCGAGCTGGTCCCGACGGAGCCGTCAGTCCCCGTCTGACCCGTAGACCTCGGGATGCTCGAGCGGATGCCGCAACCACCCGAGCATCTGGCGCAGCTGCCCGTACGCGGCAAGACGCGCCTCGTCCGTCCCGACGGCTTCGGCCTCGTCGGGCACCACCGCGAGCCGATGGATCATCGTGGGGCCGAGCTCGAGCAATCCCCCACTCCCAGCCGTCGCCCACTTCGCGAGCACGTAGTGACACAGCGCGCCGACTGGCACGTCGATGTTGGCGCTCAGGTTGCGGATCGTCTCCAACGGATCGACGTATGCGTACAGCGCGAGGTCAGCTTTGAAGTTCGCGTCGGGATCGTCGTCGGGCCACGGGCCCGTGAACGGTTCAAGTGTGATGGTGAGCGCGTCGGGCGGCATGCCCGCACGCTACGCGCGCGCTCCTCGCGTTGCTTCGCTCCCACTCCGCTGCTTCCGCTGCGCTCTATCCGCTCCGCTCGCTACGCGGTCACTTGGCGAGCAGCTCGTCGAGTCGCTCGTAGCTCTCAAGGATGCCATCTTCCATGCCGCTGGAGATGACCGAGTCGCGATCTTCGAAGCTGTCGACGAGCGATGTGGCCACGAGGCGAGTACGCCCGTCGCCGAGGTCCTCGAACCACAGCTTCTCCAACGCGACTCCGTCGGGCATCCCTTCGAACGTGAACGTCTGCACGATGAGCTCCGACGGTCGCACTTCGTGGAAGCACCCGTAGAAGTGGAACTCGTTTCCGTCACTCGAATGCGTGTAGCGGTACGACCCGCCCGCGTCGACGCAGCGCGCCGACGACCCTTCGAATCTCGACGAAGAGCGCCGCGCCCTCGTGAAGTCGCTTGGGCTCAGCGCGTACTGGATCGAGCCGGTGACCGACGAGCACGGGCAAGTGTGCGCGCTCGTCACGCTCTGGATGCGCGCCGGCGGCCTCGTTCCCGAGATCCACACCCTTGGCATGACGATGGCAAAGGACTACGTCGAGCTGATCATCCGATGGACGCGACAACCCAGCAGCTGGCAGATGCGGCGCTGCGCGACTCGCTCACGGGAGTCGCGAATCGCAAGGCCATCTTCGAAGCACTCCAGCAGTGCGAGCGCGGGGGAGCGATCCTGTACTGCGACTTCGACCGGTTCAAGGCCGTGAATGATGCGCTTGGTCACAAGGCTGGCGACGAGCTGTTGCGTGCCGTGGCGCGACGCATCCACGCCAGCGTGCGGGCCAAGGACGTCGTCGGTCGCCTGGGTGGCGACGAGTTTGCGGTCTTGTGCGCCGAGGTGACGCCGGACCAAGCGCACACGTTGGCCAATCGCGTGTGCTCCGCGATCGCCGAGCCGTTCAAGGTTGGCGAGACCACAACCTCGGTGGGCATTAGCATCGGCTTGGCCCACGCAGCCGACCGGATCGGCGAGGCCACCCTCGAGCGCGCGGATACGGCACTCCTGCGAGCCAAAGGTCGGGGTGGGCACGTGGCGAGTGGGAGGAGGGCAGCCGATGAGCATCAGCCCGAATGCTGAGCAGTTCCGCGAGTTCGCCGCCGCGCCCGATGAGGGACCGGTGGTGATGCTGAACCTCTTGAAGTTCAAGCCCGCGGCGACCGGTGACAGCGAAAAGTCCGGCGAGCAGGAGTACCGGGCGTACGGCGACGTGGCCGTAGCCATGATCGAAGAGCGCGGCGGGAGTGTGATCTGGGCGGGTCGGGTCGACCAGATCCTCATCGGCGACGCCGCGCAGCACTGGGACCAGGTGCTGCTCGTGCAGTACCCGTCGCGCGACGCGTTCCTCGACATGGTCTCGCAGCCCTCGTATCAGGAGGCTCATCAGCACCGCGAGTCGGGGCTCGAGCGCACGGTCGTCGTTGCCTGCACACCCCGACTGGACCGCATCGCCGAGCTGGGGCGGTCCTGATGGGTCGCAAGATCCTCTTCATCACCACCGATCAGCAGCGTTACGACGCGCTCGGTTGCAACGGCGGCGAGATCGCGCGCACGCCGGTGGTCGACGCGCTGGCGGCGACGGGCATCAACTATCGGCGCGCGCACAACCAGAACGTCGTGTGCATGCCGGCGCGCTCGACCATGCTGACCGGTCAGTACGTACGGACCCACGGCGTCTTCGCCAACGGCGTTCCGCTCCCACTCGACGCACCCAGCGTGGCCGACCTGCTCGCCGACGCTGGCTACCGCACTGCGCTCATCGGCAAGGCCCACTTCGAGCCCGGCTTCGATCCCGACGGCCGGTGGCCCGAGAATGTGCTCGGGCGACGAGGGCGCGAGCTGTCATACGGACCCCACCGCGGCTTCGGGCACATGGAGCTCGCGATGCACGGACCTCTCCCCTTCTGGCACTACGGCACGTGGCTGGACACGCACCACCCCGAGGACATGGCCGGGTTCTACGCGTTGTTCAAGGACGGACAGCTCAACAGTGACGGTGGCGGCGACACCGGTCTCGAACAGGTCGCGGTCAACCCCGTGCCGCGCGAGCACTACCACACCGACTGGGTGGCCGATCGGACGATCGCGTGGCTCGACACGCTCGATCCGGCGGATGACTGGTTTGTGTGGATGAGCTTCCCCGACCCGCACCACCCATGGGATCCGCCCGCGTCCGAGGTCTCGCGCGTGAAGTGGCAGGACCTCGATCTGCCTGCGGGTCACCCCGGATCGGTCGACGCGTGTCGCAACGTGCTCGGGAGCAAGCCCCGCCACTGGCTCCACTGGTTCGACGGCCGCTACGACAACCGCGAAGGCGGACCGACCGGGTTCGTCCCCGCGACCATGACGCACGACCAGGTGCGCGAAGTGAACGCGCTCATCCATGTCGAGAACGAGCTGATCGATGAGGCGTGCGGACGCGTGCTGCGTCGCATCGACGAACGCGGTTGGGGCGACGACACCGACGTGGTCTTCACCACCGATCACGGCGAGCTCCAGGGTGACTTTGGCCTGCTGTTCAAGGGCCCGTACCACTGCGACGCGTTGATGCGTGTCCCGTTCATCTGGCGCCCGGCACCGTCGTCAGGGCCGGTGCCCGATGAAGTCACCGATTTAGTGGGACACGTCGACCTCGCGCCCACGTTCTGCTCGATCGCCGGATTGCCCGCGCCGGATTGGATGCAGGGTGAGGTGCTGCCCATGACCGATGGCGCCGGTCACGAACGCATGATCACCGAGTGGGACAGCCAGCTCGGCGACTTCCACTTGAGATCGATCGCTCGCGACGGCTGGGTTTGCACGGCGTACGAGCCGGGCGGGGGTTACGACGGTACCGAGGGCGAGCTGTACGACCTGGTCGACGACCCGCACCAGTTCCACAACCGTTGGGACGATCCCGGCTGCGAGTCGATCCGGTCCGACCTCGTCGCAGACCTCTACGACCACCTTCCACCAGCGCGCGAGCCACGACTCGAGGTCGAAGCCCCGGTCTGAGCTCGCGGTCAGGCCCGCTGGAGCCTCTTGTACTGGCGCACGGAGAGCGGGGCAAAGATCGCGATGATCACCGCGATCCAGATCAGCGTGTAGAGGATCGCGTGGTCGAGCGCCCACGACGGTGGTTCGGGCGCGTTCGCCGGCACGTTGCCGAACAGCTCCCGCACCGCTTGGGTCACGGTCGACACCGGGCTCCACTCCGCGAACTCGCGCAGCCCGCCGGGAAGGTCGTTCGACGGGACGAACGTGTTCGCGAGGAAGGTGAGCGGGAAGAGCACCATGAACACCGCGTTGTTCACGACCTCGACGCTGGGTACCGCGAGACCAATCGACGCCATCACCCACGAGATCGCGTAGGAGAACAGCAGCAACAGCGCGAAGCCTGCGATGGCCTCCCCGAACGAGGTGCGGATCGTCCATCCCACCGCAAGACCGGTCAACGCCATGATCACCAGCGACAGCAGGTTGTAGGCGATGTCGCTGACGGTTCGACCGGCGAGCACGGCCGCGCGCGACATGGGAAGCGCTCGGAACCGGCTGATGATGCCCTTCTGCATGTCCTCCGCGAGCCCGGCCGCGGTGAACGTGGCTCCGAACATCACGGTCTGGGTGAACACCCCTGCGATCAGGAACTCGCGGTAGTTGAGTCCGCGGATGTCGATCGCGTTGCCGAACACGAACGCGAACAGCAGCACGAACATGATCGGTGACAGGAGCACGAACACGAGGATCTCGGGGACGCGCTTGATCTTGATGAGGTTGCGCTTGGCGATGACGGTGGTGTCGGCGAATGCGACCGCGAGGCTGTTCATCCGGCCATCTCTTCGCTCTTCTGGCCGTCCGCCTCTTCACTGACGGCCTCCTCGGCGACGTGACCGGTCAGTGTGAGGAACACGTCGTCGAGCGTCGGGCGCCGGAGCCCGACATCGAACAGGTCGATCTTGGAAGCCTCGAACTCGTGCAGCGCCTTGGTGAGCGTGGGCACGCCACCCGCGATCGGCGCGATGAGCGTGCCGCGCTGCTCGTCGATGCTGATCTCACCGCTCGCGAAGCCGGTCAGGATCGTCTGTGCGGACGGGAGATCGCCCGTCTCGCGCACTGTCACCTCGATCCGCTCGCCCCCAACGCTGGTCTTCAGCTCGGCAGGGGTGCCGTGCGCGATGGCATGCCCGTGGTCGATGACGACGACATCGTCGGCGAGCTGGTCGGCCTCTTCGAGGTACTGCGTCGTGAGGAGCAACGTCGTGCCGCGGGCGACGAGGTCGCGGATCACCCCCCACAAGCCGGTGCGGCTGCGAGGATCGAGACCCGACGTGGGCTCGTCGAGGAAGAGCACCGGCGGCTCCGCGACGAGTGCGCCCGCGAGGTCGAGGCGGCGACGCATGCCACCCGAGTACGTCTTGGCCGTCCGATCGCCGGCCTCGGCGAGGTCGAAGACCTCGAGCAGCTCTCGCGCTCGATCACGTGATGCCTTGCGCCCCTTCCGGTAGAGGCGCCCGACCATGTCGAGGTTCTCGAAGCCGGTGAGGTGCTCATCCACCGCGGCGAACTGACCTGACAGCCCGATGCGCTTGCGCACCTCCTCCGGGTCGTTGCAGACATCGAAGCCAGCCACGTTTGCGGTGCCCTCGTCGGGTTGCAGGAGCGTGGCGAGGATCGAGACCAGAGTGGTCTTGCCAGCACCGTTGGGACCGAGCAGGCCGAGCACGGTGCCCTGTGGCACGGTCAGGTCGAGGCCATCGAGCGCGACGACCTTGCCGTAGCGCTTGACCAATCCCTTTGCCTCGACGATGTCCGCCATCGGTCCGAACCTACCGAACCTCGCGCCAGCATCCGGACACGCTTGGCGGATTGTTCACTGACCAGAACATTTGGCCGTCGCCTCTTGGCACCTACGCTGCGGTGCATGCGCATCGTTCTCAGCGACTTCATCAGCCTCGACGGTGTCGTGCAAGCACCGGCGGCGAAGAAGAGGACACCGACGGTGGCTTCGCGCACGTACCGCCGCGCGTAGAAGCGCGAGGGCGCTGAGCGCCTCACTGCATGCCGGACATGATGTGCTCGAGCCACCACGATGGTGCGTTGTCGGTGATGTTCGAGATGTTCGAGTAGTCGTGCCAACGGACGATCTTGCCGTCGCGCAGCTCGATGACCGACACGAACGAGTGGTCGACGACTTCGCCGGTGTGGAAGCACCAGCGCTCGGTGTGCTCGGTCATCACGACGTCGCCCTCGGCGATCATGATCGTGCCGGGTAGGTGCTCGTACGCCTCGAGTGGCTCGATGCCGAGACGCAGGCGCTGAAGCACACCGTCGGGGCCGATGCCACCAGGTCCGGGCACTCCCACATCCGTGTAGTGCGCGTCGTCGGCGAGTAACGCCTTCATCCCGTCCCAGTCGCGCGCGGCGAGCGCGTCCCAGTACCGCTGCACGATCTGCTTGTTCTCTTCTGCCGATACCAAGGCTCGATCACACCCCTTCGATCTCGACCGGCACGCCGGAGTAGAGCGCCATTCCGCCGAGGCGGTCGACGTCGTCGGTGCTCGTCAGATTGTTGACGTTCGCGTGCAGGTGACCAGCGCTGGTTCGTGCAGCTGCGCGCGCTGCGCGTCGACGTTCAGTGAGTGTGAGCAGCCAAGCCGTCGTCACCGACGGCGCTCACACCCCACCGCCGCGCGCCACGCGGTTCCGCTGGGATGTCGAGGGCCTTCGAGGGCTGGCCTCGCCGGTCGTCCAAGTTGTGTCAGCATTGGCGGGGCCTGCAGCGGTCAAGTGGTCCGAACGATCGAAGGGGCGGCTCGAATGCGAGACGGGGCCCAAGACCGAACCTCGACCGGGCGGCGCCGGATCGGGACGCTCGCCTTGGCGACCGTGCTGCTGGTCTCGCTCGTCGCCCCCGTCGCGAGCGCTGCGACCCACGCGGGCAAGCGCCCGGGCGCGGAAGCCGATGTGAGCGACGTGCAGCTCTCCGTGATGCCCGAGGGCGCCGGCATCCCGCAACGGTCGGCGACCGCAATCGACGCGCGTGCACCCCTCCCCGAGGGCTACGTCGAGACCGAGTACCTGTTCGAGAGCACGGCGATCGTCTACGCCGGCCCCGTGACCGGCAGGGTCACCGAGGACAGCGACGGGAACGCGTTCGCCACGAGGTTGCTCGTGCGCGCCCCGGCCGAGAAGGCGGACTTCAGCGGGTCCGTGTGGGTCGAGCCGATGAACACCACGGGTGGCGGCGACTTCGACGTCATCTGGGCTCAGATCCAGCCGCTCATCGCCGAACGCGGTGATGCCTGGGTCGGGGTGACGGTCCGAGCCCGCCAGACCACCCTGCTCAAGGAGCTCGACCCGGTTCGCTACGCCGACATCAACCTCACGGAGAACGAGTTCGGGTGGGACATCCTGCGCCAGGTGGGGACGCTGCTGAAGGCGAAGAACGCCGCCAACCCGATCGGCGAGCTGCGCGCGAAGCACATCTACATGGGTGGGTACTCACAGAGCGCCGTCGACACTGCGACGTTCGTCAGTGCCATCCACGACCTGACCCGCCTCGGCAACGGCGCGCCGGTGTACGACGGGTACATCATCGGTGGCCGCCAATCGAACCTGTCGCCGCTCCAGTCGGGCGACTCGGTCGTCCCGGACTTCGAACACGGAGTGATCGAAGGCGTCGACGTGCCGGTCGTCGACTATGAGGCCCAGGCCGATGTCGAGGGCTTCACGATCGAAGTGCCCACGGCGCTGGCGGTCGATTCGGGCCTCGAAGGCGCCGAAGACATCACCACGCCCACCTTCGACTACGTCACGCCGGGTGGGGCCACGGTCCGACGGCCCGACAGCAACAAGAGGCGCGACCACTACCGGGGCTGGGAGATCGCCGGCGCGTCGCATGGCACCGGAGCGGGCGCAGGTTGCATCGGCGGCTCGTCGTTCCCGATCGGGGCCTTCGGGCGCGCCGCGGCTTCGAACCTCGCGACCTGGGCCGAGGACGCCACTGCGCCGCCACGGGGTGACCGCATCGAGCTCGCCGTTCAAGGCGACGTGTCCGAGTCTGCGGTGGACGACCTCGGGATCACCCTCGGCGGGGTGCGGTCACCGTTCGTGGATGTACCGCTCTCGACGTACGTGGTGCACAGCGGCCCCGGTCCGTACTGCAAGCTGGTGGGCATCGAGACGTTCCTCGCGCCCGATGTGTTGACCGAACGCTACGGCACCGTCGAGCAGTACATGCGGGAGTTCACCAAGAGCCTGGACGCCACGATCAAGGCCGGGTTCCTCCTGAAGATCGACCGGCAGGCGATCCTCGACGAGCAGCAGGTCCGGGCCGACGAAGCGTTCGGTGCCGCGTAGGGTTGGTCCGATGGACGGCGACCTCGCCGGAGCAGTGGTTGTTCAATCATCAACCGGTGCGCAGGGGCTCGACGAGTTGGTCTGGAGCGACGCGCGGTCTCAGGCGACGGCGATCCGTGAAGGTTCGGTCACCGCGCTCGACCTCACGAACGCGTTCCTCGATCGCATCGCAACCTTCAACGAGACACTGCGGGCGTACGTCACGGTTGACGTCGCCGGGGCGCGGGCCGCCGCCGTGCGTTGTGACGAGATGCTCCGCACGGGTGATCCCAAGCGTCTTCCACCCTTTCACGGCGTCACCATCTCGGTGAAGGACGCCGTCGACGTGGAGGGGATGCCCACAACCCACTCGTGCAAGGTGCTCGCCGACAATGTTGCGATACGTGACGATCTTGTCGTCCGTCGTTTTCGCGACGCGGGCTTCATCGTCTTGGGCAAGACGAACGTTCCCGAGTTCTGCACGTCGATGACATCGTCCGAGCTGAACGGGATCTGCCGCAATCCCTGGGATCTCGAACGCACCCCCGGGGGATCGAGCGGCGGTGCTGCGTCCGCGCTAGCCGCGGCGTTGTGCGCGGTCTCACATGGCACCGATGGCGCAGGCTCGGTTCGTGTGCCCGCGGCGTTCTGCGGACTCGTCGGGTTGAAGCCCACGCGTGGGGCTGGCTTCGACGCAGAGGAGAGCAATCCGTACTACGGAACAAGTGTCGACGGCGTGCTGACGCGATCAGTTGCCGACGCCGTTGCGATGCAGGCAGTCCTGACCGGCACGGCCGTCGACATGACCGAGGCGGTGCGCGATCCCGGAACGTTGCGCATTGCGGTTTCGACGGTTGCGCCGTTCGGAGACGTTGACAGTGAGTGTGCAGCGGCCGCGCTCGAAGTCGGCGAGCGTCTGGCCGAGTTGGGCCACGACGTCGAAGCCGCGACGCCGAACTGGAATGCGATCCTCGTCGCCGCGACCGGCCCGATGAGCGCACCTGGACTGGCAGCCATGATTCGTGAGGATCAGATCGACCAACTCGAGCCGCGGAACCGTCCGTTGCTGCGTTTGCTTGCGTCGCTCACCGTCGTGGAGCACGCGGCGTGGGTCAGTCTGGTCCGCCGCGCGTCGGCCGAGTTCCTCGAGTTCTGGAACGACATTGACGTGCTCGTGACGCCGACGGCCGGGATGACCGCTCCATCGGTTGCGTGGGCACCCTGGGACCAAACGCCGAAAGCGCACCTCGAATCGTTCAGGTCGTTCGCCAACTTCTGTCAGCCGTTCAATCTCTCCGGCCAGCCGGCGCTGAGTCTTCCAAGGGCCCGGTCGCGATCAGGGTTGCCGATCGGCGTGCAACTCGCAGGGCGGCGCAACGACGAGCTCACGCTGTTCCGGTTGGCGGCTCAGCTGGAAGCAGCCACCGATCCGCTGAGCGTGGCACCACCGACTGCCATGAGGCAGAGGTTCTAGACGTCGTCGGCGATCGTTTCGGCGCCGTCGTCGTCCGCGAATGCAGAGAAGTGGAACACGGCCTGAGGGTGCCGCAAACTCGTCGCTGCTGTCGTGTGGCCGTGTTGTGAGCTCCGGGCGTCCCCGATTGTCGGTCGGCGCGGCCTGCTGAGGCGAGAACCCGATTCGTCGAGCCCGGCCGGTTCGTCGGCTACAGGCCTTCAGCGACAAGGGCGGCGCAGCGGTCGGGGTCGTCGTTAAGGCAACCGTTGCGAACGCGGCCTTCCGCGACCCCCGACCCGCGTCGCTAAGGTGACCCGATGGCGCAGGTTCCCGTCGTCGAGGACATCCTGGAGCTCTCCGACGAGCCGCATCTCGTCGGGAGCCGCTGTCGGAGCTGCGGCACGCACGTGTTCCCACGCCAAGACGGCTGCCCGCGTTGCACGGCCACCGACATGGAGAGGGTGGCACTGGCGCGGCGGGGAACGCTGTGGACCTGGACGGTGCAGGGCTTTGCACCCAAGGCACCGCCGTACCTCGGCGACACCGAGCACTTCGAACCATTCGGCGTCGGCTACGTCGAGCTCCCCCACGAGCTCAAGGTCGAGGCTCGCCTCACCGAGGCTGATCCCGAACGGCTGCACGTCGGGATGGAGATGGAGCTGGTGCTCGTGCCGCTGTCGACCGACGACGACGGCAACGAGATCGTGACCTTCGGCTTTCAGCCGGTGGAGGAGGAGCGCTCGTCATGACCGACGTCGCCATCGTGGGGATCGGCATGCACGAGTTCGGACGCACCGAGGACGTGTCCGGCCTGCAGCAAGGGGTCGTCGCCGTGCGTCGCGCGGTCGCCGACGCGGGGATCGGCTGGGAGGACGTGCAGTTCGCGTACGGCGGCAGCATGGCAGCCGGCGCAGCCGACACCATGGTGAGCCACCTCGGCCTCACCGGCCTCCAGTTCATCAACGTCGCGAACGGCTGCGCCACGGGCGGCAGCGCCTTGTTCACGGCCGCCAACGCCATCCAGGCCGGCGCCTACGACGTTGGCATCGCCGTAGGGTTCGACAAGCACGAGCGCGGCGCCTTTCGTGTGAGAACCGGCTCCCGGGGCAAGGACTGGTACGGCGCGTCGGGACTCGCGCTGACCACGCAGTTCTTCGCGATGAAGATCAACCGCTACGCGGAGAGGTACGGCATCACGCCCCGCACCCTGGCCCGCGTCGCCGCGAAGGCGTACCGAAACGGAGCCGAGAACCCGATGGCGTGGCGCCGCAAGCCGCTCTCGGAGGACGAGATCCTCGCCTCACCGATGCTCTCGTACCCGCTCACCCACTACATGTTCTGCTCACCCGGGGAAGGCGGGGTCGCGCTGGTGCTGTGCCGAGCCGACCAGGCGCACCGCTACACGGCCACGCCGACGTACTTGCGGGCTGCGGTCGTCCGGTCGCGCCGGTTCGGCAGCTTCGAGGTGCTCAGCCCGTGGATCGCTCTCGAGGACGCGCCGGGCCCTACGGTCGACGCGTCACGCGCGGCCTACGAGATGGCCGGCATCGGACCCGACGACGTCGACGTCGCGCAGCTCCAGGACACCGAGGCCGGCGCCGAGGTGATGCACATGGCCGAGAACGGCTTCTGCGAGGACGGCGAGCAGGAGCGCATGATCGCCGAGGGCGAGACCGAGATCTCGGGGCGGCTCCCGGTGAACACCGACGGCGGGTGCATCGCCAACGGCGAGCCGATCGGGGCATCGGGTCTGCGCCAGGTCTACGAGAACGTCCTGCAGCTGCGGGGCGATGCCGGGACCCGCCAGGTGCCCGGCGACCCCCGCGTCGCGTACACGCACGTGTACGGCGCGCCAGGGATCAGCGCGGTCACGATCCTCAGCCGCTGAGTCGCTCGCCGGCACGGCTCGGCCGCCGTGCGCCCGTCACGGGCCGGGCGTGGTCGTCGCTGCCTCACCGAGGTAGCTCGCCTCGACCAGCTCGGCACGTTGGGCGAGCTCGGGGGCCGGCCCCTTGAGCACGACCTCGCCGTGGCTGAGCACGTAGGCGCGATCGGCCATTTCGAGCGCGAGGTGCACATGCTGCTCGACGAGCAGCACGGCGACGCCCTGCTCGTCGGCGATGCGGCGCAGCAGCGGCAGCAGGTGCTCCACGACAAGAGGCGCGAGCCCGAGGCTCAGCTCGTCGACCATCAGCAGCCGCGGCCGCGCGACGAGCGCACGCGCCAGCGCGAGCATCTGCTGCTCGCCTCCGGAGAGCAGGCCGCTGCGCCGGTCGAGAAGCGGAGCGAGCGCAGGCAGGTACTCGAGCACGCCGGCCAGGTCGGCCCGTCCCCGCCGGACGCCGAGCCGCAGGTTGTCGCGGGCCGAGAGCTGGTAGAAGAGCGACCGGTCCTCGGGGACGTGCGCGACGCCTCGTCGAGCCACCCGGTAGGGACGCCGGGATCCGACGGCCTCACCCAGCACCTTCACCGTCCCGGCCATCGCGGCGACGATGCCGGAGATCGCGAGCAGCGTGGTGGTCTTCCCCGCGCCGTTCGGGCCGAGGAGCGCGACCACCTCGCCGGCGGCGACGTGCATCGTGACGTCTCGAACGACAGCGGCGCCGTCGTAGCCCGCGTGGAGCCCTTCGACCTCGAGCACGCGAGGCGACGCAGCCACGGCGTCGCTCATGGTTCCACGGCCGCATCGGCGCGGGTGCCCGATCGCTCGCCGAGATACGCGGCGACGACCAGCTCGTCGGAGCGCACGTCTGCCGGCGTGCCCTGTGCGATCACCTGGCCGAAGTCGAGGACGAACACGGTGTCGCACACCGAGAGCACGAGGCCCATGTCGTGGTCGACGAGGAGGACCGAGACTCCGTGGTCGACGAGATGGCGGATCCGCTCGCCGAGCTCCGCACTCTCGCCCGTGTCGAGACCGGCGGCCGGCTCGTCGAGAAGCACCACCCGCGGCTCGGCGGCGAGCGCCCGCGCGACACCGACAAGCTTGCGCTGACCCTGGGAGAGAGCAGGCGGGTACGCGTCGGACAGGGCACCGAGATCGAGCAGCTCGATCGCCCACTCCACCCCCGGCGCCGCCGCGTGCCGGTCGGGCCGCACGAGGTCGGCCGCCATCGCCCGCCAGGTCGGTCGCTCGACCGCGGCGAGGAGGTTCTCACGCACGCTGAGGTCGTCGAACAGCTCGATCGACTGGTACGTGCGCGCGATCCCGAGACGGGCGCGCTGATGCGGGGCGAGGTCGTCGATGCGGGTGCCGGCGAGCTCCACCCGGCCCCGGCTCGGGACGAGCCCGGTGACGGCGTCGACGAAGGTGGTCTTCCCGGCGCCGTTCGGTCCGATCAGGCCCACGACGCGACCCGCGTCGACGCGCAGCGACACTTCGTCGACCGCGAGCAGCCCGCCGTAGCTCACCGACAGCCCGTCGGTCTCGAGGATCGTCCGGTCCTCCGACACCTCGGCACCGCCGGCGGCCTCGAGGGCGACCGAGGGTGCGACCACCCGCGCGGGCTCCACCGGGGCTGCCGGCTCGGTCGGGCGCGCAGGCACGTCGCGGCGTGGGCGTCTCGCCCCCGCGGCCGCGCGGATCGCGCCGGCGATGCCCTCGGGGTTGAGCACGGCGACGACGATGAGCCCCAGTCCGCCGATGAGCAGCTCGAGATCCGCGAAGTTGTCACCGCCGCCGAAGACCTGCCGGACCACGTAGAAGAAGATCCCGCCACCGACGAGGGATCCGCCCACCAACGCGCCCGTCACACTCGAGATCCCGCCCAGGTACGCGAACGCGAGGTAGGCGAGAGAGAAGAAGACCCCAAACTGGGTGTCGCTGAGGTTCCCGCGCTGGTACGCGAGCAACGCTCCGGCGATGCCTGCGATGAAGGCGGAGGCACCGAAGGCCACGAGCTTGGTCACAGCAACGTTGATCCCGGCCGTCGCCGCGGCCCGCTCGTTGGAGCGCACCGCGAGCATCCGGCGTCCGGTCGCGCCGCGTCGGAGGTTGGCCGCCCCGACCGCCAGCAGCGTGAGCACGACGAGAGCGAGCATCCCGAACTGCCAGCGGTAGAGCTCACCGGGAGTCTCGAGTCCCAGGTCGATCCCGAAGAGCTTCGGATTGGGCACGGGCGCGCCCTCGATCAGTGCGCCCGTGTACTTCGGGTTCTTGAAGAGGAACTCCTGGCACGCGACCGCGAGCGCCAGGGTGACGATCGCGAGGTTCACGCCCCGCACGCGCAGCGCCGGGATCCCGAAGAACACGCCGAACAGCGCCGCGAGGAACGCGGCGAGGATGGGTGCGATCGGAAACGGGATGCCCCAGTCGTCGGTGAAGCGACTCAGCGCGAACCCCGCGACGCCGGCCATCGACATCTGCGCGAGCGAGATCTGCCCGACCCAGCCGGTGAGCACGACGAGCGAGAGGCAGACGACAGCACCGATGAGGCTGTTCACGAGCGCGAGGCGGTACCCCGAGCCGAGCACGAGCAGTGCGGCCGTGGTGAGGGCGAACGGCACGCCCACGGTCACCAGGTTCGGTCGGGGTCGGGGCGAGAAGGGCAGACGGCCGGCGTGCAGCGCTCCCCGAGCGGGCAGCCCGGCACCGAGGAGGAAGATCACGATCGCGATCACCGCGAAGGGCACGGCCTCACGCAGACCGACGCCGTAGTCGCGGAAGAAGTCGGGGAAGTCGCCCTGGAGCTGGAGGAACTCGGCCTGGACGATGCCGATGCCGAGGCCCGCGGCCGCGGTGACCAGGAAGGAGCCGAAGCGTCCCACCAGCGCCGCGCCGATCGCCGGCACCACGAAGAGCGTGTAGTTGAGCGGATTCACCCCGGTGATCGGGGCGACGAGGATGCCTCCGAGGCCGGCGACCGTCCCCGCCACGACCCAATTCGCACCGGCGAGCCAGTCTGCGGAGTACCCGAGCAGGGTCGCGCCCTTCTCGCTCTCGGCGGCCGCCCGGGTCGCGACGCCGAAGCGGGTGCCGCGGTAGAGAGCCGCCAATGCGAGCGCCACGACCACCAGGACGCCGGCGAAGAGCATCCGGTCGCTCTGGACCGGGAAGTCGCCCGGGAGCGTCCACGCCTCGCGCGGCAGGATCGGCGGGACGATCCGGTTCACGTCCTCGAACCGGAGCAGGACGAGAGCCTGCAGCACGATCAGCACACCGACCGACGCGACCACCCTGGCCAGCGCCGGAGCGTCACGCAGCGGCCTGAAGACCAGGAGGTGCAGCAACAGCCCGAGCAGCGCCGCGCTGACCACGCCGATCACGAGCGCGGCGGCAAGCCCGAACGGTGCCCCCAGGTGGAGGCGGCCGACCGGGAGGACGTAGTCGCCGGCTCCGCGCAGCTCGGAGTAGATGTAGGCCGCCCACATGGCGATGGCCCCGTGGGCGAAGTTGATGACCCCCGAGCCTCGGTGCGCCACGACGATGCCGAGGCCCAACATGCCGATGACGGCGCCCGAGCCCAAGCCGTACAGCGCGTAGAGGACGTAGTCCCTCATGTCGGCGCCATCCAGGAGGTCCCCGGGTGAGCGCGACGGTCGGCCGCGCTCACCCGGGCGTGACCGAGGTTCAGCCCAGCAGGGGGGTGGGGTCGATCCGCTCTGCGGTCAGCTTGAACTTCCCGTTCTTCACATAGGACGTGAAGGGGTTGGCGAGCACGCAAACCGCGGGCCGATCCGGGAGCACCCCGCAGTCGAGCTTCTCGTGCGTGATGAACACCTCGATGTCGGCGGGGTTGGATTTGATGGAGTCGAAGATCGCCTGGCCGCTCGGCGCCCCCTTCGTGCCCTCCTGCTCGGCGACCGCGACCGCGGCGGCGCGGGTCGTCATGAGGAGCTGGAACCCGGGGACCGAGAAGCCGCCGACGACGAGCCCTTCCTCGTTGTACTTCTTCATCGCGGACCGATACAGCTTCGCGTCGGGGTCCTTGGTCTTTGGCTTGCGCACCTCGATGCCGCCGCCGCTGAAGTGCCAGTTGCGCGCCGCCTCGCCGACGGACTCGATCACCGACTCCGACGCGCAGAGCGCCGTGGTGACGGCGGGCTTGTCGAAGACGGGGTCGGTCTGACGGAGCTGGTCGAGCGCGCTCATGGTGCCCGTGCACCCTTCCCCGGCGTACAGCGACACGAAGGCGTCGGCCTCCGGATCGTTCGCGGCGCGGAACAGCGGCGTGTAGTCGGCTTCGGCATCGCCTCCGGTCGCGACCTGGTACTCGACACCGAGCTCGTCGAGCGCGTCGGTGAGCAGTGGGAGCGCCGTGGCGCCGGCGGGGTTCGTCGTGGAGACGATCCCGACGCGCTTGGCGCCGAGGTTCTCCTTCAGGTAGATCGCGATCGAGGCCATGACGCCGGGGTTCCCGCCGCCGAAGTACGCGGCGTTCTCGGCCGTGAAGTCCGAGGGAAGGATCGGGACGTTGCCGATCACCGGGATGCCGGCGGCCGCGAACGTGTCGTGAGCCACGAACACCGGGAGCGCCGCGAGCACGATCTGGGCACCCGCGTCGATCAGCTGCTGGGCGCAGGCGTCGCTACCCTCGCCACTTCCCTTGGTGTTGCAGGTCTCGAGCTCGATCTCGGACCCATTGATCCCGTCGAGCTTGGCGTTGGCGTACTTCGCCGCCGCCTCGATGGCCTGGCGGTATTCGGGGAAGTCGAAGCTGGGCGAGCCCTCGGCGTTGATCACCCCGATGACGAAGGGCTCGGCACCTCCCTGGCGCGGCGCGGCGGCGCCGGCCCCCGTTGCCGTGGTCAGAAGCGCCACGACCGCCGCGGTCGCGGTCGCGAACCGGACACCACGCATCTCGTCCCCCCTGTCTGCACGCCGAGCCCTCGGCGGCGGAGCCGCATTCAACCAGTCGAGAAACTAACCGGTCAATAGCCCGCGCCGCGCGGAGCGGCATAGGTTGTGGCCTCGGGGATCGCCGGCGGCCGGCCCGGGCCGCGGCCCCATGGAGATCGGGGGGAGCGGGATGGCACGACACAGCGGCCGGACGTCGTCCGGAAGGGGGCGCGCTCGATCTGTCGGCGCGCTCGCGGTGGCGACGGTGTGCCTTGCGTCGGTCGTGGCCGCAGGGCCGAGCGCGGCGGCGCCGAAGCCGACGGGTCCGCCGCTGCGGATCGGCATCATCAACTCCGAGGGCGCACCCGGCCTCGACTTCCCCGAGCTCACCGAGGGGTTCGAGGCCGCCGGGCTCTACGCGAACGACAAGCTCGGGGGCTTCGGAGGGCGAACGGTCGAGACCGTGCCGTGCGTCGCGGGAGGCACGCCCGAATCGTCGCAGCAATGCGCGCAGCAGCTCGTCGACGATGGCGTCGACCTCGTGATGGTGGGCATCGACGTGTTCACCGACTTCACCACCCTCGAGGCCGCGGGAATCCCGGTAGTCGGCACCATCCCGGTCCTGCCCGGCGACTACCAGCAGCAGCACGCGGTGTTCACGACCGGCGGCAACCTCTCGATCATGCCGGCCATCGTCAGGATCGCCAAGGAGGATCTGGGCGCGAAGTCGGTCGGGCTCGTCAGCACCGACAACGCCGCGGGCAACGTTGGGCTCAAGCTCATGACGGACTCGCTCGACAAGGCCGGGATCGAGTACACGGTCGTGAAGGGTGGCGACGACGAGACCGACGCCGGGTACCAGGGACTCGTGCGCACAGCGACGGCGGATGGCCCGGATGCCCTGATCTCGTTGTACACCGGCGCCGGGTGCACCGGCACCATCCGGGCGCGCGCGTCGTTGGGGCTCGACATCCCCGCGATCGCGATCGCCACGTGCGGCACCGAGGAGGTGCTGGACGCGACCGGTGACGACGCCGCGGGCTGGATCTTCGGAGGCGCGAGCGGCGAGGAGACGGGCCTGGTGCGCGTGGCGAAGAAGTACCTCGCGAAGGTCCAGGGTGTCTCGCGCAAGAAGGCCGACGCCGGGGGCCTCGCGCTCGTGGGCTTCGTGGCGCTGGCATCGGTCGCCGAGGCCTCACAGGATCTGGCGGCCGGCGGTGAGGTGACCGGCACCTCGGTCTTCGACGCCTTCGCGACCGCCAAGGGCAGGCGACTGTGGGGTGGCGGCCAGCCCTACGAGTGCGGCCAGGTCGCTGAGTACCCCGCGGTGTGCGCGTTCGCGATCCCCTTCGCCGTCGTGGGACCGGGCGGCAAGCTCAAGCCTTACGAGGGGGGCAAGCTCGTCGACGGGATCCCGTACCTGCCCTGACCGGCAGGTGACCCGGCGGCTCCTCGACCACCTCATGTGACCGACTACGCCTTCTACCTGCTGCTCGGCTCCGGGGCCGGCGCGGTGATCGCCATGCTCGGGATGGGGCTGGTCCTCACCTACCGCGGCTCGGGCGTGGTCAACTTCGCCTACGGCGCGATCGCGACGTGGGTCGCGTATGTCTTCTACGGCCTGCGAGCCGACGGTGACTACGTGCTCCCGTTCCCGGGCCTGCCCGAGCGCATCGATGGTGGCGACGAGATGGCGTTCGTCCCGGCGATCGCCATCTCGCTCGCGACCGCGGCCGCCCTCGGCCTGCTCGTCTACGCCTTCGTGTTCCGACCCTTGAGGCTGGCCCCCGCGCTGGCCAAGGTGGTCGCCTCGGTGGGTGTGCTCGTGGCCGTCCTGGCGATGGTGCAGCTGCGCTTCGAGTCGACCATCCTCAGCCCGGCGAAGATCCTTCCGTCGGAGCCGGTCACGATCGCGCGAGATCTGACCGTGCCTCGGGACGGCTTCTGGCTGGCGGGGATCGCGATCACGCTGGCGATCGCGCTGTGGGCGGTGTACCGCTTCACCCGCTTCGGCCTTGCGACACGCGCCGCCGCCGAGGACGAGCGGGGTGCGATCACGCTCGGCCTCTCCCCCGATGCTCTCGCGGCGCTGAACTGGACCGCCGCCGCGGTCGTGGCCGGCGCGGTGGGAATCCTCGCGTCGCCGCTCACTCAGCTCTCCCCGCTGCTGTTCACCGCGCTGTACCTCGTCCCGGCGCTCGGCGCCGCGCTGATCGGGCGGTTCACGTCGTTCGGCGTCACCTGCGCCGCCGGACTCGCCATCGGGATGGTCCAGTCGACGTTCGTGCAGCTCCAGGTCGACGTGAGCTGGTGGCCCGAGATCGGGGCTCGCGAGGGCCTTCCGTTCCTGGCGATCGTCGGTGCGCTGGTGCTGCTCGGGAGCCGGCTCCCGACACGCGGCTCGATCGAGATCGCCCGGCTCCCCCGCGCACCAATCGCCCGCGCTCGGGCGGCCGAGCTCGGTCTCGGCTACGCCGCCACCGTCGCCGCGTTCTTCATCCTGCCCGGAGGCTGGCGGATCGCGCTCCTCACCAGTCTCATCGCCGCGGTCCTGGCGCTGTCGCTCGTGGTGCTCACCGGATTCCTCGGCCAGATCTCCCTCGCGCAGATGGCATTCGCCGGCATCGCCGGGTTCGCCCTGGCCCGCTTCGCCGATGACATGCGCATCCCCTTTCCGATCGCGCCGCTTCTTGCCGCGCTGGTCGCGACGGCCTTCGGCCTGCTCGTCGGGCTCCCCGCGCTCCGGGTGCGCGGCATCAACCTCGCCATCGTGACCCTTGCGGGCGGCGTCGCCATCCAGGAGTTCGTGTTCAAGAACCCCGACTACACCGGCAGCATCGCCGGCGGCGGGGTCCGGATCCCGAAGCCCGAGCTGTTCGGCATCGATCTCGGTCTCACCGTGAAGGGAGCACTGTTCCGCCCGGCATTCGGCGTGATGGTGACCACGGTGCTGCTGGTCCTCGTGGTCGCCGTCATGAACCTTCGGCGCGCGACGCTCGGGCGCCGAATGCTGGCGGTGCGCGCGAACGAGCGAGCTGCGGCGGCGGCCGGCATCGACGTGGCCCGCACGAAGCTCGTCGCGTTCGCGCTCTCAGCGTTCGTCGCGGGAGTGGGCGGCACGCTCATCGGCTACCGCTTCGGCACGATCTCCGACGCGAGCTACGGGCTCTTCGCGTCGCTCACCGTCCTCGCGTTCGCCTACATCGGCGGCATCGCCAGCGTCGGCGGGGCCCTGATCGCCGGCGCGGTGACTTCCGGTGGGATCTTCTTCTTCGCGACCCAGGAGATCGTCGGCCGCGGTTCGAGCGCGAACCTCGAGCTCTTCATCGGTGGCGTCGCGCTGGTCGCGATGGCGGTGCTGAACCCGGAAGGCATCGCCGGCGCACTTCGCCAGTCCCGGGCCTCCCGCTTTCTGGAGGGCAGGCCGCGATGAGGGCGGCGGCACTGCTCGAGTGCGTCGACGTGTCGGTGAACTACGGCGGGGTCTGCGCCGTCGACCGTGCGAGCCTCGCGGTCGAGCCGGGACAGCTGGTGGGCCTCATCGGGCCCAACGGCGCGGGCAAGACGTCACTCGTCGACGCGATCTCCGGCTTCGTCCCCATCAGCACCGGCCGCGTCCTCTTCGACGGCGTCGACCTCGCGCGGAGCAAGCCTCATCAGCGAGCCCGCGCGGGGCTCGTGCGCACCTTCCAGTCGCTGGAGCTCTTCGACGACCTCTCGGTGCGCGACAACCTCCTGGCGGCGTCGGAACGGCCCCCCTGGTGGCGCCTTGCGGGTGAGGTCGCGTGGCCCCGGCTCGGTCGCGACCAGCTCGCCGAGATCGACGGCGCGCTCGAGTCGGTGGGAATCGCCGAGCTCGCCGGCCGCAGCCCCGGCGAGATCTCCCAGGGGCAGCGCAAGCTCGTGGCCGTCGCGCGCGCGCTGGCGACGCACCCGAAGCTGCTCCTCCTCGACGAGCCGGCGTCGGGGCTCGACACCGACGAGAGCGCCGAGCTCGGCCGGCGCCTCCGCACCCTGCTCGACCGAGGCACCTCGATGCTGCTGGTCGACCACGACATGGGGCTCGTGCTGGAGGTGTGCGACCACCTCGTCGTTCTCGACTTCGGCCGCGTCATCGCCACAGGACCGCCGTCGGTCGTCCGGGGCGACCGGAGCGTCATCGAGGCGTACCTCGGCGAGAGCCTCGCGGACACCCTCGACCGCGTCGACGGGGACGCGACGTGACCGACCACGGCGGCGCGCTGCTCAAGGTCTCGGGCCTGGACGCCGGCTACCTCGGCGTCCCCGTGGTGCGCGGGCTCGACCTCACGGTGGGACCCGGCGAGGTCGTGGCACTTCTCGGCCCGAACGGCGCCGGCAAGACCACCACGCTGCTCACCATCTCGGGGCTGCTGCCCGCGATCGCGGGGTCGGTGAAGGTCCTGGGCGAACCGGTGAACCCTCGGCGCGCCCACCGGGTCGCGCGCCGCGGGCTCGCGCACGTGCTCGAGCGCCGAGGGCTCTTCTACGGGCTGACGGCACGGGAGAACCTGCGGCTGGGGCACCGCGGTGGCGCCGATCTGGCCCGCGCGCTCGACTACTTCCCGGCTCTCGTGCCCCTGCTCGACCGCCAGGCCGGGCTGCTCTCGGGCGGCGAGCAGCAGATGCTGGCGCTCGCTCGGGCGCTCGCCGGTGCGCCGCGGCTCCTGCTCGTCGACGAGCTCAGCCTCGGGCTCGCGCCGATCATCGTCGAGACGCTGCTCCCGCTGATGCGCACGATCGCGCACGACACCGGCACCGGCGTCCTGCTGGTCGAGCAGCACGTGCACCAGGCACTCGAGATCTCCGACCGCGCCTACGTGCTGGTGCACGGCGAGGTCGCGGTGGCGGCGGCGTCCGACGAGCTCGTCCGACGTCGCGACATGCTCGAGGTGAGCTACCTCGGCGAGAACGCGCTGTGAGCGTCGACCGGAAGGGGCAGCCATTGACCGGCGAACCGCACGACTTCGAGGACCTGCGGCAGTACCGCCTCGATCCCGAGGACGAGGAGGCGATGCTGCGTGCGCAGACCGAGTGCACGTTCATCTGGTCGAACCGAGAGGGCTGGCCGGTCGGTGTGACGGTCGCGTACCTCTGGCGCGACGGCTGCTTCTGGACGACCGCGGCCGCGCACCGTCCGCGGGTCAAGGCGGTCGCACGTGACCCCCGCGTCTCGATGTGCGTGTCGTCGATCGGCACCTCGGTGGGAGGGATGAAGACCGTCACCTACAAGGGGATCTGCACGATCCACGACGACGCGGACACCAAGGCATGGTTCTACCCGGCCCTGGCCGAGGTCGTGAGCCCGGGTGACGAGGGCTTCCGACGCGGCTTCGAGCGCTTCCTCGACTCGCCCGACCGGGTGATCCTGCGGATCGAGCCCGGTCAACGCATCGACTACGACGGCGTGAAGATGATGCGGGCCGCCATCGGATGGATCAAGCAAGAGGGCGCCAGGGAGCGTCCGCCCGCCTGACCGCGGGCGGACCCGCGGGCCTCAGCCCCACCACGACGCGTCCGGCACGCGGTCCGGGCGGTACACCGGGGCGCTCCGGGCGACGTCGTGCTTGGCGACATCCATGCCAGTGATCCCCGCGGAGCCGAGGAGCTCGAGCATCCCGAGGTAGTTGGCGTGGGCGAAGTGGTCTTGGAGCGAATCGGCGTCGCTCCAGGCCTCGTGGACGGCGATGCGACCGTCATGGAGCGGATCCGCCGCGAACACGTACGCGAGGCAGCCGGGCTCCTCGTCGCGAGTGGCCCGCTGGAGCGACTCGCTGGCGGCCAGCAGCTCGGCCCGTCGCGCGGGATCCACGTCGATCCAACCCACGAGCACGATCACGAGCGCTCCTCCCGCTTCGTCACCGCCACTGGGATCGCGCTCTGGACCGCCATCCCGGTGATCGGGTCCCGTCCGACCGCTGTCGTCACCAGTCGGTTGGTCGGCGCGCCGATGTCACGCACCTTGGCGTCGTCCATCGACGCGTCGCCCCACGAATGCGCCATGGAGACCACTCCTCGCTTCACGTCGGGTGCCGCGGCTGCTACCGCGGCGATGCTGCCATGCGGCGACACGATGTCGACGAGCTCGCCGGGCACGACGCCGATCTCCTCGAGGTCCGCGGGATGCATGTACGCGTGGTTGGTGGTGCCCTTCGCGCGCAGACCCGGGAGCTCGGTCCCGAGCGAGTTGAGCACGTGCTTGAGTCGGCGGGACACGAGCCGGAAGGGGTACTCCCCTGCTCGGCCCGGCGCGAGCACCTGCGCGCTCGTCCCCTCCTCACGCACCGCGTCGAGCTCGGCCGTGAACATCGCCGGCGCGAGCGCGAACCGGGCCTGGCAGTCGGGGTCGGCGGGCTGCACCACCAGCGCCCGGTCCTCGTGGATCACGCCCCGGGCGTGGCGCACCTCGTCGATCGGCATGCGTGACCCCGCGTAGACGAGCTCGAGCACGTGGTCGTCGTCGGGGTCGTCGACGGCCGAGAGGTCGCCCCCCGGGAGCTGGATCGGGGTCTCCATGCGCCGTGCGAGGCCGGCGAAGACCTCCCACTCGGCCAGGACGTCACCGGCAGGAGGGACGACCGCCTCGGTGTAGTTCGTGTACGGCGCCGGGAACCACATGTCCATGAGGTGCGGCACGTCCGCCCGCTCGAGCGACAGCTTGGGGGCGAGCACGTAGTCGGCGACCGCCGCCGTCGGGGTCATGCGGTGGTCGATGACCACCAGCAGCTCGAGGTCGCGCAGCGCGCGCATCGTGAGCGCCTGATCGGGCCATGCGACCGCCGGGTTGCCACCGTTCACGACGACCGCGCGTACCTGACCGTCGCCGGGCGCGAGGATCTCCTCGGCGAGCGCGCTCGTGAGCATCTCACCGCCCGCCAGCGGCCCGGGCCCGCCGAACCCGCGCAGGTCGACGACGCGATGCTGCCGGCCGCGGCTCGGGTCTCGGGGGGCGATGACCTGGGCCTTCCGCGGCGCCTCGGGGTAGAGGAACCATCCCGCGCCGAGCCGGTCGCCGGCTCGGTTCACGCGCCCGCACACGATGTTGAGCGCCGTCACGAGGTACTCGGTGAGGCTCGAGTGCGGGGCCATGCTCGGACCGGTGCCGGTCCCCGCGGCGCCCCGGCGCGCCTCGGCGAAGAGTCGGGTCGCGGCCACGACGTCGGCGGCCGGCACATCGCAGCGCTCGGCCACCGAGCCCAGGTCGAACGGCTCGACCGCCGCCGCCAGCTCGTCGAGACCGTCGGACCAGCGCTCGCAGAACGCGGCGTCGAACCAGCCCTCTTCGAGCACGATGCGCAGCATCCCAGCGAGCAGCGCGGGGTCCTCACCCGGGCGGACCTGGAGGTGCACGTCGGCGAAGGTTGCCAGCTCGGTGCAGCGCGGGTCGACCACCACGAGCGCCATCCCGCGCTGCTTCGCGCGGCGCAGCTCGACGAACGGGTTCGTCCCTTGCAGCCCGTGCGCCGGCCCGAAGCTCGAGACCAGTGGGTTGTAGCCCACGGCCATGAGCACGTCGGCGTCGCGATACCCGTGGAAGCCCGCCTCCCACATCCCCATGAGCGGCGGCACCATCGCCTTGGCCGGCTGGTCGATCGTGAGCGACGTGTAGAAGGACCGTGAGCCGAAGCCCTTCAACCACGCGCGCGAGACGGCCACCGAGCACGAGCTCTGGTACCCGCCGGTGCCGACGTACACGGCGACCGACGCGGGGCCGTGACGCTCGATCGTCGCCCGCAGCCGGTCCGCGATCTCGTCCAGCGCCGCCGCCGAGCCGATCTGCTCGAAGTGACCGCCGGGGGCGCGCCGCTGCGCACCGAGGAGCCGAGCGGGGTGACGGAGCTGGTCGGTCAGCTGGCGTCCCTTGATGCACGTATAACCCTCGAACAGCGGGTCGGCCGGCACACCGCGCACGTTCGTGATCCGGCCCGCATCCACGTCCACCTCGATCGGGCAGGCGGCGTGGCAGATGCGACAGAACGTCTGGGTCGTGTGCACGTCAGACCCCCCTGCGGCCGGCCTCGCGCAGCATCGCGGCCTCGACTCCCGAGAACGTCCCCGGTCCGCCGCCACTGGTCTGACCGGCGTCGGCCACGAGGCAGTGCCCCGAGATGTACGCGGCGTCGTCGCTCGCGAGAAAGGCCGCCGCGGCGGCGATGTCGGCCGGGACGCCGCCGCGTCCGAGCGGCGACGTGGCCTCGATGAATTCGTGCGCGGTCGGCACCGCGTCCGCGTCACCGGCGATCACGGTCGCGGTCATGGGGGTCGCGATGTTGCCCGCGGCGATGGCGTTCACCCGGATCCCGTGCTGGCCCAGCTCCGACGCGGCCGACCGCGTGAGACCGATCACGGCGTGCTTCGCTGCGGTGTACGCGTGCGGACCGAGACCGCCGACGAGTCCGGCTGTGCTCGCCATGCTCAGGATCACGCCCGATCGCTGGGGGATCATGATCCGCGCGCCGTGCTTCATGCCGAGGAAGACCGCGCGCAGCAGGACGGCCATCGTGGCGTCCCAAGCCTCGACGTCGGTCGTCACGAGCGGGCCGACCGCGCCGATGATCCCGGCGTTGTTGAACACCACATCGAGCCGACCGAAGTCGGCGACGGCACGATCGACCGCGGCGGCGACCTCCGCTTCGACGGTCACGTCTCCCGGGACGAAGCGCACCACCTCGCCGAGGCTCGCCGCGAGCGCACGCCCCGGCTCCTCTTGGAGGTCGATGCCGACGCATGCCGCGCCTTCCGCCACGAAGCGACGGACGGTCTCGGCACCGATGCCGCTCGCGGCACCGGTGACGAGCGCGACCCTGCCGTCGAGCCGGGGTCCGCTCACCTGCTCTGGGCCTGGAAGAGGAACGGCACCGTGGCCTCGGACACACCACCGTCGACGAAGAGCACCTGGCCGGTGACGTAGCGCGATTCGTGAGACGCGAACCAGGCGACCGCGTCGGCGACCTCGGCGGACGTCCCGTAGCGACCGAGCGGGACGATCTTGCCGCGCGCCCGCTGGGTCTCCTCGTCGGCCCCGTACGTGTCGAGGGTGCCGGGTGTGGGGATGAAGCCGGGACCAACGGCGTTGGCACGGATCCCATCGGAGGCGAGCTCGAGTGCGGTCTGGATCGTGAGGGCGATGATCGCCGCCTTCGAGGCCGAGTACACGCCGACGAACGGCGTGATGGCCCGCGCGGTCAGCGAGGTGAGGTTCACGATCGACCCTCCACCACCGCGCGCCATGATGGGCGCCAGCGCCTGGGTGCACAGAAGCGTCCCCAGCACGTTGGTCTCCATCACGTGGCGGAAGTCGTCGGGGCTCGTCCCGAGAAGAGGTGTGAAGCGCCAGACCCCGGCGTTGTTCACGAGCACGTCGCAGCGCTCGACGTCGGCCGCGAACGCGGCGACGTCGTCGGGATCCTTCACGTCAAGGCGCCGCCCGACCCCACCGATCGCCTCGCCAGTGGCCGCGGCCGTGGCCTCGTCGACGTCGGTGGCGATGACCGAGAAGCCGTCGGCGGCGAGCCGGCGGGAGATGGACTCGCCGATCCCTCGCCCGGCGCCCGTCACCACCGCGGTGCGAACCTGCTCTGGCATCGGCTGCTCCTGTTCCGGTTGGTTGGTGGGACCGCGGCCGGCGCGACCGCTGTCAGGCCCCGGCACTCGGCGCGCCCACCGGCTCGAACAAGTGGCCCTCGAGCAGCGCGAGCACGGCTTCGGTGTTGCGCGCGTGCTGGTCGGGTGTGGTGAGGTTCGCGGAGACCTCCACCAGTCCCGCGAGGATGACCCCGAGCATGCCGAGCAACGTGGCGCGCGACACCCCGGCTGCTACCTCTTCGCGCCGCAGGGCGCCGTCGACGATCGGTCCGAGGAGCCGCTCGTTGTAGCGCGCCAGCTGGCCGAGCAGTGGCGAGAGCTCCGCGTGGCGGCGGACGTCGGTCGGCACGGTCACGAGGAAGCGAGCCAGCGACGAGTCCTCGCGGTTCAGCGCCACGGACTGCTCGAGCACGGCGCGCACTTGTGCCGTGGTCGTCGGCACCGCGGCGTCACGAACTGCCTCCAGCTGCGCGCTCACTATGTCCTCGACCTCGACCAAGACGCTCTCGTAGAGCTCCTGCTTGGACGCGAAGTAGTGGTAGATCGCGCCGGTGGTGATCCCCGCACCCTCGGCGATAGCGCGGTTCGTGGTCGCGCCGTAGCCCTGCTCCGCGAAGCACACGCGCGCCGCGTTCAGAATGCGCGCCCGCGTCGCCGCGGCGCGTGACGCCGGTGGTCGACCCAGGCGGCGCCGCGTGCCGCTCGTCGCGGCACGGTCTTCAGTCACGGGCGAGGTACTCGTCGAGGGTCGCGTGGTAGTGGCGGAGCCGGCTCTCCTGGTACAACCCGAAGTTCACCGTGGACGCGCCCGAGCTCTTGAGGCCTCGTTGCACCTTCGGGAGGTTCATCGAGTCCTGGCGGAAGATCTCGACCAGCCCGCCGAGCTCGGGGGCCAGGTCGAAGGGGTCGTCGAGCCCCAGATGGTGCACGGCGACCGGCGGCGGTCGCTCACCCAAGTCCGGCACCGGGTGAAGGCGCATGATGTCCATGAGGCACGAGTCGGGATCGTCACCGTTGGGCCGGAAGCGGTAGACGAGCGAGTTGAGCACCCCCGCCCACGGAGCCAGGTTCGGGAACAAGTAGTACTCGATCGCGTCGAGCATCTCGGAGTCGGTTCGCTCCGATGCATCGACCCCGAGGGCGCTCTTCACCAGGGTCCGCATCTGCTCACCCATGAACGCGCGCGCGCTCATACCCTCGGGCAGGTCGACCGCGTCGTCGCGACCACCGGTGCGCACCATCGACTCGGCGATCTCCTGCTCGGTCATCGTGCTCGCAATCGTCGGGCTCGCGACCGCGAACGGGGTGATCATGCGGTTCACGTGGCGCACTCCGGGCCACGTGTCGTACTGGGTGTTGGTGTCGCCCGTCGACCCCATGATCTGCGGGTGGGTCGTGATCACGTGGTACGACTCGATGAAGGCTTCCAGCGCGACCTTCCAGTTGCAGCGGAAGGCCTTGCAGACGTGCAGCGCCTTCCAACGTTCGGCCATCGGCCAGGCGCGGAACTGCTCGGGCAGGATCTCCAGGAACGAGTCGAAGGGCTCGCACTCCGGATCGAGGTTCACGAACACGAAGCCGCCCCAGCACGCCACGCGAGCCTCCGGAAGGCAGAGGTCGCGCTGCTCGACATGTGGGAAGTCCCACTCGGACGGCATTCGCAGCAGTCGGCCATCGAGGTCCCATGTCCATCCATGGAACGAGCAACGGAACGAGCGCGCGCGGCCCTCGCCGTCACACAACCTCGTGCCGCGGTGCAGACAGGAGTTGTGGAATGCCCGGATCTCGTTGGGTGCGGTGCGCACCACGATCAGGGAGTCGTCGACGATGTCGTAGACGAAGTAATCGCCGACCTCGGGGATCTCCTCCTCGCGGCAGGCCATCTGCCACACGCGGCGCCAGAGCCGCTCGACTTCCCGTCGATGGAACCCGTAGGAGAAGTAGCGCTCGCGGGTGATCGGCGCGGAGCCCAACGGCGCGAACGCCACGTCGCGCAAGGCTTCCGGGACGGGCCGCTGCTCGCGATCGAGCAGCTCCTGGACCGAGGGGCCCGGGGGCGTGACCGGCAGCTGGGCGTCGGTGTGGGGCATCGCGGGGTGACCTCGTCGGTGGGCCGTGGATGGGGCAGCGTCAGGGGATCTTTCCTCAAACTAACCACTCGGTTAGTTTGAGCGCCACCACCGCACGACCGCGCGGGGACGCGAGGAGCCAGGGGAGCAGCCACCACCGACACGCCAAAGACCGACGCGGTGCCCTGGCACCTCTCGGGCAACAACGCCCCGGTCTTCGACGAGGTCACCATCGAGGACCTCGAGGTCACGGGCGCGATCCCACCCGAGCGCAGCTCAGCGAGTCCGCTTAGGGCATGGTGAAGCGGTGGAGCTCAGGGAATGCACCCTCGCTTGCGGTGATGTAACCGCGGCCATCACTGGTGAAGGCGAGCGCCTCGCCCTGTGCTTCGGGAACGACCGCTCCGCTGCATGGGGTCTGGGTGAACGCGTCAGCGAGCGACGCGCCGGACGGGCGCGGGAAGAGAACGACCGACGAGTAGGTGCGGAGCGCGACCACGTCGCCCGATGCCGTCACGTCACCGGCCGTCACCAGCACCGAGGAGCCGAGTGACACAGCACCGACCTGAACCAAGGTGGTCGTGGTCCCGTCGGCAAGGTTCGCCGGCGCACGGAACACCTGCGCGATCCCGCTGGAGGACTTGGTCACGATGTAGAGCTCACCCGACACGGGATCGACCAGCATGGTCTCCGCGTTGTGCGGCGTATCGGGATACGTCAGCGTGAGCCTCGCTACGTCCGTCAGCGCTTGCGGCGCGGGTGTCCCAGCCGCCGGATCGACGTCCGGTTCGGGCACTCGATACACCTGGACCGAGGCGCGAGCGGCGGCGTTGTCACCGATGTCTCCGACGTACAGATAGGACACCGCCGCGCTCGGACCCGGGCCAACCGCGAGATCCTCCCAATCGACGGCGCTCGCACCCGACAACGAGTACTGACCCAGATCGCGCCCGTCCGCACCGAGCGCGAACACGCGCGCCGAGTCGCCAGAGTCGTTGTGGGCCCACTGCACCCCGTCCTGCCTCCGACTCACGGCGAGGCCTGAGAGCTCGGTGATCGCGCCCGACGCCACAACCCCCGACGTCAACGCGACGAGCGACTCCGCGCACGCCGCCTCGAACACGTTGGCTGGCGTTGGACTGGCTGTGGTCGTCGTACTCGTCGACGTAGGAGGAGGTTGCGGCGGCAGCGGGACGCACGCCGACACGACGACCATGAGCGCCGCGGCGAACAACGAGCGGTGAGGAATCCAACGCAGTCGACACATGAGGGACCATCGGTATCGACAGGATCGAAGTCCGACTGAACACATGCCCATGAGCGGAGCGCGAAGCGACACTCGTTCTGTGACGCTCAGGTCGCCAGAGCGACCCTGAGCGTCCCCGGCATGCTCGAAGGGGTCGTCGACCAGCAACACGCGCATCACCCGAAGTCTGGCGCGCCAGTCTGAGAGGTTCCTGAATCTCCTCGTCGGTCATGGTGAAGGTGACCACGGCGCCGCCTCCGCCGCCATTGGCAGCCTCCGCGGTGGCCGCCGTGAGCCCGGGCGACCGCGGCAACGATCGCCAGCCCCAGGCCGGCACGCCGATCAACACGAAGACCGTCTCGGGATCCGGTGGATGCGGTGCGCACCACGATCAGGGAGTCGTCGACGATGTCGTAGACGAAGTAATCGCCGACCTCGGGGATCTCCTCCTCGGCGCAGGCCATCTGCCACACGCGGCGCCAGAGCCGCTCGACTTCCCGTCGATGGAACCCGTAGGAGAAGTAGCGCTCGCGGGTGATCGGCGCGGAGCCCAACGGCGCGAACGCCACGTCGCGCAAGGCTTCCGGGACGGGCCGCTGCTCGCGATCGAGCAGCTCCTGGACCGAGGGGCCCGGGGGCGTGACCGGCAGCTGGGCGTCGGTGTGGGGCATCGCGGGGTGACCTCGTCGGTGGGCCGTGGATGGGGCAGCGTCAGGGGATCTTTCCTCAAACTAACCACTCGGTTAGTTTGAGCGCCACCACCACACGACCGCGCGGGGACGCGAGGAGCCAGGGGAGCAGCCATGACCACCACCGACACGCCAAAGACCGACGCGGTGCCCTGGCACCTCTCGGGCAACAACGCCCCGGTCTTCGACGAGGTCACCATCGAGGACCTCGAGGTCACGGGCGCGATCCCGCCCGAGCTGCGCGGCCGCTACTTCCGCAACGGCGCGAATCCCCGGAGCGGCACCTCGGCTCACTGGTTCCTCGGCGACGGCATGATCCACGGCATCGAGCTCGCAGGCGGCTCGGCCACCTGGTACCGGAACCGCTACGTGCGCACCCCCTGCTACGAGCACCCCGAGTCCGACCGCGTCGCGATGATGATCGATCCGGCCACGGGTCAGATGGACCACAACGTCTCGGTCGCCAACACCCACGTGATCTCGCACGGTGGGCGCATCCTCGCCCTCGAGGAGGGATCGTTCCCGTACGTCATGACCCCCGAGCTCGACACGGTCGGACCGTGGAACTTCGACGGCGCGCTCGAGGGCGCGATGACCGCGCATCCCAAGGTGTGCCCGGTGACCGGTGAGCTGCTGTTCTTCGGGTACGCGAACCTCGCGCCGCCCTACCTCACCTACCACCGCGCCGACGCGAGCGGCCGCCTCGTGCAGTCCAGCCCGATCACGGTCAACGGCTCGACCATGATCCACGACTTCTCGGTCACCCGCACCCGCACCATCTTCATGGACCTCCCCGCGGTCTTCGACCTCGAGGCCGCGATGAACGGGGGCATGCCGATCCGGTGGGACGACGACTACCCCTCGCGCTTCGGCGTGCTGCCCCGCGACGGCGACGACGCCGCCGTGCAGTGGTTCGACGTCGAACCCTGCTACGTGTTCCACACGCTCAACGCGCACGACGATGGCGACCGCGTCATCGTGCGCGGCTGCCGGCTCCCCGAGCTGTGGCGTGACACGAGCGCGATGGAGATGGGCGAGGCGCCCGATCCGTCGGCAGGCCCGCGGCTCTACGAGTGGACGCTCGACCTCGCATCCGGCTCCGTCTCCGAGCGCTTCCTCGACGATCGCCCGTGTGACTTCCCGAGGGTCGCCGACGGCGACGTCGGCGCCCGCGAGCGCTACGGCTACGTGCTCTCCTTCGACATGCACCGACCGGAGCTCATCAAGCACGACCTGGAGACGGCTACGAGCGAGTCGCACCACTTCCCCGAGGGTCACACCCCCGGTGAGCCTTCGTTCGTCGCGGCCGCCGAGGCGGGCAACCCCGATGACGGCTGGCTGATGACCTTCGTCCACGACGCCGGCACCGACACCAGCTACCTCGCCCTCCTCGACGGCTCCGACTTCGCGGGCGCCCCGGTCGCCGAGATCCACCTCCCCCGGCGGGTCCCGACCGGGTTCCACGGCGGCTGGATCCCGGACCCCGCATGAGGCGGGCGAGACGGCGCGGGCTCCGGATCCCCGGGTGAGCGACGTGGAGCCGATCCGGGCGCTCGTGCACTCCTACGCGGACGCGGTGTGCCGACGCGCCACCGATCAGTGGGCCGGCAACTGGACCGACGACGCGGTCTGGGACATCGGCGGCGGCAGACAGCAAGGCCGCGACCAGGTGGTCGGCAGCTGGGTGGCGGCGATGCAGGGGATGCGCGCCGTCGTGCACATGGTGCTCAACGGCACCGCGACCCTCGACACCGACACCGGGACCGGCCGCTGGTACTTCCAGGAGCACGCCGTCCCGGAGGGATCGTCGCCAGTGTTGCTGCTGGCCTACTACGACGACGAGTACCGGCGCGAGCCCGACGGCTGGCGCTTCTCGTCGCGCCTGATGACGCTCCTCTACCTCGGCGCGCCCGACCTGTCCGGGCACTTCGCCGGGCCACCGCCCGAGCCTTCGTGAGCCGCCACCCGCTGCGTTTCGCCGTGCAGGCCTTTGCACCAGGATCACCCGACGAGTGGCGGGCGCTGGCCCGCCGCGCCGAGGACCTGGGGTACTCCGCCCTGCACCTCGCCGACCACTACATCGGCCCGGGTCCCGCCCTCGACCCGACGAACCACCCCGTCCAGGTCGTCGCGGCGATCCCGGCGATGGCCGTGGCGGCCGAGGTGACCAGCTCGATCCGGATCGGCTGCCGTGTGCTCTGCGTCGACTACCACCAGCCCGTGGTGCTCGCCAAGGAGCTCGCCACCATCGACTGGTTCGCGGGCGGGCGCCTCGAGATCGGTCTCGGGGCCGGCTGGCTCGAGGCCGAGTACGACGCGATGGGCATCCCGTTCGCGGCGCACGCCACCCGCATCGAGCGACTCGCCGAGACGACCGACCTCATCCGCGCGTGCTTCGCCGGGGGATCCGTCGACGTGCGCGGCGAGCACGTGCGGGCCCACGACTTCGCCGCGCTGCCGCCGCCCCCGGGTCCCGGGCGCATCATGATCGGCGGCGGATCCCCTCGCGTCCTCCGGCTCGCCGGCGAGCGCGCCGACATCGTGAGCTTGAACTTCGACAACCGGTCGGGGCGCATCGGGACCGAGGGGTTCGCGTCGGGCACGGCCGAGCGCAGCGCCGAGAAGATCGAGTGGGTCAAGCAGGGTGCCGGAGCCCGCTTCAGCGACCTGGAGCTCGAGATCGCCGCGTACTTCGTCGTCGTCACCGACGACCGCGAGGGCGTGCTCACCTCCATGGCCCCGATGTTCGCACTGTCGCCCGAGGAGCTTGCGGGCCATGGTCACGCCCTGGTCGGCAGCGTCGACGAGATCGCCGATGCGATCGTCGAGCGCCGCGAGCGGCTCGGCATCAGCTACGTCACGGTCGGGGTCGAGGCCGTCGAGGCCTTCGCGCCCGTGGTCGCCCGGCTCGCAGGCACCTGAGCAGCGCCAATCCCCTGGAGGGTCACTGATGTTCGACTTCGACGGCAAGACCGTGCTGATCACCGGCGCCTCGTACGGGCTCGGCGACGCCTTCGCACGTGCGTTCGCGGCCGCGGGCGCATCCCTCGTGCTCACGGCCCGAACGACCGAGCTGCTCGAGGCCGTCGCGACCTCGTGCCGTGAGGTCGGCGCGACCGTGACGGCGGAGCCTGGCGACGTGACCGTCGAGGACGATGTCAGGCGGGTCGTCGCGCGCGGCATCGAGGAGCACGGTGCGATCGACGTGCTCGTCAACAACGCCGGGATCGCCGACCTGCGCGGCCTCGCGGCCGAGGTCTACGACACCGAGACCTTCGAGCAGGTGATCCAGGTCGACCTCGTGGGAGCGTTCCGATACGCGCGCGAAGTCGGGTACCACATGCTGGAGCGCGGCTCGGGGTCAATCGTCAACATCTGCTCGATCATGGCCAGCGGTGGCAACGACCTCAACATCCCCGCCTACGCCGCGGCCAAGGGTGGTCTGCTCACGCTCACCCGCCAGCTCGGCGTCGAGTGGGCCGACCGCGGCGTGCGCGTGAACTCGGTCTCGCCCGGCTTCATCGTCACGGAGATGACGCGCGCCCCACTCGAGATGATGGGGATGACCAGCTACATCGCCAGCCGCACGCCGATGCGCCGGGTGGGAGAGGTCCACGAGATCGTGGCGCCGGTGCTGTTCCTCGCCTCGGACCTCGCGAGCTACATCACCGGCGTCGACCTGCTCGTCGACGGCGGCACCAACGCGTCACGGGGCTACGCGCAGGTCATGCCGATCCACTACGAGTGGAACAAGGACACGGCGCCCCGCGTGCCCGGCTGGTACGAGGGGCTGACCCCGCGGCCCGCGTGGCTCCAAGCCCTCGAAGCAGGCATCCCGGGACTCCACTACCCGATGCCCGACGCCTGACGGCCCGGGCGAACGCCCGTCCGGCGGTGCGGCGGCACTCGCCCTGGGGCCCGGTCACGCTCGGTCCGCGCGTCATCAGCCGCTGCCATCGGGATTGCGGCTGATTCACCCACGGTGATATCCACTCGGCAGCGGGCAGCGGGCGGCGCGCGTGACAGCGCGTGTCGAGGTGCGGGAGGCGATGCGCGTGACGACCGAAGGTGCCGCGGCACTCGAGGCCTTCCTTCGCTCGGTCGCCGACGACGTCGACACCGTCAAGGTGCTCTCGATGGCGCCCATCGGAGGCGGGTACAGCCGCGTGATGATGCGGGCCGAGGTCGAGTGGTCGCACCCCGGCGAACGCCGCGTCGAGACGCTGGTGCTGCGGGGGGATCCACCTCCGGGCCAGGCCGCGTTCGAGACCGACCGCGACCTCGAGTGGTCCATCCTCTCCGCGCTGAACGGACGGGTCCCGATGCCGGCCGCGCGCTACTACGACGCGGCGGGGTCGGCACTCGGCGCCAAGACCATCGTGCTCGACCACGTGCCGGGACCGTCCCTGCTCGCGCACCTCGCCTCCGGCGTCGACCTCGGCCCGGTCGGCATCCAGATCGCCGAGGTGGCGGCCGCGATCCATGCCGTCGACCTCGACGTGCTGCCGCCCGGCGCCCCCCGGCCTCCCGACTGGTCCACGTACCTCGACGCACTGATCGCGCAGTGGGGCGATGCGGAGCGTGCCCACGTCGAGCGCGACCCCTTCATGCGCCACGTCGGCGCCTGGCTCGACGCGCACCGTCCGCCCCCGTCGCCGCTGACGCTGGTGCACGGCGACTTCCAGAGCGCCAACCTCCTCGTCGGCGACGACGCGCTGCTCCTCGTCGACTGGGAGTTCGCGCACATCGGCGACCCTCGCGAGGACCTCGGCTGGTTCATGGCGGTCGCGATGGCGGCTCCTCCCGATCCGATCTCGTACGACCTCGACGCCTTCTGCGCCCGCTACCGGGAGCTCACGGGGATCAGCGAAGGGGTCGTGAACCCGTGGTCACTCGGCTACTTCGTCGTGCTCGGCGCGATCCGCATCTTCGCCAACCTCATCGCCGCGAACGCAGCGTTCGTCCGCGGTGACACCGCGTCGATCACGGTGCCCTACAACGTGAATGCCGCGGCGTTCGCGCACAACGTGTGGATCGCCGCGATCGGAGGTCTCGAAGCGATCGGAGCGCCCAGGCCATGATCACCCTCCCGTCCGCGTCGCAGGTCGCGCTCGAGATCCGACGCGAGCTGCTCGAGCAGATCGGCCCGGAGCTCACGTCGGAGCGCGCGCGTGTGAGCCTCGAGATGATCGAGAACTGCCTGCGCAACCTCGCGGTGCGCGCAGAGCATGAGATCGCCTGGATGCGAGAGGAGTGCGACGCCATCGAGGCGCTCGCCACCGCGGTCGCCGAGGCGCTCGACGACGCCGCGGTGCGCGACGCTCTCGCCGCCTACCGCGACGGCCGCACCACGAGCCTGCACGTGGCCGACGTGCAACGCGACTACGACCGGGCCGGCGAAGCGCTCTCGTGCACGGCCGAGGCGCTGGCACGCTCCGACGACCACCCCCAGCTCCGGGCCCGGCTCGCCGAGGTCTTTGCGACCCGCCAGGCACACGAGCTCGAGATCATGGGCGAGTTCGCGTTCGTCGGGCGCGGCTGAGCACGGCGACCGGCGGCTGGTCAGCCGATCCGGCGGACGCAGTCCCGCGCGGCCTCCCCGATCGTCTCGGCCCCGCTCGGGTGCCAGTGCACGGTTGCGGCGAGGTCGTGCACCGTGAGCTCGGCAGCCAGCGCGATCGCTCCGAGAGCGACGATCTCGGGCGCGTCGGGTCCCACCGCGTGCACTCCGAGCACCTGACCGAGCTCCCGGTCGGTCACCAGCTTCATCGCGCCACCGCGGCCGCCCAGCACGACGCCGCGCGGGGTCCGGCCGAGGTCCACGATGGAGCACGCGGGGTCGTACCCCTCACGACGTGCGCCGGCCTCGTCGCGCCCGACCCAGCCCACGGGCGGATCGATGTGCAGGACGCGCGGGATGGATCCGAAGGCGAGTCGCGCGCTCCCGCCGGTCGCGCCCACCGCCGCGACACGCCCCGCGTGCGCAGCCGCCGATGACAGCATGACGTCACCGGTGACGTCCCCGACCGCGTAGATGCCCTCGGTCGAGGTCCGGGCGGAGCCGTCGACTCGCACCCCGCCGGTCGCGGGATCCCGCTCGATCCCGAAGCCGTCGAGCGCGAGTCCGTCGATGTGAGGTCGCCGGGTATCGGGGCCGGCGACGACCTCGGCCTCGAGCACCGCGTCGTGGTCGCCCGGAGCCGTGATGGTCACGCCGAGCGCGCCCAGGGCCTCTCGCAGCACGGGGTCGAGGTCCTGGTCGAGACCGGGGACGAGCGCGTCGCCCTCGGGAACGAAGCTGACGGCAACCCCGGTGGCCGCGAGGAGGAACGCGTGCTCCAGCGCGAACGCCGTGCCTGCGGGCCCACCGCCGAGCACCGCAGCGGTCCTCGGCGCCTTCTCGAGTGCGTTGATCGCGTCGAGCGTGACGACGCGCGCATCGGGGACACCGTCGATGCGGGCGGGCTCCCACCGCGCGCCGGTCGCGATCACGATCGCCTGCGCCCCCAGCTGCTCGGTCGAGCCGTCGGGGTGCCGGACGACCACACGGTCACGACCGTCGAGGGAGCCCGTGCCCGCGATCACCTCCACCCCCGCGGCCTCCAGCGAGAGAGCCGCGCCCCGGGCGACGACGCCGACGAGCGCGTCCTTGCGCGCCGTGGCGCGACCGAGCGAGATCGTGTCGCCGATGTCGACGACTCCCGCGATCGCCAGCTCCTGTGCCGTCACGAAGGGCGCGATGGCCGAGAGCATCGCCTGGGTCGGGATGCAGGTGTGCTGCACGCACTGCCCGCCGACCCGATCAGGCTCGAGCACGATGACTCGCGCGCCCCGGGTTGCGCCCTCCAGCGCGGCCGCGTGACCGCCCGGCCCGGCGCCGAGCACGAGCAGGTCGCAGTCCGGCATCGCGGCCCGCGATCAGGCGCCGAGGAGCAGCTGGTGGGGCGACTCCAAGGCGCTGCGGACCGTGGCGAGGAACTCCGCCGCCGGCACGCCGTCGAGCGCGCGGTGGTCGATGGTCAGCGACAGCGTGAGGGCGCGCCGCCGGCGCGGCTTGTTGCGACGGGACCAACGGACGTCGTCGCGGATGCGGCCCACCCCGAGGATCGCCACGTTCGGCGGGTTGACGACCGGCGTGAACGCGTCGATGCCGTGCGCGCCGAGCGAGGTCACCGAGAACGTGGCCCCCTCGAGCTCGTCCAGGTTCAGCTTTCCGGCCCGCGCTGCCGCGGCGAGGCGCGCGGTCTCAGCGGCGAGCTCGACGAGCGACCGTTGGTCGGCATCGCGCACGACCGGGACCACGAGCCCGTCGTCCAGTGCCACCGCGAGGCCGAGGTGGATGGCATCGATGAGGTGGATCGCTCCATCGCGGATGGTCGCGTTGCACTGTGGATGCGCTCGCAAGGCGCGCGCCACCGCGAGCAGCACGAAGTCGGTGTACCCAGGTGCGGCCTCTCCCCATTCCTCGCGCAGCGCGCGGCGCAGCCTCACGAGCCGATTGACGGTGGCATCGGTCGTGAGCGTGAGCTGTGCCATGTCGCGCAGCGACGCGTGCATGCGATCGGCGATGATCGCCCGCTTGCCCGTCATCGGCACCACCGTGTGCACGGGCGCGCGCTCCTCGGCACGCACGGAGGCTCTACCGGGCGCAGCGCCCGCGGCCGCGATCACGTCGTCGAGCACGACACGCCCCCCGGGGCCCGAACCCGCGACCGCGCCCGGGTCGATGCCGAGACGGCTCGCGAGCCGGCGAGCGACGGGGGTCATGAGCCCCCGCGTCCCGCTCGGCACCGCCACGGCCCCGCCCGCGGCGGCGGCCTCCTCGACGTCCTCCGAGACGATGCGCCCGCCGGGTCCCGTCCCCGTGAGCGATCCGAGATCGACACCGAGCTCGGACGCGATCCGCCGAGCGTTGGGCGACGCCCGCAGCCGGCCGGCGCCGTTGCCGGGCGCCGCGTCCACACGGGCGACCTCGGGTGCCACGGCCGCCGTCACCGCCTCCCGGCCCTCCGGCGACCCGGGTGCCACGGACACGGGGGGCGCTTCTCCCTCCGCGCACAGCCAGCCCACCACCTGCCCGCATCCGACCACCGCGCCCTCGGGCACGGCGTGGTGCAGGACACCGTCGCCCTCGATCTCGATCTCGGTCTCGATCTTGTCGGTCGAGATGTCGAACGCGGCGCTGCCCGCGCGCACCGTGGTTCCCGACGACACGTGCCAGCGCGTGACCGTGCCCTCTTGCATGGTGAGCCCGAGCTTGGGCATCACGACCGGCACCACCACGGATCAGGCTCCCGGCAACCGACGCGTCACCAGCTCTCGCGCGGCAGCCTCGATGCGCGCCGAGTCGGGCACGTACTCGCGCTCGAGCGCAGGGCTGAAAGGAACCGGGGCGAACGGCGCGCCGACGCGCGCCACGGGCGCGTCGAGGTGGTCGAATGCGTGCTCCTGGACCTGCGCGGCGATCTCCGCGCCGAACCCGCCGAAGCGCACGGCTTCGTGCACGACGAGCACCCGGTTCGTCGCTCGCACCGACGAGACGATCGTGTCGACGTCGAGCGGGCTCAACGTCCGGGGATCCAGCACGGCCACCTCGATCCCGTCGGCCGCCATCCGTTCCGCGGCGGCAAGTGCCTCGGGCACCATCCGACCCAGCGCGACGATCGTCAGCGCGTCACCGTCGCGCGCCGTGCGTGCGACCCCGAGCGGGACCTCGTAGAGCTCCTCGGGTACCGGGCCGGTCGCGCCGAGGAGCAGCTTGTTGCCCACCACGAAGGTCGGGTTGTCGTCACGGATCGCCGCGACCAGCAGACCCTTCGCGTCGTAGGGGGTCGCGGGCATCGCGACCTTGAGTCCGGGAACGTGGCACAGCCACGCCTCGAGGCTCTGGCTGTGCTGCGCGGCCGCCGACAGCCCGGCGCCGGCCCAGGTGGTGACGGTCATCGGCAACGTGGCCTCGCCACCGAACATGTACTTCAACTTGGCTGCCTGGTTGGCGATCTGGTCCATCGCGACGCCGAGGAAGTCCATGAACATGATGTCGACGACGGGTCGCAGCCCGCACACCGCCGCGCCGGTCGCGAGCCCGATGATCGCGGCCTCCGAGATCGGCGTGTCGACCACGCGACGCGCCCCGAACTCCTCGAGCAGCCCGCGGTGGGTCCCGAACACGCCGCCGTACGCGGCGATGTCCTCGCCCGCCACGAAGACGTCGGGGTCCGCGCGCATCGACTGCGCGAGCGCCTCGTTCACCGCCGTCAGGTACGGCAGCTCGCGCGCGGTGACCGGATCGGTGGGCACTTCGAGCGTCGTGCTCACCGGCTCGGCTCCGTGTAGACGTCGTCGAGCAGGTCGTCCGGCGTGGGGAACGGTGCCGCCTCGGCGAGGGCGATGGCCGCGTCGATCTCGGCCCTGATCTCGTCGTGCACCGCCTCGACCTGCTCCCGGGTGGCGACGCCTCCCTCCATCATGCGGACCTCGATCGCGGCGATCGCGTCGCGGGCCTTCCACTCCTCGACTTCCTCGTCGGAGCGATAGGAGATGCGCAGGCCCGAGACGCCTTGGTGGTCGTAGTAGCGGTACGTCTTGGCCTCGAGCATCGAGGGGCCCTCGCCCGCACGAGCGCGGGCGATCGCGGAGCCGGCGGCCTGCCACACCGCCACCGCGTCCATCCCGTCGACGACCTCGCCGGGCATCCCGTACGCCCCGGCGCGCGCGGCGACGTCGCGGATCGCCTGGTGGCGCGCCTGGGGCGTGAACTCACCGTAGAGGTTGTTCTCGCACACCAGCACGACGGGCAGCTTCAGCGCCGCGGCCATGTTGGCCGCCTCGTGGAACGAGCCGATGTTGCTCGCCCCGTCGCCGAAGAACGCCACCGAGACGTTCCCCTCGCCGCGATACCAGTCGGCGAAGCCCGCACCCACCGCGATCGGGACCCCCCCGCCCACGATCCCGTTCGCGCCGAGCATGCCGAGCGCGAGGTCGCACACGTGCATGCTCCCGCCCTTGCCCCTGCAGTACCCCGTCGCTCGCCCGAACAGCTCGGCGTACATCCGCGCGAGATCACCACCCTTGGCGACGAGGTGACCGTGGCCGCGGTGCGTGCTGGTGATCTGGTCGCGCTCGCTGAGGTGGGCGATCACCCCGGCCGCCACCGCCTCCTGACCGACGTACAGGTGCAGGAAGCCGGGGATCGATCCCGCCTCCATGAGCCGCCCGGCCGCCTCCTCGAATCGCCGGATCCGCACCATGCGCCGGTGCAGATCCGCGAGCACCTCGGCCCCGGCCGCGGGCGGTGTCGACCGCGTGCCCCGGGCGCGGGTGCGGGTCGAGCCGGTCCGAGCCGGGCTGGGAGCCACGCTCAGAACGCGATCCGCTTGGTGAACCCGCCGTCGACGACGACGTTCTGCCCCGTGATCCAGCTCGCCGCGGGGCTCACGAGGAACGCGACCACGTTGGCGACCTCTTCGGCCGTGCCCATCCGCCCGAACGGGATCTGCGCCAGGGTCTGCTCGTAGAACGCGCCCATGTGCTCGCGGATGAAGTCCCAGGAGCCGCCCTCGATCATGATCGGGCCGGGCGAGACGGCGTTGGCGCGGACCCCCTTCGCGGCGATCTGCTGGGCGAGGCCGCCGATGTAGTTGACCGCGGCCGCCTTGAGGGTGCTGTACCCGTTCGGGCCCGGGCCGAACGCCTCGATCGCGGCCGTGGTCGAGATGTCGACGATCGCGCCCGCGTCGGACTGCTCCAGGTGAGGAAGCGCCGCTTCGACACCGCGTACGAGCGCCATCAGGTCGACCGCGAAGTTCGCTTCCCAGGCCGCGGGCCCAGGGCTCGCGCAGTGGATGAACGCGTCGAGGCCGCCGAGGCCCCCGGCCGCGGCGTCGACCCAGCCGGCGAGCGCCTCGGCGTCGGCACAGTCGACCTGATCACCCACGACCGTCCCCTTGGCGCCCAGCGCCTCGACGGCCTCGGCGACGCCAGCGGTGTTCCGCGCGCAGATCGCCACCGCTGCGCCCTCGTCGAGCAGCCGCTCGGTGATCGCGCGTCCGATGCCGCGACTCCCGCCCGTGACGGCGACCTTGCGTCCCGCGAGCCCCAGATCCATCGCACCCCCCGCACACCAGAGAGAATTGACCGGTCCGTTAGTTACCACCTATCGTCAGGGCCCCGCAACGAACCCGGCGCTCCGGCACTCGGGCCGAGCGTGCGCCGGCGGACGTCGCGTCCGGAGGACGTCGTGCCCACCTTCGCTCGTGATGCCGCCGAGGAACGGCCGCACGAGATCGCGCTGCGCGACGCGCACGTCGAGCTGACCTGGGAGCAGGTGGGCGCATGGGTCGACCGGGTCGCTTCCCGTCTCTTGGCGAGCGACCTCGGGGCGCACCGACGCATCGCCGTCTTCGCGGAGAACTCCGCAGACTGCGTGCTGGCGCACGTGGCCGGGCTCGTCGCCTCCACCTCGGTCGTGCCGGTCAACTTCCACCTCACGGCCCCCGAAGCGGCCTACCTGCTGGCGGACTCCGGCGCCCGCCTCGTGCTGTGCGGCCCCGAGACCGCGGCGCGGGCCGTGGCCGCGGCCCGCGAGGCCGGCGTCGAGCAGGTGGTGGGCTGGCACACCGACGACGCCGGGGTGACGACGCTCGACGACTGGTGCGACCGGGGCCCGACGGCGCCCCTGACCCTCGAGGATCCCCCGCGACCGAACCTCCTCTATACGTCCGGCACGACCGGGCAACCCAAGGGCACCGAGCTCCCCCCGACGATGTTCGCCGGCGGCGCGACCCTCCGTGAGCACCTCGAGCGCCTGCGGGCGCACCCGTTCGCGGCGCACGGCACCCACCTCGTGGTCGGGCCCCTGTACCACACCGGTCCGCTCCAGGCCGTGCGCCTCCTCGGCGCCGGCATCCCCGTGGTCGTGCTCGGCCGCTTCGACGCCGCGGCGACGCTCGCCGCGATCGAGCGCTTCCGCATCGAGACGTCGGTTTTGGTGCCGACCCACTTCGCGCGTCTGCTCGCGCTCCCCGAGCACGTGCGGGATTCCTACGACGTGTCGAGCCTCCGCTTCGTCGTGCACACCGGGGCCGCCTGCCCGATCGATGTGAAGGCGGCCATGCTCGACTGGTGGGGCCCGGTGCTGTACGAGGCCTACGGGGCGACCGAGGTCGGCACGACGTGTCTCATCGGGCCCGACGAGTGGCGCGCGCACCCCGGGTCGGTTGGGCGCCCGAACCCACCGTTGACCGCGACCGTGCTCGACGACGCCGGGACCGAGCTCCCGCCGGGTACCGAGGGGAACCTGTACTTCCGCGACCCCACCGGGCGGGGGATCGTGTACCACGACGGGCACGAGGCGTGCGCGCCGGGGGCCCACCGAGCCGCGGTCGACGAGACCGGGCTGTTCACCCTCGGCGAGGTCGGCTACGTGGACGACGACGGCTACGTGTACATCACCGACCGCGCGTCCGACATGGTCGTGTCCGGTGGGGTCAACGTGTACCCCGCGGAGGCCGAGCAGCGACTCGTCACGCATCCGGAGGTCGCCGACGCCGCGGGATTCGGCGTGCCCGACGACGTCATGGGCGAGGCGTTCATGATGCTGGTGGTGCCCCGTGACCACGCGTCGCCGCCGGACCCCGAGGCGTTGCGGAGCTGGCTGCGCGACCGACTCACCCACTACAAGTGCCCAGCGCGGATCGTCGTGGTGGAGAGCCTCGACCGCACCGCGATGGGCAAGCTCGTCAAGCGCCGGCTTCGAGACCGGTTCCTGGCTGGCGAGCTCACCTGAACGCCGATCTCGAGGAGGAACCATGGAGCCGCACTTCGCCACCGTCTGGGAGTCGGTCGCCGACGCCGTCCCCGACCGGCCCGCCATCGTCCAGGGAGCTCGCCGGGTCAGCTGGCGAGAGTACGAGGAGCGGAGCGCCCGGCTGGCCGCCGCCTTGACGAGCGCGGGGCTCGCGCCGGGCGACCACGTCGGGATGTACCTCTACAACTCGCCGGAGTACTGCGAGACGAACTTCGCGGCGCTCAAGTCGCGCTTCGTCCCGGTGAACGTCAACTACCGGTACCTCGACGACGAGCTCGTGTACCTCCTCGACGACGCCGACGCGAAGGCGTGCGTCTTCCACTCGAGCCTGGGTGAGCGGATCGAGCGCATCCGCGACCGGCTCCCACTCGTACGGCAGTGGATCGAGGTCGACGACGGTGGCGAGCATGTCGACGGTGCGCTCGCCTACGAGGAGGTCCTCGCCGCGCACGACCCCGCGCCCCGCATCGAGCGCGAGACGACCGACATCTACATGCTCTACACGGGCGGCACGACCGGCATGCCCAAGGGCGTGATGTACGAGGTCGGCATCTTCACGAACAGCTTCCTCACGATGATGCCGCCGTTCCTCGGTCTCGAGCCCCTCGCGGGCCCGTCGGACGCGGCGACGCAGGCGGCTCGGCTCGACCGCGAGGGGCGCGGGATGGTCGCCATGCCCGCGTGCCCACTCATGCACGGCGTGGGGGGATGGCTCGGTGTGATGGCGCCGCACCTTCTCGGCGCGACCAGCGTCCTCGCCGCGGAGCGCTCGCTCGACGGCTCGGCACTCTTGGAGACCATCGCGCGCGAGGGCGTGTCCCTGCTGGTGATCGTGGGTGACGCGTTCGCGCGTCCCCTGGTCCGCGCGCTCGACGAGGCCCGCGACCGCGGCGCCCAGTACGACCTGTCGAAGCTGGCCATCGTGCTCTCGAGCGGCGCGACGCTCTCGGCCGAGATGAAGCAGGCGCTCCTCGGGCACGTGGAGCACCTCATGCTCCTCGACGCGATGGGCTCGACGGAGGGCTCCGCGGGCACGGCCGTCACGATGAAGGGCATGCCCACACGCACCGGCGGCTTCTCGATGACGCCGGGAGCCAAGGTGTTCACCGAGGACGATCGCGAGGTGGCGCCCGGCTCAGGCCAGTCGGGGATGCTGGGGGTCACCGGGGCGATCCCGATCGGCTACTGGAAGGATCCCGAGAAGTCGGCGCGCACCTTCCGCGAGATCGACGGCGTGCGCTACTCGTTTCCCGGAGACTGGGCCACGGTCGAGGCCGACGGGACCATCACCCTGCTCGGGCGGGGCTCGAGCTGCGTGAACACGGGTGGCGAGAAGGTGTACCCCGAGGAGGTGGAGGAGGCCGTCAAGCGCCACGCGGCGATCGAGGACTGCCTGGTCGTCGGCATCCCCGACGAGCGGCTCGGCCAGCGACTCGTCGCGGTCGCGTCGTTCGCGCCCGGTGCCACCACCGACGAGGACGAGGTCATCGCGTTCGTGAAGCAGGGACTCGCGCACTACAAGGCGCCGACGCAGGTCGTCTTCGTCGAGACGGTGCCGCGCACCCCCAGCGCGAAGGCCGACTACCGCGCGGCTCGCGAGCTCGTCGACGCTGCGACGCGCCCCTAGCTGCGGAGCTGCTCCCGGAACGTCACGTCGCGGTCGACCCGTGGCTCTCCGGGAAGACCCAGCACCCGTTCGCCGATGATGTTGCGCTGCACCTCGTCGGAGCCTCCCGCGATCCGGTAGCCGGGCGCGCCGAGGAGGTGCTCGGTCCACGCGAAGGTCCCCCACTCGCCGGTGTCGGCAGCCAGACGCGGGCCGAGCAGCCGGCTGGCCACCCCCGAGACCTCGCGCATGTGCTCGGTCCAGAAGAGCTTGCCGATCGATCCCTCGGCACCAGGGGTGCCGCTGCGGGCGAGCGCCTGCGCCCGCTGGGCGTTGAGCACGAGGAGCCGATACCCGATGAAGGACCTTGCGAGGTCCTGACGGACGCGGGGATCGTCGGTGCGTGCGAGGTGCTCCGCCAGCCCGAGCAGCTGGGTCCACGACCCCCCGACCCGGCCGCCGCCCCCGCCACCCCCGCTCGCAGCCCGCTCGAAGCCGAGCGTGGTGAGCGCGACCTTCCAGCCCTCGCCGACGTCGCCGAGCCGCAGCGTGTCGGGCACGCGGACCTCGCTCAGGAACACCTCGTTGAACGACGATCCCCCGCTCATCTGCCGGATCGGGCGGATCTCGACACCCGGCAGGTCCAGCGGCACGAGGAACGCGGTCATCCCCTTGTGCTTGGGGACGTCGAGGTCGGTGCGCGCGATGAGCTCACCCCAGGCGCAGTGCCGGGCACCGCTCGTCCAGACCTTCTGTCCGGTGATCACCCACTCGTCGCCGTCCCGCACCGCCCGGGTCGCCAGCGACGCGAGGTCGGATCCCGCCCCGGGCTCGGAGAACAGCTGGCAGGCCAGCGCGTCGCTGCGCAGCAGCATCGGGCAGAACCGCGCCTGTTGCTCGTGCGTTCCGTAGGCGCGCACCGTGGGGGCGACAAGCCCGACCGTCACGCCGAGCACCTCGTGTGAGCGCGGCGTCTCGAACGCCGCCTCCTCGCGCGCGAACGCGCGCTCGTACGCGCGGCTCAACCCCGCGCCGCCGAGCTCAGTGGGCCACGCGATGGCCCCATACCCCGCGTCGTACTTGCGCCGCTGCCATTCCCGTAGCGCATCGAGGAGCTCGGCCTCTTCCGCATCGCTCAGGTTGTGGAACACGGCCGTGCTGTCCGAACCCTCACCCCAGACCGTCTCGGCGCGGGCCTCCGCCTTCCGGCGCGCGTTCGCCTCGAGCCAGCGTCGTGCCTCCGCGGCGTACACCTCGACCGAGGGAGTCACCCGAACATCGGCCCCGACGATGCGATCTGGTGCCCGAGGATGTCCATCCCGGTGAGGGTCCGGCCGATCACGATCACCATCAGGCTCCTGCTCTCTCTCGCCGCGCGCCGCGGACGGTCGCGTGCTCGCGCATGCGCCGACGCCACTGACGGCTCGGAACCTAACCACGAAGGTCGCCTGCTTTACAATCGACGGCCGCTCCCCGTACCGTCCGCCCGTGCGCGCGCTCGGCGACGGATCCTCCGCGTGCGCGAGCCCGTACTCGCGGAGCCTCCCCGCCAGCGTGCTCGGCTGGGCCCGTACCGATGTCGGAAGAGCACGGAGGGCTTGGGAGAAGGGGGCTTCGGCATGACGCACCCCGCGCGCATCGGCGGCACACTGGTCGCCGGCGGGAAGTACCACGACATCGACTTCGCCCGCTTGCGTCTGCTCGATCTCCTTGCCGAGCACGAGCATGCGCGCGTCCGCGTCGTCGCCGACTACGAGGATGCAGAAGCGATCGCGGGCGGGGCGTTCCTGGTGAGCTACACGTGCGACGTGCGCCCCTCGATCGAGGCGCAGCAGGCCATCCGCGCGTGGGTCGAGGGTGGTGGTCGCTGGCTCGCGCTGCATGGCACGAACGCAGCCCTCGACCTTCCCCGTCCGAACGGGGTCGAGGCCCCCCGCGCGTTCCCGGTGTGGGCCGAGACGCTCGGCAGCCAGTTCGTCGCCCACCCGCCGATCCAACCCTACGAGGTCAAGATCGCGGATCCCGAGCACTGGCTGGTCGCGGGCGTGGAGGGGTTCGAGACCGACGACGAGCTGTACCTCTGCGAGTATTACGGACGGGCCGACCTGCACGTGCTCGCCCACACCCACTGGCAGGGGGACGCGGTCGGATTCGCCGAGTCCGACTGGTCGGCCGCCGACCCCGAGCATCTCGTGGTGTACCTCCGGGAGCTCGGTCGCGGCGCGGTGCTCTACAACATGCTCGGCCACTGCCGGGGCCACTACGACATGACCCCGCTCGTCGACTGGTACCCGGCAGTCGAGCGCTGCTCGTGGGACACGTCGCAGTTCGTGGAGCTGGTGCGCCGCGGCATCCGCTGGGTGCTCGGTCACGACGCCTGAGCCTGCCGGCCCGGGCCGGCGCGGCGGCATCGGCCCGTCCCCGAGTGCGCCAGCGCTCCTGGCGCGTGCGAGAGAACTAACCGCTGGGTTAGTTTCCGCCCGTGCAGCGCCAGGCGTTCGTGGAGCTCAGCCGACGGCTGCTTGCGCACGCCACTGCGGGCACCACCGACCTCGCCGCGACCACCTATTCGGTGTCGGTCGCCGACTACGCCGATCCCGACCGCTGGCAGGCGGAGATGGATCGGATCTTCCGGCGGGTCCCGCTCGTGCTCGCCCTGGCCGGCGAGCTGCCCGAGCCGGGGTCGTACAAGGTCACCTGGGTCCTGGGCACGCCCGTGCTGCTCACACGCGGGGACGACGGGGCCGCACGCGCGTTCGTCGACGTGTGCCGCCATCGCGGTGCCGTGGTCACGCCCGAGGGCTGCGGTCGGGCGCGCCGTCACACCTGCCCGTACCACGGCTGGACCTACGACACGAACGGCGCCTTGGTCGGCATCCCAGGACGCGAAGGGTTCCACGAACTCGACGTCGCGTCGCACGGGCTCGTTCCCCTCGCGTGCGGCGAGCGCGCCGGGCTCGTGTTCGCGTGCATCACCCCCGGCGTCGCGATCGACCTCGACGAGTGGCTGTCGGGCTACGACGAGGTGCTCGAGCCGTTCGGTATGGGGCGCTGGCACCTCGTCTCGCGCCGTGAGGTCGACGGCGCCAACTGGAAGATCGTCTACGACGGCTACCTCGAGGGCTACCACTTCGGCTCGCTGCACCGCGACACGCTGTTCGGGGCGTTCATGAGCAACGTGATGGCGTACGACGCCTGGGGTCCCCACCAGCGCGTCGGGTTCGCGCGTCACGGCATCGAGCGTCTCCGCGACAAGCCGGAGTCCGAATGGGGCGACCAGGAGGGGATCGGCCTGGTGTGCACGGTGTTCCCCAGCGTCTCGTTCGCGTTCCTGCCCGCCGGCGTGCTCATGTCGCAGCTGTTCCCCGGTCCGACCCCCGACCGCTCCCGCACGGTCCAGTCGATCTTCTGGGACCACGAGCCATCCGAGCCGGAGCAGACGGACATCGAGGGGATCGCCGAGATGCTGTTCGGTGTGGTGCGCGACGAGGACTACGCCACCGGGGCCGGGATCCAGCGCGCGCTGTCGTCGGGGGCGAACACCGAGTTCGTCTTCGGCCGCAACGAGCTCGGGCTGCACCGATTCCACCAGACGGTCGCGCGTCTCCTGACCTCCGAGCGCGTGTGACCGGCGTCGATTCCATCCGACGACGATGACGAGGCTGCAGCTCCTCGATGGGCTTGCGAGCACGCGCGGCGACGAGGTCGCGCTCACCGACGACCGCGGGCACGAGACCTTCGCGGAGCTGGCCGAGCGCGCGACGCGACTGGCGGATGCCTTGCGCAAAGCGGGGCTCGCGGCCGGTGACACGATCGCGCTCGTCGCCGGGAACCAGCGCGAGTACTTCGAGCTGATGCTTGCGTGCTCGCACCTCGGCATCACCTACGTCCCGGTCAACTGGCACTGGGTCGCCGAAGAAGTCGCGTATGTGCTCCGCGACGCGGAGGTGCGCGGGGTCGTCGTCGATCAGCGGTACACCGACGTGGTGAGCCAGGCGCTCGAGGTGCCGGGTGTCCCGCACCTGCAGGTGGGGGTGGAGATCGGGCCGGGGTCGTCCTCGTCCGACGCGCTCGTCGGCTACGAGGCGTTCCTCGCGACCGGCGACGTCGTGGCGCCGACCGTGCCGCTCCTCGGTGGCCCGATGTTCTACACCTCCGGCACGACCGGGAAGCCCAAGGGGGTTCGCAGCGCGCTCACCGGCGCCACCGACACTCCGACCGAGGTGCTCGCACTCGTCGCGGCCGGCGTCGGCGAGCTCCTGCCCCCGGGCGGCCGCACGCTGCTCTGCGGCCCCATCTACCACTCCGCGCAATGGGCGTTCTCGTTCCTCCCGTTCGTCAACGGGCTCCCGGTGGTGATGCAACACAAGTTCGACGCCGCCGGGGTCCTCGAGCTCATCGACCGGCACCGCATCACGAACCTGCACCTCGTGCCGACCCAGATGCAGCGTCTCCTCGCCCTGCCCGACGACGTGCGCGCGGCGTTCGACGGGTCGAGCCTGCACGCGGTCTGGCACGGCGCCGCACCGTGCCCGCCGGACGTCAAGCAGCGGATGATCGAGTGGTGGGGGCCGCGGATCTGGGAGTACTACGGCTCCACCGAGGGCGCGATCATCTCGACGATCTCGTCAGAGGACTGGCTGCGCAAGGGCGGGAGCGTCGGTCGCCCGGGAGCCACGACGGAGGTGGTGGTGGTCGGCGACGACGGGACGCGCCTCGGGCCCGGCGAGGATGGAGCCCTCTACTTCCGCAACTCGCTCGGGATGGACTTCGAGTACCACGGCGAGCCCACCAAGACCGCCGACGCGCACCTCGAACCCGGCCTCTTCACGACCGGCGACGTCGGCCACCTCGACGACGAGGGATACCTGTGGCTCTCGGACCGCAAGATCGACATGATCATCTCGGGAGGCGTGAACATCTACCCCGCCGAGATCGAGGGGATCCTCGCCGCGCACCCGGCGGTCGCCGACGTCGCGGTCATCGGGGTCCCCGATGACGAATGGGGCGAGTCGGTGCACGCGGCGATCGAGCTCGCCGAGGGCTCCGAGGACGGGTCCTCGCTCGAAGACGAGCTCGTTGCGCTGAGCCGCGCGCACCTGGCGGGCTACAAGAGGCCCCGCAGCTTCGAGTACGTGGCCGAGATCCCTCGCACGCCGACCGGCAAGATCAAGAAGGAGATCCTGCGGGCCCCCTATTGGGGGAGCCGCGACCGGCGCCGGTGAGCACCCAGGGCCACGGGTGATCCGGGCCGTCTCACCAGGAGTTCCAGTGGACGACGCGATCGAGCGGCTCACGGGTGGCGGGCCGGAGCTCGGCGCCGATCGTGTACGCGAGCGGGATCAGCGCCGCTTGCGTGACCTCCGCGAAGGGGATCCCGAGGATCCCCGCAGCCTCCTCCTCGAACATGAGGTGCAAGGTGGTCCAGCTGGTCCCGAGGCCTCGCGCCCGAGCGGCGAGCATGAAGCTCCACACCGCAGGCAGGATCGATCCCCACACTGCCGCCTGCATCACCGAGGGTTGGCCGTCCACGCGTCCCTCGATGCACGGGATCACGTGGACCGGCACCTCGTGCAGGTGCTCGGTCAGGAACTCCGCCGAGGTCATGACGCGCTGCTGCTGCGCGGCGCGGCGCTCGTCGCTCACCGGCAGGTTCGCGGCCGCGATGGGCAGCTCGCGGTAGATCGCGAACGCCCGCCGATAGCAGTCGGCGAGCGCGGCACGACGCTCGGCATCGGTGACGACCACGAAGTGCCAGCCCTGCGCGTTCGACCCGCTGGGCGCCTGGAGCGCGATCTCGAGGCACTGGCGGACCAGCTCCTCGGGCACCGGACGCTCGAGGTCGAGGCGACGGCGGACCGCCCGGGTGGTGCAGAGCACGTGGTCGGCGTCCATGGTGCACCTCCTTCGTGCCCCCATCCCCCACCGCAGCAGCCGCGCGGCGACCGGTGATGGCGAAATCAACTGACCGGACAGTATCCTCCGGCGGCGCGGGGTCGGCCGGGACACGCCGCGCGCGCGACCAGGCACCGGGATCGGAACAGACGCGGGGGACCATGGCGACGCCGCTCACGCTCGAGGACTTCAACCCGTTCGACCCGCACGTCCAGCAGGAGCCGCAGCCCTACTACGCCCTCATGCGCGCCGAGCAGCCCGTGTTCCGCGCCGGCAACGGGCTCTACGTGATCACCCGCCACGCCGACTGCATGGACGCGCTCCGTCACCCCGACGTCTTCTCGAGCTCGTTCGGGGGGCCCGGGACGCCCGGAACGCTCGGCGGGGCGCGCGACGACCCCGAGCTCGCCGAGATCGCCGCGCGGGGCTACCCGCCGGTCGCCACCCTCCTCGTCGCCGATCCGCCGGCCCACACGCGCTACCGCAAGCTCGTGGGCCGTGCGTTCACGCCGCGACGGGTGCAGGGCTTGATCCCCCGCATCGAGCACATCGCCGACGAGCTCGTGGACTCCTTCGTCGCGGACGGTCGTGTCGAGATCGTCTCGCAGTTCGCGGTCCCGCTCCCCGTTCGGGTGATCGCGTTCGCGCTCGGGGTGCCCGCGGACCGAGAAGCCGACTTCAAGCGCTGGTCGGACGACTCGATCGCCGGCATCGGTGCCGTGGTCTCGCGAGACCGCGCCCTGGAGATGGCCCGAGGGGTCGTCGAGTTCCAGCAGTACTTCGCGGCCGAGCTCGAGCGGCGCCGTAGCGAGCCGCGAGACGACATGCTCTCCGATCTCGTGCACGCGCGGATCGACGATCCCGACGGCGACGAGGACACCGCCCCGCTGTCGATGCCCGAGATGCTCAGCATCCTCCAACAGCTCCTCGTCGCGGGCAACGAGACCACGACGAAGCTGGTCACGGAGGCCTGCCGCATGCTCATCGAGAACCCCGAGGCCGCCGCGCGCGTCCGAGAGAACCGAGAGCTCGTTCCGAACCTGGTGGAGGAGGCGCTGCGGCTCGCAACCCCGACCCAGGGCATGTTCAGGAAGGTGACCCGCGACACCGAGCTCGCTGGCGTCTCGATCCCCGCGGGCTCGATGTGCGTGCTGATGTACGCGTCGGCCAATCGCGACGAGGCGATGTTCCCCGTGCCCGATGAGCTCCAACCCGAGCGCTCGAACGCCAAGGAGCACCTCGCGTTCGGGCGGGGCATCCATTTCTGCATCGGAGCTTCGCTGGCGCGCGCCGAGGCGACCGTCGCGCTGGATCGGATCATCGACCGACTGCCGGATCTGCGGTACGCGCCCGGCAACGACTTCGCCTACGAGCCGAGCTTCATCCTGCGCGGCCTCAAGCGCCTCGACCTGGAGTTCACGCCCAAGCCGACGTAGGGGGACCGTGGGCACGGGCGCTGTGCCGTGCGAGGCGAGCCGCGAGGCGTTCGCTGGCGCCGGTCGAGGCCGAGCCCCGGTTCGACCGGCCCGGGTCGCGGGTTCAGCCGGTGAACTTGGGTGTGATGCGCGCGGTGAGGGTGACCGGCGCAGACCCGCTCTGACCCGACGGGGCGGTCGCGCTGACCGTGTGATCCCCGGCAGGCGTCATTGCCCGCTCGCGTCGGCCGCGCGACGGGAGTCCTTCGCATCCGGTGGGGGACGCGGTGTCGGCACCGCGAAGCCGTCGAGCAGGTGTTGGAAGAGCCCGACCATGTCGGTGGAGGGATCGAACAGCCACTGCACCTGCAAGCCGTACATCAACGCCTGGCATTGCCTCGCCGCGTAGTCGACGTTGAGGTCGCGCCTGACGAGCCCCTGCTCGACCGCCTGTTCCAGACCGGCGCGCATCAGCGCGATGACGATCTGTGACCGCTGCCGGAAGTAGCCGTGGGCTGGATGGCGCTCGTCGGTCGCTTCCGCGGAGACGACCGTGAACATCTGGACGAGTTGGCGGTTCGATGCGTTGTCCACGATCACGGCGGTCATGCCGGCGAGGGGGTCCTGCGCCCGCTCGACCGCCGACCGGGCCGCGACCTCCGGCAGCGTGTCGCGGCTCTCGAGAACAGCCGTCAGGAGGTCGGTCTTCGTCGGGAAGTGGTACAGCAGACCGGCCTGGCTCAGGCCGGTGCCTCGAGCGATCTCGCGCATCGAGGTGCCGTGGTAGCCCTGCTGCCCGAAGTAGTCGAGGGCCAGCTCGATGATGCGGTCGCGTTGGTGCGACGACTTGGCATAGGGCCCCCGTCGCGTCCCGTTCCTCGCCGCAGCCACGGCGTCGACAGTACAGTTCAAACCATGTCAACCGAATGGTTTTTGGTACGGTCACGGACATGGTGCATCCTCAGCAACGCCGTGGCGGTCGTCTCGCTGCTCCGGCGGTCGCGGTCCTCGTCCTGATGGGCACCGCCGGGTGCAGTGGCGGTGACGAAGGCTCGTCGGCGGGATCGGACAGCACGATCGACTCCACCGCGTCTTCGACCGCGCTCGATGCCGACGTGGTGCTCGCCACCGACGGCGAGGTCCTCGCGACCGTCGACGACCGGTTCCAGTCCTACAACGTCGAGATGGTCGAGGTGACCGGCGGGGAGTTCTGGCGGCCCTACGACGCCGGGACGGGCAGAGTCGTGCGACCGCCCCTCGATCTCGGATCCGAGCGGCTCCGCAACCTCGCCCGTGCGCTCGGCCCCGCGTACATCCGGGTGAGCGGGTCGTGGGCGAACTCGACCTACTTCGACCCCGACGGAGCCGCCGGGGACGCGCCGCCGGAGGGGTTCGGCGGTCTCTTGACCGGAGAGCAGTGGATCGGCGTCGGCGAGTTCGCAAGAGCGGTCGACGGCGAGGTGACCACCTCGTTCGCGTCGAACGATGCGGTGCGCGACCCTTCGGGTGCCTGGCAGAGCGACCAGGCCCGAGCGCTGTTGGAGTTCTCCCTGGAACACGATGTGCCGCTCGTCGCCGCGGAACTGTTCAACGAGCCGGGGATGCCCGTCGGCGTGCCAGCCGGCTACGACGGCGCCGCCTATTCCCGCGACGTGGAGACCTTCCTCGACATGGTCGACGACGTGATGCCCGAGCTGCGCATCGCCGGGCCGGGCGCGATCGCTGATGTCGTCCCGCTCGTGATCAGCCCCTCGATCACCGCTGAGGCGCTCGCCGACGGCGCCGCGCCTCGGCTCGATGCGTTCAGCTACCACTTCTACCCGAAGGTCTCCGAGCGCTGCGGCTCCGCGGAGGGCCCCGAGATCGCACTGACCGCCGAGTACCTGGCGCGCATCGACGAGTCCAAGGCCTTCTACGAAGACCTCCGCGACCGCACCGCGCCCGGCGCGCCGATGTGGATCACCGAGACCGCCCAGGCGGCCTGCGGCGGCGACCGCTGGGCCGCCACCTACCGCGATGTCATCCGCTACGTCGACACCCTCGGCCGCCTCTCCACCGGCGACGGTGACGCCGTGTTCCACAACACCCTCGCGGCCAGCGACTACGGACTGATCGACGAGGACGGCCTCGAACCCCGCCCCGCCTACTGGGCTGCGGTCCTGTGGGCACGCCTCATGGGCCCCCTGGTCCTCGCCGCCGCCGACACCACCAGCCTCGAGGATCTCACCGTCTACGCCCGCTGCCGGGTCGGCGACGGGCCCGGCGTCACCTATGCCGTCGTCAACGCGTCCACCGAGCAGAGCCGGACGGTCGCGACCACCAGCGGGGCCGCCGAGGTCTACCTGCTCACCAGCGACGATCTCGACGGTACGTCCATCCAGCTCAACGGCACCGAGCTCGTCGCCAACGACGACGGCACGCTGCCCGACCTCGTCGGCGAGCAGGTCGACGGTGTCGTCGAGGTGCCGCCGACGAGCGTCGCCTACGTCGTCGACCCCGACGCCCCCGGCTGCTGACAGGGACTGGACCCCCACACACCCACAACGACCCGACGGGGCCGTTCGAACGCGTTCAGGGGATGCCGACGTTCAGCAGTGCGGTGCCGCACCGCGGACCCCAAAGACCACCCTCGTCGCCGGCGGATGCCTCGCGCAGCTCGTCTTCGAAGCCCCACGTGAACCCCGCTCCGATTTCCGCCAGCATCTCGGCACCGAGCTGATTCGACGCAAGAGGTTGGTCTACCGACAGAAGACGTCTAATCAGTTCGCGGATGAAGTACAGATCGTGACCCTCATGACCCGCGAAACTGGCCATCAGACGGAACGGCTCACGCCAATGAAGCGACGGGCCTCGGGACACGGCATCGTCGAAGTGCGCGCCGCGCGAGTGTCAAGGCCTGACGCCGCGAGGCCCCGAACTCCTGGTTCGGGGCCTCTGACCTGGTGCGATGGTGGCGGGGGTGGGATTTGAACCCACGACCTTCGGGTTATGAGCCCGACGAGCTACCAGACTGCTCCACCCCGCGGCGTACCTACGAGGTTACCAGTGCTGGTGCGCAACGCTTTCAGCGAACGCGCTACGCGGCGACGATCTCGCCTCTCGACGTGGTGCTCGTGCCGAGCTCGTCTTTCTGGTCGAGCTCTAGCTTGAGCTCGGCACGACGTTGCGGGCCCTTCTCGGGATCGAAGAACCACACCGCCGCGCCACCCAAGACGATCCACGCTGCCCGCTTGATGATCCGGAACATCGGTCCTTCTCAGGAATGGCGTGCGATCGCGGTCCACCCACGTTCGCAAGGTGAGAACCCGCAGGTCAGAGAGGGGCGTGACGACGGCGTGGCATGGGTAGGGCAGTCGGCATGACGACGAAGGCAACCCATCCACAGCCCGATCCCCCGCAGCACGAAGGAATCGTGGAGACCCGATATCTCGACCTCGACGGCGACGGAGTCCCCGACGCCCTGCAGGTGGTGGAGGCGATCGCCGTCGACGACGGCGCCGACGGCGCACCGGTGCCGATGGCCGGATGGTGCACTACGTCGGGCCGGAAAGCGCTGCGCGGCATCACCATCGGTGCGATCGCCGGCGCGTTGGTAGGTGCAGCCGTCGGTGCGATCGCCGCCGCCGTCTGGCCCGACACGTCCGACAGCTGGTGGCTGATCATCGCGGTCAGCGCGTTCTTCCTGTCAGGAATGGGCGCGCTGCTCGGCGCCTTCTTCCAGGTCGAGCGCCACGTCGGCTTCTCGGAAGCGTGGACGCTCACGCTCCAGGACGTGCCCGACGGGTCAATCTGGCTGTTGCTCTTCGACGAGTCTCTGCCCGCGCGCGAGGCACTCGAGGCGACCGCGTCCGAGGAGGTGCGCACCGCCGAAGGCGCGCCCTGAGCGACGCCTGGGGTCAGGTCCAGACGAGGGGGAGCTCGGCGGTCTGACGGATGCCCGGTGAGTAGAGGAGCTCGGTTCCCTCTTTGATCCGGTAGTCGGGGATCCGGCGGTGCCACTCCTCGAGCGCGATGACGAGCTCCATGCGCGCCAGGTTCGACCCGAGGCAACGGTGCGGGCCGGCGCCGAACGCCAGGTGGCGGTTTGCCTCTCGCGTGAAGTCGCACTCGCTCGCGGCGTCGAACTCGGAGTCGTCGCTGTTCGCCGATCCGAGGATCACCATCATCCCGTCCCCCTGCTTGAGCTCCTGACCCGCGAGCTCGCAGTCCTCCTTGACGACGCGGAGCACCATCATCACCGGCGTCTGGTGCCGGAGCAGCTCTTCCACCGCAACGGGCGCGAGCGCCGGGTTGTCGACGATTGCCTGCCGCCGGTCCGGATGCTGCGCGAGGTACGCGAGCGCGCAGTCGAGCGTCGCGGTCACGGTGTCGAGCCCGCCGAGCAGCAAGAGATGGCAGATCCCGAGCGTCTCCTCGCGGGTCAACGGTCGACCGTCGACCTCACCGTGCGCGATGCGCGTCAGCAGCGTGTCCTCGGGGTTCTTGCGCTTCTCCTCCACCATGCGCTCGAAGTACTCGGAGAGCTCATGGCCCACTCGCTCGCGCACTGCGGCTGCCGCTTCCATGTCGCCCGGCGCCACGTCGGGACGGATGGTGTCGTCCCGCCACTGCAAGAACATCGGCAGGTCGGACTGCGGCAGGCCCATGAGCGCGAGGAACACGCCTGACGGCAGGGGCGTCGCGAGCTCTTCATGCACGTCGCACTCACCGCGATCGATGAAGCGGTCAATGAGCTGGTTCACAAGCGCGCGGACCTCGGGCTCGAGCGGCTTCATTCGCTTCGGCGCGAACTCGGGGTCGAGCAAGCGGCGGTAGGGCGCGTGCTCCGGCGGGTCGACCTGGAGCGGGATGAGCTTCTGCTCCTGGCCGATGTTGACGGCTTCGGGTGCGGACGAGAAGTGCTCGGGGTGCTTCAGCGACCAGATGACGTCCTCGTAGCGCGACACGATCACCTGCGGCTTGCCGTCCCAACCATCGCCGCGCAGGACGGGACACTCGGAGCGCAGCTGTGCGTAGACCTCGTGCGGGCTGGTCGCGGTGTCGGGCGTGAACAAGCGCATGCCGACGTGGAGCTCTTCGGTCGCGGCCCTGGGTGCTTCCGTGGTTCCGTAGCTCATCAGACGTGTGCTCCTTGGTCGGAGAAAGATCGGGACAGGCCAGCCCACAGGAAGGACCACGCCGCGTCGGCTTCGTCGCATGGGTCGACGCGGCCGAGCGTGACGTTGTGGATTCCTTCGAGCAACAACGCGAAGACACGGCGCGCGTCGCGTGAGGCATCAAATCCCGTGCGCGGCGTGCTCGCCGCCGCGAGCTCGGCCTCGAGCACCGCGATCATCGGCGCCAACGCGCGATCAAGGTCATCGGGGCGCACTTCGGACAACCTCCGGTGCTCGCGCACGAGCATCCCGGCGTAGCCCATCGCGCCCGGGTGTCGAAGGAGATCGAACAACCCGGTCACGTACGCGCGCAGCCGCTGCGCAGGATCGCGATGACCCCCGATCGCCTCGGCCAGCAACATCGCGCCGATGCGGCTGTCCTCTTCGAGCAGCGCGACGAGCAGATCGTCCTTGCCGGCGAAGCACCGGTAGAAGCTCTTCAGTGAGAGCCCGGCGCGGGTCGTCACCTGCGCCACCGTGAACGCGGCGCTGCCCGTCTCGTTGGCGAGGTCACGGGCGGCACCGATGAGCCGCTCGAGACGCTCCGCTGACCGCGCTCGCGCCGGCTCGAGCGAGCGCCCCAACGCCCGGTCGCGCCAGGATGCCTCGTTTTCCGCCGCGGAGAACATCGTTCTCCACCCTACCCACACCCGTGCTCTGCGGGCGAGAAGGACTAGCCCTGGCCGTGGGTCGGATCAGCCGATCTCGACGAGGAAGCGCAAGCCGATCGACTCCATGAAGCTCGACAGCTCGGCGGCCATGTCCTCGAACAGGTCCAGGATCAAGAGGATGCCGAACACCCCGAGGACCGCCGCACTCACCAACGTGATCGCGCGCGAGTGCCGCTTCACCCACGCCAGCGGCGTCGCCAGCCGACCGAACAGCAGCCCGACCGCGAGGAACGCCACACCGAGACCGAGTGAATAGGCGGTCAGCAGCACGGCCGCTCGTCCGACGTCTTGCCCCTGCCCTGCGAACGTGAGGATCGTGCCGAGCACTGGGCCGAAGCACGGGGTCCAGCCGAGCCCGAATGCCGCGCCGGCGAACGGCGCCGCCGCGGGGCCGAAGCGCTCGAGGTGTGGATGGAAGCGGAACTCCTGGTACAGGCGCGGCGTCGTCAGGAGCTGCGAGCCAGCGAGGTAGATCGCCATGAGAAGGACGATCCCTCCCGACACCCGGGTGAGCGTGTTCTGGTTGTCGAACAGAGTGTCGCTGATCGCGGTGGTGGTCAGGCCGAGGATCACGAAGACGACGGTGAAGCCCAACACGAACATGCCGGTGTCGATGGCGATGCGCCTCAGCACGTTGGGCCGGGCATCTTCGATCTCTCCCACTGTGAGTCCCGTGATGAAGCTGAGGTACGCAGGCACGATCGGCAGCACGCACGGCGAGAGGAACGAGATGATCCCGCCAAAGAATGCGGTGACGACGTAGAAGTCGCCCGCGGCGTCCCTCGCCGCGCCGAACACGGTCGCTGTCATGGCGCCGCGAGGCTAGAGCGGGGTACCGTCCCGCCAACATGCGGAGTCCCAGTGGACTCTTGGATCAGGAGGGACGGGGCCATGGAAGACCACGTTCGGATCGCCACGTACGAGCTCACCCAGGGCACGGCCGAGGAGGCCGCGGAGCTGGCCAAGAACGGGATGATCCGATCTTCAAGGACCAGCCCGGCTTCATCCGCTACGGCGTCGCGTTGCTCGACAACGGCAAGCTCGCGTCGGTGAGCTGCTGGGAGACCCACGACGAGGCCGAAGCTGCGGTCAAGGCCGCGGCGAGCTTCGTGAAGGAGAACATGGCTGACGTCATCAAGCTCGAGGAGAGCCACGTCGGCGACTTCTTCTTCGACGAGTCCGCCTGACCCGTTCGAGCGACGCGTCGCTCCGGAGGAGGTTCACGTGTCCGTCTACGACATCTCGATCTCGACGCTCGACGGCAAGCCGGATCTGCTTGCCGGCCAGAAGGGCAACACGACCCTGATGGTGAACGTGGCGTCGAAGTGCGGGCTCACGCCGCAGTACGAAGGGCTGGAGCGCATCCACGAGAAGTACGCGGGCAAGGGCTTCTCGGTCGTCGGGTTCCCCTGCAACCAGTTCCTGGGCCAGGAGCCGGGCACCGCGGAGGAGATCCAGGAGTTCTGCTCCACCACGTACGGGGTGACCTTCCCGCTGTCGGAGAAGATCGACGTGAACGGCGACGACAAGCATCCTCTCTATGCGGAGCTCGAGGCGGTCGCCGACGCCGAGGGCCACACCGGCGACATCCGCTGGAACTTCGAGAAGTTCCTCGTGTCGCCCGACGGCAAGGTGCTCGCTCGCTTCGCACCGCAGGTCGAGCCCGAAGCACCCGAGCTCGTCACCGCCCTCGAAGCAGCGCTGCCGAACTAGCCAGTCAGAGTTCGCGCAGCCTGCGAACCGCCGATGGATCATTGATACAGATGACATCGGCGAAGTAGCCGAGTGAAAGCGCGGCGTTCATCTGCCCTTGTATTCGAACCAGACTTCTCGGCCGTTACGGGTTCGAGCGACGCGGTCGATCTCGATCCCGATATCTGACAATCGCAGTCGCCCCTCAAGGACGAACCCCTCGCTCTGAAGGACGACATCTCACTGATCCGAAAACTGCCGGCCTTGCCGACCGGCAAGAGATTGAAAGTCGAGCGGCTCTCCGCCCGACAGATCAGTCACTGAACAAGGGTGACATTCTGATCTCGAGCGCCGCCCGCTCCGCGTCGAGCGCGCGCTCGGTCCACACGATCTCGTCCGGATACGCGTCGACCACCACGTCGGAGTAGTCGAGCCAAGCGAAGATCGCATCGGCCCAGCGTTCCTCAAGGAGACACTTTCGAAGTTCGCTCACCGCTTCGGCCGACGGCATGTCTTCAGGTCGAGTGCGCGCTACAACGCGCAATGCAACAAGTCGCGAAAGCACGTGCTCATCCTCGGCGATGAAGACCTCGGGTGGATCGTGATGTACGACCGCGAACGCAACTCGCCCTGGGCGCGTCGCACCATGAGTAGCGCTCACGGTCGCTCAGGGGCCAGGAGCTCACCGTCAGACCTGGCTGTCCACCCGCCACTCGCATACGTCTTCAGTCGCAACTGACCCGCGTGGCTCAACATCTCGATTGCGTCATGGATGAGCTGACCGGCACGCGTGCTCCGCAACGCGGCATCGCCCGCGCTGCCGCGAAGGGGAAGGTCCGTCGTGAGAAGCAGGATCGGCTGCGTGTTTCCCATCTCGCTTCGAAGTACGGCTGCTTTTCCGAGTGACTTCCAGAGCGTGTCCGTCCGCCTCAAGCCGCCCCGAATGCTGGTGAATGCTCCGGAGACGTCTACGAACCACTCAGCGCCGTCGGCATCCTTCGCGACGAAGTCCACTTCTGCGCCGGTTCGGGTTCGGCGATTCTCCTCGACGATCGTGAAGCCGCAATGCACCAACACGCGCCGCGCGATCTCTTGGGCTTGATGCCCTTCGCGAACTGCTCGTTGTTGAAACACCTCTCCCTCTTCGGCGCCGGGAGAGCCCGACAGATCGATCATCGACGACCATGGTCGAGTTGAGTCATCGCGAGCACGTTCGTCCGCGCAACGTTGGAGAGCGGCCTTCACGTACTCCTCTTCGGTATCGAATCCCACGTACGAACGACTCGTGCGAATCGCTGCAACTGCCGTCGTCCCCGATCCCATGAACGGGTCGAGCACAAGATCTTCCCGGAAGGTGTAGAGCTCGATGAGCCGCTGCGGCAGTTCCACTGGGAATGGTGCGGGATGACCGACCCGTGTCGCCATCTCAGGTGGGATCTCCCATAGGTCTGTCGTCGCTTCCATGAACTCGTCCTTGAAGAGGGAGATCTCGCTGGTGAGCTCGGGGTCGCGCCTGCGTTCGCGGAGGCTCTTCGCTCGACCGAAGCGACCCTTGCTGGCCACGACCACGCGTTCAGTGAGATCGCGAAACACCGGGTTGGTTGGGCTCTGGAACGACCCCCACGCGCACGAGCCGGAAGCCCCATGCGCCTTCTGCCAGATGATCTCTCCCCGGAGGAGAAGTCCTAGGTCCTGCATCATCGTGATGACATCGGAAGACAAGGATCGATACGGGCGCCGGCCAAGATTCGCGACGTTGATGGCGATCCGGCCCCCGGGTTCCAGCTTTTCCACGCATGTCGCGAAGACGCTTTCGAGCATCGAGAGGTACTCGAAGTACGTCGCAGGTACATGCCCCTGGCCGAGGGCCTCTTCGTACTCCTTGCCTGCGAAGTAGGGAGGCGACGTGACTACGAGCGCTACGGATGCATCCTCGACCTGGGCCCGCGTCATCTCCGCTGCGTTGCCGACGAAGATCTGATCCCGGACAACCGGTGGGTTGATGATGTCGGCGTCGGAGAGCTCAGGGGGCGAGAAGCGCGCGTAGAACTTCGAGGCGTCGTGGCTCTCGCGCCGACCGACTCCGAAGCTTGACGTCTCAGTACCGCGCCGCTTCCCCACGGGTTCCTTCACCTTGGCGATCTTGCCATCATCCGCCGTGGGTACGACGGCTCTGGGACCCCTAAGTAGCCACACGGATTGAGCGTGCTGCCTCGAATGACCTCGGCGGTACGCGCGTGACCTGACGGTCCCGCCACCGTCAGTAGTCGATGCCCTTCTTGGCGACGATGCCCTTGTCGTAGGCGTGCTTGATGCTGCGCATCTCGGTCACGGTGTCGGCGATCTCGATGAGCGCGGCGGGCGCGTCCCGCCCGGTCGCGATCACGTTCACCTTCTCTGGCCGTGTGCGGATGGTCTCGACGACCTCGTCGGTGCTGATCCAGCCCCATGTCATCGGGTACGTGATCTCGTCGAGCACGACGAGGCGGTGCTCACCCGCCTGGATGATCTCGGCGGCGCGCTTCCACGCGTCCTGGGCGACGGCTTCGTCCTCGCCGAGGTTGTCGGAGTCCCATGTGAAGCCCTCACCAAGCGCCGACCACTCGACCCCGAGCTTGCGCGCCGTGTCCTCTTCGCCGACGTGCCACTCCCCTGACTTCAGGAACTGCACAACCGCCACCCGCCATCCCTGGGCGACGGCCCGCATCACCACACCGAACGCAGCGGTCGACTTGCCCTTGCCGTCGCCGGTGTTCACCAGGACCAGCGACGGCACCGTCTGCGCCCCCTCGGGCCGGGGGTCCTCGGTCAGCGGCTGCTCGCGATCGGTGGCCATGCCGCGCTCATCCTCCCACCAAGGGTCCCGACGCTGGCACTCCCAGTGCCATCAGGGGCCTTAGCACCACTCTCCGTGGTCGCGGTACCGTACGGGCCATCGAGGCTGGGGCAGTGGTACGGGGCGTGCTCCGGGTGCTCGTGACGGTGACGGAACGGGTCGCCGAGCTCGCGATCGCACTCGAGGAGCAGGTGGGCGGTCAGCCGCGCGAGCGGCCGACGGCGGTGCCGACGCAGGCCAGGCCCGGCGTCGACAGCATCCACGCCTTGCTCGCGAAGGTGCTCGACGGCGTCCTCGTGCTCGACCAGGACGGCACCGTCAACTACGCGAGCCCCGACCTCCAACAGATGCTCGGTCGCCATGACGCCCTCGTCGGCACCGACGCGCTCCAACTCGTTCACCCCGAGGACGTGGGTGCGATCCGCGGCGCGCTCGCCACGCTGAGGAGTCGCAACGCGGGGGCGATGGTGCTCGAGTTCCGCGCCGAGCACGGCGACGGCTCGTGGCGCTGGTTCGAAGCGCAGGCCACGAACCTCCTCGATGATCCCGACATCAGCGGAATCCTCTGGAACATGCGCGACGTCAGCGAACGACGGGCCCACGAAGACGACCTGCGCCATCGGGCACTGCACGACACCTTGACCGGCTTGCCCAACCGCACGCTGCTCCTCGACCGCCTCCGTGGCGCGATCGGGCGCACCGGCCGCGACGGGCGAGAGGTTGCGCTGTTCTTCCTCGACCTCGACGGCTTCAAGGAGATCAACGACACCTTGGGGCACGGCGCCGGCGATGACGTCCTCACCGGCATCGGCCGCCGGCTCGCGTCTGTCGCTCGCGCGCAAGACACCGTGGCGCGCTACGGCGGTGACGAGTTCGTGGTCGTCGTCGAGCACAACCAGGACAAGGAACGGGTCAAGTCCTTCACCGAGCGCATCCGGTCGGTCTTTTTCGAACCCGTGCAAGCTGCCCAACAAGCAGTGCAGGTGAGCGCTTCGATCGGCATCGCGTGCATCAACAGCGGCACGCCAACACCTGAGGGTCTGCTCCGCGACGCCGACACCGCGATGTACCGCGCCAAACAAGCTGGCGGGAACAGCTGGGTGCTGTTCGACGAGTCGATGATCGACGACGACTACGTCGACCTGACGACCCAGTAACCCGCTCTAAGTCACGACGCGCGGGTCGACTGGGCCGCGTTCCAGGAAGCCCAGAGGCTGGCGTAGCGACCCTCGCCAGCGAGGAGCTCGTCGTGGGTACCGAGCTCGGCGAGGTTGCCGTGATCGATGACCGCGATGCGGTCGGCGCGGGCCGCGGTCGAGAGCCGGTGTGCAACAACGATCACCGTCCGCTCGGCGGTGAGTGCCTCGAGTGCGCGCTCGACGGCGTTCTCGGTGCCGGGATCGAGGTTCGACGTGGCCTCGTCGAGGATCAGCACCGCCGGGTCGGCGAGTGCGGCCCGCGCGAGCGACACCAGCTGCCGCTCCCCGGCTGACAAGCGGCTTCCCCGTTCCCGCACCTCGGTGTCGAGCCCTTCGGGAAGCAGCAAGAACCGGTCACGGACACCGAGTGCGTCGAGCGCGGCGTCGATGTCGGCATCGGACGCATCGGCGCGCGCGACGCGCACGTTGTCGCGGATCGTCCCCGAGAACAGGTACCCCTCTTGCGGAACGACGACGATCCGCTCGCGAAGCGATCGCATCGTGGCGCCCCGCAGGCTCACGCCGCCGTAGCGGACTTCACCGTTGCGCGGGTCGTAGAAGCGGGCGATGAGCTTCGCCAGCGTCGACTTCCCCGCGCCCGTTGGGCCGACCAATGCCACGCGTTCACCCGGCGCGACGGTCAGCAAGACCGAGTGGAGCACGTCGGGAGCCTCGCCGTACCCGAAGGAGACGTCGTCGACCTCGAGCGCGCCCGTGACGGGGAGGTCAACCGCGCCCGGCCGCTCGTTGATCGTCGCTCGTGTGTCGAGCAGCCCGAACAGCTTGTGCAACGCGGCCGCCGCTGATTGCAGCACGTTGTAGAGCTGACTCAGCTGCTGGACGGGCTCGAACAAGTTCTGGAGGTAGAGCATGAACGACACCACTGTGCCGATCGTGATGACGTCGTCGTCGACGAACCAAGCGCCGACACCGACGATGATCGCGGTGCCGAGCACGCCCGAGTACTCAACCACCGGGAAGTAGCGGGTCGCGATGCGCACGGTCTCGAGGTTGGCGTCGTAGAGCGCATCGTTGGTCTCACGGAACCGGCGCGTGAACGCCCGCTCGCGTCCGAAAGCCTGCACCACGCGCACCCCGGCGAGGCCTTCTTGCAGGGTCGCCAGGTTCGTGCCGATGCGCTCGCGCACCTCCAGATAGGCACGGTTGGATTCCCGTCGGAACCAACGGCTGATGAAGAACACCGGTGGCACGACCAAGAAGGTGAAGAGCGCAAGCTGCCAGCTGATGATGAAGATCGCAGCGAGCGCTCCGATGAAGACGAGGATGTTCTGCACGAACATCGTGAGCCCGGTCTGCACGAGCTCCTGCATCGCGTCCACATCGGAGGTCATCCGGGCGACGAGCCGACCTGCCTTCTCGCGCTCGAAGAAATCGAGTCCGAGCGACACAAGGTGATGGAAGACGCGCACCCGCAGCTCACGCAGGAACGACTCGCCGATGCCAGCGACAACTCGGATCGCCCAGCGGCCAAACAGCAGCGCAACGAACGCAACCACCAGGTAGAGGCCGGCCGAGAGGTTGAGCTCACCCGCGTCGCCCTTGTCGATGCCCGCGTCGATGCCGTGCTTGACGAGCGCGGGGCCGGCAAGCAGGCAGACGGTCTGGCCGACGATGAGCAACGTGGCGCCGAAGATCCGCCGTCGCCAGGGCCGAAGCATCCGCCAGAGCCGCCGCATCACCCGCTCGGCCTCGCCCCGGGTCAGCGGCTCGTCGACGACGGTCTGCCCCCAGGGTCCACCCCCACCGCCGCGCTTCACTCGGACACCTCCCCGTCGGCAAGCGCCTCGATGTCTTCGACCGCGGCGGCGACCATTCGCATCTCGGCCTGCGCGAGCACCTCGCGGTAGCGCTCCGAGGTGTCGAGGAGCTCACGGTGCGTGCCCGCGGCCACGATGCGGCCTCCATCGATGAGCACGACGCGGTCAGCGAGCGCGATGGTGGCGGCGCGGTGGGCGATGATCAGCGTGGTGCGCCCCCGCATCACCTGTTGAAGCGCGGCGCGGATCTCGTGCTCCTTCGTCGGGTCGACCGACGACGTGGCGTCGTCGAGGATCAGCACGCGCGGATCGGCGAGCACCGCACGCGCAATGGCGACACGCTGACGCTGCCCGCCCGACAGCGAGTACCCGTGCTCGCCGATCACGGTGTCGTAGCCATCGGGAAGCTCGATGATGAACTCATGCGCGCTGGCAAGACGAGCCGCCTCTTCGACGGTCTCCATCGGTGCTTCCGGATCGGCAAAGGCGATGTTCGTCGCGACGGAGTCGGAGAAGAGGAACGTGTCCTCGAACACGATGCCGATGCTCTTGCGCAGTTCCTCGAGCCGCACGTCGCGAACATCGACGCCGTCCACGAGCACGCGCCCGCGAGCGACGTCGTAGAACCGTGGGAGCAGCCGCGCCACGGTCGTCTTCCCGCTCCCGGTCGGGCCGACGATCGCGACCGCTTCCCCGCCGCGGATCACGAGGTCGAAGCCGTCGAGCACCGGCTGCCCAGGCGCGTACGCGAAGCGCACGTCGTCGAAGCGCAGCTCACCCGGCGCATCTGGGGGGAGCGGCTTCGGGCGCGCGGGGTCGGTGACGGCGGTGTCGGTCTCGAGGATCTCGAAGATGCGCCCGGCCGCGGCGGCGGATCGCGCCGACTGCGCGACGAGCAGCCCGCCGAGTCGCAGCGGCCAGATGAGCATGAAGATGTACGAGTTGAACTGAAGAAGGTCGCCAACCTGGAGCTCGCCGTCCAGCACGAGGTGTCCCCCGTACCAGAGGATGGCGACGAGCGCGAGCGCGGGCAAGAAGTCGACGAGGGGCAAGAAGTTGGCGCGCAGCTTCGCCGCCGCCAGTGCGCGGTTGAGCACCGAGTCGGCTTCCGCCTCGAGCCGCTGCGTCTGGCGGCGCTCGGCACCGAAGCCCTTGACCACACGCACCCCGGCAACGCTCTCCTCCACCACACCCGAGAGGTCGCCGAGCTCCTCCTGGAGCTCGAGCGCCACGGGTGCGATGCGACGCGAGAAGCGGGTCGCGAAGTAGCCGAGGAACGGGATCGCGCCCAGCGCGACGAACGCGAGCGTGACGCTCTTGAGCAGCATCACCACAACGGTGGCGATCAGCACGAGGATGTTCGAGATCGTGAGTGGCAGCAGGATGATCACTTGGTTCACTTGCTGGATGTCGGAGTTCGCACGGGCCATGAGCTGGCCGGTCTGCGCGTGGTCGTGGAACGCGAAATGCAGGCGTTGGAGGTGCGCGAACAGACGTTGGCGCAGGTCGGTCTCCGCCGCATACGAGATGCGGAACGCGCAGTAGCGGCGGAGCGCGGTGCCGCTGGCCTGGACGATGCCAACCACGAGGATCAGCACGACGAACTTCACGACGACATCGCTCTTGCCTGGCGTGATGCCGTCGTCGATCGCCGCGCCCGCGAAGGCAGGGATGATGATCTTGGCTGCCGTCCACACCGCGCCTGCGAGCACCCCGGTGATCACCCAACCGCGCTGCGGCCGCAGGGTCGAGGCCATGAGCCGCCACCCCGCTCGGCGCAGCTCCTTGTCCCGATCCACTCTTCCCGCTCCTTGGCGCTGCGCGCCGGGCCGCTTGGGCCACGGCTCGCTACGCCGCAGGGTACCTGCGGCGCGATCGCTCACCTCTCGCGCGTGGCTCCTCCGAGCCGCACGCTACCAGCGACCCTGACGGCGGCGTCAGGGTCTACGAAGCTGGTTCGGAGCGACTCAGCGGGTTGTGCGCGACGAGTCCATGAAACAGCGGCACCAGCACGAGACCGGTGATCACCGCGCTGACGCGCTCGCTGGGTTGGATCACTCACCGCGTCGGCCGAAGAGCTCCGCGAGCATCTCGGCGACCGCGTCGGTGTCCTCGGCCGGATCGCCGACGAACGCCGCGGCTCGAAGCCCACGCGCTTCGAGGTCGGCCACGATCTCTCCGACCCGAGTGGGGTCGGTGCCGATCACCACGGCGGTGGGCTCCGCCGCGTTGGTCACGACTCGCTGACGACCACGCGGCCGTACTGGCCTTGGTAGAAGACGAGCGGCCCCGCGTCGTGGTTGATCCCGAGGTCGAGCACGCGCCCCACGACGATGATGTGATCGCCGCCGTCGTACTCAGCCCAGAACTCGCAGTCGAGATACGCGATGCAGTCGTCGAGCACCGGTGAGCCACCTACGCCGACACGCCACTTGACCTGCGCGAACCGGTCGGCACCCTTCGCCGCGAAGAGACGGCACACCTCTTCTTGGTGTTCGCCGAGGATGTTGACGGCGAACTTCCCGGCCCGCTCGATGCGGGGCCAGGTGCTGGATGTGTGCGCGACGCAAAACAGCACGAGGGGTGGGTCCAATGACACCGAGGTGAACGAGTTCGCGGCGACACCCGCGGGCTCGCCGTCGTCGATCGCAGTGATGATGGTGACGCCGGTGGCGAACTGGCCCAGGACCTGGCGGAACTCTGCAGCGTCGGGCCGAAAGAAGTCTTCGTTGCCGGACCCGCCGCCTTTGCTCACTTGCGGGGGACGTCGAGCACGAGCCCTTCGGCTGCGGCACTCACCTCGAGATCGGGTGCGGCAGCGGCGAGCTCCTGCGCGTGCAGGAGGATCTCGTCGATCGCGTCGTCGCCATGCGTCGGGCAATGGTGGAACAGCATCAGGTGGCGGACGCCCGCTTCGCGCGCGATGTGCACGGCGTACTCGATGGTCGAGTGCCCGAAGTGGCGCTTGGTCTCGTATTCGTGAGTCGTGTGCTGCGCGTCGTGCATGAGCACGTCAGCACCGTCACAGAGCTCGAGCACATCTTGCGGGATGTGGTCGTCGGCATCGTCGGGGTTGCAGCCCGGACCGTGGTCGGAGATGTACGCAACCGACACGCCCTCGAGATCGATGCGATGACCGAGCGTCGGATCGGTGTGCCGCACCCAACGAGAACGCACCTTCGCACCGTTGAGCGCGAAGTCGTCCTTCTCGACATCGTGGAACGTAACGGTGCCGCCGACATCAGCGGGCGTAATCGGGAAGTACGGCGGGCTCATGACGCCGGCGAACACCTCGCCGAGCGGCACCGCGTCCTGGCGGGGTCCGTAGACGTCGATGCAGGCGTCGGGCCGGAACAACGGCGTGAAGAACGGGAACCCCATGATGTGATCCCAGTGGAGATGGGTGAGCAGCACCGAGGCGCGGTACGGGCTCACGAGCGCGTTCGCCTCGAGCTCGGCCTTGAAGTGCGACATCACCACGTCGCCGTACTCGCGGACGCCGGTGCCGAGGTCGAAGATCACCGGGTCGTGCCCGGGCGCTTCGAGCGCGACGCATGAGGTGTTCCCGCCGTAGCGCTCGTAGCGCTTGGCGTCGCAGGGCGTGGAGCCCCGAACGCCGTAGAAGGTGAGACGGACTCCACTCACGGCGAAAAGAGAATAGTCACGGTTCTCTACAGGCAGAAGCCCACCCCCAAGGTTTGGGGTCAGGGTTCGGGGAGTGCGGACTGGATCGCGGCGACGGCGTGGAGCATCTCGGTGTCGTTGGTGTAGGTGGTGCGGGGCCAGAAGAAGCCGCGGAGGCCGTCCTTGCGCCGCCGCGGCACCACGTGCACGTGGAGGTGCGCCACCGACTGGCTCACGATGTTGTTCTCTGCGACGAACGTGCCCTGCGCGTCCATCCCGTCCTGCACCGCGGCCGCGAGCCGGCGCACTTCGCGGAAGAACGGATCGATCAGCTCATCGGGAAGGTCGCGCAACGTGACGACGTGGTCGCGCGGGACGACGAGCGTGTGACCGGGGAAGATCGGACGATGGTCGAGGAAGGCGACCGTGTGCTCGGTCTCGGCGACGATCGCGGCAGGCTCCGTGCCCGCGGCGATGCGACAGAACAGGCAGTCGCTACTCAGGGGACTCGTAGGGGCGTTGGCGCGGCGTTGCAGACTCGCGCTTGGGCACCATCACCTTGCGCCGGAAGTAGCAGACCTCTTCACCGCGCTGGTTGAAGCCACGCGTCTCGACGCTCACCACCCCGCGGTCGGGCTTGCTCGACGACTCCTTCTTGTCAAGCACCTTGGTCTCGGCATAGATGGTGTCGCCGTGGAAGGTCGGCTTGCTGTGCTTGAGCTCTTCGACCTCGAGGTTGGCGATCGCGAGCCCGCTCACGTCGGGCACGCTCATCCCAAGCACGAGTGAGTACACGAGGTTCCCCACCACGACGTTCTTGCCGAACTGCGTCTGGGTCTCGGCGAAGTACGCGTCCGTGTGCAACGGATGGTGGTTCATCGTGATCATGCAGAAGAGATGATCGTCGTACTCGGTGATCGTCTTGCCCGGCCAGTGCTTGTAGACGTCGCCGGGCTCGAAGTCCTCGAAGTAGCGGCCGAACGGTCGCTCGTGCACAGTCACCTCACGAACTCTATTGAGCGTCAGTCATCGATGGCGTACCGGCTGAGGAGGCCCCGTGCGATGACGAGCCGTTGGATCTCGTTCGTGCCTTCGCCGATGATCATGAGCGGCGCGTCGCGGTAGTAGCGCTCGACGGGCAGCTCGGTCGTGTAGCCGACACCGCCATGGATGCGCATCGCCTCGGTGGCGATCTCGAACGCAGCTTCGCTCGCGAAGAGCTTGGCCATGCCTGCCTCCACGTCGCAGCGCTCGCCACGGTCCTTGCGCTCCGCGGCGTGCTGCGTGAGCAGGCGCGCGGCCTGGAGCTGCGTGCCCATGTCGGCGAGCTTCGTCTGGATCGCCTGGTGCTGCGCGATGGGCTTGCCGAACGTCTGGCGCTGCTGCGCGTAGCGGATGGCGGCCTCGAACGCCGCCCGCCCGACACCGACCGCCCGGGCGGCGATGTTGATCCGCCCCACCTCGAGCGCAGAGAGGATGAAGTGCTGCCCGCGACCGAGACCGGCCTCCCCACCGAGCACGCAAGTCGCGGGGATGCGGTGCCCGTCCCACGCCATCTCGACGGTCTCGATCCCCTTGTAGCCGAGCTTGCCGATGTTCTTGCTCACGCTGATGCCGCCGAACGTCTCGGCGCCGGGGTCCTTCTCCACCATGAAGCAGGTGATGCCCTCGTCGGTGCGCGCCGCGAGCGCAACCAGCCCGGCGCGCTGCCCGTTCGTGACCCATGTCTTGGTGCCGTTCACCACGTACTCGTCGCCGTCACGCGTGGCCTTGCAGCGCAGCGCGCTGGTGTCGCTGCCGGCATCGGGCTCGGAGAGCGAGAGCGCGCCGCGGATCTCGCCGCTCGCCAGCCGTGGGAGGAGCGCCTTCTTCTGCGCGTCGGTCCCGCTCTGCTTCAGCAGGTTGGCGCACATGACGTGGGTGTTGAGCACGCCAGACAAGGTCATCCAGCCGGCCGAGAGCTCTTCGATCACCCCGCAATAGGTGAGGAGGTCGAGTCCGAGTCCGTCGTACTCCTCGGGGATGGTGACGCCGAACAGCCCGAGGTCGCGCATCGTCGCGACGATCGACTCCGGGTACTCGTCAGCGTGCTCGAGATCCGACGCCACCGGCACGACGTCCTTCTCCACGAAGCGACGGACCGTCGCGACGAGCTCTTCCCGAACGGCGGGGTCAGTGGCCATGCGCCGGACCTTAGGTGGAGGGGTCGTACGCGTGAAGGGATGAATGCGCTCCCCGGTACCGTTGACCGAGACATGTCCATGCAGATGCACCAGACGCTCATGAGCTTCCGGCGCGACCCGGACGAGGTGCGCGGCAAGGGCTTCGAGCGGGCGATGTTGCGGCGGGTCATGGTCCTGATCCGCCCGTACCGCAAGCTGCTGATCGGCTTCGTGATGATGGCCGTGGCGACGTCCGCGGTCGGCGCGCTTCCCCCGCTGCTGTTCAGGGCGCTCCTCGACGACGCGGTCCCCGACGGAGACAAGACGCTGGTCGTCGGGCTCGCGCTCGGCGCCGTCGCGCTCGCGCTACTGAGCGCCGCGTTGGGGTTGCTTCAGCGTTGGTACTCCGCCCGGATCGGTGAGGGTCTCATCTTCGACATGCGCGTGAAGCTGTTCGACCACGTGCAGCGCCTGCCGATCTCGTTCTTCACCCGCACCCAGACGGGCGCGCTGATATCACGCCTCAACAACGACGTCATCGGTGCGCAACAGGCCGTCACCAACACGCTCGGCAACGTCGTGTCGAACACGATCATGCTGGGCGTCACGCTCTCGGTGATGCTCGCACTCGAGTGGCGACTCACGATCCTCACGTTGCTCGTGCTGCCAGCGTTCATCATCCCGGCGCGTCGAATCGGGCGGCGCCTCCAGGTTGCCGCGCGCGAGTCGATGCAGCTCAACGCGTCGATGAACAACACCGTATCGGAGAGATTCAACGTGGCCGGTGCGCTCGTCGTGAAGCTCTTCGGACAGCACAACCGCGAACGTGACCTCTTCTCAGATCGCGCCGGTCGAGTCCGCGACATCGGCATCCGCACCGCGATGTACCAGCGGGTGCTCTTCGCAGCACTAGCGCTCGTGGCCGCGGTGGGGACGGCGGTCGTCTACGGGCTCGGTGGCACGTTCGCGATCGACGACGTGATCTCGATCGGCACCTACGCGGCTTTCGTGATCTACGTCGCGCAGATCTACCAGCCGCTCACCCAGCTCTCCCAAGCTCGGGTCGACGTGATGACGGCGCTCGTCGCGTTCGAGCGCGTCTTTGAGGTGCTCGACTTCCCGCCGCTCATCGAAGACCGACCCGGCGCGATCGATCTACCCACCCCGAAAGGGCGCATCGAGTTCGACCACGTCTGGTTCAAGCACCCCCCCGCCGCCCTCAGCTCGATCGCGTCACTGGAAGAAGGCGCTAGTCCGAACGAGGAGACCGAGAACTCCTGGATCCTGCGCGACATCAGCTTCACCGTCGAACCCGGCGAGCTGGTCGCCTTGGTCGGACCGTCCGGCGCGGGCAAGACGACGACCGCGTTGCTCGTGCCCCGCATCCACGACATCAGCCAGGGAGCGCTCCGGTTTGACGGCACCGATGTCCGCGACCTCACGTTGGAATCGTTGCGTGGGGCGGTGGGGATGGTCATGCAAGACCCGCACCTGTTCCACGAGTCGATCGCCGACAACCTCCGCTACGCCAAGCCCGACGCAACCGATGTCGAGTTGGTGGCCGCGTGTCGAGCCGCGCGGATCCACGACCTGATCGCAATGCTCCCGGATGGGTATGACACCTTCGTGGGTGAGCGTGGGTACCGCATGTCCGGTGGCGAGAAGCAACGGCTGGCGATCGCGCGAGTCCTCCTGTCTGACCCGGCTGTGATGATCCTCGACGAGGCAACGTCGCACCTCGACTCCGAGTCCGAGCTCGCGATCCAACGCGCGCTCGCCGCGGCGCTCAAGGGGCGAACCGCGCTCGTGATCGCACACCGCCTGTCGACCATCGTCGCGGCCGACCGCATCGTCGTGCTCGACGAGGGTCGCGTGATCGAAGAAGGCAAGCACGAAGAGCTCCTGAATGCCGGCGGCATGTACTCCGAGCTGTATCGCACGCAGCTGGCGGCTGAACCCGCCTGAGCCGTGCCCGTCAACACCCCTGATCTCGGCTGGGAGCTCAACGCGCAAGAGCGCGCCCGTCGCGCCGATGCGCGGCGCCAGCGAGCACGAGCGGTGGTCATGACGATTGCCTCGTTGGCCTCCCTCGCCATCATCGCGGGGAGCGCCTGGGCGTTCTGGTTGCGCGACGAGCCGCCAACGCTGCGCGCCGACCTATTGCCGCCCGACGTCACGCTCGACCCGCGTCCGGCCTTCGACTTCGCACCGGCGTGTCGGCCTGAGCTCACACCCGAAGAGCCGCTGCGGCTGTGGATCGGGGGCGACTCATTGGCCGGCACGCTCGGTCCTGCGCTCGGCGCACGCACGGCTGAGACCGGCGTCGTCCTTCCTACGTTCGACTACCACACGTCGAGCGGGCTCTCGTCGCCGGGATTCTTCGACTGGCCCGAACGCGCGCAAGAAGAGATCGCGCGTGTCGATCCCGAAGTCGTCGTGTTCATCATCGGCGCGAACGACACCGGCGTCGTACGCGACGACCCGGCTTGGCGCATCAACTACGGCGGGCTCGTCGACGAGATGCTCGACCTCCTCACCGGCGACGGCCGCATCGTCTACTGGGTCGGATCACCGACACTGAAAGATGACCGCAAGAACCGTGCCGTCGAGCAGGTGAACGAAGTGGCGAAGGAGCGGGTGCTCAAGCGCACCGATGTGACCTTTGTCGACACGTTCCGCCTGTTCTCAGATGGCGACGGCCAGTACGCGGCGACGCTGCCCGGAGTCGACGGCGAGGACGAGCGGGTGCGGACCTCGGACGGCATCCACTTCACTCCGGCGGGTGGGGCGCTGCTCGCGGCCTACGTGTATGCGTACCTCGACGAGCAGTGCGACGTGGAAGGCCAAGCGGTGCCCGACCGCGAGCAACCGGTTCGCCAGAGCCCGGGCAGTGGCAAGGTGCCTGGGTCCGACGAGCCGACGAGCACGACGCCGACACCACCCACGACCGCATCGACGACGAGCACGACCGCGCCGACGAGCACGACGATCCTCTCGACGCCAGTCGTCTCCTTGTGATCTCGGAGGCGATCGGCGACAACCGCCATCGCTAGCCTCCGACCATGACGAAGGAGCTCGACGTCGCCGCGGCCGCGGTCGACACGGCGGCGCACATGGTCGACGGCGCGAGCCAACACCTCGCGCACGCCGCGGCCGACGACGGCCGGGTGTCAGTCGCCAGGCTCGACGAGCATCAAGTGCTGGCGTACGACCTCGCGCACGCAGCGAGCGCGGTCCAAGCGTGTCGGGTGATGCTCGACTATGGCGCGCGTGGCGACTTCCAGTCGCACCTCGCGCGCGCGTTCATCGCGGACGCCGTCTGGGACGTCGGCACCCGGGTACTCGGTCGAGAGGCGGCTTGGGGCATCGAAGCCGGCGACCTCGGTGATGCGCTGCCGTTCGTCGAGACACATCGCGCCCCGACGTTCCTGACCGCGATCGCCGACCAGCTCGACCGCCACGGGACCGGTCCCTCGCACCTCGACGACGACCTCGAGCTCGCGCGCGAGACGTTCCGGAAGTTCGCTCAGGACAAGATCCGGCCCCACGCCGAGCACGTGCACCGCGAGAACGAAGACATCCCAGAGGAGCTGATCGCGGGCCTGGCTGAGCTCGGTGGCTTCGGGCTCTCGGTGCCCGAGGAGTTCGGCGGCTTCGCGGCCGGCGGCGAGTCGGACTATCTCGGCATGGTGGTTGCGACCGAGGAGCTGTCATGGGGCTCACTCGGCATCGGCGGGTCGTTGATCACGCGTCCCGAGATCCTCACCCGCGCCATCGTGAGCGGCGGCACCGACGAGCAGAAGCAGCGATGGCTGCCCAAGATCGCGAGCGGCGAGCTGCTCGTGGGTGTGATGGTGACCGAGCCCGACTACGGATCCGACGTCGCCAACGTCAAGGTGATGGCCACCGAAGTCGACGGCGGGTATTCGATCAACGGCGTCAAGACCTGGGCGACGTTCGCCGGGCGCGCTGACGTGATCATGCTGTTGGCCCGCACGGATCCCGACCGGAGCGCGTCACACCGAGGGCTGTCGTGCTTCGTGGTCGAGAAGGAGCCCGCACCGGGTCATTCGTTCTCGTTCACCCAAGACGGTGGCGGAACCCTCGAAGGCCGTGCGATCGACACGATCGGCTACCGCGGCATGCACTCCTATGAAGTCGCGTTCTCCGACTGGGTCGTGCCCGCCGAGAACCTCATCGGCGGCGACGCGGGCAAGGGCCGGGGCTTCTACCTCCAGATGGAAGGTTTCGAGAACGGTCGGCTTCAGACCGCGGCGCGCGCCGTCGGGGTGATGCAGGCCGCGTTCGACGCGGGACTCGCCTACGCGCAGGAGCGCAAGGTCTTCGGGCAGTTGGTGTTCGACTACCAGCTCTCGAAGGTGAAGCTCGCCCGCATGGCGGCGCTGATCCAGGCCGGCCGGCAGTTCTCGTACGACGTCGCCCGCCGCATGGGCCGAGGCGACGGCACGCTCGAGGCGTCGATGGCCAAGGCGTACGTGTGCCGAGCCGCCGAGTGGGTGACGCGCGAAGCGATGCAGCTCCACGGCGGCATGGGCTACGCCGAGGAGTACCCGGTGTCGCGCTACTTCGTCGACGCCCGAGTGCTCTCGATCTTCGAAGGCGCCGACGAGACCCTCTGTCTCAGAGTCATCGCGCGTCGGCTGGCGGAGCAGGCGCTCTCAGCCTCCTAGCTCCCTGAGCTCGTTGATTGCTTCGGCGTGGTGGTCGAGGCGTTGGTTGATGTCGTGGAGGGCGTCGTCGATGCTCCCCACGAGGGGGGTCGCTGCTTCGAGCGCAGCGCGGCCGATGCGCTCACCGGTCTTCTCGACGTCGGCGATTCGGTAGCGCAGCTCCTGCAGCACCTTGTGGCGCGCCTCGGGCGGGAGCTGTGACGCGAGCACGAGCTGGTCATCGATGGCGCGACCGGTCGCGGCCAGCCGGTCGCACAGTCCTTCGTAGCCGGAGGTCGGCACCCCGCGCTTTCGCGCCTCACTGACCGTGCCGCGTGTGCGGTCGAGCGACCGGTGCATCCGCCGGTGCAGGTCGGCCGCCACGCTCTGCGACGTCTGCCACTTCATCGGGACGCCGGGGCGACGCCGAACCCACCGGTACGCGAGCCCGCCACCGGCGACCAGCGCCAGGACGACGACTACTTCCACGCGCGCGAGCCTACCGAGCGACGAGATCGGCGTATTCGCGGTGCGTGTCGATGTACTCAGCGACGAACCAGCAGGTGGGTGCGACGCGCTCGCCTCGTGCACGCACGTCGTCGAGTGCACCCTTCACGAGTACATCTCCAAGTCCGCGGCCGCGCAACGGTTCGTCGATCACCGTGTGCGGGAAGACGAGACAATCGCCGTTGTTCCGGAACTCGGCAATGCCGACAACTTGTCCGTCGAGCACCAGCTCGTAGCGGCTCTGAGCGTCGTCGCGTCGTACCTCGGTCGTCAAGGGATTGGTCTTCCCAGACGGTTCGCGTTCTACGCCGAGCGGTTCATGCCGGCGCGCTCGCCGCGGGACACGAACTTCAGCGCCATCTTGCGGCTGGCCTCGTCGATCATCTCGTCGCCGAACATGACCGCGCCCTTGCGCTCACCCGCGCCGCCCTCGGTGGTCGCCTTCTCGTAGGCGTCGAGGATGTCCCAGGCGTGGTCGAACTGCTCCTGGGTCGGCGTGAACACCTCGTTGATCACTGGGACTTGGTCGGGGTGCAGCGCCCACTTGCCGTCGTACCCGAGGATGCGGGTGCGCATCGAATAGTCGCGCAACGCGTCAAGCTCTCGGATCTTCAGGAACGGGCCGTCGATGACTTGGAGCCCGTTTGCGCGCCCGGCCATGAGGATGCGCGCGAACACGTAGTGGAAGTGGTCGCCGGGATAGTCGTCGATCTGCACTCCACCGGTGAGCACGGGCATCTCGGTCGACGCCGCGAAGTCGGCGGGGCCGAACACGATCGTCTCGAGCCGGGGTGACGCAGCGCAGATCTCGTCGACGTTGATGAGCCCGCGCGCCGTCTCGATCTGGGCCTCGATGCCGACAGTCGACTGGCGACCCGTGGCCTGCTCGATCTGGGTGAGGAGCATGTCAAGTGCCTGCACGTCGGCCGCGCTCTGCACCTTCGGCAACATGAGCTCGTCGAGGCGCTCGGACGCGTTCTCCACGATGTGGATGACGTCGCGGTAGGTCCACTCGGTGTCCCACGCGTTCACGCGGACGCAGACGATGGTCTCGCCCCAGTCCTGCTCGTTGATCGCCTTCACGATCAGGTCGCGCGCCGCTTCCTTCTCGAGCGGTGCGACGGCGTCCTCGAGGTCGAGGAAGACCATGTCGGCGCCGACACCAGGTGCCTTGCCGAGCATCTTCTCGCTCGAGCCAGGAACCGCCAGGCAGGCGCGACGGGGAAGGTGACGGCTGCGCTCGGACATCGCCTGAGGCTACCGACCGCGGCTCGGGTATCCGCCATCCCGGGTCGGCTCCGCAAGCTGCGCCTCCCGACGGCGACGAGCGGCCAAGCCACATCGCCGCCTTTGCCGCAGGTAGCCGTCGTCGTACGCTCGATTCGTGACCCAACCCGAGCTCACCGAGCTCGCAGACGGCGTCTGGGCCTGGATCCAACCGGGTGGCGAGACGGGCGTGAGCAACGCCGGCGTGATCGCCGACGACGACGGGCTCACGCTGGTCGACACCTTGATGGTGCGGTCGCAATGGGAGCCGTTCGCCGACGCAGTCGCGGCGCTCGATCGCACCGTGAAGCGGGTCGTGCTCACGCACGCACACGTCGATCACGTCGGCGGGACCGCGAAGTTCCGCAACGCCGCGGTCTACGCGTCCCGCATCACCAGCGAGCTCCTCGATCACCCGATGCCGCTCGACGCGTACAAGGCGTTCATGCCCGCGTTCACTGACGAGTTCGACGAGCTCGCCGAGATGGGTACCCGTCCGGTCAGCCACCTCATCGACGGCGCCGCGAACCTCACTCCTCGCGTCGAGGTCTTACCCGCCTCGGGTCACACCCCTGGCGACGTGATGGTCCTCGTCGCCGACGCGGACATCCTCTTTGCGGGCGACCTGTGCTTCTTCGGCGTCACGCCGCTCGCGTTCCAAGGCGACCCGCAGGAGTGGGCGACGATGCTCGACGCCATCGTCGAGCTCGCCGACACGATCGTCCCCGGTCACGGCCCGGTCGGCGGCGAGCGGGAAGCCCGCGAGCTCCAGGCCTACCTGCGTCACTGCGTCGAGGGCGCCATCCCCGCTGGCCCGTGGGACGACTGGCTCGATCGGGAGCAACGCGATCCGATCAACGTCGAGCGGGCTGCGTTGCTCAGCGAAGACAAGGACGAGATCCCGCCTTCGATGCTGAAGGCGATCGGGCTCGGCTGAGCTCTCCGCCGTCACGGGCTACGGCGGAGCGAGCGCGTACGCTCCGGACGTGGCGAAGAACCCCGATCCGGCGCTGAAGCTGACGACCAGCCAGGGCGTCACCCGGACGCTCGACGACTGGTCGACGATGTTCCACCTCTTCCTCGTCGTCCTGCCGGCGCGATCCGAGGCCGCGTCCTATGTCCCGATCGGGATGCGCCTCTTCCAGGTGTTCGGTGACGCCGACTGTCGCTTCGCGTTCGTCGTGACCGGCCCCGAGTCCGTCGCCAAGCGCATGCTCGGCGACGCGGAGTCCACGGTCGTCACCTACGTGGACCCCGATCTCGAGCTCGTCAAGAGCCTCGGGCTCGAGCGACTCCCCGCGTGCGTGCTGTTGCGACAGGACACGTCACTCGTGACGGCCGCTGAAGGATGGGATCCACGCGAGTGGCAGCGAGTGACGCGCGAGGCGTCCGAGCTCACGGCGTGGACGACACCCGAGGTCGCCAGCGAGGGCGACCCACCGGCCTTCCAGGGCTGGCCAGTGCTCTGAACAGCCATTTTCCCGGGATGCGACAGGCCCCGGGACCATCGGTATAGGGTGCCCTCTGACCCGTACGGCAGACGTACGGGTCTGTTCTTTTTCCGAACCGTCCTGCCGAGCGGAGAGGCGCGATGCGTCACTGTCATCGTTGGTTCGCCGTCGTCGCAGTCACACTGGCGACGAGCATGGTGTTCGCCGGCGGTGTCGGCGCGCAGAGCCTCGACGACAAGCGAGCACAGGCCGCCGCGCTCGCGGATGCGATCGAAGCGTCCGACGTCGAGATGAGCCGACTGGCTGAGAACCTGAACGCCGCGACCGCCCGCCGCGACGCCGCGCAGGCCCAGGTCGCCGAAGCCGAGGCGATGATGACCGCGGCCCGCGAAGAGGTGAAGCGCATCAAGGCACAGGTGCGCGCGAACGCAGCCGCGCTCTACCGCGAGCACTCCAGCGGCGCGGGCTCCTCCTGGTTCGAGGACGGCGACCCGTCAGAGCTGGTGTCGCGTGACCAGTACTCGGCCGCGCGGGCCGAGGCCGACGACGACCTCCTCGGCAAGCTCAAGGCCGCACAGCAGGACCTCGAGGTCCGCCGGCAAGAAGCCGCGCGGCTCCGTGATGCCGCCGCGGCCGAGACGGCAGCGATCGACGCGGCTGCGGCCGCCGTCAACGCGGCCCGCGCTGAGCAGCAGCGCCTCTACGACCAGATCTCCGGTGAGATCGCGGCCGCCGTGGCCGCCGAGCAAGCGCGCCGTGGCGCTGCCGCGAGGGCGAAGTTCTCTGGGCCCAACGTCGGGCCGCCAAATGGCAGCGCCGCGCAGGCCATCGCCTACGCACGAGGCCTGGTCGGTGCTCCGTACTCGACGAGCCCACGCACCGGCCCGAGCTACGACTGCTCCGGCCTCACGTTGTCGGCCTGGGGTGCTGCCGGCGTCTCGATCGGGAACAACTCTTCGAACCAATTCAGCAGCAACGTGCAGATCCCGCTGGCCGCGGTCCAGCCTGGCGACCTCATCTTCTGGGGTCCGGATGGCTCCAGCCACGTCGCGCTCTACGTCGGCGGCGGGATGATCATCGACGCATCGAGCAGCCAGAACGCCGTCATGGAAAGGCCGATCTGGGGCAGCCCGAGCGGAGCAGCGCGAGTCGTCTGAGCACGTCACCTACACGCGACGGAACGGGCGTCGAGGAGCGCATCCGCCTCACGCGCTTCTCGCACGGCGCTGGCTGCGCCTGCAAGCTCTCACCCGACGACCTGCGCACGGTGCTGGGTCTCGTCCAAGGGTTCGACCGCGACACGACCGACCCTGACCTGCTCGTCGGGTTCGACACGGCCGATGACGCGGCCGTCTACCGCCTGCGCGACGACCTCGCGATCGTCATGACCACCGACTTCTTCACCCCTATTGTCGACGACCCCTACGACTGGGGCCGCATCGCTGCGACCAACGCGCTCTCCGACGTGTACGCGATGGGCGGCACCCCGTTGCTCGCGCTGAACCTGGTCGCATGGCCGCGAGCAGGACTGCCATTTGAGCTCCTCGCGCGCGTGCTCGACGGCGGTGCCGACGTCGTACGAACCGCCGGCGCGCTCGTTGCCGGCGGTCACTCGATCGACGATGCCGAGCCCAAGTTCGGGCTGGCCGTCGTCGGCACGGTCGACCCCGCCAGGGTGCTGACCAACGCCGGCGCACAAGCGGGCGACGCGCTCGTGCTCACAAAGCCGATCGGGCTTGGCGTGATCTCCACCGCGGTCAAGCGCGACGCGGCGCCAGACGAGCGTGTCGCCGAAGCAGTTCGAGTGATGACGACGTTGAACGCTGGGGCACGCGACGCTGCGCTCGAGCTTGGCGACGCGGTGCACGCCGCCACCGACGTCACCGGGTTCGGGTTGGTCGGCCATCTCCGCGAGATGCTCGTCGCCTCGGGCCTCGGAGCGGAGCTCGATGCACCGGCGGTGCCGGTGATCGACGGCGTGCGCGACCTCTTGGCCCAGGGCATGGTCGCCGGCGGCACGCAGCGAAACCACGCGTTCATCACTGAGTACGTGGAGTGGAACGGGCTCCCGCTCGACGAGCAGCTACTGCTCGCCGACGCGCAGACCAGCGGCGGCCTCCTGTTGGCGGTCGAAAGCACACGCGCCGGTGACCTCGTACGTGCGCTTGAACGTCACGGGGCGCTGGCCAGCGGCGTCATCGGGCACGCGATCCGAGACCGTACGGGATACCTTGGCGTCTCCGGTTGAGGTGCAGGGAATGACATGAGGTAATTGCGCGGGCGCAAGATCGCAGTGCTACTGGCGACAGCAGGGCTCGTTGCCATTCCGGCCTTACCATCGAGCGCGGGAACCACCATCGGGCCGCAGCGGTAGAACCCACCTCGGGTCCTGGTGGCACGACGATCACGATGACGGTCGGCACGACGGCCGGGTGACGCGGTGATCGCAGCTACGGAATGACGAGCATCCCTAGCTCGGCTTCGAGCTGCTGACGCGGCTTCGCGCCGAGCACCGAGCGCTCCAACCGGCCGTTGCGGAAGAGTGCGATCATCGGGATGCTCTGCACCTCGTACTGCTGCGCGAGGGCAGGTTCTTCGTCGATGTTGACCTTCACCACCTTGTAGGCGCCCTCGCGCATCGCCGCGATCTGCTCGACGATCGGCGAGACCATGCGGCATGGTTGGCACCAAGGCGCCCAGAAGTCGACGATCACCGGAAGCTCTGAGCGCAGCACCGCCGTCTCCCATTGAGCGGTCGTGACCGGCTGCACCAGTGCGGGCGGCGGTGGCTCCGGCAGCGCCTCACTCGGCCGTTCGCCCGCACTCACTGCGAGCAGCCACTCGTGTGCTTGTTGCACGCTCTCCATCGCGACCTGGTGCTCCATCGGATACTCGCTGTAGACGACGGGCATACCGTGCTCCACCAACGTCTTGGCCAAGTCGCGACCTCGTTCGACGGGCAGCAAGGAGTCGTTGGTGCCGTGCTGGACGAGCACCGGGATCTCTGCTGCCGCGTCCCAGTCGATGTCGACGCCGCCGTGGAGATACGTGCTCATGGCGATGACACCTGCGGGGTGAGGACGATCGCTGCGACGCAAGCCGAGCGCGACCGCCAACGCGCCACCCTGGGAGAACCCAGCGATGATCGCTTCCGCGCGCGTCTTGTCGTGCTCCGCGCACACCTCATCGAGCAAGTCGTCGAGCTCGTCGAGCGCGGCATTGAACTCGGCGTCGGCGTCGCCGCCTGGCTGGCCGGTGATCGCGGCCATGCCGTACCACGCAAAGCCCGGCGGCGCCGCGAGGGGTCCGCGGGGCAGCACTGTGAGGAACCGCCCTTCGGGGTCGAGGTACGGGAGCAGGCCGCCGAGGTCGCGCTCATCGGCACCGAGGCCGTGCACCAGCAGCAGCACTCTCGCTGCGGTGGGCGTGCCGACAACGTTGTGGATCAGGGCCATGTCGACTCTCCGTGTAGAACTCGTTCGCTGCGTCGACATCGATGATGGCACGCTTGCTCGATGGGGTTCGAAGTTCCCGATCTGCGCGACGACGAGATCGTCCTGCGGTTGCCGACGACCGATCACGTCGATGCCATCACGGCCGCGTGCCAGGACCCCGACATCCCTCGGTTCACTCGCGTCCCCTCGCCGTACACGCGTGATGACGCAGTGGCATTCGTCGAGCGCTCTAGGGACCAGTGGCGCGACGGGGTCGTCGCGGCCAACTTCGTCATCGAGGACCTCATCACCGGGGTGCTGCGCGGCGCATGCGGACTGCATCTCCGAGACACTCCCGAGGTCGCGGAGGTCGGCTACTGGATCGCCGCACCGGCCCGCAGGCGCGGGGTCGCCACCCGCGCCACCAGGCTGGCATCACGGTGGGCACTCGCGACGTTCCCGCTCGTGCGCCTCGAGCTCATCACCCACCCCGACAACGTCGGCTCGCAACGGGTTGCGGAGAGTGCCGGCTTCACTCGTGAGGGGCTGCTGCGCTCCTACGCCACCATCGGCTGCGGCGTGAGCGACGTCGTGATGTTCGCGTTGCTGCCCGAAGATCTCGCCACGTAGCGACGCGCTCAGCGCACCTCGACCTGGACGACGGCGTGATCGGGCCCCTTGGTGACGACGCAATCGGCGATCGCTCGGGTCGGTGCGATGTGCTCGCGCAGGTTCACGAGGTTGACCCCACGCCAGGTCTGGTGTGCCAACGACTCGATCTCTGACGCGCTCATGCCCGCGAAGCGGCGGTAGAAGGACGAGGTGTCCTCCTCGGCCTCCGCGCAGAGCGCCAGGAACCGCGCGACGTACCAGCGCTCGAGGTCATCCTCCTCCGCGTGGACGTAGACGCCGAAATCCAACCGACCGGCCAGCGCGCCCAGCGCGTTCACGCCTTCCAAGATCACCATCGCGTCGCGGCGCACCTTGAACGGCTTCTCGCCGGCTACGTCGTAGACCTCGTGGGAGTACTGCGGCACGGTCACCTCGGTCGCCCCCGAGTGGATCTCCTGGACGAGACCGCGCAGCCGCTCCACGTCGTAGGACTCGGGGAAGCCCTTCTGCATGACCAATCCCCGCGTCTCGAGCTCCGCGTTCGGGTACAGGAACCCATCGGTGCTGATCACATCGGCGGCTCCACCATCTGCCATCACCGCGTCCGCGATCGCTGCTGCGAACGTCGACTTGCCCGACGCGACCGCGCCAGCAACGCCCACCACGACGGGGGTCTCATCGGCGCGCGCCCGCGAGCGCGCGAGTGCGGCTACGTCCTCGGCCGCGTCGGTCACCGCCGACCCATGTGCGTGGACAGATCCCCCATGAGCTCTGGGTACACGGTCCGTACGGCGAAGTGCCACGGTCCGTCGCTGCGATCACGCGCGAAACGGTCGACGTAGCGACCGGCGAGGACTGGCTGGAGCGCAGCGCCTGGCGCGGCCTGCATGACGGTGAAGGTGCAGCTCGCCGTCGCCGATGCGCAATCCCTGTCGATGTCGACCACGAGGTTGCCGAGCACATGCTTGGTGCGCGGGGTGCCGTCGTCGTAGAGGACCACGGCGTCGTACATGCGCCGGACCTCATCACGGCCGCGCCGCACCGTCCCCTGATGTCCAGAGTGGAACTCTCCGTGCTCAAAGAGCCCGGCCACGCTGTCCAGGTCGCCGGCGTCCAGCAGCTCGGCGTAGGCGACGACGAGCGCGCGGATCGCCCCTTCGTCGGCAGAGCTCATCGGCTACGCCGGTTCCGCGCCGGGACGTCCCGCCTCGACGACGAAGCTCGCACCCGTCTCGATCGTCGCATCGGGCGCCTGCGTCGTGGAGACGAAGCGGTGATCGGCGCGCAGCTCCGACTTCTCGAACGTGCACCGCAGATAGCCGCGCCGTTGACCTTCGAAGTACTTGAGATGAGGCTGATCGGCCATCGCGGTGTACACGAGGTCGTTCCCCACCGGGAAGAGCGATGTGATCGAGGTGCCCACGAGCTCGGTACCCACGACCGGCGACGCGGGATCGCTGTAGTCCGCTTTGAGGTCGTTGACCCACGCCGCGTGGATGTCACCGGTGACCGTCACGAGGTTCTCGACGCCGTTCACTGTCGTGCCAAGCAGTCGCTTGCGAGCTTCGACGTACCCGTCCCAGCTGTCGAGCGCGAAGATCCCTTCGGGAGTCGTCGGCACGAAGTTGGACTGCGCCATCAGCACCTGCTGCGCGAGCACGTTCCACCGCGCGTCCGACTTGCGCAACGAACGCTCTAGCCAACGCTCTTGCTCGTCACCCAGGAGAGTCGCGTCCGCGCCGAACGCCGCCTCACACCGCGGGCCCAGATCGCTCGCCACGTCCTCACATTGCGGAGTTCGGTACTGGCGCGTGTCGAGCACGTGTACCTGGGCAAGTCGTCCGAACTCCACGGTGCGGTGAATCTGGAAATCCGGCCCAGTCGGGCGATCGAGGCGGACGGGTTGGTGCTCCCACCACACCCGATACGCGGCGGCACGCCGGGTGAGGAAGTCCGCCTCCAAGACGCCTGCGTCCTGCGACACCGAGTCGGCGTAGTTGTTGTCGACCTCGTGGTCGTCCCAGGTCACCACCCACGGGCACGCCGCGTGTGCCGCCTGGAGGTTGGGATCGCTCTTGTACGTCGCATATCGCGCTCGATACGCGTCGAGATCAGTGGGTTCCGGTCCTTCGAGCTCGCGCACACCCCCGCTCTGGAAGCCGCTCTCGTACATGTAGTCACCGACGAACAGCACCGCGTCGAGATCCTCCTCGGCGAGGTGGCGATGCGCGGTGAAGTATCCGCGGTGGTACTGCTGGCACGACGCGACCGCGAACACGAGTTGTTTCGCAGTTGCGCCATCGGCGGGAGCAGTGCGCGTACGACCGATCGGGCTCTCGTGATCACCGACTCGGAACCGGAAGAACCAGTCGTGGGCGGGATCAAGCCCGCGCACGTCGACGTGCACTGCGTGCGCGTCGTCGGGCTGGGCGCGCACGACGCCTTTCGACACCTTCTTCCGGAACCGTTCGTCGGCCGCGAGCTCCCACTGGACGCGCACAGGCTCGGCCGGCATCCCACCCGCGGGCGCGGCCGGATCGACGACAAGGCGCGTCCAAAGCACGATCCCGTCGGACAACGGATCGCCGGATGCGACGCCAAGGGTGAACGGATTGGTCGCGAGTGTGGGTCCGGCGCCGCTCGGCACGAACAGCGGCCCACGCGACACGCTCGGCATGGCCGCGAGCGCGGCACCGCCGGCCAACGCGCCGAGCATGCTTCGACGAGTGATGGCCGGTGCGGCAGGACCGTCCATGCGCGCACGGTAGCGTGCGCGCCCATGCGCGCCCGGGCTGTCATCTTCGATCTCGGTGGCGTGGTCATGCCGTCACCGATCCAAGCCTTTCGCGAGTACGAGGCGCGCGTGGGTCTCCCCCACCGGTTCATCAGTGAGGTGATCGTGGGCGGCGACGAAACCTCCGCGTGGTCGCAGCTCGAACGCGGCGAGCTGTCGCTCTCTGAGTTCGCCGTCGCGTTCGAAGCCGAGTGTGCGACCGCCGGTCAGACGGTGCGCGCCGCGGACATGATGGCCACCCTGCAAGGGAGCGGCGAAGCGCATCCCGCGATGCTCGAGGCCATCCGCCGCATCCGCGCCAATGACGTGAAGACCGGTGCGCTGACGAACAACTGGGGCACCGACACCGAAGGAGCAATGGCGGACCGGGCGCCCGTTCTGGGCGAGCTGTTCGACGCCATCGTCGAGTCGTACATCGTGGGGCTGCGCAAGCCTGACCCGCGGATCTACGAGCTGGTCTGTGAGCGGCTCGATGTCACTCCCGACGAAGCAGTCTTCCTTGACGACCTCGGCGTGAACCTCAAACCTGCTCGCGCGCTTGGGATGACGACGATCAAGGTCTCCGACATCGGCGCGGCGATTGCGGAGCTCGAAGCCGTGCTCGGCTTCCCGCTCGCGTCGGCCTGAGCACGTCTGATGGAGCTCGTGCTCGTCCGGCACGCCGAGCCGGTGCGCATCGACGAGGGTGACGTGGAAGGTCCGGCCGATCCGGGCCTCACGCCGCGAGGGGTTCAACAAGCCGAGCGGCTCGCAGCCTGGCTCGCGACCGAAGGTGTCGACGCGATCGTCACGAGCCCATTGCGGCGCGCCCGCGAGACCGCAGCCCCGCTTGTTGCTGCATTGGGACTCGAGGCCGAGGTCGATCCCGGCATCTCCGAGTACGACGCGACGGCCGGCCATTACATCCCGATCGAAGAGCTGCGCGAGGCCAAGGACGAACGCTGGTACGCCACCATCGAAGGCCGGTGGGCCGATGTCGGTGGCATCGATCCTGGCGTCTTTCAGCAACAGGTTGTGCCTGCCCTCGACAACCTGATCGGACGCCACGCAGGCAAGCGAGTCGCCGTCGTGACCCACGGCGGAGTGATCAACGTGTTCCTTGCACACGTGCTCGGCATCGATCGTCTGCTGTGGTTCCATCCCGAGTACACGTCGATCAGCCGCGTGCATGCCTCTCGCGCCGGTCCGCGCAGTGTCGCGACGATCAACGAGACCGCACACTTGATCGCCACTAGGAGCTGACGGAGGAGATCGGCATGACCGTGCGTGTGGAGCGTGATGGCGCCGTCACGATCGTGACCATGGATCGTCCGGATCGACGGAATGCCGTCGACGGCCAGGCCGCGAAGGAGCTGGCCGCGGCGTTCCGAGCGTTCGACGCCGACGAAAAGGCCTCCGTCGCCATCCTCACCGGCGCCGGCGGTCACTTCTGCGCAGGTGCCGACCTCAAGGCCTTGTCCGAACGCCACAGTGATCCCGACCGCGACCCCGGGTACACGCTCGCGCCGGACCAAGCGCCACTCGGACCGACGCGCATGCTCACGAGCAAGCCGTTGATCGCCGCGGTCGAGGGCTACGCCGTCGCGGGCGGCATCTTCGCGGCGCGGCTCGCCTGGATGCTCCGTGCCATCGGCCGTGACGCCGCCCTGCTCGACGGCGGCCTCGCCGCCTGGGGCGCGCCGCTCGATACCGGGGCAGGGCCGGGTCGGCCCGCAGCGGCCTTCACGCCGGTGCCCTGGCCCTCCGCTTGGCTGGCATCCATCGACGAGGTCGCCGCAGCCGCCGTCGCGCCAGCGGAGCGCGCCTCAGCTGAAGGCGGCCCGGGCGGGTCGTGCGTGCTGCTCGACGCCCGCGCGCCAGAGCGCTTTCGGGGAGAGGCCGAGCCCGTCGACCCGCGCGCCGGTCACATCCCCGGTGCGGTGAACGCACCCTGCATGGCGCACATGGGTGCCGACGGTGCGCTTCTCCCTCCGGATGCCCTCCGCGACCAGTTCGCCGCCGTCGGCATCACGACCGCCGACGGCGCCGTCGCCTACTGCGGCTCGGGCGTGAATGCCTGCCACAGCCCGCTCGTGATGGAGCACGCCGGGCTCGGGCGCGGCCGGCTCTTCCCGGGATCGTGGTCGGCCTGGAGCAACCAGCCCGGCTCTCCGGTTGCCACCGGTCCGGCGAGGGCCTGACCCATGGGGAAGCGCAACGCCCGACCCCTGCCCACGGAGTTCCATGGCGTGTCCATCGTCGATGGGCGCCTGCGATACGGCGAGGTGGACGCTCCGCTGGCCGGCGTGCGCGTGCTGGTGCGCGACGAGACCACGACGGAGCGTAAGGTCACGGCCAGCGGCCTCGCCGATGCCGCCGTCAGGATCCTCGCGACCGACCAGATTGATTGGTCCTTCCGGCAGCCGGTGGCGCGCGGCACCGTGGTGCTCGTGGTGGCCGGCCGAGGCTTCGCCTTCGAGGTGTCGGTAGACGCACGCGAGCGCACGGCGGCGAAGGAGTTCGCCGTCGCCGTGCGCGTCGCGGTCAAGGCGGCCGAGGCAGCCGGATGATCCCGGGCGTCAGCCCAGCGCGGTGATGACCTCGTAGAACTCGAGGGTCGGGTCGCCGAGGCCCTCGTATGTCATGGCCTCCATCTCGCCGCCACCGCCGGTGGGAGGATGCGTGATGTCGAGGTTGATCTGCACGGTCTCGTAGCCACCGGCCTTGCCCTTGTTCTTGCGCGAGCCATCGACCACCAACTCGTCCACGGGCCATGATCCGAGCACCTCGCCGATGGTCATCTCGCCGCCCATGCTCGTGGTGCTGTCGATGGCGTACAGGGTGCCACCGGCCAGCACGAGGGCGGTCTGGTGGTTATCAAGCCCCATCACCGACTTCCCGGTGGTGGCCCCGGTGAGGTCGCCGCCCTTCTTCTTGCGCAGGAAGCCGCCGACCATCTTGCCGAGGTCACTGGTGGCTCCGGCCGGGCCCTTGGAAAACGACCCCTTCGTCATGAAGAAGCCGAGGTGCTCGATCGGCGCCGGCACCTTCGCCTCGAGATCGGCCCTGATCTGCTCCATTGTCGCCACGGCTGTTCCTTTGTCGTGGTGGGCACACGGGGGGTTTGCCTGACCATACTCCCCTCAGGACGAGGGTGAGGCGTCCGGATCACCGCCGTGCCAGACCTCCCATGACACCGCGTTCAGCTCGCACGACCACACCGTGATGCGGCCGATGAGGTAAAGCACGAACAGCAGCGTGGCCGCGAGTTCCAGCACGCCGTAGAGCTGCTCGGCATTGGTGAGCTCCCCGGCCACGAAGAACTCACCGACCATGCCGAGCGCCTGGATTCCCACCGCGAGGGTGATGGCTCCGGGCAGGTGCGCGCGAAGGGGCACGGGCTTCGAGGGAAGCCACGCGAAGCCAAGAACGATGAGGCCGGCGAAGAGCGCCGTGCCGAGCAGGGCGGCGACGGCACCGCTGAGGGGCCCCAGCAGGTTGGCGATCCAACCGGTGAGCGCGCTCACGAGGATGAACACCACCGGCACGCTCACTGGGCGCGGCGTGTCCGGCGACGAAGCACTGCGAATGGGGCTGGCGAACCGACTCACCGAGCCCGGCGGCGCGCTCGCTGGCGCCATCGAGCTCGCACAGGAGCTCGCCCGGCTGCCGCAGCAGTGCATGCGCTCCGACCGTACGTCGACCTATGAGCAATGGGGCATGCCGCTCGTCGACACGTTCCGCAACGAGCACGAGCACGGCATCGAGGTGCTCAACGGCACTGAGTTCCGCGAGGGAGTCGCGAAGTATTCAGCCGGCGCGGGAAGGCACGGAGAGTCGGCATGATGAGCGGACGCGGTAGCCTGCATCATTGATGGCGGTCACCGGCGCGGGCACGACGCGAACCGTGGCCGACATCATGAGCCACCCGGTCGTCACCGCCACTGCTGACGAGACCGTCGGGGCCGCCGCCGAGCGCATGCGCGAGCAGCGCGTGGGGTCCGTCGTCGTCGTGGACGGCGACCGCCCCGTAGGGATCCTCACCGAACGGGACCTCGTGCGCCTCGCCGCCGCCCGCGCCGCCGGCAGCGACCTCGTCCGCGACTGGATGACGCCTGACCCCGATTCGGTCGCGCCGGATGCCGAGGCGACGTCGGCGTTCGCCAGCCTCGCCGAGCACGGCTATCGCCACATCCCCGTCGTCGACGGCGGCAAGCTCGTGGGCATCGTGTCGATGCGCGATCTCATGCGCATCGCCCAGATCCAGCCGGCGGATCACCTCGCGCTCGACGTGCCGCGTGGCCTCGAAGGTGTGGTGGTCGCCGAGACGGCCATCGGTGACGTCCGCGGTCTCGAAGGCTTCTACCACTACCGCCAGTACGACGCGGTCGAGCTCGCCGAGACGCGATCGATCGAAGACGTCTGGCACTTGCTCTACGAAGGCGAGCTCCCCAACCGCGCTGAGCGTGAGGCGTTCATGCGCGAGATCGCGCCGCTGCGCGTGATCCCACCGGCATTGCTCGAGGCGCTGCCGCAGATCATCATCGCCGCCCCCGACGCACCGCCCCTCGAACAGCTGCGAACCGCGGTGTCGTTGCTCGGTGCCAGCCTGGGCTTCGGTCCGTCGCTCGACCTGAGCGCGACCGAGCTCCGGCAGCAGGCGTTGCGCGTGTGTGCCGTGGTGCCGAGCCTGCTGTGCGCCCTCTACCGGCTGAAGCACCAGCTGCCAGTTGTCGAGCCCGATCCCGATCTCCCGTACGCCGCCAACTACCTGAAGATGATGCTGGGCGAGACCCAGAAGCCCGAGCACGCACGGGCGGTCGAGCACTACCTCATCTCCACGATCGACCACGGGTTCAATGCGTCGACCTTCACGGCGCGCGTGATCACGTCGACCGGCGCCGACCTCGCCGCCGCCGTCGTAGGTGGGATCGGCGCGCTGTCGGGCCCGTTGCACGGCGGCGCACCGAGCCGGGCACTCACGATGATCGAAGACATCGGCACGATCGACAAGGCCGAACCGTGGATCCGCGACGCGATCGAGCGCGGCGACCGCCTGATGGGGTTCGGTCACCGCGTCTACAAGACCGACGATCCCCGCTCGGTGATGTTGCGCAGCGTGGCCGAACGGCTCGGTGGACCGAACGTCGAGTTCGCCAAGCAGGTCGAGCAGAAGGCGATCGATCTGCTCGCCGAGCTCAAGCCCGGTCGCAAGCTCTACACGAACGTGGAGTTCTACGCCGGCATCGTCATGGACGCCTGTGGAGTGCCCGCGGAGATGTTCACGCCGACGTTCGCGTCGAGCCGGGTGATCGGTTGGACCGCGCACATCCTCGAACAAGCTGCCGACAACCGACTGATCCGCCCGAGCGCGAGCTACGTCGGGCCGCCCCCGCCGCAACCCGTCCCCGACCCGGACTGACGAACGGCAGCGCCGTGGCTGCCCCGACGATCCACACTGATCGCCTCGTGCTGCGCGCGTGGCGCGACGAGGACCTCGACGCGTACGCGCGCATGTGCTCGGACCCCGAGGTGATGCGTTATATCGGCGATGGCAACACGCTCAGTCGAGAGGACGCGTGGCGCAGCATGGCCATGTTCACCGGGCACTGGGCGCTGCGCGGCTTCGGTACGTGGGCCGTCGAAGTGCGCGACTCTGAGACCATGGTCGGGCGCGTCGGCCTTCACCGCCCGGTCGGCTGGCCCGGCCTCGAAGTGGGATGGGCACTCGACCGAACGGTGTGGGGCCGTGGCTATGCCACCGAGGCCGCGCGCGTCGCGCTCGAGCACGCGTGGAACGAGCTCGACGCGACCCGCGTCATCAGCCTCATCAACCCCGAGAACACGCGCTCGATTGCCGTCGCTCACCGCCTAGGTGAGAAGTTCGAGCGAACCATCGACTTCCGCGGCCGAGACACCCGCGTCTACGGCATCGACCGACCCGCTACTTCGGAGCCCTCTTGAGCTTGCAGTACTGGTCTGCATGATCGAGTGTCGACGCGGTGCCTTGTTGCTGCATCGTCGCATTCACCACGAGGACCTCCTCCAAGAGAACGTTGAGGCTCGGGAAGTCGACCGTTGACTCAGGCACTGCGATGAAGGTCGGGCTCGATGGGAACTTGCAGACGAGTCCGTTCGCCTCGATCCCGAACTCAAGCAGTTCCTGGTTCATCGCGCCGAAGATGAAGGCGTTCCCGTTTCGGAAGTGATTCGCAAAGCACTCCGCCGCTACCTCAAGGCGAGCTGACCGACGACACACTCTGCTCGCCGACTCGCCTTCCCCGGGAGAGAGCACCTCGGCACCGCAGCGCCACAAATTGCTCCCCGAGGTTGGACTGTCACCACGGGCCGACCGAACTGCGAGAAGCCTGGGCGACCGTCCCGGCAATGCGAGCTTCAGACGCGGGTTTTTCGCTCGAGGTACTCCGTGATTGCGCGATCACTGAACGCGGGGATGCTTCGCGCCGGAGAAGCACTGGGCTGGGCCACCGCAAGTACTGGCTGAGGGTCTCGTCGCCATCCCCCGCAGCGTCCTACTCACGCCGCAGCGTCCTACTCATAGGAACCACGATCTCCTGGCGGGCAACGAGGCCCGGCACCGTTCCGTCCAAACGCAAAAGCCGGCTCGAAGGCCTCAGCGCAGGGCACCGTTGCACATCGTTCCTCGAGCCGGAGCGTGGCCGGACTTCTCGGCTCGGCATGGGACCGGCTCTTGGGGTTGAGGGGTGTGCGCCCCCCATCCGTCCGGGACCCGACCGAAGCGTTAGCCCTTCTTGACCGTCATCGCCGTCCAGTCCAAGAACTGCGCGCTCGGACCCGAGTAGAGCGAGTCGAACTTGCTCGCATCGACCCGGTCGGAGTGGAAGCCGATGACCGACGCCGGATAGAGGTGGTAGATGACGAGCATGTTGTCGGCGACGTGCTTCATCCATGCGGTCCACGCATCGTGCTGCGCGGGCGAACCTGGGACAGCATCGAGCACCGCGGTGCGCAGATCGTTGAGCTCCGGGTCGTCGTAGCCGCAGAGGTTGGCCTGGAACCCAGGGTCGAACATGATGGTGTTCTCCACACCGGAGCGGATCCACGGCACGGTACCGGTGTCGGTCTTGCGATCGACCCACACGTCCTGCGCGTAGTTGGCACTTTGCTCGATGGTGATCTCGATACCGACCTCGGCGAGCTGCTGCTCCAGGACGGTGGTGAGTGTCTCCGTCGCCGGGAAGCCCGCGACGATCATCGTGCTGAAGGAGACGCCGTCCTCGAAGCCAGCCTCGGCGAGCAGCTTGCGCGCGAGCTTCGGGTTGTACTTCTGCTGTTTGGCGATGGACGGCTCGTAGAAAGGCGTTCCCTCCGACCACGCCATGTACGCCGGCGCTCCCAGCCCGTCGTACACGGCCTGGTTGAGCTCGTCGCGGTTGATCGCGTGAGAGAACGCCTGCCTCACCTTCAGGTTGTCGAAGGGCGGCTCGCTCTTGCACAGCTGCGTGTAGAGGAACCCGTCCGACGGCTTGGTCGCGACCTTCAGGTCATCACGGCCGTCGACACCACCGACATCGGAGACACTGATGCCGCCGACGTCGATGGTGGGCGCGAGCAGTGCCGCGACCCGCGGTGCGCCGGCCACCGAGCTGACCAGATCGAGCTGGCCGATCCTCACCTTCTTGGCGTTCCAGTAGTCCTTGAACTTCGTCAACGAGAGCAGCTGCTCGGTGTCGTACTCCCCGAACTCGAACGGTCCGGCGCCAATCGGGAGCTCCTCGAGAGTTCCAGCCGCCGCGGCCGTAGGCGACACGACCATCGTCTCGCGCGCAGCCAGGAGTGGGAGGAACGCGTACGCACCAGGTTCGGTGAGGTTGATGCGGAATGTGGTCGGGGAAAGCACCTCGATCGAGTCGAGATTCGCGAACGCGGGGTTCCATGACGAGTTCACCGTCTCGAAGTTGCGCATGATGCTCGCACTGGCGGCGTCGGCATCGAGCGTCTCCCCGTCGTGGAACGTCAGGTTCGGGCGCAGCTCCACCTCGATGGTCTGGTCATCGACGACTTCGAACGAGCGCGCCAAGCCGGGCTCGTACTTGCCCGTCTTGAGCGGCGGGTAGAGGAGCGTGTCGTAGATGAACGCGAGGTTCCAGACGTCGTTCGTCGTCGTCGAGGTTGCCGGGTCGAACGCCACCAGCTGGGGCGAGCGATTGTTGAGCTCGACCCCGAACCTCAGGGTCCCGTTCGGGTCGATCGCCGACTTCTTCCCGGACGGACTGACCGCGTTGGCACTCGAGGCGACGAGGCTCGTGCCGGCCAGCACCACGATGGTGCACACACCGACGAGGCGACGTACGGACCGACGCGTGTCATTGCGCTTCATGGCTTCCCCCCGGATGACCGCTGGCAGCCGCGAACATAGTCGGGCGATCGACCAGGGTCCCGGCGCGCGGCCACCCCGACGCTCCGAGATTGACGTTCACGTCAGAAGCGAGTGGACTCCGGCGGTTCCGACGAGGCCACGCCGAGAAGGGGGCTGCGCGCCTTGGGCACGCTGATTGCACGCCGCTTGCTGGCGCTGGTCCCCCTGCTCGTTCTCGTCTCGTTCTTCGTGTTCATCCTCATCGCGCTGGTCCCGGGCGATGCGTCCGTCACGCTCGCCGGCGGCGAGAACGCAACTCCCGAGCGGATCGCCGAGGTGCGCGAGGAGCTGCACCTCGACGAGTCGATCTTCCAGCAGTACGGGCGCTGGCTCGGCGGCGCGGTCCAGGGTGACCTCGGCGACTCCCTCTTCGCGCGGACCGCGGTGACCAGCGACATCGCCGAGCGGCTGCCGATCACCCTTGGCCTGGCCGGTGCCGCGCTGTTCGTCGGCCTCCTGGTCGGCGTGCCGCTCGGGGTCCTGTCGGCGATGCGGCCCGCGGGCGCCATCGACAAGCTTTCCCGCTTCGGCACCACGCTGGGGATCTCGATCCCGGGGTACTGGCTGGCGATCATCCTCGTGGTGCTGTTCGCGGTCGACCTGCGGTTGCTCCCCCCGTCGGGGTACGTGCCGTTCTTCGAGAACCCGCTCCGCTGGCTCGAGCACATCGCGCTGCCGGCCATCGCGCTCGGGACCTGGTCCGCGGCCTCGCTCTCGCGCCAGCTGCGGGCAGCGCTCATCGACGTGCTCGACACCAACTACGTGCGTAGCGCGTGGGCCAAGGGCGGCAGCACGCGATTGATCGTCGTCAAGCACGCGCTGAAGAACGCGGCGATACCGGTCGTCACGATCCTGGCACTCCAGACCGGCTACCTGATCGGCAGCACGGTGATCGTCGAGGAGATCTTCACGATCCCGGGGATGGGCCCGTACTTCCTGCGCGCCGTGGTCAGCTTCGACGTACCGGTGATCCAGGGTGTGGTGCTCATCTTCGTGCTCGCCGCGTTGATCCTCAGCACGCTCGCCGACATCACCTACGGGTTCCTCAACCCCAAGGTGCGGGTCTCGTGAGCCTCCGGCCCGACACGACCGGGTTGGCACCGGTCGCTGCCGTCGAGACAGTGGCGACAGCGCGCTCGACGAGTCCGCGGCTCCGCCTCGTTCGCCGGCTGCTCCGCAAGCGGGGCACGGTGCTGGCCATCGCGTTCCTCATGCTCGTCGCGATCGCGGCGATCTTCGGCACGGCGGTGGCCCCCCACGACCCCAACGCTCAGGACATCCTCAACTCCAACGATGTGCCGTCGTGGAGCCACCCCTTCGGCACCGACGACCTGGGGCGCGACATCCTCAGCCGTCTCATCGTGGGCGCCCGCATCTCGGTGCGGATCAGCCTCCAGACCGTGCTGCTCGCCGGGCTGATCGCCCTGCCGATCGGGCTCGTCTCCGGGTACATCGGTGGTCGCCTCGACAACCTGCTCATGCGGATCGTCGACGCCATGCTCGCCTTCCCGCCCCTCGTGCTCGCGATCGCGGTGGCGGGGCTGCTCGGAAAGGGCGTGGGCAACGTCGCGCTGGCCATCACGATCGTCATGGTTCCCGGTTTCGCGCGGCTGGTGCGGGCGTCGACGCTCGCCGTCAAGGAGGAGACCTTCGTCGAGGCGTCACGCTCGATCGGCACACGTACGAGACGCATCCTCTCCCATCGGATCCTCCCCAACGTGCGGTCACCCCTGATCGTGGGCATGTCGCTCGCCTTCGGTGCCGCGATCCTCGCCGAGGCCGGGCTCAGCTTCCTGGGCCTCTCACAGCAGCCACCGAACGCGAGCTGGGGCAACATGCTCCGGCGCGCCTACGACCATTCGCTGTACACACATCCGTGGCAGCTGTGGTTTCCCGGGGCCGTGATCGCGTTGATGGTCCTCGCCTACAACACGCTGGGCGACGCGCTGCGCGACGCGCTGAGCGCGTCGCAGTGGGTTCCTACCCGCGACCATCACCGCAAGCCATGGCAGGCATGGAACGTGCTTCAGGCCTGGCAGCAGCGCCAGCGCAAGACGCGCCGTGGCCTCACCGCCGTGACGCGCATCGAGGTGCCCGCGGCACCGGATCCCGCACCGCTGCTCGCGGTCGAGCACCTCAGCCTGGAGTTCGACACCGAGCAAGGACGCGTCCGGGTGGTCGATGACGTCAGCTTCTCCGTCGCGTCCGGCGAGGTGCTCGGTCTGGTCGGTGAGAGCGGCTCGGGCAAGACCGTCACTTCCCTCGCCATCATGCGCCTGCTCGGGTCGCCCCCGGCCCGGATCGCCGAAGGCGCGGTGTACTTCGAGGGACGGGATCTCTTCGCCTTGTCCTTCGACGAGATGCGCGCAATCCGGGGCGCGGAGCTGTCGATGGTGTTCCAGGACCCGATGACGAGCCTCAACCCTGCCTACACGATCGGCGACCAGCTGCGGGAAGCACTGCGTCTCCACGAGCACGTCGACCGCGCGACCGCGCGCGCACGCGCCCGCGAGATGCTCGATCTCGTCCAGATCCCGGCGCCCGAGCAGCGACTCCACGAGTATCCCCACCAGCTCTCGGGCGGTATGCGCCAACGCGTGATGCTGGCGATCGCGCTCATGTGCCGACCGAAGCTGCTCATCGCCGACGAGCCGACGACTGCGCTCGACGTCACCATCCAGGCGCAGATGCTCGACCTGCTCCGCTCGCTGCAGCGCGAGCTCGATCTCTCCGTCATCTTCGTGACGCACGACCTCGGTGTCGTCGCCGACATCTGTGACCGCGTCGCGGTGATGTACTCGGGGCAGATCGTCGAGCAGGGCACCGTGGGCGAGGTGTTCACACGCCCGCAGCAGCCGTACACCGAGGGCTTGCTCGCCGCGATGCCTCAGACCGGACGCGCCGGAGACGCGCTGTACGTGATCCCGGGACAGGTGCCCCATCCACGGGCGTGGCCCGGAGGCTGCCGGTTCCACCCGCGGTGCGCGTACGTCATCGACGCATGCCGCAGCGAGCGGGTCTCGCTCACCGCCGGACCCAACGGGGCGGCTGGCCCTACCCCGCACGACGTCCGCTGCCTGCGCTCGGGCGAACTCGACCTCCGAGGCTCACAGTGACGGCGATCACCTCCGCGGGGCCCGCGCTGCTCGAGACCCGGCAAGTGCGCAAGCTCTTCCCCATCGAACGAGGGCTGCGTCGTCGCGTGCACGGACACGTGCGCGCCGTCGACGGCGTCGATCTCGTCGTGCCACGCGCCACGACAGTCGGCCTCGTCGGCGAGAGCGGCTCGGGCAAGTCGACGCTGGGACGACTCGTGCTGCGGCTGATCGAACCAACCTCCGGACAAGTCTGCTTCGAAGGCAACGACATCACCACCCTCCACGGTCGGGAGCTGCGCGAGCTGCGAAGGAACTTCCAGATCGTGTTCCAGGACCCGTACTCGTCCTTCGACGCCACGGCGACCATGCTCGACAGCCTGCGCGAACCGATGCGTGCACACCTCGAGCTCGACGCTGCCCAGCAGACGGCTCGCGCTGCCGAGCTGCTCGAGATCGTCGGCATGTCACCGGAGTATCTGACGCGCTACCCGTACGAGCTCTCTGGCGGCCAGCTCCAGCGCGCCGGAGTCGCGCGGGCGCTGACCGTCGACCCGAAGCTGCTGATCCTCGACGAACCAGTGAGCTCTCTCGACGTCTCGACGCAGGCACAGGTCATCAACCTGTTCGCACAGCTCCAGGACCGCCTGCACGTCGCGATGCTGTTCATCGCGCACGACCTCTCGATCGTCCGTCACGTGAGCGAGAGGATCGCGGTGATGTACCTCGGGCGGATCGTGGAGGACGGCCCGGCCGCAGCCGTCTACGACCAGCCCAAGCACCCCTACACCGAGGCGCTCCTGTCGGCGATCCCGGTGCCGAACCCGGTGCGCCAGCGCGAGCGCCGTCGCATCATTCTCGAGGGTGACATCCCGTCGCCGGCGAACCCGCCCGCGGGGTGTCGCTTCCACACCCGCTGTCCGTACGTGTTGGACGTCTGCCGAGCAGAGGATCCGCCGCCGTTCCTCACGCCGGATGGCACGACGGTGTTCTGTCATCTGCACACGAGCGGGCCGCAGCTCGAAGGTGCGTCGATCGGCGATCTACGCACCGGCGACCGATCGGCGCAGTAGCTGGCGCGTAGCAACGACACGAGCCGGCGCGATCCGCTTCGCCGGTGAGGGTCATTCTGGAGTGCCAGCACAGCGCAATCCGCTGCTGTGGCTCTCCGAGTTGCAGGTGGGGGGCACTCGTGGGCCGCAATCGGCGCCTCATCGCGCCGAAGATGAAGGCGTTCCCGTTTCGGAAGTGATTCGCAAAGCACTCCGCCGCCACCTCAAGGCGAGCTGACCCACCAAACAGTCCGCTCGCCGACTCGCTCCTCCTCAAGAGAGAGAGCACCCCGGCACGCAAGCATCATGTCGCTCGAGGTATTTGGGATCGTGCCCGGAGCAGGATTTGAACCTGCACACCCCCGAGGGGATAAGCGGGTTTAAGCCGCTCGCGTCTGCCGTTCCGCCATCCGGGCTTCGTTCGAGGGTAGGCCCGCAGCAGATCTGAGCGCGTCACGGAAGCGATGGGCCGCTTCGCCTTCGAGCTGATTGACCACCAGCACGCCTTCGACCATGTCGGTAGCGACCTCGCCGAACTCTCGGCCGTCGAGCACGACCGAGATGACCGATCCGCCAGGGAATCGACGCACGGTACGGCGCACGCCCGGCACTCGTGGCGGGCACCGGAAGGCGGGCACGACGAGTCCGGCGGCGCGCGCCGCCGCCCCTAGGCGCCTCGCCGTGTCGGCGAAACGCAGCACCGGAGCCCCCCGTTGGGGGGTGATGGGTTCTCCGCCCATGGGTCCACCATCGCACCAGGGTGTGACACTCGTGCGATGGCGTTCCGGCGGAGCCCCCACGACCGGGAGATCGTGCGCCTGGCCGTGCCGGCGTTGGGGGCGCTGGCCGCCGAGCCCCTCTACCTCCTCGCCGACACGGCGATCGTCGGCCAGCTCGGCACCAGGCCGCTGGCCGGGCTCGCCGTGGCGGGCACCGTGCTGACCGCGGCGTTCGGCGTGTTCAACTTCCTCGCCTACGCCACCACCGCGAAGGTGGCCCGCCAGGTCGGCGCCGGCGACCGTCGCCGGGCCGCTCAGCACGGCATCGACGGGCTCTGGCTCGCACTCGCGCTGGGACTGGTCCTGCTCGTCGTCGGCGTGACGCTCGCCCCCCAGATAGTGGACGCCATGGGTGCTTCGTCGCGGGTTCGCCCGTTCGCGATCTCGTATCTGCGCATCAGCATGATCGGCGCACCGGCGCTGCTGTTGTCGCTCGCTGCCGCCGGCTACCTGCGCGGCCTTCAAGACACGCGCACCACGCTCGTGATCGCAGTGTCGTCGAACGTGGTCAACCTCTTGTTGGAGATCCTGTTCGTGTTCGGCTTCGACTGGGGCATCGAAGGGTCGGCATGGGGAACGGTGACTGCGCAGCTCGCTGCGGCGTGCGCCTACGCGTTCATCGTTCGACGCTCGGCCCGTGCGCACGACCTCTCGCTGCGACCCGACCTCGCAGGCATGCGCGCCGCGCTGGTGGTTGGCGGGCCGCTCGTGGTCCGGACCGCCTCCTTGTTGGTCACGTTCATCGTCACGACCAATCTCGCGGCGCGCATCGGTGACGACGATGTCGCCGCCCACCAGATCGCGTTCCAGATCTTCCTGTTCCTCGCGCTGTCGGTCGACGCCCTCGCGATCGCGGGCCAAGCGATGATTGGTCGGTTCCTCGGCGCGGCGGATGCCGTGCGCGCCCGCGAGGTGGCGCGCCGCCTCATGGAGCTGGGGATTCTGATCGGCATCGCGCTCGCCATCCTCGTGGCCACCACGGCCACCTGGTTGGTTCGCGGCTTCAGTGACAGCACCGACATCCGTGACCTCGCGATCCAGCTCCTGCTCGTCGTGGCGGTGCTCCAACCGCTCAATGCCGTGGTCTTCGTGCTCGACGGCGTGCTCATCGGCGCCGGGGATCAGCGCTACCTCGCGCTCGCGATGATCGTCGCGACCTTCGGGGTCTTCGTGCCGCTGGCCGTCCTCGTCAGCGCGGTCGACGGCGGGGTCGTGGCGCTCTGGGGTGCACTCGCCGGCTGGTTCGCCGCGCGTGCCGTCGCGCTCGTTGCGCGCTACTCGGGCCCGCGCTGGCAGGTGATCGGTGCCGACCGGCAATGACGGTGAGGGTTCGGTTCCGCGCCTCGGACGCCAAGAGGCCACACTTTCCGGGTGGCCGACGCGCCGGACGAGACCGACACCGCGGCCTGGGCCGACATGTTGAACCCTCCATCCTGTGGAGCTGATCTCGTGCCGCTCGAAGCTCCGGCGGGCGCCCAGGGTCGCCCGGAGCGTCGCGGTGATGTCGACGGATGGGGTCGCAGTGAGCGGATGCGTGCGCTCGCGCGGCGGCTCTACCAACCCGTGTACGACACATGGTTCCGCGTCGAATGGGAAGGGCTCGAGCACATCCCCCGCGAAGGTGGTGCGTTGCTCGTCGCGAACCATGGGGGCGCGATCCCGTCCGACGCGCCGGTGATCATGCACGGGATCGAGTCGGAGCTCGGGCGACCGCTCTACGGGCTCGCCGACAACCTGTTCCGCTCGGTGCCTGTGATCGGGACGCTGTGGTCACGCACGGGTGGCGTGCCGGCCAACCCTGACAACGCGTACCGGCTCTTGCACGACGAGCAACAGCTTGTCCTGGTGTTCCCGGAGGGCACGAAGGGAACGGGCAAGCACCTGCGTGAGCGCTACCAGCTCCAGCGCTTCGGCCGGGGCGGGTTCGTGGAGATCGCCATGCGATCGGGCGTGCCGATCGTCCCTCTCGCGATCATGGGCAACGACGAGACGATGCCCATCGTGTGGAAGAGCCCGCGGCTCGCGAAGGCCATCGGTGTGCCCTACGTGCCTGTCACCGCCAACATGTTCCTCTTCGGTCCTCTGCTCGGGTTGATCGTGCCGCTGCCCGCGAAGATCCGAATCCGCGTGCTGCCGCCAGTGACGTTCGACGTGGCCAGCAACCAGGAGCACTACGAGCGCGCACTCATCCTGGAGCACGCCGAGGCGATCCGTGCATCGATCCAGCACGGTGTGCATGACATGTTGCGACAGCGAAAGAGCGTGTGGCGCGGATGAGGGTGCTCATCACCGGCATCGGCTCTGTGTGGGGGTCGCGCGTGGCGCGCGCACTCGAGGACTTGGGGTCGACTGAGGCGATCATCGGCGTCGACACCGAAGAACCGAAGGTCGAGCTGGACACCACGGAGTTCGTGCGGGCCGACGAAGAGCTCTCGATCGTGCCCCGCATCGCGCGGGCAACGCAGGTGGACACGATCCTGGCCCTGCACCTGGCCACCGACACGCTGCACGTGAGCAAGCAGGCGCTGCACGACCGCAACGTGATCGGCACCACCAACGTGGTCGCGGCCGCGTCGAACGACATGGTGCGCAAGCTGGTCGTCAAGGGCTCCACGCACCTCTACGGATCGAGCTACGACGATCCGTATTGGTTCTACGAGCAGACGGCGCGCAAGCACCCGCCGACCGATCCGCTGGAGCGGTCGCTCATCGAAGCGGACGACATCGTGCGCGAGCTCGGTGACGAGAACCGCCGGGTGCAGGTCACGCGGCTGCGCTTCGTTGACGTGCTCAGTGGTGAGCTCGAGTCACCGTTCGGCCGGTTGCTCCAGCTCCCCATCGTTCCCGAGGTGCTCGGCTTCGATCCCCGCATCCAGCTCGTGCACGAGGTGGACGCCGTCGCCGCGGTGCTGCACGCGACGCTCAACCAGATCCCCGGTGTGTTCAACGTCGCCGGCGATGGGGTGCTGCCGTGGAGCGAGGTGTGCGCGATCGTCGGCAAGCGGCGTGCACCGCTGCCACCGCTGATGACGGGCTGGGCCGCCGCCGCGCTGCGCCGACTGGGCGCGCCGCTACCGGATGAGCTCCTCAGGGTGATCCGCTATGGCCGGGCGGTCGACGCGTCAGCGTTCCGTGCGGCCGGCTACCGGTTCACGCACACGACCGCGTCCACCGTCGACGACTTCGCCGAATGGGTTCGGCTGCATGCCGCGGTGGGCGACACCGAACCCGAGTACACCTACGACCACGACACCGAGTCGTTCCTGAGGCGCTCGCCATCGGTAGTGCGAGACTGACCCGATGCCACTCCGAGTCGAACAACGCGGGCCAGTGGCGCTCCTGACGCTCGATGAACCTTCGAAGCGCAACGCGCTCGGCGCCGAGATGGTCGAGCAGATCATCGCTGCGGTCCACGCCGCCGAGGCAGATGACGAAGTGGGCGCGCTGGTCGTGACGGGCGCGGCGCCTGCGTTCTGCTCGGGCGCCGACCGCGGGAACCTCGACAGCCTGCAGACCAGCGCTGGCGGCGACCCGGACGAGGTTCGGAACATCTATGACGGCTTCCTGTCGGTACGCGACTGCTCGCTCCCGACCGTTGCCGCCGTCAACGGTGCTGCCGTCGGTGCAGGCTTCAACTTGGCGTTGTGCTGTGACGTGATCCTCGCGGGCGAGTCCGCCCGCTTCGCGCCGGGATTCACCAAGATCGGCATCCATCCCGGCGGCGGCCACACCTGGATGCTCGAGCGCGCACTTGGTCCGCACACCGCCGCGGCGATCGCGCTGTTCGGCGAGATCCTCGACGGCACGCGCGCTGTGGAGCTCGGGCTCGCGTGGCGCTGCGTGGCCGACGACGCATTGCTCGACGAAGCAGTCGCGATGGCCGATCGGGTTGCGCAGCTACCTCGCGACCTCGCGATCGACCTCAAGCAGACGCTGCGCGAGATCCCCTGGCAACCGAACTTCGAGTCCGCAGTCCAAACCGAGCTGACACGACAGAAGAAGTCCTTCGGCGGCTAACCCCCACAGGTCGACTGCGGGTTGCGCGCCACTCGGATTGCTGTTTCCAAGCCCTGAGCTCTGTGGCCGGGGATCGGCGCATACATCGCGTGCCGACCGCGGGTCAGACACGCGGCTCTCGATTCACCACCCGTCACGATGAGACCCGGTACGTCGTCGATCACCAAGGCGGTGCCGGGCCCGATGAGTGTCACGCTCACACAACCCGCGGGCACGGTCTCGGGCGTCGCAACGTAGGTGGTTCCGATGAGGCGCACCGTGACCGCGGCGTCCACCGGCTGACACGGCACGTACCGAGGAGCTCGGAGGCTCGTCCGATGCGATCTCGCGTTCTTGTGACGCTCAGGTCGCTCTAGCGACCCTGAGCGTCCCCAGAATGCATCAGGGTGAGGAAGTCGGACTCGATCTCTTGCTTGCGGACTGCCCAGTCTTCGGTGGTGATCGCGTAGCGGACGTGGTCTTCCCAGACGCCGCGGATCTGGAGGAGGCGATCCGACGTGCCCTCTTCGCGTAGCCCGAGCTTCTCGGCGACCCGTCGACTCGCCTTGTTGCGAGGCACGATCGCCGCCTCCACTCGGTGCAGGTTGAGATCCTCGAACGCGAACCGGATCACCAGCGCGACGGCTTCGGGCATCAATCCCAACCCGGCGTGCGACTCGTCGATCCAGTAGCCGACGTTCGCCGACTGGAACGGGCCACGCTGAAGGCTGCCGAGGCTCACCTCGCCGACGAACCGACCCTTGCGCAGGAAGATGCCGAACCCGTACGCGGCGTCGAAGTGGCGCTGGCGCTCCCACACGCTGCAGCGCGCCTTGAACGCCTCGGCATCGGTGACGGGGTCGGCGGCACCCGGCTCTGCGTGCGGCTCCCACGGCTCGAGCCAGTCCCGGCTGCGCACGCGCACCTCGCGCCACTGGTCCCAATCGCTCGACTTGAGGGCGCGGAGCTCGACCCGCGGCCCGACCAGCACTTGCTGCCGACGCACACCCGGAGCGTACCGATCGGTCGCGGCAACGTGCCCTAGCGTCGCCGCATGGCTGCTGACGCCCCTGCCGCCGACCGGCTCGTCTGGCTCGACCTCGAGATGACGGGACTCGACGTGAGCCGGCACGTGATCGTCGAGATTGCAGCCCTCGTCACCGACACCGAGCTCGAACCGCTCGACGACGGCATCGACCTAGTCGTGCACCAACCACCGGAGGCACTCGATGCGATGGATGACTTCGTGCGCAAGATGCACACCAAGTCGGGGCTGCTCGCGGCGATCGAAGCGTCCGACGTGACGCTCGCCGACGCCGGCGCGCGCACGCTCGAGTACGTGCAGTCACACGTCAAGGCGGGCGAGTCACCGTTGTGCGGGAACTCGATCGGGGTGGATCGCCGCTTTCTCGACCGGCAGCTTCCCGAGCTCGACGCGTACATCCATTACCGCAGCATCGACGTGTCCTCGTTGAAGGAGCTGTGCCGGCGTTGGTACCCCGACGCCTACAAGGGTCGGCCGTCGAAGACCGAGAAGCACCGCGCGCTCGATGACGTGCGCGAGTCGATCAACGAGCTGAAGTACTACCGAGAGGTGATGCTCAAGCCCGCGGGCTGACCGGTCGGGCTAGGCCTCGGCGTGCGCGGGCTCCCAGTGCTCGAGCAGCAAGCGAACGATCGGACGGGCTGGAGCGCCAGCGGCTAGGCCGCGGGCGACGTCCGCCGCCGCACGCGCCACCCGGGTGACGTCTTGGTCGGGCAGCGGGATGCCGACGCGCACCGCCGACTCCTGCACCGCTCGCGTCGCGTCGTTGGCGGCTCGGGCAGCACGACGGGTGCAGCGTGTGTGCCGAAGCACCTTGTCGATGGCGATGGTGGCCCGCCACCAGTCGACCTCGTCAGTGAGTGTCTCTGACTCCAGCGATTGGGCGATGCGGCGCACGTCCGCCTCGTTCAGCGCTTGGAGCGCGTGAAGGAACTGCCCGACACCGATCTCCCCCATCCGGGGATTCTCTGCGCCCCACCACCGAAAGTGGTGGATATCGCGCGAAGACCGTGTGGATGAGCGATGGAGCTCAGATGGCCAACGAGCGGACGAGACCGTCGAGGATGTCGGCTTCGCTGACCAGCACCTCGTCGTGCTCGAGGACGCGCAGGATCGTCACGAGCACGAGCACCCCGCCGACGATCACGTCGACCCGGCCTTCCTCCAACCCTGGATTGTGACGGCGCTGCGCCGCCGACTCGACAGCCAGCGTGCGGAACACGTCCTCGGCCGCGTCACGGGTGAGCCGGAAGTGGTGCAGCACGCCACCGTCGTACTCAGGGAGGCCCATCTCGATCGCCGCGACGGTCGCGACCGTTCCCGCCAACCCGACCAAGGTCTTGGCGTGACGCACGTCGGGGATTGCCCGCGCGACGTCGGCGACGTGATCACGCACCACTGACACTGCGGCCGACAGCTCCTCGGGCGCGGGTGGGTCGCTGTGGAGGAACTGCTCGCTGATGCGCACGCATCCGATGTCGACCGAGCAGAGCGCGGTGGGTGCGTCGGTACCGACCACGAACTCCGTCGAACCGCCTCCGATGTCGACCACCAAGAACGGGGCCGGCGCGTCGAGTCCGGCGGTCGCGCCGAGGAACGACAAGCGGGCTTCCTCTTCTCCCGAGAGGAGCTCAGGTGCGACTCCAAGCGCGTCGTTCGCGGGCGTGAAGAAGTCCTCGCGGTTGGTTGCGTCGCGCGCCGCGCTCGTGGCCGTGGCCCGCACCCGCTCAGCCCCCAGGTCGTCGATCACCCCGCGGTACTCACGCAGCGCGGCGATCGTCCGGTCGATGGCCTCCGGTGCCAGCGCTCGGGTCGCGTCGACGCCTTGGCCGAGTCGGGTGATGGTCATCCTGCGCTCGATCGTCCTGACCGACGCGTCGGCGCCAGAGCCGTCGACGTCGGCCACGAGGAGGCGCGTCGAGTTGGTGCCGATGTCGATGGCCGCGAGACGGGTCATCGGTCAGCTCCCAGGTGCTCGGCGACCCAGGCGCCCACCGGGTCGTCCCCGCCGGCGAGGAACCAGGCGTAGTGCGCGTGCAGGCACTTCACGCCCGTGCGGGTGCCGCCCACGCCGCCGCTGGGACCGGGACCAGCGTGGTCGGGCGGGATGTCCGTGTCACGCGCGTCGGCGTAGGCCACATGTGCAGCCGCCAGGGCTGCCGGATCGACCGCGCGCTCGGCGGCGCGCACGCCGCCGTCGGCTTCGAGCTGCGAGACTGCACGCACGATGTCGGGATCGACGAGCCAGTAGCACGTCGGCATCGGCGTGCCGTCACGAGTGAACGGCGCGTTGCGAATCACGACGGGTTCACCATGCTGATCGCGCACGACCACGTCGTAGTCCGCTTGCGGATCGCGACCTAGGCGCTCGCGCACCGCGTCCACGTCGGCATCGCGGCCTGTCATGACTCCGAGGTTACGGGGTGGGTGCGCTCGAACCTTCAGGTGCCGCGGTGGTCGTGGGCGTGGTCGGCACGAGCACGTACGGCGTCTCGCCAGGACGCACGAGTCCGTACTGCTCACGTGCCAGCCGCTCGACCTCGGCGTCGCCGAGGAGCTTCTCGCTCTCTTGCTCGAGCCGCTTGATCTCAGCCACGAGCCGCTCGAGACGTTCGTTGGCCTTCCCCAGCTGCGCGCGTTGCCGGAAGTACGTGCTCGTCGGGTACACGAACGCGAAGAGGAAGCCGACGATTGCCAATGCGCCGAGCACCGTTGTGAGCACGGCGCGTCGCCGTCGTACCTTGGGCGACGGCGGGCGCTTGGCTGCGGGCGTGTTGCGCGCCGGGTGACGGGCGCGAGCGCCGGCGACGCCGCGCCCGGAGAGTTTCTTCCTCCGACGGGAGTCAGCCACGACGACCCGCCCCACCGGCCAGCGCCTCGCCACCTAGATATGCCGCACCGGCGTCGAGCTCCTCCTCGATCCGGAGGAGCTGGTTGTACTTCGCGGTGCGATCAGTGCGCGCCGGCGCGCCAGCCTTGATCATCCCGCAGTTCGTCGCGACCGCAAGGTCGGCGATCGTGGTGTCCTCGGTCTCGCCGCTGCGGTGCGACATCACCGACGTGTACGCGTGCCGACGGGCGAGCAACATCGCGTCGAGCGTCTCGGTCAGCGTGCCGATCTGGTTCACCTTCACCAGGATCGAGTTCGCAACCCCGCGCTCGATCCCCTCGCGCAGTCGCTCTGGGTTCGTGACGAACAGGTCATCACCGACCAGCTGCACCCGGTCGCCGACCTGTGCGGTGAGCGCAGCCCACCCGTCCCAGTCGTCCTCGGACATCCCGTCCTCGATCGACAAGATCGGGTACTTGTCGCACCACGACGCGAGCAGCGCGGCGAACTGTTCGCTCGTGTAGTCCATGCCCTCACCCGCGAGTCGATACCTTCCGTCCGAGTAGATCTCCGTTGCCGCCACATCCAGCGCGAGGGCCATCTCGCTACCGGTCTTGAGGCCAGCCGACTCGATCGCTTTCAGCAGCAGCGTGACGGCTTCCTCGTTCGACGGGAGGTCGGGGGCGAACCCACCTTCGTCGCCGAGTGCGGTGTTGAGCCCGCGCTCGTGCAACAGCGCGCGCAGCGCGTGGTACGTCTCGGCACCCCAGCGCAACGCCTCGTTGAAGCTCGCCGCGCCAACGGGGATCAGCATGAACTCCTGCACGTCGACGTTGCTGTCGGCGTGCGCGCCACCGTTGATCACGTTCATCAACGGCATCGGCAGCACGTGCGCGTCCGCGCCGCCCAGGTACCGGTAGAGAGGAAGGTCGCGCTCGTCGGCGGCGGCCTTGGCGACGGCCAACGACAAGCCGAGGATGGCGTTGGCACCCAGCCGCTCCTTGTTCGCGGTGCCGTCGAGCGTGCAGAGCTCGTCATCGATCAATCGCTGGTCGAGCGCGTCGAGACCGGTCACGACGTCGCGGATCTCACCGACCGCATGCCCGACGGCCGTTGTGACGCCTTTGCCGCCGTAGCGAGCACCGCCGTCGCGCAGCTCCACGGCTTCGTACGCACCGGTGCTCGCGCCGCTCGGCACCGCCGCGCGCCCGCGCGCGCCCGACAGCAGCTCCACCTCGACCTCGACCGTCGGGTTGCCCCGAGAGTCCAAGATCTCCCTGGCACGCACGTCCACGATCTCGCTCACGCCGGGATCTCCAAGCCCACCCGGCCCCGCTGGGTGTGGCTTCTGTGGCTGTTGTGTAGGGGGTTGTCAGAGTAGCGGGCTGCCCCCGTCGGGGGAAGGCTCTCCCCACCAATCCGGTCCGTACACTCGCCCCCGTGGCGATGGCCCCTGAGGAAGAGCTGACCCTCAACCCGTTCGAGCCGGGGTTCTTCGACAACCCCTACGACCAATACCGGCGGCTCCGAGAGGCGCGACCGGTCCACCAGAGCCCGCTCGGGCCCTGGACCCTGACCCGGTACGAGGACGTGTCCCGGCTGCTGAGGGACCCGTCGCTCTCCGTGCAGGACGACAACGCCGCGACCGACCGCCACGAGGGCCTCTTCCCCGACGACCCGGAGCGGCGCCGGCGCGGATCGCTGGCGATCCTCAACCTGGATCCGCCCGATCACACCCGGATCCGGCGCCTCGTGAGCAAGGCGTTCACGCCCCGTCGCATCGAGACGCTCCTCCCGCGCGTGCAGTCGCTGGTGGACGAGATGCTCGAGTCCGTCGCGTCGAACGGCCGGATGGACGTGATCGCCGATCTCGCGTTCCCGCTGCCGTTCGCAGTGATCTCGGAGATGCTCGGCATGCCCGAGGCTGACCGCGATCAGCTGCGCGGGTGGTCGCACACGCTCGTGAAGACGCTCGAGCCGTTGCTCACTGTCGAGGACGTGCCCGAGCTGATGGCTGCGAGCGACTCGATGATCGAGCACGTCACCGCGGCGATCGAGTGGAAGCGCGCAACTCCATCCGACGATCTGCTCTCGGCGATGGTCGCCGCCGAGGAAGAGGGTGACCGGCTCTCCACCGAGGAGCTCGTGGCGCAAGTCGTGCTGCTCTTCGTGGCCGGCCACGAGACGACCGTCAACCTGATTGGCAACGGCACGCTCGCGTTGTTGCGCAACCCCGCGCAGCTTGCGGAGCTGCGGGCCGATCCGTCACTCATCGCCAACGCGATCGACGAGCTGCTGCGCTACGACTCGCCCGTGCAGTTCTCACGCCGGATCGCACTCCAGCCGATCGAGGTCGATGGGAACCAGATCGAGCCAGGTTCGTTCGTGTTCACGATCCTCGGCGCCGCGAACCACGACCCCGAGCACTTCGGTCCCGACGCCGACGAGCTCGACCTTCGCCGACGGGACGCGCCCCATCATCTCTCGTTTGGTGGCGGCATCCACCACTGCCTCGGCGCAGTGCTCGCGCGGGCAGAAGCACGCGCGGCGATCGGCACGCTCGCAGCACGCTTCCCCGACCTCGCGCCCGCGAACGACACGCCTGCGTGGAACGGCCGCCTCGTCCTCCGCGGCCTGGACTCCCTCCCGGTCACGCTCTAACGACCCCCGCCACGCACTTTGGGGACGGATCTGGTCGCTCTAGCTGTAGATCCCAAAGTTCAAGACGGGGTCTCGGACCAGAGGGCTTTGACCTCTTGGGGGGTCATGGTGTGGAGGTCGAGGCCTTGTTCGATGGCGGCTCGCTCCATCGTCTCGAAGCGCTCCTTGAAGTGCGCGGACCAACCGCGCAACGCCGACTCCGTGTCGGCGCCGAGGCCGCGGGCGAGCGCGACCGTTGCCGCGAGCAGCTCGCCGAGTGTGGCTTCGGCGTCGCCGTTGCCCCCTCGCAATGCGTTGGTCGCCGTGTCGATGCGCGCCAGCGACGCCTGCACGTCGCCAGGATCGAGCCCGACCGACGCGGCCTTGCGCATGAGCTTGTGCGTGTAGAGCAGTGACGGGAGTCCGGGCGTGATGCCCTCGACGATCGACTCGACGCCCTTCTCTTCCTTCTTGATCTGCTCCCAGTTGGCCATCACCGCGTCGCTCGTGCCGGCATCCACATCGCCGAACACATGCGGGTGGCGGTGTACGAGCTTGTCGTGGATGCCGCGCGCCACCTCCGCCATGCCGAACGCGCCCGCCTCTTCGGCCAGCACCGCGTGGAAGATCACCTGATAGAGGAGGTCGCCGAGCTCGTCGACGAGCGCGCTGTAGGCCGCTTCATCCACCGACGCTGGCGCGTCGGCCGGGAGCCGTTCAACCGCTTCGACGACCTCGTACGACTCTTCGAGCAGGTACCGGCTGAGTGAGTGGTGCGTCTGCTCCGCGTCCCACGGGCATCCGCCCGGACGTCGAAGACGGGTCGCGAGCTCGAGCAGCCGCGCGAGCTCTCGCGCCGCTGCGTTCGCGGCGATCGGTACGTACACCGACGTGAGGTGATCGGGATCGACCTTGCGGTCCAGATCCTCGAGCGCCACCTCTCGCACCTCTTCGTCGGGGGCGCCGAGGTGGTGCAGGACGGTGACGGGCGTCGCCGGATCGAGATGCTCCAGGAGCGCGAGCTTCAGGTCAGACAGGAGCAGTGCATGGTCGCATTGTGCGATGAGCAGCGGCCCGGCATCGAACGTGATGCTGTCGACGTCCCGGCCATCGGCGAGGCGAGCGCTGCTTGCCATCGGGTCGACACCGAGACGTGCCCATGCGAGGTCGGCAAACGACAGGCCAGGTACGACCGCGAGCTCGATCTCGTCGCGTCGAGCCGCTTCCTGCAACAAGACCACGGTGCGCTCGGCGACACCCGGACTTCCTGGTACTGCATAGGCAACCTCACCGTGCTTACGCGCATCGTCGACGAGCGTGCGAACGATGCTCGCGTACACCGACGCGAGATCATCAGTGGTGTCGTAGCGGCCGTCGAACGACTCGAACGTCAGTCCGTCGGCGTGGAGATCGTCGACCGCAGGATGGCGCGCGGTGCGCACGTAGCGACGCGGACACGCTTCCAGCGCGGTGCGCGCCGCCGCGGTGAGGAGCTCGGCCCCCGCCGGCCCGAGCCCCACGACCACGACGCGGCCTGGCTCGGTCACTTGGGTCAGCCGCTCGATGCAGGCGTGCGCGGGACCACCTGTGCGCGCGCGGCGTCCCAGCGGCCGTAGCGGGGATCGACGTCGACACGGAGCTTCCCGAGGTCTTCGAGCACCGTCGCGATCGACGCGGCGTCGAGGTCGCCGGCCGAGGGCGTGTCGGTGACGAGGATGAGATGGAACCCGAACTCCGTCTGGACGGGATCAGTCACCACGTCGATCGTGGCGGCGTCGACCGCAGCAAGGAACGGTGCCACTGCGTCACCGAGCTCATCCAGGCACCCGAGCTGCCCGCCCAACGCGGCAGATCCTGGATCGGTCGACCGCTCTTGCGCGACGGCAGCGAATTCGGCACCAGCCGCGAGCTCGCCGGCCGCGGCAACTGCTTCTGCTTCCGTCTCCACCAGAATGTGCGCGACGAAGCGTTGCGAAGGACACGCGGCGAGGGCCGCGTCGGCGACGCCACTGTCCGGATCCTCAGCGATGACGCGCTGAAGCGCGCCCAACGAGGCAAGGTCGTCGAGCACATCCGCGCGCAGGTCAGCGGGGAGACCCTGGAACGCGGCGAAGTCTTGAAGACCGGTGGATGTTCGGTCCGCGTCGGTCACGCGCTCCCCGAGCCGCTTGAGCTCGTCCTTGGCGTAGGTCGTCACTACACGGATCGTCACCCAGCTGGCGGACACGTCAGCCGGCAACGAGCCGGTCCCCGACACCACTTCGGTCCCGACGAGTCCCGCGGCGAAGTCAGGGTGGTCGGCCAGGATGCCGAGCTCGTCATCGATCGTTGATTGCGAGACCGAGTGCCCATCCACCTTGAAGGCGGCGGCGCCGTCGCTGACGGCGAGCGCGACGGCTCCACCGACGATCAGGACCCCGGCCAGGGCCGCGCCGAACATGGGGAGGAAGCGCCGCATGACCGGCTGACTCTAGGCGGGGTCGCCTGTCTTCCTCAGGCCGCGGTCTCGACGGGGATCAGCTCACTGATCAGGTTGGTCAGCGTCAGCGCCACCTCGCTCTTGTCGACCTGCACCGGAACCAGCAGCTCCTCGCTACTCGCCTTGGCACCTGGTGCCAGCCGGTTGAGACGCACCTTCTGGGAATCCTTGAGCTCCAAACCTCGGATGCGCGCCGCGCCGCCAGCGACAACGAGGCTGCGGACACCAACGCGCACGCACTCCGCCCGCAATCGCGCTGCGTCGAGCAGCGCCTCAGCGGCAGGCGGCGGTGGTCCGTAGCGGTCCTCCCATTCGCGGCGGATGTCGTCGACGTCGACGGGATCAGTGACCGCCGCGAGCCGTCGGTATGCCTCCATGCGCACGTCGTCGCGCGTCACGTAGTCGCGTGGCAGGTTCGCGTCGACGGGGAGGTCGAGCGTCACCTCGATCGGCTCGGGCGGCAGCTCGCCGGTCAGCTCGCTGACAGCTTCGGTCACCATCTGGCAGTAGAGATCGAACCCGACTGCGGCGATGTGACCGGACTGCTCGCCGCCGAGCAGGTTGCCGGCGCCGCGAATCTCGAGGTCGCGCATCGCGATCTTGAAGCCTGAGCCGAGGTCGGTGAGCTCGCCGATCGTCTTCAATCGCTCGTACGCCTCTTCGGAGAGCGCTCGGTCCGGAGGATGCAGGAGGTACGCGTACGCCCGCTGCCCGCGGCGCCCAACGCGGCCACGGAGCTGGTACATCTGCGCGAGCCCCAACCGGTCGGCACGATCGACGACGAGCGTGTTCACGTTCGGGATGTCGAGCCCGCTCTCGACGATCGTCGTGCACACCAGCACGTCGGACTCGCGCTCCCAGAAGTCTTGAACGACACGCTCAAGGCGCGCCTCGTCCATCTGACCGTGCGCGATTGCGATCCGCGCTTCGGGCACGAGGTCGTGGATGTGCTCGGCGACGAAATCGATGTCCTTCACCTGATTGTGGACGTAGAACACCTGGCCTTCGCGCAAGAGCTCGCGTCGGATGGCCTCCGCCACAGCACGGTCGTCGTACTCGCCGACGTAGGTGAGGATCGGCTGGCGCTCCTCGGGTGGCGTGTTCACCATCGACAGGTCGCGGATCCCAGTGAGCGACAACTCGAGCGTGCGCGGGATCGGCGTGGCCGAGATCGTCAGCACGTCGACGCTCGTCCTCAGTGCCTTGATGCGCTCCTTGTGTTGCACACCGAAGCGCTGCTCCTCGTCGATGACGAGCAGCCCGAGGTCCTTGAAGGCGATGTCATCCGACAGCAGGCGGTGCGTACCGATCACGACGTCGACCTCACCACTCTTGACTGCCGCGACTGTCGCCGCCTGGTCTTTGGGCGCAAGGAAGCGTGACAGCACATCGACGCGGATCGGGTAGTTCGCGAATCGATCACGGAACGTCTGGCCGTGCTGACTGGCGAGCAGTGTCGTGGGGACGAGCACGGCCACCTGCTTGCCGTCCTGCACCGCCTTGAACGCTGCGCGCACGGCAACCTCGGTCTTGCCGAAGCCAACGTCGCCGCAGACGAGTCGGTCCATCGGCACCGCTCGCTCCATGTCGCCTTTGACCTCGGTGATCGCCTGCATCTGATCGGGCGTCTCCTCGTACGGGAACGCCTCCTCGACCTCGTGCTGCCACGGCGTGTCGGGAGCAAAGGCGTGCCCCGAGCTGGCGAGCCGGCGGCGGTAGAGCACGACGAGCTCCTGCGCGATCTCCCTGACCGCGGAGCGAACTCGAGCCTTCGCCTTCTCGAAATCGGCGCCACCCATCTTGTTGAGCGTGGGCGTCTCGCCACCGGTGTAGCGGCGGACGGTGTGGACCTGATCGGTCGGGACGTAGAGCTTGTCGTCGCCGCGGTACTCGAGGAGGAGGTAGTCGCGTGCGGTGCCGCCGATGGCGCGCTGCACCATGCCGGTGTATCGAGCGACGCCGTGCACCTGGTGCACGACGAAGTCGCCGGCCGTGAGCGCGTCGTACAGGTCCGCGCCACCGCGCCGGGCACCACGCGGTCGACGGTGCACGCGCCGCCGTCCGGTGAGATCGGCTTCCGCGACGACGGCGAGCTGCGCGCCCGGGACGACGAAGCCGCGATCGAGCGGCGCGACGACGGTGCCGATGATGCCTGGCTCGACCGCGTTGCGAACGACTTCGACTCCCTCGTCCGCGAGCACTTGACCAAGGCGGGTGGCAGAACCTTCGCCGTCGGCCGTGAGCACGACGCGGAAGCGCTCGGCGGTCAGTCGTCGGAGACGATCGGCGAGCGTGTCGCTCCCACCGGCGACGGGATCGAACGCCGTCGCCGCGAGGTGCGGCGTGTCGGGACCTTCCGGTGTGAGCAGCACATTGGTCGTGTCAGCACGCGTGTGCGCGAGCAACCGGTCGAACGGCAGTGACAGGCGCGGAAAGTCGCGGCCCTTTGCTCCCCACGTTGTGGCCAGCGTTGAAGCGAGCGCGGCCTCCTCGTCGAGCAGCTCTCGGGCGCGGTCGCGCATGCGTCGGGGCTCGCAGAGCAGCACGAGCGCGTCGTCGGGCAAGAGATCGGGCAGCAGATGCTCGTCAACCGTGAGCCATGGCAACCACGACTCCATGCCGTCGAACACATGCCCGTCGGCGAGTCGCTCCCAGCTCTCGGCCCCCCACGTCTCGGATTGAACGAGCGAGGCCGCGCGCGCCCGCACCTCCGCAGTTGGAAGCAGCTCGCGGGCCGGGAAGATGTGCGCGGTCTCCACATCGTGCGTGGAGCGCTGGTCGGCCACGGTGAACGCACTCAGCCGGTCGACCTCGTCACCCCAGAGGTCGATGCGCACCGGATGGTCGTCGTTGACGGGGTACACGTCGACGATCGAGCCGCGCACCGCAACCTCGCCGCGGCCTTCGACCTGGTACTCGCGGCGATAGCCCGCCGCGATCAGTGTGGCGACGAGCTCGTCACGATCGATCCGATCCCCCGGCCGGACGACCACCGGCTCCGTCTCCTCGACGTGGGGCCCGAGTCGCTGCACGAGCGCGCGCACCGGAGCTACGAGCGCCAGTGGCGGCGTGCCCGACCGCAACCTCCACATCACCCGGAGGCGGCGACCCATCGTCTCGAGGGCAGGCGACACGCGTTCGAACGGAAGCGTCTCCCACGCCGGGAACATCTCGATCTCGTCGGCCGAGAGGAACGCCGCGAGGTCGTGGGCCAATCGCTCGGCCTCAGCGCCAGTGGGGACCGCGATGACGATCGGTCGCCGGGTGGTGAGGGCCGCGACGGCAGCCGTGAACACCGCACGCGCAGCGTCGGGCACGGCGATGACCGGCTCCCGGGCGATGACCGCGCGCACGGCCGGCTCCTCGGCGAGGAGCTTCGGAATCCCTGCGAGCGGCGGGGAGGATGGGATGTCGGAAGCAGTCATGGGCGCGCGACGGCGCCGGGCACGCAACGCGCGTCCCCGGGTGTCACGGCCCAGCGTACGACAGCGCGGCACCGCAGCGACCGAAGGAAGCGGAGGTGCTCGCCAGGGAGCGAACGGCCGCGGCGAAGGTAACCTGCGTCGCAGAGAGCGACCGCTAAGAGTTGTAGCGGTTCATCGCATCGTCGACGCCGTCGGTGAGGATCCGCTCGACAGCGTCGGCGGCTTGCTCGATGGTGACGTCGATCTCGGCGCGCTCGCGCTTGGAGAAGCGGCTCAGCACGTGGTCCGCGCCTTGCTCCTTGCTGGTCGGCTTCCCCACACCGATGCGGATGCGCTGGAAGTCGTCGGAGTGGAGGTGGTTCTTGATGGAGCGCAGACCGTTGTGGCCGGCGAGCCCACCACCCGACTTCACCCGCAGCGCCGCCACCGGAAGATCAAGCTCGTCGTGAACCACGACGAGCTGCTCCGGCGTGACGCCGTAGCGGCGGACGAGCAATCGCACGGACTCGCCCGAGTCGTTCATCCACGTGAGCGGCACCGCGAGCGCGACGCGCTTCCCGCTGATGTGCACTTCGTCGACGAGCGCCCGCTCCTTGCCCCGACGCATGCGCGCACCATGTCGATCCGCGAGCAGCGCGATGACATCGGCACCGACGTTGTGCTTGGTGTGCGCGTATTCATCACCCGGGTTGCCGAGCCCCACGACCAACAGGTCGGCGGCGGTGCCGGTGCGCTCTGCCGACGGCGCGCGACGCCGCCGCAGCACGGGTTACTCCCCCACGCCTGGTCGACTCCGCTGCGTCCTCCCGGTCATCCGACCAGGACTCCGCTACGTCTCCGCGCCGCCGGACTCGGCAGCAGGCGCGTCGCCACCCTCGGCGGCAGGTGCCTCACCCTCGGCCGGTGCCTCGCCCTCGACACCCTCTTCGCCCTCGACGGCTTCGGGCTCTTCGGCGACGCGTGGCGCGGCGACTTGCGCGACCAGCGTGTCCGGCTCGAGCGTGGCTTCGACACCTGGCGGCAGCGTGATCTCTTCGAAGCGGAGCTGGCTGCCGATCTCGAGGTGCGAGATGTCGGCCTCGAGCTCGTGCGGGATGTCTTGCGGCTTGGCCTCGATCGGCACCTGGAAGACGAGCTGCTCGAGGACGCCGCCGTCCTTCACACCCGCGGGCTCACCCGTGAGGTGCAGCGGCACTTCGGCCGACACGGCGACGTCGGTTCGCACGCGGATGAAGTCGACGTGCAGCAGCTCGCCCTTGGTCGGGTGGCGCTGCACCTGGCGGGCGAGCGTGAGCGCGTCGTCGCCGCCGACCTTGAGCGTGATGAGGACGTTCGCGCCGCCAGCGAGGATGTGGTTCAGCTCCCGCGCGGGGACCGAGACCTCCATCGTGTCGGTCTCGAGGCCGTAGACCACAGCAGGCACCCGCCCGGAGCGCCGAAGCCGCCCGGCCGGACGCGACCCACGGGCATCCGTGCGCGCCTCAGCAACCAGAGTGATCTCGTCAGCCATGAGCCGCCCATTCTTGCCGTTCGACGCGCAGACGACCAAACCGCACTTCTCTGACGTGAAGTGGACGCCCTCGGTGCGCCGCCGGGTGGCTTCGCCGCCCGGCAGCAACCGCTTTCGTGAACGAGGTCGCGCCGGGAGGGGCAGGCGGGGAGGGCCTGCCCTCCCCGCCAATTACACGTTGTCGCCGCGGAAGATCTCAGAGACGCTGGTGTCTTCGAAGACGGCTTTGATGGCTTCGGCGATGATCGGCGCGATCGAGAGCACGGTGAGCTTCTCGAACACCTTGTCGTCGCCGATCGGCAGCGTGTTGGTGACGACCACCTCGCGCGCCTCGGAGCTCGCGAGCCGATCGACCGCCTCACCGGACAACACCGGGTGCGTGGCTGCGATCGTCACGTCGGCGGCGCCGCGCTCCATCAGGAGGTTTGCCGCAGAGGCGATCGTGCCGCCGGTGTCGATGATGTCGTCGACCAGCACACACCTGCGGTCGGCCACCTCACCGACCACCTCGACCGCCTGGGCGATGTTGTGCGTCCCCTTCGGGCGACGCTTGTCGATGAACGCGAGATCCGTCTCGACGCCGTGCTCACCGAGGCGATCGGCGAAGCGGCGGGCGAGCTTGCCGCCGCCCGCGTCCGGTGCCACCACGGTGACGTCTTTGCCGACCGACTCCGAGAGGTGCTCGGCGATGAGCGGCACCGCGGTGAGGTGGTCGACGGGGATGTCGAAGAAGCCCTGGATCTGCCCGGTGTGAAGATCGACGCTCACGACGCGATCTGCGCCCGCGGCAGTGAGCAGATCGGCGAGCAGGCGCGCGGTGATGGGCTCGCGTCCCTCGGCCTTTCGATCCTGGCGTGCATACGCGTAGAACGGGATCACCGCGGTGATCCGCTTCGCTGACGCGCGCTTGGCGGCGTCGAGCAGGATCAGCTGCTCCATGATCTGGTTGTTCACCGGCGGGCAGTGGCTCTGGATCACGAAGAGGTCGGCACCGCGGATGCTCTCGGCATATCGGCCGTAGATCTCACCGTTGGCGAAGTTCGAGAGCTCGACCTTGCCCAGCGGGATCCCGAGGCACGAGGCGATCTCCGACGAGAGCGCTTCGTTCCCACGACCGGCGAAGACCATCGCCTTCTTCCGGGTGACCAGCTCCATGCGGCTTACTCCTCGCCGTCGTCGAGATCTACGTCGGACACCTTCTGGTTCGCCCAACCTTCTTCGATGCGCGCCGGCACACCCTTGGCCAACGCACCCGCGGGCACATCGCCAGTGACGACAGCGCCGGCGCCCGTGTACGCGCCGTCGCCCACCTCAACCGGCGCGACCAACACCGTGTTCGACCCGATGCGCGCGTCAGCACCGACGACCGTGCGGTGCTTGTCGCGACCGTCGTAGTTGGCCGTGATGGTGCCAGCACCGATGTTGGCGCGCGCGCCGATCTCTGCGTCACCGATGTACGCGAGGTGCGGAACCTTCGCACCCTCGGCGATCTCCGCGTTCTTGATCTCGACGAACGTGCCGACATGCGCGTCGGCGGCGATGTGCGAACCGGCCCGCAAGGAGGCGTACGGGCCGACGGTCGCGCGGTCACCGATCTCGCTCTCCCGCGCCACCGTGTACGTGACAGTGGCATCGGAGCCGACGATCGTGTCGACGAGCCGACAATCGGGACCGATGACAGTGCCGCGGCCCACGACCGACCGCCCTTCCAGGATCGTGCCAGGGAGGAGCTGCACTTCAGGCTCGAGCTCCACCATGGCTTCGATGTACGTGCGCGCGGGGTCGACCATCGAGACGCCCTCACGCATCCACCTCTCGTTGATGCGCGCACGCAGGATCGTCTCAGCCGCTGCGAGCTGGGCGCGATCGTTGACGCCGAGCGTCTCAGTCGCGTCGACTGACGGGACACCCGTCACGAGGTGACCGGCCTGGCGCAGCACCGCGATCACGTCGGTGAGGTAGTACTCGCCCTGCGCGTTCTCGGGGCTGAGCCGCCGCAGCGCCGGCGCGAGGAACGCGCGGCGGAAGCAGTAGATCGAAGGATTGATCTCGGTGATCTCGAGCTCGGCGTCATTGGCGTCCGGCTGCTCGACGATGCGCTCGACGGCATCGCGCGCGTCACGGATCACTCGGCCATAACCGGTGGGGTCGTCGAGGTGCGCGGTGAGCATCGTCGCGGCGGAATCGGCCAACCGGTGCTCGGTGGCGAGCTCGGCGAGCGACTCGGAACGAAGGAGAGGAACGTCGCCGGCGAGCACGAGCACGTCGTCCTCGGCGTCGAGCGTGTCGGCGAACGCGGTGAGCCCGACGCTCGCGGCATCGCCCGTGCCGCGTTGCACGCGTTGCTCGACGAACTCGATCGGAATCTCAGTGGCGAGCAGCTCTTGCACGGTCTTGGTGACGCTTTCGGCGCCGTGACCGACGACGACGACGATCCGCTCGAGTGGCAGCGCCACGAGCGTGTCGAGCACGTGCAGCAGCATCGGCCGCCCACACAGCGGGTGGAGGAGCTTCGGCGTGGCCGACTTCATGCGGGTGCCCTCACCCGCGGCCAACACCACCGCCGACAACGGCCGGTACGCCATCTCTATCGGCTCGCTCGCTCGGCCGCAGGGTACCTGCGGCCGCCCTTCGGGCCGTTCACTCCCCTGTTCGCTTCGCTCACGGCCACCTCACTCGTTCGGCGCTCGGGGGCGAGGTTTCGAACCTCGACTTGGGACTCCAAAGGACCCCGTGCTTCCGTTACACCACCCCCGACCGGTTGACTCGACCCTACCCGTCGACCGACGCGATTTCGGCGACGTTCCGATGCGTGATGTAGGTTGCTTGGCCGACATGGGCTCTCTCATCAAGAAGCGCCGCAAGCGCATGCGCAAGAAGAAGCACAAGAAGCTTCTGAAGAAGACCCGCTGGCAGCGTCGCCAGCAGGGTCGCTAGCGCACACCTCCGCGTCTTCGCCAGCCCGTCGCTCCGGGTTTTCGGCACGTTCAACCCAACTCTGTGTTGTTCAGCGTGCCGAAAACCCGCTCTGGGTCAGCCGGTGCCGAGGCGGACGCCTCGCGAGACCGTGGACGCGGCGGTGACTGGCACTCGCAGCTTGCGTCGGACGCTGCGCGCGTACGACGCGAGATCCCTGTCCGGCCCGACCTGGACCACGTAGGCCGACCCGCTGCCCGCCATCAACGCGGGTGCTTGCGCGGCAGCTTCGAGCGCTTCGCGGAACGGAGCGAGGCGCGGCTCGACGGCTTCCGCCGCGGGCTCGAGATCGTTCGCCAGCTCAGGGAGCACGGTTGCGACCTCACGCGCCGCTTCGACGCGACGGGTCGCGCTCGGTCGACCGAGGTCGTCCCACGCTCGGTACACGTCCGCGGTCTGGAGTCGGAAGGGCGGGAGCGCCACCAGGAACGGGATGCCGATCGGCATGGACACCGCTTCGAGTCGCTCGCCCCGGCCTCGCATCCACGCGGCGCCACCCGCAAGGCAGAACACCACGTCGGAACCCAAGCGCGTCCCGACCTTCTGGAGGCCGGCATCGTCGACGTCGATCTCGAGCATCTTGCGGAGTGCGACGAGCGTCGCGGCCGCGTCAGCGGAGCCGCCGCCCAACCCGGCACCAGCGGGGATCTTCTTGCTCAGGATCAGCTTGACTCCGTGCCCGGAACGCCCTGCGTGCACGAGCAGCTCATCGGCCGCACGCGCCGCGAGGTTCTTCATCCCGTCGAATACCCCGTCGGTCTCACCGCGCATCTCGAACGTGACACCCCCGGGGTGCGGCACCGCCTGCACCTCGACAACGTCGTGGGGATCGCTGATCGACACCGCGAACGCCTCGATGTCGTGGAAGCCGTCGTCGCGGAGTGACTCGACGCGAAGCGAGAGCGTGAGCTTCGCGTACGCCGTCGCGCGCACTCGACCGAGGCGGCTTGCCGTGGTGAGCTCGTTCACCCAGCGACCGCCCGCGCCACAGCTGCCCACGCCCCCAGATCGAGCTCTTCTGCCCTCGCGCTCGGCGCGATTCCCGCGGATACGAGCACGTCGGCCGTCCGATCACCGAGCACCGGCGTCAGCGCGCGGCGCAGCATCTTGCGGCGATGCGAAAAGCCGGCGTTCACCAACGCGAAGAGTCCTTCCGATGAAGGCACGTCGACTGGCGGCGTCGTTCGACGCTCGAGCATCACGAGCGCGGAGTCGACCTTCGGTCGCGGCACGAACACGGTGGGGGGCACCGACCCGACGATACGCGCCGTGGCTCGGTATTCCACCTTCAGGGTTACTGCTCCGTAGGCTTTGGTACGAGGGGCGGCCGCCAGGCGCTCACCGACTTCTTGTTGCACCATCACCATCATCCGCGTCACGGCGTGCGCTTCCTCCAACACCCGCAGCACCACGGGCGTCGCGATGTTGTACGGGAGGTTGGACACGCACGACCAAGGAGCGTCACGCAGCGTGAAGAAGTCCCACGTGAGGGCGTCGCCTTGCTCGACGGCGACGCGTTCGCGCCCCTCCAACATCTCCTCGAGCACGGGAATCAGGTGCCGGTCGATCTCCAAGGCGTGGACGTGTGCGCCCGCGTCAGCCAGCGCGAGCGTGAGGGAACCGACGCCAGGTCCGATCTCCAGGACTCGGTCGCCTTCCGTCACACCAGCGAGCCGCACGATGCGGCGCGCGGTGTTCGGGTCGGCAAGGAAGTGCTGACCTAACGCCCGACTCGGCCGGATACCGTGCGCGCGCAAGCACGCGGAGATGTCAGCAGGGCTCAGCAACGTCGGGATGAAACGTAGGTAGCGGAACTAGACGATCCGCTTGCCGTCTTCCTTCGCGTACCCGAGGGTCTTGCCGCAGCCCCACGCGCCCCATCCGTGGTCGTCCTTGATGCGCTCGGCCACGATGATCTGCTGCCACTTCGTTGCTTGGTTGGCGTCCTTGGGCCACGCTTCGGCGACGCCCCATTGACCCTCGGCGATGATCTCGTTCCGATACGCGTCCCAGTTGCCCGACCAGATCCCGGTACCACCCTGGTAGGTGTTCGGGCCGCGGTTGCCGGAGCCGGTGTGATCCCAGTTGCCCATCGGTCCGTAGGGTAGTCCGTCCTTGTCGTTGCCGGTCTCGCACTGAGCGATCTTGTCCCACCGCTCGTTGTACTTCGTGCCGTAGTACGTGACGTTCGCGACCGCCACGTCGATCGGCGCCCATGCAACGCGCGCCTGACCGGTCACGACGCCGTTCTCGTTCGTCAGCACGTACGTGACTAATTGCGTCCCACCCTTCCCGGCCACGAACCGGTACGGGGCGGTGACGTCCATGTTCGCGTCCGGTTGGAACTCGTCGGGCAACGTGTACGGCTCGACGACTTCGATCGTCTCGTTCTGCACGCGGATCAATGCGATCACGACCCGCGATCCGTCGGAGTTCATCGGCATGAGCACATCATCGAGCCCGGGTGGGCGGGTCACATCACCCGCGCCGGGCGTGATGCCATTGTCCGCGAGCATCTCCCGCACCGTGTGCGCAGGGCTGTCGTACTCGATGGTCTGGCCGTCGACGAGAAGCACTCCGCTCTTGAAGGTGTTCACGACCACGGGAGTCGAGTCGGTGATGCGATTCGGAGGATCAAGGAAGCCGATGCGCCCGCCCGGGCTGAGCTGCTCAGCCGCGTCGTCGATGAAGCCTTGGCCGGCCTCGCGATAGGTGGTCTGAATCGTCGTCGGTGTGCCGTCGAACGCCACCGGCACGGCGAAGGAACGAAGGACCTTCACGGAGAGCTTGTTCTCGATCGGCGTGGAAGGGTCGGGCACGGTGCGGTCGTACTCGCCGAGCTGCACGCCCTCGTCCTCGAGCACGTCGGCGACTTTCGCGACCTTGGTCTCGGTCGAGATCCTCTGACCATCCACCCGGATCGTGACGTCGGCGCCCTTGTCGAGCAGGACCGTGACCCCGAGGTAGATCGCCGCGCACGTGCCCGCGACTGCCGTCAGCGTGAGCAGCGCGCGGTACGGGATGTGGAAGCGGCGGGTGCGCCGATGCCAGCGAGTCGGTGGTCCTCCGCCGTTCCCGTCGCCGACCGGCACGGGATCCAACTCGGGAAGCGGGAGCCATGTCGTCGCGTCATGCGGCTCAGCCCGCGCCGGCGACGGCACACCAACCGGTACTTCGCGGGGAACGGACGGCTCGACGGTTGGGTCGGGCTCAAGCAGCGCGTCGACCGACGGGAGCTCCTCGAGCTCGGGCAGCGGGAGCCACGCCGTCGCGTCGTGCGGCTCAGCCCGCGCCGGCGAAGGCACACCCACCGGCGTGTCGCGCGGAGCGGCGTGCTCGACCTCGGGATCCGGGATCAGCAGACGGTCGAGCGGGGGAAGCGCGGCGAAGTCAGGCAGCGGGAGCCACGCGGTGGCGTCATGCGGCTCAGCTCGCGCGGGGGACTCACGCACGGCGTCGGCAACGTGCGCGCTCGATGGACGAGTTGCTCGCCGTCGGACGTGACGATGCAGGAAACGTCCGCGGCGCGGTTCGGACTCGCTGATGCTCTCCGCCCTCCAGTTGCCGAGCCGACGCGCCCGCGACGGATCGAGACGACTCGTGGGGTTCGAGAGAACCTACCGCAGTCACGGCGGGCAGGTGGCGGGCTGCCCTTTCTAGGGCCCGCTGACCAGCCCAAACACGTTACGTGCGTTCGCCGTCGTGGCGCGTGCGACCTCGTCGGCAGGCTCGCCCCTTGCTTCGGCCAATGCTTCGCCGACGTGGACCACGTACGCCGGCTCGTTCTCCTTGCCCCGGTGCGGAACGGGAGTGAGATAGGGCGCGTCGGTCTCCACGAGGACTCGATCGGCCGGGCAGATCGCGGCCGCGGCCCGCACATCGTCGGCGTTCGGGAACGAGACGATGCCGCTGAAGGAGAGGTGCGCGCCGAGGTCGAGCGCGCGTCGAGCTTCCTCAGGTCCGCCGGTGAAGCAATGGAACACGGTGCGCGGGGGCGGGCCCTCGTCGGCGAGCACCCGGAAGGTCTCGTCCCACGCCTCGCGCGAGTGGATCACGAGCGCGTGGTCGAGCTCGTGCGCCGAGCGGATCTGCGCACGGAACGCGGCCTCCTGCGCGTCGGGCTCCGAGTGCCGGTAGTGGAGGTCGAAGCCAGCTTCACCCACGGCGACGACACGATCCGCGCGGGTGAGCTGCTCGAGCTCTGGCCACTGCTCGACGAACGCCGACGCGTCATGAGGATGGAGTCCGACGGTCGCCCACACATCGGGGTGACGGGCGGCGAGATCGACCGCGGCACGCGAGGTGGCACCGTCGGTGCCCACCACGATCATGGCCACGACACCCTCCTGACGGGCGCGCTCGATCGTGGCGTCGACGCCCTCGGACCACTGCACATGGCAGTGGCTGTCGAACCACATCAGGACTCGATGCGCGGGAAGAGCGGTGCGCCCTTGTCGAGCTTGGTCCCGCTCGGACCGAGCCCCCACGCGGCCGCGTCAGGCAGCCGTTGATCTTCGGGCCCGCCTTCCAGCCCTAGCCGGGTCCACAGCTCGGCCGCGGCGCGCGGGATCACCGGCGACGCGAGCAACGCGACGATGCGCAGCGCCTCCAAGCAATCGCCCAGCACGGCCGCAGTTGCGGCCGTGTCACCGGCCTTGTGCAGCTTCCACGGCTCCTGGTCCTCGATGAACGAGTTCGCGGCGCGGATCAGGTCCCACACCGCGCCGAACGCACGCGCGAAGTCGAGGTGCTCCATCGCTGCTTGCACCCCGTCGAACGCGACTCGACTGGCCTCGACCAACGGTCCCTCGGCGCGCGCTTCGGGAGCCACGCCTTCGCAGTAGCTCACCGCCATGTTCAACACCCGGTTGGCAAGGTTGCCGAAGTTGTTGGCGAGATCAGCGTTGTAGCGCGCCAGCATGTTCTCGTAGCTGAACTCACCATCCGGCCCGAACCGCTGGTCCGCAAGGAAGTGGTAGCGGTAACCGTCGACGCCGAACTCCTCGATGAGATCCGCGGGCCGGATCACGTTGCCCTGCGTCTTGCTCATCTTGTCGCCGCCGATCTGGAGCCACCCGTGGGCGAAGACGCACTTCGGTGGCGCTTCGTCGGCTGCGAAGAGCATCGCGGGCCAGTACACGGCATGGAACCGTAGGATGTCTTTGCCGATGAGGTGGTAGTCGACAGGCCAGTAGCGGTCGAAGCGTTCGCGATCGGTCGCGTATCCGATTGCCGAGCAGTAGTTGAAGAGCGCGTCGGCCCATACGTACGCGACGTGCTTCGGATCCCATGGCAGCGGCACGCCCCACGTGATCGACGTGCGACTGACCGAGAAGTCGCGCAACCCCTGTTTGATGAAGCCGAGCACCTCATTGCGCCGAGTCTCGGGCTGCACCGCTTCAGGACGCGCGTCGTAGTGTTCGAGCAAGCGGTCCTCGAAGCGTGAGAGCTGGAAGAAGTAGTTGTCCTCGGTGACTCGCTCGACCGGTCGCGCATGGATCGGGCAGTTCCCGTCCATCAACTCGTCCTCGGTGTAATAGGCCTCACACGACACGCAGTAGAGACCTTCGTAGGTGCCGAGCTCGATGTAGCCGTTGTCGTAGATCTTCTGGAGAAACTGCTGCACCGCGGCGTGGTGCCGCGGCTCAGTGGTGCGAATGAAGTCGGAGTTGGTGATGTCGAGCGATGTCGCGAGCTCGCGGAACGTTGGACTCGTGCGGTCGACGAGCTCCTGCGGCGTGATCCCCTCGGCTTCGGCCGTGCGCTGCATCTTCAGGCCGTGCTCGTCGGTGCCGGTGAGGAACATGACGTCGTCGCCCCAGAGGCGTCGCCAGCGCGCCAACGCGTCCGCCGCGACCGACGTGTACGCGTGCCCGATGTGCGGCACGTCGTTCGGGTAGTAGATCGGCGTCGTGACGTAAAAGGGTTGCGCCTCTCCTGGTCGACTCCGCAAGCTTCGTCTCCTCGATTTTCCGGGCGGCGAAGCCACCCGAAAAACTCTCATCCGGGTTTACAGTACCGACGCCATGTCGCCCGCCCTGTCTCCTTTGGCCCGATCAAAAGGGATATGACCACGCAGGACCGAACACGCCGCGTCGACTCGCTCGGACGGGTGGTGCTCCCCGCCGACCTCCGCCATGCACTCGGGATCCGAGAAGGTGACGTGCTCGACGTCGCCGTGAACGACGGACAGCTCGTCCTCTCCCGTCACGAGCCGAAGTGCGTCTTCTGCGGCACGCGTGACGATCTACGTGAGCGATCCGGACGCCACGCGTGTGGGGCGTGCGTCAGCGCGCTCGACGCTGCGCAATGACCGCGTCGTAGGCGCGCCGTCGAGATACGCCAGACCGCGCCGCGAGCTCATCGGCGGCATCACGTGTCGGGAGACCTTGCTCGACCAGCTTCGCCGCCTGACGAGCGAGCTCGTCGTCGTCGATCTCTGCTGCCGCGGGAGCGGGTTCGATCACGACCGCCACCTCTCCTCGCGGTGCATTCGCGAAGTGTCGTTGCGCCTCGCTGATCGGTCCGCGCCATACCTCTTCGTGCAGCTTCGTGAGCTCGCGCGCCACGGCGATGCGGCGGTCGTCACCACACGCCGCGGCGAGGTCGGCCAGCGTGGCACCCAAGCGCTGCGGTGACTCGAACAGCACCGTCGTTCGCTGCTCGGCCGCGATGATCGCAAGCCGCTCGGTGCGCTCGCGTCCCTTCCGAGGCAAGAAGCCTTCGAACGCGAACCTCTCCGTGGGAAGCCCCGACAGCACCAAAGCGGTGAGCGCGGCACTCGGGCCCGGCACCACCTCGACGGGCAGCCCCGCACTCACGCACGCGGCAACGAGCCGCTCACCGGGGTCGGAGATGCCCGGCATCCCCGCGTCGGTGACGTACGCGACGCGCTTTCCACTCCGGATCTCGTCGACGATCGCGGTCGCACGGGCCCGCTCGTTGTGGCCGTGCACAGCCCGCAGCCTCCGACCCGCCGATACGCCCGCGTGCGTGAGGAGCGCGCGAGTGCGGCGCGTGTCCTCGGCGGCGATGACGTCCGCTGTGCGCAGCACCTCTACGGCCCGGGGTGAGAGGTCGCCCAAGTTGCCGATCGGCGTGGCGACGAGGACGAGCGATCCCGGCTCGCTCACGCGGGAACTTCCAGCACCTCGAGGAGATCACCAACCGCGATCCCCCATCGGGCTGCTGCGCCACCGTCGGCTTCGAGCACGCGACGGGCGCGAATGACCGGCCGCGTGACCCGGCCGGGCTTGAGCGTCTGGACGCGCAGCACCCGGTCGTGACGGTCGCAGAACATGACGTCAATCGGGAACTGCATGCCGAAGGAGTGGACCTGGCGACACGGCTCGAGCACCAGCACACCGTCCACCCCGGTACGACCGAGCAACCCTCGTCGACGCGCGGCGCGTGTGGCCGCGAGCTCCGCCGAAGCCACGATGTTGCCATTGCGCAACAACCGGGGCGTCACCGACGCCTCACACGTTGAAACGGATCTCGAGGACATCGCCGTCCTGCACGACGTAGTCCTTGCCCTCGACGCGGAGCTTCCCGACCTCCTTCGCCTTTGCCCACGCGCCGAGCTCGAGCAGCTCGTCCCACGGAATCACCTCGGCGCGGATGAACCCGCGTTGGAGGTCGGAGTGGATCGCGCCGGCACACTCGGGGGCCTTCGCTCCTGCTCGGTAGGTCCACGCGCGCGTCTCGTCCTCACCGGTGGTGAGGAAGGTGTTGCGGCCGAGCAGATGAAGCGCGTTGCGCGCCAGCCGCGGCACGACGCTCTCGGGGATGCCGAGGTCGTCCAGCAGCGCGGCACGTTCCGCGCCTTCAGCGGCCACCACGTCAGGATCAGCTTCGAGCTCGACACACACGGCGAGCGCTTGGTCGCCGAATGGCGCCGCCACGGCGTCGGCTTCCTCGAGCTGATCGATCCCGATGTTGGCGACGATCAAGGCGAGCTTGTTGGTGAGCAGGAACACCGGGCCGAGCAGCTCTCGTTCGTCGGCGCTCACATCGCTCCGATAGATGGGGACGCCGTCGCTCAACACGGCCTCGGCGCGCTCGAGCGCTTCGATCTCAGGACCGAGCGTCTTGTCGCCTTTCAAGGCACGCCGTTGCTTGTCGAGTCGCTGCTCGACCGAGCCCAGGTCGGCGAGGATCAGCTCCTCTTCGAGCGCCGCGAGCTCACGGCGCGCGTCGTGACCCTCGTCGGCCCGCACCACCAGCATGAGGGCGTCGGAGTCGCGCAAAGTGCCGAGCAGTCGGCTGCCCAAGCCCTTGCCGGCTTCGGTCGACAGGCCAGGGAGGAACGCAATCTGGAACGTCGCCGCGACGACCTTCTTCGACTTCGACATCTCGGCGAGCCGGTCGACCCGCTCATCAGGAAGGTGCACGACACCCAACACACGGTCGGATGCGTTCGTGACGTCGATTCCGGTCAACGCCGTGAACAGCGCGCCGTGGCCCGAATCAGGGAGCCCGACGAGCCCCAGGTGCTCCATGTGGCCGAGGCTACCGACCGCGCCGCCGACGTCGGGTGGGAGCGGCGGCTTTGCCGACCGCTCCAACGACTGCAAGCAAGCGAGCCCGGTGTCTACGGCGGCGCAGGTAGCCGGGGCCAGAGCGGCCCGGCGCGCAGCGCCGAGAGCGGGGATGATGACTAACTTGCCGTCATGGATGACCAAGCGTTGCGAGCGCTCTCTGACCGACTCGAGATCGAGGCGGTGCTCACTCGGTACGCGTGGGCGATCGACAGCAAGACCTTCGACGGACTCGACGACGTGTTCGCGCCCGACGCGTTCGTCGACTACACGAGCGCCGGCGGCATCAAGGGTGACTACCCCGAGGTGAAGGCGTGGCTGGCTTCGGTGCTGCCGCACTTTCCCGCGTACCAGCACTTCGTGACCAACAAGGACATCGACGTCGACGGCGACACGGCGACGAGTCGTTCCGCGTTCTACAACCCGATGGCGCAAGCCGCCGACGGCGGCGGTGTGAGCTTGTTCTTCGTGGGCGGCGAGTACCACGACAAGCTCACGCGTACCGACAAGGGGTGGCGCATCACCGAGCGGATCGAGAAGTCGGTCTGGACCGACGGCAACGTCCCGGCGGCTCCGCCGGCCTGACCGGTACTCCGTCGGACAGCCTGCTGGCGGTGGTGACACCGCTTGCTGGGTGACCGGAGTGCAGGCCGCGACGACCGACGCTCGCGCCACGGTGGCGAGTGTCGGTCGTGCTCTGGGCATGCGGTGCACCTCGGAGGGGTCGAGGTGAGGACAAGTCATGCGAGCGTAGTGACGCTCCCGAAGGCTCTCGGTCGGTCCGCGCGCCGGCTCAAGTCGGACAGGTCACCGTGGTCAGCGCCCCCGCCTGCACAAGGCTGGCCCCAAGCCCAGCAATTTCGGGGCTCGCGGTCGCCTGGAGCGTGGCGAGCACCTTGTCGGCGACGCTTCCGCCCGCGGCCGATCCATTGGTGATCGCCGGGCAGTGCTGGAGCAAGAGCGCCACTGCGGCTGCTGTGTACGGCGTTGCCATCGAGGTGCCGCTCTTCACTAGGTACGCGCCGTTGGGCGGTTGACCCGGGCTGTCCTTGTACGAAGAGAGGATCGCGGAGCCCGGTGCGCCGATGTCCACGAACGGTGTTCCATAGTTCGAGAACGAGGACTTCGCGTTGGCCGAGGTGGTCGAACCTACGGCGATCACCTCGCCCTCGAAGCCGGCCGGGTAGATCGGCACGTTCACGTCGTCGTTCCCTGCCGCCGCGACGACGACCACACCTTGAGATTCGGCGTAGTCGACCGCCGCTTGCTGGCTCGACGAGCAGCTCGACCCGCCAAGGCTGAGGTTGATCACGTCGGCGTTGCCCTTGGTCGGGTCGGCAGCCCAGATGATCCCGGACGACACGTCCGAGCTCGAGCCCGACCCGCCCGCGCCGAGCACGCGCACCGGCACGATCGTCGCTCCGGGCGCGCCGCCGAGCCCGCCGACGGCATTGTCACCCGCCGCCGCGATGCCGGCGACGTGCGTGCCATGGCCGTTGGCGTCGACCCGTCCGTAGTCGCTGTCACCGGCGGGATCGCCACTGCTGCCGGCGTAGTAGTCGATGCCTTGGACGACCTTGCCCGCGAGGTCTTCGTGTGCAGCCTGCACGCCGGTGTCGAGGATCGCGATGCGGACGCCGGTTCCGTCGAACCCGTTCGTCCACGCGGTGCTGAACGCTGAGTTCGTGAGTCCCCACTGCTCAGCCGAGCGCGGATCGGCGTCGACGAGTGCCGCGACCGGTTGCTCGGGTTCGACGGCGACGACCGTTCCTTCGGCCTCGAGCTCGTCGATCTGCGCCTCAAGATCGGCCTCAGACGTCGCGGTGAACGTCTCGACCTCCGGCGCGCCGGGGCCCGGCTCGTCGACGACAGCCACATACTCGACCGGGTCAGCGGGCGTTGGCTCAGCCATGCTCCCGCAGCCGACCGTGGAGGCGGGCGGGGCGGGAGGAGGTGGCGGCGGAGGCGGCACGCACGCGGCGAGGCCGACCGCGGCCAATGCGATCAACGCCAGCGCTCGATGCCAGTGTGCTCTCACTACACTCCGTTCGCCCACACGTGGTCACACTTCCGTGCCATATGTGTCGCCAAACGCCCGTGCAAACTTGAGCGTAGCCACGGATGCCCGCAGCCGCCCCGGCACCGCCTACCCTCTGAGGTCCCCTACTGGGTCGGAGTGGCCGAGATGTCCAAGAAGACGAAGAAGCGCAAGCTCAAGGCGCGCCGCAACAAGGCGAACCACGGTAAGAAGCCCAACGCCGGGCGCCGCTGAACCGTCCTCGGTCGCTCCTACTGCTCCGCGCGCGCCGGCAACGAGCGCGACACCACGAGCAGCACCACCGCCACCACCGGGCCGACCACCAACCCGCCGATGATCCCGATCTGATCGGTGGTGTCGTAGTGGTGGAGGTTCAAGAGGTGGTACGTGAGGTGCGGAAGCGGCCATACGATCCAGGCGAGCGCCGCGCCGATCACCATCGGGCGTAGCAACCAGATCGCCGCGCACACGGTGAACACACCGATGGCGAGGTTCAACCCGCCAAAGTCGCGCATCAGGTGCTCGTTGAACGGCCCGTCCGGCGAGATCCACTGACGGCCGAAGCCCGGGAAGTCGTCGTAGTACGAGCGCGGCGCGATCACCGCCCACAACCCGAGGGGGATCGACGTCAGCGACAGCAGCGCCAACCCGATGCGCGTGGTGCGCTGTGCAGCTTCACCGGTCATCTGCATCCTCCTTGTACGCGCCACCGCGCGCAGCGGCAACGGCCACCCATCCCTCGCGCACGCTCGGGTACGCGGGGGCCCAACCCGTCGCGTCGCGAAAGCGACGGTTCGACACCCGTTGCGAGGCCGTGAGGGCACTCGAAACACTTCCGCCGACGGCCCGCACCACACCGCCAGGAGCGATCCGAAGCCGCGGGAGGTCGAACGCCGCGGCGAACGCGTCCGCGTACTCGCGGCGCGTCACCGGTTCGTCGTCAACGACGTTGTAGACGCCGGGCGGCGCGTCGAGCGCGGCAACGACGGCCGCGCCCGCATCCGAGACGTGAATCGACGACACGTACCCGTCCGCGGCGCCCGGAATCGGCGCGGCTCGCACCTTCGCTAGGCGCAGCGACTCGTCGACCGAACGACTCTCGGGGCCGTAGAAGAGCCCGAACCGCAGCACGACGCCCTTCCCGCCGTCGGCGCCGAAGCGCGCCACCAACCGTTCACCATCGAGTGTTGGTTGGAGCAGCTTGGCCGTGGTCTCCGGCGTGACCGACTCGTCGATCCACTGGTCGCCACGATCGGGGTACGTGAAGGTGATCGACTCCTTGACAAACCGGTCGATGCCGAGCGCGCGGGCGGCTTCGAGCAACGCGCTGGTCGCCTCGGTACGCAAGCGGTTGTGGGTCTTCCATGCGGCGGGGAGCACCATCTTCGCCATGGGCGGAACGTTCGTGGCGAGATGTGCGATCGCGTCGACACCGCCGGCCACTTTGCGAGCCGACCCGGCATCGAAGACGTCGGCTCGCACCGGTTCCGCACCCTGAGCATGCAGGCGCGCGGCCTTGGCGTCGTCGCGTGCCACGGCGCGCACTTCGTGTCCCGCCGCGACCAGGCGGTCGATGGCCGGTCGGCCAATCGCCCCCGTTCCCCCCGTGACCAGCACGATCACGTTGACACTCTTGCAGCCCCGCGCCCCTGCCGGACCGCGTCGAGCGCTCAGAAGCGATCGACGAGGAGCCCCTGGAGCGAGCGGCCGACGACGCCGCGCTCGTCGCGGAGGATGCCCGTGGCCAGACCGATGCCCTTCGGCTCGATCGCGCTCACGGCGTCGAGCCCTACCCACTCACCCTCGGGCGTGTCGTGGAGGTAGATCGTCAGGTCGGGGTTGATGAAGAGGTACCGCGGGACCGCCACCGTGCTGTGCATCTGGCGACCACGGTCCTCGCGCGAGCTCGGTGGGCACGAGCAGATCGCCGTCGGCATGGAACACGGCGTCGGGTATCTCGCTCACAAATGCAGCGTAAGGGCGGCGCGGCCGTGGGAACTTGGGGGCCACGCGGGGCGTCCAATGCTCCGACGACGTAGCCGACCCGACGACATGGAGGTTCCGATGCGGGCGCGCAGGTGGTTGATGATGACGACTCTGGTGATTGGGGTCACGGCGATGTGGCCGGGACCGGCCAGCGCGGGAGTCGAGGACGGCGGACGTGATCCCCGCACGATCACGGTGTACGGAACGGGTCTCGTGCGAGGTACTCCGGATGTGCTGGAGCTGGTGATCGGCGTGAGGACGCGGGCCAACACCGCGGCCGAAGCACTGAGTCGCAACAGCGAGCTGGCGCGCAAGGTGATCGATGTCCTGCGCGAGGCGGGCGTCGAGGAGGATGACCTCCAGACGTCCAACCTCTCGATCTCCCCGTTCTACGACGAAGAGGGAGACGATCTCCAGGGGTACGGGATCTACAACTCGCTGCACGCGACGATTCGTGACCTCGAGAAGGCTGGCGGAATCATCGACGCCGCGACGAAGGCCGCGGGTGACGAGATCGTCGTCGAGGGCGTGTACTTCTCCTTCGACGACAACACCGAGCTGGTCGCGAAGGCGCGCGCTGACGCGGTTCGCCGGGCGCGCGAGCAGGCCGAGCAGCTCGCGGATGCTGCGGGCGTGGACCTCGGTGACCTGCTCAAGCTGACCGAGGACAGCGTTCCCTACGGACCGGTGCTGGACGACGCCGACTTCGAACGGGTCGCGTCGGGTGACGAGCTGTCGGCGGCCGCGCCGATCGAACCCGGCTCCGAGTCACTCAGCGTGTCAGTGACGCTGGTCTTCGAGATCACCTAACGCTCATCACGGCACGGTCGCTGCCGTGTCGTGGGAGCCGCTGTCGCGCTCGGTCGTGGCAGCCGACGGATCCCCCTGGCGTGTGAGCCTCCGTTGGTTGCCACAACCGCCGCGCTGGCGCGGGTGGCACTTGAACGAACAACTGAAGGACGAGGATGCCAACTGGTCCGAGGCCGCGAGCGGTTGCTTGGACTTCAGTGAGGTGGGCGGCGTGATCGTGATCGCCGTCCTGGTCGCAATCTTCGTGGAAGCCGAACGCGGCGACGAGCGACACGAGTGGGGCGTCGTCGGCTGGCGCGCCAGTCGGCGCGCGATCGACCACATCGCGCGCGAGCTGGCGCGGGGCATGTCGATCGTGCAGGTCACGGTCCCGTGGGGTACACCCTTGCTTCCCAACGCCTAGCGACCGTTCGTTGCGCTCGCGCGGCGCCGTGCGAGACTGACTCCGCCCCCATGCTGTTCCCGACGATCACGTTCGCGCTCTTCTTCATGATCGTCCTTCCGTTGTCGTGGTTGCTCATGCCGCGACGACGTCGGTGGAAGATCTTCATGCTGGGCGCGTCGTACGTCTTCTACGGATGGCTCGAGCCGTGGTTCTGCGTGCTGATCGCGGCGTCGACGGTCGGGAACCAGCTCGTCGCGCGCAAGATCCACGCCGCGACCGAGCAACGCACGAAGCACCGCTGGCTCGTCGCGGGTCTCGCCGGGAACCTGCTCGTGCTCGGCTACTTCAAGTACTACGACTTCTTCGTCAGCGAGGCGACCAACCTGCTCGACCGCATCGGAATCAACATCTCGCCCGACATCACGACGGTCGCGCTGCCCCTGGGCATCTCGTTCTTCACCTTCCAAGCCATCAGCTACCTGATGGACGTCTATCGGGGCACGTTCCAGCCCGGTCGGGTCTGGGACTTCGGTGTGTTCCTCTCGTTCTTCCCGCACGTCGTTGCCGGACCAATCGTGCGCCCCGCGGAGTTCATGCCCCAGCTGAAGGAGGCCCACGACCCGCAACAGATCGACGCGAGCCGGGCGTTCTTCCTCATCTTCATGGGCCTCTTCAAGAAGCTCGTGATCGCCGACGTGCTCGCCAAGATGGTCGACCCGGTGTTCGCATCACCAGGCCGCCATTCCGGCCTGACCGTCCTCGTCGCGGTGTACGCCTTCTCGGTCCAGATCTACGCCGACTTCAGTGGCTACACCGACATGGCGATCGGGCTCGCGCTGCTGCTCGGCTTCCGCTTCCCGCAGAACTTCGACAGCCCGTACACCGCGACGTCGGTCCAGGACTTCTGGCGTAGGTGGCACATGACGCTGTCGCGATGGCTGCGCGACTACTTGTACGTGCCACTGGGCGGGAACCGCCGTGGAAACGTCCGCATGTATCGCAACCTGATGCTGACGATGCTCATCGGAGGGTTGTGGCACGGCGCCGCCTGGACGTTCATCGTGTGGGGAGCCATCCACGGGCTGTTCCTGTGCATCGATCACCATCGGCACAACCGTCGCATCGCGAAGCTGCTCCCCGAGCTCCTTGACACACCGCGGCGCCGGTTCGTGCGTCGACTGGTGACGTTCCACATCGTCGCGTTCGCGTGGATCTTCTTCCGCGCCGAGTCGTTCGAGAGGGCCGGCGACGTCATCGGTCGTCTCTTCGACCCGTCGCACTGGTTCGACCACGCGCCGCTCGTGACGTTCGGCGTGTTGCTCGCGATCGCGGTCGGCATCGCTGAGCAGTACATCCCTGAGGTCCGGATGAAGCGCGCGATGGCGCGGTTCTCGAGGCTGGCGCCGGTCGCGCAGGGACTTGTGCTCGCGCTCGCGCTGCTCGTCACTGACACGTTGGCCGGGAGCGGTGTTCCCCCGTTCATCTACTTCCAGTTCTGATGCCGGACGACACCCGCATCCGCGCCACGCGTCAGGCCGATCGTCACGACGATCCCGATCGCCGCATGATGTCGGTCGGCCATGTGTGGATCGTGGGACTCGTGTGCCTCCTCGTCGGAGGTCTGCTCAACGCGCCGGGCATCCGCAAGACGGCGCTCAGCCAGGACGTCGGCACCGAGCGCGACGTCGCGACGACGTTCGCCGACCCGCTCTACGACGTGAGCCACGCGTTGTACATCGATCGGATCCGCCTCGGTCTCCAAGAGCTCATCGGTCGCGGTGACGACGACGGCGTCGATCTCACGCTGCCGAGCCCGACGATCGAGACCGACACCACGATCCCGAGTCCCGAGAAGAAGTTGGCGTTCACGCCCGCGCAGCCGGCACGACTCTGGGTCGGCGGCGACTCGCTCTCGGTCACACCTGGCGAGTCCGTCATCAACCAGGCAGTGGCGACGCAGGTCATCGGCAACGTGCGCACGGTCGACGGGCACGTGGCGACGGGCCTCGCGCGCCCCGAGGTGTTCAACTGGCCCGGCTACCTCCAGTCGGTCGTGGCGAGCTTCGCGCCCGACGTGATGGTCCTGACGATCGGGTCGAACGATGACCAGGCGTTGACGGGTGTTGGTGGCGTCGGATCGCTGGGGAGTCCGGCGTGGATCGAGGAGTACCGGCGACGCGTCGGCGGTCTCATGGACTCCATGACCGGAACCGGCGACATCACGCTCCTCTGGATCGGCATCCCGCAGATGCGGAACGTGACTCGCTACGAGACGCGCTACAAGCTGATCAACGACATCGTGAAGCAGGAGGCCGCGAAGCGGGAGGGACGCGTGTTCTACGTTGACACCGCCGCGCTGCTCGCTGGACCCGACGGCGGCTACGCCGACTTCTTGGTCTGGCCGGGCGGATCGCTCGTGAAGGTGCGTACCGGCGACGGCATCCACTTCGAGCGGCCCGGTGCCGACATCATCGCCAACGCAGTGCTCGCGGCGCTGAACGAGGCGTTCGACCTCACGTCGTGGCAGCGCACCGGGCCGACGACGAGCACCACGTCGACGAGCACGACGTCGACCACCCTCCCACCGACCACCACCACGACCGCGCCCATGCCCCGCGGTCCGATGATCGCCCCGACGCCCGACGCGCCGGCTTGATCGCCGCGGCAGCGGCCGCGAGGCTCACCCCATGGCGACGCTGGCGCTCCTGCGTCACGGGCAGAGCGAGTGGAACCTCGCGAACCTCTTCACTGGATGGGTCGACGTCGACCTGAGCCCCCAGGGTGAGGCCGAGGCGAGCGCGGCCGGGCAACGGCTCCGTGACGCGGGCCTCGTGCCGGACCTCGTGCACACCTCGCTCCAGAAGCGCGCCATCCGGACTGTTGAGCTCGCGCTCAAGGAGATGCGGATCGGCAACGGCGACGTGCCGGTGACGCGGTCGTGGCGCCTGAACGAGCGCCACTACGGCGCGCTTCAGGGGCTCGACAAGGCCGAGACGGCGGCGAAGTACGGCGACGAGCAGGTCAAGCAGTGGCGGCGCTCATACGCCACCCGCCCGCCCCCGATCACCGACGACGCGTGGGTCGCCCAGCGCAAGGAGCCTCTGTACGCCGAGGTGCCCGATGACGCGCTCCCTCACTGCGAAAGTCTCGAGGATGTCGTCGCGCGGATGCTCCCGTACTGGCACGACCACATCGCTGGTGACCTCCGTGAAGGTCGGACCGTGTTCGTGGTCGCGCACGGGAACTCGCTGCGCGCGCTCGTGATGCATCTCGACCGACTCTCCGAGGAGGAGGTGCTGGAGCTCAACATCCCCACCGGCGTTCCACTCGTCTACGAGCTCGACGCGGATCTCTCGCCGACGAGCTCCCGGTACCTGAGCAACTGACGGCCATGGCGGACGACACCTTCGACCACGCGATGGGCGACGCGGACACGCTCATGTGGAACATCGAGCGCGATCCGCACCTGCGGTCGCCGATCGTCGTGCTCCTGGTGCTCGACAAAGCGCCGTCGTGGAAGCGCGTGCTCGAACGACTCAAGCGCAGCACCCGCCTCATCCCGCGCATGCGCCAGCGCGTCGTCGAACCGGCGGTGCGCGTCGGTCCACCGGCGTGGTCGGCGGATCCCGACTTCGATCTCTCGCACCACGTGAAGCGGGTGCGCTTACCGAAGGGCAGCAAGATGCGCGCGGCGATGGAGATCGCCGCGCGCGCGGCAAGTTCAATCCAGGACAGAAGCTCAACGCAGTGCTCCTCGGCGCCGCGATCGTCGTCATGCTCGGCAGCGGCGTGATGCTCAAGTGGTTCTCGATCGTGCCGCTCGACTGGCGCGTCGGCGCAACGTTCGTCCACGACTGGTTCGCACTCCTGATCTGGATCTCGGTCGGCGCGCACGTGTTCCTCGCAATCCGCGATCCCGACGCTATGCACGGCATGCGCCGAGGCACGGTGACCGCGCGCTGGGCGCGCACCATGCGCCCGCGCTGGTACGAGGACGAGACGGGCCGCCCGGCCGACCGGTTCAAGCAATCGGTCGAGGCCTCGTGAGGTAGCCCCGGTAGCCTCGACAGCGATGCCCGACCCCGCCGCGATCCAGCTCCCCGACGACCTGCGGCCGTCCGACGGGCGCTTCGGGTCCGGCCCGTCGAAGGTGCGCACCGACGCAGTGCAGCGACTTGCTGCCGCGGCTCCCACCTACCTCGGCACGAGCCATCGTCGCGAGGGCGTGCGCGTGGTGGTCCGTCGCATCAAGCAGGGGCTCGCCGATCTGTACTCGCTTCCCGACGGATACGAGGTGCTCCTCGGCAACGGTGGCACGACCGCGTTCTGGGACGCCGCCGCGTTCGGCCTCATCGAGCGCCAGAGCGAGCACCTCTCCTTCGGTGAGTTCACGGCCAAGTTCGCCGCCGTCACCCGCGGCGCGCCGCACCTCGAGGATCCGATCATCGTGGAATCACCACCGGGCACGCACCCTGCGTGGAAGGGATCGGACGCCGACACGTTCGCGATGGCGCACAACGAGACGTCGACGGGCGTCACGATGCCCGTCGAGGCACCCGACGGGCGGTCAGCCGATCGCCTGCTGATCGTTGATGCAACCTCTGCGGCGGGCGGCATCGCGGTTGACCTCACACAGGTCGACACCTACTACTTTGCGCCCCAGAAGGCCTTCGCGAGCGAGGGCGGCCTCTGGCTTGCGTTGTGCTCACCCGCGGCGATCGCGCGCATCGAACGCATTGCCGCGACGGACCGTTGGCAACCACCGTCGCTCAGCCTCCTGATCGCGCTCGAGAACTCACGCCTAGATCAGACCTACAACACGCCGGCACTGGCGACCCTGTTCCTGCTCGAGGACACGATCCAGTGGATGCTCGCCAATGGCGGCCTCGCGGGCATGGCCAAGCGCACCGCGGCATCTGCGAACGTCGTCTACGGCTGGGCCGACGCCAGCGCGTTTGCGACGCCCTTCGTGCAGAAGCCGTCCGAGCGGAGCCCGGTGACGGCGACGATCGACTTCGAGGGCGTCGAGGCCGACGACCTCGCGGCTGCGCTGCGCGCGAATGGCATCGTCGATGTCGAGTCGTACCGCAAGCTCGGTCGCAACCAGCTGCGCATCGCGATGTTCCCTGCGATCGAGACCAGCGACCTCGAGATCCTCACGCGCGCGATCGATCACATCGTCGCGGCACTCCAGAAGTGACTCCCTCGCTTCCCGACGGGCTGGTTGCCGTCGTGAAGCGTGACTGCCCGACCTGCCAGCTCGTGGTCCCCGTACTGGAAGAGCTCGCGGAGTCGGACCGGCTGACGATCTACACCCAGGACGACGCCGCATTCCCCGAAGGCCTCGACCCGGTCGACGACACGTCGCTCACGATGTCGTTCGCACTCGATCTCGACACCGTGCCGACGGTGCTGCGCGTCGAGTCAGGAAAGGAGGTCGCGCGCATCGTTGGATGGAGCCGCGACGAGTGGGAGTCGTTCACCGGCCGATCGGGACTCGGCGAGGGATTGCCGTCTCACCGCCCCGGCTGCGGCTCGAAGACCCAGGACCCCGACATCGCCGCCGCGCGCGCAGCCGCGCTGGGCGCGGCGCAGCTCCGCTCGCGACGCGTCGAGCTGGGCGCGCACGAGGACGAAATGGAAGCAATGTTCGAGCGAGGGTGGAGCGACGGGCTTCCGCTCGTGCCACCAACACCAGAACGCGTCGCGCATCTCCTCACGGGCACGACACGCAACCCTGACGACGTCGTCGCGGTCGTCCCTCCCGATCTCACCGAGTGCACGGTGGAGAAGGTTGCGATCAACGCGGTCATGGCCGGCTGTCGGCCCGAGTACCTACCGGTCGTGCTTGCTGCGGTCGAAGCCGCGTGCACCGAGGAGTTCAACATCCACGGTGTGCTCGCGACGACGATGCCGGTCGGCCCGGTCGTCATCGTGAACGGCCCGATCACGCGGGCCATCGGCATGAACTCCGGCGGCAACGTGCTCGGGCAAGGGAATCGCGCCAACGCGACCATTGGGCGCGCGCTTCAGCTCGTCATCCGAAACGTGGGAGGCGGACGGCCCGGAGAGGTCGACCGAGCCGCGCACGGGAACCCCGGCAAGTTCACGTTCTGCTTCGCAGAAGACGAGACCGGGTCGCCGTGGGAGCCACTGCACGTGTCACGCGGCTTCGCGTCCGATCAGTCCGCCGTCACGGTGTTCGCCGGCGAAGGACCGCGGGTCGTCGTCGACCAGCTGTCGCGCGAGGCCGATTCCTTGGTCCGCACGTACGCCGCGTGCCTGCGCACAGTGGCGCACCCCAAGACGGTGGTCGCGATCGACGCCACGCTCGTGATCGGTCCGGAGCACTCACGGGTGTTCAGGCAGGCCGGATGGTCACGGGCCCGCCTTCACGAGGAGCTCGGCACACTCCTCCAGATCCCAGGCACCGAGCTCATCAGGGGCGCCGGCGGCATCACCGAGGGCATGCCCGAAGGCTTCGCTGACACGGTGTTGCCGAAGTTCCGGGACGGCGGGCTGCTGATCGTGCACGCTGGTGGCGGCGCGGGCCTGTTCTCCGAGATCATCGGGGGCTGGGTCGGTGGCGCGATCGGCAGCGAACCGGTCACGAGGGAGGTGGTCGCATGACGGAGACGGGACGGATCCTCCTCGACCCGACCGCGGAGCGCACCGCAGCGACGCGGGAGCTCGCCAAGAGACCGGGATCACTCGAAGGCAAGATCGTCGGGTTGCTCGACATCAGCAAGGCGCGCGGTGATGTGTTCCTCGACCGCGTGCAGGAGCACCTCGAGCAGCGCGGCATGAGAGTCGAACGGTTCAAGAAGCCAACCTTCACCAAGCCGGCGCCGATCGACCTCCGGCACGAGATCTCCACGAAGTGCGATGTGGTGATCGAGGCGCTCGCCGACTGAGGATCCTGTACGTCGTGCAGTGTGCACGACACCGTGAACCTCGAAGCGATGGGTGTGCCGATGGTGTTCGTCGCGTCGGATGAATTCGTCACGGGCGCGGACGCCCAAGCCAAGGCCCTTGGTGCTGACCCCACGCGCGTGTTCGTCGCGCACCCGATCCAGGATCGGACCGACGACGAGATGCGTGCCCTCGCCGACAGTGCGGTGGACGAGATCCTCGGGCATCTGATCGACTGACCCCAATGCTCCTCCTGCATGAGGTTCACAAGGTCCGTGGTGCGAAGGAAGACGAGTTCGAAGCGTGCTTCCGTGACGGGTGGCTGCCAGAGCTCGCCAAGGGCGACGACGCCCGTCTCCTCTACTTCTTGCACCTGGCGCACGGTTCGGGTCGTGCGTACGAGGTCACGACCGTCACTGCCGTGCGCGACGGCGCGGCATACGACCGACTCGCCGCGCGCGTGCAGGACGGGGACCTCCGAGCACTCGCACGTGACACCGATCAGGTTCGCCACAACGTGCACGGCAAAGTGCTCCTCACCGTGCCGTGGGCACCACCGATCGTCGACTTCGACGAGACACCGACGTCACCGCAGCACCACGAGCTCACGCTGTTCATGGAGGACACCGCGTGGCCGCACGCGGGGATGCTCGACGACTACCTCGAAGCCGCGCGCACGCACTACGCGCCGAGCATCTCCGACGGGAAGGGCCGCGGGATCCTCGAGCTCCTCACCGTGTTCCAGACTGCGTGGGGAGCTGGCCGCCGCGCCGAAGTCGTGCTCTGGCAGCGCATCAGCGATCACGACCGGCTGAAGAACCTGCTGCTCACCGAAGTGCCGCCCGAGTACCGCGCCCCTGGCACCTGGATGCACGACGCACTCCGAGTCCGCGACGACTGGGAAAGCCGCCTCTTGCGCACCACCAGTTGGTCGCCGCTCTCCTAACCGCGACGTCGCCCGGGCACGCAGGCCCGCGCGACTCGGTGCCGGTGTCGGGCTTCTCCCGCGTCAGGCCTTTCGGGGGCTACGCAAGGAAGCGGTCGGCGAACTCTTTGACGCGGTCGGCGCCTTGGGGTGGCCAGCCGCACACGAGGTAGCCGAAGCCGGCGTCGCTCCACGCGTCGACGGTGGAGCGCATCTCGTCCCAGTCGTCCTCGAGCGACAGCGACGCCGCGCGCGTGATCTCGGACGGGTCGCGACCCGCAGCCTCGGCCATGCCGCTGAGCCGCTCCGACTTCGGGGCCAGGTGCTTCACCGGGCCGAAGCAGTGCCACACATCGGCGTAGCGAGCCGTGATCGGCATGGTGCGCTTCTCGCCGGATGCCCCGATCCAGATCGGTGGGTGGGGGTCTTGCACCGGCCGCGGGTGCAACGTCGCGTCGCGAACCTGGAAGTGCTTCCCCTCGAACGTGAAGCCGTCGGTCGTGAGCAGACCTCGAATGATCTGCACCGCTTCCTCGAAGGCGTCGATGCGGTCCTTCAAGCCAGGGAACGGGATGCCGAGCTCGTGGTGCTCCTTGTCGAACCACGCCGCGCCATACGAGAGCTCGTACCGGCCGTTCGACGCGTGGTCGATCGTGATGGCTTCAGCCGCGAACACGCCAGGGTGGCGATATGTCATTCCCGTCACCAACAATCCGAGCCGCACCTTGGAGGTGACGCCGCTCAGCGCGGCCAACGTGGTGTTGCCCTCGAAGCATTCGCCCGGTCCCTCGCCGTACATCGGCTGGAAGTGGTCGAAGCCCCACACGCCGTCGAAGCCGACCTGGTCGGCGAGCTGCGCCCGCGCGACGACTTCGGAGAACGGCATGCGTTGTGCCGCGACATCGAGCCCGAACCTCATGGCCGGACCTTCATTGCGCGAGAAGAGGTCAGTCGGTGGTGTGCGGGACGTGCTCGCCGAGCTCGGGGTGCTCGCCGCTGAACAGGCCCCAGGCGCTCTCCCACCCTGGGACGACCCAAGCGTGCACCATCCACGCGTCGGAGCCATCGGTCTTCTGACCACCACGCCGCGCGCACTCTTCCTTCGTCGTCTCTTCATTGCCGACGACGCCCGAGGCGCCGATGCACAGACCGATGTGCTGGTGCCAGAGATCGTTCGGTCCGGCGAAGCCCTCAGGCGGGGCGTCGGGTCCCGTCCGCGCCCAGTAGCTCAGGCCGACCATCTCACCGTCCTCGCCACTGCGGTCGTAGAGCAGCATCTCGGGCTCGTTCACGTCGAACGTGTCGTCCATCAGCGACGGCTTGATCCAGTGCGCGCCGATGCACGGAAGGTACGGGGTGACGCGGATGTAACCAGCAGCGGCCGCGTCCTGCGCTGTCGGGTACTTCTCCGCGGCCGTGCGCGCGAGCGTGAGCTGCTGACCGAGCAGCTCACGCACGGCGGGGTCGTCGATCGCTTCTTGCGGTGACGGGCCGCGCTCGCCGTGACCACCCGCGGCCTGCGCCTTTGAAACCGGCGGTCCGCTCACCTCACACGGAGAGGTGCCTGCGAGCGCCTCGATGCCGGAGCCGGCGTGGTGATCCGCCGCGGCGAGGTCTTCGGGTGCAACACCTCCGCCACCAGTGGTCGCTTCCTCGTGGGCGTGATCGGCGGCCGCTTCGGTCGAGTCGCCGTGGTGGTGCCCCTCACCAGCAACCGCGGGCACGAGCGACAGCGTCGACAGGATCATGACGGCGGCGCCAAGTGCACCGACCGCGGGCAGCGCGACGGCCGGGGCCACGCGGCGAACTGCGGAGCGCGACCACAGCAACGCCGCGCAGCCCGCCACCGTCAGCGCCTCGAACGTCGTGGCGAGGATGTCAGCGAACGCAGCCGGCTCGGGCGTCCACGGGTCGGTACCGACCGGGACACCGAAGGCGCGCGACACGACCCACGCGCCAATGATCGCAGCGCTGCCGATCATCCCGATGCGAAGCAGCGGACGACTCGGGCGAAGCAGCACCATGAGCGCGAACGCGAGCTGGAACCACGCGGTCACCGCGAAGAAGGCGCCGTGCCAAGTGCTCTCGTCGAAGTGCTCGCCCATGACGGCGAAGTGCACGAACGCTCCACCGACGGAGAGGGCGGCGAGTGCCCAGCGCCACGTTCCGTCGAGCTTCTCCAGATCATCGCGACGCTTCGCAGGCCCCATCGTCCCTCCAGATGCCCCCCCAAGGTGGCGTAGCAATCATACGGGGAAATCCCGACCGGCACTGATCGCAGGAACTCCAGTGGCCGAGATCTCGCCGTTGTGGAATACTTAGGCTGACTAAATAGTTGGAAAGATCGTTGAACATGAGCGCTACGACGACAGCGAAGACGAACTCCACCACCCCAGCCTCGACAGACAAAGACTTGGCCGAGCGGCTGCGCTCGGCGATCACCCGGATGGCTCGCCGATTGCGCCAGCAGGGCGACGCCGACGCCTCCCCCACGCAGCTGGCGATCCTGGCGACGATCGAGCGACGCGGTCCGATCACGCTGGGCGAGCTCGCCACCATCGAACGGGTGCAGCCCCCCACGGTCACCGCCGCGATCGACCGGCTCGAAGGTCAGGATCTCGTGCGCCGGCGCGCCGATGACACGGACCGACGCGTCGTGCGCGTCGCGGTGACCGGTGCGGGGCGGAAGCTGCTTGCGCGCCATCGGTCCCGCAAGACCGCATATCTCGCGCAGCGACTCGACGGCCTCACCCGCGCCGAGCGCGCCACGCTCGCCGACGCCGCCACGATCCTCGACGGGCTGCTCCAGCAAGATCAGGAGGTCGCTCGATGACGCCGCTCGAGCGCGCGGCGCGCCGGACCTTTCACTCGTTGCGGACACGCAACTTCCGGCTCTACCTCATCGGTCAGATCGTCTCCAGCGCCGGCTCGTGGATGCAGTTCGCCGCGCAGTCCTGGCTCGTACTGCGACTCACCGACAGCGGTGCCGCGGTGGGCATCACGATCGGCCTGTTGTTCGCACCTCTGCTGATCGCGGGCGCATGGGCCGGCGTTCTCATCGATCGACTCGACAAGCGTCGGCTGCTGATCGGCACATCCCTTGCTTCGGGCTTGGTCGCGCTCGTCCTCAGCATCGTGACGCTTGTTGGCGTCGTCGAGGTATGGATGGTCTATGTGCTCGCCGCCGCGCTCGGTGTCGTGACCGCGCTCGACAACCCGACCCGTCGCGCGTTCGTGCCGGAGCTGGTACCGGGAGGTGACGTCCCGAACGCCATCGGCTTGAACAGCTCGGTGTTCACGATCGCTCGCATCATCGGCCCGGCGGTCGGAGGCCTCGTGATCGCCGGGGTCGGCGTTGGCTGGTGCTTCCTCATCAACGCGGCGACATTCGGTGCCGTGATCTGGTCGCTCCAGGCCATGCGCGCCGACGAGCTGCGCACGCCACCTCCGATCGCACACGCACGTGGTCAGCTTCGCGAGGGACTGCACTATGCGTGGGATAACCGTCCGGTACGGATCGCGCTGATGCTCACGGCGATCATCGGGACGTTCACGTTCAACTACCAGGTCGTGCTCCCGCTCCTCGTGCGTCGTGAGCTGGGCGGCGGCCCCGAGACGTTCGGGATGTTGCTCGCGGTGCTCGCGTGTGGTTCGTTCGTCGGTGCCCTGGGCGTCGCGCACTACGGCAAGGCGAGCTTGCGCGTCACCCTGCTGACGACCCTGGTGCTCGGCGCCGCGATGACTGCGGCCGCGCTCGCCCCGACGCTCGGCACCGAGATCGCCGTGCTGCCCTTCGTCGGCGTGTCATCGATGGTGATGCTCGCCATGGCAACGGCGGTGTGCCAGGAGGCGACCGCGCCGGAGTTCCGCGGCCGGGTGATGGGTCTGTTTGGCGTGGCCTTCCTCGGCAGCACCGCGATCGGCGCCCCCATCATCGGCGCCCTCTCCGAAGCACTGGGACCGCGCGCGGGGCTCGGAGTGGGTGCGGTTGCCGCGGTCGCGGCCGGCCTGGTCGCGTTCGCCACGGCTCGCCAGTCCCCCGCCGAGGCAGCGGTGGACGTCGACGACGTCGCCATCGCAGAAGACCCCGCCATCGCGCTGTCGTAGGGTCGCGGGCGTGACCAACCAACGACCGCTCGGTTCCACTGGCCTGTCCGTGGCGCCGCTCTGCCTCGGCGCGATGAACTTCGGAGACCCGACCGATCCCGACGAGTCTGCGCGCATGGTGGACCGCGCCATCGACGGTGGGATCAACATGATCGACGTCGCGGACGTGTACGCAGGCGGCGAGAGCGAGAAGATCCTCGGAGCCGCGCTCGCGGCCAACGGCAAGCGCGACGACGTAGTCCTCGCCACCAAGGTGGGGATGCCACACGGCAAGGGCGATCCCGACAAGTGGCACCGCCGCGAGCACATCGTGTCGTCGTGCGAGCGATCACTCGAAAGCCTTGGCACGGATCGCATCGACCTGTACCAGCTCCACCGTCCGACGTTCGCGAACGTTCCGCAGGAAGAGACCCTCGCCGCGTTCGACGAGCTCGTGCAGTCGGGCAAGGTCGTCGCCATCGGGTGCTCGACGCACCCAGCGTGGATGCTGATGGAGGCACTCGCAATCGCTGAGCGCGACAGCCTGACGCGCTACGAGACCGAGCAACCTCCCTACAACCTTCTCGACCGACGCATCGAGAACGAGCTGATCCCGCTGTGTCTCAAGTACGGCGTCGGCGTCTTGCCGTGGTCGCCACTCGGTGGCGGCGTGCTCGCCGGCCGCTACAACGACGGGATCCCTGAGGACGCACGCGCCAACCGGCGGCCGCAGGTGAAGGATCGCATCACCGATCGTGGCGTCGACGTGGCTCGGGCGCTCGCGAAGCTGGCCGCGGACCGCGGCCTCAACGTCACGCAGCTCGCGCTGCTGTGGTGCAAGGACCAACGCGGCATCACCGCGCCGATCATCGGGCCGCGCACGCTGGAGCAGCTCGACGACGCACTCGGGATCCTCGACACGGACCTCGACGACGAAACCCGCGCCGCGTGCGATGAGCTCGTGCATCCCGGAAGCGCGGTCGCCGACTACCACAACACGTCGTTCTGGATGAAGGGCAAGGTCGACAAATGAGCTCACCTTCGTCGAATGGAGAACTTCCGACCGCGGTCCTTGGTGCGCGGTTCTCGGAGGCGGTGCGCTGGGCATCAATGCTGCACGCCGACCAGTGCCGCAAGGGCACGCAGATCGCCTACGCGTCGCACCTACTCGGTGTGGCGTCGCTCGTGCTCGAGGATGGCGGCAGTGAAGAGGATGCGATCGCCGCGGTGCTGCACGACGCGGTCGAGGACCGAGGTGTTGCGGAAGCCGAGATCCGGGCTCGATTCGGGGAGCACATCGCTGCGGTCGTGCGCGCATGCAGCGATGGCGTCGACGGACCGCGCGACTCGACCGATTGGAAGGAGCGCAAGGCGCGCTACCTCGAACACCTGGAGAACGACGATCTGCCCGACGGCACTCTGCGCGTCGCCGCGGCCGACAAGCTGCACAACGCGCGCTCGATCCTCGCCGACCTCCGTGACCACGGACCCGACATGTGGTCGCGGTTCAACGCCGCCGGCGACGAGCAGGCTTGGTACTACCGGGAGCTCGTGCGCGTGCTCGACACGCGCCACCGCGACTCAGTGGTGACGCGGGAGCTTGGTCGAGTGGTGGCCGAGCTCACTGCCGAGATCGCCGACGCCGAGCGGCGTGGACGGTCGGCGTCGGACGAGGCGTAGGCGCGCAGCGCCGGAGCTGACCAACGGAGGCGCGCCGGTGGGTAGTCACCGCACCGGCGCGCTCCGGATCTCGTCGCCCCTAGCCGCGAGCGTTAGTTCTTTGGCGCGGGCTTCTCGAACGTGATCCTCACGTCGGTGAAGCCAAGGCGGGCAAGGAAGCCTTCAAGCATTTCGATCGTGTTCCGCTCAGCGCGTTCGGAGAGATTGCTCTCCTTCGCGGCCTTCTCGATCTTGACCGCGGCACGCGCGTACAACTCCCGATCGTCGGTTGGGCTATCACCATCTATGGCGTCACCAATGCGGTTGATGAGACCGCGGCTGCGATTGACGACCTCGCTGCGCTGTGGATCGACGAACGCGTCACCGAGCACTGGTGGCGGCAGCGTGATCGTGACTCCGCCGGCGTCGTCAACTTGCACTGCGTCGGTGCTCAGCACCGAGAAGTCGGTACCAGCGTCAACCGTTCCGACACCGCGAAGAGTGATGTCCTCCGCTGCAATGAAGTCGGGAACGACCGGAATGTTCTCGTCCTGGGTCACATTGACGACGTAAGTGCCCTTCGCCGCAGTGAAGGTCGAAAGGTTCTTGATCTCCTTGAGCAGCACCTTGGAGCTCTTCGTCTTCGTGCCGCCCTCGAAGATGCCGCCGAGGTCGACGAGTCCAGTGACTGCGCCAACGACAAGCAGGATCGCGATGGCAATCGCGCCCAGGCCCGCGGTGTGAAGGATGCCGCCGAACGTGCGGCCGCCACCACCGCGAAGGTTTCCAACTTTTGATTTCGGCATACGGTGTGACTCGGAATTGAGGAGGTTTCGTGAAGATCGACGCGATCGTCATGGGTCGACCGCTGCGTGAGGTGTCCGGACTGACACGCGAGGTCGAAGACTGCGGGTTCAGCGGCCTGTGGTTCACCGAGAGCGGGCGCACGGCGTACACGGGCTGCACCGCGGCCGCGTTGACTGCACAGAATCTCGACATTGGGACGGCCATCGCACTCGCGTTCGCCCGGAGCCCGATGGTCACCGCGCAGATCGCGTGGGAGCTGGCCGACACGACCGAGGGGCGGTTCATCCTCGGGCTCGGCACGCAGGTGAAGGCACACAACGAGCGGCGGTACTCGGTCACGTTCGACCACCCGGGGTCACGGCTTCGGGAGTGCGTGCTGGCGCTCAAAGCGATCTTCCGGGCGTTCCAGGGCGAGGAGAAGCTCGACTTCCACGGCGACTTCTGGTCGTTCGACCTGATGCCGAGGATGTGGAGCCCCGGCCCCATCGAGCACCCAAATGTGCCCGTGTACATCGCCGCCGTGCGGCCATGGTCGGCGCGCATGGCGGGCGAGGTCGCCGACGGCATCCACGTCCACCCCTTCCACTCGATGCGCTACCTCCAGGACGTGGTGCTGCCCAACGCCGCCGATGGTGCGCGCTCGGCGGGGCGCGATCCGAGCCAGATCTCGATCGTCTGCCCAGTGATGGCCATCCTCGGCGACACCGAAGAGGAGCTGATCAAGGCGCGCGACGACACCCGGCTGCGGATCGCGTTCTACGGCTCGACGCGCACCTACAGCGGCGTGTTCGACCTGCACGGTTGGGAGGGCACCTCCGACCGGCTGCACGAGCTCCAAGCCGCGGGTGACCTGAAGGGCATGGCCGACACCATCACCGACGACATGCTCGAGGCCTACAGCCTTGAGTCGACCTGGGACGGCCTCGCCGACGCGCTGGTGGAGAAGTACGGCGGCATCGCGGACCGGGTCGTCATGTACGACGCGTCAGCGAACTGGACCTTCGGCGCCGGCGCTCTCGAACGCTGGCGGGACGTGACCGCGGCGGTGACCAAGGCCACGGCGTGAGTCCGGTCCTATGATCCGGGCCGCAACCGGCCACATGGCCCCGTCGGATCGATCAGGAGGTTCGTGATGGGTGCAGGACGAGTGCTGGGCAGGCTCGCAGCGCTGGGCGCCGCGATCGGCGGCATCATCTTCTTCTGGCGCAAGCGGCAGGACAGCAAAGGCACCACGCCGACGGCGAGCGACAACACCCCCTAGCGCGCCCCTTCTTCAGCTCAGCATCTTCACAGAGCGCGCGACCTTCTCGTCCGGCTCGAAGCCGGCGGCGCGCCAGAACCCGACCGCGTGCTCGTGGTCGCGGACGAGCAACGCCGTGGCGCGCCGTGCTCCGCGCGCACTCAACCGGCGCTCGCCTTCGGCCACGAGTGCAGCCGCGATCCCGCGCCGACGGTGCTCAGGGAGCACGACCAACCGGTAGAACTCCTCCCCCTGCATGTGCAGGATTCAACGCTCATGGGCGACAATGCGGCGATGCCGTACCCGGGGAACATCGGCGCGATCGATCTGATGATCGGCTTTCCGATGCGCGACCATCACAAGGTCTACGAGTACTTGATGAAGGGGATCAAGGACCCCGAGACGGAGTCGATGGCGATGCCCGCCGGCTACATGTTCAAGGAGGTTCCCGAGGACGCGGACGAAGGCATCGACCCCATCGAGGTCACGATCGCCGAGATGGACAAATGCGGCGTCGAAAAGGGTCTGGTGGGCTTGGGCAAGCAGTCGATCGAGGCGGCGCGCCGCTACCCCGGTCGCTTCCTGTTCTCCCAAGAGATCGATCCCAACGACACGATGGGTTGCGTCCGCAAGATCCGCAAGGCGAAGCAAGAGCACGACCTCACCGCGGTCACGTTCTTCCCGTCGGGCTGCCTCCCGCAGGTGAACATCGACGACGCGAAGGTGTATCCCATCTACGCGACGTGCATCGACCTCGACATCCCGATCATCGCCAACGCGGGCATCGCAGGACCGCGCTTTCCGTCGGAGTGTCAGAACGTGATGCGCTTCGATCAGGTCTGTTACGACTTCCCCGAGCTGCGCATCGTGATGCGCCATGGTGCGGAGCCGTGGGAGGACCTCGCGGTCAAGCTCATGCTGAAGTGGCCCGGCCTCTACTACATGACATCGGCGTTCGCGCCGAAGTACTACCCAACCGAGATCGTGAACTACGCGAACACGCGCGGTACCGACAAGATCATGTACGCGGGCTACTACCCGATGGGCCTGTCACTCGAGCGCATCTTCAAAGAGTTGCCCGACGTGCCGTTCCGTGACCACGTCTGGCCGAAGTTCCTGCGCGAGAACGCGCTCGAGGTCTTCAAGATCCCGACGTGAGAGCAGACGAATGAGCAGCAACTACGTCCTCATCTCCGCGGATACCCACGCGGGCGGATCGATGGAGCAGTACGCGGAGTACCTCGACCCGGAGTTCCGTGACGAGTTCGACGCGTGGCGCAACCGCTACAAGAACCCCTTCAAGGATCTGCACGGCCATCTCCGTACCCGCAACTGGGACAACGAGCGGCGCTTCTCCGAGCTCGAGTCCGACGGCGTGGTCGGCGAAGTGATCTTTCCGAACACCGTGCCGCCGTTCTTCCCCACCGGCGCCGTCGTCGCCCGTCCGCCCAATTCCGAGGAGTTCCCCCGCCGGCTCGCGGGCATCCGGGCCCACAACCGGTGGCTCGCCGACTTCTGCTCGATCGCGCCCGAGCGCCGCGCCGGCGTCGGTCAGATCTTCCTCAACGACGTCGACGAGGCCGTGAAAGACGTCCACTTCATCAAGGAGCACGGGCTGCGCGGCGGTGCGCTGCTCCCAGGGGTGCCGGACGACACCGACCTCCTCCCCTTGTGGGACCGGTACTACGACCCACTGTGGAGCGCGTGCGAGGACCTCGAGGTGCCGATCACGCACCACTCCGGTCAGGGCTCACCCGACTACGGGAAGTACGGCGTGGCGTGGACGATGTGGATCTGCGAGACGCAGTTCTTCTCGCACCGACCGCTTCACCACCTGATCATGGGTGGGGTGTTCCAGCGGCACCCGAAGCTTGTGTTCTGCATGACCGAGCAGGGCTGCGCGTGGATCCCGAGCGTGCTCAAGATGCTCGACGGCTTCCATGCGCAGATGGCGTCGGGTCGGATGGGCGAGATCAAGTTCGACGCTGACGACCAGCTCACGATGAAGCCGTCGGAGTACTTCGCGCGCAACTGCTTCGTCGGCGTGAGCTTTCCGAACCCGGTCGAGGCTGCGGCGATGAAGACGGTCGGAATCGAGAATTGCATGTGGGGCAGCGACTACCCGCATCACGAGAGCACGTATCCGTACACGACCGAAGGTCTGCGGCTCGCGTTCTCCGACTGGGACGAAGCCGACGTGCGCAAGGTCGTCACCGACAACCCGGCGAAGATCTACGGATTCGATGTCGACGCACTTGTGCAACATGCGGAGAAGGTCGGTCCGACCGTCGACGAGGTGAAGGTGCCGCTCGACGCGGTGCCGAAGGAATCCGGCAGCCCCGCGTTCCAGAACGTCGCGTCGCGCTGACCGCAGGTCTCAGTCTCGCGTCGCGCACCGCGGGCTTTTCGGCACGTTGATTGTTGTTCACAGCATCCTCCCTGCGTGGCTTCGACGACTCGGCGTACCCGGGCGTAGCCGAGCGAACACGCGTCGCGGCGTCGGTCAGGCGTCGGCGAGCGCGGCCAGGCGCGCTTCGGCCTGACGCAGTCGCTCGGATGCCTGGCGGAGCTCCTTCTTGCTGTCCTCGTCGCGCTGTCGGGCCTGTGCGAGCGCCTGCTGCGCCGCCTTGGCGTTGTCCTTTGCGCGGCCGAGCGCGGTCTCGATGTCCGCGAGGTGCACCTCAGCGCTGTGCAGGTGCATCTCGGCGCTCGCCTGCTCGGCATCGAGCTCGTCCGCCTTCGCCGAGAGGTCGGTGACGTCCTTGCGCGCCTGTTCGACTTCTCGCTGCGCCTGTTGGCGCTCGCGCGCAGGGGACTTCGGTGCCGGGGGTGGTGACGCGCCGTCAACGAGCTCGAATGTTGCCGGCGCTCGCATGGGCTTGGTGAGCACGCCGGTGCGGAGCTGTGTGGCCGCGTCGGGATCAAGCGACGCGGCGTCGAGGGTGGCGGCGATGTTGGCCTCGTACGCCGATGGGTCAGGTGCGACACCCTTCAACGTCGCGACCACGACACTCGTGGCGCGGTCGAGCACCTCTTGGCGCTCGCGCGTCGCGGCGCGAAGACGGTCGGCGTCTTCACCCCGCAACGCGGCTCGCTGTGCGTCGGCGACCTCTGCCGTTACCGCGGCCAAGTCGTCGAGCAGATCGGGATCGCGATGGGTGAGCTGGTTGCACGCCCACGCTGCGAGATGCGGGCGGCGGCGGCGCTTGAGCTCGGCGGCACCTTCCGTGTCACCCGCGGCGCGTAGCTCGCCTTCGAGGCGGGCGCGCACGAGCACGAACTCGGCGGGTACGGCCTGCGACAGCTCGGCCACGGCATCGTCGAAGCTCACCCGCTCTTTGTAGTGCGAGGCGCGCCAGACGGCCGGATACGGTCAGAGCCATGCCGAGGCTCCGCGGTCACAACCTCGGCATCTCCCTCGACGGCTTCCTCGCCGAGGGAGACCGCGGCATCGGCGCCACGATCACATGCGCGCCGGGCTGCTCGACGAGATGTACGTTGCGATCTCGCCGATCCTCCTCGGGCGCGGTGCACGGCTCTTCGACAACCTCGAGGGCGCGCCCGCCTCTGAGCGCACGGAGCTCGTCAGCGGACCGTCCGTGACGCACGTCCGGCTCCGGCGGTCTGCGTAACCCGCACTTCAGCCGGCTACCCACCCGCTCGCGGCTCAGTCGAGTCGCTCTAGCGTTGGGCCGTGGCCACTGCGGGCGGGTCCGAGCGCACTGCCACCATTGACGTGGTGGTCGTCGGCGCGGGGATGGCGGGCCTCTACGCGCTGCACCACTTCCGCGAGCTCGGCTTCAGCACGATCGTCTTCGAAGCGGGCGGCGGCGTCGGTGGCACCTGGTACTGGAACCGCTATCCGGGCGCGCGCTGTGACGTCCCCAGCCTCGAGTACTCCTACGGCTTCTCCAAGGAGCTCGAGCAGGAATGGGAGTGGACCGAGGTCTTCCCGCCGCAGGAAGAGCTCGAGCGCTACTTCAACCATGTCGCCGACCGCTTCGACCTCCGGCGTGACATCCGACTGAACACCCGCGTCACCGCCGCGACCTTCGACGAGGACGCGTCGACGTGGACGGTCGAGACCGAAGCCGGCGATGTCGTGACGTCCCGCTTTCTCGTGATGGCAACCGGACCGTTGTCTGCACCGATGCGGCCGGACATGCCGGGTCTCGACACCTTCAAGGGACGCGTCTTCCAGACGAGCCAATGGGAGGACGGAACCGACGTCAGCGGCATGCGGATCGGTCTCATCGGCACCGGCTCCTCGGGCGTGCAGACGACTCCAGAGCTCGCGGCCGTCGCCGAGCAGCTGTTTGTGTTCCAGCGCACGCCGACGTACACCTGGCCGTCGCGCAACGGGCCCCTCGACCCGGAGGTGCAGGCGGCATGGAAGCGCGACTGCGTGGAGAACCGGCGCATGCAACGAGAGGTCTTCGCTGGGGTCACCGGCTCGACCGGGGCGATCATCGTGGCCCTGCCCGGTGAGAAGGCGATCCTCGAATCGACTGAAGACGACCGGCTCGCGATGCTCGAGGAGCACGGCTTCGACGCGTCACGCAAGTGGAGCGACACCGCAACCAACCCCGAGGCGAACGAGCTCGCGTGCGACCTCTTCCGGGAGATGATCCGACGGACGGTGCACGATCCCGACGTCGTCGAGAAGCTGTCGCCTCGGGGCTACCCGATCGGCTGCAAGCGTCCCGTCGTCGACACGAACTACTTCGAGACGTTCAACCGCGACAACGTGACGCTCGTCGACTTGCGCCGTGGCGGCATCGAGCGCATCACCGAGACGGGGATCCAGACCGAGCAAGGCCACTTCGACCTCGACGTGATCGTGTTTGCCACCGGATTCGACGCGCTGACCGGTGCAGTCGGACGCATCGACATCCGCGGTCGTGACGGCGCCGCGCTGCGTGACGCCTGGTCGAGCGGACCGCGCACGCTGCTCGGTCTCCAGTGCGCGGGGTTTCCCAACCTGTTCACGGTCACGGGGCCGGGCAGCCCATCGGTGCTGGTGAACATGGTCGTTGCGAGCGAGCAACACGTCGAGTGGATCGGCGCTCTTCTCGCGTGGATGCGCGAGCACGGCCTCACGACGGTCGAGCCGACGCTCGACGCACAGGATGCGTGGGTGGAGCACGTGAACCAGGCGGCCGAAGGCACGATGTGGACGGCACCCAGCTGCAACTCCTGGTACCTCGGCGCCAACATCCCGGGCAAGCCGCGGGTGTTCATGCCGTACGTGGCGGGCTTGCCCGAGTACATCAAGGAAGCCGACGCGGTCGCCGCGAACGACTACGAAGGCTTCGCGTTCAGCTGATGTCCCGAGAGGAGCTTGGGCTTCGCACGCTCCTTCGCGGCGTGCTGGAGCTGGGCACGTCAGGTGCTCCCGACGGGGGACGCGGCGGACGACGTCTCCTGGTCGAGCCGGAAGGGTGGGTAGCGATCCGTCATCAAGAGCGCGTACGCCAGGACGCGGTAGACCCAGCGGTTGCACCCGATGATCAAGCCGAACATGTCCCGTGGGTAGTGCGAGGTGAACAGCATGCGCACTGCGGCGATGAGCACGAGGATGCCGAGCAATCCGCCGCCCCACGTCCCCCATGCTCCGGCCGACCAGCGATCCTCGCCCCACCAGGCGAAGTTGCCCCACCACCATCCCGACCCGATGATGCCGACGATCACGTAGTGCGGGATCGCGAACAACCACCACTTCACGAGCACGAGGCCCCGTGAGAGCTCCGCCGGATAGGCGATGTCGAGGGTGGCGGGGTACTCCGGCGCGGCTTCGAGGGTGAACGGCGGGTACCGGTCAGTGCCGAGGGCGCCAGCCGAGTAGAAGCCGACGCGCCACGTCCAGCGCAGCACGCCGAGGTTGAAGTCGAAGAGGGCGCGTGGATAGCGACCGGTGAAGAGGATCGCGAAGAACGCGACGATCGTCAGCAGGATCGCGACGACCCACAGCAGAGCCAGCACGATGTAGTGCGGGATGGCCAGCAACCACTTCACCAACCACAACCATCGACTCAGCGGCTCGTCCAGGTGCGCGGCGAGCACCACCGGTTCGGCTTCGGTTGCCAGGCCGGCAGCACCGACGGCGGCGGCGGGTACACCCGTCGTCGGTGTCGGCGACAGGTGGCGCGGATGTGTCGATCGCACGATCAAGAAGATCGCCAACGCGAGGATCGCCACGCCGACGACCAGCAGTCCTCCGATGATCCACCACAGGCTGTCGACACGCGCGCCGATGTCGACGCGCGCGTCCACGGCCCGGCTCCCATCGGCGTTCATCACGACGATGTTCCAGGTGCCGTTCTCGGGCTCCCACGTCACCGTCTGTCGACCCGGACCAGAGCTCTGCTCCACCCAGATGTCCTCGTCGACGGGAACGCCAGGCTCACCCTCACCTTCCTGGGTGACGTACTCGACGCGGAACGGGTCATCGTCGAGCTCGGTCGCGCGATCGTGTTCGACCCCCTCCAGGTACGCGGCGACGTCGCGGGAGCGCGCGATGCCGACGAACAGCTCGTCGCCCTCACCCGCCGGCCGCACACGGATCCGGACCTTCAGGAAGTCGCCGAGGTCGACGTCGCGCAGCGCGTCCTCGCCCAGCTGGAGGTCGACGTCCTCACTCGTGATCGCAGAGCTGCCGACCGAGAACCGTTCGGTGTCGGTCGTGAAGTAACCGTCACTGTCACGTTGCGTCGTCGCCGCCCAGACGAGCGCACCACCACCCACGACACCAGCGAGGCCGATCAGCCCGAAGATCGATCCGAGCACCAACGCGATCACCCGGCCTGCGGTCCAACCTCCGCCGGCCCGTGCCGTCTGCGCAGCACCTGCACTCATGTCACGACCACCTACACGTCAGGGGCACCCCGCGAGCACCACGGGTCTGAGCCTGACTCTATGGGGCTGCGCACGGCAGGGCTGAAGGTCCCGAGTGTGCGCTAGGAAGAGGAGATGGCGCGGGAAACTGATGCCCCCGACACGACGCGGGAGCTCCTCGAACCCTGGGTCGGACGCACGCTGTCGAAGCTGACGGAGGCGCCCGACGCCGTCAACCTCCCGATGATCCGGCACTGGGTCGACGCGCTGGACGACCAGAACCCCGTGTACCTCGACGAGCCGTTCGCCGCGACGACGCGGTTCGGTGGGCTGGTCGCGCCCCCGGCCATGCTCCAGGCCTGGACGATGGCGCGGCCGCTCATCGCCGGCATCGCGGAACGGGGTGGCGCACCGCGTGAGGTGAACACCAAGAGCCCGATCAGCATCCTCGACGGCGCCGGGTTCACGGGCACGCTCGCCACCAACTCCGAGCTCGAGTTCGTGCGGTACCTGCGGATCGGTGACCGCCTCCGGTCCTCGACCGTGGTCGAGTCGATCTCGGATCGCAAGACCACCGGGCTCGGCGCCGGCTACTTCCTCACGTGGGTCACCACGTTCCTCGACGCCTCGAACGACGTCGTCGGTCGTCAGCGGTTTCGGATCCTGAAGTTCGACCCTCGCCGCGTGGACGCGGATGGTCCGCGCCGAGGGCGATCGGAGAAGCACACGCCCGCGGACACCGGTGAGGAGCTCCCGGCATTCGACCTCGTGGTCACCCCAACCGTGATCGTCGCTGGGGCACTCGCGTCACGCGACTTCATGCCCGCCCATCACGACGCCGAGTTCGCGAGACGCCAAGGTGCGCCCGACATCTTCATGAACATCTTGACCAGCAACGGCTACGTCTCTCGCTACATCACCGACTGGGCCGGTCCCGAGGCCGTGCTGAGGAGCATCGCCATCCGGCTGGGCGCGCCGGCGATCCCCGGCCTCGTGCTCCGGTTCACGGGTCACGTGTCGTCCAGCAGCAAGGATGGTGACGCGCGCGTCGTCGAGGTCGCGGTGCGCGCCCACAACGATCTCGGCGACCACCTGACTGGCACCGTCAAGCTCGCGCTGCCCGACTGACACCCGGGCCGGAGACGCGCAACAACCGTGGGCCGAATCGAGAAGCCGATCCGTGACGCGCGCGGCGCGCGACCGCTCGGTCGAATCGGACGTGAGTCACTTCAAGAGGCGCCGCGCGGCGAGGTAGACGGGCTTGGGCCGGAGATCCCGGGTCAAGAGGCCGTAGTTGTCCTCATGGCGATCACCGGTGTCCTTGTTGCGCTCCGTGTACCAGATCATCACTTCGACCGAAGGGTGCTCGGCGGCGACGAAGCGGAGCGCGCGCACGAGGTACGAAGCCTGCCGTGAGGTGCTCACGCCGCGCCGCCACTCCGGTGTGTGTCGTGAGCTCGAGTGACTCGACCAGCCGAACTCCGTGAACCAGATGGGAACGTCGCGGTCCTCGTGCTCGTCCATCACCGCTCGGATGACGCGCACGTGGTCCATGGTCCACATCGTCCCGTCGTCCTCGGTCTCGGGCGGGGCGTCCGCCAGCCCCATGTAGGGATGCGTGGACCACACGTCGAAGAGGCCCTGACCACCCGCCTCGTAGACGGCCTCGAGGAAGGCGTCGTCGTTGTACTGCGTGGCGCCGGCGACGACCATCGCGTCAGGATCAGCCTCGGCGATCGCGTCGTGCGCCGATCTCAGCATCTCGGCGTAGTCACGGGGCGAGCCGCTGAAGAAGGCCGGGCTGTTGGGCTCGTTCCACACCTCGTAGGCGTCCACCTCTCCTTCGTAGCGATGGGCCAACCACCCCATGACGGCGCCGAAGTCATCCGGATCACGGGGTGGCGCCGTAGCGCTTCTGCGCCCGCTGGCCCATCTCGGCGTGGCGAGCACCGTGAGGACGATCGACATGCCCTGACGACGCGACGCATCGACCGCATGGTCGAGCAGGTCGCGATACCACGACTGGATGGCACCCGAACGGCGCGGCTCCAGCGTCTCCCACCCGACGTCGATGCGCACCCATTCGACGCCGGCCCGTTGGAGACGCTCGAGCACGAGCTCGCGCTGCTCGCTCGTGTAGTCGGTCCAGGTCGCATGGAACTGAGAGCCGAACTCGGGGAGCGGCGGGGAGTCCGCGGCCGCCGCACTTGGCACCGCGGCGGCCAGCAGCACCACGGCCAGCGCCGTCGACCTGAGGGCGCGCCGAAGTCGGTGTGCAGATGTGATGGGAGGGATGACGAGATGGCGGCAGATGCAGCGCGGCGGCGCGCGCTCAGCGCCCGGATGAGTGCCCCGCCCTCACACCGGGACCGAGCACGTCTCGGTGCAATGACTCGATGCCTCCGCGCGGATCACGATCGGGCGGATCCCGAACTGCGAGAGGGCTACGCCCGCCAGGCGCGCGCGATCCAGGAGTTCCTCACGGGTATCCGCGACCTGCCCGAGCTCGATCGGGTGAACGCGACGGTTCCGCCGACCCACCCGAGGTCCTTGGTCAGGAACGACGTGACCACCATCCGCACGTTGTGCATCCAACGATGGCGCGCGGGGCGACTTCTAGGACCGGAGCACGTTGGCGAAGATCAGCCACGCGAGCAACGACTTCGCAGCGAGGCTCAGCACGAGGTAGGTGCGCTCGCCGAAGAGGTAGTCGCGCCATCGCCCGACCTGCCGGTATTGCAATGCCATGTTGATCGCGAAGGTGGCGAACAGCACGAGCTGGACCGCGGTGATCGCCCACACGAACCCAGGAACCTCGGGGGGTTCGGCGATGTAGATGATGATCGCGAGCCACGGTGCGGTGCCGGCGACGGTCCCGAACCAGAACGCCGTCCAATCGGCGTCGCCTGGCGCCTGGTGTCGCTCCATCAGCAGGCCGAAGAGGATCATCGCGGTGTTGACCCCGAAGATCCCGATGAGCGCGGCCAGATCCCGGATGCCGACGAACATCGCGATCAGCACGATCATCACCGACGCACTGATCGAGTACTCGATCCAGCGTGCGTAGTTGACTCGGCGGGCGAGGTTGCGCTCGTACCACTCGCGCACTCCTGGCGCGGCAACGAGCAGGTGATCGAGCGCGGCGAGGAGCAGGAAGGCCGCGACCACTGCGCCGATCGGGAGATCGAAGACTGGCTTTGCTAGCGTCGGCCCTTGGACCGTCACCGGGTCGGCTCGTAGGAACGATCCGGAGATCGGCAACGAGAGATCGTTGCTGAGCGCCAGCACCACACCTGCCTGCGCCGCGTGCACCAGCCCGACCATGAGGTTCCACCGGCGGAGCCTGTGGTACTGCGGTGCGTCGTCGGGATCGCTCGTCATCTCACCTCGTGGCGCTCGCGGCAAGCCTGAAGTATCGGACATCGGACGCAGCCGTCTCGCATCGGTCGGGCACGCACGATCTGTTTCACCTGAACCGGACGGTCGAGGAACGGGTGGCCTCGGTATCGTGAGCGCAAAGTGGCAGCGCTTTCGCTTCCGGGGAGGCTCCGATGGCCCGCCATGGCGTCGACGTCGATCGCACCGACGAGTGGGCACAGCTGCGGGCTCGCCACCTGCTGCCGGCGGAGAAGCGTGCGGCGTCGTCTGGCCGCGGCGTGCACCATCTCGCGCTCCTGTCGAGCGACGTCGAGGCGACGATCACCTTCTACCAGGATCTGCTCGAGTTCCCCCTCACCGAGCTGTTCGAGAACCGCGACTATCAGGGATCCAACCACTTCTTCTTCGACATCGGCAACGGCAACCTCCTCGCGTTCTTCGACTTCCCAGGCCTCGACCTCCGCGACTACGCGGAGGTGCTCGGCGGACTGCATCACCTCGCGATCTCGGTGGAACCCGAGCGCTGGGAGCACCTCGCGACCAAGCTCGACGCCGCGGGTATCGAGACGCAGCGGATGAGCGGGTCGTCCCTCTACTTCCGGGGGCCCGACGGCGAGCGCCTCGAGCTGATCAGGGATCCCTTGCGAGAGATGTACGGCACGACGGTCGCGTGAGCGGCTGCGGCGTGACATAGAGAGGTGACGGGAGCGTGATCCCGCGCACCCAGTGATTCAGTCGGCGTGGAGCGCGCTCGAGAGGTCGGTCACGGTCGACGCGGCGAAGGGCGGCGTCTCGACGATCATCTGGTGGATCTCGCCCTGCCAGGGGAACGGCGGCGAGTAGTCGTCGGCGACCGGGAAGCCGCGGTCGTGCCCGAGACAGAGACGAGCGCCGCCGTGCTGCATCGCCGGTGGCACGGTGACGTCTGCGGTGCGCGAGCCGATCGCCTCTCCGTCGCACTCGAGCGTGAAGGTACCCGTGCGATCGGCAGTGGGTGTGAACACTACCGAGAGCGCATGGCGGCCCGGCCCGACGGTGCGCGACGACGACGTGGTGATGGCTTCGCCCGCGGGTCGGAACGTGAAGTGCAGCGTCCCAGCGGTCGCGTACAGCGCATAGCCGCCCGTCCAGTCACCCATCGCGAACAGCACTCCCTGCGCGGCGTCGGCCGCCACGTCGCAATCGACGGTCATCCGGAAGCCGAACATGAGCAGCGGCACAGCCTCGTCCGAGATCGGCGAGCCGCCGGGGCGGAACACCGTGCGCGACGACGGCGGGTAGGCAGGGAAGATGATCGCGGTGAGGCGGTTCGTCAGCCCGTCGGACATGGGAAGCACCTGGTTCCGTTCCGCCTCGGTGAGCCAGAGCTCCTGGAGCCTCCGTACCTCATCGGGATGGTGCGCCGCGACGTCGTTCGCCTCCGAGAAGTCCTCGTCGAGGTTGAACAGCGACCACTGGTCGGATGCGAAGTCGCGGCTCCCGGTCATGAGCTCCTCTTCGTCGACGACGCCCTGCGACACATGGTCGGTGGTCGCCTTCCACGGCCCGTCGACGATCGATCGCGAACCCAGCATCTCGAAGTACTGGACCCGATGCGGCACGGAGGCCGCCGCGTCGTCGAAGGTGGTCGTGAAGCTCGCGCCGTCCACTCGTTGCTGCTCGACGCCGTCCACGACCTCGGGCATGTCGAGGTTGCAGCACTCGAGCAACGTCGGCATCACGTCGACGGCATGACAGAACTGGCTGCGGACGCCTCCGCGATCGTCGATTCGCCGGGGCCAGCTCACGACGAGTGGGGTACGCGTCCCGCCGAGCCACGTGTAGCGCTTCCAGAGTCGGAACGGCGTGTTGCCGGCCCACGCCCACGCCCACGAGTAGTGGTTGTAGGAGCGGAAGCCGCCCCACTCGTCGTAATGCGCAAGGTTGTCGGCAACAGTCTCGGGGACACGAGCCGAGAAGCGATGCTCGTTGATCGTGCCGTGCTGGCCGCCCTCAGCGCTCGCTCCGTTGTCGGAGAGCAGCATGACCAGCGTGTTGTCGCGCAGTCCGAGGCGTTCGAGCGCGCCAATCACGCGGCCGATCTGCGCGTCGGTGTGGGTGAGGAACCCCGCGAACACCTCTTGTGCACGCGCGTGCATGCGACGCGCCCCGTCGTCGAGCGTGTCCCACGCCGCGACCCACGACGGCCGCTCGGTGAGGTGTGTCCCCGCAGGGACCACGCCGCTCGCAACCTGGCGCGCGAACGTCGCCTCGCGCCAGTGGTCCCAACCGGCGTCGAAGCTTCCCTCGTATCGAGCGATCCACTCCGGTGCCACGTGGTGCGGCGCGTGCATCGCACCGAGCGCGAGGTACATGAAGAACGGCTTCCCCGGCGCAGAGTGCTGCTGGTCGGTGATCATGCGGATCGCGGTGTCCGCAAGGTCCTCGGTGAGGTGGTAGCCGTCCTCGGGCGCGGCCGGCGGCTCGACGTACGTGTTGTCCGAGACGAGGTTGGGCACCCAGTGGTTCGTGTCGCCCTGGAGGAAGCCGTAGTAGCGCTCGAAACCGAAGCCGAGTGGCCACGAGTCGAACGGCCCCGCATGCGTGCGCTCCCCGCGGGGAACGAGATGCCACTTCCCGACCGCAAACGTGTTGTAGCCAGCGTCCTTCAGCACCCGAGGAAGCGGCGCTGCTGACCGTGGGAGGCGCGCCGCGTACCCCGGAAACGCGAGGGGCACGTCCACGAGGAAGCCGCACCCGACCGCGTGGTGATTGCGACCGGTGAACAGGCTGGCGCGCGTGGGCGAGCAGAGCGAGGTGACGTGGAAGCGGTTGTAGCGCAGCCCGCTCGCCGCGAGCGCGTCGACGTTCGGGGTCTCGAGGTCGGAGCCGAACGAGCCGAGCTGTGCGAACCCGAGGTCGTCGAACACGATGACGACGACGTTCGGGGCACCGGCTGGCGGCTTCACCACCGGCGGGTACGCCGGCGTGTGCTCGGCGACCGTCAGCCCAGGTTCACTCGGTGTTCGCATCGGCGCATCCTGTCGCTTTCGCGGGCTCGACGCCGCCTCGGAAGCTCACGAGGACCCCGCGCGATCGCTCATGACCGTCGCACCCGGCAAGCACGGCACGAGCTCGCCTTCCCTGTCGAGGGTGCGTGCCGTGCTCAGACGCCGAGACGGGTCAGTGCGCCATCGACCGCCTGCCAGACGGCGCGCCCGAACGTCTCGCGCCGCGATGGGTCGTGCGCGACGGCGTCGGCGTCGTCCCACAGCCGTGCCTCGACCGGCCCCAGCACGGCCCGGATAGGAGTGAGCGCGCCCCTGTCGACCTCGACGCGATCACGCAGCGCCCGAAAGCGCGCCCAGGTGTGCGCGGACGCGAGCTCCTCGGGAACCTCGGGCGGGAACGTCGGCACGTAGAGGCTGGCGCATGGGCTCCCCAGCGCGAACCATGCCCGCAGCGGCCCGCCAGCCGGGAGGAGCTCGGCGATCATCGACGCGGCCGTCGACTCGACCGGCACGATGTGCCAGCACACGGTGAACGCGTCCCAGCCCGGTGCTCCCGCCGGCTGGGGCAGATCGACGTCGGACGGATCATCGCCCGGCGCGCCCCAGGCGCGACGGCCGTGGTGGCGCATCGTGGCCACGAGATCGCGTGGTGTGAGCAGGTCGGCACCGGTGGTGACGCACGCGCGGGTCGTCGCCAACCGCACGTCCGACGGCTCGGTCGGCACATTCGGATCAATGAGGTGGGAGAAGTCCGTCCCCGGCGCGACGTCGGCGCTGGACCGGGTCCAGTCGACCCCCAGCGTCACCCGGTTGGAGATGGCCGCGCCGTCCTCGACGGCTCGCGCGACCCACCGGCGTCCGCTCGTCTCGACGACCCACGCCCCATGCGCATCGGCAACCAGGAACGAAGACCAGTACGGGTCGTCGTGATGCTCACTGCAGCGCCCACCTTGCCCGTGCTCCTCGATCAGCGCGGTCATGACATCGATCGCGGCATCGGCGCTTCGGCCGCGCTCGAGCCCGAGGCGCACGACGTCCATCCCTGTCAGCGCGGGGGGCGCGTCGTGGGGATCGTCGGTCGTGAAGATCCGTTCGTTGCCGATCGCGACGCCGTGCTCGTTGATGCCGTGCTCGAAGCCCCACATCCACGCGGGGCGCGACCCGATCACCGCGGCGGCGCCGGCATCGGGAAGCTCGAGATGGGTCGTGCGAAGGCTGCCACCCGTAGGCCGGCGCGGGTGCGACTCGACGACCTGCACCTCGTCGCGGGGTCGATTGGAGTTCTTCGCGAAGAGCGTCCGCTTCCGCCCGACCGCACAGAGGGTGTCGCACATGCTCAGACGGCCTGCGTGCTGAGCATTGCGTTCAGGGCCTCGTCTGGAGCGATCGCAACTCTCGATTCGCCAACGACCGGGTGACGCTGGGGTTGGCGGAGCTCGTGGTCGATGAGCAGCTCCTCGGCCTTCGCCGCGAGCTCGTCGTCGATCGTCACGGTCGTGCGCATGGTCGCTCCTCCAGGTCGCTCCTCGTCGGCCGCCCTGCATCAAGTGCTACGTCATCTGATGCCTACTTGGATGCAGGCCGGCGGTCGACCGTCCGTACGTTCCTCGCCGCGTGGAAAGACCGCTGGGCGGCCACGGTGCTCACGAAGGTTCACCAGGGCGCGTCGCCGGTTCGGTCACCCACGCGTCGAGCTGGAGCCAGCAGGCATCCAGCCACGGCACGAAGGCATCGCCGGTCGGCACCTCAGCACGAGCAACGCGCGTGATGTTCACCTGAACCGGACGGTCGAGCGGCAGCCGCGCGGGCACATCGGCCAGGCGGCCGAGCTGCTCGAAGCCACGGTGCGTCACGAGCAGGACGTCCGACGTGGGTGATCCCTCCAACAGCGCGCGTGCCCCGGCATGCCGCGGCGGCAGGAGGACGGCGAGATCCCGCAGGCGATCGGCGCGCTCGATGTCGCGCGCGGCGATGCTCGCGAGCGCCCGCGCTCGGCGTTCGTCGCTTGCCACCGTGCCTTCGGGGAAGATCACCGCGGCATCTCCGTCGGACATCCCGGTCGAGAGTGCTCGCAGGGCAGCCAGCTCGGCGTCGGTGTCGTCACCGTTGCGCACGACGAAGTGGTTCGGGACACGGCCTCCGACGATGTCGAGGCACGGGTCGACGAGCAGCTCACGCTTGAGCACGTAGCGCGGGTGCATGCCGCGGCGAGCGAGCAGCCACGCCGGGAGCAGCGAGTCCGCGATGCTGGCGTGGCGCGCCAGCATGACCGTCGGGCCCGGCGCGAGCACCTCGTCGCCTTCCACCTCGATCTGCAGGTTGCCGAGCAGGCGCAGCGCGTCGACGAGGCGCCGTACCCACCACCGCTGGAGGGCGTAGCTGGGGCCGGGCGCCTTCGACAAGCCGGCCGCCCACTGCGCCACCGACAGGCCAACGCCGACGGTCTCGAGCGCGGACCACGCCGTGGCCATCGACAGCGAACGAAGTCGCGGCAGCCGGCGAGGCGCCGTCAGCGCGTCGAGCCCCAACGCCGCCGGACCCCAGATCCACGCAGTCGATGCGAGCGCCCCGGCGGTGGCAGCAACCGTCGGCACGGTCACCGCGCGCCGCACCGCCGGTGACCCGTAGAGCACGGCACTCAGGTCGGGCGCGTCCACGGTGCCCGGCCTCAGGTGCGATCCGCCGGGATGTCGACCCCGGTGACGTCGACGCACCACTCCCAGAGCCGACGACGCTCGTCGGGCGTGTCAGCCTTCTTCGTGAGGTTGCGTCGGTGCGCGGGCCGCGGGCGGCGGTCGTGCCACAACAAGCCGCTCGTGCGCACCGGCTCGCCATCGTCGGCGGCGAGCCACACCAGAGTGTCGGCACCCTGGGCCGGGGTCCGCAGCAGCGGACCGACGACGCGTCGAAACGTCGGCAGCGAGCGCGCCACACCCGGCGTGTCAGCCCAGCCGGGATGCACCGCGTGCACGACGACCGATGACGGATCGAGTCGGGCGGCGATCATCTCGACGAGCGTCACCTGGGCACGCTTGGCCCGCGCGTAGGTCATGGCCCCCCGATACGTCGTGGGATCCGGCTCCAGCGCGTCGACGTCGAGTGGCTGGGTGTACATCCCGCCCGAGGTCATCCAGAGCACCCGCCCGGGAGAGGCCGCGCGGAGTGCGTCGAGGAGCAGCGCGGTGAGCAAGAACGGACCCGCCACCTGGCTCGCCACGGTCTGCTCGATCCCGCTCGGCGCTCGCGCGAGCTCGGCGTCGAGCGCGCCTGCGTTGTGCACGAGCACGTCGATGCGGTCGTGACGCGCCCGCAGCTCCTCTGCCGCCGACCGCACCGCATGGAAGTCGCCCATGTCCGCCAACGCGTAGCCGTGATCGCAGTCGGGCGCGACCGCGCGGAGCTCGTCGACCACACCGACGGCCTTGTGCTCGCTCCGGGCGATCACCTCGATGGTTGCGCCGTCGCGAGCGAGGATCTCCGCGGCGGCGTGTCCCAAACCCGAGGTGGCACCGGTGATGACGATCACACGGCCCGCAAGGTCGTATCGCTCGATCGGCGTCCAGTGCTCCAGGCGGGCGCGGATCGCTGACCCGACACGAGTGAAGCTCGGAACGACCGTCGCTTCGAGCGCTCGATCGACGACGTCGGCGCCACTCATCCCGCGCGTCCTGCACTCACCCCGTGCTCCGCCATCACCGCTCCCGCCATGTGGTCGCTCCGGTAGCTCTTTCGCTGCGAACAGACTCGTCGGTACAGATCTGCCGATCGGCGCGGGTGTGCCCAGCGCGCTCCGGGCATTGAGGAGCGCGTCGAGTCGAAGTCTCGCGCGAGCATGACCTCGTGAGCACTGGCCCGGAAGCCATGGTGCAGCACCTCGCGACCCGCGAGGCATGGATGCGCGACACGGTCGAAGCGCTGCGTACGCGCGACCTCACGGTGCCGTCCGTGCTGCCCGACTGGTCGCTCGCCCACGTCCTCGTCCACATGGCGCGTAACGCCGACAGTCATCGGCGCCGGATCGAGGCGGCCGCGCGCGGCGAGTTGGTCGATCAGTACGTCGGTGGCGCGGCGGGTCGGGCGCGTGAGATCGAAGACGGCGCCGCACGTGACGCCGCGACCGTCGTCGACGACACCATCGCGTCGTCGCACGCGCTCGACCGTGCGTGGCAGACGGTCGACCCCGCGCACTGGGACGTGGAGTCGCGCGATCTCAGTGGGACGATCCGCACCCTCGGGTCTCTCCCGCACCGTCGCCTCGCAGAGGTCGAGGTCCACGTCGTCGACCTCGACGTGGGCCCGACACAACGCGACTGGTCGCAACCGTTCGTCGATCAGTTCCTTCCGTCGCTGCGCGCCACCGTTGCTAGCCGCCTTCCCGCCGGCGTCGATCCGCCCCACCTCGCGCTCGATGCGCCCGACGAGCTCTGGTGGCTCTTCGGACGGGGCGAGTTCCCGGGCCTTCCGCAGCTCGCCCCCCTGTAGGACGTCACGCCCTCAACCAGCGCGTCGCTCCCGTGCTGCGCCAGCCATCGACGCGTGGGATCGGGACAGTCGGCGTTGCTCGCGGTCGAGAGCGGGCGCGTTGTCGAGAAGCTTCTACCGCGCCTGATCGTCGAAGACCGAGGGCAGCGCGCCGACCGGTTCGACTTCGGGGTAGACGTCGGCGAACCGGTCCTTGAGGCTCGGTTCATCCACCTGCGCCGGGTCGAGCCGAAGCGACGAACCCCGTCGCGCGAGGTCGTTGTTGAACGCCTCCGCGACGTCGTGCATCGACAGCGCGTTCGCGACGCGGGCGTCGCGCTCGGCGGCAGTCCGGTACACGTCGGCCTTCCAGAGCACGCTCACTCGGATCGAGTCAAGCGGTGTGCGCACGACCTGCTCGCCCTGGTCGACCACCGTCCAGTCCGCCGTGCCGTCCCGCGCCGGTGCGAGCTCAGCACGGGGTGTCACGCGAAGCGTTCCCCGCTCGAACGGCCCGACGGGGCCGACCTGGTGGAACATCCCGTGGTTGTCGCCGAACAGCGCCGTGTTCGCCATCGATCCCACGTGCTGCTCGGGTGGACGGTCGGGGCCCATTGGCCAGTAGAGGAGCCCGCCCCCTTCGACGTCGTTCATCCACCAGATGGCCGTCGCCTGCATGATCTCGACGTCGTCGAAGAGGCCTGACCAGAGCATCACCCGCAGGAGCCACATCGGCGTGTTCGTGCGATCGCGTCCGTGGAACCGCGGGTTGTCGGTGTGGGCCGGCCCGGCCTCCGCCATCGACGTCATCAGGTTCACGTAGACGCTCTTCGGCTCGACCACCGCCGCGTCGTAGAACGCCTTCGCGGCGTCGACATAGGTCGGGTGCCACAAGAACAGCTCGGAGCCCTCGGCCGCGAACGTGTCGTGCACCCAGTCCTTCTGGAACCACGTCGGCCTGGTGCGCGCGTGCGGATCGGCCCCCAGGCTGTACCACCCGCCGAGCGGGTGATACGGCTCCTGGGACGTGAGGAGATCGACGACCGCGCCGAGGTCGCCGATCACATCGTGCAGGAGCACCGGCGGCTTGGAGTACCGGATGCTCATCAGCCCAGCAAAGTAACGGAGGTACACGACGCCGTTGCCGAACCCGCCGCTCATCTGTTATCGGATCCGATAACAGGGTGGTACCCTGTGCTCCATGGAGACAGGCTGGATCGTGCAGAAGACCCGGGAGCATGCGGGGATCTCCAAGCGGGAGCTGGCTCGCCGGGCCCACACGTCGCCCGCCGCAGTGGTCGCGTACGAGTCCGGCACCCGGGATCCGACGGTCGGCACCCTCGAACGGCTCGTGGCCGCGACCGGCGCCACGCTCGTGGTCGAGATCGAGCCGGTTCGCCACCTCGATCCATCGGTCTCGGCCCAGCGGCTTGCCGAGGTGCTCGAGCTCGCCGACCGGCTCCCGAGACGCCGGGCCTCGCGCCGGCTCGCCTACCCGCCGTTCCCCCACTCGGCCTCCCCTCGGCCGGGCTGATGGATCCGCTGAGCGAGAAGATCGTGGCGATCCACCACGCGTTGGATCGCGCCTCGATCCCGCACGCGTTCGGCGGCGCGCTGGCGCTTGCATTCCATACCGAGGAACCCCGAGCCACCCGCGACATCGACGTGAACGTCTTCGTCGACCCCGGGCAGGCCGCGACGGTCTTCGCTGCGCTCCCGCCGGGGGTGGCTTCCGGCGACGACGATCGCGCGACCGTCGAGCGCGACGGTCAGGTGCGGCTCTTCTGGGACGACACGCCGGTCGACCTCTTCTTCACGACGCACCGGTTCCACGACCTTGCTCGTCTCGATGCACAGCGCGTCCCCTTTGCCGACACGGCGATCCCCATCCTCGGCGCCACCGAGCTCATCGTCTTCAAGGCGTTCTTCGACCGCACGAAGGACTGGGCCGACATCGAGGCGATGCTCGCCGCCGGCGATGCCGAGGCGCACCACGCGCTCGGTTGGCTCGTCGACCTCCTGGGGCCCGACGACCACCGGGTCGCGCGGCTGCGAGCCCTGGTGGGTCGCGACGCTGCCCCCGAGCCGCGCTTCGAACCCGACGACGGCTCGAGTGAGCAGCGACCGCGGGATGCGTCATGATCGGCCCCGTGCTCGAGGTGCGATGAAGCTCGACGATCGGGTCGCGGCCGTCACGTGGCAGCCGTTCTGGGACGCGGTTGCGCCCCGATGACCTGAGGGAGGAAGAGACACCAGATGGAAGCAACCCGCCTACGCGATCGCCTCATCTACGAGTCCGCCGACGGCATCGCGACGCTCACACTCGACAACGGCGCGCAGGCGAACCTGCAGGACCACGACATGGTGTGGGCGTTCGACGAGGCGCTCGATCTCGCCGAGGCCGACTACGACGTCAAGGTCGTGGTGATCAAGGCGAACGGCAAGGGCTTCTGTGCCGGCCACCTCGGCTCCGGCGACTACCCGGAGTTCATCGAGAACTTCGAGCGGAGCGGAACCACATGGACGGGCCAGTCGACGCTGTTCCTCGACCCGGTGCTCCGCCTCTGGGAGTTCCCCAAGCCGACGATCGCTGCCGTGCATGGGTACGCGGCCGGTTGCGGGACGTACTGGGCCTTGCTCCCGGACATCACCATCGCGTCCGACGACGCCTGGTTCCAGATGCCGCACGTGAAGCTCATGGGCCTGCCGGGCGCCGAGACCATGATCGAGCCGTGGGTGTTCATGAACTGGAAGCTCACCTACGAGTATCTCTACCGGCGGCAACGCCTCACCGCGCAGCAGGCGCTCGAGTTCCATCTGGTGAACCACGTCGTGGCTCGCGACGACCTCGAGTCGACGACCTACGAGATCGCGGCCGAGATCGCCGAAGCCCCCTTGACCACCCTCCGGGCGACCAAGCTCCTCGTCAAGCGCGCCTGGGAGCTGATGGGGCTGCGAGTGCACCTCCAGTGGTCCAACGACATGGTCACGCTCACCGCGCACCACACCGACGTCCGCGAGGTGATCCACAAGAACATGCAGGATCTGGTGGATCAGGGCCGCGACCCCGGCAAGGGGGGATGGGTCAGCGAGTGAAGCGGAGCTCGAGTCGATCGAAGGTCGTCATCAGCGCCGACGGCCTCGCCCGGAGTCGGCGATGACCACCGTCGACGGCGCCGACCCGCTCGCGCACCTCGACCGCGCGGCGCTGCGCGAGAAGTACCGCGAGGAGCGCGAGAAGCGCCTGCGCGCCGACGGCCTCGACCAGTACGTCGAGGTCGCGGGCCGGTTCGCGCGCTACGAGCAGGACCCATACGTGGAACGGGTCGTGGAGCGCGCCCCGCTGACCGACGACGTCGACGTCGCGCTCATCGGCGCCGGGTTCGGTGGCCTGCTCACCGGCGCGCACCTGCGCGAACAGGGCGTCGACGGGATCCGCCTCGTCGAGAAGGGCGGCGACGTCGGCGGCACCTGGTACTGGAACCGCTATCCGGGCATCGCGTGCGACGTCGAGTCGTACGTCTACATCCCGCTCCTCGAGGAGCTGGGCTACGTCCCGAAGGAGAAGTACAGCAAGGGCGAGGAGATCTTCGAGCACTGCCGGCGGATCGCGCAGCACTACGACCTCTACCGCGACGCGTGCCTCCAGACGAAGGTCACCGAGATCCGCTGGGACGACGACGCCCGCCGCTGGATCGTCGCAACCGACCGCGACGACGCGATGCGCGTCCGCTTCGTGTGCCTCGCGAACGGGTTCCTCCAGAAGCCGAAGCTCCCCGGCATCCCCGGCATCGAGACGTTCCGCGGGCACAGCTTCCACGCCAGCCGCTGGGACTACGACTACACGGGCGGCGACGCGCGCGGGAACCTCACGAAGCTCGCCGACAAGCGCGTCGGGATCATCGGCACGGGCGCGACGGCCGTTCAATGCGTCCCGCACCTCGGCGAGTGGGCACAGCAGCTCTTCGTGTTCCAGCGCACGCCCTCATCGGTCGACGTGCGCGCCAACCGACCCACCGATCCCGAGTGGGCCGCGACGCTCAAGCCCGGCTGGCAGCGGCGGCGCATCGAGAACTTCCAGGCGCTCACCGCGGGCGGGTGGGCCGAAGAGGATCTCGTCGCCGACGGCTGGACCGACATCACCCGCAAGCTGCTCGCCGTCGCCGTGCGCGAAGGCAACCCTGACCTGTCGCCCGAGGCGATCGCCGAGATGCTCGAGACCGCCGACTTCCTGAAGATGGAGGAGATCCGCGCGCGCGTCGACGCGATCGTGGAGGACCCCGCGACCGCCGACGCGCTCAAGCCGTGGTACCGCCAGTTCTGCAAGCGGCCGTGCTTCCACGACGACTACCTGCAGACGTTCAACCGTCCGAACGTCACGCTCGTCGACACGTACGGGCGGGGCGTGGAGCGCATCACCGAGCGCGGCGTCGTCGTCGACGGGGTCGAGCACGAGCTCGACTGCCTGATCTTCGCGACCGGGTTCGAGGTCGGCACCGACTACTCGCGCCGCTCCGGGTTCGACATCGTCGGGCGCGGCGGTCGCACCCTCACGCAGCACTGGGCCGACGGCGTCCGCACGCTCCACGGCATGCACATCCGCGGGTTCCCGAACCTGTTCATGCAGAGCATCGCGCAGTCGGCGCTCACGGTGAACTTCCCGTACCTGATCGACCTGCAGGCGCGGCACGCCGCGTGGATCGTGCGCGAGGCGCTCGCGCGGGGCATCGACGTGGTCGAGGCGACCGTCGACGCCGAGGCGGCCTGGGTCGCGCAGATCGTCGAGCGCGGCGGGCGCACCTCGCAGTTCTCCGAGGGGTGTACGCCCGGCTACTACAACAACGAGGGCACCGCCGACGCCCGCAGCCGCCAGGGCGGCTTCTTCTTCGGCGGACCCACCGAGTACGCGGAGATCCTGGCGGCGTGGCGCGCCGACGGGACGATGCAGGGACTGGAGCTCCGATGACCGCACCGAACCCGTTCGACCCGTCCCGCTACCGCTGGCGCGAGGTGAACGGCGAGCCCGACGACGGCTACTTCGTCCATCACGACTACACGATCCTCGGCCACGACGCTGCGCGAGGCACACTCGACATGCTCGTGCGGTGGGGGAGCGACGGCGGCCACTGCCACATCCACCGTCACACCGCGACCACGACGGTGCTCGTGCTCGACGGCGAGCAGCACCTGGTCGACATCGAGCCCGACGGCACCCGTCGCCCCGAGCGCGTGCGGCGCGCCGGCGACTACGCGCTCACCGGCCCCGAGTCGCTGCCACACCTCGAGTGCGGCGGGCCGGAGGGCGGGCTCGCGTTCTTCGGGTGCCATACCGACACAGGCAGCCTCTACGAGATCATCGACCCGAACGGCACCGTCGTGTTCGACGTGACGATCGAGAGCCTGCTCGCCGACTTCGACCTCAACGCGGGACCGGCCTGACGGGCCTCAGCGGTGACCCGATCGCATGGCGCGACGGGCTGCGCGGGCACATAACCGACCTCATGACGCCCGCGCTCGTCGAGGAGCTCGCCGAGCTGTCGCGAACAGGCGGTACCTTCGGTGCCGCCGAAGTCGCGGACGAAGGGACGAGACGATGACACGGCTCGACGGAAAGGTCGCGGTCATCACCGGCGCGGCGAGCGGCATCGGTGCGGGAACGGTCCGCCGATTCGTCGAGGAGGGCGCGCGCTGTGTCGTCGCCGACATCCAGGACGAGCCCGGCCAGGCGCTGTTGACCGAGCTCGGAAGCGAGAAATCCGCCGCCAGGTCTTTTAGATTTCCGGTCGAGGGATCTCTGAACGGGTGAAGCCGGTGCGCTCCGTACCGGCCCGAGAGGGGGAGGACCCCAATGACCAACCGTTCAAGGCACCGCTCGTACCTGCTGGCCGTGGCCGCCGCCGCCCTTGCGCTCAGCGCAGGGGCCTGTTCGTCCGACGACAGCACGTCGGCGAGCGCAACGACGACCACGACAGCCGCGTCCGAGGACTTCTGTGAGGTGGCTGCGGAATGGGTCGAGACGTTGCCGCGCAATGCCAGCGGTGGCGCCCAGGGACCCGCGTCGCCGGCGCCGGAAGATGTCGAGGATTACTTCCGGACCGACACCGAGTACCTCGGGCGACTCGACGAGCTCTCGGGCCAGGCGACGCCCGCTGTCGCCGATGCTCTGAGCCGGCTGCACCCGGCGTCGGTCGGACTGCTCGAGGATCTCGAGGCCAGCAACTTCGACTTCTCGGTCGCGGCGGCGAACGCGTCGGACCCGACGCTTCTGGCCGACCGCGCCACGCTGGAGAGCTACATCGAGACCGCGTGCGGTGTCACCGCGTGAAGTGACGAACGACGACGCCGAACTCGTGGCGCAGGCGCTCGCGGGCGACCGCGACGCCTTCGCCGCGATCTACGACCGGTACGCCGACCGGATCCACGACTTCTGTCGGGCGACCTTGCGCAGCAACGAGGAGGCGGCCGACGCGACCCAGGAGACCTTCATGCTCGCCTGGCAGCACCTCGCGCGCCTACGTGATCCGGCGCGAGTGCGCGCCTGGCTGTACGCGATCGCGCGGCACGAGGCACTCCGTCGCGCCCGCCGCAGCGCAGGCTTCGATCTCCAGGAGCCGCCGGACATGGCGGCGCCCGCGGCGGAAAGTCCGGAACTGCAAGTCGAGGAAGCCGAGCTGCGTGAGCTCGTTTGGGCCGCGGCTGGTGGGCTGGAACCGCGCGACCGGGCCGTCCTCGATCTGAGCGTGCGCCAAGGTCTCGACGGTGCCGAGCTTGCGGACGCGCTGGGCGTTCGACGCGAACACGCATACGTGTTGGCCTCGAATGTCCGCAAGCGGGTCGAGCGTGCGCTCGGCGCGCTGCTGGTGGCGCGCCTCGGACGGCGCGACTGCCCCGAGCTCGCTGCGATGCTCGCTGATTGGGACGGCGCGTATGCGCCGGACGTCCGCCGTCGGGTCACGCGGCATGTCGACTCGTGCGAGACGTGCTTCGAGCGGCGGCGAGCGCTGGCGAGCCCGATCGCGCTGCTCGCCACCGTGCCGATTGCGACGGCGCCGGCAATCCTCCGCGACCGCACGCTCGGCGCCCTCGAGACCCGGTCGGGTACGAGTGGGGGACGGTCGTACCCGCCCGGCCTGGGCTCGACGCGAAGGCTCGCGGTCGGCGGGGTAGCGCTCGCGACCGCAGTCGCAGCTGCGGGCGTCTTCGCCGCGCTCAGCGGCGGAGGATCCAGCGACAGCAGGCCGACGACGACCACGACAGCCGCGTCCGAGGACTTCTGTGAGGTGGCTGCGGAATGGGTCGAGACGTTGCCGCGCAATGCCAGCGGTGGCGCCAAGGGACCCGCGTCGCCGGCGCCCGAAGATGTCGAGGACTACTTCCGGACGAACGCGGAATACCTCGGACGCCTCAAGCCGCTCGCGCCCGACGCGATCGCGGCCGACACTGCGCTCCTGAGCCGCGCACTCGACGCGCTGCTCACCCAACTCGAGGCCGCCGACTTCTCGCTTGCCGCGGCCCCAGCTGCCGGCGACGACCCGGCTCTCGACGCCGCGTCGGAGCGCCTCGAGAGCTTCATCGAGAACAGCTGCGGCGTCGGGTGAGCGCTACTTCTCGCGGAAGTTGAGGTAGTAGCGCGACGGCGTCGGCCGGCGCTGCCCCTGATACTTCGAGCCGGTGCTGTCGCTGCCGTAGGGATTCTCGGCAGGCGTGCTCATGCGGAAGAAGGAGATCTGGCCGATCTTCATGTCCGGGTACAGCGCGATCGGCAGCGTCGACACGTTCGATGAATCGAGCGTTCTTCGACGAGATCTACGTGGACATCGACGGCGTTACAGCGGTGAAGCTGACAGAGCCCTTCGCTGCACTCCTTGCTGAGGACCTCATCTCCACCCTGGATCAGGAAATGAAGAACCGGGACGCAGACACGCGCCCCGGTTCGAGAATGTCACGATTGGTGGAGGTGATGGGACTTGAACCCACGACTTCTACGTTGCGAACGTAGCGCTCTACCGGACTGAGCTACACCCCCGGAACCGTCAACGCTACCAAAGCGCGTCGTCGCGGCTTCTGGGTCGACGTGCGTAGGCTGCGTCGCACGAACCACTACGAACGACTTGGTGTGCGTCGCGACGCGACGGCGGCAGAGCTTCGTCAGGCGTATCGACGCAAGGCGCTCGACGCGCACCCGGACCGGCGCGTCGACGGCTCCGCCGCGGCTGACGTGATGGCTGCGATCAACGACGCCTGGGATGTGCTCGGCGATCCCACGCGCCGCGCCGAGTACGACCGCCTCCTCAGTGCCGACGCACCGGCGCGCGCTCGGCCGGCCACACCGCCACCCCGGCACGCCACGGCCGCACGGGCGACGGCACCCGAGGACGAGCGCGAGTTCGAGCTGTGGTCGGCCCGGGTCGACCGCGCCGCCGACCTCCGGCGATTCCGGATGCTCATGACCGCGGTCGTCGTCGTGATCGGTCTGATCTTCCTCCTGGTCTTCGTCTTCATCATCTGGCCCAAGAGCGCCTGAAGCCGCCTCTTCGACGGCGTTTTCGCAGGTCAGGGCTGTGTTCTTGGCTGTCACACCCCGTGGGTACCGTGTCCTTGACAACCGAACGCACGTTCGATACGGTGCTCAGAGCACTTCCCCGCTGAGTCCCATTCGAACGACGGAGACCTAGGGAGGTGCCGTGGCTGCTGCGACCGAGACCGACACTGGGTTCGACAGCAAGGCCTTCCTCGACGAGCTCCGCACCCACACATCTGAATGGCTGTGCACGTTCGTCCACGACCTCCTCGCCCAGCAGCGAGCCCTGCGGGTCAAGGAGCTGCTCGCCCGGCGGGTCCTCGACGAACGCCAGCAGGTCGACCTCCGTGATGACGTCCTGCAGAGCCGCCACGGCGAGTCGCCGCGAACGGCGCGGCAGAACGTGGAGCTGGCGCGCCAGCTGGAGGCATTGCCCGCCATCGCCGCCGCGGCCCACGCAGGGTTGTTGTCCGCAGATCAGCTCCGCCCGCTTGCGGAGCTCGCGACCCCCGAGACCGACGCCGAGTGGGCACGACGTGGCCCCAACTGCTCACCGGTCGATCTCGAGCGCATGGCCCGTTCGCAACGAGGCGTCACGAGCGACGAGGCAGCGGCGCGCCGAGAAGCGCGCGAGCTGCGTTGGTGGTGGGAGCCGGGCAGCGGCATGCTCGGCGTGCGCGGCCGACTCCCCGACGTCGAGGGCGCGCTCGTGAAGTCCGTGCTTGAACGGATGGTCGAGCGAATGAAGCCGCCGAAGGGCGAACCCTGGGACACGCGCGCGCATCGCGGTGCTGACGCGCTCGTGGATCTCTGCAAGAACTACTCCGATGCGACACCGGGTCCGTTGCGTGCGCACATCACGTTCCATGTACCGCCGCAGGGACCGCCCGAAGTGGACGGCGTGGCAATCGCAAGCGACACGCTGAGCGCGTTGCTCGACGACGCGACCGTTTCGAACGTGACCATCGACGATGGCGTGCTCTGGGGCGCGCGCACCGACACCGAGTGCGTGCCCGCCGAGACCAGCCGCTTCGTACGAGCGCGCGATGTGCACTGCCGCGTGGGCAGCTGCGACGAGAGCCGCGGCCTCGAAGAGCACCACCTGATTCCGCAGTGCGAAGGCGGCTCGCACGATCCGCAGAACCTGGTGCTGGCCGGCAGACCGTGCGGCCACCACCAGATGCTCGTGCCCAACGGCCCCTACCGGCTCGAGGGCCACCCTTCCCGACCTGACGGGCTCACGCTCGTTCGGGTCGACCGGCACACCCGAGCACCCTGACGCCCGCAGCGGAGCGTCATGGTGACAGGCATCACTTCCCCACCAGCTCCTTGACAACTGAAGAGCGAGTGGGCCCGACGATCGGACGGTCGCGCGCGGGAGACCCCGGCGGACGCGCGGCCGTACCGGTCTCGAGCGGAGCTTGAAGTCGTGCGCGAGCGCGTCTACCAGGACGCGCTGCGGCGCAGCGCGAGGACGGTCACCTCGCCCGGCGCCTCCACCCGTGACGCGGCGGTGGCCGGCGGGAAGCGGCGCGCCGTGAGGTCGTGCACGTTCGGCAGTGCTGGCACGACGGGACCCGGGTGTGCGGGGAAGGCCGCGGGCCGCTGCTCAGTGCCGCGGTTGCGAGCCTTCATCTGGAGCAAGAGGTAGACGTACGCGCCGAGCAGCACATCCGAGAGGAGCTGCACGACCCAGAACGCGATGGTGCCGGAGAACAACGCCATGAGCAGCGTGAGTCCGACGGCGGCGAGAAGGATGACGAGCACGTCGCGCCGACGACGTTGCTGCGGCGACATGCCGCCCGGCACGTGCACCGGACCCATTGGCGCCTGGTACGAGGCGGTCGGGCCAGTCGGTCCACCCATCGGGTTGACCGGACCAACGATCGGCTGAAGCGGATGCAGGCCGGCATCACCGTGCGCACGGTGCCCGAGGCCGTCACGCAAGCGCCCGAAGAAGTCGCTGATGCCGCCGGCCGCGCCCGACTCCGCGCGAGAGCGCAGGATCGGCGGCACGAGGACCGCGGCCCACAGCACACCCAGCACGAGCACTACGACGATGGCCAAGACTCTTGGTGTCCTCCGCCTACCTAGTTCACCACAGCCCGGTCCGCGGACCGTACCAAAGGCATAGCAGCACCCACAGGAATGCCGCTCGAACGACGAGGATGGTAGTCGGGCAGCACTCCGAGTGGACAACCCTGATCTGAGAACACTGAGAATACGTTGCGGCGTCTGGCTGCGGCCTCAGAAATCCGCTGCGTCACCACCGGCGCGCCGATAGTGGCCGGAGCGGCCGCCGGTCTTCTCCCAGAGGGCCAGCTCGCCGATGGTCATCCCCCGGTCCACCGACTTGCACATGTCGTAGACGGTGAGCGCCGCCACCGCACAGGCGGTGAGGGCCTCCATCTCGACCCCCGTACGGTCGACCGTGTCGACCTGGGCCTCGACCTCGACGTAGCTCTCCTCGATCCGGAAGTTCACGAAGACCGAGCCCACGAGGAGGGGGTGGCACAGCGGCAGGAGGCTGGGCGTGGCCTTGGCGGCCTGGATGCCAGCTACCCGAGCGACGGCGAGCACGTCGCCCTTGGTGATCGCCCCGGTGGCGATCTTCGAGGCGGTGTCGGGCTCCATGAAGATCTTGCAGCGGGCGACGGCCCGGCGGTGCGTCGGATCCTTGGCGGTGACGTCGACCATCCGGGCCCGGCCCAGAGGATCGAGGTGCGTGAACTCCGACGCAGACACGGCCGAGAGTGTATGGGTGAGGTCGCTGTTGTGCTGTTCCGGTTCGTCGTCGCTCGGACGCGGTCCGCACGGCGGGGCGGCGTGGAAAGGCTGGACCCGCCGCTCAGCCGCCGATCTGGCTCATCGATCGTGGGGGCTGGATGAAGTCGACCTGGCCGATCCGGTGCCCGGCCCACTTCTTTGCGACCGCAGCCTCGATGACCGCCGCGACCTCGTCATCTGAACCACCATCCGGCCCATCACGCAGCACCGGCCGCAGATCGTGCTCGTCGAGCGCGAACAGACACGAACGGAACTTGCCCTCGGCGGTGATGCGCACCCGATCGCAGTCACCGCAGAACGGCTCGGTCACCGAAGCGATGAAGCCAACATCACCGACGCCGTCGCTGTACGCGTAGCGCTCCGCCGGCTCGACGTGCCCAGAGGGCGCGTGCTGCTCGAGCGGAAAGACGTTGTGGATCGCATCGCGGATCTCGCTCGCTGGCACGACGCGACTCATGGACCATTCGTGGGATGCGTCGAGCGGCATGAACTCGATGAAGCGGATCCCGACGCCCTTGGCGCGACCGAACGCCGCGAGATCGACGACCTCGTCGTCGTTGACGCCGCGGATCACGACGCAGTTGATCTTCACCGGCGCGAGTCCCGCGGCGAGCGCGGCATCGACGCCAGCGAGCACACGGTCGAGCTCGGCGCGGCGCGTGAGCGCGAGGAACGTCTCCGGCCGCAGGGTGTCGAGCGAGATGTTCACCCGGCGCAGGCCCGCGGCCGCGAGGTCGTGCGCGAGCTCGGGGAGCTTCACGCCGTTCGTGGTCATGGCGAGGTCGGTGCCCAGCGGCGCGAGGAGGGAGAACAGCCGCGGGAGGTGCGACCGGACGGTGGGTTCACCGCCGGTCACCCGGATGGCGTCGAAGCCCCAGCGGTCGACACAGATCCGGGCGACCCGGACCTGCTCCTCGTAGGTGAGCAGCTCGGCCCGGTCGAGCCACTGCATCCCCTCATCCGGCATGCAGTAGGTGCACCGGAAGTTGCAGCGATCCGTGATGGAGATCCGAAGGTCACCGACGACCCGGCCACAGCTGTCTTGGAGGACGCCGGGTTCGGGGCTCATGCCTCGGAGCGTACCGGCCGGAAGCTTTCCCTTGACTCGTGCCACTCTCCGTGGTTTGCTGCTCCTGCTCGGCCACGAAGAGTGGCTGAGGCGAGGACGATCGAGCCACCTGCTCAGGGAGGCAACGATCCGTCGTCCGACAACTGGTCGCTAGGGACGACGGGGAGCCAGGCGAAACCGGCCCCCGCTCTGCACGTGCAGAGTGTTGGGTGCCGGTTGTGTTCGTTGGACCCGACGCACACGAGGACCCATGGCTCGCAGACCAGAGCTCTTCCAAGACCGGTGGGCAGTCGGTCGCGGGACGAGCCGGGTCGGCGCAGGGGTGGACAGCCATGGAGCAACCGCATCGGCTCGAGAGGGCACGCTCGAGTCGGACCGGGTGATCGTGAGCAGTTCCGAGGTGTTCAGCGGGGGTTGAGCACCGAGCGACCGGCGCTCGCGGTCCCGGCCTTCTCGGGGCGGGCCGGGGCCGGGAGCGCACGGGTCCCGAGAGATACCAAGCACGGCGACACGACCAGGGGCGCCCAGACCCCTGGTCGTCTCGCGTGCGCCCCGGGGATCAGGAGAGCAGCATCACCTGCACGGACTCGCCCTCCCGAATGCCGTCGCCGTCGGGGATGAGTGCGAAGCCGTTCGCGCTGGCGGTTGCCGAGAGCACGTTGCTCTCCTGCCTGCCGGTGCTGGTGGCGACGTAGGAATCGCGCTCCCACTGCACATGCACGCGGTCGAGGTGCACCTTCCCGTCGGGCTTGCGCGCGAAGTCGTGCGCGGCGCGCGCCGTGACCTCAGGCCGGAGGGTGTGCTCGTGACCGGCGAGCTTCAAGATGGCGGGACGTGCGAACAGCTCGAAGCTCACGAGTGACGACACCGGATTACCGGGCAGGCCGAACACCGGTGTGTCGCTCACAACCCCAAACGCGAGCGGCTTCGCCGGCTTGATCGCGACCTGTCGCCACTCGAGGCGCCCGAGACGTTCGAGCGCGGCCTTCACGTAGTCGTAGTCACCCACCGACACGCCGCCGCTCGTGAGGACCGCGTCGCAGCGCGCGAACGCGTCTTCGAGAGTGGCCACGATGCTCGCCTCGTCATCGCGCGCGACACCAAGGTCGATCGGTTCGAAGCCGGACTCCCGAGCGATCGCGAGCAGCATCGGCCGGTTGGAGTCGCGGATCTGCCCGGGACCGAGGGAAGGCGCCGAGCTGCCCGGTGGCCCAGCCTCGACGAGCTCGTCGCCGGTCGACAGGACGCCCACCTTCGGGCGGGGGTGCACCTGGACCGTCGATGCGCCCACGCTGGCCAGCACCCCGAGGTGGGCACCCGAGAGGACGGCCCCGGCCGGGAAGACCTGTTGCCCTTGGGTCAGATCGCCTCCGGCCGGCCGCACGTGATCGCCGGGCTTGGCTTCGACCTCCACGAGAACCGCAGAGCCCACTCCCTCTTCGATCCGGGTCCGCTCGACCATCACGATCGCATCAGCGCCTTCGGGGATTGGAGCGCCGGTCATGATCCGGATCGCCTCACCCGGGCCGACCACCCGATCCGGCGCACGGCCGGCGGGCAGCTCCCCCACCACTTTCAAGCTGACTGGCGCATCCGTACTCGCGCCGCTCGTGTCGCAAGCGCGCACGGCGTAGCCATCCATCGCGGTGTTCGCGAACGGCGGCACGTCCTCGCTGGTCGACACTGCCTCGGCCAGGACGAGGCCATGCGCGTCGGCGAGTGGAACCTCGATCGGTTCGAGGACCGAGACCGCGCGCAGGATCTCGTCGCGGACTTGTTCCAGCGGAACGAGAGGCATCTCAGAGCCCGCGGCGCGCCACGATCGACTTCAGGACCTCCGCGAGACCCGGTCCAAGGTCGTCCCGGTCGAGCGCGAGCTCGACGTTGGCGCGCAGGAAGTCGAGCTTGTCGCCCGCGTCGTACCGGCCCTCGGAGAACGTCACGCCGTGCACCGGACACTCGTCGATGAGGAGCCCGATCGCGTCGGTGAGCTGGATCTCGCCGCCCATCCCCGGCGTCGTCCGGTCGAGCGCGTCGAACACCTCGGGCGGGAGCACGTAGCGGCCGATCACCGCGAGGTTCGACGGCGCATCGGCAGGCTTCGGCTTCTCGACCACGCCCCGCACGCGCATGACTCCAGCCATCCCCGACTTCGTCGATTCGATCTCCTCCACGGCGGCGCAGCCGTACGCGGAGATCTCCTCGGGCGTCGACTCCATCAGCGCGAGCACCGCGCCGCCGTGCTCGGCCTGCGTCGCCAGCATGCGCGAGAGGAGCACGGCGTCATCGATCATCAAGTCATCTGCGAGCATCACCGCGAACGGCTCGTCGCCCACGTGCTCGCGCGCCATCGACACTGCGTGGCCGAGCCCCAGCGGCTCGAGCTGACTCACGTAGTGGAGATCGGCGAGGTTGCTCACGGCGCGGACCTCTGCAAGCAGGTCGAGCTTGCCCTGCTCCTCCAGATGGCGCTCGAGCTCGGCATCACTGGAGAAGTGGTCTTGGATCGCCTGCTTCTCGGGCCCGATCACCACGAGCACGTCGGTGATGCCCGCCGCCACCGCCTCCTCGACCACGTATTGGATCGACGGCTTGTCGACGATCGGGAGGAGCTCCTTCGGCTGGCTCTTGGTGGCCGGCAAGAACCGGGTGCCCAAACCCGCGGCCGGAATCACGGCTTTGGAGACGGCGCCCTGCTTCGCCGCGCTCATGCCGGCGGCTCACCAGCATCCGAGGAGGGAGTCGCCTCGGTTTCCAGATCTGGCCTGGGCGACAGGTCGAAGCGCCTCGTCGCCTCACCGCGCGACTCGAGGTCGGAGCGCAGGCCGATCTCCTGGCCGCGCACGACGCGCAACAGGCTCTTCAAGTGCCGGATGATGATCAGCCCGGCGATCACGCTGACCACGGTCATGTCGAGCCAGCTCGCACCGCGAGCGACGACGATCACCGTGAAGGTGACCACAGCCACGACCGAGGCGACCGAAGCCCGGCGCAAGCCGCGCGCAATCGCGATCCACACGATCCCGGTGATGACCATCACGAGGGGGTGCGGCACGGCGAGTGCGCCGGCACTGGTCGCGACTCCACGGCCACCTTTGAAGTGCCGGGTGATCGGGAACACGTGACCGAGCACGGCGGAGAGTCCGAGGATGTAGGCACCGCGGTGCCCGTCGAACCCGTCGTCGACGATCGCGCCGATCCCGGCGGCGAGCGCGCCCTTGCCGATGTCGAGCACCAGCACGAGCAGGCCCCACTTCCAGCCCATGAGTCGGAAGATGTTCGAGGCGCCCGGGTTGCCCGACCCCTCGTTGTGGACGTCGATGTCGCGCCGACGGGCCACGAGCCGCGCGCTCGGGAACGTGCCGAGCAGGTAGGCGAAGGGGACGAGGACGAGGGCCTGTACGAGCTCCGACATGCGAGCGTCATTCTGTCGGGCCGGTCGCCGGAGGTGTGCTCGTCGAGAGTGCGGTAGCCTTAGCAGTCCCAGCCCACGAGTGCTAAGAGCACCAGGCCACCCGAGAGCACGCCGATGCCGACCTATCGATACCGCTGCAACAAGTGCGGCGACGAGATCGAGGTGTGGCAGTCGATCACCGACTCGGCGCTCACGACGCACGAAGCCTGCGGTGGCGCCCTGGCCAAGGTGCTCAGCGCGGCGGGCATCGTGCTGAAGGGCTCGGGCTTCTACAAGACCGACAACCGCTCGGGGACCGGCAATGGCCGAGGTTCGAGCAAGTCGGAGACGTCGGAATCGGAGTCGGACTCGAAGTCCGACTCCAAGAAGTCGGAGTCCAAGTCGTCAGACTCCAGCTCGACGTCGTCGGACTCCGGCTCCTCGGGTGCGTCGAGCAAGTCGAGCAAGTCGAGCAAGTCGAGTGACACCTCGAGCTCTTCGGGGTCCAGCAGCAAGTCCTGACGCACCTCCCCCTGGCCTTCCCTCCATCGCGCGCGCCCGGCGCGCTTCGGTCGGGAGGTATTCCAGGTGAGACGCCCTGCGCCGCCGCGCGCGGTCGTGCTTCGTGTTGGCGCGGTCATCGTGGTGGTGGTCACTGCGGCATTGGTTGCGTCTGATCTCGCCGCGCTGCACCGTCGAGCGAAGGAGTTCGGCGAACCACGACAAGCGGTCGTCGCGCGGCGCGACCTCCTCGTTGGCACAAGGATCACATCGGGTGACGTCACCACGCGCACGATCTACTCGTCGCAGCTGCCGCCCGAAGTGTTCGACGACAAGCGCGCCGCCGTCGGTCGGGTCGTGACCGTGCCGCTGCTCCGTGATGGCTTTGTAGCGCGTGGCAACGTCGCGGCGCGCCACCGCACCGGCCTCGACGGCGCGATCCCGAATGGCATGCGTGCGCTGCGCATCGTGGTGGCAGACGCGGTGCAGCCGCGCGTCGGCGCGTCGGTCGACGTGCTCGCGAGCTTCGAGGGGGGCTCTTTCCCGACTGGCGATGCGGAATCACTCGAGGGCTTGGACTCGCTCAGCACCGGCTCGGCCACGGTCATCGCCGAGGGTGTGCTGGTGCTCGGTGTGAACGCGGCCAGCTCCGCAACGACGGGTGGTGCGGCACGGGGCGTCACGCTGCTGGTCACGCCTCGCCAAGCGCGCGACCTCGTTTTCGCGATGACCCACGGCGTCATCACGATCAGCCTCGTGCCGCCCGAGGACACCAACTCCCCGTAGAGCAAGCACCAGCGTTCTGAAGGCGCGTCATAGGGTGAGCGCGTGCCGGTTCTGCACGCCATCGTCCTCGGGATCGTCCAGGGTCTCTCGGAGTTCCTGCCGATCTCGTCGAGCGGGCACCTCATCCTCGTGCCCGAGCTGTTCGAGTGGAACGAGCTCGTCAACCGTCCGCAGCTCAACAAGACCTTCGACGTCGCGCTGCACATCGGCACGTTGGTGGCCGCGCTCTGGTACTTCCGCAAGGACCTCGGCCGCTACGCCGCTGCCGGGCTCCGCACGATCCGCACCCGCCAGATTCGAACCACCGACGAGCGGCTCGCCTGGCTCCTCCTCCTGTCGGCCGTCCCCGGCGCGATCGTGGGTGCCGCCCTGAGCAGCACGATCGACAAGGAGCTCGGCGACCCGGTGCTGATCGGCGTGATGCTCGTGGTCTTCGGTGTCGTCCTCTGGTTCGCCGACCGCCTCGCCGGGAGTCGCCCTACCGAGAGCTTCGGCACGCGCGACGCGATCGTGATGGGCGTGGCGCAAGCACTCGCACTCCAGCCGGGCATCTCACGCTCGGGCGTCACGATGTCGGTCGGACGCTGGCTGCACTTCGACCGCGCCGCGGCCGCGCGCTTGTCGTTCTTGATGAGCATCCCGATCATCGGCGGGGCCGCGCTCTACAAGGCTGTCGACGTGCTCACCGGGCGAGGCATCCCCGACGACTTCGTGGAGCCGATGATCTGGGGCACCATCGCTTCGGGTGTCAGCGGCTTCGTCGCGATCGCGGGGCTGCTGCGACTCATCACGACGAAGTCGTTTGCACCGTTCGTCGTGTACAGAATCGTGTTCGGAATCGGAGTGATCGTGATCTTTGCGACCGGCCTGAGATGAACGGGCCTGAGATGAACGGGCCTGTTGGATGAGCTCCGAGCCGATCGAGGCCGTCATCTTCGACTTCGGTGGCGTGATCTCGGTGCCGGTGTTCCACGATCTCGACCCGGTCGACGACGAGTTCGGTGTCCCGCGCGGATCGCTGAATCGTCTGCTCTTCGGCGGTCCGGACGAAGCGAACCCCGACTTCCATCGGCTCGAGACCGGCGAGCTCAGCTTCGCCGACTACCTCGCCGGACTCGAGCGTCGCGCACCGGAGATCATCGGCCGCGAGCTCGACGCCGACGCGTTCACGAGGTTCTCGGCGACGCGCGGGCTCCAGATCCAGTGGCCAGTCGTGCACCGCATCCGTGGATTGCGCGACGACGGCATGAAGCTCGCGCTGCTCACCAACAACGCGAAGGAGTTCTCCGACGCGTGGCGCGCGAGCTTCCCGGTGCTGGAGCTCTTCCCCGTCGTCATCGACTCCAGTGAGGTCGGACTGCGCAAGCCCGATCAGCGCATCTACGAGCTGACGTGTGAGCGCGTCGGCACCGAGCCCACCGCCGCGGTGTTCCTCGACGACAACGAGGAGAACATCGAATCCGCCCGCGCGGTCGGCCTCGAGTGCATCCAGGTGACGCCCGACCCCATGGTCACGATCGCCGAGCTCGACGAGATGCTGGCGCGCCGGGGAACGGCGTAGCGAGGAACTGGTGACGAGCCGCTGATCAAGCCCCACTCATCGTCATCTCGGACACCAAGACCGTCAGGCCAGCCGCACTGCCCGGGAGCCATTCGAGGTCCGTCCCGACCTCGGCGATGTCGAGCAGGATGCGCGGGAGGGTCGAGGCGATCGTGACCTCGCGCACGGGCTCAGCGAACGCGCCGTCGCGCACCATGAGTCCTTCGGCCCCGACGGAGAAGTCACCGCTCACCGGGTTGGTGCCCGAGTGCAGACCGCTCACCGACTGCACGTAGAGCGCCTCCTCCAACCCCGTCATGAGGTCTTCGGGGCTGCGCGTCCCGGGCGAAAGCGAGATCGCACGCGCGCCACATCCGGGTGTCGAGGCGAACGAGCGAACCGCGGCACCGTTCGTGCCAGTGTTCGATCGGCGACCCGTGTAGGTGTTGTGGAGGAAGCCACGCAGCACGCCCTCGACGATCAGGTCGTTCCGACGTGATGCCACTCCTTCCGCGTCGTGCATCGTCGCCCCGTGGGCGTCGGCGTTGGTGGGATCGTCCTGCAGCGTCACGCACGGCGCGGCTACGGACTCACCCTCGCGACCCACGAAGATCGACCGACCCTTCACGATCGCTTCGCCGCTCAACGCTGCGCCGAGCACGCCGAGCAACGAAGCCGTGACTAGCGGATCGAACACAACTGGCAGTCTTCGTGATGGCGGCTGCGTGGCACCGAGCAGACGCGTGGAGCGCGTGGCGGCGTCGGCCGCGGCCTTCGCGGGATCGAGATCGCTGAACGCGCGCCCCGCGCTCAGTCCGTACCCGGTCTGGGTCTGCGCATCCTCGCCGGCCATTGCGATCACCACGCAGCCGGCCGTCGTGCGCTGCGACGCCGCTTGCACACCGTGTGAGCTCGCGACCGCGAGCTCCGTCAGCCCATCGCCGTACGACGCGTACTCGACGCCGCGCACCCGCGGGTCGGCGGCGCGGGTGGCTGCTTCGAGCTCCAGCGCGAACGCGACCTTCGCGTCGGTAGTTGTTCGCGCGAGCTCTTCGGACCAGAGGTCCAGGGTCACTGCGTCGTTCGAGCGTGCTTCCTCGGCAGTGACCAGTCCGTGCCACTCGTCGGGTGTCGCGAACCGTGCGTTGTCTCGCGCGTCGGCGAGCGCGGCGTCGATGATCTCCGGCTCGAGCGTCGCCGCCCACGCGAACCCCTGCCGGCCTTCAATGACCACGCGCACGCCAACTCCCGCGCGTTCAGCGACGGTGAGCGACTCGACCTCGCCGTCGAAGACCTTCACGTCGGTCTCGCGGGTGTGCGATGCGTACGCCTCGAGCTCCTCACCCGGCGCGGCGCGCTCGGCGAGGTCGACGACCAGTCCGAGGAGATCAGCCATGAGCGTGCCGCGCGTCAGCCAGCGGTGCCGCCGACGGTGAGCTCCGCGACTCGCAGCGTCGGCTGTCCGGAGGAGACCGGCACCCCCTGACCCTCTTTGCCGCACGTGCCAGCCCAGGTGTCGAAGTCGTTCGCCACGGCGTCGACGAGCCGCAGGGTCTCGGGCCCGTTGCCGATGAGCTGGGCCGCGCGCACAGGCTCGGTGACCTTGCCGTCCTCAATCAGGTAGGCCTCGGTCACGCCGAACACGAAGTCGCCGGTGGCGGTGTTCACCTGGCCGCCGCCGAGCGCCGTGCAGTACAGGCCGTGCGGCGTGCTCGCGATGAGATCGTCGGGATCACCCTCGCCGGACAGGAGAAAGGTGTTCGTCATGCGGACCATCGGCAGGTGCTCGTAGGTCTCCCGGCGGCCGTTGCCGGAGCTCGGTCGACCTTCCTTCCGCGCCCGCAGGTGATCCCACATGTAGTCGGTGAGCACACCGTCTTCGATGAGCACGTTGCGCTGCGCCGGCGCGCCCTCGTCGTCGATCGCGAACGTGCCCCACTCCCGGGCGTACCGGCCGTCGTCGACCAGGGTGACGAGCGGCGACGCCACCTGCTCGCCGACCTGACCGCGGAACACCGACGCGTCGCGCCCCACGAGGTCGGCCTCGAGCCCATGACCGCAGGCCTCGTGGAACAGCACCGCACCGGCGCCGCGCCGCAGCACCACGGGGAGCTTCCCCGACGGCGCCGGGCGGGCCGACAGCATCGTGAGCGCGCGGTCGGCGGCGATGCGAGCCACCTCTTCGGGATCGATCTCGTCGAACAGCTCGAAGCCCACACTTCGGCCGGGCGCCTCGGTGCCGGTCTGCATCCCCGTGTCTCCGACCGCAACGCATTGCACGGAGAAGCGCGTCCGCACCTGGTCGTCCTCCGCAAGCAGTCCTTCGGAGTTCGCCACGAGGATGCGACGGCGCCCGTCGGCGTATGCCGCGCGCACTTGCCGGATCGAGTCACCACGAGCACGCGCCGCGTCATCGGCACGCGCGAGCACCTCCAGCTTGCGAGCCTTCGGCGTGGTCTCGGGCGCGTCGGTGACCTCGTGCGTTCGCTCGACGTGTCGGCGGGTGAGCGCGATCACTTGCGCGCCGCCTCCGTTGCCACGAGCAGCCGCGGCCGCAGCCTCCGCGGCGTTGCGCAACCCCTCGCCGGTGAGGTCCGCGGTGTGTGCGTAGCCCGTGGTCTCACCGCGCACGACACGCACGCCGGCTCCGCTTGCGTGGCCCGACACGAGCTCTTCGATCTTCCCGTCGTCGAGCTGTGCGCTCGATGATGACCGACGCTCGACGAAGATCTCGGCGAAGTCGCCGCCGTCTCGCAGCGCGCGCGTCAGCGTCTGTTGGAGAACGTCTTCGTCGAGCAAGGGATCCTCTACGTCTGGTCGACTCCGCGTCGCGCTCCCGGTCATCCGACCAGCGCGACGCTGCGTCTCGCTAGGGTATTTCAATGCCAGTGCGCGTCGGTCTCTCCGCGGTTGCACACATGGAAGTCACGGAAAGCGACACCGCGACCGCGCTCGGCACCGGAGACGTGCCGGTGCTGGCGACGCCCCGCGTCGTCAACCTCGCCGAGGAAGCTACCGTGCAAGCCGTCGCGAACGACCTCGACGACGACAGCGCCACCGTCGGGTATCGCGTCCAACTGGACCACCTCGCTCCCACCGCGGTCGGCGGCCAAGTCCACGCCGAAGCAATCCTCGAGTCCGTCGAAGGCCGCCGCCTCACCTTCCGAGTCAGCGTGAGCGACGGCCGCGGCCTCGTCGCCGCCGGCCGCATCACCAGAGTCGTCGTAGAACGAGACCGATTCCTCGACAAGGCCGGCAGCTAGCCCTGGCTCCCGGCCTTCCCGCGCCTTCGGCGCGACTCAACCGAGATTGCTGGAGCGCGGATACGCGTCCGCCGGGTCGGTGAGCACGTTGATCACCGACAGGCCCGGATGCGCGAGGCCGCGGTCGATCGCTGCGCCGATGTCTCCGGGCTGCTCGATCAGCTCGCCGTGCGCGCCAAGCGCTTCGGCCACCTGGTCGTAGCGAGTACCCGGACGCAGCTCGGCCACGACGTCGTACCCGAAGATCAGCTGCATCGGGTGCTTCTCGAGTCCCCAGATCCCGTTGTTGCCGATGATCGCGGTCACGTTCACGTTGTGGCGCACGAGTGTGTCGAGGTCGCCGAGGGTGAACCCGATGGCGCCGTCGCCGTACATCACCACCACCTGTCGCTGCGGATACGCGAGCGCGGCGGCGAGCGCGTACCCGGTGCCGGCCCCGAGGCATCCGTAGGGGCCAGGCCCGAGAAAGCAGCCTGGAGTGAAGGTGTCGACGTACTTGCCCGCGTACGACACGAAGTCACCACCGTCGCCGATGACCACCGCGTCCTGCGCGAGACGGGTGCGCAGCTCACCGTAGATGCGCGCGGGGTGGATCGGGAACGCATCCGACTCGAGCGTGTCACGCTCAGCCTCCCGTCTGGCGTGCTCGTCCTCCCTCAGACGCGCGATCCAGTCGCCGCGTGCTTTGAGCGCAGCACCGTCGCTCGCCGTCGGCACCTGCTCCGCGAGCGCCTCGAACATCACTTTGAGATCGCCGGCCGCGGACGCCGCAAGCTCGACGTGTGGTGCGACGCCTCCTTCGGTGTCGGCGAGGTGCACGACCGGTGCGTTGAACGACCCGAAGCCGAGCCGGAAGTCGAGTGGCGTGCCAACAACGACGACGAGGTCGGCTTCCACGAACGCAACCTTGCGCGCACGCGAGAAAGCGCGCTCGTGATCGGCCGGGATCAACCCGCGGCCGAGGTCGTTCGCAAACGCCGGGATGTTCGCCGCTTCGATGAGCGCGAGCACCGCATGCTCCGCGCCGGCCCAATAGACGTCGCCACCCACCATCAAGACGGGTCGCGCCGACTTGGCAAGGAGATCGGCGACGCGTGCGACCGCGTCCGGATCCGGCGCCGCGCCCGCAAGTGCACCTGCGTCGGGTGCGTTCGGCACCGGCGACTCCGTTCCACCCCACCCGTCGAGAGGAATGTCCACGAATGCGGGGCCGCGGTGCGGTGTGCGCGCCGTACGCAATGCCGCGTCGAGACCGGTCGCCACCGCGTCGCCGTCCTCGAGCGTCGCCGCGTGCTTCGTCACCGACGCCACGATCGGCACGTGGTCGAGCTCCTGCAACGAGCCTGATCCCCACCGCGCTTGCGGCGCGCGTCCACCGATCACGAGCAGCGGCGATCCGTTGAGGTGTGCGCTGGTGATCGCGCTCACTCCGTTCGTCACACCGGGACCCGCAGTGAGCGCCGCGACACCGACGCGGCGGGTCACCTTCGCCCAACCTTCCGCGGCGAACGCGGCGGTCTGCTCGTGACGGGTGTCGACCAGTGCCACGTCGTGCTTCACGCAGCCGTCGTAGAGCGGGAAAAGGTGACCGCCGCTCAAGGTGAAGAGCATGTCGACACCGTGCACCTTCAAGGTCTCGGCGGCGACCTCCCCCGCAGGCTTCACGTCACTCACCTTCAGGCCTCCACACCCACATGTGCGCGGATGAAGCCTTGGACTGCAGACAGGTAGACGTCGGGGTTCTCGAACTGCGGCGCGTGACCGGCGTCGGGGACCACGACGAGCTCCGCGTCCGGAATGGTCGACGCGATCGCGTGACAGTCGGTGAGGAACGGTTCGTCCTGCTCGCCGACGATCACGAGCGTCGGGCACGTGACCGAGCCCAGCTCCGAGAGCTGGTTGGGCTGGTGTGCGATCTCCTGGATCAGCGCGGCGTAGGCAACCGGCGGCACCGCGAAGAAGTTCTTGCGCTGGTACTCGAGGTGGCCCGGCCGTTCCTTCTTGAGGCGCTGGTCGGCCGGTGTGCCCAGCGGATCGAGCTCGTCGAGGAGCTGACGCACCACGACCATCCCTTCGGTGAGCGCGACGGCCGCGCCCATCTCCACCATGTCGGGGTCGACCCCACTCGGGCAGCCCGGCGAGGTGCCCATGAGCACGAGCGCGTCCACTCGATCGGGATGCGCGAGAACGACTTGCCGCGCGGCCATGCCACCCATCGACCACCCGAGCAGGCGGAACCGGGAGAAGCCGAGCGCATCGGCGACCTGGAGCACGTCGGCCGCGAGGCGATCGAGCGAGTACGCGTCGGCGTGATCGGGCTTGTCGCTCTCCCCGTGGCCGCGATGGTCGAACCGCGCCACGGTCGCGAACCGGGCCAACGCGGACACGTGGTCCGCGAAGTCCTCCTTGGCGCCCGTGAAGCCGTGGACGATCAGCAGCGGGGGGCCTTCGCCATGCACCTCCACCGCCAAGCGCACGCCGTCGTCGGTCGTCACGTCGTTCCGCACCGCCGCGACCGTACTGGGAGTGCGATCCGCGCACCGACGACAGCCTCGTGGGCGGGTCGCCTGACGGAGCCCGCCGGACGCCTCGTAGTCTAAGGAGCCATGGCGCTTTCGACGACGGCTGCGACGCGCCCCCACCGCCCCTGGGTGAAGTGGGTTCGTCTCGCCGTCAGCGCGGTGCTGCTCGCCGTGCTCATCACGAAGTTCGACGCGGACGACCTGCTGCCGGACGACCGCAGCCTGCCCGGCGCGCTCGCGTTCTTGTGCTCGGGCATCGCAATCATGGGCCTGAGCTTCCTGCTCGCTTCGTGGCGGTGGCAGCGCGTGCTCGCCGTGTACGGCGCGCAGGTGCCGCTGCGCACGCTCCTGAAGCACTATCTCGCCGGTCAGTTCGTGGGCAACGCGCTCCCGTCCACCATCGGCGGTGACGTGCTGCGGGTCAGCCGTTGCGCACGCGACGTGGGTCCGACCGAAGTGGCCTTCGCGTCGGTCGTGATCGAACGGCTCACCGGGTTCTTCGCGCTCCCCGTCTTGACGTTCGTCGGGTTCCTCATCGAGCCCAGCCTCCTGGAGAAGGGCCGCTCGTGGATCGCGGTCGTGATCGCGGGGAGCACACTGGCCATCCTCGGGGTGATCCTCCTGCTCGCCGGGAGTCCGAAGCTCGCCGGTCGCTTCAAGGACCACGAGAACTGGATGCGCTACATCGGCATCGTGCACGTGGGCGTCGACCGCCTGCGTCGCGACCCACGCGACGCCTGGGGCGCGCTCGGCGCCGCCGTCGCGTACCAGCTCTCCGTCGTCATCGCCGTGTACTGCGCGGTGCACACGATCGGGCTCACGATCTCCAATGCGTCGATCCTGGCGTTCGTCCCCGCGGTCGCCATGGTGCAGGTGCTGCCGATCTCGCTCAGCGGACTCGGCGTGCGGGAAGGCACGCTCGCGCTCCTGTGGCACCCACTGAGTGGCGGCGTGCCCACCGCGCAGTCCGTCGCGGTCGGGTTGCTCTGGTACGCGATGACGGTGATCGTCAGCCTGGCGGCCGCGCCGGCCTTCGTGTTCGGACACCACGACCGCGATCACAAGGTGACCGCGCCGGTGGCGGGAAGCTCGTGAGCAAGGCTGGATCATGAGCATCGCCCCGCCGCAGCTGCGCGGTCTGCACCGACGCCTCCCCGGCGCGCGAGTCCTCAGCGACGGCACCGTCGCGTACTGGTGGGCCGAGCTGCTGTCGGCCGTCGTGTTCTACGTCGTCTACTCCACGATCCGGAACCTCAACGGGCAGAACCCGACGGTGGCGCGACTCAACGCGCTGAAGCTGATGCGCTGGCAGGAGACGCTCGGGATCAACCACGAGCAAGCGATGCAGGAGTGGGCGCTCCAGTACAAGCCGCTGATCATCGCCTGCAACTACTTCTACGGTTCGTTGCACTTCATCGTCACGACCGGTGTACTCATCTTCTTGTACCGGAAGTTCAGCGATGAGTACCCGCTGTGGCGCAACATGCTCGCGATCAGCACCGGTCTCGCGTTGATCGGCTTCGCGCTGTGGCCGCTCATGCCGCCCCGGCTCCTGCCGTCGCACTACGGCTTCCAGGACACGCTCGAGCAATATCCGACGTTCTGGTCGTTCAACCGCGGTGCCGTGAACAAGATCTCGAACCAGTTCGCCGCGATGCCCAGCGTTCACTGCGCCTGGGCGCTGTGGTGCGCGCTGGCACTCGTTCCGCGAGTACGTCGAACTTGGGCGAAGGTGCTCGCGGGCTTGTACCCCGTCGGCACGGTGATCTCGATCGTGCTCACCGCCAACCACTTCTTCCTCGACGTGGTCGGCGGCTTCGTGGTCCTCGGATTCGGCTATCTCATCGCCCGCGCCATCACCCGCGCTGGACGCGCGTCACCGCACGACCCGCCGTCACCCGCGCGTGAGCGCGAACCCGCGTCGGTCTGATCACCTTGCCGGAGGACTGAGGATGTACCTGGATCACGTCGCGTTGGCGACGCGCGACGCGGGACCGCCGCTGGCTTTGCTGGTAGGTGAGCTCGGCGCCACGGTGCTGTCGGGCGGCTTGGCCATCGGCTACCGGCCGATGCAGGTCCACGTCGGCGACGGCGATTCGGGCATGAAGGTCGAGCTCCTCGAGCCATGGCGCACCGAGGAGAACGACTTCCTCGCCCGGTTCGTCGACCGGCACGGTCAGGGTCCGCACCACCTCACGTTCAAGGTCGACGACCTCGAGGCGATGTTGGCGCGCGTCGAGCAGGCCGGGCTCACGGCGGTGGGCATCGACCTCTCCTCTCCGGTGTGGATGGAGGCGTTCCTGCAACCCCGCGACGCGCACGGCACGGTCGTGCAGCTCGCCGAGTCGTCGGTGCCCGGCAAGTCTCCGCTCGACGACTACGCGTACGTCGAGACGCAGGGGGCGCGGCTCATGGAGGGCGAGGGTGGCGAGCAGTGGTGGCCGGACACGCCACCGCGTGCATCGGAGCGCAGCTACCTGCGCCGGATCGTGATGGCCACGCCGGACCTCGCGGCGACCACGTCCTTCTTCACCGATCTCCTCGAAGGCACCGAGCGTGCTCGTGGGCAGAGTCCCGACGGGCAGGACTGGATCGATCTGGTGTGGGCAGGCGGCAGCTGCATCCGTCTCGAAGAACTGGCGGGTGCCCAGGGTGACCGACCGGCCAGGATCGATCGGCTCGAGGTGGAAGGTCCGGGTCAGGCGCGCGAGCTCGACATCGCCGGGGCCCGCGTCGTCGTGAGTCCAGCCTCGTAGGAGGCCGGAGCGCTCAGTCCTTCTTCTCGAGGTGCCGCGCGAAGAGGAAGCCGGCAAGGAAGCCGAGCAGCGCACATCCCGCGATCACGAAGACGAGCTGCACGCTGACCGTCTTGATCAGGAAGTCGATCGGCGTCTCCTCGAAGTTCACCGCACCGAAGATCGCCACGATCAGGACCAGGATCCCGATCGTGATCTGACGACGGTTCGGTCGCCATCCCGTGGCCGCTGTGTTCGGTGTCGTGCTCTCGACCATGTGGCCGCCTCCCCCGCTCGAAGTGGCGGGAAATCTACCGAGCGACCGGGCGGGCGCGCTGGGCCACGACCTCGAGCGTCGTCTCCCGCACCGCTCGGTCGGCGAACGACAGCTGGGCATCGCGTGCGTTCACGATGGCCAGGCGGCGCGGCGGCATCCCCGCGATCGGCATCACCCGGACGGTGAGATCGCCAGGCACCGCCATCTCGGGCAGCACCGACGCACCGACGCCCGCCGCGACCAGATCGGCGACGAGCCGGATGCCCTCGACTTCGACGACGATCGGGAGGTCGACGCGCTGCGCGGCGGCAGCCGCTTCGACCTCGTGCCGCAACGGGTTCGCTCGCGGCGGCATGACCATGCCAAGGCTCGCGACCGCGGCCAGCGGCACAGGCGGAGCGGGCATCTGCACGTCACGCGGGACGACCGCGACCAACGCCTCTTCGAAGACGGTCTCGCTCACGAGCCGGCGGTCGCTCACGGGCTCGGTGACGAGCGCTTGCGAGAGCTCGCCCGCGAGCACCTCGCTCATGAGGCGCTCGGACGCGGCCTCGTTCACGAGCAGACGGATGCCAGGCGCGCGTTCGCGCAGGCTGGCGACGAGCTGCGGCACCACCCATCGGCTCGCCGTACCGACGATGCCGAAGCTCGACGCACCGACCTCGAGACCTTGGAGCATCGCCAGGTCGGTGCGCATCGCCTCGACCTCGCGGCGGATGCGCCGGGCCCGCTCGAGCACGACCTCCCCGGACTCGGTGGGCTCGGCGCCGCGGCGGCTGCGCACGAGGAGCGACGCGCCGAGCTCGGTCTCGAGCTGGCGCACCTGATCGGAGACGTTCGACTGCACGGTCGCCAGCACGTCGGCGGCCGCCGTGAACGATCCCTCCTCGGCGATGGCCAAGAGGGTCTCCAGGTGGCGCAGCTCCACCTCGCCCTGCCTTCCGTCGGTCTCGCCTATCCATCTGTGAGACCGATGGAGCATATCACTTGTACCTGTTGGACAGATTGGTGGCGCGCGGTGCACGATGGTGTTCGTGGCGGCGGAGACGATCTCGAACCTCATCTTCACGGGGCCCTTGGCCTGGACCGCCGATGCTGCGTGCATCGGCCAGACCGACGTGTTCTTCGCGCCGGCCGGCGAGCGCCCCGAAACCCGCATCCTGCGCGAAGCGCGGGCGCGGTCGATCTGTCGGAGCTGTGAGGTGCTGCATCCGTGCCGTGAGTGGGCACGCGAGAACCGCGAGTACGGCTACTGGGGCGGCGAGTCCGAAGAGGAGCGCGCCGCGGCGGGCTACCGCGTCGACATGCCGGTCGGACGGGTGGCGCGCTACCCGAAGGGCGCAGGCAAGCCGGTGAAGCCGCGCGAGTCCCGCGTCGCCTGAGTCACACCTTCGTTCACCGTAGAACTCTCTGCGAAGCCGCCGCTACCCTGCGGCGCGTGACCAGCTCCACCCCCGCTCCTGATGGGGTAGATCTCGACGTCCTCGCGCCGTGGTTCGCTGAGCATGTTGATGGCGCGACCGGCGCGCCGCTCAACGCCGAGCTGATCGCCGGCGGCCGCTCGAACCTCACCTACGCAGTCACCGACGGCAGCTCCACGTGGGTGCTCCGACGCCCACCGCTGGGACACGTCGTGGCCACCGCGCACGACATGGGTCGCGAGTACCGGGTGATGGCCTCGCTCGCGGGGACCGCCGTTCCCGTTCCCAGGATGTTCGCCGCGTGCGATGACCCTGACGTCACCGGCGCGCCGTTCTACGTCATGGAGAAGGTCGACGGCCGCGTGCTGCGCGACCTCGACGAGATCGCCACGCTCAACGAGGACGACGCCCGACGGTGCTCGCACGCGCTCGTCGATGTGCTCGCCGACCTCCACGACGTCGACTACCTCGACGCCGGCCTCGGCGAGTTCGGCCGCCCCGAGGGCTTCCTGGCCCGCAACGTCGCTCGGTGGGGCAAGCAGTGGCAGGCGAACAAGACAAGGGAGCTTCCCCAAATCGACGAGATCGCGCGCCGACTCGACGCGGCGCTGCCGGAATCGGGCCCGCCGACGATCGTGCACGGCGACTACCGCCTCGACAACACCATGCTTGCTCCCGACGATGCAGGGAAGATCGTCGCCGTCCTCGACTGGGAGATGTCGACGCTCGGCGATCCGCTCACGGATGTCGCGTTGTTGCTCGTGTACTGGGGCGCCGGCGGGTCGGACATCGCGTTGAGCTCCACCCAAGGGGTGTCGCAAGTACCGGGCTTCATCTCGATCGACGAGGTGGTCGAGCGGTATGCCGAACGGTCTGGCCGATCGATCCAGCATCTCGACTTCTACGTCGTGTTCGCGCTCTACAAGCTCGCGGTCATCCTCGAAGGCATCAACGCCCGGTTCCTGATGGGCAAGACGCTGGGCGAGGGCTTCGAGCAGATGGGTCTCGGCGTGATCGCGCTCGCCGACGCTGCGCTCGACCGGGCTGCGAAGTCGGCCGATCCCCAGCTACGAGGGTGACGGACGAGGATGAGCGAGCTGCGGGTCACCTCGTCGTGCCGCATCGACCTCGGCGAGCTGGAGTGGCACACGAGTCGCTCGGGCGGACCCGGTGGACAGCACGCCAACACCTCTGACACGCGCGTCGAGGTGCGCTTCGACGTCGAGGAGTCGGCATCGCTGGGCCCGCGCCAGCGCGCCCGTCTCCTGGAGCGACTCGGGCCGGTCGTGCGGGCAACCGCCGCCGACTCCCGTTCTCAAGCCCGCAACCGTGAGCTCGCGCTGGAGCGCCTGCGCTCAAAGCTGGCCGAAGGACTCCGAGTGCAGACGCCGCGGCGGGCAACCCGCCCGTCCCGATCAGCCAAGCAACGTCGCCTCGACACCAAGCATCGACGCGGTGAGCTGAAGCGTCGTCGGCAACGCCCGACTCGAGACGACTGATCCCGGACGAAGCCATCGGTTCCGCCCCGGGGTGGCCTTGCCGCCCCGGACCTACCAGAGTCGAGGGGCGGGCCGCGCCGGGAGAGTCAGCCGGGAGGGCCTGCCCTCCCCGCCCTGACTACATGTGACGTGAGATGTAGCCCCGCTTGCGGAACGTCGCGAGCATCCGCGTCATGTACCAGACCGAGAGGGCCGAGAGCGCCACGGCTCCTCCGGCGGCGATGCCGACTTCGCCCCAGGGAAGTGGATGCCCGTTCACAACCTTGTGCGCGGCCGCGAACACGTGCGTGGTCGGCAGCGCCTGCGCGATCGGCTGGAGCACGTCGGGGAGCGCCCGCACCGGGTAGAAGATCCCCGAGAGCGGCAGCAGCAGCGCGATGAAGCCCCACGTCATCATCTCGGCGCCCTGCCCGACCCGCAGGATGAGCCCGATCACGACGAGCGCGACCGCCCAACCGACGACGATCAGCACGGCGGCCAAGGGGATGAGTGACAAGCCCAGGCTCGTGATCTCGAACGCGAACAGCGCGAACGCCACGACCGCGGCCAACGACACGCCGATCAGGAGCTTCGCCAGTCCGAACAGCGCGACACCGGCGCCGTACTCGAGCTCCGAGAGCGGCGTCACCATCAGGTTGAGCAGGTTGCTCGACCACGTCTCCTCGAGGAACCCGGTCGCGACGCTCACCTCGGCCTGAAAGACGACATGGAAGAGGATGATCCCGGAGAGCAGGAACGCGACGCTCGCGGCGGTGCCGCCTTGCTGCTGTCCGAAGTAGATCCCGATCGCGCCGAAGAGCACGGCGTCGACGACGGGCCACACGACCATGTCGAACCACCGTTGCGGCGCGCGCCACAGCACGTAGAACTGACGGCGCGAGATGGCAAGCACGCGGTCGGCGTTCACGAGACCTGCTCCTGGTCAGGTTCATGAGCGACGCCCCCGTCAGCAAGGTGCAGGAACACGCCCTCCAGGTCGTCTCGACCGAAGCGGGCCGCCACCGCTTCGGGCGTGCCGTCAGCCACGACCTTGCCCGCCGAGACGAACACGACGCGCTCGCAGAGGCGCTCGACCTCGACCATGTTGTGACTGGTGACCAACAGCGCGGTTCCCTCTTCTGCACACAGTCGTTCGAGACCTGCGCGCACACGACGCGCCACGTTGGGGTCGAGCGAGGCGGTGGGCTCGTCGAGCACGAGCAGACGTGGTCGATTGAGGGTGGCCTTGATGATCCCCACCAGCGTGCGTTGCCCTGACGAGAGCTCGTTGCCCATCGCGGACGCGAGGTGGGTGATCGCAAAGCGCTCGAGCCCCTGCTCCACCGCCGGCGCGGGATGGCGCAACCCGTAGAGGCGGCCGAAGAGCTCGAGGAACTCGCGCACCCGCAGGCGCTCCGGCAGTGGCAGGTACCCCGCGGCGAAGCCAACCTGCTCCATCGCTGCGCTGCGCTCCTTGGGGAGGTGGCGGCCGACGATCTCGATCTCGCCCGCGTCAGGGGTGATCACACCGAGCAGCATCAGCAACGTCGTGGTCTTGCCCGCGCCGTTCGGCCCGAGGAGCGCGACGCGCTCACCGGCGGCGACCGTGAGGTCGATGCCGTCCACGGCCCGGACGCGCTTGTACTCCTTCACGAGGCCGCGGGCCTCGAACACGGGCGCGCGAAGACGCGGCTCGGTGGCACCAGACATCGCAGCAGTGTGGCAGAACACGCCGTTTCGGGATCGTCGAATACCGGCGGCGACCGAGCGCAGCGAGGGCGCTCGCACCCGCTGGTGAGCGTCCGCGGCGCAGGTACCCTGCGCCGCAGCGGACACGGGAGGAATCATGGATGTGTTGGACGGCGTCAAGGTGGTGGAGCTCGCCATCCACGGGTTCGTGCCCGCGTGCGGCGCGACGTTGGGTGACTGGGGCGCCGAGGTCATCAAGGTCGAAGCACCCCAGGGCGATCCGCTGCGTCAGGTGATCAAGTCGGGCTTCGCCGCCGACACCGGCGACTTCAACTTCCTCTGGCAGCTCTGCAACCGCAACAAGCGCGGCATCGCGCTCGACCTCCGCGTGCCCGAGGGGCGGGCTGTCTTCGACAAGCTCATCGAAGGCGCCGATGTGTTCCTCACGAACTTCCTGCCCAACGCGCGCGACAAGCTGCGTGTCACCCCCGACGACCTGTTCAAGGTGAACCCGCGTCTGGTCTACGCGAAGGGCCACGGCCAAGGGCAACGTGGTCCCGACGCCGACAAGGGTGGCTTCGACGCCGTGAGCTTCTGGGCTCGAGGCGGACTCGGGCACACGCTCACGCCGCCCGACGGTCCACTGATCATGCAGCGCGGCGCGATGGGTGATCTTCCAAGCGGCGCGATGCTCGCCGGCGGGATCGGAGCCGCGCTCTACAAGCGCGAGAAGACCGGCAAGGGCGTCATCGTCGACGTCGCGCTCCTCAACACCGCGATCTGGCAGCTCGGCATGGACATGACGTCCACCACGATCCTGCGCGAAGACCCGAAGCCACTCGGTGCGACCGGTGCGCTCTCCAACCCGTTGGTCGGCTCGTACCGAACCGGCGACCAGCGCTGGCTCCTGCTCAACATGCTCGACGACATGCGTCACTTCGCACCGACGTGTCGTGCACTCGGGCTCGACGAGCTCATCGAAGACCCGCGGTACGCCGACACCCAAGCGCGCGCCGACAACCGCGAGTCACTGCACAAGGCCATCGCCAACAAGATCGGCGGCTCGACGTTGGAGGATCTGCGAACACGCCTTGAGGCCGAGGACACGATCTTCGCCTGGCTCCAGTCGATGCTCGACGTGATCGATGACCCACAGGTGGTCGCGAACGGCTACCTGGCTCCCCATCCCGACCATCCGACGTGCCGCGTGGCAACGGCGCCGATGCAGTTCGACGACCAGATGGTGGAGGTGAGGCGGGGTGCGCCCGACATCGGCCAGCACACCGAAGAGATCCTTGCCGAGCTCGGCTACGGCGTCGACGAGATCAGCGCGCTGCGTGCCGCGGAGGCGATCGCCTAGCTGTAGATCCCAGGCACGTTGTGGTCGATCCTCTTCATGAGTCGACCACGAAGGGGTTACCCCACCGACGTAGGGTTGCAACGTGGTTGATGGACTCACCTGGGAGCGAAATTCGCCCGACCTGCAACGACCGGTGCTGCTGGCGGGTTTCGAGGGTTGGAACGACGCCGCTGATGCGGCTTCGAATGCGGCGGTCTGGCTCACTCAGCACGGCACGGGCGAGGCCGAACGAGTGGCGTCGATCGACCCTGAAGTGCACTTCGACTTCCAATCCCGGCGCCCGCACGTGACCTTGGCCGGCGGCGTGACGCGCTCGATCACGTGGCCGGAGAACATCTTCTTCACCGTCCCCCGCGACGAGCGCGACCTCGTGGTGCTGCGCGGCGTCGAGCCGAGCTACAAGTGGCACTCGTTCTGCCGCGCCGTGGTGTCGGTCGCACAAGCGACGTCGTGCGAGATGGTGATCACGTTCGGTGCGCTGCTCGCCGATGTCCCCCATACGCGCGAGGCCCGGGTCACCGGTACTGCGACCGATCCCGACCTCGTGGCGCGCCTCGGGCTGGCGCAGTCCCGCTACGAGGGTCCCACCGGCATCGTCGGTGTGCTCCACGACCACTGCCGGTCGCAAGGCATCGACTCGGTGTCCCTCTGGGCGCCGGTGCCGCACTACCTCGCGGCCCCGCCGAACCCGCCGGCAACGCTCGCGCTGCTCGACCGCGCCGCGGGCCTGCTCGACCTCCAGCTCGATCTCGGGCGGCTCGAACGCACCGCGGTCGCGTGGCGCGAGAAGGTGGATGAGGTGGCCGCGTCCGACGACGACGTCCGCGGGTACGTGCGCACGCTCGAGGAGCGCTTCGACGCCGCCGAACCCGACGCGGAGACGTCCTGGGGCGCCAACCTTCCCTCAGGTGACGAGCTGGCGAAGGAAGTCGAACGCTTCCTCAGGGATCAACGCGAGGGGTAAGCCCGCATTTGGTCGCCTCCGGCGGCGCGCTACTCGAGGAGATCGCGCGCCACTGCCTCCCACAGTTCCTCCGACAAGGCCAACGACTCGACGTCGACGCGCTCATCGTTGCCGTGGAACATGGTGGCGTAGTCCTCGAACGACAGGCGCCGGCTGAACAGCGCGAACCCGTAGCCCACCGAGCCGGCGCGCCGGAAGTAGCGGTTGTCGGTGCCGCCCACCATCAGGAACGGCACGAGCGCCGAACCCTCGACCATCCGACCGCTGACGCGCGCGAGCGTGTCCCACAGGGGCGTGTCGATCGGTGACTCGGTCGCCGGGTCGTCGTTCGACTCGATCTCGACGCGGTCGGCGAGATCGCCGAGTGCTTCGCGCAGCAGTGCATGCGCGTCTTCACCGCTCTGGCCCGGCATCGTGCGGATGTCGACCTCGAGCTCCACGTAGTCGGGGATGACGTTCGTCTTCGTGCCACCGTGCATGATCGTGGGTGCGAACGTCGTGTGCGTGCACGCGTGCACGAGACGTGACATCCCGAGCGGAAGCTCGGCGAGCGCATCGCGCAAGCCCTGGGGATCGAGGAACGCCTTCGTGATCTCCTCGGGGTACGACATCGCTTCCACGAACTTCCGCCACACGTCGTGGATCTGGCTCTGCGGCTGGAACTCGTGGATGCGTCGCACCACTTCGGCCGCGGTCACGACCGCGTTGTCGGTGCGGAACGGTTGCGAGCCGTGTCCCGGTGTCCCTCGGATCCGCAGCTTCGTCCAGAACGTCCCCTTCTCCGCGGTGAGCACCGGAAGTCGCACGCCGTCCGCGGTCGGCATCTGATAGCCGCCCGATTCAGTGAGGACGTAGTCGGCGTACACGGCATCGCGTTCGTGCTCGACGAGCCACCGCGCCCCCCACGTGCCGAGCGCCTCCTCGTCGGCGACCGCGAGGTAGATCAACGAGCCCTTCGGCTTGAAGCCGCCGTCGGCCAGCCGCCGGAACGCGACGGCTTGTGACGCAGTGATGTTGAGCATGTCGACGGCGCCGCGCCCCCACACGAAGCCGTCGATCACATCACCGGAGAAGGGATCGCGCGACCAACCATCGGGGTTGACCGGCACCACATCGGTGTGACCCATCAGCAGCAGGCTCGGCGCCGTGGGGTCCGAGCCTTCGATGCGCGCCACGAGGCTGCCGCGCCCCGGTTGGGGCTCGTACCGCTCGACGTCGAGGCCGCTCCCAGCGAGGTACGACTCGAGCAGGTCGACGCTTTGGGTCTCCCCGCCTGAGGCAACCGTGCCGTCGTTCACGCACTCGTTGCGGATCAGCTGCTGGAGCAGGTCGGTCGTCTCAGCGGTGACGTCGGCCACGAGGGCACGCTACCGGTCATCGCTCGACGACCGGGTGGACGAAATCGCCTACACGGGCCACTGTTGTGCTGGGCGAGGGCAGCAGCCAGGCGGGTTGGGGGGATCGTGCGTTCGCGCAGGTGGGCGGTGGCCGGATCGGCGGCTCTGGTGGTGGTGGCCGTCACGATCGGTCTCTTCCTCTCGGAGAGCCGCGCACCCGTAGGACAGGGCACCGCCGCCGGGAATCGCACGCCCGCGTCCGCGCTCCCCACCACGACCACCACCGTGCATCCACTCGAATCCCCCGCGGTCATCGGCCCGCGTGCAGCCATGGTCTTCATGGGCGACTCCTTGGGCGGCAACCTCGCACGCGGCCTGGCGCCGGTCGCGGCCAGTCGGGGCGCGTCGGTCGTGCCGATCACGGTGTCGGGCTGCGGGAACATCGGCGGCCTCCCGGTCTCTGCCGACGGGAATTGGCTCCCATGGGCACCGACATGTCTCCACAACCTCGAGACCACATGGCGCGCGCAGGTCGCCGCGACCCCGGCATCGACGGTGCTCTGGCTGTCGAGCTTCGACGCGTCGCGGCGCTTGATCGACGGGACGATCGCCGATCCCGCCACGCCCGAAGGTCGCGTGCGCATCGCCGCGCTCATCCGCGAGACCGCTGACATCGTCGCCCCACCCGGTAGTGGCCGCCGGATCGTGTTCTTCCTTCCGGCGCCGCAGTCACCGAGCCTCCGGTTCGGTCCGCCCGACCCGGCGGCGTACAGCTCGCTCGAGCACCACGCCGAGATCCTCCACCTCGTCATCGCGCAGGATCCCGCGCGCTTCTCGATGCTCCGACTGAGCAAGTGGTTGTGCCCGTACGGCGGCGCACTCTGTCCGCTCGAGATCGCGCCGGGCTTGGCCCCACGCGGTGGCGACGGCCGACACCTCACTCCCGAAGGCGCGGCCTGGCTCGCGCCGTTGATCCTCGACGAGCTCGGAGTGACCGCGAGCTAGGCAGCCGGCGCAGCGCGATAGAGCAGACGACCGCGGTCGTCCCAACGCTCGGCTTCACCGGCGATGACCATGTGCTCGAGGTGGGCGAACGTCTCGCTCTCGGCCATCACGCCCCAGTGGCGCCGCGGGAAGATCTCGTGGCACAGCTGTTGGACGGTGGCGGGACCCAATCCTTCGGACGCGGCGCGCAAGAGCCCCACGCGCTCCTCGTGATGCTCCTTGATCGCGTCGACGCGACCCGGCACGTCGTCGAACGGGTGACCGTGCGCGGGCAGGCCGAGACGTACGCCGTCGAGCGCGGCGACGAGGTCGAGCGTCTGGATGTAGGACTTCAACGAGTCGGCGCCGTTGCCCACGCCCGAGATGTGCGGCGTGATCGACGGCAGCACGTGATCACCCGAGATGAGCACGCCGTGCGCGGGGTCGTAGAGGCAGAGGTGGTCGACGGTGTGCCCGGGCGTGTGGATCGACACCCACTCGCGCCCGGCGAGCTGCAACCGCTCACCGTGCACGACGCGCTGCGTAGGCCGCGGTGGCGCGAAGAGCCATCGGAGCGCCTTGATCGCCAGCCGGCGAGTGAGGGGTGGCAGCGGGTGCTTGCTCCCACCCCACGGCGTCTCACCACCCCATGGCACTGACCGGGCTTGGGTCTCTTCGGTCGGGCCGTCACGCAACGGATCGCCTTCGTAGTCGTCGACGTGATCGGCGATCGTCGGGATCTCTTCGCCACCGATGTCGAGCGCCTCCGCAGCCGCCGCCGCGACGCGCTCGGCTTCGGCCGCTTCCTCTTCACTCGGCAAGTGGTTCCGTCGGCTGGACTCCTCGAGCGACCACGTGGTGAACGCCTTGTGCGTGACGAGGTTGGCGCCGGACTCCTTCTTGATGCGGCCGGCGCCTCCGAAGTGGTCGGGGTGCGAGTGCGTGACGATCACCGTGTGGATGTCGCCGACCTTGAATCCCGCCGTCTTCAGGCGCGCTTTGAGTGAGCGCCACGACTTGGGACCAGGCAGGCCCGGGTCGACGACGGCGAGGCCCTTGTCGTCGAGCAGCCCGTACATGTTCACGTGGCCGAGGCCCGGCATCCAGATCGGCAGCTGCATGCGGATGACGCCGGGCGCGACCTCCGTCACGTCCTCGGATGCGGGCTCTTGCTCCTGCTTGTGGGGCCTGGGTGCACGAGGTTCCGAGTCACCCGGCCGCCGCGCGGTGGCGGTCACGCTGCGCACACTACCGGAGGCGCCGCGTGGCCAGACCAGAAGAGATGGGGCTGCGCGACTGCGACTGATCGTTCCCGATCAGGAGAGGAAGCCTCAGCCCTCGTACGCGAGGGGTGCGAGCTTCGGCCACGGACGCGCCTGCTCGAGCACCGCCGCGGCCGCGAGGCACTGCACGTCTTCGTGACGTCGCGCCACAACCTGGAGACCCACCGGCAGTCCGTTGACCATTCCCGCCGGGATGCTGCACCCGGGCTGGCCGGTGAGGTTGAACGGCGCGGTGAACGGCGCCGACAGTCCCATGAGTGAGACCTCCTTGCCGTTGACGGTTCCACTCAACGCGCCCTCTGCTGCGAACGCGGTGGTGGGAGTGGTCGGGGTGAGCAGGAGGTCGATGTCGGAGAACACCGCGGCCGCGGCCTCGACGGTCGCCCACCGACCACGGATCGCCTTCAGCAGGATCTCGGGCTTCAAGTGCTCGAACGACGCGACCGACATCCGTGCCACCTCGTCGAGATCGGCGACGCGGTCGCGGATGTGCTCGTAGTGCAACGCCATCTCGTAGATCGTGCCGAGCACGGTCCACGAGGTTCCCGGCTTCGGGAGCTCGACGGGCAGCTCGACCAGCTCGAGCCCGGCCTCGTCGATGAGTGCGTCGGCCGCTTCGCGTACTGCCGACTCCACGGCCTGCTCGGTGCTGGCATAGCCGAGGGTCGACGACCACGCGACGCGCAGGCCACGCAGCGCGCCGACCGCATCACCCGATACCACCGCGTCTTCGAAGCGCAGCGCCGGACGCGGGTGTGACATCGGATCCATCAGCGTCGGTCCGACGATCACATCGAGATAGCGAGCCGCGTCGCGCACCGACCGCACGATCGGTCCCCGCACCGACGTCTGCGAGAAGCTCGCCGGGCCCGGTCCGGTGCCCGTGAGCCCGTACGTCGTCTTCATGCCGGGCAACCCGCAGTACGACGATGGGATGCGAATCGACCCACCGCCGTCGCCACCCGTGCACACCGGGAGCATCCCGGCCGCAACCGCGGACGCGGAGCCACCCGAAGACCCGCCCGGCGTCTGCGCGGTGTCCCACGGGTTGCGCGTGGTGCCGTGCAGCGGCGTGTTCGTAAAGCTCACGATGCCGAACTCCGACGCGGTGGTGAGCCCGACCAGCACCGCACCTGCGGCGCGCACGCGCGCCACCTCGGTGTCGTCGTGCGCGCCAACGCGGTCGGCGTACACGAGCGACGCGTCGGTGCACGGCCACCCTTCGACGCTGGCGAGCTCCTTGACCCCGACCGGCACGCCGGCGAGCGGTCCGGGATCGTTGCCCGCCGCGACCTCGGTGTCGATCTGCTCGGCGCGTGCCCTCGCCGCGTCGACGTCGAGATGGCAGACCGCGTTGAGCGTCGGGTTCAGGCGCTCGATGCGCTCCAGATGTGCCTCGAGGAGCTCTTTGGCCGTGTGGTCACCCGCGCGCACGCCGTCGGCCAGCTCCCAAGCATCCCGTTCGAAGATCGCGGTCACGCGTCGTTGCGTTCCTCGGCGAGCTTCGTGAGCTCGGCGAAGGCGTCGTCGATGCCCGCTTCGAGCACCTCGAGGTCGGGCCACTGATCGCGGTCCGCCAGCACCCCGATCTGGAGGTTGCCGCAGTAGGAGAGGATCGCGATGCCGACGTTGAGGTTCCGCGACAGCGGCACCATCGGGTACGCCTCGAGGACGCGCGCACCCATGCAATAGAGAGGGATCTGCGGTCCGGGGACGTTCGTGCAGATCACGTTGAAGAGCGGCTGGTGGTGCGCGAGCCGCGCCGCGAGCCCCACGAGCGTGGGCGCGGCGAAGCTGGTGAGCTCGAGGAGCGTCGCGGCAGCGAGCGCCTGCTCACGATCCTTGAGGTCGGCGGTGGTGGCCTGCACTGCGCAGAGACGCGTGATGGGATCCGGCTCCCCCACGGGCACCGGCACGAACATCGCCGAGATGCAATTGCCCAGCTGCATGTGCTCGGACTCGTCGCGCACCGACACCGGGCAGAACACCTTCAGCATCATGTCGGGGTCGAGCTCACCCCGTGACTCGAGGAGCCGCGCCAACCCACCGGTGACACCCGCGAGCACCACGTCGTTCACGGTGCCACCGAAGGCCCGGCGAATCGTCTTCACGTCGTCGAGCGGCACGCGCACCGTGCCGAACCGACGGGTGCGTCCGACCACCGGCTTGTTGAGCGATGTGCGCGGCGCGACGAGCGAGCCCTCGGTGAGCGTCGACAGCTGACGAGCGAACGTGCCGAGCCGCTCCGCGGCGCGCCGGGGAACTTCCAGGGCGTTGCGCGCGGTGCGCGCCACCGCGCCGGTACCCTCGACGTAGCCACGCGCGGTGTCGAGCAGCAGTCGGGCAGGAGTAGGCGCGGGGCTCGGCGACCACTCGGGTGCATCGTGCACCACGGGTTCGGGCTGGAGGTCGAGCAGCACCGTGGCCACGTCGACACCCGACACGCCGTCGACGAGCGCGTGGTGCGTCTTCTGGATCAGCGCGACGTTGCCGCCTTCGAGACCTTCCACGAACCACAGCTCCCAGAGCGGGCGCGTGCGGTCGAGCAGCTGCGCCTGCACCCGCTCGAACAACGCCAGCAGCTGGCTCCGTGAACCCGGCGCGGGGAGCGCGGTGAGTCGCACGTGGTACCCGATGTCGAACCGCTCGTCGTCGATCCAGATCGGCTGACCGGCTTCGAGCGGAACCGTCATCACCTTCTTGCGGAACCGCGGGATGAGGTGAAGGCGGTTGGCGACGAGGTCGCGCACCTCGTTCAGCCGGAAGCGATCACCCGCGCCGAAGAACGGCTCGCCTTCGAGCACCGTGAGCGCGCCGACGTGCATCGGCGTCTCCAGCCGCTCCAGCTGCAAGAAGCTGGCGTCGAGCGCGGTCATCCGGTCGTAGGACATGAGGCGCAAAGGCTACCGATCGCGGCGTGGGTATCCCACGGCGCAGGGAGCCGGGGCCTAGCGGCCTGCGCTTCGCCCAAGAGCGGAATCTGGGCTGGCGACGGGAAGACGCCGTGCGAACACAGCAGTGCGTGTCAGCCGTTGCTCAAGCAAGCGCCCGAGCGGACCGACAAGAAGGTGCTCGACGAGAAGAAGGTGGGGCGCCCCGGAAGCGGTTGGGCACGAGATCCGCCTCGACAGGGCGCCCCTTCATCCGGAGGTTCCCGCAGCGGTGGGGCTGGGCAGTGACCGCTCGTTGCGGGAACCGGACCGGACGATCCATTCCAACACCGAGCGACCTCCCCCGCCCGGCCCTAGGTCAATCGGGATCATGCTGTCGACGCGCACGCGCGGGCAAGTGCGTGCGCGCCGACAGGTGGTCGCGCCAACTCGACTTACAGATCGAAACTCGGCTGGGGCGCGCGGTTTCTACGAGCGAGCACCACGCCGAGCGCGACCGCGGCCACTCCGACCACCGTGAGCGGTCCCGTTGATCCGCCGGTGAGTGGCAGCGTCGCCTCCACCGGTGGTGGCGCGGCCGGCGGCGTCACCACCGTCGAGATCACGTCGGGCGGCTGGTAGCGATAGCAGACCTGCACCGCAGCTGAGGCGAACGTGTTGATCTGTGCTTGCACGTTGCCCCCGCCACCGGTGAACGTCTCGCTGATCGTGCTGGTGAGATGGAACGCCATCGTGCCGGTGCCGGTGAAGCCGCTGAGCACCGCGGGATCGGTGCTGGTGATGTTGGCCGCGGCGTCGTCCAACGCCGTCGACGGCTGCGCGACCGAGCTCGGGCCGAGGAAGTCGAGCGCGCCATCGAACGCCGCCAAGGTCTGCATCGGCACCCGCTGGATCGATCCGGTGAGGCTGGTGGGCGAGGGGAGGCCGCCGGGGCTGGTGACCATGAACAGATAGTCCATGCGCTCGGCAAACACGGCTGCCGTCGCGGCGGTGCTCTCGAACACGGCGTCGGTGTCGAGGTGGATGCTCGGCCCGGTGAGAGCTACGTCGAGCAGCTCGCCCAGTGCGGGATCGAACTGCGGTACCACGAGATCGGTGTCGATCTCGGTGCGCGACCGGGCGTGCGAGTCGTCGAAGCACTGCGTCTGCACCGCGGGTGCCGCGTGACTCGCACCAGCGAACAGGACGGGAGTGAAGACAACGGCGATGAAGAGTGTGACGAGCACCGCGAGGGCGCGCGGGGAGAAGCGAGTGCGCACGAGGAACCTCCTGGATTCGGCTTGCGGCGTCGGGACACCGCGGCGCCGAGACCGTGACCCAGTTGTGAGATGTGGTTACGCAGGCAGGATGCAGCTCACGAGGCCGAGGTTGCCCACGAGCACGGTCGCCTCGGTCGCGAGTTCGTTGAGCGCGTTGACCTTGCCGGTGCTCTCCTCGAGCACACCTTGGAAGGTCTGACCAGGCGCGGTCTTCTCTCCGAGCTCGTCGAGCCCGTCGGCGTACTCCGCGAGCACGTCGAGGAGGTCATCGACGTCCGACTGCATCGCGTCGGGTGGCTCGAGCTCGTCGATGTTCGCGACCAACCCGCGCAGGCGGTCGGCAATCTTCCCCAAGAAGCGCGTCACCTGATCGCCGGTGAACGATGGATCTTGTGCCTTGCGGAACGCGTTGCTCGCCGACTGAAGCGATGCGCACTCCTGGTTCGCACGCTTCGTGAACTCCTCGATGCTCAACGGCGTCGCGCCGCTGCACGCGGAGGCCATCAACACTGTGAACGCGACTGCGGCCGCACGGAACATGCGCCGCACGCTAGTGACCAAGAGGGGCTCGGGTAGCCTCGTGACGATGCTCCCCGACTACGCAACGCACGACGGCGCGATCGGGTTGGACTGGTACGCCGCCGATCCGAACCTGCGCCTCCTGCTCGATCGGTTGCTGACAGACACGGCGGATCGCGAGTTCGCCGAGGAGCACGTCGCGCGCTACGGAGTGCTGTGCGGTGGTGCGCTCGCTCGCCGCGCCGAGGTGTCCGACAAGCACGGCCCCGAGCTGCTTCGCTACGACGAGTGGGGCCACGAGGTCGATCACATCGAGCACCATCCCGGCTGGGTCGAGAGCAAGGCCGATCTGGTACGGGCCGGGTTCACCGGTCTGTCTCGCCACGCCGGGCGACCCGTTCCCGCGGTGGTGACGGCGGCGATGAACTACCTCGTGAGCCAGGCCGAGACCGCCATCTACTGCGGGCTCGGCATGACGGTCGGCGCCGCCGACATCGTGGAGCGCTATGCGCCCGACGATGTGCGCGACGACTTCGTCCGCCGGCTCACGAGCCTCGATCCCGAGGAGGCGTGGGAAGGCGGGATGTTCCTCACCGAGCGCCAGGGCGGAAGTGACGTGGGTGCGAACACGACCCGTGCGGTGCCCGACGGCGACGAGTGGCGGATCTTCGGCGAGAAGCACTTCTGCTCGAACGCCGACGCGGAGGTGTTCATCGTGCTCGCGCGTCCGGAAGGTGCGCCCGATGGCACCCGCGGACTCGCCACCTTCATCGTCCCGCGGGTGCTCCCCGACGGCACGCCGAACGGCTTCCACACCAAGCGGTTGAAGCCGAAGCTCGGCACCAAGGCGGTGCCGACCGCAGAGATCGAGCTCGTCGGCGCGCGCGCATGGATGGCATCCCAGCGAGCGAGCGACCGCGAGCCGGGTACCCCGGCTCGCAGCGAGGGAGCGAATAGAGGTGGCCTGAACAAGATGATGGAGATGGTGAACGGGAGTCGGTTCGGGGTCGCGCTCATGGGGCTCGGCATCCACCGGCGGTCGTTCCTCGAAGCCGCGATCTACGCGTCGCACCGCACGCAATGGGATCAACGCATCGACGCGTACCCGATGGTCCGCGAGACGCTGGTCGACCTGCTCGTCGGGCTCGAAGCTGGCATGGCGCTGACGTTCGAGTGTGCAGCCGCCACTCGCACAACCGCCGACGAGGAAGAAGGCCGGATGCTGCGCCGCATCCTCGTGCCGATCGCCAAGGTGCGCGCCACCCGCGAGGCCCTGCGCGCCGCGAGCGAAAGCCTCGAGATCCACGGTGGCAACGGCTACATGGAGGACTGGCCGATGGCCCGGCAGCTGCGCGACGCGCAGTGCCACACGATCTGGGAGGGCACGGAGAACATCTGCTGCCTCGACGTGCGGCGCGCCATCCGTGGTGAGGACGCGCACGAAGCATTGCTCGCCCGGGTCTCGCGTGCGCTCGACGGTGCGAGCCACGAGCCAGTGCTCGCGCCGGCAGTCGACGCGGTGGCGAGCACCCTGACCGACGCCAAGGAGGCAATCGCGCACTACGCCGCGGCCGACGACGACACCCAGCTCCTCAATGCCAAGCGCCTCACGCACCTCCTCGCCGATCTGGTCGAGGGTGCGCTCCTCCTCGACGAGGCCACCTGGCAGCTCGGTCGTGACGGCGACGCGCGCAAGGCGGTCATCGCTCGCCGCTTCGCGCAACGGCTCACACCGACGCGTGCCCGAGGTCTGCTGGGCGACGACCGCACGGTGCTCGACCACTTCGAGCCGATCGTCCGCTACGGCCCGATCGAACCCGCCGCGGCCTGACGCCCGTCCTCGAGGTCTGTGTGGCACTGACACCCGCGGCGGTCTGGACCATCTCGACGGAGCTGGTGCTTGCGCTGGACGAGCGGCTGGGCACACCGGTCGACAGCTACGTGAACGGCACCCAGACGTGGCTGACCGACAGCGAATCGGGTGGCATCCACCTCGAATGGCGTCTCCATCCCGTCGCGTCGTATCGCACCCCGGCGGGGTGCACGCACTACGACGTGTGGGACGCGGTGGTGGGCGGGCTGGCGAGCGGCTTGGGCACCGAACATCTGGCACTCGGGTCGGAGCATCGAGAGCTCGCCTCGCTGTGGGATGGGCTGGAGTGCTTTCCGGCGTACGGTGACGAGGTGGAGCCTCCGATCCTCGTGGGAACTGCGCGCGACATGCTCGGCATCGCACCAAGTGCGTCGGGACTCGTCGATCATCAGCGCATCGGTGACGCGTGGGAACGCGCCGAAGGCACCGTCTCACTCGTGGCACTGCTCCTCGACGACTTGCGAGCGGGCTGATGGACCGAGACGCACTGGCGCGCGCCATCTACGACGTCGCGCACCTCACCGGGGAGTTCACCCTCCGGTCAGGTGCGACGAGCACCGAGTACTTCGACAAGTACCGCTTCGAGTCTGATCCCCAGCTGTTGCGCGCCATCGCCGACGCGCTCGCGCCGCTGGTCCCGGACACGACCGACGCGCTCGCCGGCCTCGAGCTCGGCGGCGTGCCGCTGGCCACGATGCTCTCGCAGGTGACGGGGCTCCCTGCGGTGTTCGTCCGCAAGGAAGCCAAGACGTACGGCACGTGTCAGCTCGCCGAAGGTCGCGACGTCGCCGGTGTGCGGCTGACCGTCGTCGAAGACGTCGTCACGTCGGGCGGACAGGTCGTCGCATCGTGCCAAGACCTACGCGACCGCAATGCCGAGGTCGACGTCGCGCTCTGCGTCATCAACCGCGAGTCCGGCGGGCCCGAAGCGCTCGCCGAGATCGACGTCGAGCTCCGGGCGCTGTTCACGATGTCGGAGCTCATTCCATGAGCGACGAGCACCAGATCTCCGCGGTCGATCTGCTCCGCTGGGCCGAGACGCTTTCGGGGATCGCGCGCACCGGACTCGGTTTCACGCAGAGCCTGTACGAGAAGGAGCGGTTCGAAGAGGTGCTGAAGGTCGCCGCCGACATCCGTGCCGCGGCGATCGAAGAGGCCGAAGCCGACGCCCTCTTCGAGGAGTGGCTCGCCAGTGTGGGCGAAGGAGTGGCCGGCTACGTGACGCCGAAGGTTGCTGTCGCCGCGGTCGTCGGCAACGACAAGAACGAGATCCTCCTCACGCAACGGGCTGACTCGGGCGTGTGGCTCTACCCGGTGGGATGGGCCGACGTTGGCTATTCGCCGTCAGAGGTCGCCATCAAAGAGGTGCACGAGGAGACCGGCATCGAGATCGAGCCGGTGTCGATCATCGCGGTGTTCGATGGGCTGCGGCTGGGGTTCGCCCGCCTCCCGCTGTACTCCATCGTCTTCCACTGCCGTGTGCTCGGCGGCGATCTGCAAGGGCATCCGCTCGAGACGCGCGACGTCGGGTTCTTCGCGCGCGACGCGCTGCCTTGGCCGCTGGCCGGCGGTGCGCGTTGGGTCGACACCGCGTTCGACGCGATCGAAGGCAAGCAACGACCCGTAGACTTCGACCTCCCCCGCACGCCGGCATGGCGCGGCGAGGACTCAGCCGACTGAATCAGTACTCAGGCGCGCCACGATCGTGGCGCGCAGTCGTTCGAGCACCGCAGGATCGGTGATCTTGGCGCCGTGTGAGTCCTGCACGTAGAAGACGTCGACGACGCGCTCGCCGAGCGTCGACACCAGCGCGGCGTTCACGTCGATCTCGAGGTCGGCGAACACTGCGGCGATGCGCGCGAGCAATCCGACGGCGTCCGGTGCGTGCACCTCGCACACGGTTGCCGCGCTCGACGCGTCGAGATCGAAGCGAACCTCGACGGCAGCATCGGGTGGTTGCTGGTGGCGGTAACGACGAATGCGCTCGTCGAGCCGTCGTCGCACCGGGAGCGTCCCGTTGATCGCGGCGTCGATGTCCGACTCGATCCCGCGCCGACCGGCGTCATCGAGGCGTTCGAAGGTGTCGACGCCGCGGTACACCTCGAGCGCCATCCCCGACTCGTCGCCGTACGCCGACGCGCTGCGGATGTCGAAGCCGTGCAGCGCGAGCACCGCGGTCACGGTTGCGAGCAGGCCGGTGCGGTCAGGTGCCACGACCGTGCACTCGACCAGTCCGTCGGTTCGGTCCTCCCACGCCACTGCGAGCTGCAGGTTCGCGAGGGCTTCCTTGTTCCGCTCCAAGGCTGCGAGCCGCTCATCGCTCAGCCCGGGACCGACCACACCTCGTTCCAGGAGGGCATCGGCTTCGAGGAACAGCTGGCGCACGAGCACGGCCTTGGCGCTGCTCCACGCGGCCGGCCCGGTGGCACATGAGTCCGCGACGGTCAGTGCGTAGAGGAGGTCGAGACGCTCCGTGTCTCGCACGGCTCGGCCGACGCGAATGATCGTCTCTTCGTCGGCGAGATCTCGGCGAGTCGCGGTGTCGGCCAGCAACAGGTGGTTCTGGACGAGCCAGTCGACGACCTCGACACCGTGAGCATCGAGCCCGATCCGTTCGGTGATCACCCGAGCGGCCCGCGCACCCGTGATCGAGTGGTCGTCGCCGGGGATCCCCTTCCCGATGTCGTGCAAGAGCGCGCCAAGCAACAACAGGTCAGTACGACACCGCCGCGCCGCGTCACCATCGAAGCCCTTCTCGTCGAGAAGACGCGCGCACTCGGCCACGCATTCGAGGAGATGCCGGTCGACGGTGAAGCGGTGGTAGGCGTTGCGCTGCGGCCGCGCCTGGACGCACGACCACTCCGGCACGAGCGCGACCAGCGCGCCGACCTGGTCAAGCGCCTCAACGACGGGGATGGCACGGCTACCCGCTCGGAGCAGCGTGATCAGCTGGGTCCGTGCCTCGTCGTTCCACGTGTCTGGGTCGACGGTGCGAAGACGCTCGAGCGTTCCGCGTTCGATCGGAAGTTGCTTGTCAGCGGCGTACGCAGCCAGCGTGAGGCTCGTAGCGGCGTCGGTCGGTGCCGAGGGGTCCAGTGCGACCACCCCGTCGCGCTCTACGACGCCGGCTTGAAGGTTGCGCGAGCGTCCGCGTCCAGTGCGCGCACGAAGGCGTCGCCAGACCTCAGTCGTGACCCAGGTCACGGCACGACTGGCTGCGGAGAGGTCCCGCACGAGCGCGTCGGCATCGGCATACTCGAGGGCAGCCGCGACGGCGTCCTGCTCCTGGAGCTCGAGCACGTCGGAGCGCGTCCCGGTGACTCGGTGCAGCTCGACGCGCGCTTCCAACAGTCGCGCTCGAGCCGCGTCGAGCATCGCGGGATCTTGAGACTGCAGGATCCCTGCCTTGACCAGCGCGTCGACGCCCCCCGGCTCACCCATGGTCCAGCCGGCCCACTCGAGCGCCTGAATGTCGCGTAGTCCCCCGGTACCGTCCTTGAGGTTTGGCGCGAGCATCTCCGCGATCGGCCCGGGCCGCTCGTGACGGGCAGCCGCGCGTTCAGCCAGCGCCGCGATGATCTTCTTCTGTCGACCCTGCGCAAGCTCGCGGGTCTTGCGCACGACCTCGTGCGCGAGGTCCTCGTCGCCGGTGACCGCCCGCACGTCGAGCAGTCCGGTCAGGGTGTCGACGTCTTCGCGAGCCAGCGCCACCGCTTCCTTCGGCGTGCGCAGCGAGTGACCGAGCACGAAGCCGGCATCCCAGAGCGGGAACCAGAGCGCCTCGGCAGCGGCGGATGCGAGCGTCCCGCGTGCCGCACCGTCGTGCACAAGCATGATGTCGATGTCGGATCCGGGACACTGCTCGCGACGCGCGTACGAACCCAACGCGACGACGACCCAACGGCCGGGCAGATCGACATCCGTGGCTGCTTCCCGACAAGCCTCGTCGAGCGCCTCGCTGAGCCTGCGTCCGAACGCGCTGCCGCGCAGGCCCCGGTCATCGACCGCTTGGGCCTGCGCGGCTTTCAGCGCATTCGCCGTCTTTCCGCTCACAGTCGCAACATCAAACCTGGCTCGCTCCCTGCGAACCTGGATACCCGGCTCGCGGCCGCTCGCTCGCGACGACCGTGAACGTCCGCTCAGAGTGCGTCGCTACCCGCCTCACCGGTGCGGATTCGCACCACTGATTCCACGGGCACGACCCACACCTTGCCGTCGCCGATCTTGCCCGTGCGGGCCGTCTCGACGAGCTTGTCGGTGACGCGTTGCACGTCGCCGTCGTCCACCAGGATCTCGATCCGCACCTTGGGAACGAAGTCGATCGTGTACTCCGCACCGCGGTACACCTCGGTGTGGCCACGCTGGCGGCCGAAGCCCTGGACGTCCGAGACGGTGAGCCCCTGGACCCCGAGGTCCTTGAGCGCGTCCTTCACGTCATCGAGCTTGAACGGCTTGATGATGCCGACGATGAGCTTCATGTGTTGGTTTCTCCCGTTCAGACTCGGTCGAGGGCGTAGCCCGTCTCGGAGTGCTGCGTGAGGTCGAGGCCGGTGTCCTCGTCTTCTTCGGAGACGCGAATCCCCTTGGGCAGCACCTTCTTCAGCACCAGCAGGATCGCCGCGGTGAGCAGACCAGACCACAGAAGTGTTGCTCCGACGGCGAGCACTTGCTTGCCGAGCAGATCGAACGTCCCGGACTCCACGAGACCGTCAGCTCCCGCACCGTTGTAGGCCGTATCCGCGAACACGCCGACCAGCAACGACCCGATGATTCCGCCCACGAGGTGGACTCCCACCACGTCGAGCGAGTCGTCGTAGCCGAACTTGTTCTTCAAGCCGACCGCGAGGGCACACACGGCACCCGCGATGAGCCCGATGTAGATCGGCGACATGCCGCCGACGAACCCGGCGCAGGGCGTGATGGCCACGAGACCTGCGACGAGACCGGAGGCCGCGCCGAGCGTCGTGGCGTGACCCCCGCGGATGCGCTCGACGAGCAACCAGCTGCACAGCGCCGCGGCCGCGGCCATGTGCGTGTTCACGAGCGCGGTCGCCGCCAGCTCGTTGCCGGCCAACGCCGACCCGGCGTTGAACCCGAACCAGCCGAACCACAGGATGCCCGCACCGATCAGGGTGAGCGGCAGGTTGTGCGGCGGCATGGGGTACGCCGGCCAACCCTTGCGCTTGCCGAGCACGATGACCGCGGCAAGCGCCGCGATGCCGGCGTTGATGTGCACCACCGTGCCACCGGCGAAGTCGAGTGCGCCTTCCTTGAACAGCCAACCCGACGGCGAGAACACCCAGTGCGCGATCGGTGTGTAGACCAGCAACAGCCAGAGCGGCACGAACCACGCCCACGCCGCCCACCGGATGCGGTCGGTGATCGCACCGGTGATGAGTGCCGGCGTGATGATCGCGAACATCAGCTGGAACGCCATGAACGCGAACGGAGGGATCGTCAGGCCTTCGAGCCCCGTCGCCGGCGTGTGGAGTGCTCCACTCAGCCAGCCGAGGTCGAGGTTGCCGATGAGCTCTCCCTTGCCGCTGAACGCGAGCGAGTAGACGCCCGCCGCCCAGAGCACGCTCACGATGCCCATGCACCAGAAGTTGTTCATGAGCATGGCGAGCACGTTCTTCGTGCGCACCATGCCGCCGTAGAACAGGGCCAGACCCGGCGTCATGAACAAGACCAACGCCGCCGACGTCAGGACCCAGGCGGTATCGCCTGTGTCGTAGCTCACACGTTCCCCTTCCACCGTTCGCCCGGCGCGCGACCGGACCTGCTCACTTGAAGTTGGGCGGCACTCTCACAGCGGGCTGTTTCTCTCCGGTAGCGGGAGTGTTTCGGTCTTGTGAACGGGTCAGCCAGCCGCACGAGCCCTGAGGACGGCCGCCTTGGCCATGCCCCACGCCAGGTGGAGCGGGGCGAGCGACTCGTCGCCGAGTTCGCCGAGGGTCCTGGGCGCCAGGCCGTAGACGTCGTCGGGCAACGAGCGCTCCTCGAAGGCATCCCGCACGACCGGGGGCACCCCGGCGGCGGCGAGCACGGCGGTGGGCTCACGCACCGCGCCCCGCACGACCTCGAGCGGCGTCGCCGCCTGTTCGGCGGGGTCGAGCGCGAGCAGCTGACGGAGCTCGTCAGCGATTCGCCGAGCGGCGGCGATTCCCGCGGCTCGCGCCTCGTCGATCGCGTCCGCGTGAGCAGCGGGATCGAGCTCCCCCCAGGCGACGAGGATCCGGTCGACCTGGGCGACGGCCCATCCGGGCATGCAGCGCTCGACGCCCGCGACGATCGCGTCGCCGGTCTCGCCAAGCCGGGCTACCCCGTCGGGCACGCCCGCCGATCATCCACATCGGCAACTGCGTCGACTTTCGCGTCCGGAGGGAAGGACTGCCGGAAGGCGAACGCGGTCGGTGTGGGTCCGTGCGTGCGAATGTGCTCCAGGCGGCGCTTCGCGTCCTCGATGTCGGGGAGCATCCCGGCCGGGATCCACCACAGCACCATGAACGCCTCGTCCAGCTTCTCGAACCATTCCCGCCGGCGCCGCATCACATCGACGTGCGCGCTCCGGTAGACGAAGTCCGAGAGCGCCTCGAGCGACTCCCACAACGACATGTTGATGAGCAGCAGGTCGTCACCCTCGAACACGTGGAGCGCGGTGGCGTTGCCCTCGTCGGTCTGGAGCCGCCACACGAAGCCCGGCGCGGCGTCGGCGATCGCGTTGATCGGATCGAGCGCGGCGGTGAAGTCGGCGACTTCGGGCGCGCCGATGGGTGCGAGCATGCGCCCGATGTTGAGATGCGCAAGGTGAAAGGCTGAGGTCATTCGAGGCCGATGCGCGCGAGCGCGTCTCGCGGCTCCAGCACGAGCCCCGTGTAGAAGGGCCCGAACTCGGCGAAGCGCGCCGACACCTCGTCGAAGCGCATCTCGTAGACGATCTCCTTCAGCGCGGCGGGATCGTCGGCGAGGAGCGTCACGCCCCACTCCCAGTCGTCGATCCCGGTGGAGCCGGTGATGAGCTGGAGCACCCGACCCGCGTAGGTGCGCCCGACCTTCGCGTGCCCGGCCATGAGCTTCTTGCGCTCGTCGAACGGCAAGTCGTACCAGTTGGCGTCGGCGCTGCGGCGCTTCGACATCGGATAGAAGCAGATCGTTCGCTTCATCGGCAGCCGCGGGTGGATCCGCTGCTCGCGGTAGTGCTCGATGCGCTCCCGCCACGTGACGAGTCGTTCCTCGACCTCGGCCGGGTCGGTCAACTCGTCTTCATCGGCGAGGCGCTTGCGCTCGTCGTCCTCGGTCGCGCCGTACTCGGACTGCTCGGTCAACGACACGTACGACCACGTCGGGATGATTGGCGCGAGGGACAGCTCCTGCTCGAACGCCTGGAGTCGTGCCAGGTCAGGCCCGAGCGCGAGCACGCCGAGGTCGGCCTTGTGGCCGAGCACGGCGTAGGTCAGGACCTGGTGGTCGTCGTCGACGAAGCCGTCGATCGCATCGAGGACGCGCTTGGCCCCCCCGGGCTCCTGCTCGGCGCGCGCCGCGTCGACTCGATAGAAGAGGTGCAGCACCCCCCAGCCGACCGACGGTTCCACACGCTCTTTGGAGGTGTCCACGGCCTACGAGGCTACCGGCCGCGCCGTGAATAAATACTCAGCGACGTGCTTATCGGTCGAGACCTACAAGCGAGTCACGACTCGGCGGGCGTGCGCTCGACCGCCTCGACGGCCACGAGGTGGAACGGGAAGTGGCGGGCCATCACGTCACGCACCTGCGCGTCGGCTTCCCATCCTTCACCTTCGACGAGGAGACGGAACATGCGGCGCATGAACGCGCCTTCGACGTAGGCCCGCTGGATGCGCGGCACCTCAGGCTCGACGATCTGGCGCATCAGCGGTGGGCAGACCGTGACGAGCTCTTGGTCGACGTCGGTGAGGACGGGCTCGCGGAACTCGGCTTCGAAGTCGGCGAAGAGGCCCATGACCATCTCGTCACGGACTCGAGCGTCCGCACGCGCCGCATCGAGATAGGGCTCTCGGTCGAGGAACTGGAGCGTGGCCGCGGGCAGGACCGGCTTGTAATCACCCCACTTGTGGAGCACCACCGAGCAGATCCGCCGCTCTTCGATCGAGCAGTTGTACCCGCGGACACAAGGCGAGATGCGGACCCGGACGCGAAGAAGGGGCCCGAAGGCCCCTTCTCTGCTCGGACTCTGCTGGTTCGCCGGCGGGTGGCGTTGCCGCCCGCCGACACCGTGGGCACCTCCCGACTTCGCGCCGGGGGGAGCTCACGAGGGGGGCGCAGCCCCCCTCGTGCTTAGAAGTCCATGTCCCCCATGCCGCCGGGCATGCCACCGGGCATGCCGCCGCCGGCACCCTTGTCTTCGGGCTTGTCCGCCACCACTGCTTCGGTGGTGAGGAACAGCGCCGCGATCGACGCCGCGTTCTGCAGCGCCGAGCGGGTCACCTTGGCGGCGTCGATGACGCCCTCCTTGATGAGGTCCACGTACTCGCCGGTCGCAGCGTTGAGGCCGTTCGAGCCGGAGAGACCCTTCACGTGCTCGACCACCACGCCGCCTTCCATGCCGGCGTTGACGGCGATCTGCTTGATCGGCTCCTCGAGCGCACGGGCGACCATCTTGGCGCCCGTCGCCTCGTCACCGTCGAGCTTCTTCAGCGCGTCGAGCACCTGAGCCTGCGCCCGAACCAGGGCCACGCCGCCACCGGCGACGACACCCTCCTCGACCGCAGCCTTGGTGGTCTGCACCGCGTCCTCGATGCGGTGCTTCTTCTCCTTCAGCTCGACCTCGGTGGCCGCGCCGACCTTGATGATCGCCACACCGCCCGACAGCTTGGCGAGACGCTCCTGGAGCTTCTCGCGGTCGTAGTCGGAGTCGGTGTTGTCGATCTCCTGCTTGATCTGGTTGATGCGGCCCTGCACCTCTTCCTTCGAGCCGCCACCCTCGACGATCGTCGTCTCGTCCTTGGTGACGACGACCTTGCGGGCCTTGCCGAGCAGGTCGAGGCCGACGTTCTCCAGCTTCAGGCCGACTTCCTCGGAGACCACCTGGCCGCCGCAGAGGATCGCCATGTCCTGGAGCATCGCCTTGCGCCGCTCGCCAAAGCCGGGCGCCTTGATGGCGACCGACTTGAACGTGCCGCGGATCTTGTTGACGACGAGCGTGGCAAGCGCCTCGCCCTCGACGTCCTCGGCGATGATCGCCAGCGGCTTGCCGCCCTGCATGACCTTCTCGAGCACCGGCAGCAGGTCCTTCACTGCCGAGATCTTCGAGGACACGAGCAGGATGTACGCGTCGTCGAGGACGGCCTCCATCCGCTCGGGGTCGGTCACGAAGTACGGCGAGATGTAGCCCTTGTCGAAGCGCATGCCCTCGACGAGGTCGAGCTCCATCCCGAAGGTCTGGCTCTCCTCGACGGTGATGACACCGTCGGTGCCGACCTTCTCGAGCGCCTCGGCGATCATCGAGCCGATCTCGGTGTCGGCCGCGGAGATGGCGGCCACGTTGGCGATCTGCGCCTTGTCGGTCTCCACCTTCACGGATTGGCTCTTGATCGAGTCGACCGCCGTGGCGACCGCGCTCTCGATGCCCTTCTTCAGGACCATCGGGTTCGCGCCGGCCGCCACGTTGCGCAGGCCCTCACGCACCATCGCCCACGCGAGGACGGTGGCCGTGGTGGTGCCGTCACCGGCGACGTCGTCGGTCTTCTTGGCGACTTCCTTGACCAGCTCGGCCCCGATCTTCTCGTACGGGTCCTCGAGGTCGATCTCCTTGGCGATGGACACACCGTCGTTGGTGATCGTGGGGGCACCCCACTTCTTCTCCAGCACGACGTTGCGGCCACGGGGCCCGAGGGTCACCCGCACCGCGTCGGCCAGCTTGTTCATGCCGGTCTCGAGCGAGCGTCGGGCGTTCTCGGCGTAGGCGATCTGCTTGGGCATCGGTGGTGTGCTCCTGGTTGGTCCGGTGAGGGATCGTGAACGGACGTTGGCACTCGGATGAGGCGAGTGCTAGGCGCCATGTTGGCACTCTCCCCGGGAGAGTGCAAATGCGGCGATCGCCCCGAGGCTCACCCCACCCGTTCGAAGGAGGAGGTCGCGGCCCCGGGGACCCGGGGGGTGATCACCAGACGATCCGCCGACGGACAGGCGTAGGAGCTCTGCACGAGGAACAGATCCGCGACGCTGCTGGAGCTCGGGCCGGGGCCCGCGCCGAGCGGTCGGCCGTCCGCGGTCGCGACGTAGTCGATCTGGATGTCCTCCACCGGGTCGATCACCGTGAGCGTGAGCCCGTCGGCGGTGTAGGCCGCGCTCGAGGTTCCCCGGGCGGTCACCTCGTTGCGCAGGAGACCGAGCGGCTCGGGGAGCAGGTCGGTGGTCACGGCCTGGTAGTCGAGCCGGGCATCGAGGAGTCGGTCCCCGAAGGTCACCTCCACGGTGCCGGTGAGCTCGAAGGTGTCGGCCCCCGCGGCGAGCGCGGTCGCCCGCAGGCTCTCGAACGATGCATCGATGTCGAGGCGCCAGGTACCGAGGAGGCAGCGGTCGAGTCCGTCGCCTGCCGCGCACGCCTCGTCGAGGCTCACGCTGACGAATGCCGCAGTAGCCCGCCCGCCGGTCGGGCTCGCGAGCGCGAGCCCGGCCCTCCCGGGCTCGATCTCGAGGAGCCCGCCGCCGAAGGGGGCGCTGCCCTCCTCGCACAGGCACCCACCGGCGAGGAGGCACAACCCCTGGGCACGCCCGCCGCGAGCGGCTGCTCCCGGCCGTCGGCGAAGCCGAGCACCGCCTGGGGCGCGGTGGTGACGAGCTGCACGACCGCGCCCGACAGCGTCAGCTCGATGGGCTGGGTCGAGAACGGCTCGAGCTGAAACGACTGCTCGATCGCAGGCCGGCCTGCGCAGCCGAGCCCACACGCGCCGCGCTCACGGGTCCCGGCCGCCGCGGTGGTGCGCGGCGTGACGGTGATGCGCACCGCGCCACGGTGCCCCGTGACCCCGGGCCCGGTCTGCTCCCAGTCGTCGCCTAGCGGCCGCTCCCGCACGAGGGCCTTGGCGATCGTCGTGAGGAAGGCGGTGTCGGCGCGTGCCGCGGCGTAGGCGTCGAGGTCGGACGCGGTCCGGAGCTGGGCGTCGAAGATGGACCATGGATCGATCCCGTTGGCTGCGAGGTCCGCGTAGAACCCAATCGCGGAGTACTCACGGACGAAGAGCGACGCCTGAGGGTAGAGCAACCATGCTTCCCACCAGTGACGCGACCCGGCCGAGCCGCCGGCGATCGTCTCACCGACTCAGGCCGCTTGCCCCTCTCTCACCCAATCCGGCACCGCGATGATCTCGGCGCCCGTGTGCAGATCGAATTGGAAGCAGTGAAACACCTCGTGGGCGAAGATGCTCAGGTCGCGCGCGCTGTCACCGGTGCCCGTTGCACCCGGTCGCACCATGATCGTGCAGCTCGCAACCGGCGACGTCTCGTCCGCGGTGAGCGGGGTGCCGTCGGCCGAGGCCGGCGTGGCCGTGGCGCGTGCGGTTCCCTCGTCGTCGCCAGGGTCGCCGAATCCGTAGCGGATCGGGATCGTGAGAGACCGCCCCAGACGCGACGCGATCTCGTCACGCACGCGATCAAGCGTCACTCCGAGATCGTCGGTGCCGCGCGGGAGGGCCCGGCCGACCGCGGGCGCGGCGGAGGTTGGCACTTCGCGCAGGTCGCGTGGCGTGAGCACGTCGAGGACTGCTTCTTGCTGGGAGGGCGTGAGCTCGTCCCACACGTCGAACAACACGAGCTCTGCCGCCAGCGTCCCATCGCTCATGCCCTTGCCGGGCAAGGGCCTGACCCGAACGCCATCGAGGGGGCCGAACGCGGCTTCGAACGCCGCGAGCGCGACCTTCACCGGTACCGTCCCATCGGGACGCGTCCGCTTGATGAGCTCCGTCTCGAACGTCTTGGGTGCGGGCTTCGGCAGACGGACGGCGTCGTCACCGGCAGCCGTCGGCGTGGCGGCCGCGATCACGATCAGGCACGCCCCGATCGCCGCCCGCCGCGTGCGCATGCCGCCCCCTTCGTCGCCCTGAAGTCTGGCCTGGATCCCAACCGCCTGCAGTGAGCAGTCACCCGAGCTGGGGGGCGAGCGGCGCTCATCCGATGAGCGGCGCTGAGCCTCTCGATCTCAGTCGGAGGCGTGATGATCTCGCCACCACGCGCATGCGGTCAGCGGTCGAGGCGATCCATCCTCCGGATGGTGACCGCCCAGGTGAGCACGGCGGAGAGCGCGACCAACACGATCGACGTGAGGCCGGCACGCGCCATGAGACCCGTCTCCGACGCGCTCCAGATGCGGGTCGCAAGCGTGTCGAACCCGATGGGCGCGAGCAGCAACGTGGCGGGCAGCTCCTTCATCGTCGCGAGCAGCACGAGCCCGGCCCCTGCGGCGAGGCCTGGCGCCATGAGCGGGAGCTCGACCGTCCGCAGGCGCCGCCAACGCCGCGCACCGAGCGCCCGCGCGGCATCGTCGAGGCGCGCGGGCAGACCGCTCACCGCCACCTGCGATGCGCGCAGCGCCTGCGCGCCGAAGTGCACGACGTACGCGAACACGAGCAACGGGAAGCTCTGGTACAGACCGCTCACGACCGGCGTGCCCAGCACCCAGAACACGAGTGCGAGCGCGATGACCAGTCCCGGCAGCGCGAACCCGGCCACCACGAGCGCGTTCACCACGCCGCCGACGCGCGATCGGTGGCGCGCCGTGAGATAAGCGATCGGGAGCACGGCGAGGGTCGCGACGAGTGCCGTGACCACCGAGATCACGACGGTGTTCGCGACCGGACCGAGCAGGTCGTCGGCGACGCCGACACCGAAGCGACCACTGTCGCCGCGCGCGGCCCACTCCGCGAGCACGGTGATCGGCGCGACGAGCGCCACGAGCATCAGGATCAGCACCCCGACCAGCGCCGGCACCCGCCACCGACCCAGCGGCGTCTGGTGCACCCGCCGCCCGGCCCCCACGGCCTCGATCACCGTCCGCCGGCGTGCCATGGCGCGCTCGGCGGTGACCACCACCAGCGCGACGAGCGCGAGGACAAGGCTCAGCGTGATCGACGTCTCACGATCGAACAGCCGGGTGGCCTCGATGCGCAACGTCAGCGTGTCGTAGCGCACGAGCGAGACGGCTCCGAACTCGCTGACGCAGTAGAGGAACGTGAGGAGCGCTCCCGCCGCGATCGCTCCGCTCGTCTGCGGGAGCACGAGCGTGCGGAACACCTCAATCGGCGTGCGGCCGAGCGAGCGGGCGCTCTCCTCGAGCGCGGGCGGCAGCACGGCGAGGCGCGCCGCCACCGGCAGGTACACATAGGGGTAGCTGAGCAACGTGAGCACGGCGAACGCAGCCCAGAAGCCCTCGATGCGGGGCGCAAGGCCGAAGTCGAGGAGGCGATCGAGCAGCCCACCGCTGGCGAACGCGGCCTGGAGGGCGAACGCACCCACGAACGACGGGATCACGAGTGGGAGCACGAGCACGACGCGCAGCACTCGTCGACCAGGGAGGTCGGTGCGCGTCACCAACCAGGCGAGGGCGGTGCCGAGCAGCACGCACGCCGCGGACACGGAGGTGGCGAGGAGCAAGGTGCGAGCGAGCGGCCCGGCCAGGTCGCTCGACCCCAGCACGTCGAGCGCGCCATCCCCGAACCCGACGGTCCGGATCGCGAGGTACAGCACCGGTCCGGCGAACAACGCCGCGACGACCGCGCCGGTGACGACCAGCGCCCGAGGGGCGCGCGACCGGGGTTCGGACGCAAGCGGCGCCGACACCAGGGGGGTTGGTGCCGGCGCCGTCGTCGTCATGGGTCAGGCCCGCTGATCAAGCCTGTTCGAGCCCGCTCTCCGCGATGAGCTCGCGGGTGCGGAGCAGCCCACCCCCGAGCTTCGTGAGATCGAGCTCGGGTGCATCCACCTTCGACAAGGGGGGGAGGTCACCGAGCGGCTCCACGCCGCGGGCGAGCGGGTACTCGAACTCGTCCTCGGCGAGGTGCGTCTGCGCCTCCTCGGAGAGCAGGAACTCGATGAGCTGGTCGGCGAGCGCACGATCGTCGGTCTGGTCGATGATCGCGGCGGCGGTGACGAGGATCACCGAGCCGACGTCCTGGTCCTCGAACACGTGGTTCTCGAGCGGGGCGGACGGGTCGGCGGCCTTGGCGAGTGCCGCGTAGTAGTGGTTGACGAGTCCCATCGGGATCTCGCCACGCGTCACCGCGTCGGTGATCGCCGAGTTGCTCGCATACGAGCGCGCGCCGTTCTCGACCATGCCCGAGAGCCACTTCTCGGTCTTCGTCTCACCTTCGAGCTCGCGCATCGCGGTGATGAAGTCCTGGAACGAGCCGTTCGTGGGCGCGAGCCCGACCATGTCGGCGTACTTCGGCTTCGCGAGCTCGAGCACCGAGTCGGGCAGGTCACGCGGCTTCACCAGGTCGGTGTTGTAGACGAGCACGCGCACACGGCCCGACACACCGGTCCATCGGTTGTTGGCGGAGCGGTAACGCTCCACGACCAGGTCGAGGACGTCGCCGTCGATCTTGCGCAGGCGACCGAGCCCCTCGAGGTAGCCGGTGGCACCGGGGCTCTGGGAGATGAAGACGTCGGCCGGGGTCTGGTCGCCCTCCTCATCGATGAGCAGCGCCAGGTCGGCCGAGTCGCCGTAGCGAGCCTCCACCTGCACGCCGGTCTCGGCCGAGAACTGGTCGAGCAGGGGCCCGATGAGCTCCTCGGTCCGCCCGGAGTACACGGTGAGCGTGCCCGCCGTGCCGGCGCCAGCGGGTCCGGCGAGGGTGGTGAGGGCCATGACGGCGAGCGCCACGGTGAGGACGCGGTGGAGCCGGGTTCGTGTCATCAGGTCAGGATGTCCGAAGTTGGGTACTCAGGTCAACCTGACCTGAGCCGATGGGAACGCGAGGGCCGCGCCGGACACGGTGATGCTCACGCGGTCCCCCGGCTCGAACGCCCGGCCCGGGCCCATGCGCGAGCGGATGCGGCTCCCGTCGGCGAGGTCCACCGCGACGAGCTGGTCGTGCCCGAAGTACACGAGGTCGCGCACGACCCCTTCGCCGGCTCCGTCGAGCCGCAGGCGCACCTGCTCTGGGCGCACCACCACCTCGATGGGCCCGCCATCGACCGCGGCCGCGAGCGGCAACCGCCCGATCGCGGTGACCGCGACGTCGTCATCGGCTTCGCCCCGGATGAGGTCGGCATCGCCGACGAACGTCGCGACGAAGCGATCGGCGGGATTCGCATAGAGCTCCGACGGCGTATCGACCTGGAGGATGCGTCCGTCGTTCATCACCGCGATGCGATCGGCGATGCTCAGCGCCTCTTCCTGGTCGTGCGTGACCACGACCGCCGTTGCGTGTGCTTCGCGCAGGATCTGGCGCACCTCGTCGCGCACCTGGCCGCGCATCGACGCGTCGAGGTCCGAGAACGGCTCGTCGAGCAGCACGAGGCTCGGACTCGGAGCGAGGGCGCGCGCGAGCGCGACCCTTTGCTGCTGCCCACCCGAGAGCTCGTGGGGGAGGCGCTCGGACATCGGCGCGAGGCCGACGAGGTCGAGCATCTCGGCGACCCGCGCCTCACGTGTGGCACGGTCGCGCACGCCGTAGCCGACGTTGCGCGCGACGTCGAGGTGCGGGAAGAGCGCGTACTCCTGGAACACCACCCCCACCTTGCGCTGCTCGGGCGACACGAAGGCGCCGTTGCCGGCCACCGACCGGCCGTCGAGGGTGATCGAGCCTGCATCGGGATGCTCGAAGCCGGCGATCAGCCGCAAGGTGGTCGTCTTGCCACATCCGCTCGGACCGAGCAGGGCGAGCAGTTCGCCATGGGTGACGTCGAGGTCGACGTCGTCGACGGCGAGCACCTCGTCGTAGCCCTTGCGCAGGCGACGGCACTCGACGACGGCCGGGCCGGACATCACGAACTCAGGGTATCCTGACCTGAATGGCGGAGCTCCACGACACGACCGAGGAGTACCTCGAGCAGATCATCGAGCTCGAGGAGGAGGGGGTGACCCCCATGCGGGCCCGTTTGGTGGAGCGCCTCGGTCGGAGCGGGCAAGCCGTGTCCGAGACGGTGCGGCGGCTGGTCGACAACGGCTTCGTGGAGATGAGGGACGACCGCAGCCTCGGCCTCACCGGGAAGGGCCGCAGCCTCGCCACCACGGTGGTGCGCCGGCATCGCCTCGCCGAGCGCCTGCTCCTCGATGTGATCGGGCTCGAGTGGGAGAAGGTGCACCGCGAGGCCGACCGGTGGGAGCACGCGATCTCCGCCGAGGTCGAGCAGAAGCTCGTCGAGCTGCTCGGTGACCCGATGACCTGCCCTCACGGCAACCCGATCCCCGGCTCACGACGCACGAGCCCCGCCGCGCCGTCGGTCGCGCTCGCCGACGCCCCGAGCGGGCCGGTCACCGTCACTCGGATCGCCGAGAAGCTCGAGCTGTCCGACGACAGCCTGCGACTCCTCGCGCACTCCCGCATGATCCCCGGCGCCGCGGCCACGGTGCTGAGCCGCGGACCCAACGGCGTGAAGGTGCGCACCGCGGCCGGCGAGCACACGATCCCGCCGGACGTCGCCAGCTACATGTATGTGTCTGCGGCCTCACCGCCCGCGACCGCCGGGACGATGCTGAGCGTCTGACCGTCGTCGACTGGTGTGTCGACGCCTTGCAGGAAGCGGATGTCTTCCTCGGCGAGGAACACGTTCACGAACCTGCGCAACGCACCCTTCTCGTCGTAGAGGCGCTCGTTGAAGCCCGGATGCGCGGAGTCGAGCGCCTTGAGCACCTCGGCCACCGTTGAACCTTCGACGCTGACCTCCGACGCGCCGCCCGTCAACGTGCGCAGCTGTGTGGGGATGCGAACCGACACACTCATGTCGCGTCTCCCTTCTTCATGGGTCGTTCAGCTCGCATGCGGGCTTCGCCTAGCTGCTGCACTTCACTCCTCGCCCGAGTCCGGGAACGCGGCGTGAAACGCGTCGAGCGTCGGCTTGATCGTGTCGGTCACTCCAACGTGCGGAGCAAGCGGGTCGAGGGTCTTGAGCCCGTGACCGGTCACGTACGCGACGACCCGCTCGTCGGCGCGCACGACGCCTTCCTCGGCGAGACGCTTCAACGACGCGATCGTCACGCCTGCGGCTGTCTCCCCGAAGATGCCCTCGGTGCGCGCGAGGAGCTTCATCGCCTCAACGATCTCGTCGTCGGTGACTGCCGCGATGCCACCACCCGTCTCACGCACCGCGTCGAGCGCGTAGTAGCCGTCGGCGGGGTTGCCGATCGCTAGCGACTTGGCGATCGTGCTTGGTCGCACCGGGTTGATCGTGTCGCCACCTTCGGCAAACGCGGCGGCAACCGGTGAGCACCCTGTGGCTTGTGCACCCGACACACGGACGTTCGGCTTCTCGTCGAGCAGACCGACCGCGTGTAGCTCGTCGAAACCCTTGCGGATCTTCGTGAGCAGCGAGCCGCTGGCGATCGGCACGACCACGTGGTCAGGTGTCTCCCACCCGAGCTGCTCGGCCGTCTCGAACGCGAGCGTCTTGGATCCTTCGGCGTAGAAGGGGCGCACGTTCACGTTCACGAACGCCCACGGCCGTTCGGCGGCGAGCTCCGCACACAGCCGGTTCACGTCGTCGTAGTTGCCGTCGATCGCGACGACGGTGCCGCCATAGACCGACGTCGTGACGACCTTGCCCGCTTCGAGATCGGACGGGATGAACACGAAGCTGCGGAGCCCGGCACGAGCCGCGTGCGCGGCCACCGCGTTCGCAAGGTTGCCGGTCGACGCGCACGCCAGCGTCTTCATCCCGAACTCGAGCGCCTTGGCGAGCGCCACCGCCACGACGCGGTCCTTGAACGCGTTCGTGGGGTTGCGGGTGTCGTCCTTCACCCACACCTCGCGGAGACCGAGCTCGGCGGCCAGGCGGTCGGCGCGCAAGAGCGGGGTCCACCCCACGGGGAGGTGCGACTCCCCGGGCGGGTCGACGGGGAGCAGCGGCGCGTAGCGCCAGATCGTCGTGGGCCCGGCGGCGATGGACTGCCTCGACACCGCGGCCGCGATGGCGTCGTAGTCGTACGCCACCTCGAGCGGGCCGAAGCACCACTCGCAGGTGTAGATGGGAGCGACGTCGTAGGTGCGGTCGCACTCTCGGCATCGCAGCGCTTGCACGTGGGTCACTGTCGGTCTCCTTCGTTCGACGCTCATTGCGCTTTCCCGACGCGCTCTGAGCGCCTCGAGCGGAGGACCGCTCTCAGCGGCTCATCGTTCAGGCTCGACCACCATGGTCGCTCCTGGCAGGCATTGGCACCTGGCCGCCGGATTGCTCCGGCTGCTGGTTGCCGCGGCGTCAACGGGCCTGTCCCTCAGCCGCTCTCGATGAGCGCGTGCTGAGAGCAACGATAGCCGGGGTCGCCTCTAGGCTTCCAGCCCTATGACGGCACTCGACGCGGGCGCGCTGGCCGATCTCAAGGCCAGGCAACGCACGATGATCTCGGTGTGCCTGCCCGCGCGCAACGAGGAGGCGACGGTGGGCCACATCGTCGCGACCGTGCGCCGTCAGCTCGTCGAAGGTGTCGCGCTCGTCGACGAGATCCTCGTCATCGACGACGGATCGCGTGACGCCACCGCGGAGGCCGCGCGGTGGGAGGGCGCGACCGTGCACAGCGTCGCCGACATCTTCCCCGACGCCGGCAACGGCAGCGGCAAGGGCAACGCACTGTGGCTGTCGCTGTTCGCCGCCACTGGCGACATCGTCTGCTGGGTCGATGCGGACGTGCGCAACTTCAAAGCCGACTTCGTGACTCGCCTGGTCGGGCCACTGCTCACCGAGCCCGACGTCGGGTTCGTCAAGGGCTACTACCACCGGCCGCTCTTCGGACGACCCACCGGCGGCGGACGTGTCACCGAGCTCGTGACCCGGCCCTTGCTATCGGCGTTGTTCCCGCATCTCACGCACATCGTGCAACCGCTCGGCGGTGAGTACGCCGGCCGCCGCACGCTCTTGGAGACCGTGCCGTTCGTCGAGGGCTACGGGGTCGACCTGGGGCTGCTCATCGACCTGTCCGCGGCGTTCGGTGTCGGCGCGATCCGCCAGGCCGACCTCGGTGTGCGGGAGCACCGCAACCGCCAAGCCGACGAGCTCGGCCCGATGGGGATGGAAATGCTGCTCACCGGGCTCCGCCGCGTCGGCGTCGGGCGCGCCGAGCTCCCGAGCACCCTCGTGCGCTTCGACGAGCACCACGACAAGGTCCTGGTGCCGGTGGAGGCGCGCGAGCGCCCCCCGTGGATCACGATCCCCGCCTACCGCGCGAAGTTCGACAAGGAACCCGCCGCCTGACTCCAAGAGCGGGTTTTCGGCACGCTCAACAACACAGAGTTGGGTTCAGCGTGCCGAAAAACCTGGGGTGGGTCGGCTCGAATGCGGGGCCAGCACCTATTCGCCGAGGGCGCGTCGACCAGCCTCAGTCGCGGCCTCCTCGACGAGCAGCTCGGCGCGGCTGTACGCCTCACCGGATTGCCACACGCGGTCGGTGAGCACATAGAGGTCGATCGCGCCGAGGACCGACAGCTCGTCGCGCGCTTCGTCGGTCGCCTGACCGACGATCACGGCACGGTGCTCGACGTTCTCCTCAGCGGCCCACTCGAGCACGCCGCCGACGACCTTGCCGTCGAACGTCGTGAGGTCGAGCTTGCCCTCACCAGTGACGACGATGTCCGCGTCCTGCATCACACCTCCGAGCTCGGCGGCGGCGGCCACGACTTCGAAGCCCGGTTCGAGCCGCGCACCGATCGCGGCGAGTCCACCGGCAAGTCCGCCTGCAGCACCCGCGCCCTCGAGCTCGGTGACATCGACCCCGGTGCGCGACGCGTACTCGCCCGCGAGCGTCTCGAGGCGGCGGGTGAGCAACGCCACCTGGGCCGCGGTCGCGCCCTTCTGCGGGCCGTACACCTCAGCCGCGTCGAGGAACGGGGTGGTCACGTCGCACGCGACCGTGACGTCCGCGCCGGCCAGCGACCACCCGAGTGCTTCGGCCGCGGCGAGTCCGCCGTCGGTGGAGGCGCTGCCGCCGACGCCCACCACGATTCGCGGGGCCCCGGCGCGCAGTGCCGCCGCGATGAGCTCACCCGTCCCGCGGGTCGACGCGCGCAGCGGATCGTTCCGTGCCCCTGGCACCAGCGCCATCCCACTGGCGCGCGCCATCTCGATCACGGCGGTCCCGTCGGAGAGCACGGCGTACTCGGTCTCGACGACATCGCCCAGCGGACCCGTCACACGCGCGCTGCGGAGCGCGCCGCCGCGTGCTGCGAGCAGCGCGTCGATGGTGCCCTCTCCGCCGTCGGCGAGCGGGATCTCTTGGACCTCTTCGACGCCCGCCGATCGGAGCCCGCGGGCCATCGCCGCGGCCGCGACGGGAGCGCTGAGGGTGCCGCGGAACTTGTCGGGACACACGATTGCGAAGGGCACGCCGATAGATTGGCCGCGATGCTCGAGCGAGTCCCGCTCCTGGAGAAGGAGCTCGCGGACTACACGGAGGTCGTCGGCGAGGAAATCCTGGCCGAGATCACGCGTCTGGCCGAACCCCTGCGCGGGTCGAGGGTGCTCCACATCAACGCGACCCCGTATGGCGGTGGCGTGGCCGAGCTGCTCGCGACCCACGTGCCCCTGCTCCGTGCGGTGGGGATGGACGCCGAGTGGTGTGTGATGCACGGCAGCGACGAGTTCTTCGCCATCACCAAGCAGGTGCACAACGCGTTGCAGGGCGCCGAGGTGGAGTGGAACCCGGCGATGCAGCGCACCTACCTCGAGCGGAACCTCGAGAACGCGCTCGCGCTCGAGGACGGGTGGGACTTCGTGATCGTCCACGACCCGCAGCCCGCCGCGATCCTGAGCTTCGTGCACGACGCCGCGCTCACGCACTCACCCGCGCACTGGATCTGGCGCTGCCACATCGACCTCACGGTCGCCAACCCGTCGGTGTGGGAGTTCTTCCGCCCGTTCGTGGAGCAACACCACGCGTCGGTGTGGACGATGCCCGAGTTCGTGCCGCCATCGTTGAAGATGGATCACGTCGTGCACGCGCCGCCGTGCATCGATCCGTTGTCGGTGAAGAACCTGGACCTCCCGATGCCGTTCTGCCAGGAGATCACCAAGCAGTACGGCATCAACCCGAACCGGCCGATCATGTGCCAAGTGAGCCGATACGACCCGTGGAAGGACCCCGTGGGCGTGATCGAGGCCTACCGCATGGTGCACGACGAGATCCCAGAGGCGCAGCTCGTGCTCGCGGGCTCGATGGCGACCGACGACCCCGAAGGGTTCCGGGTGTGGGAGGAGACCGAGGAGGCGCGCGGCGGCGACCGCGACATCCACCTCTTGTCGAACCTGCACCAGGTCGGCAACGTGCAGATCAACGCGTTCCAGCGCATGGCCGACGTGACCGTGCAGAAGTCGCTCCGCGAGGGCTTCGGCCTCACCGTGAGCGAGGCGCTGTGGAAGAGCCGACCAGTCGTCGGTGGCCGCGCCGGCGGCATCAAGCTCCAGATCCGTGACGGCGAGGACGGCTTCCTGGTCGACTCGATCGAGGAGTGCGCGCAGCGGACGATCGAGCTGCTGGCCGACGGTGAGCGCGCCGACGCGATGGGCATCCACGGTCGTGAGCACGTGCGCCAGAACTTCCTCTCGACCCGTGAGCTGCGCGACTGGCTGTCCCTGTTCAACGACCTCGCGGAGTCGACGCACACAGCCACACGATCGTGACCGTCGTCGTCTCCAACCGCGGGCCGTATCGCTTCACCCGCACGGCCAGCGGTGGCTTCGATGCGCACCACGCATCAGGTGGTGTGTCGAGCGCACTCCGACCGCTGCTCACCTCGGGAGCCGCCGGCGCCGATGCCGCGTGGATCGCGGCTGCGCACGATGATGACGACCGCGCCGCCATGGTGGCGGGCGAAGCGCAAGCACCGGGAATCGCGCTCACGTTGCTGGATCACGACCCTGCACTCCACCGCCTGTACTACGACGTCGTGTCGAACGGGACGCTGTGGTTCCTTCACCACGGGTTGTTCGACCTCGTGCGACGACCGCGCTTCGACCACCGGTTCACCGAAGCCTGGGCCGCGTACGAGACGGTCAACCGCAGCTTCGCGAAGGCGGCTGCCGAAGTCGCCAGCGAAGGTGACGTGGTGCTCGTGCAGGACTACCAGCTCGCGCTCGTTCCTGAGATGCTGCGAGCAGAGCGGGGCGACCTGCGCATCGTGCACTTCTCGCACACGCCGTTCTGTGGCCCCAACTCCATCCGTGTGCTTCCCGACCATGCGGCGCTCGCACTCTGCGGGTCCATGAGCGGTGCGATCGCGGGCTTTCACTCTGCGCGGTGGGCGCGTTCGTTCGAAGCATCGGCGCGCGAGATCCTCGGCAATGACGCGCGCTGCCGGACCTTCGTAGCGCCGCTCGGCCCCGATCCCGACGAGCTCGCGGAGCTCGCTGAGTCACCAGCGGCGCTGACGGCCGGACAGGAGCTCGACGAGCTCGTCGGTGATCGACAGATGATCGTTCGCAGCGACCGGGTCGACCCGTCGAAGAACATCGTGCGTGGGTTCGCGGCCTACGACCTGCTGCTCGCAGAGCACCGCGAGCTCCGCGAGCGGGTTGTGTTCGTGGCCCGCCTCACCTCATCGCGCGAGTCGCTCCCCGAGTACATGGCGTACGCGAACGAGGTCGAGCAAGCCGCGGCGCGGGTGAACGAGCGATGGGCAACCAACGACTGGCAGCCCGTCGTGGTCGACCTGCGCGACGACTACCCCCGCACGATCGCGGCGCTCGCGCGCACCGACGTGCTGCTCGTCAACCCGGTGAAGGACGGGTTGAACCTCGTGGCCAAGGAAGGAGCACTCGTCAACCAGCGTGACGCCGTGCTCTGCCTGTCACGCGATGCCGGCGCATGGGACGAGCTCCACGAGACCGCGCTGCCTGTGCATCCCTACGACCTCGCACAGACTGCCGGCGCTTTGCACGACGCGCTGATGATGCCGGCGTCGGAGCGAGCGAGCCGCGCTGCGCGGTGGCGCGAGCTGTCGGCGGCGCGCACGCCACGCGACTGGCTCGACAATCAGCTCAAGGCTGCGCACTCGAGCTGACCGCGTCGGCCAGCTCCGTCAACATCGCCGCGAAGCCCTCAGGTCCGTCGACAACGACGTCCGCGAGCTCGATCAGCTGCGGTGGCGTCTCGTCGGATCGCACGGCGATGCGCACCGGAGCGCGCGACCCATCGAACTCGGTGGTGAAGACGGCGACGTCACTGTGATCGTCGCCAGCAAACGCCCGGTAGCGATAGCCACCCGCGAGCTCGGTGAACGCCACACCCTTGTCGACCGCGACCGGCGGTCGTAGCTCGAACGCCATCTTCGCCGGAAAGGCCGAGAGTCCGTGGTCGCGTGCGAGCGTCAACAGGTCGTCTGGATTCGGCTCGTCGTCCGGTGTCATGCGCCAATGAAGCGCGAACGCGATGTCGCCCTTGCGCTCGACCAGCAGGGTTGGCCAGTGACGCTCGGCATCCACGAGCGCCGCGTTCATCGCGTCGACGTGCTCGAGTGCGAGCGGGTCGACGACAACCCGTCCGTCAACGAGACGCTCGAGTCCGTACTGGCCGACCATCGCCACGTTGTCGATCGGCACGTGCTGGCGCAGGAAGTCCACGGGACGCCCGCTGATGACCGCAACGAGTCCGAGGTGTGCGGCGAGCGTGCGGAGGGCATCCATGGCCTCGGGGACCGCTGCCGCATGCGCGGGGTCGTCGACGATGCGCGAGAGCGTGCCGTCGAAGTCGGTGACGAACGCGCACTGCGCGTGATGCTCGAGGGGAACGAAGTCGGCGAGCTGCGCTCGCAGCGTCACCCAGTCCCTACGATCCGACGACGATGATGCAGTTCGCAGTCTCGGCACCGGCGGGCACCGGTGCGGGGAACGCAGCGAGGGCGGCGCCGTCGACGATCGCAACGAGCGCCTCGGCTTCCTTCTCGAAGCCTGCCTGGCACGCAACCGTCGAGCCGATCTGCTGGCTGGCGGCGTTTCCTGGTTCGAGCACGAGGTAGCCGAGGCCGCGGAGCTCGTTCGTCTGCGTGCCAGCGGCACCGCTCAGGCCCGAGGCGTTGAACACGATCACTGTGATGCTCTGCGGGGCCAGCCCGCCGGGATCCGTGGTGGTGGTGGTGCGACCGGCAGCGTTGTTGGACGCCTGCGGCGAGCCGGCATCGTCGACGACCTGGAGCAGGACGATGCCGATGATCACGGCGATGCCGATGAGGATCGCGCCCCGCGCCGCGGTGCGCAGCATGCGATCGCCCGCGGATCGCCCGCGGGCGTGCGCGACCGAAGTCATCGCGACCTCGGATCGGCGCGGCGACCTTCGAACCGGGCTCGCCGGCGAAGATCTCGGTATCGGCGCAGTCGTTTCACAGTCAAGGCGTCGTAGGCGAGCGCGGCAGGATCTTCGAGCAGCTCGCCGAGACGTCGATAGTAGCGAGTTGGCGACATTCGCAACCGCGCGCGGATCGATTGCTCCTTTGGGCCCTTGAACTGCCACCAGGAGCGTTCGAAATCAAGGATGGCGCGGTCACGCGCAGCGAGATCCATCGGTCGCCGAGTATGGCCGCTGGGTGTGACAAGTCCGCGGATATCCACAGATGACCCCAGGACCACGATGCGTGCCACTCAGACCCCGGGAGCAACACATGTCGAGCGGCTACGACCGAGGCGTGTACCTGATGTACCTCGCACAGGTGCCGATGTTCAGCGCATGCACCGCGCAGGACCTCGAAGAGGTCGCGAACCTCGCCACACCGAAGCAGTGGGCCGCGGGCATGACATCCTGCATGAAGGCGATGCCGGCGAGGAGTTCTTCGTGCTCGCACCAGGTGACGCGATCGTGCGCAGGGGCGGCGATGTGGTGGCAACACTCGACGCCGGTGCGTACTTCGGCGAGCTCGCGCTGTTCGACCCCGCACCACGCAACGCCACCGGCACGGCGACGTCGCCCGCAACGACGATCGGCCTCAGCCGCGACGCCTTCCGCCAAGTGCTGGGTGACTCACTCGCCATCCGCGAAGCGCTGCTGCGTGGCATGGCCAGACGGCTCCACGAGGTTGATGGCAAGGAAAGGCGTGGGAAGCGGTGTCCTTCCGTGACCACAACCCTTGCAAACTCGGCTCCGCGCGCACGCATTGGACTTCCTGGCGTTGCGCGAACCCCACCTCTTTGAGACGAATGTTGAGACGCGCGGTCGCGGCGAAGACGGACGTCAGCGTTCCCGGGCCGGAGGGAGGCTGGAAAGTGATGGTTGTTGGAAGGGTCCCCGCGCCTCCCTGCCCGACCCCCGCCCAGAGCGCAACGATCACCACGCAAAGCGCCGCTGCACCACGAACCTGCGATCGATGCGCGATCGAACGAACCATTTCCCCGCCTCCCTATGACGGGACCCCACGGTCTTCTACAACGAGCGGGGGGGAGTCAATGCAATGGCGGTGCAAGCCTGTGACCTGCACGGGCGTGGAGCCGGGTGTCGGGATCGAACCGACGACATCTGCTTTACAAGAGCAGTGCTCTACCAACTGAGCTAACCCGGCGCGTGTGGTGACGCGACGTCAAGGCTACCGGGAGCGTCGGCGCGCGAACTCGAAGCATGCGATCGCCGCGGCGGTCGCGACGTTCAACGATTCGATCTGACCGTGGCGCGGGATCGCCGCGAGCACGTCACACCGCTGCGCGGCGAGTCGTGACAGTCCGGTGCCCTCCGCGCCGAGCACCAGCGCGACCGGTGCGTCGGCAACGGTCAGCTCGAAGACGGAGGTGGACCCCTCGGCGTCGAGGCCGACCGTCCACACCTCGGCGCGCGCGATCTGCTCGAGCGCGGCGGGCACGCCCCCGACGATCGCGATTGGGAGATGCTCCACCGCACCGGCGGCCGCCTTCACCGCGGCCGGGGTGAGCCAGGCCGATCGGTGCTTCGGCACCACGGCCCCGGTGGCGCCGGCGCTCTCGGCGACGCGGAGCACGGCGCCGAGGTTGCGCGGATCGGTCACACCGTCGAGCACCACGAGGAACGGTCGCGGCCCGGTGACGAGCTCCTCGAGTGGGGTCGCCTCCACGGGGTCCGTGAGCGCGACGACCTTCTGCGGTGCTTCGGTGCGCGCCTCGGCACGGACCTTCTCGCTGTCGACGTAGCGAACCTGGGCGCCTGCCTCTGCGCCGAGGAACGCGATCTCCTCGAGCACCGGGCTGGGGTCCGCGCTGCGTGCGATCCACACGGTGCGCACGGCGCGCTTGCCTGCGACGAGCAGCTCGCGCACCGCGCGTCGCCCTGGCACCCGGTCCCCACCCAAGCCGCCACGAGCCTTTGGCGCGCTCATCCCGTTAGCGGTGCCAGATGGTGCCGCTGGGAGTGTCCTCGAGTGTGATACCTCGTGCGGTCAGCTCGTCGCGGAGACGGTCGGCGGTCGCGAAGTCCTTGCTCGCGCGTGCTTCATCACGCTGCGCGATGAGCGCGTCGATCTCGGCATCCTCGCCGGTGCCCGCGTCGACGTCGAGACCGAGCGCGCCGGTGAGCTCGTTCACCGTGGCGAGAAGCGACGCCGCGGTTGCGTCGTCGCCACCATCGATCGCGGCGTTTGCCCGCTTCACCGCTTCAAAGATGGCCGCAACCGCTTGGGGGGTGTTGAAGTCGTCGTCCATCGCATCGCGGAACTTCTGCGCCACGCCATCGTCGATGCTGGCATTGGCGGGATTGATGCCAGCACTCGCAGCGCGACGGGCCAAAGCATCGAGGCCGGCAACGGCCGTCGCAGCCGCTTCGAGCTCAGTGTCACCCAGCTCCACCGCCTTGCGGTAGTGCGCTTGAAGCACTGCCATGCGGAACGCGCGTCCGCCGTGGGCGTCGAGCGCATCTTCGAGCGTGGTGAAGTTGCCCAACGACTTCGCCATCTTCTCGCCGCCGATCTGCACCATCCCGGAGTGCATCCACGCGCGCGCGAACGGATGGCCCGCAGCTTCGGCTTGGACGCGCTCGTTCTCGTGATGCGGGAACGCGAGATCGTCGCCCGCGCCATGAAGGTCGAAGGCTTCTCCGAGCAGATCGAGCGACATCACCGAGCATTCGATGTGCCAACCCGGACGTCCCTGCCCCCAGGGTGAGTCCCACACTGGCTCGCCCGGCTTCGCGGCCTTCCAGAGCGCGAAGTCGACGGCGTTCCGCTTCTCTTCGTCGATGTCGACGCGCGAGCCAGCCGACTCCATCAGCTGCTCGATCGTGAGGTGCGGGAGCGCGCCGTATGACGGGAACGACGGCACGTCGAAGTACACGCCCTTCCCAGGAACTTCGTACGCATGCCCAGTCGCGAGGAGCTCGCCGATCAGCGCCACCATGCCGTCGATGTACTCCGTCGCGTGCGGCATGTGGTCGGGGCGTCGCACGCCAGCGCGATCGAGCTGCTCCCAGTAGATCGCCTCGAACTTCTTGGCGAGCTCGGGTTCCGTGCTCCCGGCCTCGGCGGCCCGGGCGATGATCTTGTCCTCGACGTCGGTCACGTTCGACACGAAGCGCACGTCGAGGCCCGACCACTCGAGATACCGACGCACGACATCGAACACCACCGCGGTGCGGCCATGACCCACGTGAGGGACGTCGTAGACCGTTGGACCGCACACGTAGATCCCGAGCTTGCCGGGCTCACGCGGTGCGAGCTCGACCTTTGCCCGCTGCATCGTGTCGTAGACGCGCACGGTCATCGCAAGAGGGTAGACAGCAGGGTTCAGGCGGGTGGTGACGATTCGAGCAGTGCGACGGCCCACGCCGCGATGCCTTCGCCCCGACCGACCGCGCCGACGCCTTCGGCGTGCTTTGGCTTCACGTTCACTGGCGCGCCCACTGCGTCGGACAGGCACGCGCCCATCGCGCCAATGTGGTCCGCGAGCTTCGGACGTTCGGCCGCGATGACCAGGTCGACGTTCGTTGCAGTCCAGCCCGCGCTCCGCACCTTCGCGACGATCTCGCGCAGGAGTTCGATCGACGACGAGCCAGCGTACTGAGCGTCGGACGCGGGGAACAGGGTGCCGAGATCAGGCAATCCGGCAGCGCCGAGCAGCGCGTCGGCGACGGCATGCGCGGCAACGTCGGCATCGGAGTGACCGGCGAGTCCGGGCGCGCCGTCGATCGTGACGCCACCGAGCACCAGTCGGCGATCCCCTTCAGAAGGGTCAGGAGCGAACGGGTGCACGTCGAAGCCCAGGCCCACACGCAGTCCGGAGCTCATCGCGGCTCCAGCAGCGTGGTGGCCAGCGTCAGGTCGGCGACTGTCGTGACCTTCAGGTTGCGTGGGTCGCCCGCTACCACGACGACCTTTCCGCCGGTGGCTTCGACGAGCGCAGCGTCATCGGTCGCGTGGCCACCACCTTCGTGCGCGGCGCGGAGCGCCTCGGCGCGGAACGCCTGTGGTGTCTGGACCCCGACGAGATGGTCGCGATCGACCGTGTCGACCACGCGGTCACCGTCGACGCGCTTGAGCGTGTCGGCGACTTCGAGTGCGGGGATCGCGCCGTCGGCGCCGGCGCGCACGGTGTCGATCACCAGCTCGAACAGCTCGGGTGTGGCGAGCGGTCGGGCCGCGTCGTGGACCACGACGATGTCGGCGTCATCCGAGATCGCGGCGAGCCCCGCCCGCACCGACTCGGCTCGAGTCGCGCCGCCGGCCACCGCTGCGTGCACGGGGGCACCATCCCACGCCGCACCAGCTGGGAGCACGACGACAACCTCGTGACAGACGGCCGCGGCGGCGGCCACTGCGTGATCCACAAGCCGGGCGCCTGCCGCGGTCGAGAACTGCTTGGGTGCTCCGAACCGGTCGCCGCGCCCACCGGCGACGACGATCGCCGAGGTGCGCTCCACGCCGGCGTAGCGCCGCTAGCGCTTCTTGGCGGCGACGGCCTTCTCCGCCGGCGCCTTCTTCGCCGGCGCCTTCTTGGCCGGTGCCTTCTTCGCGACCGCCTTCTTGCCCGTGAGCGACTTGCTCGTCTTCTTCGCGGCCTTCTTGCGCGGCGGAATCGGGACGTCTCGGCCCGCGAGCACGTCGTCGAGACGCGACTCAGCCGTCTCCTCGTCGACGTTCAGCGCGAACGTGAGCTCCGACACGAGGATCTGACGAGCGCGGGCGAGCATGCGCTTCTCACCGGCGGAGAGGCCCTTGTCGGCCTCGCGCAGCGACAGGTTCCGCACGACCTCGGCCACCTGGTAGATGTCACCGCTCTTCAGCTTCTCGACGTGGTTCTTGAAGCGACGCGACCAGTTGGTGGGCATCCGTGCTTCCTTCTTGCGAAGGACGGCGAACACCTCTTCCACTTCTTCGTCGTTGATGACGTCGCGCAAGCCGATCTCGTCGGCCTTCTCGACCGGGATCGATACCTTCAGGTCGCCGTAGGTGATGCGCAGCACGAAGTAGTCGGCCTTCTTCCCGTCGAAGGGCCGCTTCTCCTTGCCCTCGATGATCGCCGCACCGTGGTGCGGGTAGACGACCTTGTCACCGACGGCAAACGACATGGGACTCCTCGCGCGAAAGAACGTGAACCGGAAGGGGGAAGACACCAATTGTACCAGACACCTTGCGCCGCTCTCGCCGTGAGCGCTTGTGCTCTTTGGAGGTGCCGTTTCGACGAAAGGCTTTCGATGGCGAGGCGCAGCACCGTGTACAAAGGGTGGACGCGCACAGCGCCGGGGGGTCGTGCCGTGGAACCGACAGACGGGAGCTCGCCCGTGAAGCAGAGCGTGCTCGACACCTCCGGGATCGAGTCGACCGATCTCTTCGCCCCGCTGCCCGCGGAAGTGCTCGAAGCGCTCCGCGAGCACGCCACGGTGCGATCGCTCTCGCGCAACGAAGTGCTGTTCCACGAAGGTGACGTGTCCGACGCGCTCTACGTGATCCGCGACGGTCGGATGGCGATGGCGACGCATTCGAGCGACGGCCGCGAGACCGTCCTCGCCGTGCTGGAAGAGGGCGGCTTGTTCGGCGAGCTGCCGCTGTTCGACGACGCGCCGCGCAGTGCCGACGCCCGGGCGCTCACCGACACCACGGTCGTCGAGCTCAGCTACGCGCCGGTGCGCGCCGTCTTGAAGGAGCGGCCCGAGCTGCTGTGGGTGATCGTGCGGCTGCTCGTCCAGCGACTGCGGGCAACCGACGTCGCGCTCGCGGATGCAGTGTTCCTCGACGTGCCGGCGCGCACGGCCAAGCGACTGCTCGACCTCGCCGGTGCCGATGCGCGCTTCACGCTGCCCGTCACACAGGAGGAGCTGGCCGCCATGGTGGGCGCCAGCCGCGAGCGGGTGAACAAGGCGATCTCGTTGTTCGTGAAGCTCGGCTGGCTCGAGATCGAAGGCCGCAGCAACTACCGCATCCTCGACCGCCAGTCCCTCGAGGACCGCGCCAGCCTCTGACCGAGTCCTGACCCGGGTTTTCGGCACGCTGGTTGTTGCACTGCAACAGTGAACGTGCCGAGAACCCGCTACTCCGACAGGAACTCGAGGGTGCGGTGCCAGGCGTCGGCGGCGGCGTCGGGGCGATGGGCGGGGCGCTCGGGGGCGTGCACGAACCCGTGGTCGGCACCGAGGTAGACGACGATCTCGCAGTCGGGCCGTGAGCTCCACGTCCGCCGGAGCGCGTCGATGTCGGCTTCGGGCGTCCACGGATCGTCACCGCCGAAGAAGGCGAGCGTGGCGCAGACGTCCTTCGCGGTGGCGAGCGGCTCACGCAGTCGCGGACCCCGCCAGTCCTGCGGGAGTCGGATCATCCCGTAGAACGCGACCGCACGCTCGAACTCTGCGGTCGCCGCGGCCTTGAGCGTCTGCATGCCGCCCATGCAGAAGCCGAGCACCGACACGTCGGACACCCCGTCACGCTCCTCGAGGTAGTCACCCGCACGCGTGAGATCGCCGAGCTGGAGATCGTCGTCGAGCTCGGAGACGTACGCCATGCGCGTCGTCGGATCCTCCGCGTTGCGAACGTCGTCGGGGGCGCGTGCAAACGGCTCCGGCGCGCACACGGCGTATCCGTGCGTGGCCAGTCGACGACACAGATCGTCGAACAGCGGCCGCACCCCCATGATGTCGGGGTGCAACACGATGCCCGCGTCCGCGATCCCATCGAGCGGTGCCGCGTGTATTGCGTCGACCTTCGCGCCGTCGACACCGGTGATGGTGATCCGCTCGATCGCCGCGTCGCGATGGCCCTCGTGCAGCTCAGCCACGGCAGATCAGGTGTAGCGCTCGAGGATGCTCGTCTCGGCCAGACGGGCGAGCCCGTCCTTGATCGCCTTGGCGCGTGCATCGCCAACGCCTTCGACCTGCACGAGGTCGGTCTCGCTCGCCCGCATGATCTTCTGAAGGTTGCTGAACCGGTCGACGACGTGATCGGACACGACTTCCGGCAGGCGCGGGATCTTGTGCAGCAGTCGGAACCCGCGCGGTTGGACCGCTCCGTCGAGGCCGATGTTGCTCGGAAGGTGGAGCACCTTCGCCACCTCGATGAGGTCGAGCAGCGTGTCGTCGTCGAGTCCGGCCAACCGGGCCATGACGTTCACGAGCTCCCAATCGGGAGCGGACGAGTAGTAGTCCTTCGCGACAAGACGACGATCGTCCTCGACCCCGCCGATGAGCTCGTCGAGCTGGAGCATGACGAGTCGACCGTCGGCACCGAGCTCGATCACGTACCCCTCGATCTCCTCGGCGATGCGCCGCACCATCTCCGCGCGCTGCAACACGGTGGCGACATCGCGCACGGTGACGAGGTCCTCCACCTCCAGCGCCGACAGCGAGCCGCTGACCGCGTCGAGGCGCGCCTTGTAGCGCTCGAGGATCTGGAGCGCCTGGTCGGCCCGCGCGAGAACCCGAGGTGTCGGCTCGATCGCCCGCTTCATGCCACTCGCGTGGATTGCCACCTCGCTGCGGTCCTCGGACACGGTGAGGACCGGCACGTCGATCTGACGGGCAACGCGCTCCGCCGTGCGGTGACGAGTGCCGGTCTCCGACGTCGGGATGTTCGGGTCGGGCACGAGGTGCACGTTCGACCGCACGATGCGTTGACAGTCGCCGGTGAGGATGATGGCGCCGTCCATCTTCGCCAGCTCCGAGAGCCGCTGAGGAGTGAACTCGGCGTCGAGCAAGAAGCCGCCGGAGCACACCGACAGCACGTCGGGACCGGCGCCCACGACGATGAGCGCACCCATCCGTGCCTGGATGATGCGCTCGATGCCGTCTCGGAGCTGCGTACCCGGCGCGACGAGGCGGAGGGCCGCCAGCAATGCTTCGGATCTCGGCGGGGCTGGCATGAGAAGTGTCCCGTGAGGGTCGGGCTCACGGTTCGCGCGTGAACCGATCTCGCGAGTGCGCCACGTTACCCCTGCACGTGCGAATCCACCCCAGAGAACGGGACAACCCGCACCGCAGCTGACTGCGGTCGGTGGTCGTCGTGCGTCAGACGCGTCAGACGTTGGCCGCGGGCTGGGTCTCCCGCAACGAGAGCTGCTTGGGCTCGTCGGTGTCCTCGACCACGTCGAGTGGTGGAGCGTGATCCTCGTCGGGGTCCGGTTCCATGTCGGTGACGTCGATCACGTCGTCGGCGCTGTCATCGACGTCTTCGAACGCGTCCGTCGCGTCATCGGGCTCGCCGAGTGGCAGCTCAGGCTCGTCGACGGGTACGAGCGCACGCTGGTACACCCGCGCCTTCGCGCCCCCGACGTAGCGCGCGGGCGGGAGGAGTCGCCAGAGCCGGCGCGATCGACCCACGTCGATGAAGTTCGACGCCCGCAATGCGTCCACATACGTACGCGAGTGATGGCGGTCGATGAGGACGACCTTCCCGCCGACCCGTAGCGTGCGAGCGAGCTCGCGCACCGCGTGCACGCGCGAGCCGAAGCCGGTCACGTGGTGCAGCGCCAACCCCGAGACGACTGCATCGAAGGCGCCGTCCCGGAACGGAAGCCGCAGCACGTCGGCACTCACCAGGTCGAAGCGCTCGACGCCTTCTGCGGCCGCGTTGATGAACAGGGTCTCTTCGTCCTCGACGCCCCGGCGCCCCCGCCACGCGTCGATTCCGACCGCGTGGCCGCGCACGTCGAGCCGACGGGCCACTTCCAGCAACAGCAGGCCGCGTCCCGATCCGACATCGAGCTCGCGCTCGTTGCCTTCGAGCGCGAGCCGATCGACGAGCCGGCTGCGCTCGCGAACCTTGTGCACCCTGCTCGACCGGACCATCACCAGTCCGACGGTGGACGTGATGACCGCCACCGCGAACGCTCCGCCCATCACGGGCACTTCGTCGACGATCCCGGCAACGACGGTGACACACAACGCGCCGGCGATGATGAAGCCGAGGCTGCGAGTGAGGCGCGGGGTGTCCAACCCGTAGTCGCCGATCACTCGTCCGGCGTCGCTCACCCGTGAATCTTGCCGCGAGAATCGCGGCCTCGCGCGCCTGCCGCTCGACCGTGCGCCGCGATGAAGCGCACCCGGAAGCGTGCGCCTCCACCCGCAGCGGCCTCGACCGACGCCGAGCCGCCATGCGCCTCCGCCACCTGCCGCACGATCGCGAGCCCGAGCCCCGATCCGGGCAAGCCGCGGGCTGCCGGCGATCGCCAGAAGCGATCGAACACGAAGGGCATGTCAACGGGATCGACGCCCGGGCCGTGGTCGCGCACCGAGACTTCGGTGCCCCGCACCACGACCTCCACGGCCGCGCCGTCAGGGCTCCACTTCCCGGCGTTGTCGAGGAGGTTGGTGACGGCGAGGCCGATGCGGTCGGCTTCCCCGGTGACGACCGTGGCGTCGAGATCCGTCTCGAAGCGGACGTCGGGCCAGTGGAACTCCGCTTGCTCCACTGCCTCGGCCACCACTTCGTCGAGGCGAACCGTCTCGACGTGCTGCGCCGGCTCCTCGCCGCGCGCGAGGTCGATGACGCCACCCACGAGTGCGCTCAGCTCGACGAGCTGCCCGTCGATGTCCTCACGCAGCCGCTCGCGGTCGGCGGCGTCGAGCTCACCCTCGCGGGCAAGGACCTCGATGTTCGTGCGCAGGCTCGTGATCGGTGTGCGCAGCTCGTGCGACGCGTCCGCGACGAGCCGACGTTGCGCGGTCACCGAGTCGTCGAGCGCCGCGAGCATTGCGTTGAAGCTGGAGGCGAGCCGAGCGAGCTCGTCGTCGCCAGAGAGGTGGGGATCGACCCGCCGCGACAGGTCGCCGGTCGCGGTGACGTCCTCGACCGTCTCGGTGAGTCGGTGCACTGGTCGCAGCGTCGCCCGCGCCGCGAGCAGCGCGAGGACCCCGGCCACGATCACCCCCACGACCGCAGCGGCAAGCAGCAGCCACACGAGGCCTGACAGCACGTCGTCCACCTCGCTCAGCGGGCGGGCGACTTGCAGCGCATTTCCTTCGGTCCATGCGATCGTCAGGACGCGCAGCGCGGTGCCGTCGACGTCGACGTTCGAGAAGAAGTCGTCTCGCTCGCCGCTTGCGACGGCGCGCGCCGCATCCGTGACTGGCAACGGTCCACCGACGCCGATCGACACATCGACGTCGCCGTTCTCGTCGACGAGCTGCGCGTAGCCACCGGCGGCGCCGAGCGCCGGGGGTGGGATGCGGTCCGGTGCGCCCGGCCGGCGCGCCTCCCGCAGCCTCACCAGCTGCGCGGCACGATCCTCGAGGCTCTGGTCGATGTTGTCGCGCAGCTCCTGGTCGGTCGCGTTGTATGCGAATGCGGCGACAGCGAGCGCCGCGAGCGCCGCGGCCATCGCCGCTGCGAGCACGAGCCGGGTGCGCAGGGTCACGACTCGCGCAGCTGGTACCCGATGCCGCGCACCGTGTGGATGAGGCGCGGTTCGCCGTCGGCCTCGGTCTTGCGCCGGAGGTAGCCGATGTAGACCTCGAGCGAGTTCGACGCCGGGCCGAAGTCGTAGCCCCACACCCGATCGAAGATCACGCCGCGTTCCAGCACCTGCCTGGGATTCTCGAGGAACAGCTCGAGCAGCGCGAACTCGGTGCGAGTCAGCTCGAGCACTCGATCGCCGCAGCGAACCTCGCGCGGGCCCGGATCGAGCGACAGGTGCGCGTAGCTGAGGACGGCGTCGCTCCCGTCACCTTGGTCATGGCCGTTGCGGCGCAGGAGCGCACGCAGCCGGGCCAGGAGCTCTTTCAGCGCGAACGGCTTCACGACGTAGTCGTCCGCGCCGGCGTCGAGACCCTCGACCCGGTCGTCGACCGCGTCGCGAGCGGTGAGCATCAGGATCGGGGTGCGGTCACCGCGTGTGCGCAGCTGCTTGCACACCTCGATGCCGTCGACGCCGGGCAAGCGGAGGTCGAGCACGATGGCGTCGGCGGCCCGCTCGCGCTGCGCATCGAGCGCGCCTTCTCCCGTGCCCACGAGGTCGACCTCGTAGCCCTCCAGATGCAGCGCGCGCTCGATCGACTCACGCACCGCCCGGTCGTCGTCGACCACCAGCACCCGCATTGGTGAAGTCTCGCCGGGATGCCTGAGAGGTTGCTGAACCGCTCCTCACGCCGCCGATCGGGCCAGGTGATACCCGCCCCAGGCGGCCGCGAGCCCACCGACGATCGACACCGCCACGTAGATGGCGGCGGTGCCGACGCGGTGCGTGCGTCCGAGGACGAAGCCCTCCCACGCGAACGTCGAATAGGTCGTGTACGCGCCGAGGAACCCGACGCTGATCGCCGCCGAGACCGTGGGCGACAAGTGCCGCTCGGTGAAGAACGTGAGGACGAATCCGAGCGCGAACGAGCCCGTGACGTTGATCAGCAAGGTGGCCCACGGGAACCGTTCCACTCCGATGAGCATGCCGATCGAGTAGCGGGTCACCGCACCGGCGGCTCCAGCAAGCCCGACCCAGACGAACCGCACGCTGGCATCCTGGCATGCGCGTCCCGTCGGCTGGCGCTCTAGGTCATCCCCGGCGGGATCATCGGCGGCTTCCTTGGTGGAGGTGGTGGTCCGTCGGGACGTGAACGTCGGGGAAGATGCGGGTGCGGCAGGTGCTCGGGCAAGTGCGGCCGCGGCATGTGCTCGGGTAGATGTGGGCGGGGCATGTGCTCGGGCAGGTGCGGACGTGGGACGCGCTGACGCGGTGGTCCGCCGCGGGGACCGGGCTTCGTGCGTGGCGTGGGCTTGGGGCGCTTCTTCCGCGGCCGCCAGAACCACAGCACGATCGCGAGCAGTGCGAGCAGGGCCGCCGCCCCCAAGAACAGCAAGCGGGTCGAGTTGCGCACACTCGCCGTTGAGCTGATCGACGTCACCGCGCCTGGCTTCGCGTTCGTGCGCTGCGCCGGCGAGCCCGGCAGTCGCGCGACGACGTCGAGTGCGAACGACGCCTTCACCTGCGCGAGCAGCTGCTGGTCGATCACCGCCGGGTCGACGCTCTGCGCGGTCAGGTTGGCGAGCAGCTCGGGATCGTTCTGGAGGCCGGTGGTCACGCTCTCGAGATCGATGTCGCCGGTCAGCGAGTACTCGGTAGCGAGGAACCCAGACTCGCGGGTTGCCTCGACCTCGCGCAGCGGTCCTTGCTGGCCGCCACCTTCAGTGACGATGTCGGCGACCTGCTCGACGGCGTCGAACGGCTTGGCGAGCGTGATCGTCGCGGAGCCGTCCTCCGCGCGCACCCAGGGTCCGACGTCCCACCCCCCGCTGGTGAGGTCATCGAGGCGCACCGCCTGCTCGAGTGGCACTCCACCCGACTCGACGGCTTTCAGCGCCGACGCGTCGATCTCGACGAGCACTCGCACCACGCCCGAGCCGTTCTCGCGGATGCGCACGTCGACGGTCGCGCTCACCGTGCAGCCGGTGAGGATCCCGACGATCAGCAGGAGCGCGAGCGCGTGGCGACAGCGAATGGTCGGACGCTATCGACGCGCGCCGAGCGCGCGCCGATCAGCTCTCGGTGGAGCCACTCCCGACCGTCTCGACCGGCGGCGGCTCCACGCCCTCGATCGAACGGAAGACGACCTCGTCGGAGTCGGGGTCGGCGTCGACCAGGATGGTCTCGCCGGCGTGGAACTCCTTCCACAGGATCTTCTCGGAGAGCGGGTCCTCGATCATGCGCTGGATGGCACGGCGCAGTGGCCGTGCGCCGAGCTGGGGGTCGTAGCCCTTGCGCGCGAGCAGCATCTTCGCCTCGGGAGTGAGGTCGAGCCCGATGCTCTGGCTCTCGAGCTGCTCCTGCACGCGCTTGATCATGAGGTCGACGATCTCGGTGACCTCTTCCTGGGTGAGCTCGGCGAAGACGATCACCTCGTCGATGCGGTTGAGGAACTCAGGACGGAAGCCCTTCTTGAGCTCTTCCATCACCTTGTCCCTCATCTTCTCGTAGCTCACCGCGTCATCGGCCGGACCGAACCCGATGTTCGCCTTGCGCAGGTCGGCCGTACCGAGGTTCGACGTCATGATGATGACGGTGTTCTTGAAGTCGACCGTGCGACCCTGCGCGTCGGTGAGGCGCCCGTCCTCCAGGATCTGGAGGAGCGTGTTGAACACGTCGGGGTGCGCCTTCTCGATCTCGTCGAACAGCACCACCGAGAACGGCTTGCGCCGCACGGCCTCGGTGAGCTGACCGCCTTCGTCGTAGCCGACGTAGCCGGGAGGCGATCCGACGAGGCGCGACACGGTGTGCTTCTCCATGTACTCGCTCATGTCGAGCTGGATCAGCGCGCTCTCGTCGCCGAAGAGGAACTCGGCGAGCGTCTTGGCCGTCTCGGTCTTCCCCACACCCGACGGTCCGAGGAAGATGAACGAACCGGAGGGACGCTTCGGATCCTTGAGGCCGGCGCGCGTGCGGCGGATCGCCTGGGACACGGCTTTGATCGCGTCGTCCTGGCCGACGACGCGCTTGTGGAGCTCGTCCTCCATGCGCAGGAGCTTGGCCGTCTCCTCTTCGGTGAGCTTGTAGACGGGGATGCCCGTCCACAGCGCGAGCACCTCGGCGATGCTCTCCTCGCTCACCTCGTTGAAGAGGTCGACGCCCTCAGCCTGGAACTCAGCTTCCTTCGCGGAGCGCTGCTCGAGCAGCTCCTTCTCGCGGTCGCGCAGCGACGCGGCCCGCTCGAACTGCTGACCTTCGATCGCCTCTTCCTTGTCCTTGCGGACGGTCGCGATCTCGTCTTCCAGCTCACGGAAGTCAGGCGGGGCCTGCATGCGACGGATGCGCAGGCGCGAGCCGGCCTCGTCGATGAGGTCGATCGCCTTGTCGGGAAGGTGGCGGTCGGAGATGTAGCGGTCGGCGAGGTTCGCGGCCGCGACGACGGCCTGGTCGGTGATCGTCACGCGGTGGTGCGCCTCGTAGCGGTCGCGCAGGCCCTTGAGGATCTCGATCGTGTGCGCGACAGTCGGCTCCTCGACCTTGATCGGCTGGAAGCGACGCTCGAGCGCGGCGTCCTTCTCGAGGTGCTTGCGGTACTCGTCGAGCGTGGTGGCGCCGATCGTCTGGAGCTCACCGCGCGCCAGCATCGGCTTGAGGATCGACGCGGCGTCGATCGCGCCTTCGGCCGCGCCGGCGCCGACGAGCGTGTGAAGCTCGTCGATGAAGAGGATGATGTCGCCGCGCGTGCGGATCTCCTTCAGCACCTTCTTGAGGCGCTCCTCGAAGTCGCCGCGGTAGCGCGAACCCGCGACGAGCGCGCCGAGGTCGAGCGTGTAGAGCTGCTTGCCCTTGAGCGTCTCGGGCACCTCGCCGCCGATGATGTCGGTGGCGAGACCCTCGACGATCGCGGTCTTGCCGACGCCGGGCTCACCGATCAGCACCGGGTTGTTCTTGGTGCGCCGGCTGAGCACCTGCATGACCCGCTCGATCTCCTTCTCGCGACCGATGACGGGGTCGAGCTTCTTGTCACGCGCGAGCTGGGTGAGGTTGCGACCGAACTGGTCGAGCACCAGCGAGCCCGACGGCTGGCCCTCGCCGCCGGCACCTGCGCCGGCCGCGGCGCCTTCCTTGGCGCCCGCGTAGCCCGAGAGGAGCTGGATGACCTGCTGACGCACGCGCGAAAGGTCGGCGCCGAGCTTCACGAGCACCTGCGCGGCGACACCTTCGCCCTCTCGGATCAAGCCGAGAAGGATGTGCTCGGTGCCGATGTAGTTGTGGCCGAGCTGGAGTGCTTCGCGCAGCGAGAGCTCGAGGACCTTCTTCGCGCGCGGCGTGAACGGGATGTGCCCCGACGGTGCCTGACCGCCGTGTCCGATGATCTCTTCGACCTGGGCGCGCACGGCTTCGAGCGAGATGCCCAACGACTCGAGCGCCTTGGCCGCGACACCCTCACCCTCGTGGATCAAGCCGAGGAGGATGTGCTCGGTGCCGATGTAGTTGTGGTTGAGCAGGCGCGCCTCTTCCTGCGCCAGCACCACCACTCGACGGGCTCGGTCGGTGAATCGCTCGAACACCCTGGTGGACCTTCCTTGTCGGGGGGCACCGCCCCGATCCGTTGCTGCTGCAAGGGTTCGGGTTGGGACCTCAGTGTACCCATCGGGGTCTCATGGACCCCTTCGCTCTGAACGCCGCTTTCGCGTCACACATCGGCACATCCGTGCCCTCACGAAAGGGGCTCTGCGGATTCTCAGCGTCGGCGGACCGAGGATTGTTCCCGCATCTCTGGTCGCCTCCGCAAGCTCCGGCTCCGCCAGACGTTCGGGAGGCACACATCTCTGGTCGCCTTCGCAAGCTCCGGCTCCGCCGGCGTTCGGGCGGCACGCCACACCGAACGCCTACGCCCCATCAAACGCCTGCTCCGGTTGGTGAAATGCGGTGGTGCTGCGTACCGTGAGGGGCATGAGAGCGGCCGAGGCGCTCGAGCTCGCACCGCTGGCCGACGACTTGGCTCGCGTGGAGGCCCGTCTCCAGGAGTCCGTTCGTCACCCCGATCGCTTCCTCGGCGAGGTCGCGTCACACCTGGTCACCGCGGGTGGTAAGCGAATCCGCCCCACGCTCACGTTGTGTGCCGCGTACGCAAGCTCCACGGGCACGCGACCCACGAGCGACGAAGCCGTGACGGGCGCGGTGGCGTGCGAGCTCGTCCACCTGGGCTCGCTGTACCACGACGACGTCATCGACGAGGCCGAGACCCGGCGCGGCGTGCCGAGCGTGAACGCTCGCTGGTCCAATATCGTCGCGATCCTCTCGGGCGACTACCTCCTCGCTCGCGCGTCGTCGCTCGCCGCGTCACTCGGTGCTGACGTCGCCGCGCTCCTCGCTGACACCATCGGGGAGCTGTGCCGGGGCCAGGTGAACGAGCTCCAGCACCTGTACGACGTGGCACGCTCCGAGGAGGATTACCAGTCCACGATCGAGGGCAAGACCGCGTCGCTGTTCGCTACCGCGTGCCGCATCGGGGGGATGGTGAGCGGGGTCGACGAGCCGACGCTCGACGCGCTCACTCGCTACGGACACCACCTCGGCATGTGCTTCCAAATCGTCGACGACTGCCTCGACCTCACGGCCACCGACGAGGTGCTCGGAAAGCCTTCGGGCCAGGATCTGGCCGAGGGGATCTACACACTGCCGGTGATCTACGCGATCGACACGTGCGAGCCGCTGCGATCGATGCTCGGTGCGCCGATGGACCCCGCGCGTCTCGCCGAAGCGCGCGCGCTTGCGACGTCGGACGGCGCGGTGCCGAGCGCGCTCGACGTCGCGCACGACCACGCAACCAAGGCTCGCGAGGCACTTGCTGGTGCCGAGCACCTCGATCCGCAGGTCACCGCCGGACTCGACCGCCTCGTCGAGGGCCTCGTCAGCCGCGACTCGTAGCGCTCGCGGTCACCCGCGCGGGCTTTTCGGCACGCTCACCGTTGCTCTGTACCAACCAGCGTGCCGAGAACTTCCGACGTGGCTGCCGCGATGGCCTGTGCGTAGACCTCTCGGCCATGTGGGCTGAAGTGCAGCGCATCGGCGTGGAGGATCGCGGGATCGGCGTCCATGTACTCGGTGAAGTCGAGCACCGTCAGGTTCGGCCATCGCTCCGCCGCGGCGCGGATGTGCTCGTTCACCGTGCGGCCTGCGTCGACGGGTGCTCCGGGTCGCACGTCGACGTGCGTGATCCAGATCACCGGTCGGTCGCCGAACAGCTCCATGAACGTGTCGAGGCGCGACGGGAACTGCTCCACGTTCTCATCGTTCATCGCATCGTTCGTGCCCAGACCCACGACGACGACGTCCTGCGGCGCGAGCACCTTCGCGATCTCCTCGCGCCAGAAGTCGAGCTGGCTCACCCCGAAGCCGATCACTCCTCTCAACGTCGGTTCCGTGCCCACGGTCCGCAATGCTGCGTCGACCTCGGCCGCTGATTCGAAGAGGTTCGAGTCCCCAAGGACGAGCACCCGAGGTGCGTCCGCAGCAGTGGTCGACGTTGTCGCGGTCGACTTGTCTGCAGTGGTGCTGCTGCCGCACGCGCTGAGAGCCACGACGGAGCACCCGATCGCGAGTGCTCGCAGCGAGCGGCGGGTCACGACGCGAGCTGGGTCGGTGCCGTCTGTTCCTTGAGGAAGCCGAGCACGGCCGCGTTGTACGCGTTGGGTGCCTCAACCATCAGTGCGTGCCCCGCACCTGTGAGCTCGAACAGCGTGGCATTCGGGATCAGTTCGGTGAGCTCTTCGGCATCGCCCATCGGCGTGAGCAGATCCTGGCTGCCGGTGATCACGAGCGCGGGCACGTCGACGCGACAGAGCTCGAAGCGAACGTCGTCGGGTGCATCGAGGATCGCGGCAACCTGACCGACGAACGCGGCGGGACTCGCCTGGAGCAGCACCCGCGCCATCAGGTTGAGCCAGCCGCCGAACCGGCGCCGGAGCCGCGGACCTACGAGCCAGTGCAGGCCGTCGCTCGCGAGTGCCGACATCCCTCGTTCCTGCACTGCGTCCGCCCACTCCTGAAGCAGCTCGCGGCGCCAGTCGTGGTGCTTGCACGCCGTGCAGGCGAGCACGAGTGATCGCACCCGTTCTGAGTGCTCCACCCCGAGGAACTGGGCGATCGCGCCGCCCATCGACGCGCCCATGAGGTGCGCGCTCTCGATGCCTTCGGCATCGAGCACGGCGACGGCGTCTTCGGCCATCTCCACGAGGGAGTACGGACGCGGTGCTCCCGCGCTGCCACCGACGCCGCGGTTGTCGACCGCGATGCACCGAAAGCGTCGTCCAAACGGGACGCGCTGCAGCGCCCACCCGCGAGAGTCGGCGCCGAGACCCTGCACCATCAGCAAGGGCTCGCCTTGGGCGCGACCGAAGACGTGATACGCGATCTCCATGCCGTCGCGGGCGGTGGCGGTGCGCATCAGCTGTGCTGCACCAGCTCGTGCACGGCGTCGCGCACCGCTTCGGAGATCTCGGCTGCGGCTAGCTGGTCGTCGGCCTCGGTGCCGGCCGGCGGGAGCAGCGGCTCACCAACCACGACGCGCCATGGACGCAGCGGCAACCCCAAGGGTCCGCCGGCGCGCACGGCAACGGGGATCACCGGGAATCCGAGCGTCGCCGCCACCAAGCCTCGAGGTGGGCGGCCGGCTTCGGTGCGCAGCCACGTGGGTGCGAGCGGGGCGGCAGCCAAGTGCCCGGCACGGAGCAGCGAGGCGACGTCGCTCACGCGAGAGCCGATCGCGCCGAGCTTGTTCATCACGGTGCCGAGAACCGGGATGTTGGGTGCGCCGACGACGCGCAGCCGTCGCCCAGTGGCCCTGCGCACCGCAAGCACCAGCACGACGGGTTCGATGAGCCCAAAGCTGCGGTTCGCCACGAGGAGCGCGGGTCCGACCTTGGGCAGGTTCTCGGCGTGCTCGACCTCCACGCGGATCGGTGCACCGAGCGGTGCAAGCACGTCCATGAGGTGCGCATCGGCACCGAGCTCGTCGACGGCATAGCGCCCGTCGAAACGGCGGCGCAGCGCCGCGAGTGGTGCGTCCAGTCCCAACACGCGGTCCGCGTCGATCCCGTAGTTCGGTGCGGCCGCGACCTCAGCACGCATCTACGCAACCTCCCGCGTTGGCGCGCTCGCCGCCCGTCATGCGATCTCCGACGCGCGTGAAGCGTCGGTGATGGGTGTCACGGTCGCCCAGTCGAACACATCCGCGAGCACTTCTTGCGTCGGGTGCATGACGCCGAGGTCGAGAACCTCTCTCGCGAGGCTTCCGTCACCCGCCCGCCCACGGTGGAACACCTCTTCGACGTGGTCGGGAAGTGGCGCGCCCGCGAGCTCGACCATGCGGCGCGCGACCGGCCATCCAGGACCGAACACCGGTACAGGCAACCGACCTCCGAGCCGCACCGCTTGCCACGGGCTCGACGCGCCTGGACCAACGACGTTCAGCGGGCCGTCGTACGCGCGCACGATGGCTTCGACCATCGCGTGGGCCGCGTCGTCGTGATCGAGAAGCGCGAACGGAGGATCCGCGAATGCGGGGACCGGCACAGCCGGCAAGCGCAGCATGCGCGCGAACGGGCACGGCGCGTGGGAACCCGCGACGATCGCGTAGCGCAACGCGCAGACGGTGATGTCCTCACGGCGCGCGAGGTCTGAGGCGATCGCCTCAACCTCCAGCAGCATCCGGCCGTAATGAGTCGTGGGCGCGAGCGGCGCGCGCTCGTCAGGCATCTTCGGGTGACGATGCCCGCGGCCGTAGACCTCGAGCCCGCTGCGCAGCGCGATCCGCTGGAGGTTTCCGGCGCGAGCGGCCGCACCCAGCGCGGCCACGGTGCAGGTCTCGGTGGCCCGCGCTGCCTCGGCGGGGCCCATGCGGGCGTCGGGCTCGTAGACGCCCATGTGCGCGATGGCATCGGGCGCGAAGTCGGTGACGTAGTCGGTCAGCCGGTCACGATCCTCGGGGTGGATCCGGGTGAACGTGGCCCGGTGCAGCCGCCTTCTGGGCGGCACGAAGTCGCACCCCACGACCTCGTTGATGCCGGGGCGCGCTTCCAGCATCTGGGCGACCTTCGTGCCCAGGACACCGCCCATGCCCGTGACCAGCACTTTCATGCGGTTGTTTCTGCCCCTCCCGCCCCTTCATCATGCCCGGCCTCCGGCCGCAGATGGGGGAAGAGGATCACCTCCCGAATCGTGGTCACGCCAGCGATGAGCATCACGAGGCGGTCGACGCCGATCCCCAGCCCCCCGCACGGGGGCAGGCCATACTCCAGCGCCCGCACGTAGTCCTCGTCGACGCCATGGGCTTCCTCGTCGCCGAACGCCGCGAGCTTGTCTTGCGCTTCAAAACGCTCGAGCTGGTCGATGGGATCGTTGAGCTCGCTGAAGGCATTCGCGAGCTCTCGGCGCAACGCCACGACTTCGAACCGCTCGACCAGCGCGTCGTCGTCGCGATGCACCCGCGCCAGCGGTGACACCTCGCGTGGGTAGTCGGTGACGAACACCGGACCGACCAGGTTGGGCTCGACGGTCTTCTCGTAGAGCTCGAGCACGAGCTTGCCCGGTCCCCATCCCGGTTCGTGCGGCACGTTCGCGTCGTCGCACGCGCGCTCGAGATCCTCGACAGGCTGCGACGGGTGCACGTCGACGCCGGCGTGCTCCTTGATGAGCTCGAGCATCGGACGGCGCGGCCACGGTGGCGCAAGGTCGATGGTTGTGCCGTCGACCTCGACTGTGGTGGTGCCGATTGCGACGCGCGCGCATTCGGCAACGAGCTCCTCGGTGAGCGTCATCATGTCGGTGTAGTCCGCGAACGCCTGATACAGCTCGAGCATCGTGAACTCGGGGTTGTAGCGAGTGCCCAGCCCTTCGTTACGGAACACGCGCCCGATCTCGAAGACGCGCTCGAGTCCACCCACGAGGAGACGCTTGAGGTGCAGCTCGAGCGCGATGCGCAGCACGAGCGGCATGTCGAGCGCGTTGTGGAACGTCTCGAACGGCTTCGCCGCCGCGCCGCCGGCCTGCGCGTGCAGCACTGGCGTCTCGACTTCGACGAACCCGCGCTCGGTGAGCATCCGTCGGATCGTGGCGATGACGGCAAAGCGGATCTCGAACACCCGCCGCGCGTCGTCGTTCGCGATGAGGTCGACGTACCGCTGCCGGAAGCGGGTGTCGACGTCGCTCAGCCCGTGCCACTTCTCGGGCAAGGGGCGCAGCGCCTTGGAGAGGAGGGTGAATCCATCAACCCTTACCGAGAGCTCGCCCTTCCTCGTCTTCATGACGGTTCCTGTGGCCCCGACCCAGTCACCCCGGTCGAGGTCGTCGAAGGCGGCATGCGCGTCCTCACCGACGGCGTCGCGCGAAACGAACAGCTGGATGTCGCCGCTCCCGTCACGAAGGGTCGCGAACGTGAGCTTTCCCTGACGTCGGAGCAGCAGAAGACGACCGGCGATTCGCACCTCGTCCGAGGTCTCCGCGCCGGCCTCGATGCTCCCCCAGCGCTCGTGTGCTTCGGCGGCCGTGTGCGTCCGGTCGAACCGCACCGGGTACGGATCCGTCCCACCGGCGCGCAGCGCGTCGACCTTCGCGATCCGCCGCGACCGTTCGTCCTGCGGCTCCTCGCTCACTGGTTGCGCTCGAAGATGATTCGCAGGCCGTGGAGCGTGAGCCAGGGCTCGTAGTGCTGGATCGTCTTGGAGTGCGGGATGATCGGCTCGGCGAGCCCACCGGTCGCGACGACCGAGCACTCCCCCAGCTCTTTCTGGAACCGCTCCACGAGCGCGTCGACCTGACCGCTGAAGCCGTACACCGCGCCCGACTGGATGGACTCGACCGTCGACTTCCCAATCACGTTGCGCGGCTCGACGAGCTCGACTCGCCGCAGCGCGGCGGCGCGCTCGAACAGCGCGTCCATGGAGATCTCGATGCCGGGGAAGATCGCGCCGCCGAGGTACTCACCTTCGGCGCTGATCGCCTCGATCGTGTTGGCAGTCCCGAAGTCGACGACGATCGACGGTCCTCCGTACTGGTCGTACGCCGCGACGGCGTTCGCGATGCGGTCGGCACCCACCTCTTTGGGGTTGTCGTAGAGGATCGGCATCCCCGTGCGAACCCCGGGCTCGAGCACGAGCGCGGCGAACCCGAAGTACCGGTCGCACATGTCCCGCAGCTCGGTCGTCACCCTCGGGACACCCGACGAGATCGCGACACCACTGATCTGGGACTCGAACGAGAAGCCGTGGAAGCCGAGGAACTGCTGGAACATCAGCGCGAACTCGTCAGCCGTGCGATCAGCGACAGACGCGATCCGCCAGTGGTCGGCGAGCGTCGCCTCGTTGAACAGGCCGATGACGGTCTGGGTGTTCCCGGCGTCAATGCACAGCAGCATGGAACCTCAGACCTTCAACATTCGGGAGCTCACTCGGCCGCAGGGTACCTGCGGCCGCCCTTTGGGACGTTCGCCCTGGGCGCCAGATCGAGGCCGATGTCCAACGCGGGCGCCGACTGCGTGATGACGCTGGTCGAGAGAAGATCGGCACCCGTCGCGGCGTAGTCGCCGGCGTTCTCGAGCGTGACCCCTCCGGAGATCTCCACAAGCGTCTCGGGCCGCGCGCTCTCACGCACCAGGCGCACGCATTCGGCCGCGCTCTCCGGTGTCATGTTGTCGAGCATCACCATGTCGGCACCGGCCGCGAGCGCCTCCTGCACTTGCTCGGCGCGGTCGCACTCGACTTCCACCCGTCGGCCCGGCCACATCTCACGAGCCTGCTTCACTGCGCCGGTCACACCGAGGGCGCCGAGGTGGTTGTCCTTCACCAGCACCATGTCCGAGAGCGAACCTCGGTGGTTCACGCCGCCGCCAGCCCGCACGGCCGCCTTCTCCAGGGCGCGCAACCCCGGCAGCGTCTTGCGGGTGTCCCAGATCTGCGCGCGGCCTGAGACCGATCTCACAAACTGACGCGTCAGAGTGGCCACTCCCGAAAGGTGACACAGGAAGTTGAGGGCGGTCCGCTCGCCGGTGAGCACCGACCGCAGCGCGCCATCGATCGTGGCAATCGTTGCACCGGGTTCGACGGCCCCGCCGTCGTCGAGGTTCCACGCGGTCTCGACCCGCTTGTCGAGCTGCGCGTAGGTCTCGCGCACACAGGCGGTACCTGCGATCACACCCTCGGCCCGCGCGACCAACGTCACCGCGCCCTGCGCTGACTCGGGAAGGAGCGCGGCAGTGATGTCGCCGACAGGGCCCAGGTCTTCGGCCAGCGCGCGAGCGACGGCGTCGCGCACCGCCTGGATCGGAGGGTCGTACTCGCTCGTCATGCCGACACCGTTTCGTGCAACGGCACGAAGACGGGCTTCTCGGGATCGATGTTGAAGAAGAAGCGACCGACGAACGCATCGGACATCTCCGGGAAATCGAGACGTGTGTGCGTACCGCGCGACTCCTCGCGGGCCAACGCGGCCTGCACCAGCGCAGTGCTCACGCGGTGGAGGTTCGCGACCTCAGGGTTGCGAGGCCACGGCATCTCGTTGAGCACATCCAGGGCGTGGCGCAGGCTTGTGCGGTCACGCAGCACGCCGGCGTAGCTCGTCATGAGCTGCTGGATTGACTCGCGAGCCACATCACCGACCTCACGGATCGTCTCGAAGCCGGAGAACTCACGGCCGGGGTAGTCGAGCAGCACGCCGGTCGGGTCGGGACCGTCCTTGCCGTGCTCGATCGCGTCCACGATGCGCGAGCCGAACACCAAACCGTCAAGCAGCGAGTTCGACGCGAGACGGTTCGCGCCGTGCACACCCGAGTTCGCGGTCTCGCCGCAGGCCCAGAGCCCCGGCATCGACGTTGCGCCGTCGAGGTCGGTGCAGACGCCGCCCGACACGTAGTGGGCCGCGGGCGCGCACGGCAGCCAGTCCTTGGACGGGTCGAGCCCGATCGTGGTGCAGGCGCGCCAGATGGTCGGAAAGCGTCGTTCGAAGTCTGGGATCGTCGTGGCGTCGAGCCAGAGGTGCTCCAAGCCGCGGTCGACGAGTCGACGCGCGCTCGTGCGTGCAACCACGTCGCGGGGCGCGAGATCGGCCAGGGGGTGCTCGTCTGCCATGAACGCGACGCCTTCTTCGTCGCGCAGGACCGCACCTTCACCCCGCAGCGCTTCCGACAGCAGAGGCCTCGGCATCGAGGGGTGATGGAGGGCCGTGGGGTGGAACTGCATGAACTCCACGTCGGCCACCGCAACCCCGGCGCGCAGCGCCATCGCCGTGCCGTCTCCCGTGGAGAGCGTGGGATTGGTCGTGACGGCGAAGCACTGACCGGCACCTCCCGTGGCGATGATCGTGTGCCGTGCTTCGATCTCGTGCGCGTTGCCGGACGGATCGAGCGCGGCGATGCCGGCGGCACGCCCACTCGACTTGTCGGCGAGCACCGCGAGTGCGAACCATCGTTCGCGGATCTCGGCGGCGGTCTCGCGAACCCCGGCCACGAGCGCACGCTCGACTTCTGCACCGGTTGCGTCGCCGCCGGCATGGAGGATGCGCGGCGCCGAGTGACCGCCTTCCCGAGTGAGTGCGTAGCCGGCGCCCTCTCGGTCAAACTCGGCACCGAGGGCGATCAGCTCGCGAACTCGATCGGGCCCTTCGCGAACGAGCACCTGGACGGCCTCGCGATCGCACAGGCCCACCCCGGCAGTGATCGTGTCATCGAAGTGAGCGTCGGGAGTATCGACGTCAGGCTCCAGGACTGCGGCCACACCACCTTGCGCGTACTGCGTAGCCGACGCGCCGAGCACGTCCTTGGTGACGACGATGACCGACTTGCCGTGCTGCGCGGCGCGCACGGCAGCGGACAGCCCCGCGACGCCACCCCCGAGCACGAGCAGGTCGTACATCACAAGAGATTAGATTGCGCGCAGCTCAGGACTCACGGGTCGGTGCTGCTCGTCCATGTGCACGACCTTCGGCGCGTAGCGCGCCATCTCGACTTCGTCGTAGTGCGCGTAGCTGATCACGATCACGCTATCGCCCCTGTGCACGAGCCGAGCGGCCGCGCCGTTCACGATCACGTCACCGGGTCCACCGGTGATCGCGTACGTCTCGCACCGCGCGCCGTTGTCGATGTCGAGCACGTGGGCTTGCTCGTGCTCGACGCTGTCGACCAGCTCCATCAGAGCGGGATCGAGCGTGATCGACCCCACGTAGTTGAGATCGGCACCAACGACGGTGGCGCGGTGGATCTTGGACTTCATCATGATGCGGTGCATGCGCGTCAGTGCTCCTGTGCCACGGGTGAACGCCCGGGCAGGTCGTAGTGGACGGCGGCACCGTCCACGGTGAACGTGGCGTTGTCGATGAGTCGGGTCGTGTTGAGGAAGACGGCCAGCGCGATCACGTGCTCCACGCCGTCGTCGAGGTGCTCGACCTCGGCAAGATCGTCGGCTCGGCGAACTTCGAGGTAGTCGAACTGGGCAAGCGGCTCACGTTCGACCAGTGTGACCGCCGCGGCGCGGACCGCGACCGGGTCTCGCTCCCCTTCCTTCACCGTGGCGATCGCACATTCGAGAGCGCGATAGAGCACGGTCGCAGCAGGGCGGTCGTCGGGCGCGAGATACGCGTTGCGGCTCGAGAGCGCGAGCCCATCGGGCTCACGGACGGTCGACACGCCGACGACCGTGATGGGCAGGTTGAGGTCCTCGACGAGTCGACGGACGACCACGAGCTGCTGGAAGTCCTTCTTGCCGAAGTACGCCGTGCACGGCCCGACGATGGAGAAGAGCTTCGTAACCACGGTCGCGACCCCAACGAAGTGGTGTGGTCGCGACGCACCACAGAGCCCGTCCGTGACCTCGTCGACGGTGACGTGCGTCAGGCCCGGACGGGGGTACATCTCCGCCACCGACGGTGCGAACAGCACGTCGACGCCTTCCTCGGTGACCACGCGCGCGTCACCTTCCGGATCGCGCGGGTAGGACGCGAGATCCTCGTTCGGCCCGAACTGTGTCGGGTTCACGAACAGCGTGACGACGACTAGGTCGTTCTCCGCGCGCGCCGCGCGCATCAGTGTGCGGTGACCCTCGTGCAGGTAGCCCATCGTCGGCACGAGCCCCACCGACTTGCCGGCTCGCACGGCTTCGTCGCAACGGGCGCGCACGGCCGCAATCCGTTCCAGCACGATCATCCGAGCACCTCACTCGGCTCGCTCGCGTCACGACCGGTGAGCCGTTGGGCCGCCGATGCGAGGGCGCGGTACGCGGCTTGCTCGTCGCTAGGAATCGACGCCAGATGCCTCCGTACCGTTTCGACATCTCCCCGCGCGACCGGGCCTGTGAGGGCAGCTTTCGGTCCCTGCGCGAACGAGTTCTGGAGCGCGGCGGTAGCGAGCGGCTCGAACGCCTCGAAGGGCGCACCTGCCGCCGAAGCCAGCCGTTCGACCTGACCTATCAGCGCAACGACATGGTTCGAGGCGACGACTGCCGCCGCGTGGTACGTCGCGCGGCACGCGTCGTCCACGGTGAACGGGCGCAGGCCGATCGTCGCGGCCAGATCCGTGACTTCGGCAGGACCCGCAACGGCGGCCCAGGCACCGGCGAGCGACGAATCCGGCGATGGCAACGTCTGGAGTGGATGCACTGCACCCACCGCGACGTCGGAGCGGGTGGCAGTGATCGATGCGAGCGCGGCGAGCCCATGCGAACCGGAGAGGTGGACGACCAGCGCCTCTGGCTCGAGCGATTGAGCGAGCGCCGCGGCAGTGGCTTCGATCGCGTCGTCCGGAGTGGCGATGAGCACGAGTCGCGCGCCGCGACCAGCGAACTGCACGGGCACGACGCGTGCCTCGAACCGCGCCGCGGCGATGCGCGTCGACTCCGCGTCGGGGGTGCGGCCCGCAACGGCAACCACGCGATGACCCGCGGCGACACACGCGAGCGCAACGGCTGTCCCGGCCCGACCTGGGCCGACGAGCGCGATGTCCACTGGCAACCCTCCGATCCAGCCCCCGTGCGGGGTGCCGGTCCGGGTACCTACTCTCGGCTCTTGGCGCCTTGGCGGCGCCGGGCCGCTCGGCCCCGGCTCGGGCGGCGCAGGGTACCTGCGGCGCTGATCCTCGCCTCGGCTCTACGGCAACTTCAAGGATAGATCGGTCGTCCGCACGCCGGGCCAGCCGCCCGGCGGCTCGTGAGAGCGGGCGTTGGGGTCCAGGTCACCGAGCGGTGCCATCACGAAGCCTCGCTCCCACATCCGTGGATGCGGCACTTCCAAGTCGGGCTCGTGGACCTCTTCGCCCGTGACCACGAGCACGTCGACGTCGAGCGTTCGCGGCCCCCACCGTTCCCCACGAACGCGTGCCGCCTCGTTCTCAAGTCGGTGCGCCACGCCCAGCAGGTCGCGCGCGCTCAGCTCGGTCTCGACAGCCACCACCGCGTTCAGGTACTCGCCCTGCTCGGGCCCGCCTGCAGGGTCAGTCGCGTACACACCCGACACGCCCGCCACATCGATTCCGTCCGTCGTGGCGAGCCCGTCGACGGCCGACTGAAGGTGCGCGAGCCGATCCCCGAGGTTCGACCCGATCCCGAGGTACGCCCTCGTCACCCGCGGGCTTTTCGGCACGTTCACTGTTGCAGTGCAACAACCAGCGTGCCGAAAACCCGCTGCAGGGTCACCGTTCGATCCGGACTGCGACGTGGTCGACCATGGCCCGCACCGGCGGGTGGAGCTTGCGCACGGTGACGACGACGCCTGTCACGCGCTCGTCGTTCCGGCACACCTCGGCGATGCGGGTCGCGAGGCGCTCGAGGAGCTGGTAGCGCTCGGTGCGCACGACGCGACTGATCGCCTCCGACACCGCGGCGTAGTCGACGGTGTCCTCGATCGCATCGGTCTCACAGGCTGCGGCGAGATCGACCGTGAGCTCGACGTCGACTTCGAAGGGCTGCGGGCGCGTCTGCTCCTCGGGCAGCACGCCGTGCACACCCAGCTCTCTGAGACCCGCGATCACGATCCAACCCATGACGACCTGTCACCCTGCCGGGCGCACGAGTCCCGCGTCGATGGTCGTGGCCACGATCTCGCGCCCGGGCGCGCCGAGCTGACGGCCAGTGATCTTCTCCATCATCACGATCGCATGCGGTCCTTGCGCGACGATCCCGGTGAAGAGGAGATACCCCGTGAGCACGCCCATCAGGCGTTCGCCGAACTCTTCGTGGTGGATGAGCACTCGCTCGGCCGGGTCATCGAGCCACTTCTTGAGCGTCGAGAACGTGCGCTCGAGCGACTGCGGCCGATCGTCGTGGCGCCCGAGTGGGATGTGCTCGTAGGCGAGCCCGGCCTCCTCGTACGCGTGGAGGTTGTGCGGCGAATCGAGGAGCGACAGCACGTGGGTGAAGCCGTGGCCGACGAGCCAGATCAGCTCCTCTTGGCGGCGAACCTTGCGGTGGTTGCGGGCGAAGCCGCCGGGCCGTTCTGAGGCAGCCAGGCGATCGGTCACGATCCACGAGAACCCGCGCGGTTCGAGCCCCTGGGCCCAACGACCCCGCAGCGGCGGTTGGGGCGTCCCCGGTGAGGTCACGCTGCCACTCTCTCCATGGCGTCAAGCAATGCCACGGCCTGCGCCGCCGGAGCCACGTCGTGGACCCGCACCACCCGGGCACCGCGGTCGACGGACCAGACGACGGATGCGAGCGTGGCGTCGTCACGGTCGACCGGCGCCGGGTCGTCATCGTTGCCCCCCACGCCCCGTACGAGCTCGCCGAGGAAGCGCTTGCGTGAGGTGCCGACGACGAGCGGGACGCCGACGAGGCTGATGAGCTCGGCGAGGCTGGCCAACAGCGTGAGGTTGTGCGCAGCCGTCTTGCCAAAGCCGATGCCCGGATCGGCCGCCAACGAGCCTTCTTGAATCCCCGCCTCGCGCGCCGCGTCGAGACGAGCCACGAGGAAGGCCCCGACCTCGGCGACGACGTCGTCGTAGCGCGGATCGGACTGCATGGTGCGCGGCTCCCCGAGCATGTGCATCGCGACGTACCCCGCACCAGCCGCCGCGGTCACTTCGAGGATCGCTGGATCGAAGCGCCCGGCCGACACATCGTTCACGATCGATGCACCCGCGTCGATGGCAGCCGACGCGACCGCGGCCTTGGTGGTGTCGATGCTGACCGGCACGCCCGCTTCCGTGGCAAGCCCGCGCACGACCGACTCGATCCGCTCCAGCTCTTCCCGTTCGTCGACCGGGTCGGCCCCGGGGCGCGTGGACTCACCACCGACGTCGAGGATGTCCGCGCCCGCAGCAACAAGCTCGAGGCCGTGCGCGACCGCCGCACCCGCGTCGGGGAACTGCCCCCCGTCGGAGAAGGAGTCGGGGGTGACGTTCACGATGCCCATCACCGCCGGACGAGCACCACAGACGTCATCCCAATCAAACATGGCGAAGCGCAGCGTATCGGCGCTCCTGCCAGAAGAAGACCAGAGGATCGCCGCGGGGTGGCCTTGCCGCCCCGCAACCTCAGTGTCGAGATCCGAGTCGCGTTGGAGGGGGCAGACGGGGGAGGCTTGCCTCCTCCGTCACAAGCGGTTTCCGGGGTGGGTGATGAGGCTCATGGCCTCGGCCCGGGTCGCCGGGTTGCTCTTGAAGATGCCCCGGACCGCTGAGGTGACCGTCAGCGCTCCGGGCTTCTTCACGCCGCGCATCGACATGCACAGATGCTCGGCCTCGATCATCACGAGCACGCCTTCGGGCTCCAGCACGTCGACCAACGCGTCAGCGACCTGCGTCGTCAACCGCTCCTGCACCTGCGGTCGACGGGCGAAGCCGTCGACGAGCCGGGCAATCTTCGAGAGACCGGTGATGCGACCGTCGGGCCCTGGGATGTACGCCACGTGCGCCTTGCCGGCCATGGGCACGAGGTGGTGCTCACAGCACGAGATCATCGCGATGTCGCGGACCATCACCATCTCGTCGTGGTCGGCCTCGAAGGTGACCGTCAGGTGCTTCGCCGGATCGTCGTGCAAGCCGCCGAAGATCTCGGAGTACATGTTGGCGACCCGTTCCGGTGTGCGCACGAGCCCGTCGCGGTCGGGATCCTCGCCGATGGCTTCGAGGATCTCCCGCACGGCCTTCTCGATCCGGCCCTTGTCGATCTTGTCGGTCGGTTCGCTCACGGCGTCGGTCTCCCTCTCGACGGTTTCTCGGACGCGGCAGCGGTGCCTCCACCCTCATTGGTCGCCGTCGCAGGCGACGACGCCGTGCGTCCGCGGTCGGCAAAGCCGCCGCCGCCGCGGCCACTCCCTCGACTCGCAAAGGGTTGCACGCCGACGAACAGCTGCTGCACCCGTTCGACTTCGAGCGTCTCGTCGGCCACGAGCTCAGCGGCCAGCTCGTCGAGCACCGCCCGGTTCGCCTCCAGGATCTCGCGGGCGACGCCGTGCGCGTCCTCGACGAGCTTGCGCACCTCGGCGTCGATCCGGGCCGCTACCACTTCGGAGTAGTCGGGCGTGTTGGTGAAGTCGCGACCGAGGAAGACCTCGCCGTGCGGCTGCCCGAACCGCAGTGGACCGAGCTCGTCGCTCATGCCGAACTCGGTGACCATCTGTCGCGCAACGGTGGTGGCGCGGTCAATGTCGTTCTGAGCGCCGGTGGTGGGGTCGGCGAAGATCAGCTCCTCGGCCGTGCGACCGCCCATGAGCATCGCCAGTTCGTCGACGAGCTCGCTCTTCGACACCAAGAACTTGTCTTCGGTCGGGAGCGTGAGCGTGTAGCCGAGCGCGCGGCCCCTCGGGATGATCGAGATCTTGTGCACGGGGTCGGCGTTCGGCAGCGCGTGCGCGACCAGTGCGTGTCCACCTTCGTGGTACGCGATCACGCGGCGCTCGCGCTCGGAGATCACACGGCTCTTGCGTTCCGGGCCGGCAAGCACTCGTTCGCTCGCCGCTTCGAGCTGCGGCAAGCCGATGAGGGTGAGCCCGTGGCGCGCCGCGAGCAGGGCGGCTTCGTTCATCAGGTTGGCGAGGTCGGCACCGGTGAAGCCGGGAGTGCGGCGCGCGATGACGTCGAGGTCGACGCCTTCAGCGATCGGCTTTCCCTTCGCGTGCACGCGCAGGATCGCCTTGCGACCTTCGAGATCGGGACGGTCGACGACGACCTGCCGGTCGAACCGGCCAGGGCGCAGCAGCGCCGGATCGAGGATGTCGGGACGGTTCGTCGACGCCAAGAGGATCACGCCGGTGCGTTGATCGAAGCCGTCCATCTCGACCAACAGCTGGTTCAGCGTCTGCTCCCGCTCGTCGTGGCCACCGCCGAGCCCCGCACCGCGGTGGCGACCGACTGCGTCGATCTCGTCGACGAAGACGATTGCGGGTGCGGCCGCCTTCGCCTTGTCGAACAGATCACGCACTCGTGACGCGCCGACTCCCACGAACATCTCGACGAAGTCAGAGCCGCTGATCGAGAAGAACGGCACGCCGGCTTCGCCAGCGACGGCTCTCGCCAAGAGCGTCTTGCCCGTTCCCGGCGGGCCGTAGAGGAGCACGCCCTTGGGGATCTTGGCGCCGATGTCGTGGAACTTCTGTGGCGCCTCGAGGAACTCTTCGATCTCGCGCAGCTCTTCGACGGCTTCGTCGAGACCGGCGACATCGGCGAACGTCACCTTCGGCTGGTCCTGAGCGAACGCCTTGGCGCGCGACTTGCCGAAGCTCATGACACGGCCGCCGCCTTGCGACCGGTTCAGGAAGAACAAGACGACCGCAACGATGAGCACAAAGGGCAGCACGTTGAGCAGCAGCTCGACCCACACGCTGGTCTGCTGGCTCTCGACCCGGAGCTCGCCGATCTCGGCGTCGATGATCTGCTGGGTGAGCCGTGCGGTGTAGCCGCCTGGGAACCGGACTTCGTACTCGTCGCCGTTCGCCAGGTGACCCTGGAGAAGGTGCTCGGCATCGAGGAGCGTGGCATCGACGATGCGGCCGCTCTCGAGGCGCGCGCCGAACTCATCAAGCGAGAGGGTGACGGGGTCCGAACCGGCGTTGGCCGACACCACGAGCGCGCTGGCTGCGACGACGGCGACGAAGGCCCAGACCAAGAGGTTGCGACGGCGCTTGGTCACGGGCGCACCAGGGTAGTCGGGGGCCGCGAGGCCCTTTCTCACCGAGACGACTCAGGTCGGTGACGGACCGGTGTACTCGTAGACCGCGGGAAGGTTGCGGTATCGCTCCCCTACGTCGAGGCCGTACCCGACGACGAACTCCGGTGGGATGTGGAAGCCGACATAACGCAGATCGAGATCGGCCTTCTGCAACCCTTCCTTCACCAACAGCGCGCACACCTCGAGCGAGCGCGGTCCGCGCGCGGCCAGGTTGCGGCGCAGGTACTGGAGCGTGAGCCCTGAGTCGACGATGTCCTCCACCACGAGCACGTCGCGCTCGGTGAGGTCGAGATCGAGATCCTTGAGGATGCGCACGACGCCACTCGTGCGAGTGGCCGATCCGTATGACGACACCGCCATGAAGTCGAACTCAACCGGACGCTCGATTGCGCGTGACAGGTCGCTCATGAACATGAACGAGCCCTTGAGCACTCCGACCAGAAGCGGCGCGCGGTCCGAGTAGTCGGCGCTGATCTCCTTGCCGAGCTCGCGCACTCGTTCTTGCAGAGCGTCTTCGGCCAAGACGACCTTGCCGAGATTCGGATCCGGTCCGTCCACTTGTCGAAACCTAGTTGCGGGGATCGGCGTGCAGGTGACCGGCCGTCCGCCAGACCCGGCGACCGCCAGCGACTTCGGTGGCCTTCACGTCACCACGTGCCACCGCCAGCACACGCTCGACCTCGTCGAACGATGGGGGCGGCGAGCCGAGCCAGATGCGGATTGCGCGTCGGGCGAGCACCAGTGGCATGGCGGCGACCGTCCGCGCCTGTCGCTCACCATCCGACGGCCAAGCCGCACGAGCCAACGCATCGAGGTACTCGGACTCCTCGCGCAGCACGGTGCTCTGGCGTGCGAGCACCGGAACGAGATCGCGACCCGCTCCGGCAGAGAGCACGGGCAGCACTTCGTGACGGATCCAGTTCCTGCGGAGTGACACGTCGTCGTTGGACGGATCGTGCAGCGGCGTGAGACCGAGCGTCGCGCACACCGCCTCGGTGTCGGAACGGCGCAGCTCGAGCAGCGGGCGCACGATCCCGTCACGCACGACGGGCATCGCGCCAAGGCCGGCGGAGGCGCTGCCGCGCAGCACGTTCAACAGCACGGTCTCGGCTTGGTCGTCGGCCGTATGGCCGACGACCACAGCGGATGCACCGAGTTGTGCACGCGCCTGTTCAAGCGCGAGATATCGCGCCTGACGAGCCCGCGCTTCGTAGTTCGGACCGGCCGCGACGTCGACCCGCTCGGCGTGGAACTCGACGCCAAGTCGCTCCGCGTGGACCGCGACTGCATCGGCTTCGGCAGCACTCCCGGCACGCGTGCCGTGGTCGACGTGCACCGCAATCGGCTCCAAACCGCGCGCAGAAGCGAGCGCAAGCAGCGCGAGCGAGTCGGCTCCCCCCGAGCAGCCCACGATGACGGGTGCAATGAGGTCGTCGAGACCTACCAACCGCTCGGTCCACTGGTTGATCGCGCCGGCAGACGCGATCCCAGTGTTCACGCGACGCGCGCCAGCCATGTGCTCGGACTCGCGAGCTCGTCGAGGGTCGGCAGGTTCTCGGGTCCGCGCCAGACGGGATCGAGTGCATGGGACCCGGCTTCGCGCTCGATCGCCTCGATGAAGGTCTCGCCTACCTCGTACTGGCGCATCTTCGTCTCGAGGCCGAGCAGCTTGTGGACCAGCCCGCTCGCGCCCTGAGTGCGCCGCCGGGCGTGGAGCACGTTGGCCATGCGGGCTTGTCCATCGACATGGACGCGTCCGAGCTCGTTCATCACTCGATTGCCGTGGCCCTCGAGCACCGACATCAGCGCTTGCACCTGGCTCAGTACACCGCGGTGCTCGTCGGTCGCGAGCAGACCCACAATCCCGCCTTCGTCGAGCGGATTCTTCCCGTTTCGGAGCTCGTCGACGGCACGCAGGATCGCGCGCACGACGCGACGCGGGTCGGCGTCGACCGTCGACAGTGCCTGCTTGACGAGACCAAGGAAGTAGTCGCGCATCCACGGGACTGCGGTGAACTGCGCCCGATGCGTGACCTCGTGGATGGCGATCCACAGGCGGAAGTCGCGTGGGCGGAACGCGAACCGCTTCTCGAGCGCGAGCACGTTCGCGCCTACGTAATAGACGGTGTCGTCGTCGAGGTTGCCGTCGTCGTCGGGGACCAGCAGGTCGTATTGGCCGAGGACTCGCTGTGCGAACCAACCGAGGAGCATCCCGAGCTCGGTGGCCGCCACGCGTCGGCCGACGCCACCTACTGGCGACTTCAGCATCCGCGCGCCCATGCGCTCGGTGAGCGGGCCGACGAGGTGACGCATCGACGACACGTTCGCGTCGACCCAACCTTGACGGTTCACGACGGCCGCGCGTGCCGTGCCGACCGTGCGCAGTCCGGTGTGCTCAGCGACCAGCTGCTCGGCCTGCGCTGTCACCTCGGCGAAGTCGTCGTCGAGCGACGCTGCGAGATAGGAGCCAGCCAGGGCATCGCGCCCAGCGACGCGGCGGGCAACGTGCGCCGCCAACGCCCAGTCGACTGCGTCGGCAGTCGCCGGCGAAGCGGCGAGCGCCGGGGCGGTCACTCGACTCGCCGGCCTCGGTGCTTGGGAATCAGGACCTTGCGGATGTAGCCCCCGAAGAGACCGAAGATCGTGAAGATGCTCACGACCATCAGGATCGGCGCGAGCCAGAAGAACCACTTGAACTGGTCGTCGGCAAAGATCACGTGAGTCCTTCCTCCACCCCTGGTCGACTTCGCTCCGCGCTCCCAGTCGTCCGACCAGCGCTGCGCTGCGTCTGCTCTGCTCCCTCGCAGCCTAGGGCGCTGACGATGCGGCGCTTGAGATCGTCGGGCATCTCGTCACGACATCGTGTCGCGATGACCTGGCGGAACTCGATCTCGTAGACGAACCCGTCAGCACACGGCGGACAGCGCCGGATGTGCCGTCGCACGCTCCATCGCCGCCAGACGCGCAGCTCGCCGTCGAGATAGTGCTGCATGCGATGGAACGCCTTCTGGCAGTGGTCCATCGGTGCGATCCTCGTCAGGCGCTGGTGGGCGCGGGCTCGGGGGTGGAATCGGACGGAGCGTCGGGAAGCAGCCCTCGGTCTCTGGCGAACTCCGACAACCGATCCCGGAGCTGCTTTCTTCCGCGGTGGAGACGGCTCATGACGGTGCCGATCGGCACCTCCATGATGTCGGCGATCTCCTTGTAGGAGAAGCCTTCGACGTCGGCGAGCAAGACGGCCATACGGAACTGCTCGGGCAGCGACTCCAGCGCTTCCTTGACGACCTCGTCGGGCATCTGCTCCAGCACCTCTGTCTCGGGCGTCCGCCCCGCGTTGGCGGCCTCCAGGCCGCGCATGCGGCCGTACATGGCGAACTCGTCGACGTCGTCGAACTCGGTCTCCTCCGGACGGCGCTTCTTCGCCCGGTAGGTGTTGATGAACGTGTTGGTGAGGATCTTGTAGAGCCACGCCTTCAGGTTCGTGCCTTCTTTGAAGCCACCGAAGCCGCGGTACGCGCGCAGGTACGTCTCCTGGACGACGTCTTCGGCGTCCGCAGGGTTGCGCGTCATCCGGAGCGCGGCCGAGTAGAGCGCGTCCATGTAGGGCATCGCGAGCTCCGCGAAGCGCGCTTGGTCGGCCATGAAGCCGAGAGTACCGCCCGCCTAGGACGGTTCAACCATCGGTTCCGAGACCGTCATGCGCGTGGGCACGACGAGACGACAATGTTCGCCGTCCGGGTTCCTTCGTTCCCGGGGTTGCACATGTCCTCGACCGCTTCGACCGTGACGGTCGCGGGCGCCGACTCGCTCGGGGTGTCCTGCTGCACCGCCTTGAAGGTGAAGGAGTCCTGCCAGCGCACCGTGCCGTCACCGTTGTCGAACGGCGTGCTCGGGTAAGGCTGTGCCCCGCCACCTTGGGCCAGATCGTCGGGGCTGGACTGCGCCTCCGCCGTGCCGTTCGTGAAGCAGTCCGACATGACGACGTTCGTCCCGTTGCACGTCGGCTCGAACTGCACAGGGTCGAACGTGAACACGTCAGTCGCGTTGTAGTTGGTGCCGATGACCACCGGAGTCGAGCTCAGCAAGAGGCGACCGAACGAAGGATTCGGCAGCGCGGTGAACACGATCCAGTACGGGTCGCCCTCGGGATCGGTGACCTGCAGCGTGAAGGTCACGGACCTCACCTCGTCCTGCGAGATCACCATCGTGTTCGGACCCGTGGTCGCGCCGGGTGTCTGACCGTCGGCCGTGACGATGTTCACCGCGTTGGCGTCGATCACCGGGGGCCCGTTCGCGGGGGTGTAGACGGCGGGGGCTCTTCCCCTCCGCCGCCACCAGCGGGAGTCGACTCGGTCGGGGTGAGCGAGGTGACCTCGGCCTCCTCGACGACGATGATCCCCTCGAAGCCCGCCGTGCCGTCGAGGAAGAGGTTTTCGAGGATCCACGCGTTGGCGAGGATCGCGTCGAGGGTGCTCGACGTTGGCGCACAGGTCGGCGTCATCGTCGGTGACGATCTCGGCCGAGTCGCACTGCTCGAGCGGGTCGAGCAGCTGCACCTCGCCGTCGACCGTGGTGAGCTGGATGCCGTCGACAATCGACGTGAAGGTGCAGTTGGTGGCGGTCACACAGGACACGAGGAACGCGGTGCCGGCGACTGCGGCGGTCGCACCGGCACCTTCCTGCTCGAACGTCTCGTTCTCGGTGAGCGCGCTCGTGCGATTCCAGGTCTGACCCGACTCGACGGTGCCCTTGATCTTCCGGTTGCCCTCTTCGTCGGTGAGGCTCTCGATCGTGAACGTGGTGTTCACGTCGAGACGCGTGAACGACTCGCCGTCGTCGGTGTAGTTGACCTGCGCGAAGCCCGTCGCGTCGGTCTGGACCGTGTCGCCGACCTTGAGCTTCTGGCCGTCCTTGGCCGACTTGAAGACCTCCTTGCCGCTCCTGCGGAAGTCTCCCTGGTGGGCAGCGCGAGTGTTCGTCGCCCCCAGCCCGACGGACGACGAAGGGCACCGCTTACTGGTAGCTGCCCTGACCAACCCCGCACGGGACGCGCGCATTCTTCGGGATTCCCGCGCACCCGGCCGGGCTTGGAGATGAAGGGGAGCCGGGGAGGGGACTCGAACCCCTGGCCTGCTCATTACGAGTGAGCTGCTCTACCGACTGAGCTACCCCGGCGGGACCGCGAAGTCTACCGAGCGGGTGTTGGGGCTCCTGGGGGAAGTTGGAGGACGAGACGTTCGAGGAGCAGCCCTTCGTTCGGGTTGTGCTCGAGCGAGTCGCGCGCGGCGCGGCATGCCTCGAGCGCGCGATCGGCGGCGCGGGCTTCGACCCGGATTGGGGTGCGATCGAGGTTGCGCAGCGGCGCCTTAGATCCGGCCAATGCGTCTCGATAGACGGTTTCGAGGGCAGTGACGCCCTCCACGATCGCCTCACGCCGCGCCATCCGTTCATGGCGCTGGTGGCGCGTGGTCATGCGCTTGCGTTGCCGAGTGACCTCGCGCGGGAGGTAGCCCGCTTCGTTGGCGGCCGCGTCGAACTCTTCGAGCTCGGCCTCGTGCTGGGTCTTGACGGCCGCGATCGCCTCTCGGACCGCGGCGCTGAGACGCTCGGCGACCTGCGCTGCCGTCGCGCCCTTCCCGTCAACGTCTGCCGACGCGGCCACGAACGCCTCCCGCAGCGCGCGGCGATCGCTTGCAAGCGCACGGGCCCGACCGAGCTGTCCGCCACCAAGACGGGCTGCGAGCGCGGCTGTATCGGCACCTACACCGTTCGCGGTGAGTGCCGCGGTGATCGCGGCCTCGTCGAGTGGGGCGAGCTGGATCCGCTGACAGCGCGAGCGCGTCGTGTCGAGGAGGTCGTCGGGCGCCGACGTGACGAGCACGATCACCGTGCTCGCCGGTGGCTCCTCGAACGTCTTCAACAACGCGTTCTCCGCTTCAAGCTTGAGCCGTTCGGCTTCGAGGACGAGCAGCACCTTGCGCACCGACGACGTCTCGATCGGGCTCGCCCAGGCCTCGCGCACGATCTCCTTGCCCTGCGCAACCGAGATGACGGTGGACTCCGGCTCGAACTCCACGACGTCGGGGTGCACACCTTTGAGCACGAGCTCCGTGGTTCGTGGGTCGCGGTCGGCAGAGATGAGCACGCTGGCAAAGCAGCGCGCAGCCATCAAGAGGTCGGCGCCCTTGGACCCGACGAGCAGGTACGAGTGCACCGGCCGCTCCGCGGCGCGCTCCATGCGCGCGATGGCGCGCTCCTGTCCGACGAGATGAGTCCAGGGTTCGGCGACGGTCGTGCTCACAGGTCGCAACGATCGCACACGACCGACCAGATCTCGTCCGCCACCTCGTCGGGCGATCGATCGGCATCGACGAGCACCCAGCCCCGGGCGCGGGCGAGATCTCGATAGCCCTCGTGCACTGCGAGCGCGAACGCGTCGTGCTCTCCTTCGAGCCGATCGCGACCGGTTCCAATGCGCGTGCGTGCAGCATCGGGAGAGAGGTCGAGCACGATCACGAGGTCGGGCTCGATGCCGGCCGTCGCGAGCTGGTTCAGCTGCTCGACCTCCGCGACTCCGAGTCCCCTCCCGACTCCTTGGTACGCGAGCGATGACGGCACGAAGCGGTCGGACACGAGCCAGGCTCCGCTCGCGAGCGTCGGTCGAACGACTTCGGCGACGTGCTGGGCGCGGTCGGCTGCCATCAACAACGCCTCGGCAATGGGGTCGACGGCGTCTTCACCGTGCAGCAACAGCTCGCGCACTCGTCGACCGAGCGGCGTTGCCCCGGGCTCGAAGCTCGTGACGACTTGCAGGTCGCGTTCGCGCAGTCGGGCGGCGAGTCGCTCGACCTGCGTGCTCTTGCCCGTCGCGTCGCCGCCTTCGAGCACGATGAAGCGCGGCCCGCTCACGTTGCCTCCGCGGCGCGGCGCTCCGCGCGGATCACCGAGTGGCGCGCCCAGAGGCCGCCGATGAGCGTGAGTAGCCCGCCGCCCCACAGCGCGAGCCGCGAACCAGCGAAGGTGTACTTGCTGTCACCGATCCTCACGCTCGGGTTGTCAGCCACCTGTTCCACGATCCACTCGAAGAGATCCGCGAACAACGGCGACATCACCAGCGACAAGAACAGGCAGAGCCGGATCACCGTGTACAAGGTGGCAAAGGTCCGTCCTCGTAGCTCGTCGTGCACGCGCTCCTGGAGCGTCGTGAACCCTGTCACGTACGACGTGCCCGCGCAGGCACCGACGAATGCGATCGCGAACGCGGATGGGCCGAGTGACGAGAACGCGACACCGAGGATCAGGAACAGGCCGGTGCCCATGACTGCGAACTCGAACACAGTCTCGCGCGGCAGCCGGCGTTGGAACGTGAGCAGCGCGATCACACCCACGGCCGCGCCGAGGCCGAGCGCAGTCATCAACACGCCGAAGGTCGCGCTGTCACCACCCAGGCCTTCACGTGCGAAGACCGGTCCCAGGGGGACCATCGCACCCGCGCCAACGAGGCCGACGGCGAGCCCGAGGATGACGCCGCGCACGCGCGGGTGCCCTGCGATGAACTTCAAGCCCTCCTGGATCTCGTGCACGGTCTGGAGCCAGTCGACGCGCCGAAGGGGGCGGCTCTGCCGACCCCCGGAGGAGGAGTCGTCGCCTGCCGACGGCGACCAAGGGAGCCGCTTCTTCTGCGTCGTGTGGCCGTGCGGGATCGGGAGTCGCCACACGATGGCGGCACAGACGAGGAACGAGATCGCGTCGACATAGAGCGCCAACGCCTCTTGGTCGAGGTCGAGACCAGAGAGCGCATCGAAGTCACCGAGGAACGACGCCAGCGCAGCGAACGAAGAGAAGAGGATTGTCGCGACGGGGATGCTCCCGAAGGTGGCGATGAGCGTCATCGTGTTCACCGAGGTGAGGTGCTCCTTGTTCACCAGGTTCGGTACCGACGCGTCCTTGGCCGGTCCCCACAGCAACGTGAGGATCTCCATCCCGAGCGAGATCAGCACCAGCCCGAGCACGGTCTCGACGAAGGGCAGCAGCGCAAGGAGTCCGGCGCGTCCGAGGTCGCAGAACACCATCACCTTGCGGCGGTCGACCCGATCGATGAGCACCCCACCGATCGTGGCGAGGAAGAACCCGGGGACAACGCGCGCCAGCATCACGAGGCTCACCGCAGCGGCCGAGTCGGAGATGCGCGAGACGATCGAGAGGATGGCCAAGAAGCCGATCCAGTCGCCGATGCTCGACACCGCTTGCGCGATCCACAAACGGAAGTACTCGCGCGTGCCGAACACGCGCCCGATCGGGGCGACCGATGTCTCGTCCTCGACGTGCGGAGGGATGAAGGGAGCCGGTTGGTCCTCGCTCACGCGCGGGTCAGGCTAGAGGTTCGGTCTCCGCGGGTGACTCATCAGTTGCGGGCCCATCATTCGAGGGCGTTGCCGCTGCGACCTGTGCCTTCTTGGCAACCTTCTTCTTGGCGGCCTTCGCGCGCTTGCTGGTGCCCTTCTTGACGACGCGCGTCGTCGTCTTGGGCGGACCCGAACGCTTTGCTGGCCGCTTCTGGGCCGGACCGCGCGCCTCGCGCTCGCGCAACAGCTCGACGGCCTGGTCGATGTCGATCTCTGCCGGCTCGACACCGCGCGGCACCGTCGCGTTGATGGTCCCGTCGGTCACGTAGGGACCGAATCGCCCGTCGAGCACACGCACCTTCTTGCCGTGCTCGGGGTGGGGACCGAGATCCGCGATCGGCGGCTTCGCGGCTCGGCCACGGCGCCGCTTTGGCTCCGCGAACAGTGCCTCGGCCTGCTCGATCGTGACCGTGAAGAGCTCTTCCTCGCTGTCGAGGCTCCGACTGTCGTCGCCCTTCTTGAGGTATGGGCCGTACCGACCGTTGAGCGCTTCGACGTCGACGCCGTCGGACTGACCGACGACCCGTGGCAACGCGAGCAGCGCGAGCGCCTCGTCGAGTGTCACCGTGTCGGGCTGCATGCTCGAGAACAGCGAGGCTCGCTTCGGCTTGTCCTTGGAGCCCTCTTCCATCTCACCGAGCTGTACGAACGGGCCGTAGCGACCGGTGAGCGCGAGCACGGGCATGCCGGTGTCGGGGTCGTTCCCGAGCGCGCGCGGCCCACCCGAGCCGCGCTCGATCAGCTCTTCCGCGCACGCGATCGTCAGCTCGTCGGGTGGAAGGTCGACGGGCACCGGCGCCTTGTCGTCGCCGCGCTGGATGCTGGCGCCGTTGTTCCACACGCGGACGATGAGCTCGCGACCTTGCGCGTCGTGGCCGATGGACACCGCGTTCACGACCGCTGGATCGATCGTGGCGAGGTGGTCGTCGTCGATCAGATCGCGCAGCCCAGCCTCGCCGTTGCCGAACCAGAACGTGTGCAGCCACTTCTCGGCTTCGCCTTCACCACGCGCGATCCCGTCGAGCGCCTCTTCCATCGTGGCGGTGAACTCGTAGTCGATGAGGTGAGGGAAGTGGCGTTCGAAGAGCTGCTGCTTCGCGAACGCAGTCCATGACGGCACGAGCGCGGTGCCCTTCTTCCACACGTAGTAGCGCCGCAGCAGCGTGTCGATGACGGACGCGTACGTGGACGGGCGTCCGATGCCGCGCTCTTCGAGCTCCTTGACGAGGCTTGCCTCGGTGTAGCGCGCCGGCGGTTGCGTGGTGTGGCCGGCCGGCTGCACGTCGATGCACTCCAGCACGTCACCTTCCTCGAGCGGCGGCAAGATCGCTTCGCGGTCCTCGAGCTCGGCGTCGGGATCGTCCGCACCCTCCACATAGGCGCGCAGGTAGCCGGGGAACTCGATCGTTCGGCCGGTGGCGGTGAACACCACCGGCACGTTCGACCCGTCGGGCTCGCTCACCGAAGTGTGCAGGCGCGCGGTAACGCGCTGCACGCGTGCATCGGCCATCTGTGAAGCCACGGTTCGCATCCAGACCAGCTCGTACAGCCGTTTGGCGTCGGACTTCGCGACTTTGATCTCGGGATCGGCGTCGATCGTGGCCGCCACCTCGTCGAGCGGGCGCATCGCATCCCCCGCGGGACGGATCGCCTCGTGCGCCTCCTGTGCGTTCTTGACCTTGCTCCGGTACACGCGCGCTTCGGCCGGCAGGTACTCCCGGCCGTACATCGCGTCGATGCGACGACGTGCCGCGGTGAGCGCCTCGCCCGACAAGTTCGTCGAGTCGGTGCGCATGTAGGTGATGTAACCGTTCTCGTAGAGCGTCTGCGCGACCGACATCGCCCGGGCCGCGCTGAAGTTGAGCTTGCGGGCGGCCTCCTGCTGAAGCGTCGACGTGGTGAACGGCGGCTTGGGGCGCTCGGTCACCGCGTTGGTCTCGACCGATCCGACCGTGAAGCTCGCGTCGGTGAGCTGCTCCTTGAGCTTCGTGGCGCTCGCTTCGTCGAGCAGCGTGACCGCGACGCCGTCCGCGAGCGCTCCGGTCGCCGCGTCGAAGTCTTTGCCGGTCGCCAAGCGCCGATCGTCCACGCTGAACAACGTGGCTGGGAACTCCGGCGACGAGAGCTCGTCGCCGGCCGACTCCCGGACCTGCGTGGGACGGAAGGTGCCGGCGAGGTCCCAGTAGGTGGCGGCGCGGAACGCCATCCGCGCCCGCTCCCGCTCTACAACGAGTCGGGCCGTGACGCTCTGCACGCGGCCCGCCGAGACGGCGCCGCCCGCCCGACGCCGAGCCACGAGCGACATCTCGTAGCCGAACAGCCGGTCGAGGATGCGCCGTCCCTCTTGCGCCTCCACGAGCTTCATGTCGAGCTCGCGCCAGTCGTCGAGGGCGGCAGTGATGGCGGCCTCGGTGATCTCGTGGAACACCATCCGCTTCACCGGCACCGAGGGCTTGAGCACCTCGAGCACGTGCCACGAGATCGCCTCACCCTCACGGTCCTCGTCCGTGGCCAGGTAGACCTCGCTGGCGTCGGCCAGCGCGTCCTTGAGCGCCTTCACGCGCTCCTTCTTCTGGTCCGGCACCACGTAGAGCGGCTTGAAGTGGTCTTCGACGTCGATGCCGAGGCGCCGCACGTCCTTGTTCTTGACGGTCTTCGGCACTTCCTTCGCGCTGCTCGGGAGGTCACGCACGTGGCCGTAGCTCGCGATGACGCGCACGGAGTCGCGACCAAGGAAACCTTCGATGGTCTTCGCCTTCGCTGGTGACTCCACAATCACGAGTGGCTTGGGCACGTGTCTGTTCTTTCCTCCGCTTGGTCTGGCGCGCGTAGGCGGTCAAGTGTGACCGCTGATACCCGTCTTTCGGTGCATTTGGGCCGAGACTGTGTGCAGATTCACACCGTCTGCGTCAAGCGCGTCCCGAGTGTGACGCAGTTCGCCGTCTACCATGCGCGCCGTGCATCCCAGTGTTCTCGGCCTTTTCGGCATCGATGTGAACGAGATCGTCGAGTCATTGAGTCCGTACGCGGAGATCGTGTTGTGGCTCATCGTGTTCGCCGAGACCGGGCTGCTGATCGGCTTCTTCCTGCCCGGCGACTCGTTGCTCTTCACTGCGGGCGTGCTTGCCGGCGGCGGCAAGCTCGACATCATCTTGCTGGTGGTCGGGTGCTTCGTCGCCGCGGTGGTTGGCGATCAGACCGGCTACACGATCGGCAAGCGGCTCGGCCCGCGGCTGTTCAACAAGCAGGAATCGAGGATCTTCAAGCAGGAGTACGTCGAACGCACGCGCAGCTTCTTCGAGAAGCACGGCCCGAAGACCATCGTGATCTCCCGCTTCGTGCCGATCGTGCGGACGTTCGCACCGACGCTCGCCGGCGTCGGCGAGATGCCACGAAAGACGTTCCTGCGCTTCAACGTCATCGGTGCGCTGCTGTGGGCGGTAGGCATCACGATGCTCGGCTACGCGCTCGGCGAAGAGCTCGGCCTCGACAAGGACGAGAACATCGACAAGCTCCTGTTGCCGATAATCGCGGGGATCGTCGTCGTGTCGTTCATCCCCGTCGTCCTCGAATGGCGCAAGGCACGAAAGATCGACGCCGACCCACTGCCACCCGCTGCGGCGGAAGCCGAAGCCGAAGAGCTCTCGGAGATCCTCGACTCCGACGACTGATCCCGATTGATCTGCGTCGATCGGGAAGCGCTTAGGCGGAGACGGTCTCGCTCTCAGCCCCGCCGAAGGTGTTCGCCTTCCGCTTCGAGAACGCGATCGACGCCAGCAGCACGATGAGTGAGACGCCGGCGATCGCGTAGCGCGTGCCGTCGTCGTCTGCGGTGTCGATGATCGCCGGCAGGATCAGCAGCGACACGAGGTTCATCACCTTGATGAGCGGGTTCAGCGCAGGGCCCGCGGTGTCCTTGAACGGGTCACCGACGGTGTCACCGATCACCGCGGCCTTGTGGGCTTCGGAGCCTTTGCCGCCGTGGTGTCCGTCCTCGATGTACTTCTTGGCGTTGTCCCACGCGCCACCCGAGTTGCTCAGGAACACGGCCATGAGCTGACCGGTGAGGATGACGGCCGCGAGGAAGGCACCCAGGGCCAGGTAGCCGATGCCGAACCCGATGATGACGGGCGTGAGCACGGCGAGGAGTGCGGGCGTGGTGAGCTCGCGCAGCGCGGCGCCGGTGCAGATGTCGATGACCTTGCCGTACTCGGGCTGGTCGACGCCTTCCATGATCTTGCGCTCGCGGAACTGGCGGCGCACCTCCTCCACGACGGTGCCGGCCGTGCGACCGACGGCGCGGATGGCCAGCGCGCTGAAGAGGAACGCAATCGATCCGCCGACGAGCAGCCCGATGAACGTCTCGGGGTCGGCAACGTTGATCGACGTGCGCGGATCCCGGAAGAGCGCGCTGCCGACCTTCTCGATGCCTAGCTCATCGCCGATCGTCTCGATGTACGACGCGAACAACGCGACCGCGGCGATGACGGCCGAGCCGATCGCGAAGCCCTTGGTGACGGCCTTGGTGGTGTTCCCGACCGCGTCGAGGCTCACCATGATGCGCTCGGGCTCGCCGCCGAACTCACCGGACATCTCCGCGATGCCGGCTGCGTTGTCGGCCACCGGACCGAACGTGTCCTCAGACACGACCACGCCGGTCGTGGCGAGCATGCCCATGCCGGTGAGGGCGACGAGGTAGAGCGAGAACTGGAGGTTGCCGTCGCCGAGGATGATGCCGGCGCCGAGCGCAACTGCGATGGCGATGATCGACCACACGGTCGACTCGAGTCCGGAGCTGATGCCCGAGAGCACGGTGGTTGCCGGACCGGTCTCGGTCGACTCGGCGATCTCCTGCACCGGCTGACGCTCGGTGGAGGTGAAGTACTCGGTGAGGCGGCTGACGATCTGCGCAAGCACCAGACCGATGACGACGGCGCCGAACACGCGCCATCCCTCGTCGTTGTGGTCGTTGCCGACGTAGGTGAGCGCGACGACGCCCGTGCCGATGACCGTGAGGATCCCCGCTGTGGCGAAGCCGCGGTTGATCGGCGCCATCGCGGACTTGTCGCGCTCGGTGGCGCGCACCATGAACACGCCGACGATCGACGCGAGCACGCCAACCGCGCGAGCAATGAGCGGGAACACAAGACCGAGTGCGGGGTTCGCGCCGATGGAGTCGAACGCCGCGACACCCAAGATGATCGACGCGACGAGCGTGACTTCGTAGGACTCGAAGAGGTCGGCAGCCATGCCGGCGCAATCGCCCACGTTGTCGCCCACGTTGTCGGCGATGGTCGCGGGGTTGCGCGGGTCGTCTTCGGGGATGCCCTGCTCGACCTTGCCGACGAGGTCAGCACCGACGTCGGCGGCCTTGGTGAAGATGCCGCCACCGACTCGCATGAACAGCGCGATCAGCGATCCACCGAAGCCGAAGCCCACGAGGATCGCGGTCGACGTGTTCTGGAACAACATGATGATGACGGTCGCGCCGAGCAGACCGAGACCGACCGTGTACATGCCGGCGACGCCACCCGTGCGGAACGCGACCTTCAGCGCGCCCGCGAGCGAGCCGCTGCGCGCAGCTGCCGCGGTGCGCACGTTGCCGCGCACGGCGAGGCTCATGCCGATGAAGCCCGTCAGCGCCGAGAGGAACGCGCCGGCAACGAACCCGATCGTGCGGAACGTGCCGGACTCGCCGAACGTCAGGCCACCGGAGCCGCCAGTGAAGCCGTCCGGGCGCAAGACCTCGGTCGAGGTCACGAACACGAGCGCCGCGACCGGAATGAGGATGAGCGCGATCGTGCGGAACTGACGGCGGAGGTAGGCCATGGCCCCCTCCTGGATCGCCTTGGCGATCTCGATCATCTTCGGCGTGCCCTGGTCGGCGGCGATCACGCCGCGCACGAGCGCGAAGCCGACGGCGATCGCGACCAGAGCGGTGACGGCCGAGAACACGAGCCAGATCCACTCGGTGTCGCCGAACTCGAACTGCTGATACCCGCCTTCAGCCGCGGGGACGACGAGCTGCATCTCGGAAGTGGCTCCCTCTCAGGCGAACTCTCGGCTGCAGGAAACTAGTCGAGAGGCCTTCATTCGCTCTGGTTCGCTCCCTGGCGAGCGCCTCCGCTCCGCCCCGGAGCCGCGCTCAGTCGACGTGGTACGGGACCGACGTCACGACGGTGCCCTTGCGGAACAGCAGGCGCCCCTTCAGGAACAGTGCGCTCTGGTTGTGGAGGAGGTGCTCCCACCACCGGCGGACCACGAACTCCGGGATGACCACCGTGATCACGTCGTTGGTCCACTGCGCGTCGATCTCGTCGATGAACTCGAGCACCGGACGGGTCATCTCTCGGTACGGGTTGTAGACGGTCTCGAGCGGGACGTCGATGTTGAACTGGGCCCATTGCTCGCGGATGAACTCGTCCTCTTCCTCATCGCTCACAACGCTCAAGGCGATGAGATGGCTCGGGTTGAGTGACTTCGCATACGAGATCGCGTTCAGCACGCCGGTGTGCACACGACCGACCAGCACGATCACCGTGTTGTTCCAGGGGCGAGGTCGGTAACCGGGAGCGACGCGCAACGAGTCGCCGACTCTGCGGTAGTGGCCCTTGATGCCCTTGAACAAGAGGACGATGAGACCGATCACCACGATCGACACCCACGCGCCATCCCCGAACTTCGAGTAGCCGACGATGAGCGTGACTGCGCCGGTCGCCGTCGCACCGACCAGGTTGACGGCAATGTGGCGGCGCCAACCCTCTTCTCCCTCCTTCTGGTGGTGACGAACCATGCCGGACTGCGACAGCGTGAACGACGTGAACACCCCGACTGCGTAGAGCGGGATCAGCGCGTTGGTCTTGCCACCGAACGCGACGAGCAGCACCGCAGCCGAGCCCGCGAGCACGATCACCCCGTTCGAGAACACGAGGCGGTCGCCACGATTGCTGAGCTGTCGTGGCAAGTAACCGTCGCGAGCGATGATCGACGTCAAGCGCGGGAAGTCGGCGTAGGCGGTGTTCGCGGCCAGCGTGAGGATCAACGCCGTGGCGATCTGGAGCGCAAAGAAGATCGCGCCGTTCCCGAACACCGCGAGACCCATCTGCGCGATCGCCGTCTTCTCGTGGCTCGGGTACGGGTGGAGGTGCTGCGCGAGGACCGAGACACCGAGGAAGAGCGTCCCGAGGATGAGCGCCATTGCGGTCAACGTCTTCGCCGCGTTCTTCGACTCAGGCCGCCAGAACGCGGGGACGCCGTTGGAGATCGCCTCCACACCGGTGAGCGCGACCGCACCGGACGAGAAGCCCTTGAGGATCAGGAGGATGCCGAGCTCACCGCCGGGGAGATGACCGCCGGCAGCCTCGAAGGCGTGGCGATCGAAGGGGATCGTCCCGATGTCGTCGGCGACGAACGTCCGGTAGAGCCCGTAGGCGATGAGCCCGGCGAGCATGCCGATATAGATGTACGTGGGCGCCGCGAACAGGCGGCCTGACTCCTTGAGCCCGCGCAGGTTGGCCAGCGTGATCAAGAGGATGAGCACGAGCCCGAGCTCGACCCGGGAGTCGGCGAGGTCGTGGAACTCGGGGATCGAGATGATGGCCGCGACCCCGGCCGAGATCGACACCGCAACCGTGAGGATGTAGTCGACGAGCAGGGACGCACCCGCGACCAACGATGGGTCCTCGCCGAGGTTCTCCCGGCTCACGACGTAGCTGCCGCCACCGCTCGGGTAGGCGAAGATCGTCTGGCGGTGCGTGAACGCGACGATCGCCAAGAGGGCGGCGACGGCGATCGCGATCGGGATCAGCGCGTCGAGCCCCAGCGTGAGGCTGGCGCTGCCCGCGACCACGATCGCGAAGAGGATCTCCTCGGTCGCGTACGCCGTCGACGAGATGGCATCCGACGAGAAGACCGCCAGCGCGATGACCTTCGGGATCCGCTGGTGCTCTTGCTCAGAGGTCGCGAGCGGCCGCCCGAGGAAGAATCGCTTCAGGACACCCTGCGCCACCACGACCTCCGCAACCGCGCGCCCGGTCCGACCCGCCCGAGAGAGCGTCGATAGCATCGCAGACGTATCGCATCTGGAGGCGAAACGTGCACGTCGTGGTGGTGGGTTGTGGCCGGGTGGGCAGTGAGCTGGCCGGCAACCTCGAGAAGGCCGGTCACACCGTCGCGATCATCGACAAGAACGCCACCGCCTTCCGGCGGCTTTCGTCGAGCTTCACCGGGCAGAAGGTCGTCGGCTTCGGCTTCGACCGCGATCACCTGCTGGAAGCCGGGATCGAGCGGGCCGGTGCCGTTGCCGCAGTGACCAGCGGCGACAACTCCAACATCCTCGCGGCGCGCATCGCTCGCGAGAACTTCGGCATCGAGCACGTGGTGGCACGCATCTACGACCCTCGCCGCGCGCTCATCTACCAACGGCTCGGCATCCCGACGGTCGCGACCGTGCAATGGACGACCGACCAAGTGCTGCGCCGACTGCTGCCCGCGGACCAGCAGACGCACGAGTGGATGGATCCGAGCGGCAAGGTCTGCTTGGCCGAGTTCACGATCCCCGCGACCTGGTGTGGCAAGAAGCTGTCCGCGCTGAACGAGCCTGAGCGCTTCTGGCTCACCGCGGTCTCACGCTTCGGCGGCGCTCAGGTGGTCGGCACGAACCTGGTGGGTCAGGAAGACGACGTGCTGCACTTCGTCGTCGACGTGAGCGCGCTCGACGAGCTGCGCGCCCGCCTCGAGGAAGGACCGGAGGCCTGATGCGAGTAGCGATCGCCGGGGCCGGAGCCGTCGGGCTGTACATCGCCGATGACCTGCGCGCGGCGGGCCATGAGGTGATGCTCATCGAGCAGCAGCCCGCCGTTCGCGACCGGGCGGTCACTGCCGAGGGCGTCGAGTGGGTGATCGCGGACGCGTGCGAGGTGTCGTCGCTGCGCGAAGCCGGGCTCGATCGTTGCGACGTGATCGTGGCCGCGACCGGCGACGACGAGGACAACCTGGTCGTCTCGTTGCTGGCCAAGACCGAGTTCGCGGTGCCGCGCGTGATCGCGCGGGTCAACCACCCGAAGAACGAGTGGCTCTTCAACGAGAACTGGGGCGTCGACCTCTCGGTGTCCACCCCGCACCTCATCACCGCGCTGGTCGAGGAGGCCGTGACGGTCGGACGTCTCGTCCGCATCCTCCAGTTCGACGGCGGTCAGGCCCGACTGGTGGAGGTCACGCTCGCCGACGACGCGCCGGTCATCGACAAGGCGATCTCCGAGATCGAGGTGCCACGCGACGCCACGTTCGTGGCCATCGTGCGCGCCGAGCACGTCGTGATGCCCCGCGGTGACACCGTCTTCGAAGCTGGCGACGAGGTGCTTGCGATGGTGACGCCAGATTCCGAGGACCAAGTCCGAACGATCCTCACCGGCGCCTAGGAGCTGCGGGGCGCGCCCCGTCAGTGCAGTGTGTAGAGAGGGTTGTAGAGCAGCAGTCGCGCCCCGACCTGACCAGGGACGCCTTCGACTGAGATGCGGCGCCCGGGTGTCACGCCGCCGATCTTGCGCCGACCCAGGAACACCGCGGTGACCGAGCCGCGGCCGTCGGTGATGGTGACTTCGAGCGCGGGCGCGCCAGCCCGGGGCACGACCCGCACCGATCGCACCTCTCCGCCCACTCGCACCTGCTCGCGAGCAACCACCTCGGTGGTCGGAGTGAGCCCACAGCCGTCGCAGAACTCGGTGATGCTGGCGCGGTCGAGATCGTGCACCGACGCCGTGAACCGCTTCATTGCGCCTTTCAGTGCCACGGCCACCACCGTAGGCGTCAATCCGTGTCGCCGTCGCAAAGTTCCGAAACTCGCCAGGGTGTGCCATAGGCTGGAGTCGCGATGTCGGTCCCCCCTCCGCCGCCGCGACGACGCGCGCGCGTCGCCGTCTCCACGGCCCCGCCTCCCCCACCGGTCGACCCGGCGGCTCGCGCGGCGCGTCGCGCCTACGAGCAGAACGCGACGAGTGAGACGGGGCGCGGTCCGATCCTCTTGATCCTCTCGGTGGTTGTCGCGGCCGCACTGATCGGTGTCGGCGTGATGATCGCGATGGACTCCAAGGGCGGCAAGGACGCGCCGGAGGTCGACACTTCGACGAGTGTCGAGCTGGCGGTGAACCCGATCGCCTTCGACAGCACGAACGCCTACAAGACGCTCAACGACTTCCCCCGCGACGTCGCGGACGCGATCCACGGATCGCTCGAGACCTACGTCGACATCGCGACAGTCAAGCCGGCCCGCAAGGGTGCAGTCGTCAATGACGCCGACCTCGCCGCGGTCTTCGATCAGGCTGCGATCGCGCGGATCGTCGGAACCCCCGATCGCGACGTGCTCCTCGACGAGGGTCTCCCGAAGGCCACGGGCCGTGTGCGCGTGACGTCGCCGACGATGGACCTGTACGCGCTCGCCGAGACCGACGGCAAGGTCATGCTCGTCACCGCGATCGTCCAGCTCGGCATCGAGATCGAGGCCAAGGCGGGCGCCATCACCATCACCCGATTCGGATCGATGGTCTTCGCCCCGCAGCCCGATGGCACCTGGAAGGTCACAGGATGGACACTCCACGTCGAACGCAGCGGGGCGGGCCTCGGCCCCACCGCTTCCACCGCGGCGCCCACGACGTCGACGACGGTGGCGGGCTGATGCGACGACCGCTGACCCGCCTGCTCCTGGTCATTCCGCTGTGCGGTGTGCTCGTCGCGGCGCTGCTCTCGGCGGGGTGGCTCATCATCGGGAAGCCAGTGCCCGCCCGGGGCGCGACCTGGTTCACCCTCACGCAGCTCGGCGACGCGCAGTACAGCGGCTCGCCCACCGAGCCCTTCTTCTTCCTCGCGATCGGCAACGACGGCCGCACCAACGATGTGAACGGCCTCGGTGACGCCATCCACGTGATTGGCGTGAACCCCGCGCTGCGGCAGGCGACGATCCTCAACGTGCCGCGCGACACCACCGCGCCGTCGGGCGACAAGATCAACGCGTATCACTCGCTGAACGGGCTCCCCGGCATCGCCGACCAGCTCAACCAGATGATGGGCATCGAGATCCGGTACGCGATCACGACGAACTTCTTCAACCTCAGCGCGATGGTCGACGCTGTCGGCGGCATCGACGTCAACGTGCCGTACGAGTTCAGCGACGCCGATTCCGGTGCGTTCTTCACGCCGGGGCCGACGCACCTCACTGGCGATGAGGTGCTCCGCTACTCGCGTGACCGCAAGGACTGGGTCGACGGCGACATCACGCGAACCGCGAACCAGGCCCACATCATCATCTCTGCACTCGCGACGTTCCGCGCTCAGAACGTTGGTGACGCCGGCGCCCTCCACCTCACCGCGGTGCTGGCGCGCCACGTGCACATGATGAACATCGACATGGTGGGGCTCTGGCGGTTGGGGCGACTCGCACTGACGATCGACCCGGCGACCATCAGGAACATCACCATCCCGGTGGGCACCGGTGCAGGGTCCAACCTCAACGTCGGATCGGGCGCGGCCGAGCTGTTCGCCGACTTCCGCGACGACGGCATCGTCCAGGGCTGACCGCGTCCAGGGAGGGTTCGCCTCCCTGGACGACGATCCACCGATCTCGGCGCGGGCACGACTGTGCGCGTCGGCCAGACCCGCGACCTCGACGGTCACCCGCACGGTGACGGTTCGGCCGCGGCACGAGCAGTCCTCGAGGTGAGCACCGTTCGCGCGCGCGGTGGCGCGCGCGGCCACGACCGCAGCCTCCGGGCCTCGGCCGAGCGCCAGCATGTCGGCGGCGGCCAGCGCTGCGGCATCTGCAGCCGCATCGGCGCGCGCTGCTGCGATCGCGGCCACGCCCATGCGCGCCGCGGCCATCGCCGCGGCAACGGCGACGGCGAGCACGCCAACCATGAGGATCGACATGCTCGCCCGTTCACCGCGGCGTTGATGCACCGACGTCACTTCTCGATCCGCATGACCACGCGGGACTTGAGCGTCGGGTCGGGGAAGAGCGAGCCGACGAGCGGAAGGTCGGTCACCGACTCATAGGTCACGACGACCGCGATGGGTTCACCGACGCGGCCCCGATTGCCGACGCGCACCTCCGCGCCCGGCAGCATGCGCAGGGCGGCTACTCGGGCGCGAGTCGGATCGGGATCGACGCTCGCCGCCCTGGCCGCCTCTCTTGCCGCATGCACCACCGCGATGTGGTCGCGTACGACGAGCGCGACTTGGAGCACCGCGAGGATGGCAAGGGCGAGGATCGGCAGCACAAGCGCGAGCTCAACGGTGGCTTGACCACGTTCGCCCCGCCGCGGCCAAGGCATCAGAGGATCTTGCCGATCACGTCGTTGAACAGGTCCTCGATCGCGCCGCCCTGAGCCCAGAGCGCGAGCCCTCCGGCGACCACGGCGCAACCGAGGATGACGAGGGCGTACTCGGCAGTCGTCTGACCTGCCTCGTCGTCGAGCCGAAGCGCGCGGCGAACGACATGGAGCACCTTCATGGAGAACCTCCCGGTTCAGCTGGTGGAGAGACCGGCGATCAGGACAGGCACCACCGAGAGCAGTGCGAACGCCGGCAGGACGAGGAAGACGAGGGGGAACAGCATGCGCACCGGCACGGTGCGTGCTTGTGCTTCGGCACGGCGACGGAGCGCGGCACGCTCCTCGACCGCGAGACGCGCGAGCGCGTCACCGACCGGCGCGCCGTAGCGCTCGGACGCAAGGAGCGCGTCCGCGAGCGCTCGAAGTGGCGGGTGTGAGTGCGCCATTCGATCCAGGGCAGGGGCGAAGGCGACACCAAGCGCGCACTCGCGCCGAACTTCGTCGAGACACGCGGCGAGCGCGGCGGGCGCCCACTGCGTCGCGACGTCGACCGCGAGGTAGGGCGTGCAGCCAGCACCGACCGCGACGGCAAGGAGATCGATCGTGACCGGCAGATCTCGGGTCAGCTCCTCGTCACGACGCGTCCTGCTTCTTCGCTCGAACACCGCGCTGGCGACCCGGTGCACTGGGCCGAGCCATCGTCCGAGCGACGGAAGGTGCACCCGTCGTCGAGGCGTGACCGCTGGGAGACGCGTCCCCAAGCGATTCACGACCGTGGTGCGTCGAGCGAGCCGCGCGACCGGCGTGGCGAACATCACTCCCCAACCGACACCGAGCATCAGCGAGACCCCGTCCATCATTCAGCGTCCTCGCCGCGCACGATCCGTCGGATGAGGAGCACGCCGGCAACCTCGAACGTGAGCCCGAGCACGAGGCACACCCGGCCGGCACCGGAGTCGAGCAACACATCGAGCGAGCCCGGGTCGACGAGTGCATTCAGCGCGAGATATGCGAGCGGCGCGGCGCCGACGACGATGGCGGAGACGCGCGCCTGGGCTGAGAGCGCTCGCGCCTCCGCGACCGCGCCCAGCCGGTCACGGAGCGAGCTCGCGAGTCCGTCGATGGCGCGCGCCGCCGGACCGCCGACCGAGGACGCGACCGCAAGCGCACCACAGGTAGCGCCGACCGAGACCAGCTCGCGCTCGGCCGACCAGCGCGCGAGCGCGCCGGCCAATCCGGGTCCGAGCGCGGAGCGGGCACAGACGCGCGTCAGATCGGGTGCCAGCGGACCACCGCCATCCGCGACCGCGCCCATGGCCTCGCTGACACTCGCGCCACCGCGTAGACCCGCCGCGATCTGTTCCAGGGCGCCGGGGAGCGCGGCAACGAGGCGGCGCCGCGCGCGACCGCGTTGCAGGTGGAGCGCGACCGGGCCTCCGGCGAGCACGCCGAGCGCTCCGAGCAGACCCATCACCGGTGAGAGCGCGAAGCCGACGATCGCGACGCCGACAAGCGTCGCCAGCCACAGCTCGCAGGCAGCTTCGGGTTCCACGCGAAGTCCGGCGTCGTTCAGTGCGTCCTCGAGACGGCTGCGAATGCGCGTGGGAAGGCGCCAACGACTCGGCCGGGCAAGGCGCCGTGCCTGAACGCCGGCCTCGATGCGATGAGAGGCGCGCAACAGCGCGGCCGCTGCGAACGTGCCAACCACGAGGACCAGGAGGGCGGTCACGGGTCAGCCCTCATGCAACGAACCACAAGGGATCAGGTGGTGGAGCATCGGGTCGCCGTGGGGATCGCGCTGGCGAGGCAACCGGTTCCAGCCCGTCGCCCCTGCAGGCAAAGAGCGAGCGCACGATCACGCCGTCGGGTGAAGGAACGACTTCGGCGATCTGCTCGACACGCCGCATTCCGGCCGATCGCCGCGCGACGAACACGACGCCGTCGAGCGCGGACGCGACCTGAGACCGCACCGCGTCGAGTGGCAACCCGGTGCCCGCCAGGAGTACGAGCGTCTCCAGTCGAGTGAGCGCGTCAGCGGCGCTGTTCGCGTGCACCGTGGACAGCGAGCCGTCGTGTCCCGTGTTGAGCGCTTGGAGCATGTCAAAGGCCTCACCGCCTCGCACTTCGCCGACCACGATCCGGTCCGGCCGCATGCGCAGCGCGGCGCGCACGAGCGCGCGCACTGGCACCGCGCCCGCACCTTCGGCGTTTGGTGGACGCGCCTCGAGTCGGACGACGTGCGGTTGCGCGAGTCGCAGCTCCGCGGTCTCTTCGATCGTCACGACCCGCTCATGGTGGGGCACCGAGCTCGACAGCGCGTTCAGCAGGGCCGTCTTCCCTGCGCTGGTGCCACCCGCGACGACCAGGTTCCAGCCGACTTCGACGGCCCATCGCAGGAAGGCGGCGGCGCGCGGATCGAGGCCGAACGAGTCGAGCCCGACGACTCTCGTGCCGAAGCGGCGGATCGTGACGCACGGGCCGTCGAGCGCCAACGGCGGAAGCACCGCGTGCAGGCGCGAACCATCAGGCAAGCGCGCGTCGACCATGGGCGACGACCGATCGAGCCGAAGTCCGAGTGGCGCGACCACTCGTTCGACGAGGCGCACGATGCCCGCGGCGTCGAGTGCGAGATCGATCGGCTCGAGACGACCATTCCGCTCGATGTAGGTGCGTCCCGGTCCGTTGATCATCACCTCGGTCACGTCGGGCGCGGCGAGGAGCGGCTCCAACGGACCAAGCCCCGCGACCTCGTCGGTGAGCTCGGAGAGCAGCAGCTCGAAGCGAGGCGTCGGCAGCAGCGGATCCTCTTCGCGCAGCAGCTCGGCCAGGCGCGCTCGAACCGCGGGCTGACCGTCGCGCCGAGCGAGCTCGCCGATCTCCGGCGCGCGAAGCAAGCGCTCGTGAACTCGCTGCTTGAGCTCCGTGCTCACGCAGCCTCCCCGTGGCGCTCCAAACGCACACCTACCCGCGTGAGCAATCGAGCCGCGGCGCGTGAGAGCGCGTCCGGAAGTCGGGCGGCGAGGACGCCGGCATCGACAGCACGCGCGATGGGTGAACGCACTGGCACGCGTGCGAGCACCGGGCGGTCGACGACGTCGCGAACTTCCGACGGCCCGAGCGACCGTCCTTGCTCCTCCATGAGCACGATCCCGGCCGCGCGAGACAACAGCGGTGAGTGCACCGCTCGTCGTAGCGCGAGGTAGCAGCCGCGCAGCACGACGACCGATGCGTCGGCCACCTCGACCAGTGCACGCGCAGCAGGTGCCGACGCGGCGCCCGCGTCGACGATGGTGGGCACAGGACCGTCGCGCAGTGTCACCGCGAGCGCGGCCCCCGATTCGGCGGCGGGCAACGGCGCGAGCGATCGGTCGGTGCTCCCGCGCGGCACGAGTGACACACCGGGCGCGACGGTGACAGCGAGACGCTCGAGCGCGTCGACCGGTGCTTCCGGTCCGGTCGCGAGCCAGTCGACGATGCCGGTATCGGGATCGGCCGCCAACCCGAAGATCGCAGGTTGATCGCCGGTCACATCGGCGATGCGCGCGCCGTTGGCGTCGCGGGCGAGCACGAGCGCGCACGCGGCGACCATCACCGACGTGCCAGAACCACCTTTCGGAGACCACAGTGCGAGCAGCACCGGCGCCTCACCTTCCTGGGGTCGACCGGACGCGTGCGCGACCGGGACAGCCGAGGAAGGCTTGGGAAGCGAAGAATGGCGAACGTACGGCGAACCGTCAGACGTGTCAAGAGGTACGCGCCCCCATGGTCGACTCCGCAAGCTCCGTCTCCGCCGTGGCGTCGGAGGCGAAGCCACACGACGCCCCTAGCCTGGTGCCCATGGCGACTGCCGCGTTCTTTGATCTCGACAAGACGATCATCGCCAAGAGCTCGGTGCTCGCGTTCGGCCGACCGTTCTACCGGGAGGGGCTGCTCTCGAAGCGCGCCATCGTGCAGAGCGCGTATGCGCAGGTCGTGTTCATGTTGGTGGGCGCCGACGAAGGGAAGATGGAAAAGCTGCGGGTCGCGATGCTCGACATGATCCGCGGTTGGAACCGTGACCACGTGGCGACCATCGTGCGGGAAGCCCTTGAAGAAGTGGTGACCCCGATCATCTTCGCCGAGGCCCTCGAGCTGATCGCCGAGCACCAGGCCGCAGGTCGCAGGGTCGTGATCGTGTCGTCCGCCCCCGAAGAAGTCGTCGCTCCACTCGGCGACTTCCTCGGTGTGGACGAGGTGATCGCCACGCGCGCCGAGGTCGATGACACCGGCGCGTACACCGGAGAGCTCTCGTACTACGGCTACGGCCCGCACAAGGCCGAGGCGATCCAGGAGCTCGCGGCGCGCGAAGGCATCGACCTCACCGGGTCCTTCGCGTACAGCGACTCCGTCACGGATGAACCGATGTTGCGGGCCGTCGGCAACCCGGTGGTCGTGAACCCCGATCGCGAGCTCGCGCGCATCGCTCGCGACGAAGAATGGCCCGTCCGGCACTTCGTCCGGCCGGTCCGCCTGCGCGACCGGGTGCCGGTGCCGCCCAAGCCCGCGCTTGCCGTGACCGGTGTCGTGGCGGCGGCGGGCGCGGGCGCTGTGGTGTGGTGGCTCTTGCGGAAGAAGGAGCGGCAAGCCGCGTGACGGACCAGGTTCGCCGGGTCGCGCTCGCTCATCTCCCCACCCCGCTCGAGCCGATGGATCGCCTTACCGAGGCACTCGGCGGACCACGCCTGCTCGTCAAGCGTGACGACTGCACCGGTCTCGCACTCGGCGGGAACAAGGCGCGCAAGCTCGAGCACCTGTGTGCCGAGGCTTTGGCGGCTGGTTGCGACACGCTCGTCACCGGAGGCGGCGCGCAGAGCAACCACGTGCGCATGACGGTTGCCGCCGCGAACCGTATGGGTCTCGCTTGTCACGTCGCGGTGGCGACCGATCCGCCCGCATCGGCGGGTGCGTCACCAGGTGGAAATCTGCTGCTCGACGCGGTGCTGGGCGCGGGGATGCACTTCGTTGGGCCGTGCGACTACTACGAGCTCGAAGACGCGATCGACGCGCTCGGCAAGGCGCTCGTGGGCGACGGCCATCGTCCGTTCGTGATGCCGATCGGCGGAGCGTCCGTGACTGGTGTGTGCGCGTACGCCGATGCGACCGACGAGCTCCGCGCGCAGCCCGGCGGCAACGAGATCGACTGGGTCGTCGTAGCCGACGGTTCCGGCGGCACACACGCGGGCCTGCTGGCCGGCTTCGGCGACGACGTGCAGGTGCTCGGCGTCGACGTGGGCACCCGACCGGATCTCGACGACGTCGTGCCACGGTTGGCAGCAGAAGGCGCGACGCGCACCAACCGCAACGCACCTCCAGCCCGAGCACACATCGACCATGACCGTTTCGGCGCCGGTTACGGGGTGTGCACCGATGACGGGCTCCAGGCGATCCGGCTCGCCGCGCGCCTCGAAGGGCTCGTGCTCGATCCGGTGTACACGGGGAAGGCGATGGCCGGGCTCATCGCGGCAGTGCGCGACGAGCGGTTCACGTCACGCGACACCGTGCTCTTCTGGCACACCGGCGGCGCTCCCGCGCTCTTCGCGACGCGTTACGCGACCGAGCTGGGCAACTAGTCAAGGCCCGCCACGGGCCCTCGAGTCCGGCTTCGGCACCGCCCCGGTGATCATGGGGATGGGAGGCACGATTCCGTTCGTCGGGCCGTTCGCGCGGCACGGCGCATGGTCACCGAGGCGCGTCGAGCCGCTCGCGTCTGAGATCGCGCAGGCCGCACTCGATGGGGTCGCCTGGCTCTCGGAGCCGACCTTCGCCCCGGCGGTGTGGGCCTGGGCCCGACCTGCTCGAGGCAGGCGGGCCCGGACTTCGAACGAGCTGGATCGTCAGGCGGTGTCTCGGAGCTTTCGGGCGACCGCGACGCCGATGAGCACCAGCACAAGGAGGAAGAGCAGCTTCTTCATGACGCTCCCCAACAGTCGGTGACTTCCGGCCAGAGCGTACCGTACGCCTCACGTGACCGAACCGACCACGTCAACTGAGATCCTCTTCGAGGAGCGCCTTGCCGCCACGCGACGCGACTGGCGGTGGTTGCCTGCCGTCGTGGTCGCGTCCTTCCTCGCGGTGGCCCCGATCGTGGGTGGGATCGCCGCACTCGCCTGGCTCTGGAACGTGGTCCGCTTCGCCAGGACGCGGGTGGTCGTCGGTCCTGACCACCTGACCGTCGGCAAGCGAACGGTGCGGCTGAGCGCACTAGAGCTCTCGACGCTCGGGCAAGCCGGCAACACGTGGCCGTGGCGGGCGTTCAACCGCCGGTACCTCGGCGCCAACCCGTTCTGGACCGACGATTCCGTCGGCGTGCGCGGCTTGGACTTCGGGAAGCGGTACTGGGTGGCGATCGGCACGAACCGCCGCGCTGAGCTCGTCGACGTGCTGAACCGCGCGATCCCCGAGGCTCGGACGCGTGCCGTCGAAGCGGGGACCTGGTCCGCGCAGCACAGCGGTGGTTCGCTTACGCCATCCGGTTGGCACGCCGACCCATGGGCGCCCGAGCAGCTCCGCTGGTGGGACGGCGAGCAGTGGACGCACTGGACCGCCCCGAAGCAGGGCGCGCCGCCGCCCGACGCGGGAGGCGACCGATGATCCCGATCTCGGATCACAACCCGGTCCGCCGGCTTCCGATCGTCACGCTGCTGCTCATCGTCGCGTGCGTAGTCGTGTACTTCGCGGTGCAGCCGACCGGGACGCCTGAGCTCTACTGGGGCGGCATCGTCGAAGAGCTCGACGAGGAAGATCTGCGCTTCGTGGTCGACAACGCGGCGATCCCGTGCGAGCTCGTCGAGGGACGACCACTCACCGAAGGCGAGTACAACCAGACGTTCGGCGAAGGCAACAACGACTTCACCGCGTGCGGTGACGCGCCGGGTCCCGCGCATTCGTCAGGCAAGTCGGTGTACGCGGCTGTGCTCACGTCGGTGTTCTTGCATGGCTCCATCGCCCATCTGTTCGGGAACGTGCTGTTCCTCTGGGTCTTCGGGAACAACGTCGAACAGCGAGCTCGTTGGCTGCGCTACCTGCTGCTCTACCTGGTCGGCGGCATCGTCGCGACCGCGGCACACGTTGCGATCTCGCCGAGCTCGACGATCCCGATCATCGGCGCGTCCGGCGCGATCGCGGCAGTCATGGGCGCGTACTTCGTGCTCTGGCCATCGACGCGAATCAAGACCGTGATCGTCATCGCGCCAGTGTTCCTACGAAAGGTCATGGCGTTGTGGTTGCTGGTCGTGTGGCTTGCACAGAACTTGTTGCTCGTCGGCCTGAGCTCCGGTGTGGCGTGGGCCGCGCACCTCAATGGCTTCGCGTTCGGCGCGCTCGTCGGCTTGTGGTGGCGCGCGGAAGATCGTCGTCGCGCGGACGCGATGCCGGAGCCGCCAGCCGCGCCGGCGCCCGCTGACGCGTCACCTCCCAAGTAGGCGAGACTCGCGCCGGAGGTGAACGGGGCCTGGTGGCCCCCCTCGTCTTCAAAACGAGTGGGACGGGTTGACCTGTCCGGTGGGTTCGATTCCTGCCGCCTCCGCCACGCAACCCCCGTTCTCGGCACGCTGAAGACACGTATTTGCTGTTCAGCGTGCCGAGAATGTGGGTGTCACCAGTCGGCGGCGACGATGTCCTCAGCGACGAAGGTCGCGACGGCGTCGCCTTCGGACCAGCGAGAGAGGTCGAAGCCGCCGCTCCCGTTCGGCACGAGCAGCAACACGTGCTGACCGTCGGCGCTCCCACCGGCGATGTTCACGCCGAAGTCAGCCCAGCTCAGCGAGCGGACGCACGGTCGTGTCGGTGTCGAGGTCGTACTCGACGAGGCTCGGACCGCCAACATTGTCGACGATTGCGGCCCACCTCCCGGTCGTGCCGAGCGGCGTCAGCGTCATCACCGCCAGGTACACCCACGAGCGCCGGAGACTCGGTCCCCACCGCGACCATCATCACGCCGAAACAGACGCGTGGACAGCCGATCGCGACGAAGCCCCGCCGAAGCGGGGCTTCTCAACCTGACCCGGACCTGTGGTGGTTAGACCGCCAGCAGGTCGCGGGCGCCGGTGTCGGCGGACGGGTGACGAAGCTTGCTCATCGCACGCGCTTCGATCTGACGGATGCGCTCGCGCGTGAGGTTGAAGTACTCACCAACCTCTTCGAGCGTGCGCGGCTCGCCGCGATCAAGTCCGAATCGCAACGCGAGGATATGACGCTCGCGCTCGTCGAGCGGAGCGAGCAGCTTCTCGATCTCGTCGGGCAGCAGCGCGGTGGCCGCCACCTCGAACGGCGACTCTGCCGAGCGATCCTCGACGATGTCGCCGAGCTCGGCGTCGCCGTCTTCACGCAGCGGCTCCGACAGCGACAGCGGCTCGGCCGCGAAGCGCAACGCCTCGGTGACCTTGTCCTCGGGCATCTCGACTTCGATCGCGAGCTCGGCGAGCGTGGCCGGGCGACCGAGCTTGAGCTCCAGTCGTGACCGCGCCTTCTGGAGGCGCGCCAACGTGTCGCCCGCGTGCACCGGCAAGCGGATCGTGCGACCGGTGTTGGCGATGCCTCGCGTGATGGCCTGACGGATCCACCACGTCGCGTACGTCGAGAACTTGAAGCCCTTGCGCCAGTCGAACTTCTCGACCGCGTGCATCAGGCCGAGGTTGCCCTCTTGGATCAGGTCGAGCAGCGGCAGGCCAGACGCCTGGTACTTCTTGGCGATCGAGACCACCAGCCGCAGGTTCGACTGCACGAACGTGCGCTGGGCCGTCTCGCCCTCACGAGCGATCTTGCGGAGCTCGCGCTTCTTCGCCGGTGTGAGCTTCTTGGCCGGCGTGCGCTCGAACTCCTCACGCCCAGCGTTCCCCCGCTCGATCTGCTGGGCGAGGCGAACCTCGTCGTCCTTGGTGAGCAGTGGGTACTGCCCGATGTCAGTCAGATAGAGCCGGACGAGATCTTCCTCGTCCCGCTCGACGCGCTCCTTGGCCACAAATGCCTTTCGGGGTCTCAGCGGCGGGTACAGCTTGTGGACAACCGCCCGACGGCGGTGGATCTTCCCTGGTCACGGCGGTCGGGGGGCGGCCGCTCTCCGTACCATAACGACCTCGTCAAGCGAGGCCTTCCACAGGTGTGTTCGTGGGTTCGTCCCCCGTTGGGGGGCCTGTCATGGTATCGGCGCTAGCGGCCGGTTCCTGCATCGATTCTGCGGAGCGCTTCGAGCTCGGCCACCTCGGCCTGCTCGTCGGCCAGCACGACAGCCAGCGCCCGCTGCACGGGGGCGTCCCGCACGGCCCGCATGGCGCCCCTGGCCTGCTCGTAGCAAGTGATCGCGCCGGTGAGCACCTCGATGAGTCGCTCCAATCTTGCGGCCGTGGTGGATGCGGCCAGCATCTTCGACACAAGGGTGCGCCACCTGGCGTCGAGGGGGGCCCGTTGCGCGACATCGTGGTCCCGGGTGTCGGGCCGAAGCGGCTCGAGCACGGCCCCGTGCTCGGCGTGCAGCCGAGAGTGACGGGCGAGGGCCAGCTTGATCGCCGGGTCCGTGGTGTCGGAGACCCAACCGCCGAGCACCTCGAAGAGCCGTCGTTCCAACCACGTCGCGTGGCTGAGAAACCGCGCGGTGTCGTCGATCGTGAGCCCTGCCGTCGCCACGAATCCAGGCTACTCGTGTCGCGCGCGGCGCCAAAGCGAAGCGGAGGCGCTCGCCCAGGAGCGAACGCCCGCGAGTCGGGTATCCCGACTCGCAGCGAGCGACACATCGAGGAGATCAGAACGGGTGCGGCTCAACGAGCTCGGGACGGGGGATCTGCTCGCGGCCGGGTCCGAGCTCGGCGATGGTGATGCCGAGCAGGATGACCGCCGCACCTCCGAGCTCGACGCTCCCGAGGCGCTCGCCGTCCACGTAACCCGCGATCGCCGCGAAGACGGGTTCGGTCAGCAGGATGAGCGCGGCGCGGCTCGCGGCGATGTGTCGCTGTCCGTACACCTGGAGCGAGAGCGCGACCGACGAGCACGCGATGCCGGTGAACGCGGCCGCGAACACTGCGAGCCCGGTGAGATCGCCGACGCCCTGCGCCGCGGTGCCAGGCACGCAGAGCACCACGACCACGATCATCTGGACAGTCGTGAAAGGGATCGGATGCACCTGCTTCGCGTACTCGCCCTGGTAGACGATCCAGATCGCGAAGAGCACCGCGCACGCCAGTGTCCAGAGCTCGCCGGCGCCGAACTCGAAGTCGGCGCCAGTCAGCATGTACAGCCCAACCGTCGCGAGTGCGATGCCGACGAGCACCCCCTTCGGTGGCGACTTGCGATGCAGCGCACCCTCGACGAGCGGCGTGAACACGACGTACAGACCGGTGATGAAGGCAGACGTCGACGGCGACGCGGTCTCGAGTCCGATCGTCTGCGTCGCGTAACCACCCACCAGCAACACGCCCGCAAGCAGTCCGACGCGGGTGAGCAGGCGGCGCTCCGCCACGCTGCCACGTCGAGCGATCACCAGCGCGAACGGACCGAGCACCAGCACGGCGATGGCGAACCGGATCAACAGGTACGCGAACGGCTCCGCGTCGTCGAGCGCGTTGGCGACGAGCGGGAACGTGACACCGAAGAAGAATGCGGCGAGGACGAGCGCCGCCTCCGGGAGGTACTTGCGCACGCGCTAGCCGGGCCAGCGATTCGTGATGGGGAGCCTGCGGTCCTTGCCGAATGCCTTGGGTGACACGCGCACACCGGGTGGCGCTTGGCGGCGCTTGTACTCGTTGCGATCAATCAGCGATGCGACGCGGCGCACGGTCTCCGAGTTGTGCCCGGCCGCCAACAGGTCAGCCACTGACTGGTCCTGTTCGACGTAGCCCTCGATGATCGGGTCGAGCACATCGTACGGCGGCAGCGAATCAGAGTCCTTCTGGTCGGGACGGAGCTCTGCGCTCGGCGGCTTGTCGAGCACCGACTCCGGGATCAGTGCTTTCCCCGCGCGGTCGTTGCGATCGCGCGAGAGCGCGTACACGAGCGTCTTCGGCACGTCCTTGAGGACGGCGTACCCGCCGGCCATGTCGCCATACAACGTGGCGTAGCCCGTCGCGAGCTCGCTCTTGTTGCCCGTCGTCAACACCATCGAGCCGAACTTGTTCGAAAGCGTCATGAGCACGGTGCCTCGGATGCGCGCTTGCAGGTTCTCCTCGGCGGTGCCGGTGTCCGTGCCAGCGAATGGCTCCGCGAGCATGTCGAGGAACGCGGTGTGGGCCGCTTCGATCGGGATCTTGAGCGACTTGATCCCGAGGTTCTCGACGAGCGTCTCCGAGTCAGTGACACTCCCCTGGCTCGAGAAGCGCGACGGCATGAGCACGCCGGTCACGTGCTCGGGGCCGAGCGCGTCCGCGGCGATGGCCGCGACGAGCGAGGAGTCGATGCCACCCGACAGCCCGATGAGCACGTCGGTGAAGCCGTTCTTGCGCACGTAGTCGCGCGTGCCGAGCACGAGCGCCTCGTACACCTCGTGCACCGGTTCGAGGGTTGATTCCATCCGTGGTGTGACTGCACGATCAGAGATCTGTGCGTCGCTCACCGCGATCTCGGGCAGGCGCGCCCCGCGGATGCGACCGCGCGGATCGAGCGCGCGCCGACGGAACGCCGGGCGCACCTCCAGGTCGACGATGAGGAAGTCCTCTTCGAGCTGCTTCCCGCGTGCGAGGAGATGGCCACCCTCGTCGAACACCATCGAGGTTCCGTCGAAGACGAGCTCGTCCTGGCCGCCGACGAGATTGAGGTACACGAGCGGCACGGAAGCGTCCGCGGCCCGTGTCGCCAGCATCGTCTCGCGCTCGCGCCATCGGCCGGCGTAGTACGGCGACGCATTGATGTTGATGACGAGCTCGGCACCGGCATTGGTCTGAGTGAGGATCGGCCCCGATGGGCTCCAGGCGTCTTCGCAGATCGTGACGGCGACGCGCACACCACCGATCACGAAGAGCGGCCCGTCTTCCTTCCAAGGCTCGAAGTAGCGCTCCTCGTCGAAGACGGCGTAGTTCGGGAGCAAGTGCTTGCGGTACACGCCGAGCACCGACCCGCCCGCGCAGACGGCGGCCGCGTTGTAGAGGTCGCTGTCGGGCTGCGGGAAGCCGACGATCGCCGCCGCCCGGCCCGTGCGAGCCGCGACCTTGTCGACCGCTTCGACCGCCTGTGCCACAAACGCGGGGCGGAGCAGGAGGTCTTCCGGTGGATACCCGGTGATCGCGAGCTCGGGAAACGCGATGACGTCGCACCCCTCACGTTCGCCGTGGTCGTAGGCCTCGAGGATGCGCGCCACGTTGCCGTCGAGATCACCGACGACAAGGTTGAGCTGCGCGGCACCCACGCGAAGTCGAGCCACGTCACCAGGATACGAGCGGCCCCGGTGCTCGCTGTCGGTCAGCCGGTGAGCGAAGCGGGGTCGGCCTCGACCGGCGTGGCCGGCGTCGACGCGGGACATGTTCCCGCAGCGGCGTCTGCCGTGATGTTGACCAGACCGTCGTTCGTCATCTGGCCGACGATCCCGGTCGTGAACACCGCGCCAGCCGGACCCGTGCTGGAACCGCCGCCACCGCCGCCGCCGTTGGAGCCACCGGGAGTCGCAGACCCTCCGCCGCCACCGCCACCGGTTGCGCCGCCGCCACCACCCCCGCCGGCCTGGTTGTTCGCCGAGGTTCCGCTGGTGCCGCCAGTTCCGGCCGTTCCTGTGACACCGGTCCCACCCGCGCCACCGGGGCCGCCGCCCGTCCCGCCGTTGCCGCCAGACAACCCTCCGGCGCCGAGCGTGCCACCGCCCGGTGGCGCGGTGCCATCACCGTCGAGGCCATCGTCGCCCGTCTGACCGCCCGCGCCGCCGTCGCCCTTCGCGCTGCCGGTTTGGCCACCGCCGCCACCGCCGCCGCCTCCCGCCGCGACGACCAGCGCGGTTGCGCCACGCGACACGCTCGACAGACCACCGCCGCCACCGCCCGCGAACACTCCGCTTCCGCCTGCGCCTCCGCCAGGCACCCCGGCCGTTCCGGGCACGTTGCCGACCCCGGCGCCGCCGGCGGTCCCGACGACGACCGTGAGCGTCTCGCCGGGCGTCACGCTCACGGTGGCCACGACGCGCCATCTCCGTTCGGGCCATCAGGCGCGCACGCGCCGCCTTGCGCGCCGATGGCCACGACCGAGATCGAGCAGACGTCGGCCGGCACCGGATACGTGCCGTTGGCCAAGAACGGAGTGTTCACCGGCACGGCGCCGATCTGGCTCCCACCACTGAGCGCGAGTGCACCCGCGATCAGGATCACCGAACACAGCAGCGCCGCCGCCCGAGCCCGCACGGAAGGTCTCCAGCCGAAGCGGGCTCGCGTCGATGCGACACTGGATCGGTGGCGACGACGTCGGTGCTCGACACTCCGGCACTCGAGTCCGCGCTCGAGCAGTCGCCCGATGCCGTCGTCGCACGAGCGGTACTCGAGCGCGTCGTCGACGCACACCCCGACGTCATCGCCTTGTTGGAGACCAACGCGGTCCTTCGCGACGGTCTCATCGCGATCGGGTGTGCGTCCCGCTCGTTGACCACTGCGGTCGTCGCGGACGCGTCGCTGTTGGAGGCCTTGCAGGGTGACGCGGTGAGCTCCGAGCGCGAGGTCGAGAGCTACGCGGAATCTTTGGCGACCATGCCGTCCGAGGAGGATCCCGCACGACGCCTGCGCTACTGGAAGCGAAGGGAGTACCTCCGCATCGCTGTGCGCGACCTCCTCGGGATCGCCGACATGCCCGCGGTTGGTCGCGAGCTCGCGGCACTGGCCGAGGTGTGCCTCGGTGAAGCGCTGCACATCGCCGCACCGACTGCGCCGTTCGCAATCATCGGCATGGGCAAGCTCGGCGGTGTCGAACTCAACTACGCGAGCGACGTCGACGTCCTGTTCGTTCACGACGGCGCGCTCACTGAGGCCGAGCGCGTGGCGCGCTCCGTGCTCAGCACGATGTCCACCCCCACCGCTGACGGCCTTGTGTTCCGAACCGATGCCGACCTCCGACCCGAGGGCGCTGCGGGCGCGATCTCGCGCAACCTCGAGAGCTACGAGACCTGGTACTCGCGCTGGGCGCGCCCGTGGGAGTTCCAGGCGCTCATCAAAGCGCGGGTCGTGGCCGGCGACCGCGAGCTCGGAGACCGACACCTCCAGATGGCGCAGCCGTTCGTGTGGCCGGACGTGCTGGACCCCGACGCAGTGCGTGAAGCGCGAGCCATGAAGGCGCGCTCCGAAGCAGAGCTGCGGCGCAAAGGCATCGACGAACGCGAGCTCAAGCGCGGACCGGGTGGCATCCGCGACATCGAGTTCGCGGTGCAGCTGCTCCAGCGCGTGCATGGGCGCCACGACGGCGCCATCCGTTCGGCAACCACGCTCGACGCCCTCCGCCAGCTCGCGGCCGCGGGCTACATCGAGCCTGCTGACGCGCACCGGCTCTCGGATGCGTACGTGTACCTGCGCACGGTCGAGCACCGACTTCAGCTCTGGGACGAGCAGCAGACGCACACCTTGCCAACCGATGACACCAGCCGGCAGCGGCTCGCTCGTGTCCTCGGCTATCGAGATTCGCCACGCCAGAGCGCGGTCGAGCTGTTCGAGGTTGACCACCGCACACACCAGACCACCGTTCGGTCGATCCATGAGCGGTTGTTCTTCGCGCCGATCCTCGACGCGTTGGCCGGAGCCGGCCCGCTGCCCTCCGAAGCGGCCGTGGAACGATTGGCGGCCTTCGGGTTCGGAGACGCCGCGCACACGCGGGCCGCCTTGCGAGACCTCACCCAAGGCCTGACCCGCCGGTCGCGCGTGATGCAGCAGCTTCTCCCGGTCGTGCTCGATTGGCTCTCGGAGTCGCCTGATCCCGATCTGGGATTGCTCCAGCTGCGGCGGCTCGCGGAGGGACCGACGCAAGCACGTGCGCTCGCTCTTACCTTCCGTGAACATCCGGGCGCAGCAGAGCGCGTCTGCCGGATCATCGGATCGAGCCGTCTCATCGGTGACGCGTTGCTGCGCCAACCCGAGGTCGTTGAGCTGCTCGGTGATGACGACTGGTTGGGGCGACCGCGCGATCCCGACGAGCTGACGGGCACCGCGCTCGAGACGCTCGGCTGGCGCGCGGACGCCGAGGCGCGCCGGTCGGGCCTGCGTCGATTCAAGCGGCGCGAGCTGCTTCGCATCGCCTCGCGTGACCTCGTCGGTCTCTCGCCGATTGAGACTGCCGCGCGTGAGCTGGCCGACCTTGCCGACGCGTGTGTGCAAGCAAGCCTCCAGGCATTGGAACCGGCATTGCCGTTCGCCGTCATGGGCATGGGTCGGCTGGGAGGCAGCGAGCTCTCGTACGCGTCCGACATCGACGTGCTCTTCGTCTACGACGGCTCGAGCTCGGACGACTTCGCTACTGCTGAGGCGATCGCCACTGCACTCATGGCCGAGATCGGCGCAACGACCGCCGAAGGACAGGCCTTCCGCATCGACGCCAACCTCCGCCCCGAAGGGAAGCACGGCGTCCTCGCCCGATCGCTCGATGGCTTCCGTCAGTACTACGAGCAGTGGGTGCTGCCTTGGGAGCTTCAATCACTGCTACGCGCGCGACCCGTCGCCGGTGACATGGATCTCGCCGCGCGCTTCATCGATCTCGTCGAACCGTTCGTGTATCGCGACCCATTCCCGGAGGACGACGCACGGGAGGTCCGGCGCATCAAGGCTCGTGTGGAGCGCGAGCGCATCCCTCCCGGCGAGGATCCCGAGTTCCATCTCAAGCTCGGGAAGGGCGCGCTCACCGATGTGGAGTTCACTGTGCAGCTGCTCCAACTCCAACACGGCGCGACGCGGCCCGAGATCCGGGCTGCTTCGACCATGCAGGCACTCGACCGCCTGGGCGCGGCGGCGATCCTCGACGCTGGCGATGTGCAGGTGTTGTCGGAGGCATATCGGTTCTGCGAGCGAGCGCGGAACGCTCGCTATCTCGTGGTGGGCACGCCGGGAGATGCCCTGCCTACGGGACCTCCCGCGGCGCGCATCGCGCGACTGCTCGGCTACACGCATCGCCCCGAGATGGAGCTGCGCGAGGAATACCGCCGCTTGACGCGCCAGGCGCGTCGCGTCGTAGAGCGGGTGTTCTACGGCAACGACGAGTGACCGCTCGAACCGCGCGCGGTGGATCCGAGGGTCCGACGGTTACATTGGTGCCCCGCTCTTGGAGGTCCCGTGCGTCGCTCGCTGCTCTTGGTAACCGTGGTGTTGGCCGTCACGACCTCGGCGTCAGCCATCAGTGCGGCCGCCGCCGCGAAGCGTGAGATTGATCAGCCGTGCACCTTGGTGTCCGTCGCGCAGGTCGAGAAGGCATTCGGTGGTCCCGTCGCCGAGCCCGTCTTCGACGAGACGTTCTCGCTCTGTGACTTCCACGTGGGCAACGTCCTCGAGCCGCCCGGCGGGATCGTGACCGTCGCGCAGCTCTTCCCATTGTTCTCACAGACCCAGGACACCCCCAAAGGGGCGTTCAGCGACCAGCGCGCCGTCGACCAGCTGAGTGAGTACGAGCTCGTCGATGTGAATGGCGTCGGCAAGGATGCCTACCTGAACCTCACGACCGGCACGATCGTCATTCAGACCAAGAAGATGCTCATCGCGATCCAGTGGCAACCAGGCTCCACGCCCACCGAACCACCGAAGGCCGACCAAAAGGCCTTGACCAAGTTGGCGAAACAAGCAGCAAAGAACGCCCCCACGAAGTAGTCAGCTCTTCGCCGAACACGAAGCCACAGGTTCGAAGAGGGGCGGCTTTGCCGCCCCTCAACTACCTCGCCACCACCCGACTGGACGCCGGGAGGGGCAGGCGGGGAGGGCCTGCCCTCCCGCCCTAAATGTCGTAGTACATGTAGAACTCGTACGGGTGCGGACGGAGCTGCACCGCGTCGATCTCGTTCTTCCGCTTGTACTCGCACCAGGTCTCAATGACGTCAGGCGTGAAAACCCCGCCGGCGTAGAGGAACTCGTTGTCCTCTTCCACCGCGCTGAGCACGGCCTCGAGCGACCCCGGCACCTGCGGGACCTTCGCGAGCTCCTCAGGCGGGAGGTCGTAGAGGTCACGGTCCATCGGGTCGGGCGGCTCGATCTTGTTCTGGATGCCGTCGATGCCCGCCATCGTCATCGCCGCGAACGCCAGGTACGGGTTGCACGACGGGTCGGGGCAGCGGAACTCGAGCCGCTTCGCCTTCGGGCTCTTCGAGTACAGCGGGATGCGCACCGCGGCCGAGCGGTTCCGCATCGAGTACACGAGGTTCACCGGTGCCTCGTAGCCCGGGACGAGTCGCTTGTACGAGTTCGTCGTCGGGTTCGAGAACGCCAGGATCGCCGGCGCGTGCTTGAGCAGACCACCGATGTACCAACGGCACATGTCGGAGATCCCGCCGTAGTTCTTCTCGTCGTAGAAGAGCGGCTCGCCGCCCTTCCACAGCGACTGGTGGCAGTGCATGCCTGAACCGTTGTCCTGGAACAGCGGCTTGGGCATGAACGTGACCGACTTGCCGCGCTTCCACGCGACGTTCTTGACCACGTACTTGTAGAGCATCAGCTTGTCGGCCATGCGCAGCAGCGTGTCGAAGCGCATGTCGATCTCGGCCTGCCCGGCCGTACCGACCTCGTGGTGCTGCACCTCCACGTCGACACCGAGCCGCTCGAGCGTCAGGACCATCTCGGTACGAAGGTCCTGGTGCGAGTCCATCGGCGGGACGGGGAAGTAGCCCTCCTTGTAGCGCGGCTTGTACCCGAGGTTCGGTGAACCGTCGAGCTCGAAGTCGCGACCGGAGTTCCACACACCCTCGGCGGAGTCGAGGAAGTAGTACCCCGAGTACTGGTTCTGATCGAAGCGCACTTGGTCGAAGATGTAGAACTCCGCCTCGGGCCCGAAGTAGATGTTGTCGGCGAGACCGGTGCCCTTGACGTAGTCCTCGGCCTTCTTCGCGATGTAGCGCGGGTCACGCGAGTACGACTCACCGGTCACAGGGTCCTGCACGAAGCAGTTGATGTTGATCGTCGTGTGCTCGGTGAACGGGTCCATCACCGCGGTGTTCGTGTCGGGGATCAGGAGCATGTCGGACTCCTGGATCTCCTGGAAGCCTCGGATCGACGAACCGTCGAACCCGAAGCCCTCTTCGAACGACTCTTCCGTGAGCTCATGGATCGGCATCGAGAAGTGCTGCGTGATGCCGGGCAGGTCGCAGAAGCGAAGATCGACCATCTCTGCGCCGCTGTCCTTCGCTAGCGCCAGCACTCCCTTGGCATCGCGGTCTTCCACTGGTGGTCCCTTCTTTCCTCTCTCGGATCTGAACGCGAAGGAGCCTGTCACATCGGCGGTTTCCCTCCCGTTGCCCGACTGTGAACGGCGTGTGAACGCCTCCCCGCTCTCGGCGCTTCGCGCCGGACCGCTCCCCTCCAATTCGGCGAACGCTCGTTGCGCCGCAACACCCCTGCAGGCGCGGCCGCTCGCTCTGGCCTGCATTTCGGCTCGCAGAACGATTGGCCTCACCTGTCACACTGGCAGTACAGCGGCGGCCTCGCCGACCGCTGCACTGCGGGAGCCCGAAGCTTGCGAGGGCGACCAGAGGAGGTGGACCCTATGCAGGCGCAGTCGGACTACGTGCTGCGGACCGTCGAGGAGCGCGGGGTCCGCTTCGTGCGGCTCTGGTTCACCGACGTCCTCGGGTTCCTCAAGAGCTTCGAGGTCACGCCAGCCGAGATCGAGGTGGCGCTCGAGGAAGGCATGACCTTCGACGGGTCGGCGATCGAGGGCTACAGCCGGGTCCAGGAGTCCGACATGCTCCTGATGCCGGACGCCAGCACCTTCGAGATCGTCCCGTGGCACGACGAGGACGCCCCCACGGCGCGGATCTTCTGCGACGTGCACCACATCACCACGGAGCCGTTCGACGGCGACCCGCGCTTCGTGCTCAAGCGCAACCTCGAACGGGCGCGTGAGCGCGGCTTCACGTTCTATGCCGGGCCCGAGATGGAGTTCTTCTACTTCCAGAACGCGCACGAGCCCGAGCCGCTCGACCAAGCCGGGTTCTTCGATCTCACGCACGGCGACAGCGTGTCGAACCTGCGCAAGAACACGATCCTCAACCTCGAGGCAATGGGCATCCCCGTCGAGTACAGCCACCACGAGCTTGGTCCGAGCCAGCACGAGATCGACCTTCGCTACACCGACGCGCTCACGATGGCCGACAACGTGATGACCTTCCGCCACATCGTGCGCAAGGTCGCGCACGATCTCGGTGTGCACGCCACGTTCATGCCCAAGCCGCTCGGTGGCGAGTTCGGCTCGGGGATGCACACGCACCTGTCGTTGTTCGAGGGCGATGTCAACGCGTTCCACGATCCCGGCGACGAGTACGGCCTGTCGAAGGTCGGCAAGCACTTCATCGCCGGCCTGCTCATGCACGCACGCGAGATCACCGCGGTCACGAACCAATGGGTCAACTCGTACAAGCGTTTGAGCCATCGCTACGAAGCGCCGGTCTACGTGTGCTGGGCACGCAACAACCGTTCCGCGCTCGTGCGCGTTCCGCTGCACAAGAAGGGCAAGAAGAGCTCGACGCGCATCGAGTTTCGCTCGCCAGACCCCGCGTGCAACCCGTACCTCGCGTTCTCGGTGATCCTCGCCGCCGGGCTCAAGGGTGTGGAAGAGGGGTACGACCTCGCGCCAGAAGCCACGAACAACATCTTCGAGCTCACGCCCGAGGAGCGCGCGGCCGAAGGGATCGCGGCGCTGCCGCAATCACTCGGCGAGGCGATCGACGTGATGGAGGGCTCCGATCTGGTCGCGGAGGCACTCGGCGAGCACGTCTTCGGCTACTTCATCCGCAACAAGCGCGACGAATGGGCCGAGTACCGAACCCAAGTGACGCCCTGGGAGATCGACCGCTACCTTGGGTCGTTGTGACCCGATGACGAACGCAGCGCTGCTGGTCTACCCGGACCCCCCGCCACCGCTGCTAGCCCAGACGCTCGACCTGTCCGGTCACCCGTGGAAGGCCGTCGCGAACGCGTCGGTTGCCGCGGCGCAAGAGCCGGCGGACGGGTGGGGCGGCGCGCTGATCGTGGCCGACGACGATCCCGAGGGCGCGTTCTCGATGTGCCGGTCGCTGCGCAAGCGCGACGGTGTGCTGGCACCGGTGCTGCTCCTCGTGACGGGCGCGCAGCTCGGCGAGCTGGAGCTGCGTGAAGACCTGTTCGATGAGTTCTGCCTGTCGCCGTTCCACCCCAAGGAGCTCGAAGCGCGCTTGCGTCACCTGTTGTGGCGCACCGGCCGCGGCACGCACCCCGAGATCGTCGAGTACGGCGACCTGGTGCTGAACCTCGAGACCTACCAGGCCGCGTTGTCAGGCAGGCCGCTCGACCTCACGTTCATGGAGTACGAGCTGCTGAAGTTCCTCGCGACGCACCCGCAGAAGGTGTTCACCCGCGAGCAGCTGCTGTCACGCGTGTGGGGCTACGAGTACTACGGCGGTGCACGCACGGTCGACGTCCACGTACGACGCCTGCGCGCCAAGCTCGGTGAAGAGCACGCCAACCTGATCCAGACCGTGCGCTCTGTCGGCTACCGCTTCGGACAGACGCGCACGCTGCACTGATGGCGGGGAGGGCAGGCCCTCCCCGCCTGCCCCTCCCGACGCGACTCACACCGAGACGCTGTTGCTTCCGGGGCGGCAAAGCCACCCCGGGGCGAATCCAGGGCTACTCGCTCTCGTCGCTCTTCGGCGATGCGAAGTCGCACGACGCGCTCCAGCCGAGGACGGCGCTCCACGCCGCGCCGGCGAACATCACGCCGACGGGCACCACAATCACCATCGCCACGACGAAGATGATTCCGCCGATCACGAGATCGACGTTATCCGGCGAGCGAGCACGGTCAGGTGCGCAGTCGCCGAGCCGCGCGTACCCCACGAGCCGGAAAGCTCTCCGGACGCTCGCCCTCTGCGGTGGTGATGGCGTTCCAGGTCGCTGCGGCAACCGCCGCGAAGACGGCGTCTGAGCTGCGCGGCCGCGCGGGTGCCGGGTCGTCCACGATCGTGATCTCGATCGGCGGCGTGTCCTTCGCCCGCAGCACACCGAACGATCGGATGGTCAGGTCGAGGACCTCACCGGTTGCGGGATCAACGGTCAGTCCCTCGCTCAGCACCCAGCCGAGTGCCATGTGCGCGCCGCCGATCGCGTAGGAGCGCAGCACGACCTCGTCGAGTGGATCGCCAGCAGCCACTCGCACATCGACGCGTTGCAATGCGCCGGTATTCGGATCGACGTGAACGCGCGCGCCCGCCGCGGCACCGCCGTCGACGAGTGCGCAGGCGTCGAGCAGCACGTTGGCGAGGCGGTCGTCGGTGACGAGGTCGGCGCGAGCGACGCCGGCCGCGTCGATTGCGCCCTCGACGAGGATCGTTCGTTCTGCGAGTCCGGTCGCGCGCGCGTGTGCTCCGACGGGCGGCCCCGGAGCGATCTGCTCCGTCCACGACTCGGTGAGATCGAGTCGGTACGCGAGTGCGAGCGGGGCGGTGAACCGTTCGAGTGCGCCGGCGACCGTTCCATTGATGTCGACTCGCCCGTCGCGCAGCACCGCCGTGGCGGCGATCGGCGGCCGCTTCGGTCCCAAGCGCACGACGTCCTCTCGCGCGAGGACCGTTCGCACCGGACGGCCGAACTGATCGGCGAGCTCTCGGGCCGCGGTGGCGACGACTGACGTCTCCTTGCCACCGAACGCACCGCCGTTCGCGAGCGGTGACGCAGGCTCACCGCCGGGCGCACACCACGATGCGTCGGGCTCGAGGTACGCGGGTTCCAGCCATCCGGTCGCGAGGCGCACGCCGCCATCCGGGCACGGCGCGGACGTGAGCGGCGGGGCCGGCTCGACGGTCGTGCGCCGACCCTGCACCTTTCCGGCCTGAGCGCGCGCGGCATCGAGCGTGTCAGCGATCACCCAGCTCAGGCCGGCCGCGTCTGTCGTCGGTGCGTCGGAGCAAATCGCGGGGACGGCGACCAATGCGTCACGCGGCCCGGTGTCGTCAGCGAACCCACCATCGCCGATCGGAACATCGGCGCCGACGCGCTGTGCAACTCCCCCTTCGAGCTCCGCCCGTCGCGCGGCCGCATCGAGGTCACGCCGAGCTGATGCATCCATGGGCATCGCGGTTGCTGCCGCATTGATGGCTTCGCGAATCGTGCACCAGCCAGTGCACCGGCAGAGGTGCGCTGCCAGTGCACGGTCGACCGCGGCGCGGTCGGTCCGGCCGTTTCCGAGCAAGCCCGTCGCCCGCACGAGGATGCCCGGCGTGCAGAAGCCGCATTGCGATGCGCCCGTCGCGACGAACGCGTCCACCAGCTGCGAGCGAATCGACGGATCGACACCCTCGATCGTCGTGATCGTTCGGCCCTCAACGCGACTTGCCGCGGTGACGCACGCGACTCTGGGTGAACCGTCTACGAGCACGGTGCAGCACCCGCATTGACCCTGCGGGGCGCAGCCGTCCTTCACTGAGATGATTCCGAGTCGCTCCCGCAGAACCGAGAGCAGCGACTCGTCAGGGTGGATCTCGACGTCAACCGGTGCGCCGTTGCAGGTGAAGGTGACCCGATCCGACTTCGCCATGGCCGATTGGCAGGATAGGGGGATGGATCACTCGCAGATCTCTCGACGCGCGTTCCTCGCGGCGTCCGGTGGGCTCGTGGTCGCATCCGCACTCCCTGAGGTTGCGTTCGCGCACGAGGGCGAAGAGCACGAGCTCGGGAAGCAGCTAGGCGCACTCGTGCTTTCGAGTGACCTCTATGTGTCGCCCGATCCGCAACGGGTGATCTTCGGACTGGGCTCGAGCAAGGGGTACGTCTCGGGACCTCCTGTTCGCGTCGGGTTCGTCTCACCCGAGGTGGCCGGCCGCACCGACGTCACCCTTGAGCCGACGATCTTCTACAAGAAGGGGATCCCCGAAGGCCGGGGCATCTACGAGGCAACGCCGGTGCTCGATGTCGCGGGTGTGTGGAACGGCTTCGCGCGCGTGGAGAAGCGAGACATCGAGTTCGCGATCCAGGTGAACGCGGCACCGCTCGCGCCGTTGCCCGGCCACGCTGCGTCTCGCGCACCGTCCCCCACGCTCGCTGACTCGCTCGATGTGAAGCCGATCTGCACGCGGCAGCCGCGCTGTGATCTGCACGACGAGTCGCTCACTGACCTGATCGGCTCCGGAGTTCCGGTCGCGGTGCTCTTCGGCACACCGGCACGCTGCCAGTCGGAGTACTGCGGACCGGTCCTCGACACGATGCTGTCGATCCGCGACCGCTACCCCGACACGAAGTTCGTGCACGTCGAGATCTACCAGAACAACCGCACGACGGATCTCGTGCCGACGGTCGAAGCGTGGGGTCTCCCCACCGAACCGTGGATGTTCACCGTCGACGCCAGCGGGACGATCGCCGGCCGTCTCGATGGCGCGTTCGGTCAGCAGGAGATGATCCACCTCCTCGACGCGCTCACCTAAGCGCCTCCATTGGTCGCCGTCGCAGGCGACGACTCCATGCTCCGGCGGTCGGCAAAGCCGCCGCCTACGCGCCGCCGACGCGAAGAGGCCCGCCTTGCGGCGGGCCCCTCAGCTCCTTCTTGGTGCGTCAGCGGCGCTTGCGAGTCGCCTTGCGCTTCGCTGCCGTGCGCTTGGCCGGACGCCGCTTGGCGGTCTTGCGAGCCGGACGCTTCTTCGTCGCGCGGCGCTTCGCGGGACGCTTCTTGGTTGCGCGCTTCTTCGTCGCCCGCTTCTTGGTCGCCCGCTTCTTGGTCGCCCGCTTCTTGGTCGCCCGCTTCTTGGTCGCCCGACGCTTGGTCGCGCGCTTCTTGGTGGCCTTGCGCTTGACGGCCTTCCGGCGTGCCGGCGCCTTGCGCTTCGCGGCCTTCCTCTTCGCAGGACGCTTCTTCGCCGCGGCCTTGTGCTTCGGCGGCGCCTTCTTCTTCTTCGCAGCCTTCTTGGCTGCCTTCTTCTTGGCTGCCTTCTTCTTGGTGGCCTTCTTCTTCGCCGGCTTGGACGCCGCCGGCGCAGGGGCCGGTGACGGTGGGCTCGGCGGAGCGGGTGGCGCTGCCGGCGCAACTGGCTCCCAAGGCCGCGGCGACGGTGGCGTCGGCGGACTCGGAGTGGGCCTTCGGCCCGGCCACGGTGTCGGCGACGGACTCGGAGTGCTCGGGGGCCCACCACCTAGAGGTGGGTTGGGCGGCCAGGTGGATGACATGGATCGCTCCCTTCAACCAGCGTGGCGCGTCAGGCTCGCGTCACCTTTCGAACGCGCAAGAAAGCGTAACCCGAACGCGGCGAGATTGGCGGCATTCCGCGACAGTTGAGAGCGGTGTGCGGCGTGGATCTACGAGAAGGATTGGCCGCAGCCGCAGCTGCGCTGAGCGTTCGGGTTGCTGATGGAGAACCCGGCGCCCTGGAGACCGTCCTTGTAATCGAGCTGCGCACCCTTGAGCATCTGCTGACTCGCGGGGTCGATGACCACCTTGATGCCGTCGCGCTCGGTCTGGAGGTCGTCGGCGGCAACGTCGGTGTCGAAGAACATCTCGTAGCTGAAGCCGGAGCACCCGCCGGGGCGGACAGCAACCCGGAGCACGAGGCCGTCGCTCTCATCCTCAGCCTCGATGAGCGCCTTGACCTTTGCCGCGGCCGCGTCGCTCACCTGGAACGTCTGGCTGGCGTCGGTAACGGTGAACGTCGACATGATCTTCCCTTGCCTCCGTGCGGTTATTCGTCAGGGTACCCGACCGCAACCGTGACATGGCACGGTTCGGGGTCATACAACGTCGCGAACTCCTCGACTGTTCCCCCGCCCACCTGGTCGACCACGCCTTCGCAGAGCCCGCGGTGGAGGTTGCACACGAGCTCCGGGTACGCCTCGGCGAGCTCGCGGAACGGGCAGTGCAGGAACTCGATGCGGGTGCCGCCTTCGGACGTGCCGTCGCCCTGCTCGACCCCCGGCTCGAAGCCGAGGCGATGCAGCTCGGACTCGAGCGCCTTCACGCACGACCGCGAGCGTGTGCGTCGACCCGCCTCAACCCCCCACGCATGCCCGGTGTCGGCCGCGTCATCGGCGTCGGCGCCGACACGCTCACCCAACGCGGCGAGCAAGCCGGCGAGCAACGCGTGCGCGGGCGGGTCGAACCCGAGCCCCGGCGCGCCCGCGGCGAGGAAGTAGAGGTGCTGCGGTCGCCCGACCGTGCCGCGGTGCACCGCTTCGGCATCGACGAGACCGGCGTCGCGCAGTCGCTCGAGGTGCAGACGCACGGTGTTGGCGTGAACACCGAGCCGATCGGCCAAGTCCTGCGCCGAAAGCGCGGCCGTCGATGACGCCAGCTCTCGGTAGACCGCGTATCGGGTGTCGTCGGCGAGCGCCTTCAACACGTTCAGATCCATCACTACTGGTTCGCTCTCTGCGTGCCGGGATACCCGGCCCGCGGACGTTCGCTCACTGCCGATTGACGGTAGCCCGGGAGGGGCATATTTTCAAGATCGACTGGTTTTATTGTCGTGACTGTCATGCAGACGCCTGATCCCGCCGCCGGCGAACGACCCGAAGGGCCGCTCCGGGTATCCCGGAGCGGAGAGAGCTGGCCCATGGAGGACGACAGCGGCGCCGCGATCCATGCACCTCTTGCCGGCCCCGCCCCGTCGCCCGACGACGTCCGGCGGATGCTCGCGGGCGTCATCGATCCCGAGCTGCACCTCAGCATCGTCGAGCTCGGCATGGTCGACGACGTGGAGGTGTCACCCGACGGGAAGGTGAAGGTCAAGGTCGCGCTCACCACCGCGGGGTGCCCGCTGCGCGGTCAGATCAAGTCTGAGGTGCAGTCGAAGGTGCGCGGGCTTCCCGGCGTCACCGAGGTCGACGTCGAGTACGGCGAGATGACCCAAGAGCAGAAGGCGACCGCGATGCAGCGCGCCCGGTGGCAAGCACGCGAGGACGCGGAACCGACTGAGGTGCTCGCGACCACGCGAGTCCTCGCGGTCGCGAGCGGCAAGGGCGGTGTAGGCAAGTCGTCGGTGACGGTGAACCTCGCGGCGGCGCTCGCATCGCGCGGGCTCACCGTCGGCGTGCTCGACGCTGACATCTGGGGCTTCAGCGTCCCGCGCATGCTCGGTGTCGAAGGCCGCCTCGGCGGAGCGGAGGGGAAGATCCACCCGAACACGGTCGAGGTGCCGAACACGCTCGACACCAACGGTCCTGCCGGACTTCTCAAGGTCGTGTCGATGGGATTCCTCGTCGACGACGAAGGCACCGCGCTCATGTGGCGCGGCCTCATCCTCACCAAGGCGGTCGAGCAGTTCCTCAACGACGTGCGCTGGGGCGAGATGGACTACTTGCTCATCGACCTGCCACCCGGCACGGGTGACATCCAGATGGGCCTCGCGCGGATGCTTCCCCAGTCGGAGCTGCTCGTGGTCACGACGCCGGCGGTCGCGGCGCAGCGCGTCGCGGTGCGAGTTGCCGACATGGCTCGCCGCTCGTACCTCAAGGTCGTCGGCGTCGTCGAGAACATGAGTGAGTTCGTCGCGCCCTCGGGCGAGCGGTTCGCGGTCTTCGGTGAGGGTGGCGGGAAGGCTCTGGCTGACGAGATCAGCGCGCCGCTGGTCGCGCAGATCCCCCTCGAGCCGTCGCTCTCCGAGGGCAGCGACACCGGGAGGCCGATCGCGCTCAGCGCACCCGACAGCCCCGCCGGCGTCGCTTTCCACGAGCTCGCCGCCCAGCTCGTCGACGACCTCGCGCCACCAATCGAGATGGCCGGCTGCACAGCAAGAATCCTCGAACTCGCCGACCAAGCCGCCGCGAAGACCTAACCCGAGGATTCTCGGCACGCTGAGCGACTCCCCAGGTCGTTGCACGTGCCGAACTGTCAGACGGCGGTCCAGGTTGCCTTCGCCGTCGTGCCGGTGACCTTGCCTTCGGCTTTCAGCTTCACGAGGTGGGCATGCACTTGCCATCCCGCGGCTTCGATCAGCTCGGGCGGGAGCTCGTCGCTGCCGTAGATGTCGGCGACGAGATCCTTCACCTTGGCGCCGTCCTTCTTCTTCAGCAGCCGGAGAATCTGCGACTCGCGCTGACGACGGTGTGAGAGGTAGTCGTCGAGTCGCACCTTCGGCTCCTCGATCACGTCACCGTGGCCGGGGGCGATCCGGCTGAGTCGCAGCCGACGGAGCCGCTCCAACGTCTTGACGTACACGGCCATGTCGCCGCCGCGGGACGGGTTGACCACCGAGTACATCCCTTCGAGCACCGTGTCACCCGTGAACAGCACGCGCTCCTCCTCGAGCAGATAGCAGACGTGCTGCGGATGGTGACCGGGTGCGTGCAACACCTCGAGCCCGAACTCGCTGCCCTCGATCGTGTCGCCTTCTTCGAGAACTCGCGCCGGTGTCAGGTCGACGTCCTTGTCGCGCTTGCCGAACATCAGCAGCTCGGCCTTGGTCGCCTTCACGAGCCGCTTCGTCGCCGGCCAGTGATCGGGGTGCGTGTGCGTGAGCAGCACCCACCGCACGCGCTCCTTCATCGACGCGCCGATGATCGCGTCGACGTGAGCCTTGTCGTCCGGCCCGGGATCGATCACCGCGACTTCATCGATGCCGACGAGGTAGGTGTTCGTGCCGGGCCCGGTGAACGGACCGGGATTGCGAGCGACGATGCGCCGAACCAGCGGTGAGAGCGCGCTCGGCACGCCCGGTGTGAGATCAGGCACCGATCACCCCCGCGCGATCCACGCGGCGCTGCCAGGGTGCTTCACCCTCACATTGTAGGAGTCGCCCGGTCGGCCTCTGCCGACCCCGACCTACGCTTGCACGCGTGAACGACCCTCGTCGCGCGCTGCCGGGCGTCGACCGTGTACTCAGCGCGATCGCCGGCTTGCCGCACGACCTTCTCGCGCAATGTGCACGCGATGCGGTGGACGCAGCGCGCGATCGAGCGGTGTCCGGAGAGACCGTCGACGAGGGCACGGTCATCGCCGACGCCCGAAATCGGGTTGAGGCACGACGGCGCGCATTGCTCCAACCCGTCGTGAACGCGACCGGGGTCATCGTGCACACGAACTTGGGGCGCGCGCCCCTCTCGCTCGACGCACTGGACGCCGTGCGCGATGTCGCGAGTGGGTACTCGAACCTTGAGTACCGACTGCCGGAGGGCGAGCGCGGATCCCGCCACGATCACGCCGGCGCCCTGCTGGCGCAGGCATGCGGCGCGGAGGCCGGGCTCGTCGTGAACAACAACGCGGCTGCGGTGCTGCTGTGCCTCGGTGCGCTGGCCCGCGGTCGTGAGGTCGTGGTTTCTCGTGGCGAGCTGGTCGAGATCGGTGGCGGCTTCCGCGTGCCGGAGATCATGGCGGAATCGGGCTGCGTGTTGATCGAGGTGGGAACCACCAACCGCACGCGTGTGAGCGACTACGCGGCACGGCTACGCGACGAGACGGCGCTGGTGCTGAAGGTGCACGCATCGAACTACCGGATGATCGGCTTCACCGAGGCAGCGCCCGTCGACGAGCTCGCCGCACTTGGCCCGCCGGTCATGGTCGACGCTGGCTCCGGGCTCCTCGACGACACCACACCGTGGCTCCCGCACCGCCCGACCTGGCTGCACGACGAACCCGGCGTCCGTCAGGCGCTCGACGCAGGCGCGGCGGTCGTCACGTTCTCGGGCGACAAGCTGCTCGGCGGACCGCAGGCGGGTGTGATCGTCGGGAAGGCCGAGCTCATCGAGACGATTGCCCGCCACCCGCTCGCGCGGGCACTGCGTGCCGACAAGATGACGCTCGCCGCGCTCCAGCACGTCGCGTTCGCGTACCTCGCGGGCGACGCCAGGTCGATCCCGCTGTGGCGCATGGCGATGGCATCGCTCGACGAGCTGCGCGCCCGGGCCGAGCAGATCGCAACCGCAGTGCCGCGCGCCAAGGTCGTCGACACGGAAGCCGTCGCGGGTGGCGGCTCGCTCCCTGGGCTCACGATCCCGTCGGTCGGGGTAGCGATCGAGGTGTCGTCCGTCGACCGCGCGCTCGCAGCCTTGCGTGATCACCAGATTGTTGGGCGCGCCGAACGCGACACGGTCGTCGCCGATCTTCGCACCGTCGACCCGACCGACGACGACCGGCTGATCGACGCCCTGCGCGGGGTTCTCGGCACGCTCGATGTTGCATAGCAACAACCAGCGTGCCGAATTCCCCTGAGGGATGCCGCGATGAGGGTCGTTGCGACGGCTGGGCACGTCGATCACGGCAAGTCGTCGTTGGTGCTTGCGCTCACCGGCACGGATCCCGACCGCTTCCCGGAGGAGAAGGCGCGGGGACTCACGATCGATCTGGGCTTCGCGTTCACGACGCTGCCATCGGGCGCGGAGATTGGCTTCGTCGACGTGCCCGGTCACGTGCGCTTCATCAAGAACATGCTCGCTGGCGTCGGCGCGGTCGACGTGGCCCTGCTCGTCGTCGACGCGAGCGAATGCTGGAAACCGCAGAGCGAGGAGCACTTGCGGATCCTCGAGCTGCTCGACGTGCGCCACGGGATGGTCGCGCTGACAAAGGCTGATCTGGTCGACGACGAGACCCTCGAGCTCGCCGCGCTCGAAGTCGACGACCATCTCACTGGCTCATCTCTCGAAGGTGCGCCCGTGATCGTGTGTGACTCGCTGTCCGGTCGCGGCATCGAAGACGTGCGAACGACGCTCGACCGGGTGCTCAACGAGGCGCCGGCGGTGGCCGACGTCGGTCGACCGCGGCTGTGGATCGACCGAGTGTTCACCGTGCGGGGCGCCGGAACCGTCGTGACGGGCACTCTCATCGGCGGAATGCTCAGCGTCGATGACGAGGTGATCGCGGGGCGCCACCGCTCCCGCGTGCGGGGAATCGAGAGCGCCGGCGAGCAGGTCACGACGGTGAGTCCCGGGGCGCGCGTCGCGTTGAACCTCGCAGGAATCGAGCACCGTGACCTCACTCGTGGTGACGCGGTAGTGCGGCCATCGCAATGGGTCACCCCGCGCGTTGTTGACGTGGCGATCACTCAGCTGCCGGGTGAGCAGATGCGGCGACGCGGGAGGTTCCAGGTCTACGTCGGCTCTGGGGAGCACAAGGCGTGGCTGCGCGTGCTGGACGACGACGGCCAGCTCGCCCGAGTGCGCCTCGACGAGCCGGTGCCGCTCGCGCCAGGCGATCGCTTCGTCGTGCGCGACAGCGGACGCAAGTGCACCGTCGCTGGAGCCGAGGTGCTCGACGTCGAGCCCGCCGCACGCGCGCGGGACGCGGTGCACCGCCTGCGACTTCCGCTGGGTGCGCGGGTGCTGTCGTCGCACTTGTGGCTACCGATCATCGATGTCCCGCAACTGACTGGAACGTCCGCGGACGCAGCCGCGGAGATCATCAACGCGCTCGTAGCGGCGGGAGATGCCGTACGACTCGATCATTGGGTGATCTCATCCGCGCACTTGGAGCTCCTGCGGTCGACCACCCGCGAACGCGTGCAGGACCATCACGACGCTCGTCCTCATGAAGGTGGGATCGAGCTCGGCACGGTCGCGAACGAGTTGAGAATCACCACAGACCAGCTCCGTGCCGCGCTCGCTGACGCGGAGGATCTCGTCGTCGAACGCGGCCGGGTGCGATCGCAGTCACACGGTGGCGGTGTGGCGGATTCGCCCGATGCAGAACGGCTGATCGCCGCGCTCGAAGCCGAGCCGTTCTCACCGCCTGCACCGGCGGATGTCGGTGTCGATCAAGGTGTGGTGCGCGCGCTCGTGCGCGAAGGCACGCTCGTCGACGTCGACCACGTCGTGTTCACCGCAACCGCGCTCGATCAGGCGCGACATGTAGTCATCGATGCGTTCCGTGAGCGAGGTCGCCTCACCGTCGCCGACATCCGGGACCTGCTGGGGTCGACGCGCAAGTACGTCTTGCCGATCGCCAAGTGGCTCGATCGTGAAGGGATCACCCGACGCCGAGGCGACGACCGCGTTCCCGGGCCGCGATCAGGCCTGAGCGAGCTCCTCTGACACACCTTCGGGATCCCACAGCAGCCGGCGTTCGGTCTCGTTGAGACCACCCCAGATGCCGTGCGGCTCGCGGATTCCGACGGCGTAGTCGAGGCAATCGAGCTGCACGCGGCAGCCTCGACAGATCGCCTTGGCCCGCGCCTCACGCTCCTCACGCTCCGGACGAGCCTCAGGCAGCGTCGGCGCGAAGAAGAGCACGGACTCGGGGCCACGGCACGCAGCGTGCCGCTGCCAGATGTCAGCGGTGCGAACGGTCACGATCCCCCCGGATGCCCGCTCGACTGGTCGGCGCGGGAAACTACCCCCGGCCTCCGCCACCGTAAAGAGGTCAGCCGGCTTCTTTGGTCCCCGAGTCCTTCTTCTTGCGGCGTCCCCGCTCCCGGTAGTCACGGGCGCCGCCCGTCTCGGGCTCCACCTCGAGCACCAGCCCCTCGACGGCGATGACCCGGACAGGGTCGCCCGCCTCGATCGGGGTGGCACGGTTGGTGCGGGCCCGCCAGCGGGCATCCCGCACGACCACCACCCCATTGGGTGCGACTGCAACTTCGGCGACGCCCATCTCGCCGACCATCGCCTCGCGACCGACCGTCGGCGTCGAGAAGCGGGCGCGGATGAAGGCCGGGATCGCCATCACGTACATGAGGATGGCGAGTCCGGCGACGATCACGATCGTCCACCACGGCGGCGAGAGGCCCGTGCCGCTGACGAGCAGGAACGAGCCGACCAGGAGCGTGAGCCCGCCGACACCGCTCCAGAACCCGAGTCGCCCAACCTGCGCATCCACCGCGAACCCGAACGCCGAGAGCACGAGCAAGCCGACGGCCCACCAACGCACGGGCAAGTGCGAAGCGCCGTAGAGCCCACCGAGGACCATGAACGCGCCCACGAGCGCTGCGAACCCGACGCTGGCGGCGAAGAACTCGAAGACGATGAGCGACAGTCCGATCACAAGGAAGAAGTAGGCGACCGACGGGCTGATCAGCGCGTGTTGCACCTGACCACCCGCATCCAACGTGACGAACGAAACCTCTTGATTGGGTTGACGTCGACGATCGCGTCCCTCACCGATCACGCGCGCGGTGTTGAGCTCGATCTCGCCAGCGGCGGTCTCGATCGTCTTGCCGTCGAGCCTCACGATCGTCTCGCCGATCGTCGGGCGTTGCCCGTCGACACGCCCGGATCGAACTGCGGCGTCGGCCGAAAGCTCGCGTTCTAGGAGCCGCGCGAGCGGTGGCAAGTACCCGGCAACGCCCTCGTCCAGTCGCGCCGGAAGGTGCGGGCCGAACGTCGAGCTCGATGAGATGAACACCTTTGCGCCAGCCTCGGCCACGAACGCGGCACCACCCGTTGCCTCTGCACCAGACGGCCCGATCCACGTGACGATAGGAACGCTGGATCGGCTCATCGCACGAACGACCGGCGTCACGTCTTCGATCGCGCCGCGCGAGTCGAGCTGGATCAGCAACAAGGTCCGCTCGTCTTCGTTGACCTGCTTGATCGTCTCGCGCAGCAGGGACACGTTCGGCACGTCGAGCAGACCCTTGACCTGTACGACGACGATCCCGTTGCGACCGCTGCTCTGCGCACCAGCTGACGGACTGATCACGCCGATCACACCCAGCGTGAGCAACAGATACGCGGCCACCCGTCCCATGCGAGATCTCGACAGACGCCTCGTAGCATTTGGGCGATGGAGCTCCACGACTTCTGCTCCACCTCCAGAGTGGCGATCGTTGCGGGCAAGGGTGGCGTCGGAAAGACCACTGTGACCGCCGCGCTCGGCACTGCTGCCGCGCGCGCTGGCATGAGCGTGCTGATCGTGGAGGTCGAAGGCAAATCGGGGCTGAGTGCCGCGCTCGGCTGTCCGCCCCTCACCTACGAAGAGCAAGAAGTGAGCCCGGGGTTGCGCGCTCGCACGCTCACACCCGACGAAGCGCTGCTCGAGTACCTCGAGGATCGAGGACTGCGAAGGGTGTCGAAGCAGCTCGTGAAGTCGGGTGCACTCGATGTCGTCGCTACGGCCGTGCCTGGGATGAAGGACATCCTTGTGCTCGGCAAGGTCAAGCAGCTCGAGCAATCGCGAGCAGCCGACCTGATCCTCATCGACGCACCCGCCGCCGGGCACGCCATCACGTTCTTGCTCTCGGCACGGGGAATGATCGATGCCGTGCGGGTCGGTCCAGTCCGCAAGCAAGCCGAAGACGTCATCGCTCTCCTCTCCGACCCCGCCCGCTGCCGCGTGATGCTCGTCACACTTCCCGAGGAGACGCCGGTCAACGAGCTCGTCGAGACGGCGTTCGCACTCGAGGATCGCGTCGGCATCAAGCTCGCGCCTGTCGTCATCAACGGAGTGCCGGACGACCTCGCGCTCGTCGGCGCGATTACTGCGCAGGATGCGGCGGCGGCAGGGATCGGTTCACCAGCGGAGCAGCGCGCGCTCGATGCGGCGGCATCGTTCCGACACGAGCGCCATGAGCTCGCCGGCGCGCAGTGCGAGCGCCTGCGTTCGCTCTTCCCGCTCCCCCAGCTGTGCCTTCCGTTCGTGTTCGACACGATCGGCCCGGCCGCGATCGACCGCCTGGCCACCACGTTGACCGACGAGATCGTGAACCTTCCGGGATCAGCGCTGTGACGATCAGCAAGCTCGTCGATTCCGGTCACGTCGTCATCTGCTGCGGCACCGGCGGCGTCGGGAAGACGACGACGTCGGCCGTGCTCGCCCTCGCCGCCGCGCGACGTGGACGCAACGCAGTGGTCGTGACGATCGATCCTGCCAAGCGTCTTGCTGACACACTCGGACTCAGTGAGCTCGGCGACACCGCGCAGGAGATCCCTCGATCGCGTTGGGATCCCGCGGGCGTTGCCAAGGGTGATGGTCGGCTCTCGGCGCTCATGCTCGACACCGAAGCGACCTTCGACTCGCTCGTGCACAAGCACGCGCACAGCAAGGAGCAGGCCGAGCGCATCCTCGACAACCGCTTCTACCGGAACATCGCCGGCGCGCTGTCGGGCACGCAGGAGTACATGGCGATGGAGAAGCTGCACGAGCTGCACGAGGAGGGCGGCTACGACCTCATCATCGTGGACACTCCGCCCACACGACACGCGCTCGACTTCCTCGATGCGCCCGAGCGGCTGACCCGATTGCTGAACAACCGGATCTTCCGCTTCCTCATGATGCCGACGCGCCGATCGATGAAGCTGGCGAGCTTCGCGGCGCAGGCGTTCCTGAAGACGGTCGCGAAGGTCATCGGCACCGAGGTGATCGACGACATCGTCGCGTTCTTCCGCGCGTTCGAAGGGATGGAGCAGGGTTTCCGTGACCGCGCGGGGCGCGTGCTCGAGCTGCTCAGCGAAGCCGACACGTCGTTCGTGCTCGTGACGTCACCTCGACGTGACGCAGTCGACGAGGCCGAGTTCTTCGCCGCTCGCCTGCGTGAGAGCGAGCTCCACGTCGCCGCGCTCGTGGTGAACCGTGTGCACCCGGACTTCGGCGTCACCGACGATCCCGAGCAGCTCCGCCGACGCGCCAAGGAGCTGGCTCAGACCGACGGTGATGCCGGCGACCGGCTCTCGGCCCGCTACGAGAACCTCGCCGACTACGTCCAGCTCGCGAGGCACGAGCGGGGCGAGCTCGCGCGAGCGGGTGAGCGCATCGGTGCGGGAGTCGTTGCATACGTACCGGCGCTCGCGCACGATGTGGTCGACATTGCCGCGCTCGACGCGGTGTCCTTCTACCTCGTCGGATAACTTCTCGACCGATGAGCACGATCCTCGTGGCGTCCGACGGACCATGGGTGCGCGACCAGGTGAAGTCGGCGTTCGTCGCGCCGGGTCAGGACGTCATCGAGGCGACTCGTGGACAGGACGTACGCGATCTGGTGAAGGCACGGGAGCCGGATCTCGTCATCCTCGATCTTCAGATCGGCAACATGGGTGGCATCGCCGTGGCGATCGACCTCCACCTCGAGGCTTCAGCCGACCGTCTTTCCCACGTGCCGATCCTTCTGCTGCTCGATCGTGAGGCCGACCGCTTCCTCGCCAAGCGCGCGTCGGCCGACGCCGAGCTCGTGAAGCCGGTGGATGCGTCAACGCTGCGTCGCGCGGCCAAGCGCATCCTCGGAGTGACCGTGGGGTCTACTCAGTAGACTCGTCCACCCCAGCGGGCTGTGGCGCAGTTTGGTAGCGCGCTTCGTTCGGGACGAAGAGGTCCCGGGTTCAAGTCCCGGCAGCCCGACCAGATCTAGAGGAGCAGCTCCGCGAGCTGTACTGCGTTGAGCGCGGCCCCCTTGCGGAGGTTGTCGCCGGCGACCCAGATGTCGATCGTGTTGGGTTGGGTGTCGTCGTCACGGATTCGCCCGACGAGCACCGGGTCGATGCCCGCGCTCTCGAGCGGGGTGGGCGCGCCGTCGGGTCCGTCGACCAGCGACACGCCCGGTGCATCGCTGAGGATCGCGGCTGCGTCGGCGCGTGACATGGACTGCTTGAACTGCACGTTCGCGCTCATCGCGTGACCCACATACACCGGCACACGCACGCAGGTGCCACGCACGCGCATCTCGGGCGCATGCAAGATCTTGCGGCTCTCGTCGCGCAGCTTGCGTTCCTCGGACGTCAGTCCGTCGTCGCCGAGCGACCCGGCGAGCGGGATCACGTTGCCGGCGATCGGCTTGCTCCACACGTCACCGGGCTCGACCGCGCCGTCGAGAGCGCCGGCTCGGCTGAGCACGTCTTCGCGTCCGGCACCCTTCGTCCACTGACCCGCGAGCTCGTCGACGCCGGGCTGACCGGCACCCGATACCGACTGGTACGTGGACACCACCATCCGGTCGATCTCCGCGGCGCGGTGCAGCGGCGCCAGCGCGGTCACGAGCACCATCGTCGTGCAATTCGGGCACGACGTGATCCCCCTCGGGAGGTCTTGCAGGTCTTCCGGGTTGATCTCGGCGACGACGAGCGGAACGTCAGGCTCCATTCGGAACGCGGCTGAGTTGTCGACCACCTTGGCGCCGGCAGCGGCAGCGCGCGGTGCCCACTCCAGCGCCAGCGGATCGTCGACGTCGACGACCACGAGATCGAGACCATCGAAGCACCCGTCTCGCAGCACCTCGCAGGTGACCTCGCCGCCGGCGAACGGGAGGAGCCGACCCTCGGAGCGCGGCGACGCGTAGGCCCTGAGCTCGGCGACGGGGAACGATCGGTCCTCGAGCACACGGAGCATCTCAGTGCCGACGACGCCCGTCGCGCCCACCACTCCCACTCGGATGTCGCTCATGCTTGGGCCTTTGACGGTTGGTCCAGCTCGAACGCGGCGTGCAACGCACGGACCGCCTTCTCGACGTCGGCTTCCTGCACCACGCAGGAGATGCGGATCGATGACGTCGAGATCATCTCGATGTTGACACCTTCGTGCGCGAGCACCTCGAACATTGTTGCGGCCACGCCAGGGTGGGTCTTCATCCCCGCTCCGACGAGCGACACCCGGCCGATGCCCTCGTCGGGCGTGAACCCACTTGCACCGACGTCCTCCACGAGCTGCTCCATCACCTTCTTGGCACGGGACAGATCTTCCTTGGGCAATGTGAACGAGATGTCGGTGTGATCGGCCATCGAGACGTTCTGCACGATCATGTCGACGTTGACCGCCTCGTCGGCGAGCGCGCGGAACACCTTCGCGGCCACGCCTGGGCGGTCAGGCACGTGCGAAAGCGTGATCTTGGCCTCGGACGTGTCGTGCGTGACGCCCGAGATGATCGCCTGCTCCATCGCCTCGTCCTCCTCGACGACCCACGTGCCTGGTTCCCACGTGAAGCTCGACCGAACGTGTACCCGAACTCCATGGTTCCGAGCGAACTCGACCGACCGCAACGCGAGGACACGTGAGCCCGTCGCTGCCATGTCGAGCATCTCTTCGTACGACAGGCGGTCGAGCCGCCGCGCGTCCGGCACCAGGCGCGGGTCGGCTGTGAAGACCCCTGTCACGTCGGTGTAGATCTCGCACGACTCGGCCTGAAGTGCTGCCGCGAGTGCGACCGCGGTGGTATCGGAGCCGCCACGTCCCAGCGTCGTCACGTCGGACTCGGTCGACACACCTTGAAAGCCGGCGACGACGACGACCGCGCCGCCGTCGAGCGCGTCGCGCAGCCGCTCGGCCCGCACGTCGACGATCTTCGCCTTGCGGTGCGTCGTGTCCGTGACGATGCCGGCCTGCGATCCCGTGTAGCTGACGGCGTGCTCGCCGCAATCGATGATCGCCATGCAGAGCAGTGCGATGGAGATGCGCTCTCCCGATGTGAGGAGCATGTCCATCTCGCGGGCCGCGGGTGCCGACGACACCTGGTGCGCGAGCGCTTCGAGCTCATCTGTGGTCTTGCCCATCGCCGACACCACGACGACCACGTCGTTGCCGGCGCGGCGCGTCGCCACGATGTGCTCGGCAACGGCCTTGATGCGGTCGGGATCGGCCACGGACGTGCCGCCGTACTTCTGCACGACGAGGCTCACGGACGTCGATGGTACCGGCGACCCTCTCAGAACCCCCTGCCCATTGTGGGATTGGCGGTCCTCCTAGACTCCTCCGCCGTGTCCAAGCAGGCCAAGCGCGAGCGTCAACGACTCAACCGCGAAGCGCGTCGTAAGTACGAGGAGACGTTGGCCCGCCGCCGTCGCACCTTTCGATGGGTGCGCGTGCTGGCGATCATCGCAGTGCCCGTGGTCGCGTTCGGCATCTACACCGTGGTCACCGAGGAAGACGAGAAGAAGACGAATCCCGCGAAGGCCGCGGGGTGTCGCGTCGTCAAGGAAGCACCAGCACCGTCGGACACTCAGTTCACCGCGCCTGAGCCGACGATCACCGACACGACGAAGACCTACGAGGCGCTGGTCGAGACCAGCTGTGGCTCATTCACGATCCAGCTCGCGACCTCCGAGGCGCCGGAGACCACCAACTCCTTCGCCTTCCTCGCCAACAGCGGGTTCTTCGACGGCATCTCGATCCACCGCGTCGGCAAGAACTTCGTCGTGCAAGGTGGGGACCCGAACGCTGACGGCACCGGAGGACCGGGCTACACGCTCCCTGATGAGCCGCCCGCGGATGGTTACCTCCAGGGCACGGTCGCGATGGCCAACTCGGGACCGGGCACGACGGGCTCGCAGTTCTTCGTCGTCATCACGGAGAAGGGCGCCAACGCGCTCAACAGCCAGGTCAACGCTGAAGGAAAGTTCTCGTACTCCATCCTTGGTCAGGTGACCGAAGGCTTCGAGACGATCTTGCGCATGAACAAGCTCGGCTCGAAGAGCCCCGACCCGGGGCAGCAGAAGCCGAAGGCCACGATTGTGATCGACAAAGTCACGATCAGCGAAGTGACCGAGACCGACGTCGCGCCGACGACGTCAACCTCGACCCCGGGCTAGGGCAGCGCGTCGACCGTCTTCCCTGACGCGAACTCTGTCGAGTCGCGTCCGCTGTACACCGACACCACGCCACGTCCGGCGGTGCGCCACGCCCCGAGCGGGTCACGGATGAGCGCCGTTTCGTCGTCGATGCCGACGAGCGTCGCATTGCGGGGCAAGAGGTCGATCGAGCGTTCACGAAGGTGATCGGCGGCGGTCCCGTGGTACGGGAACACCGCAAGGTTCGACACGACCCCGAGGCCGACGGTGTACGCGCCGCCGCGCGGATCCACCATCGGATCGCACACGAGCGTGGCCCCGGCGCCGGACGCGGCCAGCACACCACCTTGGTGGTACGCACCGAGCATCGCAGCCCAGAGCTCCGACGACTTGAGCACCGAACGCAGGTGCAGGGGTGAACCGTCGGCGATGTAGATCATGCGTGCTTTCCGCACGAGATCGATCGTCTTCGTGTCGTCCGCATCGGCGCGGCGCAACACCATCGGGGCGCGCACCTTCGCGCCAAGTCCCTCGAAGTACGACGTGGCACGCTCGACAACTCGTTCTGGGTGCTCGAACGCGGCGGCGGATGGCAGCACCACCACCTCGTCCGCGCCGGACGCACTGAGCAGCTCCTGGTCGAAATCCTTGCAGCCGTCGTTCCACTCACCACCGCCGATGAGCGCGAGCGTGCCGACGGCCTTCGGCGCGACCCACTTCGTCGACGGTTGCTCTTCTCTTGCCATCCGCGGCGAGCCTACCGGTGAGGCTGCGAGCCATACTCGGAGCGTGAGCACCGCGTCGGTCGACGCCGACCTCTACTCGATGCTCGGCGTGCCGCGTTCGGCGACGACCGAGGAGATCGAAGCGGCGTTCCGCGAGCACGCGAAGGCGCTGCACCCCGATCGTCATCCTGGCAACGCCGAGATCGCTGAGCAGTTCAAGGAGCTCACGCACGCGTATGACGTGCTGACCCGTCCTGAGCGCAGGGATGCGTACGACCGGCGATCGAGCCCGGCTCCGGTCGCATCCGTGGCGCCCGAGCGCGCATCGGTGTTCCGCACACCCGGGCGAGCACGGGCCGCTGTCGCCACGGGCATTGCCCTCCTCCTGCTCGGCCTCGCCGCAGGCGTCGTGCTGGCCGGACTCGACACTGGTGACGCGGCGAAGACCATCACGTTGTGGCTGGTGGTCGTGAAGCTGGTCGTCTGCGGCGGCCTGCTGTGGGGCATCGGCTCGTGGCGCCTCCGTCGGCTTCGATCGCGCGGCGCCTGATCACGAGCCGAGCGGCCTTGGTTACCGCGCGGTAACGTCGGGTACCCACTCGCCAGCCCGGGTCGGGCACCGGCTCCAGAGAGCTGTCGGAGGTACCACCCAATGACCGTGAAGCAGGTTGGACTCGTCGGGTCCGGGATCATGAGCTCCGGCGTCGCCGAAGTCGTCGCGAAGGCCGGGATGGATGTCGCCCTGCGCAGCCGCACACAGGAGGCGGTCGACGCGATGGTGGCGGGCCTCGAGAAGTCACTCGCGAAGCAGGTTGAGAAGGGCAAGCTCGACGACGCTGCGAGCGCAGAGATCCGCGGTCGCGTGCGCGCAGTCACCGACCTCTCCGAGCTGTCGAGCTGCGACCTCGTGCTCGAGTCCGTCGTCGAGGACATCACCGTCAAGAAGCAGCTCTTCACGGATCTCGACGACGTGTGTGCGAACGCCAAGATCCTCGCCACGAACACGTCCACGCTCTCGGTCGGTGACATCGCGGCCGCGACGAAGAACCCCGAGCGCGTCTGTGGCATCCACTTCTTCAACCCCGCGCCGGTGATGCCTCTCGTCGAGATCGTCCGCGCGGAGAAGACCGGTTCCGCCACGGTGAGCGGTGCACGCACGTTCGCGGAGGCGTGCGGCAAGACCGTGGTCGACGTGATCGACCGCGCCGGCTTCATCGTGAACTCACTGCTGTTCCCGTACCTCAACAACGCGGTGAAGGCGCTCGACGCCGGCCTCGCGACGCGTGACGACATCGACGCGGCGATGAAGGGTGGCTGCAACTTCCCGATGGGTCCGCTCGAGCTGCTCGACCTCGTCGGGCTCGACACGAGCCTGTCGATCCTCGAAGCACTGCACGACGAGTACCAGGACCCGAACTACGTGCCCGCGCCGATGCTCGAGCAGATGGTCGGCGACGGCCGTCTCGGCCGAAAGACCGGCCAAGGCTTCTACGACTACTCCAAGTAGTGGACCGGTCCCGCTGCGGCCTCGTCGGGCCAGGTGCGGGAGAATGTGGGCATGACGGAGCGTGAGCGTCCGTGGGTGATGCGGACGTACTCGGGGCACTCCTCAGCGAAGGCCTCGAACGAGCTGTACCGCACCAACCTGGCCAAGGGGCAGACGGGACTGTCGGTCGCCTTCGACCTGCCCACACAGACGGGATACGACCCCGATCACGTGCTGGCCAGGGGCGAGGTCGGCAAGGTTGGCGTGCCGGTGCCGCACCTCGGCGAGATGCGCACCCTCTTCGACGGCATCCCGCTCGACGAGATGAACACCTCGATGACGATCAACGCCACGGCCATGTGGTTGCTGGGTATGTACCTCGCGCTCGCCGAGGAGCAGGGCGTCGATCCGAACACGCTCGCCGGCACCACCCAGAACGACATCGTCAAGGAGTACCTGAGCCGAGGCACCTACATCTTCGGTCCGGAGCCGTCGCGCCGCCTCACCGTCGACGTGATCTGTCACATGGTGAAGCACGTCCCGAAGTGGAACCCGATCAACGTGTGCTCGTACCACCTGCAAGAGGCGGGCGCGACACCCGTCCAAGAGATCGCGTACGCGCTCGCGACGGCACTCGGCGTGCTCGACGCGGTGAGGGAGTCGGGACAGATCCCGGACGACGAGATGCCCGACGTCGTCGGCCGCATCTCGTTCTTCGTGAACTCCGGCATCCGGTTCGTGGAGGAGACGTGCAAGATGCGGGCCTTCTCACGGTTGTGGGACCGACTCACGGCCGAGCGCTACGGCGTCACCGACGAGAAGCTGCGCCGCTTCCGCTACGGCGTGCAGGTGAACTCGCTCGGGCTCACCGAGGAGCAGCCCGAGAACAACGTGCAACGCATCGTGCTGGAGACGCTCGGCGTGACGCTGTCGAAGGATGCCCGTGCGCGCGCGATCCAACTGCCAACGTGGAACGAGGCGATCGGGCTTCCCCGTCCATGGGACCAGCAGTGGTCGTTGCGGGTGCAGCAGGTGCTGGCCTTCGAGACCGATCTCCTCGAGTACGGCGACATCTTCGACGGCTCGCACGTGATCGAGGCGAAGACGGCGGAGCTCGCCGACGCAGCCGAAGCCGAGCTGGCGTGGGTGCTCGACGGTGGCGGCGCGTTCGAGATGACCGACGCGATGAAGGGCCGGCTCGTGCAGAGTCATGCCGAGCGGGTCCGCAAGATCGAGTCCGGTGATCTCCAGGTGATCGGCGTGAACTGCTTCACGGAGACGGCCGCCTCACCCTTGGTCACCGACGACGTCGACCACATCCTCGTCGTCGATCCGGCGGCGGAGGCCGCGCAGGTCGAGGGTCTCGAGCAGTGGCGACGCGATCGCGACGGGAAGGCCGCGGCCAAGGCTCTCCACCGCCTGCGCGACGCGGCCGCGACGGACGAGAACCTGATGGCCGCGACGATCGAGCTGGCACGCGCAGGTGGGACCGTCGGCGAGTGGTCCGACGCGTTGCGCGAGGTGTTCGGCGAGTACCGCGCCCCGACGGGGATCGGCGGGGTCGCCGTCGCACCGACGGATGACCTCGTGGCTGTGCAAGCGCGAGTGAAGGCCGCGGCTGCCGAGCTCGGCGGTCCGCTGCGGATGCTCGTCGGCAAGCCCGGGCTCGACGGGCACTCGAGCGGTGCGGAGCAGATCGCGGTCGCGGCGCGCGATGCCGGCTTCGAGGTGATCTACCAGGGCATCCGTCTCACGCCGACGCAGATCGCGTCGGCGGCGCGCGACGAGGACGTCGACGTGGTCGGGCTCTCGATCCTGTCCGGCTCGCATCTCTCGCTCGTGCCCGAGACCGTGCGGCTGATGCACGACAACGGCACCGACGTGCCGGTCGTGGTCGGCGGGATCGTTCCCGACGCGGATCGGACCGTGCTCGAACAGGCCGGCGTGGCACGGGTGTACACACCGAAGGACTACAAGACGTCCGAGATCATCGCCGACGTCGTCGAGCTCGCCATCGAGCACCGCCGAAGGCTCGCCCGCACGGGCTGACCTCCGGCGCGCCGCGGGCGCCTTCTCAACAAATTCTCAAAAAGGCTCCTGACCAGGATCTTTGCGCCGTTTACTGTTTGCAATACGAACGTACGTTCGCTATCTTGATGGTCGCACTTCCCCGCAGTTCGAGACCACCTGGCCTCGGGGAGGTGCCGTGTCCGCAGCGGTCGACCAAGCGCTCGAGCTTCTCCGCGTGGGCGTGGCCGAGCTCGATCCCGACGTCCACGACGGTGCCCGCGCCCGTCAGCTCACCGAGAAGTTCGGCACTGGGAAGACGATGAGGGCGCTGGGCGCATCGACGTGCGCGGACCCCTCGACCTGACCGCTCGCATCATGAAGCAGATCGAGCCCTACGCCAACGAGATCTTCGACAACGTGCACAAGATCGGTGCGGAGTACGAGCGCGCTGGTGCCTACGCCTTCGATGGGTTGCTCGCCATGGCCGACGCGGCCGACGGAGCGCGACCGCCGGCCAAGGGCGGTGGCCCCGACACCTCCGTGATCGTGCGGATCGACCTGGACGCGCTGCGCGGGTGGACCGAGCCCGGTGAGATCTGCGAGATCGTCGGCGCGGGATCGATTCCCGTGCATGTCGCGCTGCGCATGGCCCAAGACGCGTTCCTCAAGGCCGTCGTCACCGACGGCGTGGATGTGCACAAGGTCGTGCACCTCGACCGCCGCCCACCCGCCGTGCTCATGACCGCACTCCACGAGCTCTACCAGCACTGCGTGCGTGAGGGCTGCGACGCGACCACCAACCTCGAGGCCGACCACAACCAGCCCTGGTCCGAGGGCGGCCAGACTCGGCTTTCGAACCTCAACCTCGCCTGCAAGCCCGACCACCGCGCGAAGCACCGTAAGAACCTGCGCTTCGAAGGCCTGGGCACCAGGAAGCGGCTGGTCCCCGCCGCGAGCTGGACCGGACCCGATCCGCCGGCACGATGTTGATCCGCAGCCCTCCGTCAGGAGTACATGGCCTCGATCTCTTCGGCGTACTTGGTGTTCACGCCGCGGCGCTTGAGCTTCATGGTCGGGGTGAGCTCGTCGGAGTCGGCGAGCCACTCTGCGCCGAGGACGGTGTGCTTCTTGATCTGCTCGACGTTCGAGAAGCGCTTGTTCGCTTCCTTCACGTTGCGTTCGATCTCCTCGAGCACCGTCGGATCCTCGGCGAGCTCGGCGAGCGACGTACCTGAGAGTCCTTGCTTCGCTGCCCACGTCGGCGCCACGTCGGGATCGAGCACGACCAACGCGGAGACGAACGGACGGCCGTCGCCGATCACCGCGACCTGACCGATCAGCGGGAACGACTTCAGCGCTGACTCGAGGTTCGCGGGCGAGATGTTCTTGCCGCCCGCTGTGATGATGAGCTCCTTCTTGCGGTCGACGATCTTGAGATAGCCGGCGTCGTCGAACACCCCGATGTCACCGGTGTGGAGCCACCCGTCGTCATCGAGCGCCTCGGCCGTCCGCTCCGGATCGTTGAGGTAGCCGCGGAAGATGTTGCCGCCACGGGCGAGCACCTCGCCGTCGTCCGCGAGCCGAACCTCCTCACCCGGAATGGGTGGACCCACGGTGCCGAGGTGCACCTTGAACGGCTCCCACGTCATCGGGCCGGATGTCTCCGAGAGCCCGTAGATCTCCGACATCTCCAGACCAAGCGAGCGGAAGAACTTCAAGACCTCGACGGGGATCGGTGCGGCACCGCTGATCGCGGCCTTCACCTGATCGAGTCCGAGCAGCCCGAGCACGAAGTCGCCGACGGGCTTGGCTTTCTCGGCGTACTCAGCCGCAAGGTCGGCAGGAAGCTCTTCATCGCGCGCGCGGTGTTCGGCCGCCTTCTCCCCGATCGGCAGCGCGGCATCGAGCATCGCCTGTTGGTTCGGATCGGCGCCGGCGAGCGCGAGCACCCCGGCGTGGATCTTCTCCCACACGCGCGGGACGGCGAACATGATCTGCGGTCGCACGTGCGGAAGGAAGGACGCGACCTGCGACGGCTCGGGACACGTCGTGACCTCGAACACGCCGACGATGCCCTGGTAGTGCGACACCATCCGCTCGGCGATGTGCGCCATCGGCAGGTACGACACGAGGCGACTGAAGTACGGCACGTCGTCCCAGACCCGCAGCAGGCTCTCCACCGTCCACACGACGTTCGCGTGATCGAGGACGACACCCTTGGGCGGACCCGTGGTGCCCGACGTGTAGATGATCGTCGCGATGTCGCTCGGCTCGGCGACCGACGCCGCGCCGTCGAGATCGATCGGGTCACGCTGCACGAGGTCATGCCAGTGCAGCACGTCACCCGGCGCGCGGCCGTCGTCGTTGATGACCACGATGTTCTGCAACGCGGGGAGCTCGTCGCGCACCTTCAGCACGCGCTCGAGGAAGTCGACGTCCTCGACGATCGCAACGACGGCACCGCAATGCTCCGCGAGGTACTGGACCTGCTCGGGCGCCGATGAGTTGTAGATGGAGACGGGCGTCGCGCCGAGGAGCATGACGGCGACGTCGGCGACGTGGAACTCGATGCAGTTGCGCATCATCACGACGACGCGCTGCCCCTTCTCGACTCCGAGCTCGGCAAGGGCAGCGGCCAGTCGGCAGGCCTGGTCGGCGTACTGCTGCCAGGTCAGCTCGATCCAGGCGTCGTCGCCGGCGCTCGGGTCCTTGCAACGCAGAGCGACGCGGTCGCCATGGGTTTGGACGGTGTCGCGGAAGCGGCTGGTGACCGTGTGCCCCGCCACCTCGGCGGCGAGGTCGTCGCTCGTGATTCCGGCCATTCGGTCCCCCCGTTGGCACGCCAGATGGCGGCAGTCTCGCGCGCGGTCTGGCGCCGCGCTCCGGCGGCCGAGTTCTCCACAGGCCGCGGTGGACAACTTGGGGAAAGAGCCGGCGAGGGCGTGGAGGGAACCCGGCCCACCTGTGGACAGACAGGCCCGACGCGGTGGAGAACTGCCCCTAGAGAGTGGAGAACTCCCAGATGGGAGTGGAAAACCTGTGGAAGGTGGTGGATACTTTCGCCGGACCGCGTCCCGAGGAGGGCGTTGGGGCACCTGGCTGGGCTGGGCCGGGACTCTCTACGCCGACCCTTCTCGGGACGCGTCGCGTCCAGGCCCTGGTCAGAAGGCTTGGGTGAAGCAGCGCTCCTGGAGGTCGCCGAGGGCGTAGTCGGTGTAGACCCCACCGAACATCCCTCGGGTGGTCTCGGCCCAGGCGAAGGCCGCCGGTTCCGTCACTCTCCGCACCACCTGGGTGTAGCCCCCCTCGTGGATGCGGTACTCGGCCCAAGCACCGGGATAGTCCTTGGTGCAGGCGACCTCGACAAAGGGAACTGAGCGCACCTCGGGGTACCGGCGGATGCGGTTCCGGTGGGTGTGCCCGGCGAAGTAGCCCGCGATGGCCTCCCGGCGCCGGACGACATCGGCGAGCGCTTCGGAGTCGTCGGGGTTGATGCCAAACGTGTGGGGATTGCGCGTCTCAGCACGCAGGTCCCACACGTAGTGGTGACCGAACACGAGCACCGGATCGGTCGCGTCCGCGGCGAGGTCGTCGAGCCATTGCACCTGGTCGCGTGGCAGTTGTCCGCCGTCGGTGCCCGGGATCACCGTGTCGAGCACCGCGAGCGTCACGCCGCGCAGGTCTACCGTGTACGGCGCGTCCTCGATCGCCATCGTCGGGTCTTGCATCGCGTCGTGGTTGCCGCGCACGTGGTGCATTCGCTCACCCAACGCGCCGTACGTCGCGAGGAACGCGGCGTACTCCTGCTCGGAGCCGACGTTCGTGAGATCGCCCTTCACCACCACTGCATCAGGATCGAGGGCGCGCATCTCCGCCACCACCGCACGGTTCATGATCTCCGGATACGGCGGCTCGCCTGGTGCAGTCGAGAAGAACGGCCCGATGTCATCGTGCGGCGGACCCAGGTGGCCGCACTCCGCTTCGCCGAAGTGCACGTCGTTGGCCGTCGCCACGGTGGCAAGAAGTCGCCCGGAAGGCTCGGCCAAGGTTCGGAAGTTCGACGGGAGCCGCTCGCTCGGCGACACACCATCAACGGCAAGGGAGTGCTCCGTGTCGGGCTCGAGGTCGGTGGCCCGCACGATGTGGTGCGGACCAGTCGTCGTGAACTCGCGGCCACCGACGCGGGTCGTGACGGTCTCGCCCGGAGAGGTGGAGAAAGTGACGACGGCCTCGTCGGCGCCGACCGTGAAGAGCTCCGGATTGTCCGGGGTCATCCCGGGATCAGGGCCGAGTGCGGCGCGCGACTCGACCCGAGAACCGCCACGGTCCTCGCACCCGTCCCACCCGTCGTGACACCAGCCGCGCGGCCCGCATCCATTCGTCCAGGTGGGGATCGGGCGTTGGTGCCGCACCGCCGCCGGACGAGGCCGCAATCGCCGCCACGATCGCCGCGACCTCTTCTTCGGAGGCGTCCGGCGAGATCGCCCGGAGCATTGGCCGTGTCACAGGGGCAAGTTGCCGTGCTTGCGCTGCGGAAGCTGCTCGCGCTTGGTGCGCAGCATGGCGAGGGAGCGAGCGAGCACGCGTCGGGTGTCGCGGGGGTCGATCACGTCGTCGACGTAGCCACGCTCGGCCGCGATGTAGGGGTTCGCGAACCGTTCGGTGTACTCCTCGATGAGCTCGGCGCGGCGAGCGTCAGGATCGGCGGCGGTCTCGATCTCCTTGCGGAAGATGATGTTGACCGCGCCCTGCGGACCCATCACCGCGACCTCGGCCGACGGCCAGGCGAACGCGAGGTCCGCGCCAATCGACTTGGAGTTCATGACCACGTACGCGCCGCCGTACGCCTTGCGTGTGATGATCTGCACCCGCGGCACGGTCGCCTCGCAGTACGCGTAGAGCAGCTTGGCGCCGTGGCGGATGATGCCGCCGTACTCCTGGTCGGTGCCCGGGAGGAAGCCCGGCACGTCGACGAACGTGACCAGCGGAACGTTGAACGCATCGCACAGACGCACGAAGCGCGCACCCTTCTCGGACGCGTCGATGTCGAGCGTGCCGGCCAACACTTGGGGTTGGTTACCGACGATGCCGACTGCGTGCCCATCGATCCGTGCGAAGCCGCACACGATGTTCTGCGCCCAGAGCGCGTGCACCTCGAAGAAGTCGCCGTCGTCGACGATCTGGTTGATGACCGCCTTGATGTCGTATGGCTGGTTCGGTGAGTCGGGGATGAGGGCGACGATGTCCTCGCAGCGTCGTTCCGAGTCATCGGTCGGCTCGAAGTACGGCGGCTCTTCGAGGTTGTTCGACGGCAGGAACGAGAGCAGGTAGCGCACCTGGTCGAGTGCGGTGTCCTCGTCGTCAGCCACGAACGTCGCGACGCCGGACTTCGAGGCGTGCGTCATGGCACCGCCGAGCTCTTCTTGGCTCACGTCTTCGCCGGTCACCGTCTTCACCACGTCGGGGCCGGTGATGAACATGTGCGACGAGCCCTTCACCATGAACACGAAGTCGGTGATGGCGGGCGAGTACACCGCGCCACCCGCGCACGGCCCGAGGATCACGCTCACCTGCGGGATGACCCCGGATGCCTTCACGTTACGGAAGAAGATGCCGCCGTAGGCATCGAGCGAGACCACACCCTCTTGGATGCGGGCGCCGGCGCCGTCGTTCAGCCCGATCATCGGCGCGCCGACCGACTCGGCGAGGTCCATCACCTTGTGGATCTTCTCGGCGAACACCTCACCGAGCGCGCCGCCGAAGACCGTGAAGTCCTGTGCGAACACGAACACCTTGCGGCCGTCGATCGTCCCCCACCCGGTGACCACACCGTCGGTGAGCGGCCGGGTCTGCTCGATCCCGAAACCGTGGGCCCGGTGCCGGGCGAGCATGTCGAGCTCGACGAACGACCCCTCGTCGAGCAGCTTCTCGAGGCGCTCGCGGGCGGTGAGCTTGCCGCGCTCGTGCTGACGGGCGACCGCTGCCTCACTCCCGGCATGCAGCGCCTGCTCGCGGAGCTCGGCCAGCTGCTCGAGCCGCTCCTCGATCGGGTGTGGGACCGGCGCCGGAACGTTGCCGGCACCTTCGTCACCGCGGAGCGCGCGCTCCTCGGTCTCCTCTTGGGTCTCGGACTCTTGAGAACCTTCGATCTCGGACTTCTCGACAGCCATGGGGGAACGAGCGTAGTGGGAGGGACCTGTGGGGCGATTGGTCGGCTCGCTCGGAGCCGGGCTCAGTCCAGGGTCACGGACGGTGGAACTGAGCGACCGCGACGTACACACCCGCATTGCACGCCGCCCCGCCGACGACCGATGCCCCGGCGAAGCCGTCCATGTTCGCCTTGTGCCCGGGGCTGTTCAGCCATCCGTTGAGCGCGCTGGTCGCGCCTTGAGCGTTCGACGGGCAGATGCCCGACGAGGTCCACGAGCAGAACAGGTTCTCGCCCACGCTCGTGGCGCCCGCATACACGGCGAGCAGCGTCGCGCCGGGCGTGTGCTTGGAGCCGAGGTTGGCGCAGGTGCCAGAGGCGGCGATGGTGGCGGCCACGGTCTGTGCGAACGGATTCGGGTCGATCGAATACGTCGCGTAGTTGATGTGGCACTGCGCGATCGTCAGTGCGCCGGTCCCACTGTCGAAGCAGTTGAGCACCGGCGGAAGCGGAGGCGGCGCCGGCGCGGGCTTCGGCTTGCACGCCGCCGCACCCAGCACGAGCGTGAGTGCAAGCGCTGCCACCACGATTCGACGCCGACGCTGCATGCGTGCCCCTCCACCCATTTTTCCACCCAGATGTAGATGTGCCCAGACGTGCCCACTGACGATCTACGAAAGGAGAGATCGGCAGTTCGGATGCCCGCGCTTGACTCGCAGTCTCGAGCCTTTACCTTTCGAGCGCGCGCGTCAGTGCGCACCTGTTGAAGAGAAATGTGCTCGGGCTATTCCTCGACGAGCTCGATGAGGGTGCCGTAGGCCGTCTTTGGGTGGACGAAGGCCACGGTGGTGCCCCGGCTGCCGGGGCGGGGGGCCTCGTCGATCACCTTGTGGCCCTGCGCTTTCACCCGATCCAAGGCGGTCGCGCAATCAGCGACGCGATAGCCGACATGGTGGATGCCCTCACCCTTCTTCTCCAGGTACTTCGCGACCGGCGAGTCGTCGCGGATCGGAGTCAAGAGCTGCACATAGGAGTCGGCCACCTTCAGGAGCACCTCTTCGACCCCATCGCGCTCAACCACTTCTCTGTGCGCGACTTCGCAGCCGAACGTGTCCTGGTAGTAGGTGACGGCCGCGTCGAGATCGTTCACCGCGATCGCGACATGGTCGATCTCGGTGAGCACGCCTTCACTCTTGGAGGACTCGCTCATGAGTGTCTCCTGAACAGCGTGATCTTCGGGAGCAGTCGCTCGCGCATCTCGGGGTCAGTCACGCCCAAGCCTTCCTCGGGCGCGAGGGCAAGGATGCCGAGCTTGCCCTCGTGCTGGTTGTGGTGCACCTGGTACGCGGCTTCACCGGTCTCGTCGAACGGGAACACCTTCGACATCACCGGGTGGATCTTGCCGTCGCAGACCAGGCGGTTGGCCTCCCACGCCTCGCGGTAGTTCGCGTAGTGACAGCCCTTGAGCGTCTTCAACATCATCCAGAGGTAGCGGTTGTCGTACTCGATGGTGAAGCCGCTCGTCGCGGCACAGGTGATGATCATCCCGCCCCGCTTGGTGACGAACACCGACGCGCCCATCGTCGAGCGACCGGGGTGCTCGAACACGATGTCGGGGTCGTCACCGGAGAGCTCGCGGATCTTCTTGCCGAGGCGGCGCCATTCACCGGGGTCCTGGGTGTGCTCGTCCTTCCAGAACTTGTAGTCCTCGGCCTTGCGGTCGATGACGTGCTCGCACCCGAGCTCATGCAGCAGCTCGACCTTGTCCGGCGACGACACCACCCCGATCGGGATGCCCCCGCCGTTGAGCACGTACTGGACCGCGTACGCGCCGATGCCGCCCGCCGCGCCCCACACCAAGACCCGCTGACCCTGGTGCATGCCTGAGCCGTTCGGGCTGACGATCATGCGGTAGCTCGTGGAGTTGCACAGTGGATTGACTGCAGCTTCTTCCCACGTGAGGTGCGCGGGCTTCGGCATCAGCTGGTTCGCCTTGGCCAGGGCGATCTCGGCCAGACCGCCATAGTTGGACTCGAACCCCCAGATGCGCTGGTTCGTCGCCAACATCGAATCGTCGTGCGCCGATGGGTCCTGGTCGTCGACGTAGTTGCTGTGCACGGTCACCAGGTCGCCGGGCTTCCAGTTGCGCACCGCGGAGCCGACGCGCAGCACCACACCGGACGCGTCCGACCCGATCTGGTGGAACGGCTGGTCGTGGCGCTTGGCCCACTCGCTCTCCTTGGCCAAGCGCTGGAGGAAACCGAACGTCGGGAGCGGCTCGAAGATCGACGTCCACACCGTGTTGAAGTTGATCGACGACGCCATGATCGCGACGTAGGCCTCGTCGGGCGCGAGCTCGGGCAGCGCGACGTCGTCGACGTGCACCGACTTGCGCGGGTCCTTCTCGTCGGACGCCAGGCCGGCGAACATCTCTTGCTCGTCGGCCCGCACGACCGCGGCCCGATACGACTCGGGCAGCGGGAGTGCGGCGATGTCCTCGGCGGGAGCGCCTTCGAGGATCGCGGTGCGGATCGCGTCAATCTGGGTAGCCATGCCCGGAGGCTACGCGTCGGCCTCGCCGCCATGCCTGCCGTACCGCGTCGATGAACGGGACCTCGCTGAAGCCAAGCGCCTCACGCTTCACTACGATCGCAACCACCTTCCGACAGGCAAGAACCTTCGGACTGGCACACACCTCGGACAGGATTTGGAACAGGAGACTCGATGCCCGGCTCTGTGATCGTCTCGTCGGCTCGCACGCCCATCGGCAAGTTCTCGGGCGCGCTTTCGTCGCTGACCGCGATGGATCTCGGTGGGATGGCGATCAAGGCCGCGCTGGAGCGCGGCGGCGTCGGTCCCGAGCAGGTCGACTACGTGATCATGGGACAGGTGCTCCAGGCCGGTCAGGGTCAGATCACCGCGCGTCAAGCGGCCGCGAAGGCGGGGATCCCCATGACCGTTCCCGCGATCACGATCAACAAGGTGTGCCTCTCCGGCATCAACGCGATCTATCTCGCCGACCAGATGGTGCAGGCCGATGACGCAGAGGTCGTGGTGTGCGGCGGCATGGAATCGATGACGAACTCGCCGTACCTGCTGCCCAACGCACGCGCGGGTTATCGCATGGGCAACGGGGAGGTCGTCGACTCACTCATCCAGGACGGCCTGTGGTGTGCGTTCGACGCGGTGCACATGGGTTCCGGAACCGAGCGCTACGTCGGTGAGTTCGGCGGGCTGACGCGGGAGCTGATGGACGACGCCGCGGCGAAGAGCCACGAGCGCGCCGCGGCCGCGGCGAAGGAGGGCCGCCTCGCCGAGGAGATCGCCCCGGCCGAGATCCCCCAGCGCAAGGGCGACCCGATCGTGATCGAGAGCGACGAGGGCGTACGGCCCGAGACCACCCCGGAGTCGCTGGGTGCGCTGAAGCCAGCCTTCGAGAAGGACGGTGCGATCACCGCCGGCAACGCCTCGCAGATCTCCGATGGTGCGGCGGCGCTCGTCGTCACCAGCACCGAGAAGGCGGAGGAGCTCGGCGCGACCCCGCTGGCCGAGCTCGTGAGCTTCGGGATGGTGGCCGGGCCCGACACCTCCCTGCTCACCCAGCCATCGCGCGCGATCAAGCGGGCGCTGGAACAGGTCGACACCCCGGTCTCCAAGGTCGACCTGTTCGAGCTGAACGAGGCGTTCGCGGCGGTCGGCCTGGCATCCATGAAGGATCTCGGGATCAGCGATGACGTCGTCAACGTCAACGGCGGGGCGATCGCGCTCGGCCACCCCATCGGCATGTCGGGGGCTCGCTTGGTGATCACGCTCGTCAACGAGCTGCGCCGACGCGGTGGCGCGCTCGGCGCGGCCGCGCTGTGCGGCGGCGGCGGCCAAGGCGACGCTGCGGTCGTACGCGCGCTGTAACCGGCTGCGCCACCTCGACGTCACAGCACCCGTGCGGGGACTCGCGGGACGAATCGCGCTCGGCGTGGCCCTGCTGCTGCTCGCGGTCGGTTGCCGTCCGGAGATCGAGTTCGACGTCGACGGGCGGCAGTCGCAGATCGATCGAGTGCGGGTCGCGATCACACTCGACGTGGCGGGAGGGATCCACGTCGAGCAGCGCTACGAGCAGATCGTGCTCGACGAGCTCCGTCGCCGCGCGACCCCCGAGGGCGTGATCGAGGGGCGGGTCTGAGGTGGACCGACGCGCTGGTGGACGGGCTTCCGACGCGACGCGGTGAAGCGCGCCCGCGAACAGGGGTTGGTGACGCGCTGGATGCCGTTGCTGCCGCTCACCGGCGCGCTGTCGACCACCGGCGTCGGCGCAGGGATCTTCTTCTTCACCGAACCCGTCGTCTACGTCGGCATCGTCATGGGCGTGCAGGTCGTGGCGTGGGTGGTGTCGTTCTTCTCAGGGTGGACCCTCACCGACGCCGGGTGGCGCCAGCGCGCGCTGTGGCTCGGCTTCGCGCGCTACATCCGGCGCTACGGCGAGATCGACAAGGACGTCGGGCCTGAAGGCGTCGTCGTCTGGGGTCCGTACCTCGTGTACGGCGCGGTCCTCGGCGAAGCCAACGGTGCGTCGCGACCGCTCACGCCCTGACGCCAGGTTGACGCCAAGCGACGCGCCTACGCGTCGACTTCTCGGCGGCCTTCCAATGCGCGGCTGAGCGTCACCTCGTCGGCGTACTCGAGGTCACCGCCGACGGGGAGGCCGCTGGCGATGCGGGTGATGCGCACGCCGAGCGGCTTCAGCGCGCGGGCGACGTACATCGCGGTGGTCTCACCTTCGATGTTCGGGTTGGTCGCGAGGATGACCTCCTTCACGCCTTCCTCCTCCACCCGTCGGAGCAGCTCCTTCACACGCAGCTGCTCCGGGCCGATGCCCTCGATCGGGGAGATCGCGCCTTGCAGCACGTGGTACCGCCCGTGGAACTCGTGCGTGCGCTCCACGGCGACGATGTCGGGTGCCTCTTGCACGACGCACAGCAGCGAAGGATCGCGCCGGTCGTCTCGGCAGAACGTGCACAGCTCACCTTCGGCCAGGTTGTAGCAACGACGGCACCAGGTGACGCGAGCCTTGGCCTCGCTGATCGCCGTGGCAAGGCGGTTCGCATCCTCGGGCGCGACCTTCAAGAGGTAGAACGCGATGCGCTGCGCCGACTTCGGGCCCACTCCGGGGAGTCGGCCGAGCTCATCGATGAGTGCCTGGACCGGTCCTTCGAAGATCGCCAACGTCGCCTCGTCAGCTCAGAAGTCCGTCGGCTCAGCCGAGCAGGCCGTCGAGACCCGGGGGGAGCTCCAGACCACCGGCGACCGCGCCCATGCGCTGGCTCTGGAGCGTCTGCGCCGCGCGTTGCGCCTCGTTGCAGATCGACACGACGAGATCTTCGAGCATCTCGACGTCGTCGGGATCCACGACCTTGGCGTCGATCGAGACCGAGCGGATCTCGCCGGTGCCAGTGACGACGGCCTTCACCATCCCGCCGCCGGCTGACACCTCGACGGTCTCGTCGGCGAGGGCCGCCTGCGCCGCGGCCATGTCGGCCTGCATCTTCTGCACTTGGCGCATCATCTGGTCCATCGGCGCGCCTTGACCGCCGGTCGGCTTCTGCTTGGCCACGGTGCTCTCCCGAGTGGCTCGCGTCAGGTTCCAGCGTCGCGCGAAAGCTCTTCGACGACGGTAGCGCCGAGCTGTTGCTGCAGACGGGTGACCGACGAGGGTGCACCCGCCGACGCGTCGGGCGCGGACGACAGGTCGATGTCCACCATGTCGGCCATCTCGTCGTCGGTCGGCAACGGCCCGGGCTCGGGCTCGGCTGAAGGCGCCGGACTCGCGGGCGACCCGCCGCCGAGGGAGAACGCGTCGGTGGACTCGAGCTTGAAGCGCACCGTGCGGCCGAGATCGCGCGCGAGCGCGTCGCGGATCGTGTCGGCTTCCTTCTTGAAGCGCGGCCTGGCTGCTTCGATCACTGCGGACGGCACCCCGAAGATGACGATGTCACCGTCGACGCGCAGCGGCTGTGCGTTCTGCACCGCGGTGCGAGTCGCAACCGGGAGGCCGGGGAGGATCGATCCCCACGCGACGATCACGTCGTCGAGATCGAGCGGTGGCGTGGGCTCCGACGATGCCGCCGGCTCCGTCGGTGGTGCCGGTTCGGGTGGTGGCCCAGGCTCTGGTGCCGGGTCCGACGGTGCGTCAGCGGGCGCGGTCGGCTCCGCGGCTTGCTGCGAGCGCACGGCACCGAGCGTGCGGCGCGGGGCGCGCGGCGTCGAGGCAGCGGGCGGCGCGGCTGGTGCAGTCGGCGCGGCCGCCGCGGGGCCAATGCCGCGCTCGAGTCGCTCGATGCGCTCGATGACCGTCTGCAACGGCGGGCCCGCATCACGGCGACTCAGCCGAACCAACGCGACCTCGAGGACGAGTCGCGGATCGGCAGCCTCGGTACCCCGCATGTCGGTGATCGCCTGCCCGAGCGTCTCGATCACGCGCACGAGCGCGGCGTTGCCGAGGGCCTGCCCGAGCCCGCGCAGCCGCTCCTGCTCGTCCTCCGGGGCGTCGACGCGCACGCGTCCGGCCCCGGCGGTGAGGAGGAACGAATCACGGGCGCTGCCGAGGAGGTCTTCGGCCGCGCGACGGGGGTCGTGACCGGCTTCGAGCAGCTCGCCCAGCGCCACGAGGGCGCCCGGCGCGTCCTCGCCGGCGATCGACTCGAGGATCCGAGCCCGCAAGGGGAAGGGTGCGCCACCGAAGAGCGCCGCCACGGCCTCGGCCTCGAGGGCGCCGGTCTCGTGCGCGAGCGCCTGGTCGAGCAGCGACTCTGCGTCGCGCGCCGACCCTGCTCCCGCGGCCGCGATCACCGCCAGCGCATCGGCATCCGCCTCGACGCCCTCACGTGCGCACAGATCGGCCAGCCGGGTGATGAGCTGCTCGATCGACAGCAGCGTGAACTCGAAGTGCTGCGTCCTCGAACGGATGGTGGGGAGCACCTTCTCGGGATTCGTCGTCGCGAGCACGAACACGACGTGTCCGGGCGTCTCCTCGAGCGTCTTCAGCAGCGCGTTCGCCGCCGGATCCGTGAGCATGTGGACCTCGTCGAGCACGTACACCTTCGTCTTGGCGCCGGCGCCCATGCCGAGCGTCGAGCTCTCGATGACGTCGCGGATGTTGTCGATGCCGCGGTTCGAGGCCGCGTCGAGCTCGAACAGATCGAGGAAGGTGCCGGCCGCGATCGCTGAGCAGTTCTCGCACTCGCCGCACGGCTCGCCTTCGGCCCCACGGTTCGTGCAGTTGAGCGCCTTCGCGAGCACTCGCGCGGTCGTGGTCTTGCCCGTGCCGCGGGGTCCGGAGAACAGATAGGCATGGCCGACACGCTCGTTGCGCACCGCATTGCGCAACGCCGTCGTGACGTGCTCCTGGCCGACGAGCTCGTCGAAGCGCTGCGGCCGGTACTTTCGATACAGCGACTCATAGGCCACGCGCCGACTGTACCCACGCCGCGCCGGCTCCCAGACTCTCAGGTTTCGTTCAGGCGAGTACCCGTACGTTCCCCGAATGGCTCACACGGTGGTGCTCCCGCGCTGGGTGGTCGCGGTCGGAGCGGCCCTTGCGCTCGGCGGTTTCGCCACCGCGGCAGCGGTCGTCGCGTTTGACGAGGACTCCGAGCGTGCGACGTCACCCACGACCGTCCCGACCAGCGCTCCCGCGCTCGATCCCGTGCCCGACCCACCCGCGCTGGCTCCGACCGGTGCCGCCGGACCCTGCAGCATGGGACCGCGCGAGCACCGCGTCCTGCGCGCGACGAGCGGTGACGGCCTGGCGTGGACGCTCGCAGACGATGCGGTCGCCGAGCACGCGTCGGTGCCGGACGCGGTGGTGACCGCGGACGGCGATGTGCTGCTGGTCTTCGTGGACGCATCGACGCCGCCGGAGACGGCCGCGCTCCTGCGATCGACCGACGGCGGGCGCACGTTCGAGCCCGCCGACTTCTCGATCGAAGGGCTCCCCGAGGACACCAAGGTGCTCGACCCCAACCTCGTCGTGCTGCCCGACGGCCGCATCCGGCTCTACTACTTCGGCAGCCCCGTCCACGGGCATATCGATGCTGGTGAGGAGCACACGGTGTACAGCGCGATCTCCGACGACGGGGAGCACTTCGTGCAGGAGGGCCCGGCCTTGACCGGCACCGGTCTCGTGGACCCGGACGTCTTCGCCGTCGGCGACGCGTGGGTGATGTACGTGTTCGGCGGTGGTGCCACGCTCGTGGCGCACAGCGCCGACGGGCGCACCTTCACCGAGGCGGGTCCGCTGTCACTGACGCGAGTGGGCACCACCGGACCGATCACCCTCGACGACGGGCGACTGCGCCTGTACGGGTTCGAGCAGGTTCCCGGCGGCGCGCTCGTCGTGTACGACTCGGACGACGACGGTGCGACGTGGCAGCTCGTTGAGGGGTTCGACCTGGAGCTCCCAGAGGGCACCGGGGCGACCGACCCTCAGGTGGTGGCCCTCGGCGAGGGCGAATGGCTGATGGTCCTCAAGCTCGCGGAGTCCTGCGCGCCCGCCTGAGTGCGGACCGTGCACCCACCGTCGACTCGGGCTCGTCGCGGAGCGGTGATCCGACGCCACTCAGGCCAGGTGTGCCTGCGGCACACGGGACGATCCGCTGAGAGCTGCTTCCTTCCGGACCTGACTCGGTTCGCGGGATCCCGTTGCGCAGGACCCGGCCCTCGACGCGACGCCGGGACCGATCATGCGACGGTCCGGGCCTCGGGTGGGAGTTCAGCCCCCCGTGCGTGGATTGGGGGTACAGGGCACCACGAGCTCCCCGCCTAGCACGGTCCGCCGGGAAGAGGCTATCCCTGCCACCTACGATCGACCGTTCCGGGAGGGATGCGAGAGCGGCCGAATCGGCACGCTTGGAAAGCGTGTGTGGGGCAACTCACCGTGGGTTCGAATCCCACTCCCTCCGCTTCACCACGGGGGAGGCAGGCCTCCCCCGTGTGCCCCCTCCGACGCCACCTGTTCCGTGGCACGGTGGTTGCGGGGCGGCAAGGCCACCCCGCGGCGAGCCGAGTGATCGGTAGTGAGGAAGAAATGGGTCTCGATCATCACGAACTGATGGATGTTGCGCTTGAAGAGGCGCGGGCTGCGCTCGCGCACGATGACGTTCCCATTGGTGCGGTCGTTGTCGATCGCGACGGTTCTGTGCTCGCGCGGCGGCACAACGAGCGGGAAGTCGCTGGGGATCCCACTGCGCACGCGGAGATTCTTGCGTTGCGTGACGCGGCTTCAGCTCGTGGTGGTTGGCGGCTCGACGGGTGCACGCTCGTCGTGACGTTGGAGCCGTGTCCGATGTGCGCCGGCGCCGCGGTGGCCGCTCGGCTCGACTCGGTGGTGTTTGGTGCCGCGGATCCCAAGGCGGGCGCGCTCGGGTCGCTCTACAACGTTGGCGCCGACCCTCGGCTGAACCACGAGGTCGAGGTGGTTGCCGGGGTGCGCGGCGCCGAGTGCGCCGCGCTCCTCAGCGAGTTCTTCGCGTCACGGAGGGGATGACTACCCCAGAAGTCGCCGGCGAACTGGCTCTTGCCCGAGATGTGGTCGTTCGCACACGGGACGCCGATGGATCACTTCGGAGCACCGACGAGTGCGCTCGTACAATCGGCCGCTGGAGGGATGCGAGAGCGGCCGAATCGGATGGTCTCGAAAACCATTGTGGCGCAAGCCACCGTGGGTTCAAATCCCACTCCCTCCGCAACGGAACGAATCGGTTCGCCGAGGGGTGGCTTTGCCGCCCCTCGACGACCGCAGCGCGGCTCAGGTCGCGCCGGGTGGGGCCGGCGGGGGGGCCTGCCCTCCCCGCCTGATTTCTTAGAGACCCAAGTTGGAGTGGATCTCTCTTGTCGCGGTCGATCGGTTCAGTGTGTAGAAGTGCAGCCCGGGCGCACCGCCGTCGAGAAGCTCGCGACAAAGGTTCGTGGCTTCCTGGATGCCGACGGCGCGCACGGCGTCGGGGTCGTCTTCGACGGCATGCAGCTTCTCGCTGAGCCACGCCGGGAACTCAGATCCCTGCATCTCCGTCATGCGCTTGATGCCCGCGATGCTTTGCACCGGCATGATGCCGGGGAGCACCGGCTTGTCGACACCCAGCGCTTGCAGGCTCTCGACGAGATCGAAGTAGTGACGCGCTTCGAAGAAGAACTGGGTGATGGCGAAGTCGGCCTCGCGCAGCTTGTCGGCCGTGTGCTCGCGGTCAGCCTGGATGCTCGGTGAGCGCGGGTGCGGCTCGGGATGCGCGGCGACGCCGATCGAGAAGTCGCCAACGTCCCGGATCAGGCGCACGAGGTCGATCGCGTAGGAGAACTCGCCGGGAGGGAGGTCGAGATCCTTGGGTGGGTCGCCCGCCAGCGCGAGCAAGTTCTCGATCCCGGCGTCGCGATACGAGGTCACGACCTCGATCATCTGTGCACGCGTGTGCGCGGCGCATGTGAGGTGCGCCATCGCCGTCATCGACGTGTCGCGGTTGATGCCCACCACTACTTCGTGCGTGCGGTCGCGCGTGGATCCGCCCGCGCCGTACGTGACCGACACGTATGACGGGTGCAACGGCTCGAGGTCAACGATGGTCTGCTCGAGCATCGCTTGCGCCTCGTCGGTCTTCGGCGGGAAGAACTCGAACGAGACCGACCGCTGCCCCTGCGCCAGGATGTCTGCAATCTTTGCCATGAGTAACAAGTCAGGTTACGACACAACGTAGGGTCGACTCTCATGGACTTTCGCATCGAGCAGGCGCTCGATGGCGCGCCGGATGCCGTGGAGGACGTGTTGCTCGATCCCGCGTTCATCACCGCGCGTGCCGCGCTTCCGAAACTCGGTGACGCGGAGCTGCTCGAGCGAAGTCGCGATGGGCATCACGCGGTGCAACACGTTCGGCTGCGGTTCACAGCTCCGCTCGCGTCAGCAGTCACGGCAGTCATCGACCCCGACCGCCTCACGTGGGTCGACGAAGCTCGCTACGACCTGCGCACACACGTCGCCGAACACACGATCATCCCCGATCACTACGGCGATCGCCTGCAATGCAGCTACCGCGCCACCATCACGCCCGCTGACGAGGCGTCGGGTGGCGGATCAACTCGGGTGCTCACGGGCACGGTCAAGGTGCGCATGCCACTCGTCGGCGGGAAGGTCGAACGCGCCATCGTCTCGGGCGTCGACGACTCGGGCGTAGTCGGCGCCGAGTCGGAGCTCCGCAGCCCACGGAAGCCGCGCAGGCGCAACGAGTTGGAGACTACGAAGACCGACGAGAACCCCATCGCGGCCGCGGCGATGACGGGATTCAGCAAGCCGGCTGCGGCAAGCGGGATCGCCGCGACGTTGTAGGCGAACGCCCAGAACAAGTTGCCCTTGATCGTCGCGAGCGTGCGACGTGAGAGCGCGATCGCATCGGCCGCCGCTCGCAGGTCGCCCGACACCAACGTGAGGTCGCTCGCCTCGATCGCGACATCAATGCCCGTGCCGATGGCAACACCGAGGTCGGCTTGCGCGAGTGCCGGCGCGTCGTTGACGCCGTCGCCAACGACCGCAACGCGTTGTCCGCCGCCCTGGAAGTCGCGAACGACGTCGACCTTCTGGGCTGGAAGCACCCCGGCGACTATGCGATCGATGCCAACGCCCGCTGCGATCGCTTCGGCAGTCTCTTGGCGGTCACCGGTCACCATGACCGTGGCGAGGCCGAGCTCGTGCAGCGCGTTGACCGCGGCCGTCGAGGTCGGTTTCAGCGTGTCGGCGACGCCGAGTGCGCCGCGCACGGAGACTTGTCCGTCGCCGTTTGGCCATCCGACGTAGACGACGGTGTGTCCCCCCTCCAACAGGCCGTCCACCGCGGTTGTGAGCTCGGTCGGCACCTTGCCTGCAAACGGCAGGCGACCAACGCGAACTTCGACGCCATCGACCACCCCTTGCGTGCCCTCGCCGGCATGGTTGACGAAGCCCTCCGGCACCATCAGATCGATGCCCCGCTCGATCGCACCGGCGGAGATCGCAACGGCGATCGGGTGTTCCGACGCACTCTCGACCGAACCGGCGCGGCGAAGGACGAGCGCAACGTCAACGCCTTCGGCAGAGAGCACGTCGACGAGCCGCATGCGACCCTCGGTGATCGTGCCGGTCTTGTCGAGCACGACGACGTCGACGCCACGCGTCGCCTCGAGCACTTCGGCGCCCTTGATCACGATGCCCAGCTGCGCAGCCCTTCCCGTTCCGACCATGAGCGCCGTGGGAGTCGCGAGGCCGAGCGCGCATGGGCAAGCGATGATCAGCACCGCGACCGCGGCGGTGAACGCGCGGTTCTCATCCCCGGTGACGAGGAGCCAGGTCAGCAGCGTCGCGAGCGCAGTGATCAACACGATCGGCACGAAGATCGCCGAGATCCGATCCGCGAGCCGCTGCACCGGTGCCTTCGATCCTTGCGCGGCCTCCACCAAGCGCGCGATCTGCGCCAGCGCCGTGTCGCTCCCGACCTTGGTCGCTTCGACGACGAGTCGCCCAGAGGTGTTGATGCTGGCGCCGAACACGTCGTCGCCAATCTGCACGTCGACCGGCACCGGCTCCCCCGTCAGCATCGCGAGGTCGACGGCTGACCGTCCGTCGACCACGCGCCCGTCAGTGGCGATCTTCTCGCCTGGCCGCACCAGGAACCGATCGCCGACTCGCAGGCTCTCCACGGGAATCTCGTCACCGTTCTCGAGGCGAGCGGTCTTCGCACTCATCTCCAGCAGCGCGCGCAGTGCATGACTCGAACGACGTCGAGCCCGCGCTTCGAAGAACCGCCCGAGCAAGAGCAGCGTCACGATCACCGAAGCGGTCTCGAAGTACACGTTCGCTTCGTGGTTGCTCGTCGCGAACATCGCACCGAAGTCCATGCCGGCGTGCGCGGCGTCGAGGAAGAGCAGCGCCACGACCGACCACACGTAGGCCGCCAACGTTCCGAGCGTGACGAGCGTGTCCATCGTCGTGGCACGGTGGCGCAGGTTCACCAAGGTGGCGCGGTGGAATGGCCAGCCACCCCCGAGGATCACCGGCGACGACAGCATGAGCACCACCCATGCCCACCCGTCGAACTGGAGAGGCGGCACCATCGACAACGCGAGAACCGGGATCGTCAATGCGATCGACACCCAAAGTCGGGGGCGGAGCTCACGCAGCTCAGCCGACTCCGGTTCCTCTGCGTCGGGGAGCGCGACGGCGTAGCCGAGGGAGGTCACGGTCGTGTCGAGATCGCTCACATCGGTGACGGACGGGTCGTAGACCACCGCGGCCTTGCGCGACGCGAAGTTCACCGTCGCCTCGGCGACCCCGGGTCGCTCGGTGAGGGCGCGCTCGATCCGCTGGGCGCAGGACGCGCAGGTCATCCCCTCGATGGGGAGGTCGCGCCGCCGAAGGACAGCCGCACTCTGGTCTTGGATGGTGTCGTGCTCGGTGCCGTGGAGCCGGGTCATCGCCAGGTCCTTCTCTTCGACCCGTTCATCGTATACCCTGGGGGGGTATGCCGACAACCCAAAAGGCCCAACCGTCCACTCAGACCCGTGGCTACTCGTTGGCCAAGGACGACTACCGGAACCGCTTGCGGCGCATCGAAGGTCAGGTCCGCGGCCTCCAACGGATGATCGACGAGGACGAGTACTGCATCGACGTGCTCACGCAGATCGCCGCGGTGAGCAAGGCGCTCCAGAACGTCGGGCTCGGGTTGCTCGACGAGCACCTCAAGCACTGCGTGCGCGCCGCGGCGGAGACGAGCCGTGCCGAGGGTGACGCGAAGGTCCACGAAGCAGTGCAGGCAGTCGACCGCCTGCTGAGGGTCTAGCTCGCCAGGCTGCCCGAAGGAGGCGGAGGCGGCGCCACACCACCCTGCTGTACGCGCCGGCACTCCTCCTGTCGCTCGGTGATCCGTCGCACAACGAGGATCGCCAACACCGCGGCCGCGATCGTGAAAGCCGATCCAATGCCTGCGCGTACGTTGCTCGCGCGGATGTCCGACAGCCTGTTGTCTGCTTCCGTGCTCCCGCCGGCATAGATGCGGATGACCGAGAGCAGCGAGACAGCCCACCACCAGCCGACAAGAGCGGACCGAGGACCGATCTTCCATCGCGAATCACCGGGTGGTACCGACGAATCAGACCCGCGCCACAGGTCCTGAACCACGAGAACCGGGATCACGAAGAACGCGAGGGGAATGAGCCACCCGGCAATCGCCCAAGCGGCCGTCAGGCGCGGTTCGACGCGCCCGAGACCCTCGTTGTTCTTCGCCGCGCGCCATGTCCACACGATGAAGCACACAGCGGTGGCGAGAACGAAGAGCAGGAACGCCACTCCCGCTGCGCTCGCGAAGTCGTCCGCATCGTGTGCCCGGTTGAGGATGTCAAACCCGCGATCACCACCGCGGAGATCGTCGATGACGCCGATGCGGTTCACCACAGCCGCAATGAGAACTAGCGAGATGATGCCGTCGATCGCTAGCAACCAGGAGAGCGCGGTCTTCAGGCCTTGCAATCCCCGCCAACGCGCGAGTGGAGGAGGAGGAGGAGGAGGAGGCGGCGGTGGTGCGGCTCCGGGTGGTGGCGCGGGCGGTTCGCTGGTGGACATCGACTACCTCCTGCCCTGGAACGGCTGAGCCTAGGTGGGTCGGCCTGCGAGTTCGCAGGAGGCCTCTCGTAGACTCGGCCGCGTGCCGCCCGAGAAGCTCCAGTGGAAACACCTCTACGAAGAGGTGGTGACGAGCGGCCTGTGCACTGGTTGCGCGGGCTGCGTGATCGTCTGCCCCCACGACGTGCTCGGGTACCGCGACGACGAGGGCATCTACAAGCCGTTCCAGTTCGAGGAAGGCTTCGGCCCCGACGACTGCTCCCACGGTCAGAAGGGCTGCACGAGCTGCACCCGGGCCTGCCCCCGGTTCCGGGATTGGGAGACCGAGATCGACGAGTTCATGTTCGGCCGGGTCCGCGAGGCCGAGGAGCCCTCCGGCGTCTGCAAGGACATCGTGTTGGCTCGAGCGACCGACCCCGTGCTCCAGGAGGTCGGACAGGACGGCGGCCTCGTGTCGGCCATCCTCCTGTACGCGCTCGAGCACGACGTGATCGATGCCGCGCTGGTGAGCTACCTCGAGGGTGACGGCAGCACCTGGAAGGCGATCCCTGGCGTCGCCCGGACGAAGGAGGAGATCATCGCCTCCGCGGGGAGTCGCTACACGTACTCGGCGAACACCATGGCCTACGACGACGCGGTCGAGAGTGGTGCCGAGCGGATCGCGCTGGTCGGCATGAGCTGCCAGAGCTCGGTGCCTCCGGTGATGAAGCAGCGCAAAGCCGGGAAGGTCGCGCGCCGCCTGTCACTCAACATCGGACTCCTGTGCTCGAAGACGTTCGACGACGCGATCTTCGAAGAGCTCTTCGAGGCGAAGTACGGCCTGAAGAAGGCCGACATGAAGAAGATGAACATCAAGGGGGTCTTCCAGATCTGGATGAAGAGCGGCGATTACCACGAGGTGCCGCTCAAGGAGTGCCACGCGTGGACCCGCGAGGGCTGCAACATGTGCCCGGACTTCGCTGCGGAGCACGCCGACATCTCCACCGGTGGCATCGGCGCGTTCAACGACTGGACGCTCACCGTCGTGCGCACCGACGTCGGCCGTGAGCTGATGGACGCGATGCTGAGCGAGGGTTGGATCGACGTGCGGCCGGGTGACGACGACCCCGGCGCGATCGAGCTGATGCACAAGCTCTCCAAGAAGTCGCGCAAGCGCTGGCCCGAGTTCGCGGTCGACGCGCCCAGGCGCATCCCCGTCGTCGCCAAGTAGTCGCCGCCTCCACGCAAGGACGACGTGAGGTTGGTCGCGCTGGTCCCCGACCTCATGGATCGGTCACGCGTCACCGCGGCGCTGCCTGACGTGGAGTTCGTGTCCGATCCGACGGCGGTCGCGGGTGCAGACGTGATCGTGGTCGACCTCGCCCGCCATGCCGGCGACGTGGCCGCGATCCGGGCCGCGGCGCCTGAGGCCCGGGTGATCGCCTTCGGACCGCACGTGGACGACGCGATGCTGACCGACGCCTCAGCCGACGGGGCCGACGTCGTGATGCCCCGCTCCCGCTTCTTTCGTGACCCCTCGGACGCACTCCGCGGGCCCTGACCATTTGGCACCACACCCGGCGTCGTGGAAGCCTTGCGGGCCGCTAGGGGGATCAGGCTGCTCCGCATGGGTAGCTCCGCGCCGAGACGAAAGGTTCGAGCAGGGTGACCACCGTCTTGTCGCGGATCGAGTCTGCGGCCGAGGCCAACGACTCCGGGATCACCTTCCTCGGGTCCGCCGCGGCCGATCGACAAGCCGAGCGGCTGTCGTGGATGCAGCTCCTCGACGACGCCCGCGGCGTCGCGGTCTCCCTTCAGGCGCTGGGCGTGGAGCCTGGCGACCGGGTCGCAATCCTCGGCCCCACCTCGCGCCCTCTCGTCACGGCCATCCAAGCGACGTGGCACGCCGGCGCCACCGTGGTGTGCCTGCCGCTGCCGATGAGGCTGGGCTCCATCGAGGCGTTCACCAGCCAGACCCGGGCGCGCATCGCGAACGCCGACGCCAAGATCGTGCTGGTCGATCCCGAGCTGGAGCCCTTCCTCGCGATCGAACCCGGCGATCCGCCGGTGGCGCGACTGCACGAGCTCGCCGGCGACGCGTCTCGATGGGAGCGCCCGCCGGAAGATCCCGACGCGCTGGCGATCCTCCAGTTCACGAGCGGGTCGACCGACGACCCCAAGGGCGTGATGCTCCCGCACCGGTGCATCGTCGAGAACATCGAGGCGATCTGCGAAGGCACCCGCCTCGGTCCCGGCGACGTCGGCGTGTCGTGGCTTCCGCTGTACCACGACATGGGGCTCATCGGGATGTTGATGGTGCCAATGCTGAGCGGCTTCGACCTTGCGCTCGCGCCACCGCAAGACTTCCTCGCGGCACCCGCCGACTGGATGCGCTGGATGTCCGAACAACGCGCCACGCTCGCGTGCGGCCCGAACTTCGCGTACGCGCTCGCGGCCCGCGCGCTTGGACGGCTCGCCGGCATCGATCTCTCGCGCTGGCGCATCGCGCTCAACGGCGCCGAGCCGATCGATCCTGGCGCGGTCGAGTCGTTCCTCGAGACGGGCGGCCCGCACGGTCTCGATCCGAAGGCGGCGTTCTGCGTGTACGGGATGGCCGAGGCGACGCTGGCGATCTCGTTCCCTGAGCCCGGCACGGGGATGGCCGTCGACACCGTCGATCGCATGACGCTCGAGCACGAGCGCTACGCCGCGCCGGTCACTGGCGGCGACGGCGCGCGCCGGTTGGCGTTGCTCGGGCAACCGCTGCGCAACTTCGAGGTGCGCGTCTGTGACCCCGACACGGGTGCGATCCGTGGGGCCCGGGAAGTTGGCGAGATCGAGCTGCGTGGCCCGTCGATCACACCGGGCTACTGGCGTCGTGAGGACGTGACTCGTGCGACGTTGCGCGACGGCTGGCTGCGCACCGGTGACCTCGGCTACCTCGTCGACGAAGAGATCGTCGTGTGCGGCCGGATCAAGGACGTGATCATCGTTGGCGGACGCAACGTGTTCCCCGAGGAGATCGAGCGCGCCGCCGCCGCGGTCGAAGGTGTTCGGCCCGGCAACGTGATCGCGTTCGGCGCTGAGGGCTCACGCGGCAAGGAAGGCATCGTCGTGGTCGCCGAAGCGCGCGCTGGCACCCAGCAGCCCAACACGCTGCGCGACGAGGTGGTGAACCGGATCGTCGACGTCGTCGGCATCCCGCCGCGTGAGGTCATCTTCGTGCAGCCGGGGAGCCTGCCCAAGACGTCGTCGGGCAAGCTGCAGCGCTCGCTCTGTCGGACGCAGTACCTCGAGGACGCGCTCAGCCCGGCCTGAGCCACGCCCCACCCCACCCCCCATTCTGGAGAGCCACAGCAGCGGAAACCGCTGTCGTGGCTCTCCAAGAAAAGGGGAGGTCACACCATCGGCCAGGGGACGCTGTGGTAGCCGGGCTCCGGGTCGGGGAGACAGCCGTCCCGCAACAAGTCGGTGGCCCGGGTGGCGAGCGCCGCGAGCTCCGGTGGTGAGAGGAGCCCGGCGAGGCGGCGGCCGAGGTCGCCTCCCGCGAGGTCCTGGCTGAACCGGCACACGGTGTCGGTGAGCTCGGGGGTGAGCCCCTCACCGGCGAAGTCCCAGATCACAGTGCGCAGCTTCCACATCGGGTGGAACGTGAGGCCGTGGTCGATGCCGACGATCACGTCGTTCACCTGGTCGCGCAGGCAGTGCCCGCCCTTGCGGTCGGTGTTGTTGATGAGCACGTCGAACACTGCGAACTGGCGGAACCGATCGAGGTTCTTCTCGAGCAGCGTGAAGTAGTGCTCTTCCGGGTCGTGCTCGACGAAGCGCTGCACCGCGCCGGGCCCGAGCGGACCGTCGTCTCGCAGCACGGTCACGGGCACGATGCCCCACCCGAGCGCGCGTGACACCTCGTACGACGCCACCTCGCGCTGGCACAGCGTGCCGTCGGGAAAGTCCCACAGCGGACGCTCGCCGCGACGGGGCTTGTACACCGCAGCGACCTCGGCGCCGACGACCTCGGCCTGCACGAGGAACGTGCCGTTCGACGCGCACCGCATGCGCCCGACGACCTCGAGCTCCGCGCCGCCCAGGAGCTCTTCAAGCTCCTCGGGCGTCAGTTCCAGCGAGGACACCTGTGTCCGGCCGGGTCCATCGGCATGTCGCAGAGAGGGCAGAGCGGCCGCCCCGCCGCGACCGCGGCCGCGCCGCGCGCCGCCATCGCTCGCACCTGCGGACGGGTCGCGTAGATGCGCGCCACGAACCCGTCGCCGTCCTCGTCATCGACATCCTCGGCCGAGAGCACTTCGTCGTCCTCTTCATCATCGGACGTGGTGCGCTCACGCAGCTCGATCAGCACCAGCTCGCGCTCGGGATCGAAGCCGAGCCCGATCAGGCGAGCGCGAAACAGCGGCACCGTCGGCTCGCGCAGCTCGGCAGCCTGGGTGGGCAGCGAGATGGCATCTTCGGGGTAGTCGTCAGCGATGCGATCGAGGAACGCCACCGCCTCCGTAGCCAGCAACGCGACTTGTTCCTTCTCCACCAGCACCGTGAGCTGCGCGTCGGCCGCACGCGCCTGGAGGTAGAAGGCGCGCTCGCCGGGCTCACCGACGGCGCCGGCACCGAGACCATCCAGGTTCTCGAGCTCGATCGGATCAGGGAGCTCCTGCACTATTGCTGCGCTTCCTCTCCGCCACTTCCCTTGAGCTCGTCGAGCCCGCCGGTGTCGTTGCACTTCAGCATGGCGATCCCATGGGTGCCGAACTGGAACGCCGTCACGGATGCCGGTGACACGACGATGCGCTGGAACAGATCGAGGTGCACGCCCGTGTAGTGCGCGATCGCGGCCTTGATCGGATCGGCGTGGGACACCACGACCACCAGATCGCCGGAGTGATCGAGCACGACCGCGTCGAGCGCAGCCACCATGCGCGCCTGCATCGCCGCGAGCGACTCACCACCGGGGAACGCCGCGCGCGACGGCGTGTGCTGCACGACCTTCCACAGGTCGGTCTTGGCCAGATCCGCGAGCTTCTGCCCCGTCCACTCGCCGTAGTCGGCTTCGAGCACGCCGGGAAGCGCCTGCACCTCGAGGCCGTGGTGCGCGGCGACCGCCTGCGCGGTCTGCGTCGTTCGCTCGATGGGGCTGGCGTACACCACTGCGACCGGCAAATCCGCGAGTCGTTCGCCGAGTGCCTTCGCCTGACGCTGCCCGTCCTCGGAGAGATCGATGCCCTCTTTGCGCCCGGACAGCAGCGGACCGGTCTGCGCGGTCACGGCGTGGCGCGCGAGCACCAAGCGCGTCGAGCGCGGGTGCGTCTTCTTGGCTTTCGCAGTGCCCGCCATCACCCGATCGTACCGGCGCCCTGTCTCCTTGCTCTTCGAGGAAGGTGGGCCGACTACCGTCGACGGCTCATGTCGAACCTGCCGATCTCGATGTCGTCGTCGAAGCCCGACGTGGTCGTGCTCGATCCCGAGCCGGCCGACGCACTGGCAGCGCTCGAGGACGCGCTGGCCGCACCAGCCGCGTCGCGTCGTGACGCGGTGTCTGACGTCGTCGCACATTGGCCCGTCTTCCTCGATGCCTGGGCTCGCCTCGCCGAGCTCGCCCGCGACGACGTGGAGGCGTACGCGTGCGCTCGGGTGGGCTACCACCGAGGCCTTGACCGGCTGCGTCAGGTCGGTTGGCGCGGCTCGCAGTACGTGCGCTGGGAGCAGGTCGAGAACCGCGGCTTCTTGCGGGCGCTCACGGCCTTGCAGCGAGCCGCCGCCGCGATCGGTGAGACGGCAGAGGCAACTCGCTGCGAGCAGTTCCTCCACCAGCTGGAGCCGGGTTGGGGGCGAATCGCCGCCGAGGCGCAGGGCTCCCCCGGCGCCCCGTAGGATCACTCCCTCATGAAGCGGGCATTGATCACCGGGATCACCGGTCAAGACGGCCGTCACATGTCGGAGTTCCTCACCGGCAAGGGCTACCAGGTCTTCGGGCTGGTGAGGGGGCAGAACAACCCCAAGGCCAAGCTCGTGCTCGACGAGAACCCGTCGCTGGAGCTGGTCGAGGGCGACCTGCGCGACCTGTCGTCGCTCATCGCCGCGGTCGAGCAGGTCCAGCCCGACGAGGTCTACAACCTCGGCGCGATGAGCTTCGTGGCGCTGTCGTTCCGCCAGCCCGAGCTCACGGCCGACATCACCGGCCTGGGCGTGCTGCGGATGCTCGAGGCGATCCGCATCGTGGGCGGCGCCGAGCACAACCCCATCCGCTTCTACCAGGCCTCGTCGTCGGAGATGTTCGGCAAGGTGCGCGAGACCCCGCAACACGAGGGCACGGCGTTCCACCCGCGGTCGCCATACGGGGTCGCGAAGGTGTTCGGGCACCACATGACGATCAACTACCGCGAGTCGTACGGCCTCCACGCGTCATCCGGCATCTGCTTCAACCACGAGGGCCCACGTCGAGGGTTGGAGTTCGTGACGCGGAAGATCACCAACGGCATCGCGCGCATCAAGCTCGGGCTCCAGGACTCGATCACGCTCGGCAATCTCGACGCGGCGCGCGATTGGGGCTATGCCGGCGACTTCGTCGAGGCGATGTGGCTGATGCTCCAGCAGCGCGAGCCCGACGACTACGTCATCGCGACGGGTGAGACCCACACCGTGAAGGAGCTCCTCGACGTGGCGTTCCGGTGCGCGGGCTTCGATGACTGGGAGCGGTTCGTGCGCAAGGACTCGCGCTTCGAGCGTCCCGCGGATGTCGAGCTGCTCATGGGCGATGCGGCGAAGGCGAGCGCGACGCTCGGCTGGAAGCCCAAAGTCGCGTTCGACGAGCTCGTGCGCGGAATGTACGAGGCGGATCTGGCCGAAGAGACCAAGAAGGCCGAACTCGAGCGCTAGCGCGTCGGGGCGGCGCGCGCGAGCGCGGCTTCCGCCTCTTCCACGAACCGGTGCACGAGATCGGCAGCCGGGACGATCTCGTGGATCGCGCCGACGCCTTGACCGGCGGGATAGCACTCACGCTGGGGGTCGACGCCCTCGGCTTCGTCGCCTTGGGGGAGGTGGAGCACGCCGTCGCCGACCGCCACCATCATCTGCTCGGGGAACGGCTTGAGCTCCTCGGGGTGCTCCTCGTAGTGCTGGGTGGTCTGGTTGCGCACGACGCGCATCGGCTTGCCACTGAACGCTCGGCTCACGACGGTGCCGTCCTCACCGGTCGCGAGCAGCGCGTCCTTGTAGCCCGGAGCCGAGCGCGCCTCGGGCGTGGCGATGAAGCGGGTGCCGACCCACACACCGTCGGCACCGAGCATGAGCGCGGCGGCGAGCCCGCGCCCGTCGAAGATCCCCCCGGCGGCGACGACGGGCACACGCTCGCCGACCGCGTCCACGATCTGGGGAACGAGCGGGAACGTCGCCACGGTTCCCGTGTGCCCACCTGCCTCGGTGCCCTGGGCGACGACCAGGTCGCACCCAGCCTCGACCGCGGCCACGGCGTGGCGCACCTTTCCGCACATGTTCACCACGAGCACGTTGTTGTCGTGGCACAGGTCGATGACCTCGCTCGGCACACCGAGCGCGGCCACGAACACGGGCGCGCCCTCCGCGATCAGCAGCTGCACGTTCTGCATCATCTGGTCGGGCAGCGCCGTGAGGAGGTCGACACCGAACGGCTTGTCGGTGAGGTCCTTGGTCTTGCGGATCTCGTCGACCATCTGCTCACTCGTCATCGCGCCCGCGCCGAGGCAACCGAACCCACCCGCCTCGGACACCGCGGCGACGAGTCGGTGGTACGACACTCCGCCCATGCCCGCGAGCATCACGGGATGCTCGATGCCGAGCATGTCGGTCAAGCGAGTCCTCAACATGGAACCTGGAGGCTACCGACGGAGGCTTGCGCCCGCGCCGTAGGTACCCTGCGGCGCAGCGAGCCGGGGCCCAAGCGGCCCGGCGCGCAGCGCCATGAGCGGGGGTGAGGTCGCTAACGTCGAGTCGTGACACGTGAGGGCGCCGCGATGGTCGGCGTGATCATGGGCAGCGACTCCGATCTCCGGGTCATGCAGGCGGCACTCGACACCCTCGATGAGTTCGGTGTCCGGCACGAGACGCGCATCCTCTCCGCGCACCGCACCCCCGACGAGATGGCCGAGTACGCGCGGGGCGCGGCGGACCGCGGGATCCGAGTGATCATCGCGGGTGCCGGCGGGGCCGCCCACCTCCCCGGGATGACGGCTTCGTACACGCCGCTGCCGGTCGTCGGGGTGCCCGTCACCGCGACCAAGCTCGACGGCCTCGACTCGCTGCTGTCGATGGTGCAGATGCCCGCGGGTGTGCCCGTCGCCACGGTGGCGGTCGACAACGCCCGCAACGCGGCCCTCCTCGCGGTCCGAATCCTCGGCACGTCGGATGACGACCTGCGCGGCCGCATGGAGAAGTTCCAGGCCGACATGGGCGACACCGTTCGCGAGAAGGACGCTCGACTCCGGGGCGACCGGAAGGAATAGCGTCCGGGCCATGTGGCCCGGACTTCACGCCAAGGAACGCCCCGACGCACCCGCCTACATCATGGCGAGCAGCGGATTGGTGGTCACCAACCGCGAGCTCGACGAGGGTTCGAACCGGCTGGCCCACCTGCTGAAGGACCGCGGCCTCGAGTTCGGCGACCACATCGCGATCTTCATGGACAACAACCACCACTACGTCCAGGTGGCGTGGGCGGCGCAGCGCTCGGGCCTGTACTTCACGCCGATCAACTTCCACTTCAACGCCGACGAGGTTGCGTACATCCTCGAGAACTCCGACTCCCAAGCGGTGATCGTGTCGGCTTCGCTCGGTCGCGTCGTCACCGAGCTGCTCGACGTGATGCCCGAGCGTGTGCACACCCGGCTCGTCGTCGGTGGAGACCTCGAGGGCTACGAGCGGTACGAGACCGCCGTCGCCGCGTATCCCGGCACGCCCATCGACGAGGAGCTCGAGGGGCACGGGATGTTCTACTCATCGGGCACGACCGGGCGACCCAAGGGCATCAAGTACCCGCTCGAGCGCAAGCCCGTGGGCTCACCCGAACCGATGCTCGCGGGCTTCGGACAGATCTACGGCATCGACGAGACCAGCACGTACCTGTCTCCTGCTCCGCTGTACCACGCGGCACCGCTCCAGTTCTGCATCGCGATGTGCCGCATCGGCGCGCCGAGCGTGATCCTCGAGCGCTTCGACCCCGAGTCGTTGTTGCAGGCAATCGAGAAGTACAGCGTGACGCATGCACAGTTCGTGCCGACGATGTTCGTGCGCATGCTCAAGCTTCCTGACGACGTACGCAACCGCTACGACACCTCGTCGCTCCAGCTCGCGATTCATGCCGCGGCACCGTGCCCGGTGAGCGTGAAGCACCAAATGATCGAATGGTGGGGCCCGATCATCTTCGAGTACTACTCGGCCACCGAGGGCACGGGCTCCACGATGATCAGCAGCGAAGAGTGGCTCGCGCACCCGGGCTCCGTGGGGCGCGCCTATACCGGCACGCTGCACATCCTCGACGAGGAGGACAAGCCGGTGCCGACCGGGGAGTCAGGCGTGGTGTGGTTCGAGCCGACCGCGCGCAGCATCACCTTCGAGTACCACAACGATCCCGAGAAGACTGCGTCCGCGCACAACAGGCAAGGCTGGGCGACGGTCGGTGACATGGGGTACCTCGACGAAGAGGGCTACCTCTATCTCACCGATCGGCGCGACTTCATGATCGTGTCGGGCGGCGTGAACATCTATCCGCAGGAAGCCGAGAACATCCTCATCGGCCACCCGAAGGTGCTCGACGTGGCGGTGTTCGGCGTGCCGAACGAGGAGATGGGCGAGGAGGTCAAGGCCGTCGTCCAGCCCATCGACATGGCCGACGCGGGACCCGACCTCGAGCTCGAGCTCATCGAGTTCTGCCGAGCGTCACTCGCGCACTACAAGTGCCCGCGCAGCGTCGACTTCTCCGACGATCTCCCCCGCCAGCCGACCGGCAAGCTCTACAAGCGACTGCTGCGCGACCGCTGCTGGGGCGACCAGAAGTCCAAGATCGTCTAGTTGCGCTCGCTCTCTGCGGGCCGGGATACCCGGCCCGCGGGCGTTCGCTCGCTGGCGAGCACCCTCCGCTTCGCTACGGGTGCCGCGCGGTCAGACGCTGCTCGGTCACTCAGCCCCGACGATCCCGACGTAGCTGACGCACTCGCCCGGCGAGCCCCCGAGGTTGTGGGTGAGGGCGAGCTTCTTGCCCTGCTCGAGCGTCTTGATGCGGCGGTCTTCGGGTGCTTCGCCGCGCAGCTGGAGCCAGCACTCGAAGAGCATGCGCAGCCCGGACGCGCCGATCGGGTGGCCGAACGCCTTCAGGCCACCGTCGGGGTTCACGGGCAAGTCGCCGTCGAGGTCGAAGGTGCCCGCGAGCACCTCTTTCCACGCGAAGCCGCGCTCGGCGAACTGGAGGTCTTCCATCAACACGAGCTCGGTGGGCGTGAAGCAGTCGTGCACCTCGGCCATCGCGATCTCGGCGCGCGGGTCGCTGACGCCGGCCTGCGAGTACGCGTCCTCGGCTGCTCGCGCCACTTCGGTGAAGGTCGTGTAGTCGTAATCGTTGTCGACCACACCCGTTGCCGGACCGGCGACGAACGACAACGCCTTCACGAACAGTGGCTTGTCGGTGTACTTGTGCGCATCCTCGGCTCGCACGATCACCGCCGCGGCGGCACCGTCGGACACACCGGAGCAATCGAAGATGCCGAGGTTGCCAGCCATGAGTGGCGAGCACGCGATCGCGTCCTTCGGCACCTCCTTGCGGAACTGGGCACGAGGATTGCGTGCGCCGTTGTAGTGGTTCTTCCATGCGATGCGGGTGAGCACGTCCTTGAACTCAGCATCATCCACGCCGTACTTCTTGCAGTACGCGGGGCCGAGCAGGCTGAACAGCGCGGGTGCGCTCAAGTCGGCCGTGGTGCCGTCACCCGGCGGGGAGCTGATCGCGAGGCCGGAGAACCCTCCGTCCTTCAGCTTCTCGACCCCGGTCGCCATCACCATGTCGAACGCTCCGGACGCGACCGCGTAGCACGCGTTGCGGAACGACTCCGAACCGGTCGCGCACATGTTCTCGACGCGCGTCACCGGCTTGTAGTCGATTCGCAACGGTCGCGAGAGCGTGAGACCCGAGATCCCCGAGCCCATCGTGCCGACCCAGTACGCGTCGACCTGGTCCTTCTCGACGCCGGCCGAGGTGAGCGCGTCGCCTACCGCATCGACGAGGAGGTCTTCGGGTCCTTTGTCCCAGTGCTCGCCGAACGGCGTGCAACCCATGCCGATGACGGCGACGCGATCACGGATCCCGTGACTGGCCATGAGGTTCCTTTCGATGAGGGCTACCGGGCGGGCTTGCCCTTCCAGAAGTAATTGTGCACGCCCTGCGCGGTGGTGATGCGCCGGAACGTCATCTCGATGCGATCTCCGACCTTCACCGCGGCGGGGTCGACGTCGGTGAGCTCGCCACGGAAGCGGCCACCGCCGTCGAAGTCGAGCACCGCCGCGACGAGCGGTGGGCTGGGAGTGAAGGCGAGGCGGTCGACGGTGAACGTCGCGATCGTCGCGGGGACGTCGGCCATGCGCTCGCTGGTCATCTGGTCGATCGAGCCGCACTTCGCGCACACTCTGGCCGGAGGAAGGTGACGCTCACCGCAGGCCTCGCACCGCGACGCCGCGAACGCGAACTTCCAGTCCTCCGATCGAAGTGACGGGGGCGCGGCGGGAGCCACCGGATCCGGGCGTCGCGGCGGCTCACGGTCAAGCATCCCCCGCCAGGTGAGGAAGGTCTCGTACGACAGACCGCCGACGCCAGCCGCGAGCTGCTCGGCCACCGTGCGCCGAGGCTTGATCGTGCCGAGCGCGTCGGTGGTCTCGAAGATGAGTGCGTCGGCGCCGTCAGCGAGGAGGAGCACCCCGATCTTCTTGCCCGGCTCGGTCGTCTCGAGCACGTCGGCGAGGGCGATGCCGCTGTGCGCCGCGCCCGTGTAGCCGACCGTCGCGCTCAGGTTGTCCACGAGCGCGTCGGGCCGCACACCGATGGCCTTGCTCGCGACCCGGACCGCGCGCGAGTGCGGACCCGAGACGAGCACATGGTCGAGGTCTTCGGGTGTGATGCCGGCGCTCTTGCACGCGTCGGTGAAGGCAGCCTGCGCGAGCGGTACGTACGCGTGCTCGCCGAAGCGCTCCTCCCAGACGTGCGACGCTGGCTCTCCCGGCAGCCGCCACCGGTCGAGGAACTCGAGGGTCGCGGCACCGCGTCCGAGTGCGGTGGTCTGCGCAGGAACGTCGGCACCTGCCGGTGCAAAGAGGAACGCGGCCGCGCCATCGCCGCCGTCACGCTCGTCCGCGCCCCCGGGAAGGCCGGTGCGCACGTCGGATCGGACGACGAGCGTGCGCTGCGATGCGCTCCCAGCGAGCTGCATCGCAGCCATCCCCGAGCGGACGGAACCGACCACGTCGAACGCGGCGATCGAGCGGTCGAGCCCGAGCGCAGCGTGGATGGCGGTGGCGTTGGTCTTGTCGAGGTACGCCGGCGTCGAGGTCGCGAACAACACGAGCTCGGGCGCGAGCTCGGGTGGGACGTTCGCGAGGGCGTTGCGCGCCGCCTCGACACCCATCGAGGTGGCGTCCTCGTCGTAGGACGCCACCGAGCGGGTGCCGGGCGCGGGCGGTGTTCCCAGCGCTTCGGAGATCGTCGCCCGATCGAGGCGGCGGTACGGCACGTAGGAGCCACCGGAGATGATCCGCATCCCGGAAACGTAAACTGCCGCCCGCACGTCGAGCCAACGCGCTCGACGGGGGGCCATCGTGTCCGGTGGCGGTCGGTGTGACCGGTCCGGCCGTGTACCGGTCATCGGCGCGGGATGTTGGCCACGGTTCACGGCCGCTACCGTCGGCGCCATGGCCGACGCGTATGCAGCGCTGCTCGATGACCTCGCTGCGGAGCACGCCAGCCTCGACGCGCTCGTCGCGGAGCTCGACGAGACCGCGTGGCGGACACCCACGCCGGCAGGCGGCTGGGACGTTCGCGACTCGATCGCACATCTCGCATACTCCGAGGACCTCGCGTCGACCGCCGCAAGCGACGCCGAGGCGTTCCAGGTGCGGTTGGAGAACCTCATGCGCGCGATCGCCGAGAGCCCGGACGCGCTCGGTGCGCGGCTCATCGGCGAAGGCCGATCGAAGTCCGGCCGTGATGTGCTCGCGTGGTGGCGCGCATCGCGGGCCGCGACACTGGCTGCCCTCCACACGCACGAGGCAAAGGCCCGGCTACCGTGGATCACCGGGCTGATGTCGGCGATGTCGTTCGCGACCTCGCGCTTGATGGAGACGTGGGCGCACGGCGAGGACGTCGCCGACGGACTGGGTGTCACTCGAGAGCCCACGGCGCGGCTCCATCACGTCGCCGATCTCGGAGTGCGCACGCGTGCGCACGCCTACCGCAACCGCGGCATGGAGATGCCCGAGGCCGACGTGCGGGTCGAGCTCACCGCGCCCGACGCGACCACCTGGACGTGGGGTGAGCCAGCGGCGGACGTGGTACGCGGCCCCGCGCTGGACTTCTGCCACGTCGTCACCCAACGCCGCAACCCGGCCGACACCAGATTGGAGATCACCGGTCGGCACGCTCGGGCGTGGATCGACATCGCGCAGGCGTTCGCGGGCCCGGCGACCGACCACCGCGCTCCGAGCTAGGAGACGGGCGGGCGCCGGTCGATCCAGGGGATCGCGGCTTCGAGCTTCACGCTGACGCGCACGAGCGTGGCTTCGGCCGCCGGACGGCCGATGACCTGGACGCCGACGGGCAGGCCGGCGTCGTCCATCGCGAGCGGGAGCGACATCGTGGGCGACACGAACAGGTCGTAGTCGTCGAAGCACGCGACCGTTCGGCGACAGATCGCCTGGAGTCCCACCGGTGTCCTGATGTCCGAAGAGTTGTCAGACTGCACCGGCTGAGGCACACGAGGGGAACTGCCACCCATGGCTGACACGTTGGGACAGCTGATCCGCGACCAGGCGAACGCCATCGGTGACCGCATCGCGTTCTCGTTCGAAGGGCGAGACCTCACCTACGGCGAGCTCGACGCGGCCGCGAGCAAAGTCGCCAATGCCCTCATCGCCGATGGGGTCGGTGCGGGCGACCGGGTCGCGGTGCTCGACAAGAACACGCTCGAGGTGTTCGAGATCATGTTCGGCGCTGCGAAGGTCGGCGCGGTGCTGTGTCCCATCAACTGGCGACTGGCGCCCCCGGAGATCGTCCACATCGTCAACGACGCGGGGGCGCGCGTCCTGGTCGTCGGCCAGGAGTTCGTGCCGATGCTCGACAAGATCGAGGGTGACCTCACCAGCGTGACGCGCATCCTCGTGCTTGGCGCGCACCCGACACACGAAGACTACGCGGCATGGAGGGATGCCCGACCGGCTGACGATCCGGGCATCGAAGTGGCGACCGACGACGTCGCGTTGCAGTTCTACACGTCGGGCACGACGGGTCTCCCCAAGGGAGCGATGTTGTCGGGGCGCGGTGAGAATGCGCTCGTCGACGTCGCGAACGAAACGCTCGGCCTCAGCTCGGAGAGCGTGAGCCTTGTCGCGATGCCGTTGTTCCACGTTGCGGGCGCAGGATGGGCGCTCTTCGGTCTGTACAACGGCGCGCGCAATGTGATGCTGCGCGACGTCGACTTCGAGGCCATCCTCGACGCGATCCCGCGCTACGGCGTGACCGAAACCGTCTTCGTTCCCGCAGTGCTCCAGTTCCTGTTGGCAACGCCTGGGTGCGCGGACACCGACTTCTCGACCCTGCGCTTGATCCTCTACGGCGCGTCACCGATCTCCGAAGACGTGTTGGTGCGCTCGCTCGAGTGCTTCGGCTGCGACTTCGCGCAGGCCTACGGGCTCACCGAGACGAGCGGCGCGGCCGTGATCCTTCCTCCGGCCGATCACGATCCGAACGGACCCAACCGTCACCGCTTGCGAGCCGCTGGCATCGCGCTTCCCGGCGTGGAGATCCGTGTCGTCGACGACGACGGCAACGACGTACCGACGGGCGAGATCGGCGAGGTGTGGATCAAGTCGCCGGCGAACATGGTCGGCTACTGGAACATGCCCGAGGCGACCGCAGCCGCGCTCACCAACGACAACTGGTTCAAGTCCGGAGATGCCGGTTACCTCGACGAAGACGGCTACGTGTACATCGCCGACCGCGTGAAGGACATGGTCATCTCGGGCGGCGAGAACATCTATCCCGCCGAGGTCGAGAGCGTCCTGATGTCACACCCGGCCGTGGCGGACGCTGCCGTGATCGGCGTTCCCGACGAGAAGTGGGGCGAGTCAGTGAAGGCGATCGTGGTGCGCGCGCCCGACGCCGAAGCGAACGAGACCGACATCATCTCGTTCTGCCGCGACCGGCTCGCGCACTACAAGTGCCCGACCTCGGTCGACTGGATCGACATGCTCCCGCGCAACCCGTCAGGGAAGATCCTCAAGCGCGAGCTGCGCGAGCCCTACTGGAAAGGTCGCGACAAACAAGTGTCGTGATCACGCACCTCTTTGCCCGGGCGCAACGGGCTTCGCCCGGCGCCGGGGCAGAGTTTGCAAGACCTACTTGTTCGTGAACTTGGCTTCACGTTTCTCGGCAAAGGCCGCGACCCCTTCCAGAGCGTCGTGGCGTCGACCGGCGCTCAAGAGCTCGGCTTCTTCTCGTTCGAGCTGGTCATGGAGTGAAGCACCGATTGCATCGCGGAGCAGGCGCTTCGACACTCCGTAGGACTTGGTTGGGCCGGTGGCCAGCTGCATCGCCAACGTCTCGGCCTCTTGTGTGACGGCGGCGTCAGCAACCACCTTGGTCACCAATCCCCACTCGCAGGCTTCCTGCGCGCTCAGCGCGCGGTTCGTGAGCGACAGCTCGACGGCGCGACGCAGACCGATCACGCGCGGGAGGAACCAGGTGGAGCCGCCGTCGGGCGTCAGCCCGATCGCGGTATATGCCATCACGAACTTGGTCGATTCCGCCGCGACCACCAGATCCGAGAGCGCGACCAGCGAGAGTCCGGCGCCAGCCGCACTCCCCTGCACGGCAGCAACGATCGGTGCGTCGAGGCGTGCGAACGATTCGATGGCTTCGTGCAGACGGGCGACGATCTCCGAAAGCCCCTCGGACAGCTCGCCTTCGGACGCGAACGCCTTCACGTCACCACCGCCGCAGAAGCGATTGCCGCGCCCGGTGAAGAGCACGGCCCGCACGGTGTCCGACTCCTCGAGATCACGCGCCTTTTCGGCCAGCGCCCGGGCGAGGTCGAGGTTGATCGAGTTGGCCGCGTCGGGGCGGTTGAGCGTCAACCGGGCGAGGCCACTCGCGTCGATGTCCAGCAGGACGGGTCCTTCGGTCACGCCATCTCCTGTGTTCAGTACCCCTCGGTCAGTGCGGAAGCTCGTTCCATGGACGGTCGGCGTCAGTACGGGGCTCCACGGGCAATCCGAGCACACGCTCGCCGACGATGTTGCGCTGGATCTCGTCGGTGCCACCGCGGATCGAGATCGACGGTGCGGTGAGGAACAACGTCGACCACTCACCCTCATCGAGCGAGCCCGCGGCGCCGAGCAGTCCGAGCGCAGTGCGTGCGGTCTCCTTGAAGAGCTCGCCACCGCGAAGCTTGGCCCCTGATCCCTCGGGTCCGGGCGTGCCGGCCTTCGCCGCATCGCGGGCGCGTCGAGTGGTGAGCCGATTCACCTCGGACATCACGTGCACGGATGTCACGCGATCCCGCGCGACGGGGTCAACCGCTCGATCCCGACACAGCTCGAGCAGTCGCTCCGCGGGCGATCCCATGCCGGTGCCGGCGGCTCCCACCGCACCTCGCTCGTTCGCAAGCGCGGTGCGTGTGACGTTCCATCCGGCGCCAACGTCACCGATCCGGTCTGAGTCGCTCACCGCCGCGTCCTCGAGGAACACCTCGCTGAAGTGCGCGTCGCCGTTCATCTGGCGCAATGGGCGGATGTCGACGCCCGGCGCCTGCATGTCGATCGCGAATGCAGTGATGCCTGAGTGCTTCGGCACCGTCGGATCCGTGCGGGCGAGCAAGAAACCCCATTTCGCGTAGTGGGCACGACTGCTCCACACCTTCTGGCCGGTGACACGCCAGATGTCGCCGTCACGTTCGGCGCGGGTTGCGAGGCCCGCGAGATCGGAGCCCGCGCCGGGCTCGGAGAACAGCTGACACCAGATCTCCGCGCCCGATCGGATCGCGGGCAACCACCGACTCTGTTGCTCCTTGCTCGCGCATGTGAGCAGCGTGGGACCGACCACGCCGATCCCCACGAGGAAGGGATACAGGTCGGGTTGCTCGAAGCGCGCGAGCTCGCGCGCGACGACTGCGGCCTCCTCGGGATTCGCATCGCGGCCGCCGTACTCGAGCGGCCACGTAGGAACCGCCCACCCGCCGTCAGCCAAGGCCACGAGGTACGCGCGACCCGCGTCGAGATCGTCGCGCCCCGCGCCAAGGACGGTGACGGGTTCGCGTGCGTCTCGTGGTCGCAGCAACGCCGCAAGGGCAGCGCGCGTCTCGTCCACCGTGGTCACGCCGTGATGCTACGGCTCACTGCGACTGAACGGCCTTGAGCACATCGAGGCGCGCGGCGCGGCGCGCCGGACCCCAGCCGGCAAGCCAGCCCGCGGCGATCGCCAACACGATCAGGATGACAAGCGCGCTGATCGACAGCGCGAACGTGATCCCCTCACTTTCAAGCGCGGCAACGAGGGCGCGACCGAACACGAGCCCGAGCACGATCCCCAGCAACGAACCGAACACCGAGATGATGATCGACTCGTAGCGGATCATCCGCCGCACCTGCTTGCGCTCCATGCCGACAGCCCGCAGCAACCCGATCTCGCGCGTGCGCTCGAAGATGGAGAGCGCCAGCGTGTTGGCCACGCCCAGGATGGCGATGAGCACGGCGAAGAAGAGCAGCACATTGATCAGGTTCAGGAACTGACCGATCTGATCCTGCTGCGCTTCGATGAAGTCGCTCTGATCCTCGGACTCGACGCTCGGGAACGGCTCGAGAGCTTGGTTCGCCGCACGCAACGCCTGGCGCACTGGTGTGTCCTCGGGGAGCTTCACGAACGCGAAGACGTTCGCCTGATTGGTGAAGTTGGCTTCGAAATCGGGCAGTGCGAGGACGAGCTCGTTCCCGATGGCGTCCTTGTTCTCGAACATCCCTGCGATCGGGATCTCCTGCTCCCCGGTCGCAGCGAACTCGACCGTCACGACACCGGCCTTCCGCTGCGCGGCCGGGAGCTCGGCATAGGCGTCCTCGAAGAAGAGGAACCCGCCCTCCTGGCGGAACCTCGTCAGCGCATCCCCGCGAGGAGTGATGTCGAGGTTCTGCCCGAGGTTCGGACTGATGCCGAGGAGTGCCTCGGTCTCGCCCGCGATCTGCGCGTTGCCGAACCGGAACTCCGTGACCGCCGCGCCGGGGATCGCTTCGCGAACGGCGTCCGCAGCGCGTGGACTCCAGGGGATGAAGTTCTTGCTGCTGAGCACGACCTCCGACTGCACGTCGTTCGCGAAGATGTCTTTGAACGTCGACCTGATCGACGCGCCGATGATCGCAACCAGTGTGAGCAGCGCGATGCCGATCATCAACGCGGCGGCAGTGGTCGCAGTGCGGCGAGGGTTCCTGGTCGCGTTCTCGCGCGCCAGGCGACCGGATACGCCTCGCACGCGCGCGGGCAGCCAACCGACAAGGTTGGACACGGGGCGCGCGACCAGCGGGCTGAGCATCGCGACACCGATGAACACCACCGCGCACGAAAGGCCTACGAGCGAAGCCGCACCGCCCGGGAAGCTCTCAACATCGGCGAAGAGACCCAGCGCGAGGGCGATGACGCCGATCCCGGTGAGCATCGCGCCAACCCGATACCGGCGGGCACCCGAGCTCACGCCAGCCGCGTCCATCTGCATCGCGACGACCGGAGGAGTTGCCGCGGCGCGCCGCGCGGGCGAGATCGCCGACACCACCGTCACCAACGTGCCCACGATGACCGACACGATCACGGTTCGGGCGAGGATCACCGTGTTGCCCGACGGAAGGCGGACGTCGAACGCTTTCATCATCTCTTGGAGGCCAATCGCGACCCCGACGCCCAGCACGAGCCCGAGCACGGATGAGATGAGCCCGACCACGACTGCTTCGATCGCCACCGAACCCATCACCTGCCGGCCGGACGCGCCGAGACCGCGCAGCAATCCGAGCTCGTGGGTACGTTGGGCCACGATGATCGAGAACGTGTTGTAGATGATGAACGCACCAACGAAGAGGGCGATCATCGCGAACACCAACAGGAAGATGTTGAAGAACTGAAGGTTCTGCTTGATCTCGTCGGACTGATCGTCGGCCAGCTGCACGCCGGTCAGCGCCTCGACGTTCTCAATTCCCGCATCCTCCAGCGCGTCCCGAACTCGAGAGCGCAGCTCGCGTTGTGAGACGCCCTCTTCCCCTTCGATCCGGATCTCGTCGAACTGTCCCTCGCGGTTCATCACCGTTTGGGCGGTCTCGGTGTCGAACGCAGCGAGCGTCGCCAGCCCGACGCTGCCCGTGGTGCCGAACTGGAAGATCCCCACGACACGAAAGATCGTCGGATCGAACTCGTTGAAGCTGATCTGCACCCGTGCGCCGCCACACTCCCCGTCATCGACGCAGCGCCGAACTTCGTCGAAGGTGATGCCCGCGTCCTCTGCGGTCACCTCGTCAAGCGCGACCTCTCGTCGCCCGTCCGGTGGCCGACCGACCTCGGGGCGACCGTCGCCACCGAAGGCATGGTTGAGCTGGCGGCGCGGCCCCCAGGTGACCCCCAGCTGCGGCGCCTGGCCGTGGATGATCTCTTCCTTGACCTTCCCGCTCTTGCCGAGCGGCGAGACCTTGGCTGGGTTGAACGCATCGCCGCCGACGAAGCCCGACGCGAAGCGAACGCCATCGATCTCCTCGACATCGTCCAACACGCTCGCGTCGATCGGCTCGCGCGAGATCATCGTGCCGGGGCCGCCAGCGGTCTCGCCGTCGAACGGCTCCGCCCCGCGTACGCCCACGTCGACCCCGCGGTAGACGTCAGAGAACAGGCCGTCGAACACGTTGCCGAGCGTGTCGGTGAGCACGAACGTGCCCGCCATGAACGCGACGCCGAGGACGACGGCGAGCGACGTGAGGACGAGTCGGAACTTCCTCGCGAGGAGGTTCTTGAACGTGACGCGCAGCATGCGAGGTGGCTCGGGTTAGGCCCCGAGGCCCTTCATCTTTTCGATGATCCCGTCGGCATCGCCGCCGACCAGCTCGTCGATGATCTTTCCGTCGGCAAGGAACACCACGCGGTCGGCGTACGCGGCGGACTTCGGATCGTGCGTGACCATCACGATCGTCTGACCGAGCTCGTCGACCGCGGTGCGCATGTATCCGAGGATCTCAGCGCTGGCCCGAGAGTCGAGGTTGCCGGTGGGTTCATCGGCGAAGACGATCTCGGGTTGGCTCATCAGCGCACGTCCCACCGCGACGCGCTGCTGCTGACCGCCGGACAGCTCACTCGGCTTGTGCGACAGCCGGTCACGCAAGCCCAACGTGTCGATGACACGATCGAAGCGCTCGGGATCTGCTTTGTGGCCGGCGAGCGCGAGCGGGAGGGTGAGGTTCTCTTCGGCGGTCAGCGTGGGGATGAGGTTGTAGGCCTGGAACACGAAGCCGATGCGATCACGACGGATGAGCGTGAGCTTCTTCTCCGAGCTCGCGCTGATCTCGACGTCACCGAGGAAGATCTGACCGGTGGTGACGCGGTCGAGACCCGCGAGGCAATGCAGCAACGTCGACTTCCCCGAGCCCGACGGTCCCATGATCGCGGTGTAGCGGAGCCGCTCGAACTCGACGTCAATGTGGTCGAGCGCGCGCACCGCGGCTTCGCCGCTGCCATAGATCTTTGATGCATCGACCGCGCGCGCCGCGGTGCCAGTGTTCGTCGCTTGCTCGGGTGCAGCCGTCACGAGCTGTTCTCCTCATGTCGAGCGGTTGCTCGACCCCGACTCCATTGTCGGCGCCGCAGGCGGCACCTAGTGCTCCGGCGGTCGGCAAAGCCGCCGCCTGCGCGCCAGCAGACGAACGTTAGGCGGCGATCCGGGGCGGTCCCGAAATCGCGGCGTACTTCGATTCGTCAACGGTTGAGTTGCGACCGAGCCAGAGGAACCAGCCCAGCCCGGCGAGGAAGGCCACCACGCTCACCCATGCGTTGACCCTGAAGCCGAGGATGAGGTTGGCGTCGTCGATGCGCAGGTGCTCGAGGAAGAACCGACCGAACGTGTACCCCATCACGTAGAGCGCACTCAGCTGGCCACGCTTGAGCTGCACCCGTCGCTCGATCCGTACGAGCATCGCGATGAGCACGAGGACGTAGAGCGACTCGTACAGGAACGTCGGGTGGAACGTTGGCTTTTTGTCGAAGCCTGCCGGGCGGTTCTCGGGATCGATCTCGAGTCCCCACGGGAGGTCGGTGGGCTCGCCGAACAGCTCCTGGTTGAACCAGTTCCCCCACCGGCCGATCGCCTGAGCGATGGCCAAGCCAGGAACGATTGCGTCCATCAACCCGAGCGAGTCATGACCCTTGATACGACACATCACGATCAAGCCGATCATCCCGCCGAGGACGACGCCCCAGATCGACAACCCGCCTTCCCAGACTTCGAAGACGCGCAACCAGTCACCTTCGAACAGCTGGTAGTCCGTGATCACGTGGTACAGGCGGGCGCCGATCAACCCGCAGATGACCATGAGAACGAGAACACTCTGGAACTCGCGCGGGTCGTGACCCCAACGCTTCCAACGCCGTTCCGCGATGATCGACGCGACGATCACCCCGATCGCGAGCAGCACGCCATACACGTGGAGCGAGATCCCGATGTCGATGACGCCATCGGACGGGCTCGGAATCGACGCGATCAACGGCACTGATTGAGGCTACCGACTGGGTAAATCTGCTGGTAAAGATCTGCATTGTCACGGCGCTGCGCTCCAGATTCGAGCGATCAGCGGCCGATACTTGGCTGATGAGGCGGCGTCGCTCGTTGCTCGCGTTGACGGTGTCGCTCGCAGCGCTGGCTGCCGCATGTGTGCCACCCCCACCGCCGTCGAACCCGCCACCATCGGTTCCGCCTCCAGGCGCGGGTACCGGCGATCAGAACGGATTAATCGGCACGTGTCCGGTGTTCCCTTCCGACAACGCCTGGAACTCCGACATCTCGACCGCGGCACCGCACCCGAACAGCACCAACTTCATCAACCAGATCCTCGCTGACGGCGGCGACTTCCTCCACGCCGACTTCGGTGGCGACGGCGCGTACGGCATCCCCTACATCACGGTGCCGGGTACTGAGCCGGACGTGCCGATCAACTTCACTGACTGGCCCGACGAGAGCGATCCAGGTCCGTACCCGATTCCGTTGGGCGCGCCGATCGAAGGCGGCAGCGATCGACACGTGCTCGCGATCGACCGTGACGACTGCATGCTGTACGAGATGTACAACTCGTGGCCGCGCGCCGATCACTGGGACGCGAGCAACGGCGCCGTGTGGGATCTCGAGTCGAACGCATTGCGGCCCGAGACCTGGACGTCGGCCGATGCGGCAGGACTGCCGATCTTCGCCGGCCTGGCGCGCTACGACGAGGTTGCCGCGGGCGAGATCAACCACGCGCTGCGCGTCACGTTCAGCCAGACCTTCAATGGCTACATCCATCCCGCGACGCACGAGGCGTCGTCCTCCAACCACCCGAACCGTCCGCCGATGGGGCTTCGACTGCGCCTTTCAGCGAGCTACGACATCACCGGCTTCACCGGCCAGGCCCGAGTGATCCTCGAAGCGCTCAAGAAGTACGGCCTGATCGTCGCCGACAACGGATCGAACTGGTTCATCACCGGCGCCGCCGACTCGCGGTGGGACGACGACGACCTCAACCAGCTGAAGACCGTTCCCGGCTCGGCGTTCGAGGTCGTGAACACCGGACCGACCACCCCCGGCTGACACCGCGGTACGTTGCCGCGATGCGCCTGGGCGCGTCGCTGCGAACTGCATACGCGCCGATGGATGCGCGCGCCGGTGCGCAGGCTGTGATCGAACGGGCCATCGCGGCCCGTGACGCGGGGCTCGACTCGCTCTTCATTGGTGACCACCACGCGACCGGCCCGTTCCCCTACTACCAGAACGTGCCGATGATGGGACGGCTGCTCGCAGAATGGGACGACCGACCCGCGGGCGTACTGATGCTGCTCCCTCTGTGGCCGCCGGTCCTCGCGGCCGAGCAGCTCGGCACGTTGGCGTCGATCGCGAAGGGCCGGTTCATCCTCCAGTGCGCGCTCGGCGCGGGTGAGCACCAGTTCGGCGCAATGGGCCAGACGGAGCGCACGCGCCCATCACGGTTCGAGGCCGGACTCGACATCATCCGCCGCCTGCTCGCGGGCGAAAAGGTGAACATGGACGAGCCGTACCAGGTGCGCGAAGCGCGCATCGCACCGATCCCACCGGAACCGCTCGAGGTGTGGATCGGCGCGAGCGCAGACAAGGCAATCGATCGGGCGGCGCGCATGGGTGATGGCTGGATGGCCGACGCGGGCGTTACCCCGGATGAAGCTCGTGACCAAGCCGAGAAGTACCGCGCCGCGTGTGAGCGTCACGGTCGCACGCCGACCGCGCTCGCCATCCGGCGAGACGTGCACGTGGGCGCAGACGATGCCGACGCGGCGCGAGTCGCGGAACCGGTGATCGAAGCCGGCTATCGCGGCTTCCGATCAGAAGCCGTCACGTACGGCAGCGCGCAGACCGTGGCCGAGCGTTTCGCCGCGTATGCGGAGATGGGATACACCGACGTGATCGTGCGCCATCTCGCCGACGATCAGAGTGAAGTGCTGGGCTCACTCGAACGACTTGCCGAGGTGCACGAGCTCCTACGCGATGCCTGAGTCGGTCTGGGACTATCCGCGCCCGCCGCGCCTCGAACCGACCGAGAGACACTTGAAGGTCGTGCTCGGCGGCGAGGTCGTTGCCGAGACGAGGCGGGCGTACCGCGTGCTCGAGACGAGCCACCCGCCGAACTACTACTTCCCGCCCGCCGACGTGAAGGAAGGCGTGCTGAGTCGCAGCAAGGGCTCGTCGTTCTGCGAGTTCAAGGGGCGCGCGCACTACTTCGACGTGCGCGGTGGTGATCGCACCACGACCGACGGCGCCTGGGGCTACGACACACCGAGTCACGCGTTCGAGGCAATCAAGGGCTACGTGTGCTTCTACGCGAGCCGCATGGACGAGTGCTACGTCGACGACGAGCTCGTCACCCCGCAACCCGGCGACTTCTACGGCGGCTGGATCACCACCGACATCCAAGGCCCGTTCAAAGGCGGTCCCGGCACCCGCGGTTGGTGATCTCCCAGGGCTTTTCGGCACGTTGCTTGTTCCATAGCAACGACCAGCGGGCCGATTTCCCCGCGCGGTCACTTGAGGAGGCGGGACATCCTTCTGTCCGCGAGGAGCTTGCCACCCGTTTGGCACTTGGGGCAGTAGACGACTTCGTGGGATTCGTACGACACGCGCTTGAGGTCTTCGCCACATCTCGGACACGAGGTGTCATAACGGCCGTGCACCTCGAAGTTGGTGCCGAGCTTTCCTTCTGACAAGCCGCCGGTGCGCGCGCGTTCCTTCTCCAATCCGTCCGCGAGCACCGCGTGGACGGCGTCGAGCAATCGTCGGCGTTCGTCGGCGTTGAGCTGCGGCAGCGTCGCGTAGGGCGACAGCTGCGCGCGCCACAAAGCGTCGTCGGAGTAGCCGCGGCCGATGCCAGCCACTGTGCGCTGGTCGCGCAACCAGGTGTGGACCCGTCGCTTGTCGTCGCCCTTCAGGACGAACTCCTCGAACTCAGCTGAGTCGGGCTCCGGACCGAGCTTCACGAGCGGGCCGTCGTCGCCGGCGCCCAGCACCCACCACCCGGCCTTGCGATCGGTGCCGTGCTCACGCACGAGCACCGCGGGTCCGTCGACGAAGCGCCACCGAACTACCGCGCCTCTCGGCTTGGTCTTCTTCGGCGTGCCCTCGATGTCGACGCGTCCGGCCTGCGACAGGTGCAGCAGCACACGCAACCCGTCGCCCCACTCCATCACCGCGTACTTGCCGCGCCGACCAACCGATTCGAGCGTGCGTCCGATGAGCTCATCAGGCGCGGGGATGACGGTCTTGAGTGCGGTGAAGCCGAGGGGTTCGTATCCCTCGAGCGCGTGTCCTCCGACCGCGTCAGCTAGGCGCTCAGCCAGCGCCTGCATCTGTGGCAGCTCCGGCATTGCGCCCTCCCTGTCGCCTTCGCATGCTGCGGCTCCGCCTGCGTTCGGGAGGCGGAGCCACACCGAACGCCTAAGTTTGCCGCGCGATCGCGAAGGTCTCGCCGTCGGGTTGGAGCGAGTCGACCTTCGCCGCGGCGCGTGCCTCGTCGCGAATCGCTGTCGCCGAACCCTTCGGCATGATGCGCGTGCAGATCAAGCCGATGACGGCCACGCCGACTGCGACCCAGAACGTGCGGTTGAGCGCGCCCGAGAACGCCTCGCTCACGATGCGCTCGGTCTCGCGCGGAAGCTCGACGGTGGTGTCGCTCGGCGTCAAGAGGCTGGACGTGTCGAAGGCTCCCTTACCAAACGCATCCTCGAGCCGACTGGTGACGTTCGTGAGCATCACCGATGCAGCAATCGCGATCCCGATCGCGCCTCCGAGCTGACGCGTGAAGTTGATGAGACCGGTTGACACGCCCATCTGCTCGACCGTCACCGAGTTCTGTGCGGCCAGTGCCGTCGACATGAACACCAGACCCATGCCGGCACCCAGCAGGGCGAGGTAGCAGCTCAACACGAGCTGCGAGGAGTCCACTTCGAGGCGGGTGAGCATGAAGGTCCCAATCACCACACCAGTCGCGCCGATGCGCAGGATGATCCGGAACCCATACCGAAGTACGAGCCGCGCACCGACCCCAGAAGCGAGCACCATGCCGAGTGACAACGGGATCAGGATGCGGCCGGCGCCGGTGGCCGATTCGTGCAGCACGGTTCGTCCGTAGAGCGGCATGAACGACAACACCCCGAACATCGACATGCCGAGGAACATCGTCACCACGGCCGACGCGCACAGAGCTCGGACCTTGAACAACGAGAACGGGATCAGCGGTTCGGGTGCGCGCAGCTCAGCAACGATGAAGAGGACGAACAGCGCGGCCGACGCCGCGAACGCGCCAACCACCTCGAGCGATCCCCACGGGTACTCGCGGCCACCGGACTCCAGCGCGAACACAAGCGCGCCGCTCCAACCGAGCAGCGTCGCAACGCCGGGCCAGTCGAAGCGATGTCGCCGCTTGCGTTCGAGTGGCTCGACCATCACGAACGCGACGAGCGCGATCGCGATCGCTCCGACCGGCAGGTTCACGTAGAAGACCCAGCGCCACGAGAGGTTGTCGGTGATGAAGCCGCCGAGGAACGGTCCGAGCACGGAAGCGATCGCGAACACCCCCGCGTACACGGCGGAGACCTTCGCCCGTTGCTCCATCGTGTAGAGGTCGGCGCTGATCGTCTGGGCGACCGGCAGGATGCAACCCGCGCCGAGCCCTTGCAGTGCGCGAAAGAGCACGAGCTCAGTCATCGATTCGGAGACCCCGCTCAACGCGGAGCCGACGAGGAAGATCATCAGGCCGGTCAAGAAGATCGGCTTGCGCCCGAACATGTCAGCGAGTCGACCCCACAGCGGGATCGTGGCGATCTCCGCGAGCAAGAACCCCGAGAACACCCACGCGTAGGAGTCGATGCCTTGGAGGTCGCCGACGATCGTGGGCATCGCGGTCGACACGATCGTGCCGTCGATCGAGGCGAGGAACATCGCCGAGATCACGGCCGCCGTGGTGAGGATGACCCGCTTGCGCGAGAGGCGCGTCGCGTAGTCCGTCACCGCGTGCACGCCCGACGCATAGCGAGCGGCCGCGTTGGGTTGAGGGTTCATCGACGTCGGTTCCTACCAGGCGCCTTCTCCCCCATGCGCCCCAGGATGACCTTTCGGCGCTCCTGGAGGTCAGCGAACGTCAACCGCTCGACATCGGCCGGCACCAGGAAGCTCGCCTTGATCGCGTCCGGGTCAGGCGGACGCATGGCCGCCTCGCCGATCTCGCGCATCAGCCGCTCGCCGTGGGTGGTGAGGAAGTACTGGTGGATGTGCACGATCTCAGCGATGAGGTCGAGGTCGGGGGCGAGCGTCGCCGTCGCGGCGTTGAGGTACATGAGGTCCTTCACGAAGAGCATGAGCTCCTTGGGCGCCCGGGTGCCGTAGCCCAGGAGCTTCTTCATCAGGTCCTCGAGCGAGGAGACCAGCTCGTCCGCCGACATCTGCGTCGGGTCCTTCACGGGTTGGTCGAGCTCCAGGTCGTGGAGCACTTCGTCGAGGTCGGTGTCGATCGGGAACGCGCCGAGGTCGCGCAACGCGGCGAGCTGGCTCAGCATGTCACCGGACGTGCCCGACAGCAGCAGGCGGAGGAAGGCGAGCCGCTGCGTCTCGGTGAGGCGCCCGGTGATCCCGAAGTCGAAGAGCACGGTGCGACCGGTCTCTTCCACGAGGAGGTTGCCACCGTGCAGGTCACCGTGGAAGACGCCGTGGATCATCGCTCCTTCGAGGCAGGCGATGAGCCCCGCGCGCAGCACCGCAGTGGTGTCGACGGCCGCAGCATGCATCGCGGCCACGTCGTCGAACGCGAAGCCGCGCATCCGCTCCATCACGAGCACGCGTCGGGTGACGAGCGTCGGGTGAGGCCGGGGCACGACCATCGTGCGTTGCTGGGTTGCCGCGAAGACTCGCGCCAGATCGAGCATGTTCTCGGCCTCGAGCCGAAAGTCGAGCTCCTCGGTGACCTGCTCCGCGAACAGCTCGACGAGCGCCGGTGGGTTCGCAAGCGCGGCCACGGGGATCCGACCGACGAGGTGCGGCCCGATCCACGCCAGCGCGCGCAGGTCGGCGCGCACGAGGGCGCCGACCCTCGGCCGTTGCACCTTGACGACCACGTCCTCACCGGTGAGCAGGCGCGCCCCGTGCACCTGCGCGATCGACGCGGCGGCAATCGGGACCTCGTCGAACGAGGCGAACACCTCGTGGAGCGGCCCTCCGAGCTCCTCCTCCACCACCGCTCGGATGTCACGGAAGCGTTCGGGCGGCACCTGGTCGCGCAGTCGCTTGAACTCCCGGACCAGCTCGTCGGGGAACAGTCCTTCGAAGGCAGACACGATCTGCCCGAGCTTCACGTATGTCGAGCCCAGGCGCTCGAAGGCCAGCCGCAATCGCCGGGACACGCCGGCGCGCGAGCGCGGGGTGCCGCGCTCCCGGAAGCGCCACACGACCAGCGCGCGGGCCAGCGCCGCGACGACGCGCACGATGCGCCCGACCGGCGGCCGGCGCCGGCGCCGCAACAACGCGGCGGCTTCCTCGGCCACCGAGGCGCGCACCGACGCCAACCCGTCGGACCACGCCAGCTCGTCGGGGTCGACGACCCAGGGCCCGGTGTCCGTGAAGGCGAACTCGGTCACGTCGCGGGTGCGCGATTCCATCGGGTTCACCGTACGAGAGAGGGTCGGTGAACGCCTCGCACGGGGCGCCGACGCCGACGGGGTGGCAAGCCGCTAGCTGGCAGCCTCGAGCATCTGTCGCTGGAAGCGAGCGCGTTGCTCGTCGGTGATCCCGAGCCCGTTCTTGAGGTAGGCGTCGATCGATCCGTACTTCTTCTTCATGGCCGCGAACGCGGCCTGCAGGTACTCAGGTCGAACCTCGAGCAGCGCCTGGATCACCTCGACCTCGCTCGGGTCGAGCAGCGCCCGCAGCGACACCAGCGTGCGTTCGTTCTCCTCCGCCCGGTAGTCGTTCGACAGGAGGTAGTCCTGCATCACCGTCTTCTGCGGCACACCGAGCGTGAGCAGCACGAGTGCCGCAGCCAGCCCGGCCCGATCCTTGCCAGCCGAGCAGTGCAGGATCGCCGGCTGAGCGCGCGGGTCCGTCACGCGCGTCATCATGGTGCTCAGCTCGTCGGAGAAGTCGGTCACGAACTTCCGATTCCCCTCGATGAGGAGCTCACCAGGCTTGCCGAGGTCCGACACGTCGCCGGCGAGCACCGCTTCGCGGATCGCCACCGGATCGACCGAATCGTCGACGAGCGGGATGTTCACCGCCTCGACGCCGGCAGGCAGCCGATCGGGCTCGATCGTGATCTCCGAGGGCGCACGCAGGTCGCACACAAGCTTGATGCCCAGCCCCTCGAGGTACGCGAGGTCGGCATCGGTGAGGGCGTCGAGTGATCCCGATCGGTAGATGCGCCCCCACTTGACGGTGCGGCCGTCGCTGGTCTTGTAGCCGCCGAGGTCGCGGAAGTTGGGGTCACCCTCGAGCGGCAACCGGCGTTCGGCGACGATCGTCCGGTCGCCTCCGCGGCTGACCAGCGCGAAGTACACGCGCGAGCCTGGGCTCGGGTCCTGGACGACAACCTCGCGCGTGGTCTGCTCGACCTCGTCGAGGAGTGGGGTGGTGGCGTCCGACGGCTGGTCGCCCCAGCGCACCGCGGTGACGGCTCGTCCCGGAGGTGCGCTCCACGAGATCGTGAGCTGGTCGGGAGCGGTGCGCTCGACGGTCGCGTCGATGCTCGACGTCGTGGCGCGGGTGCTGGCGGCCGGGGCCGCGATGGTCCCCACGCTGCCGAACCCGACCGTCAGCACGGCGAGCATCGCGATCCGGTGTCGCATGGATCCGACGCGCGCCCTCATGCCCACGTTCCCACCCGATCGCCGGTCTGGCCCCGCGAAATTCCAAGCGCGGATCGTCACCGTAGCGCGTCGAACCCGTCGACGTGTCAGCCGCCGCCACAGAGCCGGTCACCGCGCGGGCCCTCCCAGGTGGTGCGGTACGAGCGCGGGGAGGAGCGCGCTCAGGACGCGGGCGTGCCCCCGTCCAAGGGGGGGTCGGACGGGGGCACGCTCGGGCGGGCCAGGGGTGGCCTCGCCACCTCTCAACACCGTGAGGTCGCTCCGCCTTCCCGGTGGCGCGACCTCCGGCGTCAGGTCAGCGTCCGCAGACCGGCCAGGCCGACCACGACTTGCCGCGCGAGAGCCAGAGGTCGCGGGCCGCCGCGGCGTTCTGGACGGGGTCGAGGAAGTCGCCGCCGTACTGGTGGATCGCCACGATGTGCGGGCCGAGCTGGAAGAGGCCCTGGTAGAACTCGCCGGCCCCGGCGGTGGGCACCCATCCGGACTCGCACTTGGCGACCTGGAGGGCCCGGCCGGTCGCGTCGTACGGACCGAACGCCTCGTTGATGGCCGTGAAGACCTCGAGGGACGGACCGGGCGGGGCCGCCGAGCGACCGGGGCCGCATCCGGCGACGAGGAGCAGGGCAAGGACGACGAGGGCACGGCGATGCCATCTCATGGAGGTTGCTGCTCCTGGGGGCTGGGGGGCTGGGGGGCTGGGCTGGGGTTGCCCCTGCTCCGAGCGAGGCCGCGCGACGCGAGGCAGCCATTCGAAGAAGGGGATGATCACCGCGAACCGGGAGAAATCAGGCAGAACGGGCGACCAAGGGCCAGGGTAGCGGGCCCTTGGGCCACCGATGGGGCTCTGGTGGCCCGATGTGCACCATGTCACACTGGCCAGCGCCCTTGTCCCACAAGGGGTGTGGGGGATTTCTTCCGTCGAGCCCGAACTTTTCCCAGATCGGGAGCGATCGGAACGACGCTCGTCCCGGCGGGACCGGGGTGCTCAGCCCTGGTCGGCCAGGACCGCCATCGCCGCGTTGCGACCGTTGATCGCCATCACCGAGCCCCCCGGGTGGGTCGCCGCACCGCAGAGGTAGACGCCGGGCAGGGGGGTGCGGGGGCCGAAGCGCCGGTCCCACATCTGCTCCGGGAGGCACTCGCCCTGGAAGATGTGCCCGCCGGTCAACCCGATCTGCTCCTCGACGTCCGGCGGCCCGAGCACTTGACGCTCGACGATGCAGTCGGCGACGTCGGGGGCGTACCGGGCGATCACCCCCAGCGTGGCGTCGGCGATCTCGTCGCGCCGCTCGTCCCAGGTGCCCGTCGCCAGCTCGTAGGGCGCGAACTGCGCGAACACGCTCATGGTGTGGTGCCCGGGCGGCGCGACCGACGGGTCGTACGGCGTCTGGAAGTAGAGCTCGCACCACGACGGCGCCGGCTCGCCCCGGCGCGCGGCATCGCACGCGGCCTGGGCGTCATCGATCGAGCAGCCGATGACGACCTGGGCCTTGAAGACTGTCGGATCGCCCTGCGCAGAAGGGAACGTCGGGAGCCGAGACAGCGCGCAGTTGAGCTTGACGACCGGGCTGGTCGTGCGCCAGCCGGCGACCCGACGGCGGAAGGACTCGTCGATGTCGCCTTCGACGAGCGCCGTCGTCCGCACCGGATCGGCGTTGCTCACGACGACCGGCGCGCGGACGAGCTCCCCGGACTCGAGCACGACGCCTTCGCCCGGCCGGATGGCCGCTACCCGCACCCCGGCGGCGATCACTGCGCCCTCGTCGCGCGCTGCGTCGGCCAGACAGAAGGACACGCGTCCCATCCCACCCTCGACGTAGCTCCATCCACCGATCAGCCCCAGGCTGTGGTGCGCGTGGATCCACGCGGTTCCCGGGTCGCGCGGTCCGGCGAACGTGCCGATGAGTCCTTCGACGTGCAATGCCGACCGGATGCGCTCATCCTTCACGTGCCGCTCGACGACGTCGGCGATCGGCGCCTCGAGCACGACCTCGAGCGCCTCGGTGTCGTCACCGAACACCTCCTCGAGCGCGGCGCGGTCGGGCGCGGCGCCGACCCACGTGTCGCCGCGCGGACCGCGCCGCAGCGTCTCGCGGATGCGCTCGAACAATGCGTCGTACGCGAAGTAGCCGTCGACGTCGCTCGGTGAGAGTGCGTCGATGGATTGAAGAGTCTTCGCCTCGTCCTTCCACTGGAACAGCGCGGTTCCATCGTCGAATGGGGTCCATTGCGTGGGATCAGCGACGAAAGTTCGGTAGCCGCGCCGCGCGAGGTCGAGCTCCTCGATGACGAGCGGGTGCAGCAGGCCGACGAGGTAGGCACACGGGCTCATCACGAACCGCGGGTCCTCGAACGGTTGCTCGAGGGTGCACGCACCGCCGAGCTGATCACGTCGTTCGAGCACGAGCACCTGCTTGCCCGCCCGGGCGAGGTACGCCGCCGCCGTAAGGCCGTTGTGCCCACCACCGACCACCACCACATCCCAGGTGCGCGCGGCGAGATCGGCAACCGGAGCCGGGAGCCCAATCTTCCCCATGACTTCGTAGGTCGTCACGAGCCCGGCTGCTCCCGTCCGAGGTACGCGTGGGCGATGAGCCCGACGAAGTGGTGGACGGCGTCCTCTCGTTCCACGATCGGTCCGGGACGGTGCGCACCCGAGGCGAGCCCTCGCTGCACCGACTCGCACGCGTCCCAATCCTGCTCGTTGATCGTGTCCCACAACTCGACTGCTTCATCGATCTCCGCGTCGGGCTCTGCGAGCCACTCGCACTCGATGCGGGTCGCGCCCGGTGCAATGGGCTCGAGCCGGTGGGTGAGCACGTAGTCGGGATGCGCGCTGATGAGAAGGTTCGGAAGCACCGCGAAGTAGGCGACCCGCCGCCGTGTGTGCTCGTCGAGGCCAGGGTGTGGCGGCCCGACGCGCGTCCCGCTCATCGACATGGTCTCCACCCCGTCGCGGAGGTCCATCCACCCTCCGACCCAGCCGTCACCCGGTGCGAGGTTGTCACCGCTGTCTGGTGGGCTGACGCGACAGAGCTCGGGATGGATGCGTGGACAGTGCAAGCACTCCTGGTAGTTCTCGTGGAGCACCTTCCAGTTCGCGTCCACGACGTAGTCACGACGCGCAACGGTGGTGAGGCGCGCGGGGTCGTACGGAGCCAGCACATCGGTCAGGGACCGGAGCCGATCGTGCAGCGGCGGGGCGACGCCGCGCTCGCTCACGAACAGCCAGCCCAACCACTCAGCGACGGGCAGCGCGCCGAGCGCGCAGTCGGCAGCGTCGCGCACCGCACCGCCGGTTGCGCGCTCGAGGCTTCCGTCCAGCCCATATGTCCACCCGTGGTACGGACAGCGGATGTGTGCTCGTTGCGCGTGCTCACCGACCGACAAGAGCTCGTGCCCACGATGGCGGCACACGTTGGCGAACGCGCGCAGGTCAGCGCCGGCGCGCACGATCAGCGCGCTGCCCACTCCCAGCGCCACGGCCCGTTGCGCGTGCTGCACGGGGCCGGGCTCACGACCGATGCACACCCATTCCCCGGCGAAGAGGTGCTCGCGCTCCCACGCCAGCACGTCCGTATCCGTGTAGGCCGCGGACGGCAGCATCCGCGCCTCGCCCAGTGGGGCGAGCGCCCGCTCGACATCGGCCTCGGGGAGTGGCGCAGTCGTCGAGGTCACAGCCGGCCGGACTCGAGCGTGCGCTTCAAGAACTCCGCGGTGCGCTCTTCCTTCGGTGAGGTGAAGATCTGCTGGGGTGGCCCTTCTTCGAGGATCTTGCCCTGGTGGAGGAAGCACACCTTGTTGGCGACATCACGGGCGAAGGCCATCTCGTGCGTCGCCACGATCATCGTCATGCCTTCCTGCGCGAGATCCTTCATCATCAGGAGCACCTCGTTCACGAGCTCGGGATCGAGCGCGCTCGTGATCTCGTCGAACAGCATGAGCTTCGGTTGCATCGCGAGCGCACGAACGATCGCCACTCGCTGCTGCTGACCACCCGAAAGGCTGTCGGGGTAGGCGCTTGCCTTGTCGGCCAACCCGATCCGCTCGAGCAATGGACGAGCTCGTTGCTCGGCTTCTTCCGTTGAGAGGTGCAGCACCTTGCGGGGGGCGAGCGTGACGTTGTGCATCACGGTCATGTGCGGGAACAGGTTGTACGACTGGAAGACGATGCCGACATCACGACGAAGCCGGTTGAGCTTGATGTCGTCTTGGATCACCGTGCGGCCCGCGACCGTCACGGTTCCCGAGCTGAGCGGTTCAAGGCCGTTCACACAGCGCAGCAAGGTTGACTTGCCTGATCCCGACGCACCGATCAGGCAGACCACTTCGTGGTCGGTGACGTCCAGATCGATGCCGTCGAGCACGGTCGTGAACCCGAAGCGCTTCACCAACCCGCGGATCTCGACCACGGGCGTCATGCCCGACCCCCACTCGCGCCGACAACGTCGGTGACCGCGGCCCCGACGCCGCCCCCTCGCAATCGACGCTGATCGCGTCGCACGAGATAGTCGGTGAACCGCGTCATCGGGATCGTGATGACCACGAAGCAGATGCCCAGACCCGTGACCGACGAAAGGTTGAAGTTGTTGTTGGCGTAGTTGCTCGCAGCCGCGAAGCCTTCGAAGATCCCGGCGATGTTGAGCAACGCCGTGTCCTTCTGGAGGCCGATGAAGTCGTTCATGAGTGGAGGGACCACCCGGCGAAGCGCCTGGGGCACGACGACGTAGCGCATCGCTTGGCCCCGGGAGAGACCCAGGCCTTGGGCCGCCGCACGTTGGCTCCAGTGCACGCTCTCGATGCCAGCTCGATACACCTCGGCGACATAGGCGCCGTACACGAGCACCAGCGCAAGGACGCCCAGCATCTCGACCTGGTCGAACCCGAGGAACGACGCGTCGGTGCCGGGCACGATCGGAAGTCGGCTGAGTGGCAGACCGAACACGACGAGGTAGATCGTGATGATGGCGGGAAGCCCACGAAAGATGTCGACGTACGCAACCGCGAGCCAGCGCAGCGGTGCCGCCGCCCGGCCCGGGAGCTCTCGCGTGACGGCGACCACGAGTCCCCAGACCAGGACGAGGACCTCGGCAACGACGAAGATCTTCACGTTCAACAAGAAGCCGTCGGTCACCAGGCCCGCGGAATCCCCGAGGTCGGGCAGCGAGAAGAAGATCTCCTGCACGTCCTCGAGGCCGGTCCACGCGGCCCAGACGCCCAGACCGCAGGCCAGCAACACGCTGAGCACGATTCCCGCGACGGCGACGCGTCGAGCCAAGCGAGCCAGCTGCTCGTCTTCATCTGGTCCGTCGCGGTCGACGATGTGAGTCTCGGCCCGACGCCCGAACCAGAGCGCGAACACACCGAGCGGGAAAGCGAGGACGAACACGAGGAGAAAGGTGTTGTTCGTGTCGGAGGCGCGGAGTGCGGCGACCAGACCGCCTGCGAGCGCGAGCGCCACCGATGCACCCGAGACGACCATGGCCGTCATGGCGCCCCGATCCCTCGCGGTGCGATCGGGCGAGGGCGCGGTGTCGCCGATGCCGTTCGCCATCACATCACCCCAACGCTCGTGCGCGCGATGTCAGACCCGAGGACGTGTGAGGGGTCCAGCGCTCGCCGGACCCCTCACGACATCCAGACCGCGGTGCGATCAGGGCTCGATGAACTTCACCGTGGACGGGTCGCCGCCCAAGTACTCGGCCGTGAGGTCGTTGAGGAACCCTTCGTCCTTGAGCGCACTGATCACGGCGTCGATGTCCGTGAGCAACGGGGAATCCTGGACGAGGATGCCACCGTATTCCTCACCGGTGGCGTATTGCGCGACGACCTTGAGCTTGCCGTTCGACGCCGCCGCTTGCTCGAGCACGATCGCAGTGTCCAACAGCACCGCATCGATCTGCTTCGCTCGCAGAGCTGCGAACAAGTCGACGGTCTGCTTGTAGGTGCGCACCTTCTTCTTCGGCTTCAGCACGTCCTTGAGGAAGAACTGAGCCGTCGTCGCGCGCTGCACACCCCACTGGAGCTTCTTGGCGTTCCTCTCGGTGACCTTGGTGCCCTTGAGTACGAGGACGCCCTGATCAGACGCGAAGTACGGGGTGGTGAAGTCGACGACCTCCCCGCGTTCCTCGGTGATGGTCACCTGCGACAACGCGATGTCGAACCCCGAGAGCTGGCCGGCCACGAGCGCGTCGAACGAGACATCCGACACCTCGATCCCGTCGTAGCCCAGTCGGTCGGCGATCTCGAGGGCCATGTCGTACTCGAAGCCCCCGTCGACATTGTCGGGTGTCTCACCGTTCCAGAAGCCCGGCGCCGGGAGGTCGGTCGCGACCTTGAGCGGACCCTTCCCCTGTGCACCCGCCGGGACGGCCACGACGAGACCCAACAAGACCGCGCCGACACCGATCAGTACCTTGCGCACGTCATCCCCCTTCGATCGTCCACTCGGAACGCTGGAAACCTACTGCGCCGCTCGTGCGGTGCGCAGGCGGGTCCGGTCCGGGTGAGGTGCCGCTCTTATGCTCGCGGCGGCGGCGGCTTTGCCGACCGTCGTCGCAGGAGGCCGAGCCTGCGGAGCCGACCAAGGAAGGGCGTCCATGGCTGACTGTGACGCCGTCGTCATCGGGGCGGGACCGAACGGGCTCGTGGCCGCGAACCTGCTCGCCGACCACGGCTGGCGGGTCCTCGTGCTCGAGGCCCAGTCGGAGCCAGGTGGCGCCGTGCGCAGCGGCGAGCTGGTCGCACCGGGGTTCGTCGCCGACTGGGGGAGCTCGTTCTACCCGTTGGGCTTCGCGTCGCCGGTGCTGCGCGCGCTGCGGCTCGAGGAGCACGGTTTGGCGTGGGTGCAGCCCCCGCTGCCACTGGCGCATCCGTCGCCCAGCGGATGCGCGTTCGTCGACCGCACCGATCTCGATGCGACCGCGGCGTCGCTGGATGTGTTCGCCACCGGTGACGGTGACACCTGGCGAAAGCTGTACCGCCGATGGGAGAAGCTCGGCCCAACGTTCCTTGACATGCTGCTGTCGCCGTTCCCGCCGGTGCGCCGCGCGCTCCGGCTCGGATGGGTTGCGAACGTGCACGTGCCGTGGCTCACATGGTTTGCGCTCTCGTCGTTGCGGCGCGCGATGCGTGGCTTCGACGGCGAGGGCGGCAAGTTGCTGCTCGCCGGCAACACGATGCACACCGACCTGGCGCCAGACGCGAGCAGTGGCGCGCTCTTCGGCTGGCTCCTCGCGTCGCTCGCGCAAGACGTCGGGTTTCCCGTTCCCGAAGGTGGCGCGGGTCGACTGACGGATGCGTTCGTTGCTCGCCTTGGCTCCAAGGGGGGTGAGATTCGCTGCGACACAACAGTCACCAAGATCGACGTGGAGAAGGGCCACGCGGTTGGCGTGCGCACCGCTGACGGCACGCAGATCGCGGTTCGTCACGGCGTGCTCGCGGACACGTCGGCCGCGTCGCTGTATCAGCAGCTGCTCGACGGTGAGCACCTGCCGTGGCGCGTGCGACGCGGACTTCGACGGTTCCGTTGGGACCACGCGACCGTGAAGGTTGATTGGGCGCTCGACGGGAAAGTTCCGTGGTCAGAAGCGCCGGTCGGACGCGCCGGCACCGTGCACGTCGGCGACTCGGTCGCCGACATCGAGACCTACTCCGCGCAGATCCAGCGCGGGCTCGTGCCGGAACGACCGTTCCTCATCGTCGGCCAGATGACGACTGCAGATCCGACGCGCTCACCGCCAGGCACCGAGGCGATGTGGGCGTATACGCACGTACCGCAAATGGTGATGGGAGATGCCGGCGACGGGATCACCGGACTGTGGGACGACGCCGACGCGCAGCGCATGGCCGACCGGATGGAAGAGCAGATCGAACGGCGCGCGCCCGGGTTCCGCGCCCTGGTGAAGGCACGGACCGTGATCACCCCTACGCACTTCGAGACACAAGACCCCAACCTCGTGGGCGGCGCTATCAACGGGGGCACCGCCGCGTTGCGCCAGCAGCTGTTCCTGCGTCCCGTGCCCGGGTTGCGCGGCGGGGCTCGCACCTTCGTGCGTGGCCTGTATCTCGCATCGGCCGCGGCCCATCCCGGGGGCGGGGTTCACGGTGCCTGCGGCGCCAACGCTGCGCACCTGGCGCTGCGCGACGCCCCGGATTGAATCAACGCCGACGTTTGGCGTTGCAACGCAAGTGGGCACCATCCGCGGCATCGCAACCACTGACCGGTACGGTCCAACGATGGCCAGGATGTGCGCTCGGCCGGCTTGCAACCTGCCGGCCGCGGCAACCTTCAACTTCGACGGACTCGCGCGCGTCGTATGGCTCGGCGCGCTCGACGAGGAGAACGGACGCTCGGCCGGAGATCTGTGCCACGCCCACGCCGACCGGCTTCGCCTGCCCGTCCACTGGGAGCTGCGCGACATGCGCGAGGACGCGCCCACCCGCATCGGGCTCGCCAAGGGCGTCGCGGCGGACGACACCAGGACGCCGATGCTGGCCCGCGCCTTCCGCGCCGCGAAAGCCGGCTAGCGCCTCCCTTCCGGCTCGCCACATTGCGCGGCGCCGGCAGCACATCCCATGAGCTTCGCGTTCGGCGGGCGCCTGCCGCTACGTGATCCCGATCGACGGCGACGGATCCTCACCGTCGTTGGCGTCCTCGTCGTCGTCGACCTCATCATTGGCGCACTGGCACTCGTCGTCATCGGCTTCGTCGGTGGTGACGACCCGCCGAAGAAGGACCGTGCGGTGCTTCCCGCGTTCGTCGAACCGGAGAAGCACTACCTCGCGCCGGCCTTTGAGCGATCGGCCCGCGACAACGACCTCCCGCTCGCGCTGCTGCAAGCGCTGGCTTGGCGCGAGTCGAGGTGGCGAGCCGAAGCGCTCAACCCGGAATCGGGCGCGGTGGGGATCGGGCAGCTACTTCCGGCAACTACGGCGTTCGTTGCTGGCGAGCTGTTGGGCGACCCGATGCTCGACCCTGCAGATCCGCAGGACAACATCAAGATGACGGCGCGCTACCTGCGCGCACAGATCGAGAGCTTCGGCGGTGACACGCGGTTCGCGCTCGCCGCTTACTCGCAGGGATCGACGTCGGTGCGCAACGACGGCGTGAGCGAGTCCACCGCGGGCTACCTCGCCGACATCGCCGAGATCCGTGCGCGCTTCGCAGCCGCCGCGCGAGGTGATCCGGGGAGCGCACTCGATCCTCTGTCGGACTAGAAACACACGTCGTGGACGACTACGCGTGGCTCGACGGGACCGCACAGGCCGAGCTGGTGCGAGCCGGTGAGGTCACACCGAGCGAGCTGGTCGACGCGGCACTGCGACGGGTCGAGGCGCTCAATCCTCAGCTGAACGCCGTCATCCACGATCTGAGCGAGAGGGCCGTCGATGCAGCCACGAACAGCTCGCTTCCTGACGGCCCGTTCCGCGGTGTGCCGTTCCTGTTGAAGGACGCGGTCGCGCACTCCGCCGGCGACCCGTACCACTGCGGGATGCGCGCGTTGAAGGACGCGGGCTGGACCGAAGAGCACGACACATGGCTCGTGGAGCGGTTCCGCGCCGCGGGCTTCGTGATCATCGGCAAGACCAACCTGCCCGAGCTCGCGCACTCAATCACGACCGAGCCGCTTGCCTATGGGAAGACGCACAACCCGTGGGATCTCGACCGTTCCCCGGGCGGCTCGAGCGGAGGCGCGGGTGCCGCAGTCGCCGCGGGGATGGTGCCGGTCGCACACGGCAACGACATGGGTGGATCGATCCGCTTCCCGTCCGCGATGTGCGGGCTCGTCGGGCTCAAGCCGAGTCGCGCCCGCACCACGCTCGGCCCTGACTTCGGTGAGTACTGGGCGATGACCACGCACGAGCACGTGCTGACGCGCTCGGTGCGCGACACCGCCGCGGTCCTCGACGCAACCTGCGGCCCAGGCGTCGGCGACCCCTACACGGCACCGCCACCTCTACGACCGTTCGCGGATGAGGTCGGCGCTGATCCCGGACGACTGCGCATCGGCTTTCGCACCGAACGCGGCGGCGGGCTGGGCGACGCGCACGCCGACGCGGTGACCGCCGTGCGCGAGACCGCGGCGTTGCTGGAGTCGCTCGGCCACGACGTGGAACCGACTGCGATCCCTGCATTGGATGATGCTGGCTTCGGCGAAGGCATCGCGGTGCTCTTCCCGACCTTCGTCGGCCGCGAGATCGACCGGTGGAGCGAACGACTGGGTCGAACGATCGAGCTGTCAGAGCTCGAGCCGTTCAACGCGATGCAGGCCGAGGTGGCGCAGTCGGTGACCGCGTCGAGGTACGTCGCAGCAATCGAAGCGGCGCAGTCCTACGCACGCGGCGTGTCGCAGTGGTGGGCCGACGGCAACGACATCTTGGTGACGCCGATGGTCCCCGCGCCGACGCCGCGACTCGGTGAGCTGGGTCCAGAAGCGCCGCTCGACACGATGCTCGGCCGACTCGGCGGGCTCACCGCGTTCTCGATGCCCTTCAACGTGACCGGACAGCCGGCGATCACGCTTCCGCTGCACTGGGGTGACGACGGGATGCCGGTCGGCGTGCAGCTCGTCGCCGCCTACGGAAGAGAGGACGTGCTCCTCCGCCTCGCATCCCAGCTCGAAGCCGCCAAGCCCTGGGCTGACCGTCGCCCACCCACCTCCGCCTGACCCCGGATGCTCGGAACGGCAAGGGGAACCCGCTGCCGCCGCGGCCGAACCCACCGCCACCGAAGCCCCCGCCGCCGCGGCTGCCGAAGCCGCCCATCCCGCCGTCTCCACCACGGCGGTCGCGAACGCTGCCCGTGTCGATCTTCGCCTTGCGATTGAACTTCACCACGGGTGTTGTTCTCCCTCTCCCAGCGGGTCCTGCACTCGTCATGCGCTGGTGCCCCTGATCCGGCCATGCTGCACCCATGACCGAGACGCCGAAGACGGTGGCGATGCTGGCCCCGATGGTGCCCGAGCTCGCACCGCTGAAGAAGAAGATCCCGCTGGAGAAGACCGACGCCGGCAACGGCGCCTTCACCCACGAGGGGCGCGTCGGCGATGTGCGTGTCGTCGCGGTGATCACCGGCATCGGCACCGGACCCGCGCGGGAGACGACCGAGCGACTGCTCGACGGCATCAAGGTGGATCACGTCATGGTCGTGGGCATCGCCGGCGGCATGGGTCCGACCGTCGACATCGGCGACCTCGTCCTCCCGGAGCTCGTGATCCACGGCGACACGGGTCGAGAGACACGACCGCACACCTTGGGCGGCGCGATCGCGCGCGGCACGCTCGTCACCTCTGATCAGTTCGGATACGACCCCGAGACGACCGCGAAGATGATCGCTGACGGGTGCGTGGCCGTCGATATGGAGACGTCGGCCGTCGGGCTCGTGTGCGACGCGCGCGGCGTGCCATGGAGTACGTACCGTGGCATCAGTGATCGCGGCGACGACGACACCGTGGATCCCGAAGTGCTGAAGATGGCGGGACCGGACGGCTCGGGGAACTTCAAAGCGCTCGCGTGGTACTTGCTGCGCAAGCCATGGAAGATCGCCTACCTCGCGCGGCTCGGCAAGGGCACGGTGAAGGCCGTCAACGCCGCGGCCGATGCCGCCATCGCCGCGTGCGCAAACGTCTAATCCAAGGGCACGCCGAGTAGCGTCCTCCGGAACCCCGTCCGGTTGAGGAACTGATGCGAGCTCTTCGACTCATCGCGTGCTGCGTCGGCGTCGTCGGGATCTCCGCGGTCGCGGTGCCGAGCACCGAGACACCTCCACGCGTCGACACTCGCCCGGTGCAGTCCACCGGACGCGAGGGAGTCGCGATCTCTCCCGAGCTCGAGAAGATCGAGCACATCGTGATCATCATGCAAGAGAACCGCTCCTTCGATCACTACTTCGGCACGTTCCCCGGCGCCGAGGGTTTCCCTCGCGACGCGGCCGGCAACATCGACGTGTGCGTGGTCGATCCGTACAACAACGACGCGTGCGCCGTGTTGTACCACGACCCGCGCGATCGGAACTTCGGCGGGCCCCACAGCTACCGCGGCTACGTCGTGGCCCGGAACGGTGGCGCGATGGACGGCTACCTCAAGGCGTATCAAGACGCCGCGCAGCCGTGCGTCCGCCAGATGGTCGACCTCAACGCCGGCACTGATTGCGGACGCAACTCCAAGAACCCGATGAACGTCCTCGGGTACAAGGAACGCGCCGACATCCCGAACTACTGGACATACGCGGAGCAGTTCGTCCTCCAGGACCACATGTTTGCTTCGTCGAACTCGTGGACGCTCCCCGCGCACCTCTACATGGTCTCGGGCTGGTCCGCGCGCTGCCGCAACGAGAACCCGATGTCGTGCGTGACCGACGGTGACGCACCAGACGCGCCGGTGAACTGGCAGGAGGGTCGCTTCCGAGAGCTCTTCCCCAAGGTCGATCCAGAGGACATCCCGGAGTTCCGCGATCCGATCTACGCCTGGACGGACATCACCTACTTGCTGCACAGGGCCAAGGTGTCGTGGGGGTACTACGTCTTCGCGGGCGAGGAGCCCGACTGTGACGAGATCGAGGGTCCCATCACCTGCACGCCAGGGAAGCAGGACCGGCGCACACCGAGCATCTGGAACCCGATGCCGTACTTCACGACCGTGCAGGAGAACAACCAGCTCGGCAACATCGAGTCGATGCGCGCATTCGACCGCGCGGTTCGCAACAACACGTTGCCCGCCGTGTCGTGGCTCATCCCGAGCGGCAAGGTCAGTGAGCACCCCCGCAGTCGCGTCAGCGACGGCCAGGCCCACGTCACGCGGGTCATCAACAACCTCATGCAGAGCGACATGTGGGAGAGCACCGCGATCTTCGTGTCCTGGGACGACTGGGGCGGCTTCTACGACCACATGCCTCCGCCGGAAGTGGACGTGAACGGCTACGGCATCCGCGTGCCCGGCCTCGTCATCAGCCCGTACGCCAAGCAGGGCTTCATCGACAAGCAGGTCCTCAGCCACGACGCGTACCTGAAGTTCATCGAGGATGTCTTCTTGAACGGGGAGCGCATCGATCCACGCACCAACGGGCGTCCGGACCGTCGGCCGCTCGTCCGCGAGGACGTACCCATCCTCGGCGACCTGCGCGCGGCGTTCGACTTCAACCAGCCGCCTCGCCCCCCGCTGATCCTGGAGCCCTACCCTGAGGAATGACTCCGCGCGTCGAAGTATCGATGGAGCGCGCCGCGGGCCAGCGCGAAGCACTTGCCGGTCCGCCGGGTCCTACGATCGGTGACGATGCTCGCGAACGCCGTCATCGTCGGCGTCGAGAAGGCCGGGACGACGTCGTTGTTCCGAGCGCTGTCGGCACATCCCGACGTCGCGCCCGCGCTCGTGAAGGAGACCCGTTACTTCCATCCGGTGATGTACGGGACCACCCTCGAACCACTCGGGGAGTATGAGCGCTACTTCGCCGAAGCAGGCGATCAATCGATCCGGCTCGAAGCGTCTCCCCGCTACTTCTACGGTGGCCGGGCGCTCGCCGGTGCGCTCAAGGAGACACTCGGTGACATCCGCGTGATCGTGGTGCTCCGCGAACCCGTCAGCCGGTTCCTCTCGTTCTTCGCGTCGCAGAAGGCGCGACTGCGCATCCCCGAGAAGCTGACCGTCGAGGAGTACCTCGCACATTCGGACGCGATGGACGAGGCCGACTTCTTGGATCCGGAGAACCACCGGTGGTTCGGGTTGCGCGGTGGCTTCTACGCCGACTGGCTCCCAGCGTGGCACGAGGCATTCGGAGCGAAGCTTGCGATCGTCGACTTCGACGAGCTGGTGCACCAACCCGAGGCGACGTTGCGGCGCGTGTCCGAGTTCCTGGGCCTCGAGCCCGAACCGGTCTCGAACGTGGCGCTGCCCGCGGAGAACCGCACCGCGTCGTATCGCAATCGGCAGCTGCAGTGGTTGGCGTTGCGCCTCAACCGTCGACTCGAGGTCGTGCTCCGGCGTCACTACCGAGTGAAGCAGCGCCTGCGCGGCGTGTATCGACGATTGAACGGTCGCACCGTGCGCGTGCCGATGCCGGACGAAGTGAAGACGCTGCTCACCGACCGCTACCGCGAGCCGAACGCGCGCTTGAGCGCCGAGATGGTTGCGTGGGGCGAGAGCGTGCCGGAGTGGCTGCGGCCGTTTCTGCCCGCGGCTAGTCCTTCTCGGACCGCCTGAGCACGCGTTGCACCTCCGCGAGCGCGAGGCGCGGGTTGGCCCACACGGAGAAACCCGCAAGTCGCTTCACCGCGATCGCCTGCACCGTGTTCTGGAGCACCAAGGTCCCGGCAGTTGCGATCGCAAGACCGTCGAGGCCCCACAGGTCGTAGAAGAGGACGTCGGCGCCGATCGTGACGACGGCGCTGACGCCGAGGATCTGCGCGTAGGCACGGCTGTGGCCGGTCATCATCAACGCGAAGCCGCACGAACCGGTGGCGGTCTGGAGGATCTGCCCCAACGAGAGCACGAGGAGGATCGAGTAGGCGCCGCGGTACTCGTCACCGAAGAAGGTGCCCAATGCCGCCTTGCCGAACAGCACGAAGCCGATGCCGAGGGCGAGCGACCCGAACAGTGCGATCCCGGCCGTGCCGCGCATCACGCGCTCGATGCGTTGAAGCTTCCCCTGCGCGAACCAGCCCGCGAGCAGCGCGGGCACGACCTGGTTGAAAGCGATCAGCGGCAGCCCGACCAGCAAACCGAGCCGGAATGGCGCGGCGTACTGCGCCACGTCACGACTCGCGGCGAGCATGCCGACGATCAAGAGGTCGAGCTGGGCGAGGATCGTCCGCCCGATCGTGACCGCCCACATGCTCGGTTCAAGTGGATTGCGGACCCGTAGACCAGCGGCGCGTGCGCCCTTGATCTTGGTGAAGACGCTCAGGAGCGCGGGCACCAGCGCGACCACCGCAACCACCGCGCCGACGGTCATCAGCTCGCGAACCGAGGAGCTGTCGCTGGTCACCAGGATGACCACGAGCGCGCCGGTGAAGAGCAGGTTCGCGAGGAGCCCGTCGAAGATCATCACGCGGAAGAAGTCACGATATGCCCGCAGTGCTTCCGGCACGATGTTCTCGATCACACGCAGGGCGGTCCGGATTCCGATTAGCAGTGCGACCGCGGCCACGCCGGTCGCGGGGAACAGCAACGAGAGCACCTCGTCACCGAGCGGTGAACCGAAGAAGACGCCGACCACGAGCCCGACGACCGCGCCAAAGGCCAGCGCGGAGACGACCTCGTGCGCAGCAGTGTGCTCGTCACCGCTGCTGAGCGCGGTCGCGGCTCGCCGCAACAGTGAGTGCGGGAGGCCGAGCTGGACGATGAGCGCGGTCGTCACGAAGATGGTGAAGGCGAGCGAGTACGAGCCAAAACCGCGCTTCGGAAGGATGTTGGACGCGAGCGAGTGGCTCGCGAAGAGGAGCCCGACGTTCAGCGGATAACCGATGGCGTTCCAACCGAGTCCGCGGAAGACGACTCCGCGATCACCTCGGCCGCGCGCGCGTTCGTTCACCCGACCATCGAAACTAACAGCCGAGTTGGAGGTGGCTGCGGCGACCCCTGGGTACACTCCGAAGCCCGGTGTCGCGCCGCGAAGAGCGCACGATCGAGGAGCTGGAGTGGCGGGAGATGCGCCGCGGCGACGACTGCACTTCTTGCCGCGCTTCGCGATCGCCGTCATCGTCGCCGGGGTCGCCATCGGCGGGACGACACCGCCAACCGGTGCATCACCCCGAGCCGGCACGACGAACGGCGGCGCGGTCACCGCGGATCGTGTGCTCGTGATCAGCCTTCCGCACGTGTCGTGGGAAGACATCGCGAACGCTGAGCTCCCGAACATTCGGCGCGTGCTTCAGGGTGCGGCGCTCGCCACGATGACCACGCGCACGATCACCGAGGCCAACCTCGGATCCGGGTACCTCACGCTGGGGGCGGGCACCCGGGCCGCCGCGCCGAACGACCTCACCGACGGGGCCGCGCTCGAGGTTGACGAGGAGTTTGTGGGTGAGGACGCGGCGGCTGTGTTCGAGCAACGGACCGCGCTCTCCCCGACCCAGGGGATCGTGCATCTCGGTCTCGCGCCGATCCTTGACGTGAACGACGACGACGAGGTCGACGTGCACGTCGGTGCGCTCGGCGACGCGCTCGAACGTGCGGGCTACTCGCGTGCGGTGATCGGCAACGCCGACGCCATGGTGCTCGGCACCGAGCTCGAGTCGTTCGGCCGGTACCTCGCTGCCGCGTTGATGGACGCGGAAGGACGCGTCCCGGCGGGCCGGGTCGACGACGGCCTCCTGATCGACGATCCGCAATCTCCGTTCGGTGTGCGACTCGATCCCGACGCCGTCGTGTCCGCGTTCGACGATGTCTGGGAGCAGCAATCGGTCGTCCTCGTCGAAGCATCAGACCTTGCGCGGGTGAAGGCCGCGGCACCGCTGACTGAGCCCGATCGAGTGCGCGAGCAGCAGCGGGTCGCGCTGCGCCGTGCCGATGCGCTCGTCGGCCGGCTGCTCGAATCGGTCGACTTCGAGCGCGATGCAGTGCTCATCTTGAGCCCGGCGCCCGCGCTGGACGGCAACCGGCTCGCGGCGGTGGGGCTGCACGCGCCAGGCGGCGAGGCTGGGCTACTTCGCACCGCCAGCACCCGACGCGACGGCTACGCGTTGCTGGCCGACGTGGCACCGACGATCCTCGACGTCCTCGGGATCGAGCGAGCTCGCGACATGCAAGGGCGCCGCTTCCAGCTCACCCCCGACGGCGACAGCTTTGATGCGCGTCTGCAAGGGCTCGTCGACGCAAGTGAAGAAGCCGACTTCCGAGAGCGCACGCGCACTGCCGTGATCTACGCGTTCGTCGCGATCCAGGCCGCACTCGGCGTCGCCACGATCCTGCTCCTCCGGGGTCGGGTGGGCGCGCGGGTGCGCACGGTGCTTCGGTACGCGCCGCTGGGTGCACTCGCGTTCGTTCCGGTGCTCTACGTGATCCGTCTCTTGCCAGCGCATGAATGGGGCTTTGCCGGATATGCAGCCGCGCTCGCTACAGGGACGCTCGCGCTCGCGCTCCTCTACCGAGCCGTCGCTCGCGGACGCGTCGTAGACGAGCTGATCGTGGGCGTCGGAACGATCATGGGCGTGCTCGTGTTGGACGTCATCAGCGGCGCGCACCTTCAGCTCAACAGCGCGTTCGGCTACGGCCCGACGGTCGGCGTGCGGATCGCCGGCTTTGGCAACGTGAGCTTCGCGGCGCTCGCGGCGTCGAGCATCCTTCTTGCAGGGCTGCTCGCGCACCGAGTGGCAGGGAAACGAGGCGTGATCGCGGCGTCTGCCGTCGTCGCAGTCGCGGTGATCGTCGACGCCAACCCCGCGTGGGGCTCCGATGTCGGCGGCGTGCTCGCGCTCGGCGTCTCCGGCGTCGTCACCGTGCTGCTGCTCATGAGCAGAGAAGTCCGGCTGCGCGCCCGGGTGCTTTGGATCGGGCTCGGCGTGGCGGTGCTGGGACTCGTGGCGGCGACGGCACTCGACTTCGCGCGGCCCGCAGATCAGCGTACGCACCTTGGTCGACTGGTGGAGCAGATCACCGACGAAGGTCCGTCGGTCTTGTCGAACGTGCTCGTGCGCAAGCTGGGCCGCAACCTGGCCACAGCGGTGAGCTCGACCGAGTGGTTGGTCATGGCCGTGATCGTCCTTGCGTTCTTGGCCTACCTGTTCTTCTGGTCACCGGTGCGAGTCGGTCGCATCGTCGAGCGCGTCCCGACGTTGCAGGCAATGCTCATCGGGTTCGCGGTCGCCGCGGTGCTCGGCTACGCGCTGAACGACACCGGCATCGCCGTCCCGGGCGTGATGCTTGGCATCCTCACGCCCGTGCTCGTGTTGCTGCTCGTGGACCGAATGCAGAGCGGTCCACCGGCGAAGAAGAAGGTGTCGGCCCATCGTCTTTGAGCCGTCGATTGACTCGCGGGGGATGTCCGCGTGTTCGGCGTGCTGCGCGGTCTCAGCGATGATGTGCACGAAGATGCGCCGGGCTGACCATTCGGTGTTCTGCGGGAACCGCGGCGCCGACGGAAGTGCATGCCCGTCGTCGAGGGATGGCAACGTTCGTACGAGCTCGTCGGAAGTGCCCATGGCCGCATCTTTGCAAGTGCGGACGTCTTGATGCCCGACGGCTGGCGCGCTCGGAGGGAGTCGAACCCCCAACCTTCCGATCGGTAGTCCCAAACACATCCGCCCGCGCCGACGTCTGGAGCGACCCGGTACCGAGACGTCTCCGGGCGGCCGGCTCGGGTCGATCAGGCGAACAGGCTCGTCACCGTGGTCGGCTCGAGCCCGCGGGCGCGCAGACCATCGATCACTCGACCGATCTCGCCCGGAGTGATCTGCGTGTAGTGCATGAGCACGATGGATCCCGGGCGTGCCTGGCGGATGATCCACGAGACGAACGCGCCGTGCACGGGACCGCTGCCGTGAGTCTCGATGCTCCACATGATCATCGAGAGACCCATCGAGCTCATGATGTTGAGCACCCGCGGATCCCCACCGCGATAGCCACCGTTGCCGCCTGGAGGGCGCATGAGGTGCATCTGGTACGCGAACCCGGGACCGAGCACGAGGTTGAGCAAGTCCTGGGTGTGCTGCATCTCGTAGACGATGGCGCCGTTGCTCAGCGTCGGCAGCGACCGGTGCGTGTGGGTGTGATTGCCGATCTCGCTCTGACTGCGCGCGACTCGTCGCCACACCCAGTCGTATCCGAGCGCGTGATGCTGCTCGAGCGCCCCACCCGTCGGGAAGAAGGTCATGCCCTTGACGTTCTTCGCGGCGAGGATGTCCATCGTCGAGTTGACGTTCATCGCCCCCGACGCGTTCCACAGATCGTCGACGCTCAGGGCCACGAGTCGTCGGCTCGAAGGTCCCGTGTACGCGATCCGTGGCACTGGGCCCGTCGGCGCAACGACGGGGCAGTTGTCAACTGCCGGCACCGAGGTGATCGACACCCGGCCGTTGCCCGTACGATCGCTCGGTTGCCACGTGACGGCCGAGGCGCTCGAGGTGGCGAAGGACGAGCCGCCACCACCACCCGCGTCGAGCGCGCCGCCCCCGCCCGCGCCGTAGCCCGCGCCACCACCGCCGACGCCGGCGTCGGAACCGCCGCCACCACCGCCGAAGCCCTGGCCGCCGCCGCCCCCACCTCCGGCGCCGCCGCCACCGGGACCCCCGTCACCACCGCTCGACGTCCCGATGCCTCCGGCTCCACCCGATCCACTGGCGCCCGGGAGAGCGGTTCCTGCACCGCCCGCCGTCCCTCCACTGCCCGGCGCGCTCAGCGACCCCGCGCCGCCGCCGCCCCCACCCAACGAGCCGTTGCCCGCGCCACCGGCGCCCGACGCGGATCCTCCGGAAGGACCCCCACTGCCAAGGGTGCCACCACCACCGCCACTCTCATTGCCGCTTCCACCGGTGCTGCCGGAGCCGCCCAACCCGCCGGCGCCGCCACCTCCTCCCGGCGCTCCCGCGGAAGACGAGCCGCCGCTCGCGCCCGTGCCGAACCCGCCGCCGCCGCCAACGCCGGCCCCCGCGGCGCTCACCACCTCCTGGGCTCTCTCGAGCCCGGCGGGCGTGGCTGTCACCGCGGTTGTGGTCGTGGAATCGGGGGGCGCCGTCCCGGCACCACCACCCCCGCCGCCGCCACCGGCAACCGCGACGATCCCGGTGGTGTACAGCGCCGACGCGCCCCCGCCGCCACCGCCGCCATTCGCAGCGGCAGCGCCGCCGCCACCACCACCGCCACCGCGGCCACCCGATCCCGCGCCAGCGGCTGTCGCATCCGCGCCGGCCGCACCCACCACCACCTGGAAGAAGAGCCCGGGTGTCACGACGACGTGGAGGCTGACGTGCGCGCCAACTCCTCCTTCCTGACCGCGGTCTCCCAGCGTGGTGTCGAACCCAGCGCCACCATCGCCACCCTCGAGGGTGAGGGTGAGCCCGCACACGCCCGCAGGGACCGTGAACGCGAAGACCCCTGGCGCGTCGAACAGCGCCGCGACCGCAGGAACACCGGACCCGGCGAACCCGTCGAGAACGGGACCACACGAGGCAAGCAAGCATGCGCACGCGGCCATCGCCACCGATCGGCGCGCACCATGTCGCACCCGGCCACCCCGCACGGGCGGGATCTTAGGAGTTCGACGCTGAATGCAGCGCGCTCGGAGAAATTCGAATTCCCAACCTTCTGATCGGTAGTTGGGACGCACCCATTCCGCACGGTTCCGTTGCGTGTCGCACGGTACCGCTGACCTGCGACGTCGTGTCAGCTCGTGCCATCCGATGACATCGGGTGCTGGTCCGCGGATTAGCAAACGAAGCCTTCGTCGGGGCTGTCACATGCCGTGGCTACGTTGCGGTCATGGCATCGTCTGCCGAGATCGCGTACCGAGAAGCCATGAGATCACTCGACGGCCAAGCACAGGACCTGTCGAGCGTCCGCGGTCATCTCAGCATCGTGGTGACGGCGGCTGGTATCGCCGCGGCCTTCCTCGGTGCACAAGCGGACGGGCACGGTCCTGCGTTCTGGGTGGCTGCAGTCGCGTTCGTGTTGATCGCCGTGCTGACCGTCCTGGTCTACCGACCCGTGGACTTCCCATGGGGATTCGGCGGTCATCAGCTCGTCGCCGAGTACGTGGATCCCGTGCCGCAGCCCGACGCGGAGTTCGTCATGCGCGAGCTCGCCATTCATGCGGGCGACGACTACCAGATCAACAAGAAGACGCTCGACCGGTTGTGGAAGCTGCAGTCTTGGGCGTTCTCCATCTTCGTCGTCGAGGTGCTCGCTCTCCTGAGTAACCTGGCGTTGGAGGCGAAGTGATGTCGAAGGACAAGCAGAGCGAGCAGACGCCGACCGTGCAGCGGCCGTCCACGAGCACTCCGAATCCGTCGAACTTCGAGCGGAAGGGCGCATGGCCGATCGGTCGCAGTGGCGAGACTCCGTCGCCTTCTCCGAACGGCGACCGCGGCCGCTAAACGTCCTTGTCGGCAACGAGAGCGGGACCACCGCTCTTCGTGATCCGCTCACGACGGGCGCGCCGGTTGGCCTTCATCGAGGTTCTCATCGTTGCGATCGCAACGGTCGGGCGTATCACCCTGTCTATTCAGTCTTCTGAGTGTGTGTCTGTGAGGTGGTGGCGAGCAGTACGTGTCGTCTAGTCCATAAATTCTTTATGGTTTGCGACCCCGTTGTGACCCCATGCGTGTCGGAGATGTGGAGTGCTCAATTACGGGGCCTTTGATTGATTAGCGAAATCATGACACCACCGTTTGACGGTTGACCTCCACACCGCTAGTTACGTGACGGGTCGTGGAAGGCGAGCGACGTTGCAACTCGTGCCATCGTTGGCGTTGCACCGAAGATGCCAACCGGCCTCGCACCAGATTCCGTGGCTGCCCGCATCGTCGACACCATTGCCGCGGGCGAACGCGACCTGCCACTAAAAGCATCCCTCGGATAGTGCAATACTCGTCACTATGGGCAAATTCATCCGCATACGACATCGCGTTCGGGTCTGCTGCACGGTGTTCGGCTTGGTAATTGCCGGACTCGTCATGTCGACACCAGCGAGGGCCGCAGTTACGGCGCCTACGCAACCGTATCTCATGTCGTTTCACACCTGTGCATCGGGGGCCACAGATTGCAATAATCCTGGCAATCACATCGTGCAGCTCGCTCAGAGTTCCGACGGAAGAACGTGGTCACTCCTCGGTGGATGGCAGTCGTTCCGAGGTTCTGTGCCCGAGGTCTTTCGCCGCGGCAAGACGTTGTACGTGTACTACACAACCGTGCCATTCGACCCCACGAGTGGGTTGACGCGTGTCGACATGACGACGGGTGCGACGACAACCTCGTCTGTCACCCTCAGCGAAGGTACGTATGTTGACCCTTCAATAGCGCAACTTCCGGATGGTCGATTCATCCTTTTCTATTTGCCGGGCATCCCGGGTCAGGACCCCGCAC